>Ga0265297_10000212_pt1 | contig 193982 bp, 174 predicted proteins | sample Munlanlwell13791_FD_192502 | JGI IMG/M metagenome (GOLD analysis project Ga0265297, IMG submission 192502) | Leachate microbial communities from a municipal landfill in Southern Ontario, Canada - Leachate well 137-91 | ecosystem: Engineered > Solid waste > Landfill > Unclassified | place...
GGGCGGCGGGGAATTTTCCGCGCCATTTCCGGAATAATTGATGATTATTTCTATTTCCTCTTTTGAATAAAGGATTTTTGAAATGTGACTTTTTATGATGATCCGCTTCTCTGTTTTGCTGTCAATTTTCTGTTTACATCTCAATATCTTTTGATTTTGTTTTTTCATGGCAGTTTTTTTCTGCCTTCTTCTGTTCTTTGTCCGCGCTCCCGCTCCGCTTTCGCTGCGCTGGCAAGCGCTCATCCGTTTCTGGCGGCAGAGTCGGCGCCCTAAGCCGTGCCGTTGCACGGCTTTTACGGGCTTGCTCAGCCGCCTTCAGATTTTTTCAAGGACGATGAGACAGAAAAAAACCGCACAAATGTTTATTCTTGCGGTTTTGGTTTTTTGATCAGGCCTATCTTCTAACGCCTCTCCCTGTATTTCCAGTTTAGCATTTTCCCGCCTAAGCGCATCAACCTCGCTCCCTGCCACTCCCCTTCGCCCGTCCCCGACGCGCCTAAAGTAGCAGCTCGGACTCGCTCCGGATCGTTCGGGAGCTCGGTCGCTTTCAGTCGGCAGAGTCTTCGCCCTCGCAACGCGGCTGCGCAGCTGCTCGGGCTCGCTCAGCCTCCTTCCGCCCTCCGCTCCGCTACGGGTGATGCGCGGCGGGAAAATGCTACATGTCTTTCACAGGGAGGTGTCGCTTATGGCTTTTCGTCATGTGGTTGGTGTTATCGGTTCCAGGTCTCTTCCGGTTCGTTTCGCTCCGCTTGTTTCCTCGGTTGTTTCTTTGTTCCTGTCCCGTGGCTTTGGTGTGGCTTCTGGCGGTGCCATGGGTGCTGATCATTTTGCTTTGTCTTCGTTGCTTTCTTCCGGTTCTTCTTCACGTGGCGTTGTTTACTCCGCTTGGTCTTCTGTCTCTGGGTTTCCTTCTTCCGTACGTCCCGATGTTGAGCTGTTTATCGGGTCAGGCGGCAATGTGGTTTGGGGTTCTGCTCCTGTTGGCTCTCCTCATCCTGTTGCTGTTTCCGCGCTTCTCCGTCGCAACAGGCGTTTGGTTTCCGCGTCCTCTGTTATTGTGGCTTTTCTCTTTGGCCCTTCGCGCGGCTCTCTCTACACCGTCCGTCATGCTGTTTCCTGTGGTGTCCCCGTCATTGTGTTCCTTTGCGGCGGTGGTGCGTCCCTGCCGCCTGATCTCGCGCGCCATTGTTTTGTTTTTAAGAAGGAGGTGATATAATCATGTCAGTTTTAAGAGTTTCACAATGTTGTGAGCATTGTTTAAACCATATACATTGTAATAGTTTTAGAAAAACACGTTGTCCGCAATTTTTAGGCTTCATTAGCCACCTACACAAGTCCAATGCTCACCAAGAATTAATATCTGAACTTAAGAATTTAATTGATACGGGATCAAAATATTCTTGTGAGAGGAGGACAAGTGTATGAAAGCTGCTATCTATACGAGGGTTTCGACGGACGGACAGGCCGAAGTAGAGTTTAATTCGTGTGAGACCCAGGAGATCAAGATCAGATCGTTCATATCAAGCCAGAACGATCTTGAGGTCTTCAACGTTTATTCGGACCAGGGTTACAGCGGGGCGAACATAGACCGTCCCGCTCTGCAGGAAATGATTGCAGATATCCGGCAAGGCAAGATCAATCATGTCATGTCCTACAAGATCGACAGATTGACCAGATCACCTAAAGATTTCTATCAGCTCATTGAAGTCTTTGAACAACACAATGTCAGTTTTATTTCCGTAACGGAGAGATTTGATACATCAACTCCGTCGGGACGACTGCTGCGCAATATCATGCTTACCTTCGGCCAATTTGAACGCGAACTTATCAGTGAAAGAATTCGCGACAAAATGCTCGAACGGGCAAAAAAAGGAATGTGGAACAACGGACACACGCCTTATGGTTATAAACGGGAAAATAAAAAGCTTGTCGTTGAACCCAAGGAAGCCGAAGCAGTCAAGCTGATGTTCGAGATATATGTTTCAACCGGCTCGGTTTCCTGCATTTATAAGGAACTGAAAAATAAAAGACTGTTTTACAGGAATGATCTCCCGATCACGAATACAAAAATTGAGTTCATCCTAAGAACTATTCTTTACACAGGGAAAATATATTACAAAGGCAATATCTATAAAGGCATCCATGAGCCGATCATTTCCGATGTGTTGTTCGATGAAGCGCAAAAACTTCACAAGCAAAGATATAAACAGAGGAAAGTGTCAAATTATGCTTTGTTCCCGGGACTGATCACCTGTAAAGAATGCGGTTCAATAATGAGTTCCGCATTTACAAACAAATTCAGGAATGGCAGGCGTGTCAGGTATTTCTATTACAGGTGCGGCGCAATCGCCAAAAGGGACAGATCTTTCTGCGGCACAAGGACTGTCAGCGTTGACCGTCTTGACGCATATATTCTTGATAATCTTGATAAATTAGCGAAAAATCAACAATACCTCGATAGTTTGATGTTCACGCTCAATCATAGGCATCAGGCTGTCCCTGTGGGAGTCGAACCAACGTCGTCGCAATGTTATTTTACCGTGGATCGCAGCAGGGAAATACTTGAAGACATCGTAAATGCGCGCAACATTGACAGCAAAACAGAGAAGCGGATCATCATAAAAAGTCACATTTCAAAAATCCTTTATTCAAAAGAGGAAATAGAAATAATCATCAATTATTCCGGAAATGGCGCGGAAAATTCCCCGCCGCCCACACTTCCGGCGGCTTTTTTTTGCCCCCACCCAAAAAAAAGCCGCCGAGAACTACCTGATAATAACGGACGCGAAAATTTTTGCGCAGAAACAGTTTGCAAAGAAAAAACACTGGGCCCAGTAGGGTTCGAACCTACAACCTGTCGGTTATGAGCCGATTGCTCCACCATTGAGCTATGGGCCCCAATACTATTTTTAGTATAACTTGAATTTTTGCGGCGTTCAAGACAGAGAAAAGCAGATTCAGGTAACCTTTTTGCCCACCGACCTGTTCAACCGGGCTTTTGCAACTTCGAGATCGTATTTTGCGCCCCAAAGGTCCATAGCAGCCACAAGATATGCTGTCTGAGTCTCAAGATATATCTGGCGGCTTATTGTGTCTGCGCCGTAAGATACTTCTACCGATCTTAGGGTCTTGCCGGCAAGATCTTCGGCTATTTCCGTGGCTGAGACCCTTTTTACGGCCGATAGCAGCGTCAGATAAGACGAATTCACATCCAGTGAGAGCGCGTCCTGTATAGATTGCTGCTGGGCTTTCGCGGAAGCCAGTGTCGCATAAGCTTCCCTGATCTTGTTCTCGGTATTGAGCCCGTCGAACAAATTCCACGAACCGACGAACATTGCGCGCCAATTATTCAAATCGCTGTTGGATGTCGTGTTTTTGTTGTATTCTGTCTTTGCTTTTCCCGTCGAATAAGAAAAGGCGATGTTCGGAAGATATCCGCTGTAAGCCATGTTAATTGCGTCCCCCGCAACTTTTAATGCTTGTATGTAAGAGAGGTAATCCGGCCTGTTCTTATAGGCGATAGATAACAGGTCGCTTCCGGAAGGAAGTTTGCCTGAAAACCCGGAAAGATTTTCTTCTTCCAGGTCCAGGGCTCCCGGAAACTTGACTCCGACAGCAGCTTCAAACGCCAGTTCGGCAATATCTCTCATACTGCATGCCTGTATCTCCAAAACTTGATAGTTGGCTATGGATGTCTTTATCCTTAACAGCTCTGAAATAGAAACAATGCCGGAATTATACATGACCTGCGTTATAGCCAGGTTTCTTTCAAGATTTGCTATCGTCGCGTCTATTATCTCAACACGCTTTTTGGCTTTTTGATATTCAAAATACGAACTGACGACGTTAAATTCAACATCCTGCTGCGCTTTCCTCAGATCTTCCTGAGAACTGTCATATACGGCGCTGGCTATGGACAACCCCGTAAGTATTTTGCCTCCCGTGAATAATGCTTGTTGTACTCCGAGACTGTAGGAAGAATAATCACTTGTTTCATCAGGCCCGGTAGCAATAGTCCCGCCGCCAAAAATAGAAGGAAGCGCAATGGTCATAGGCTGTGAATAGTTTTTCCCCTTAGAAGCCGAGAGCGTTACGGTCGGCAATACCGCGGAGCCGGCCTGCCCCATTCTCGCGGAAGCCACATTCACTTTTTCTTTGGCGGATATTATAAGCGGATTGCTCTTCATTGCGATATCAAGGCTCTCTTTCAACGTCAAAGCTGACATTGGGCTCAAAAGTGATAAATATAATATCAAGATTGAAAGAACACCGGAGCGGATTGTCTTCCGATTCATTTCTTTTCCCTTTTTGCACTTCATACTTTTTACTTCATACTTCATACTTCTTCCTCCACATCCCAGACAAAAGCTTTTATGCCCTCTTCCGCATATTCCCTTTTTAATGCCCTTACTTCACCCATCAGCTTGTCTTTCGTTTGCACATCAGTAACAATAAAAAGGGCGGAATTTGAGCCCGGCCAAACTTGCGTATCCAAATGCGGCTCCGAACTGCCTCCAACGCCCTGGAGATACGGGAACTTCGAATATTTTTTTACTCCTGACCTTTTTATGGCGCCAAAAACATTCTCCTCGATGGCCGGAGCGTAAATAATAAGAACCCCCTTCATCTACGGCACCTCCCGCTTTACGGATTTCTCAAGCCTGCTCTCAAAGATATAGTAAAGTACGGGGACAAAAACAAGGCTTATCGTCGCCGACACGATCAATCCGCCAAGCACGGCTATGGCCATATTTTTCCAGAAACCCGAACCTTCGCCGCTGCCTATTATTATCGGAAGAAGTCCCAGCCCTGTAGTAGCGCTTGTCATCAGTATCGGCCTGAGCCTTGTCCTGCCGGATTCCAGAATAGCTTCCTTCAGTTCGTATCCTCTCGCACGCAAAATATTGGTAAAATCGACAAGTACTATCGAATTTTTTACGGCTATTCCGGCGACAAGTATCAAACCTATAAAGGACATGACCCCGAAAGGATAGCCGGTCAAAAACAGCGCCCAGACTACTCCCACTATCGCAAAAGGGATAGCGAACATTATTATGAACGGCTCACGGAACGACTCAAACTGCGCTACCATGACAAGATAAATGAGCGCTATCCCAAGAAGCAGAGACACAAAAAGAGACCTAAAACTTTCGGCCATTTGCTGAGAATTTCCCGCGGCCTTTATAACGACCCCATCCGGAAGGTTCATTTTGGAGGTTATCCTGTTGATATCCCCCATGACATCCCCCAAAGACCTGCCGAAATAATCCGCATCGACCACAATAAGGCGCTGCTGGTTCTTCCTTTGTATCACTTGCGGCGCATTCCTTAGTTCCACAGATACCAGGTTGCCCAAAGAAATATTGGCGCCTGTCCTCGTAGTTACATAAACGCTTTTTATATCTTCGAGCTTTTTACGGTTTTTTTCTCCCAGCCTGACAAAGATATCATATTCGTCCCCGTCTTCCCTGTATTTTGTCGCCGTTGTCCCGTAAAGATATGACCGCGCTGCAAAAGCCGCGTCGTACATTGTAAGGCCGAGCGCCGCGGCTTTTTCCCTGTCAACCTTTAGGGCGTACTCAGGATTAGATTTCTCCCTGGATATGAGAGGATCCGTAGCCCCCGGAACTTTTTCAATTTTGTCTTTCAAATCCTGGGCTGCCTGATCCATTTTGTCAAAATCAGAACCGTATATCTCAAGGGTTATGGGCCTTTCGGAACCGGCCATCTGGTTCGCACCGCTTGCTGCAAAATCAACCGATTTAAGGCCGGGAATAGAAGCCGCTATATCGGAGATATGTTTTTGGATCTCTTTCATCCCTCTTTTCCTTTTGTCCAACGGCAGGATCTTGATATATATTTTCCCGTAATTGGGGCCGCTTTTCGTGGAGAGGCTCATTCTTGTCCCTGTTCCCGCGTTGACAAGTATGAATTCCAGCTCCGGAACCTCTTTTTTTACTCTCTCCTGCATCCTGTTCATGATCCTGGAGGTTTCCTCGAGTCTTGTCCCGGCCGGCAAAGCGATGTTGGCGGTTAAAAGGCCGCTGTCCATGTCGGGAAAAAACTCCGAGCCGGTGAACATAAATAGCGGCAGACTCATGAAGAACACCAGAGAACAGCTGATTATTACTTTCGTCCTGTTTTTTATGGCCCAATCCAATGTCTTCTTGTAGGCGTTTTCCATAACCTCGAACCATTTTTCGCTTTTTTCATAGAACATCTTAAAAAATTCGGAGCCGAGTTTTTCTTTTTTGTTTACATTCAAAAGTTTTGAAGAAAGCATGGGGGTCAAAGACATCGAGATTATATACGACATGGATATGATGACTATGCTGACTATGGAAAGCTGGTTAAAGAATATTCCCACAAAGCCCTGCACGAGCAGCAGCGGAATGAATATGACAAGGGTTGTGGTGGTCGCCGCAAGAACGGCGCCCGATACTTCGCCGGTCCCGTATATGGCCGCTTCTCTCGGAGGCTCGTTTTTTTTGTCTTTATGCCTGTAAATATTTTCAAGCACCACTATCGCGTCATCAACAACAACGCCGACAGAAATAATTATCGAGGCCAAAGATATTATGTTTATCGACGAGCCTGAAAGGAACATATATATAAATGCCGCGATAATCGAAAAAGGCATCGCAAGCCCAATAATAAAAGCTCCTCTGATATTCCTTAAGAAAAACAGCACCGTCAGAAAGACAAAAAGCAGCGCCCAATACAGGGTAGTCGTCAGTTCACTGATGGAATTATTAATGGATTCCGAAAGGTCCTGCACATAAGAGACCTCAAAATCCGAAGGCAATTCTTTCTTTAGATTTACAAGTTCTTTCCGGACCGAGTCGGCAACCTGTACGGTATTAGCACCGGATTGTTTTTGCACCATCAACATTATTCCCGGCTTGCCGTTAACTTCCGTAAAGCTTTCAGGGTCCTTAAAATAGTCCTTAACTTCGGCAACGTCCGACAAGTAGACCTCTTTACCGTTAATGCTGCTTATTACCGTATCGGATATTTGATCGATATTCGAAAATTCTCCCGGCACCCGTATGCCGTACTCCAGTTCTCCTGATTTCATGGACCCTGCGGGCAGGGACAGGTTTGCGCTCGCAAGGGCCATGTTTACCTGGCTTACCGACAGGTGATAAGCTTCGAGCCTGTTCTTATCGATTTCCACATTGATCTGTCTTTCAAGGCCTCCGGAAATTATGACGGTCCCCACCCCCTGTATCTTTTTGAGGGCCGGGGATATGGTCTTGTCCGCTATGTGATAAAGCTCTTTATATGATTTTTCGGCGGATATCCCCAATACAAGTACGGGTATCTGGGATGTGTCAAACTTATATAAGGTCGGAGCTGTTACGTCCTTAGGAAGCTTTGAAGCAACAAGGCCTATCTTGTCCCTTACATCCGCGGCGGCCGCATCAAGATCAGCGCCCCATTTAAATGTTATTGTAACGGTCGAAAGGTTTTCAATGCTGTCCGAAGAGATCTTGTCGATGTTAGGGACTGTCGCGACCGCGTCCTCTATTACTTTTGATACGGTAGTTTCTATGTCGTCAGGGCTGGCCCCGGGATAAGGGGTGATGACAGTAAGTGTGGGCAACGATATGTTTGGCAAAAAATCCAGAGGCAGCCTGGAAAAACTGTACAGTCCGAGTATAACGAATATAATATATATCGATAATGTAAAAAGCGGTTTTGAAACAAAGTTCTTTATCACTCTTTAATCTCCTCGATCTTTGAGCCGTCCTTTACGATCCTCTGGCCGCTAACTATAACCTTGTCGGATGCCGCAACGCCTTCCTTTATCTGGACCTTGTTCTCCTGCTGAAGCCCGAGAACGACCGGCCTCATTTTTGCTACGGAATTTTCGCTCACAAAAACATATTTTTCCCTGTCGCCCAACACACTGTCAAACGGGACAATCACGGCATTGGCGGTTTTTCTTAACGGGATATCCACTTTTACGAACATCCCCGGCTTTATTCTGTGGGATTTGTTCGGAAGCACTATTTCTACCTGGGTAGTCCTGCTCATCGGGTCTACGACAGGCCTTATCTTGTTTATTGATCCTCTAAAGACCTCATCCGGATAAGCATCAAGAAATATCTGGGCAGGCATTCCCGTATCAAGCGAAGAATAGTACTTTTCGGGAATATCGGCATAGACCTTTACCTTGCCTATATCATAGATGACAAAAACCGGGTTCACGCCCCCGCCCACCTGGTTCATGACCTGATCGCCTTCTTTAATAAGTTTCATGCCGATAATCCCGGATATAGGGGCAATGACGACCATATCATCATACAGCTCGTTATCGGGATTAATGCCGGCAATGTAAGAAAGCAGCGCTGCCCCTTTTTCGACTTTGTCCCCCTCATCCGCGTATATCTCGGCGACCCGTCCCGCGATCCGGGGACGGACACTGACTTCTTTGTCCGCCTTGATATCTCCCGTAAGCGTTACCTTTTCCTCTATCGGTCCGATGACCGGACTTTTGACCTCGACAGGAATGCTTTTTTCGCTGACGATCTTGTTCGACGAAGTGATCCTGCCGGCAATCCTGAACACAAAAAGAACAACTACCAGCATAACCGCTATCCATACTATCCGTTTTGCTTTCACGTCTTATTTTCCCCCTTCTTGTTTTATGGCATCAACCAGTTTTTCTGTAATCTTTAACAGGGATTTTTGATCTTCGCAAGATAATTTCCCGAACACCTGATTGAGACAGCGCTGCCTTTGTTCAAAAGCTTTTTGTGTGGTATTTTTCCCTTTGACCGTGAGACGGACCCTTACTATTCTTCTATCCTGAGGATCATCGACCCTTTCGACATATCCTGATTCTATTAACCTGTCGATCATTCCCGTCACATTGCTCAACGTGACGCTAAGATCCCCTGCAATGTCGGTCATATTTGGGGACCCTTTTTTTTGTATTATTTCAAGGACCATGAGCTGCGGCAAAGTAATGTTCATTTCTTCAAAATCGAATGTTTTGGAGCTGTGAAAATATCTGAAAATGACGGGTATCTGTTCTTCAAATCTTTCGACGACGGTTTTTGTTGATAGTTTATCGCGCGAATCATTCATATGGTTAATATTCTATACATTAATCATATGGTTGTCAAGCACGCCCGTGCCTGAATGCGCGGCAGTTATTTACATTTCATACATACCAATATATAATGCTTTGTAAAATGAAGCTGATGTAACCTCGGACAAGAAAGGACTTCCAGATGAAAGATCAACGATCGCTCGGAGAGATGATGGCGGACAAAGGCATGCTGACCAAAGCCCAACTCGCGCAGGCGGAGGCGGAAGCAAAAAAACTAAAGATACCATTAAGAAAAGCTCTCCTTTCCCTGGGAATGATAAAAGAGTCCGACATGATCTCCTTTTTTGAGCAGCAGATGCGCATACCTTATGTAAATCTAAACAGTTATATTATAGACGCAAAAATATTGGCGCTCATACCGGAAACCTTTGCAAAGACCCATCATGTGATCCCTCTTTTTAAGGCCGGCGACATAATAACCGTTGCAATGACCGATCCTTTGGATGTGGTGGTGCTGGATGAGCTGCGCGCGATGACAAAATGCACAATAGAGCCGGTGCTTACTACCGAAACTGATATTAAAAAAGCTTTCAGCCAATATTTCGCGGCGGGGGCTTCGATCGACGAAGTGATCAAAAAGATCGACAGCGAGGAGATCGAAGAGCAGAAGATCAAGGAAGAAGATGAATTATCTCCCGAAAAAATGAGGCAGGCGGCAGAACAGGCTCCCGTTATTAAGCTGGTCAACCTTATTATAAGTGAAGCCGTAAAAGAAGGCGCGTCCGACATACATATAAACCCCGAAGAAAATATGGTCCGCGTAAGGTACAGGCAGGACGGCATATTAAGAGAGGCCTCATGTCTGCCCAAGACCCTGCAGGCCGCCGTGCTCTCCAGGATAAAAATAATGTCCGACATGAACATAGCAATAAAAAGAAGCCCGCAGGACGGGCGCTTCCGCCTGAAGATAGAAGGCAACCAGATAGATATGAGGGTCTCATCTTTCCCCTCGGTACACGGCGAGAACATTGTTATGAGGATACTAGACCCGGCCAGCATAATGATAGGGCTAGAAGATATCGGTTTTTATCCGGACAATCTTTCGCAGATAAAATCTCTTATATCCAAACCGCACGGCATAATACTTGTTACCGGTCCTACGGGTTCAGGTAAAACGACCACGCTTTACTCGGCTCTTTCATCAATAAATTCCGTTGACAAGAACATAATCACTCTCGAAGACCCTGTAGAATACCAGCTTGAAATAATCAGGCAGGCGCAGATAAATGTTAAAGCGGGCCTTACATTTGCTACGGGACTGCGTTCTATCCTGCGCCAGGACCCGGATATAGTAATGGTGGGTGAGATCAGGGACAAAGAGACCGCCGAGATAGCGATCCAGGCCGCGATGACGGGACATCTCGTTTTTTCCACGCTTCACACAAACGATGCTCCGGGCGCTTTGACCAGGCTGGTGGACATGGGGATAGAACCTTTTCTTATTTCTTCTTCGGTAATAGGAATACTGGCACAGCGCCTTGTCCGCAAGATCTGCCCATCATGCAAAGAATCCTACCCGCCCACAGAAAAAGTATTGCGGGAGTTGGGGATACAGGACCTGTCCGGCAAAAAAATGTTTTACCGCGGCAAAGGCTGTAAAAATTGCAAGAACCGGGGGTACAAAGGCCGTCTGGGCATATTCGAACTGCTCCTGACAAATGAAAGAATTAGGGAAATGGTGCTTGAAAAGGCCTCCGCCGATGGCATAAGAAAGGCGGCACAGGAAGCCGGCATGAAGACGCTGCGGCAGGACGGAATGCTAAAAGTACTAGACGGCACCACATCGATCGAAGAGGTCATGAGAGTGACGATGGAGTAAAAATGCCGTTATTTAACTACAAGGGGTTCGACAAAAATGGAAGAGCGCTGTCAGGCGCGCTTGAGTCTGTCAGCAAAGAGACCGCGGCCGATACTTTGCGCAAAAGCGAGCTCACGGTAGTAGCCCTCAACGAAAAAAAAGACGATATCAACCTTAAATTTGTCGATGACTTTCTAAAAAAACTTGTCAAGGTCAAAACAAACGACCTGGTCATGGTAACGATACAGCTTGCCAATATGCTTGACGCGGGGATCCCTCTTCCCATGGCGCTTAACACGCTTGTTGAACAGACAGAGAATACAAAATTAAAAGATGCCATAGCCGACATATCTTCCGAGATCAAAGAAGGAAAGTCTTTTTCCGATTCCCTGGCAAAATACAACAATATCTTTTCGAACCTTTTCATAAGCATGGTCGCGGCCGGCGAGATGTCAGGAAATTTGGACGAGGTGCTAAAGAGGCTTGCTACCTTTACCGAGCGGGAAGCTGAATTAAAGCAGAAGATATCTGCCGCAATGACCTATCCGGTGATACTTATTGTGGCAGGCATCGGAGTTGTGTCTTTTGTGGTTACTTCCGTAGTACCGCCTTTTGTAAAAATCTTCCAGGATGCAGGCATTCCCCTGCCACTACCCACTCTTATACTCTACCAGCTCAACAATATTATCCGCGCCGCCTGGCTATACATCATTGTCGGCGTTATTTCCGGATTTGTATTCCTAAAAAGATGGGCCAAGACTCCGCATGGTAAACTTAAATTGGACGAGATAAAAATAAAGGTCCCTGTTTGGGGAGATCTTTCAAAAAAAGTGGAAATAGCCCGGCTTACCAGGACGCTGGCAGCACTTCTGACCAGCGGCGTCCCCATGCTTCAGGCGCTCCAGGTCACCGAAAAGACCATTGATCTTGCTCCTATGGCGGATGTAATAAGGAACGTCGGAACAGCTGTGGGCAAAGGTAAAAGCATCAGCGAATCGCTCAAAGAAAGCGGACAGTTCCCTGTAATGCCTATCCATATGATCGCGGTCGGTGAAGACACCGGAACGCTCGAGACCATGCTCAATAAAATTGCGGATTTTTATGACATAGCGACAGATTACGCCATAAAAAAGCTTACGGCGTTGCTTGAACCGCTGTTTTTGGTCATAATAGGAGGGCTTGTCGGGTTTATTTTCGCGTCCATACTTTTGCCGATATTCTCTATGGTAAAAACACTCGGCAGATAAATAAGAAAGGGACTAAAAAATGGATATAAAGACTCTGCTGAACAGCGTAATGGACAAAGGAGCGTCCGATCTTCTCCTTGTCGCGGACAATCCCCCGATAATGAGGACCGCCGGCAGGCTGCAGTTTTTCGGGGAACAGGCGCTCTACTCGGACCAGATAAAAGAGCTGGTCTATGGCCTTCTCACAAAAGATCAGCAGGAAAAATTTGAGAAAGAAAAAGAGCTTGACAGCTCGTTCGAACTGTCCGGTTCAGCAAGGTTCAGAGTAAATGTCCACTATCAAAAAGGCTCCGTTGCAGCATCTCTTAGGACTATCCCCACCGAAGTCCCGACCGTCGAGTCCCTGCACCTGCCGGAGATCGTAAAAGACTTTGTAAAAGAGCCCCGCGGCCTCATACTTGTCACTGGGCCTACCGGCGCCGGCAAAAGCACGACACAGGCGGCAATGATAGACATGATCAACTCCACCAAAAGCGTACATATAATAACCGTTGAAGACCCCATAGAGTTCATCCACAAAAACAAAAAGTCGGTGATCGAACAGCGGGAAGTCGGCCTGGACACGAACTCTTTCCCCAACGCCCTACACCGCGTTCTCAGACAGGATCCCGATGTCATACTGATCGGAGAGATGCGTGAACTTGAGACAATATCGACGGCAATAACCGCCGCCGAGACAGGACATCTTGTTATTTCCACGCTCCATACCAACGATGCTGTCCAGACCATAGACAGGATAATAGATGTCTTTCCGCCGCACCAGCAAAACCAGGTAAGGATGCAGCTTTCACTGTCTCTGCAGGGCGTCATTTCACAGCAGCTGCTCCAAAGAGCGGACGGGTTTGGCCAGATCATCGCGACCGAAGTGCTTAGGGTAAATTCAGCGGTGCGCAACATAATAAGAAAAGGCTCCACTCAGGATATTTATTCGATAATGGAAATAGGCGCCAAGTACGGCATGCAGACCATGGACACCGCTCTCAAAAACCTGGTCAGGGAAGGTCTTATCACAAAAGAGGCGGCGCTGGAACGCGCGGTGAACCAGGAGAATTTGGAAAAACTGCTGGCAAAATAGCGAACACTTGCAAAAAAAAGCGAGTTATTATATACTTCTGTTTTAGTAGTGTGTTAAATCAAACGGAAGGGTGGTGAAAAACAAATGTTAAGAAAAGGTTTTACATTGATCGAGCTTTTGATCGTGATGGCCGTTATAGCCGTGCTTATCGGTATCGCGATCCCGAGCTTTCGAGGGATGCAGGAAGAAGCCAAAAAGACAAAAGCAGGCGGAGATATCAGGGTGCTTAAATTAGCTGTGGAGGCGTATAACGCTAAATACAGTGCATATCCTACAACTTTGGCTTCAGTTGAGGGCGGTTCTGTAGTACAAACACTGCCTAAAGATCCTTTTTCTGATGGCGGAGATGAGAATTACGGGTACTCGCTCAGCGCGGGAAATTATTACGTAATCTACTCCTGCCCATTCAGCAGCACAACTCCGGTGACAATATCATGGAGTGGATCGACACCGACCCCGTCTACAACAGGAGTGACGGTCGGCTCAACGAATGGAAGTATTCCAGCAACAGAAGTAAGCTACTGGAAGTAATCTGATCTTTTAGATGATCTAAAAAAGAGGGGCCTCGTATTTTCTAGGAAATGCGGGGCCTTTTTAATTTATGTTTAACCACGTTGGTATTTATGTACATCCGTATTTTTCCTAATTCACATTCATTTCTGATAACGTGTTCGAAATAATTTCGTTGCCAAACAGGAAACCCGCGTATATTCCGGAATTCATTGATCCGTTTGGCAGAAAATGTTTTGAATCCACGTATGATTTCGGATAATCCATGTAATTTTGATGGGGCATTTGATGATGTAGGGGCGGGTTTAAAACCCGCCCCTACAAAATTATCCGCATTGTTAATAATTATTATTCCGTGTATATGATCCGGCATTATCACGAACGCACCCAATTTTACGTTTTTATAATGATTTGGTAAATCATGCCAACATTTTTCGACGATTTTACCAAATTCATTCAAAATTATTTTGTTGTTCAAAACATACCCGAACACGTCACGATGTTTTTGCGTACACACCGTCACAAAATAATAACCGTTACGTGAATAAACGTAATTTGCCAAACGAATCGATTTGCGATCGTGTTTTTGGAACGCCATTACGGCATTATTTCCAGCAATTGTCCCGCCGTTTTCCCCGGAATCGATCCCTGTCTGCCGCCAATCCAGCCTCATAACGTGCGGAGCACACATTACTTCTAGCTTTTTACTTTTGACTTTTTACTTTACTTTCCTCATGTTATAATTCCTGTAATTATGAAAACCAGAAACGCTTTTACCGTAATAGAACTGCTGATAGTCTTGACTATAATTTCGATACTTATATCGATGGTCGTACTGAATTTCTTTAAAATGCAGAATGAGGCGCGCGCGGCAAAAGTAAGCGGGGACCTGCGCATGGTAAAGATCGCGGCAGAAGCCTACGCGGCAAAAACCGGAAATTATCCCGGCAATCTGTCTGATCTATTAATAGAAAGCAATGTCATTTCTGCCGTTCCGGCAGACACTTTCAATCCCAGAGATGTATTCGGATACTCCGTTTCACCGGACAAAAACATATTTGCGGTCTGGTCCGCAGGTCCGAACCTGTCAAAAGGCGTTATCACTGCCTGGGTAGGCAGGATGCCGGTTCCGGCGGATGAAGATGACATCGGCATAACAAACGGCACGCCGCCCAACGGAAACTGGCGCTGATAAGTAAGATTTTCCTTTACAATATATATACTCTTTGTTATAATTTTCATGAAAATGGCAAGAAGAGGATTCACTCTCATTGAGATGATACTGGTATTAGTGGTGATCACTATCGCACTATTCCCCTTGATCGAATCGTTCTCCTCAGGAATAAGAGGCAGCAAGATCGCAAGCGACACCAATACAGCGATAGAGCTTGCTCAGCAAAAGATGGAACAGCTTCAGTCCATACCTTTTGCTTCTCTTTCAAATTCCTCGGAAGCGCTCGGCACAATAGCCGGATTTGCTTTCTTTTCAAGAGAAGCCACAGTAACAGAGCCCTTGACCAACCTGAAAGAAGTGACCGTTAATGTCTATTGGAAATCGGGGATCGGGACAGACCAATTCGGCATAAGTTCCTACTTCATAAATTATTGATATGAAAGCAAAAAAAGGCATTACTTTAATCGAGCTTATCATCGCAATGGCCATTTCTGTAGCGATTTTGGCAGTGCTTGTCATGGCCTATGTTGCCGGCAGCAAGTTGTTCAACTCGGAAATGAGCAGATCGGCCGCATTTTTAGAGGCCAACAAAGCAGTCAGCACGCTCCGAAGCGACCTGCGCAGCTGTCTGGAACTGACAAGCGCGAATGCAACCGGCATATCTTTTTGGGCGGATGATCTGAATTCTAACGGAACAAGGGAAGCCAACGAGATATATTCATATTCCTGGAACGGCACGGCGGGCAGCCCTCTTACAAGGACAATATCCGGCAGCAGCACGATGATCGCCAAGGATATAAAAAACTTCCTTCTCACCTATAACAGCGGGACTCTTGCGTCAATAACCCAGGTAGATATAAAAGTTACCGCGGGTACAGCCGAAAATGCGGCAACTTTCGAATCGTCCGTAAAACTTAGAAATCTATGACCAAAGGAGGGCTTGTTATGGCCAGAAAAGGAAGTCTGCTTTTCACTTTTATTATTCTTGTGGCCGTATCGGCAGTGTTATTTTCGTTCCTCTATGTGGTCATAGCAAGGAGCAGGGATATCCCCGCCAAAAAAGCCAGCACAAAGGCTTTTTATATAGCGGAATCGGGAATAAACAAAGCGATCTGGTATCTTATAACTTCCACGGAAGCGGGCGGAAAGGGTGAAGCCTGGAGAACAGCCGGGACTTCCGAATCTTTTGCCGATGGTGCATATACGATATCTGTTTTGGACGGTCCTTCCGCGGGATCGATACTCATAATAGCGACCGGGGAAGTGAACGGGATTACAAGGACGATCCAGCAGATCTTGTCCGGAGGCTCATCTTCGACCGCAAGCTTTGATTACGCGGTCTATGCCAACAGTACTCTTAACCTGACCGGAGCGGGGGGAATAACCGGCCCGGTTTTCGGCAAAGGGAATATAACTCTTACAGGCGCCACGTCTATCAATGGAGCAGTAACAATAATGTCGGGCAGCACTTATAAAAAAAACGGCGTAGACCAACCGGCAACAGTTACCACGACTCAACCCCCGATGCCCGAGATAGACACAACCTATTACGACGCCCTGCTGGCTCAGGCCGCCTTACAGCCCGCGGGAAATATGTCCATAACCGGTGCCGGCACCTACAATCTGGCCGGAGGAACGTTGTATGTGAACGGGAATCTGACTGTGAGCGGAGCCCGTAGAATAGCAGGGGGCGGGACTATTGTGGTTACCGGCAGCTACAGCCAGTCAGGTGCAGGCAATATAGATTCGAACACCAAAATAATTACCGGAAACAATCTCACCATAAGCGGCAGCAATGTAGTAAATTCCGGAGGGCTTCTCTTTGCCAGAAATGATATAACACTGTCAGGTGCAGGAGACATAACGGGATCTGTCATTGCTATGAACTCAGTGAACGCAAGCGGAGCGGGAAGAACGATAGGATTGGTATATGCACAGGCGGGAATGTCCGGCGCAAGGACCATAGTCGGCAGCGTGGTCTGCAGAACCGCTGCAACCTTTTCCGGAGCGATAAACATAACATACGATCGTACAAAAATACCCGCTTCGATCCCCGGAGTTTTCTCCAAGGGCGGATTGGCCAAAGAAAAAGGAGGCTGGAAAGAGAAAAAATGATAATGAAAAGAAATGGCAATCTTGGCCTCACCTTGCTTATTATGCTTGGGCTTTCCTTTCTTTTAGGAGCTTTTCTGATCGTAGTGATCGGCAGGACTACGGATTCGTCACAGAAAAAAGCCAGAGAAAAGTCCTTTTACATAGCGGAAGCCGGGGTAAAAAAAGCGGTCTGGTCGCTTATGACGCCCAGCGGCCTGGGAGGAAAGGGTACCTCATGGAGGCCAGCCAATTTTTCTGAAAGCTTCGGCGGCGGGAGTTATTCTTTTTCGATACTGGAAGGAATTTCCGGGACCCTCACTATTATTTCGACAGGAGAAGCCAACGGATATACCCGTACTATTCTACAAAAAATGAATTCCAGCTCTTTGCCGGCCGCTTTTAATTACGCGATATATAACAACGGAAGCCTCGATCTGAAAGGAAGCAGCTGTGTAATAGGCGGGATTTTTGCCAACGGAAATGTATCTGTCCAAAAAACAGACAATCATCCGAGCGGAGAGACTTTTACCGCTCCGGGATATACCGTGAACGGGATTCCCGGAACCGTACCGGACCCTGTTCCCACTATGCCATCGCTCAACAGTACATATTACGACGAACAGATCGCCTTGGCACAGATAGCCCCTGCCGGCAATCAAATATTAAACAATATGGACCTCGGGGGCGGTACGGTATATGTCAAAGGCGATGCTACAATCTCCGGAAACATAACCGGCGGAGGGGTTATAGTAGTGACAGGCTCGACAACGATCAATGGCGCGATAATCTCGGAAAACACTAAGATAATCGGCAACGGCTTGATCACGGTAAAAAGCACAACAAATGTTGCTTCCGGAGGAGTATTGTACTCTCCTACCCAGATCGATATCCCCGGCAACCCGAGGATCTTTGGCTCTGTCATGTCGGCAAAGATAACGGCTAACGGCACTCCCACCATAATGGGACTCCTTTTTTCCTGGGACGTAAGCACCGAAATGAACGGGAATGTAACGGTTTACGGAAGCGTAGTCAACCCGTCATCTTCCACATACAGCGGGAACATAAATCTGGAGTACGATCCGGAATATATCCCTGATTTTATCGAAGGATTATCGGCTGGTGGTGTCGGTCTTGTAAAAGGTTCCTGGAAGGAGCTGTAATGTTCGGTTTTGGCAAAAAAAAGTATACGGTGCGCAACGGCGCTATAGGCGTTAATATAAGCGCTCATGTCATAAACATAATAGAGCTTCTACGCGAAGGCGATAAAAAGATCGTCGAAAGCTACAACAGCATAGAGATCCCCGCCGATCTGGACAAAGACCGTGCCGAAACTTTTATTATTGAGTCCCTCAAAAAACTTTTTTCAGACGTAAAAAGCAAAAAAACAGGCGTCTTTTCCCTGATCTCCGGATCCGAGGTCATAATCCGCAGGATACAGGTCCCAAAGATCGGCAAAAAAGAACTTCTTGAAGCCATAAAATGGGAGATAAAAACTCATCTTCCTTTCCCGGTAGAAACTGCCGTTATCAACTTCAGTGTTCTTGACGAGACAAAAAGCAAAGAGGCGACAAAACTCAATCTTCTGGTCGCGGCAGTCCAAAAAACTTCCGTTGACAGGACGCGCGGACTTTTTGAAAAAGCCGGCATCCGCCTGGAAGGATTATCGATCGCACCTTTTGCTGTATGGAACCTGCTCAAGGGCACTTCTATCCTAAAAAAAGATAAAAGAACCGCTTTTATAGACGTCGGCTCAGAAAACACCAAGATCGTATTTTTTGACGGGGAAAACCTTGAATTCTACAGGGAACTGTCTATCGGCGGCATACATTTTACAAAATCGATGATAGGTTTGTTCGTTTCAGACAAATGGCAGATGAACCTCAACTTTGAGCAGGCAGAAGCAATGAAACGGCGCTACGGCATACCCGAAGAAGGAACCTCGGATCTTACGGAAGACGGCCTGCCGCTCAAGCAGATCTATCAGGTAATGCGCCCGACGCTGCGCAGATTTTTGAATGAAGTCGAGAGATCCTTCGGATATTACAAAGAACAATTCTCAAAAACTTCTATCGACAGGGTCGTTCTGGCCGGAGGCGCGTCAAAGATGAAAAATCTTGACTCGCATCTTTCCACAGAACTCGGGATAAATATCGAGAAGATAGAAGACTTGATAAAAGTTGAAAAAGGCCCCTTGATAAAAGACGGGGACCTTCTGATAAAGACGATCCCTCACATCGCAATAGCCATGGGGGCGGCTTTGTCGCAGGCAAAGGAAATGAACTTTATCGGCAAAACCCGTAGCCGCTTCAGCCGTGACGACGGGGAGAAAACAGAAAGTATCTTATCAAAAATATCCCTGCCGAAGAATTTTTACACGGCCGCCGTTATTTCGGTATTCGTTATTTTTATTGCCACCTTAGCGGCTCTCAACATTTCACTTGATAAAAGCATAGCCGGATACCGGAAATTCATAGACGAGCAAAAGACCCTTTTGGCAAACCTAAAAACACTTTCGGAAAAGCAGGAAATACTCTCCAAGGTAGAAAAACAAAAAGTACCTATAAGGCCGGCAATAGCGGAACTAACGAACCTTTTGCCAAAGAATTCTTTTCTTGATGCTTTTTCTTTCAACAATGCCTCCAAAGGTATTTCCATAACCGGAATATCCGCTAATATGTACCTGGTTGGCGACCTTTTGAAGAAATTGGGGTCTTCCGGCTTCTTTTCGGATACAGCGCTTGTTGAAGCCCGAAAAGCAGCAGATAAAAAGTCGGTCGGATTTTCTATGAACTTTAGGCTTAAATTGTAAGGAGAAAAAATGGGCCGTCCGTGGTGGCAGAGAATACTATTGTTGGCAGGGATAGCTGTATTTATCGGCTGGGCGTCATATACGTATCTGCTAAAGGATAAGATCAAGGAAATGTCCGACCTTAAGGCTACGGCTGAAATGATCCAAAGAGAAGTAAGTGCTCTGGGAATGAAAGACGTTACTCTTGACTCAGCATCTATAAACAGGGAAATAAATAAGAAACTTGAGGAAATAAGCCGCAAGGTCCCGAGCGAAGCCGACAGCCCCTATCTTCTGGAGCGGTTCATAGCACAGTCGCTCAAAGGGCTGGATATAGATTACACGTTCATACAGCCGCTTGCTCCGGTAAAAGAAGATGTTTTTAAAAGGATCCCGATCAACATCGATATGACGGCCAAATTCGAGCCGTTAAACCTTTACTTGCAAAGAATAGAGAACCTTCCTATCGCAATTCGGATAGATCAAATGGATATTTCCAAAAATAGAGAAGAACCTCAGTTGCTCAATGTAAAACTGCAACTATCCGCCTTCGTTATGCCGGGAGCCCCTTCCGCCACACAGGAAACTCATCCCAATCTGGCTCAAATACCAAGTATTGATCCCTTCTTTGAACAGGAACTCAGGGCAGCAAAAGAAGCTGACTTGAAAAAAGTGGCAGCCTTCCGCCCCGCAGAAAAAAGAAAACCCTTATTTGTGCTGCCAAAATTCAAGGGAGTGTACAAAGGCAAAACAATAAAGGCGTTTATAAACAATGAGCTCTTCGGCGTGGGTGATGTGGTAGGCGGTTACATAATAACTAATATAACCGACAAATATGTTATTGTGACAAGGAACGGGCTTGGCTATACTTTAAAATTGGGGGAGGTGGGTAAGAGATGAAAAAAATCCTGGCCGCGGCAAGCGTGATATTCATGTGCTGCACTTCGTTTTCTTTTGGAGCGGAAACGGAGAAAATATCTCTAAACCTTATAAATGCGCCTTTAAATACCGTGATCTACGCTCTCGGCAAAGAAGCAGGGCTTAACATAGTTGCCGGCGACGATATGCAGGGGACCGTCACTATTTCTGTTAACGAAGTCTCTCCTTACGATGCCCTTGTAGCGGTCCTTAATACCTCCGGATTCAGCTACAAAAAAGACAAAGAAATATTGCAGATAGTAGTTCCTCCTATGAAACGGCTTGCGGGAGAAAAACTTTTTACCAAAAAAGGGCTTCTCACCAAAGCATTTATGGTCAACAATCTTGTCCCCGCCGATATAGAAGAACTGATAAAGAAACTTGGCTATACCGACACAAGGATCCTTTCGGCCAAAGGATCTAACATGCTTGTCGTGGAAGCTCCGCCCGAAGTAATGGATAAGATAGACAGTATTTTTAAAAGACTCGATGCCTCGCCCAGGCAGGTGCTGGTAGAGTCTCAAATACTGGAAATAACAGCCGGCAACGGCGTGACGCCTAATGTATTGGGAATGCAGGAACAATATACAAGCTCGAACTACGATGTTCAGACCGAAGGTTTTGCAAATCCCGCGGTCACGGGCGTTCCCGGCATGTACGCTCATGTGATCAAAGGAAATGTTGAAGCCTACGTGGAAGCCTTGGAAAACAAACAGGGCTATAATCTGCTTGCCAGTCCAAAAGTCCTGGCTGTGTCAGGCAAGTCCGCAAACATAATAAGCGGCTCCAAGCTTGGCTATAAGACCTCTATCACTACCCAGACGGGCACGATACAGAATGTGGATTTTCTGGAGGTCGGCACAAAACTGACTTTCACACCGTATGTTTACAGCGACGGAACGATCAGGATGGACATACATCCCGAAGTCAGCGAAGGCTCTATCACCTCCGACGGTCTTCCGCAAAAACAAACTACCGAAGCCACAACTACGGTCATTGTCCGGGACGGGGAAACGATAGTTATCGGAGGATTAATAAAAAATAAAGCTCAAGAAACCGAAAAAGGCGTGCCTATAGTCATGAATATCCCGATAATAGGAAATTTTTTCAAAAGGAAAGAAATGCTCTGGGAGAAAAAGGAAATAATCGCCGTCTTGACCCCTCATATCATAACTGACGAGAACATGAAAGAGATGCTGCCTCAGGTTGAAAATATGCAGCGCAAACAAAAAGATTCCGGCACGGGAGAAGAGCCCGGGATCATGTGGTGGGTTAAATAGCATCCTCTAGAAGTTGTTTTGTGTATTGGCATTGAGGATTTTTGAATATATCCTGGGCACTTCCGGTTTCTATGATCTCTCCGTCTTTCATTACACCTACCCTTGAACAGAGCCTCTCTGCCAGCATAAGATCATGAGTGATAAAAATATAGGTGAGCTCTTTTTGCTTCTTAAGTAAAAGAAGCAACTCTATGATCTCTTCCTGAAGCTCAAAGTCCAGCGAAGAGACCGGCTCGTCTAGAACAAGCAGTTTGGGATCGGCCGCCAGGCTTCTGGCAATGCACACCCTTTGGGCCTCTCCTCCGGAAAGCTCCGACGGATACCTGTCCGCGAAAGACGGTAAAAGCCCCACATCGGAGAGCAGCGCCATTACCTTTGGCATAATTTCTTTTTTTGGGATTTTCCTTATTATCAGAGGCTCTTTTACGGCGCTTGCAACTTTCATTTTCGGATTAAGTCCCGCCAAAGGGTCCTGAAATACGATCTGCATATCCATCAAGGCATGCCTTAGTTTGTTCCCGAGAAGCGAAGATATTTCTCTGCCTTTATAAAATATCCTTCCTGAATCTCGTTCGATGAGCCCCAGAATAATCCTCGCAAGCGTGGTCTTGCCGCTGCCGGACTCCCCCACCAGGCCAAATATTTCCCCGTCAAGAACGCTTATGTTTACATTCTTTACCACCGGTCGTCCGGCAAACGTTTTATTGATGCCTATAAGTTCAAGTATTTTGTCCATTTTTTTATCGAAGCCTTTGTATGATGCGGCCGCGGCTCATAACGGCAATCTTTTTGCAGTGTTTTTCCGCAAGTTTTATATTGTGCGAGATAAATAGGACCGAAAGCCCCTGATCAGTCCGCAGTTCCTGCAAAAGCTCCATTATTCCCGCCTGCGTAGAAACATCAAGCGCGGTGGTCGGCTCGTCAGCGATCAAAAAGTCCGCTCCGCAGGAGATCGCGATCGCGATCATGACCCGCTGGCGCTGACCTCCGCTTAGTTGATGAGGATATTGTCTCATCCTCAAAGCAGGATTATCTATCTTTACCTTTTTTAACAAAACTTCGGCTTTTTCAAGTGCTTCCCGCATGGATATTTTAAAATGTGTTCTCGGCGCTTCCGCGACCTGCTCTCCTATCGAAAGCACCGGATTTAAGCTGGTGAAGGGATCCTGAAATATCATAGAGATCCGAGTGCCGCGGACACGCCGCATATCTCTTTCTGGAAGAAGAAGCAAGTCCCTGCCGTCTAATAATACTTTTCCGGAAATAATTTTGCCTGGACTTTGTATTAGCCGGAGTATCGAAAATCCTATAGTGCTTTTGCCGCAACCCGAAGGCCCTGTAAGCGCGAAGAATTCTCCTTCGCTGACACACAAACTGACGCCGTCAACTGCTTTTACAACATTCCCGTCTTCTGAGTAATAATATGTTTTAAGGTTTTCTATATCGAGTGCTTTTGCCGGGTTCATCTGCCTATTTCCTCTCTCAGGCCTTCACCCACAAGATATATGCAAAGGACCGTGAACAGGATCAAAAGCCCCGGTATCAGCGACATCCATGGAGCGTCTCTCAGATAGGCCTGCGAGTCCTGCAACATGTTTCCCCATGACGACAAAGGAGGCTGGACGCCAAGCCCCAAAAAGCTCAAGGCTGATTCGGTTAGTATCGCGCCGGCCATGCCCAAAGTTCCCGCAACGATAACGGGAGCTATCACATTGGGCATTATATGTCGCAGCATTATCCTGGGGCCTGACGCGCCTATCGCGCGCGCGGCTTCGATGTAAGGCCTCTCTTTTACGGACAGGACTTCCGCCCTCACCAGCCTGGCCACGCCCATCCACGACGTAAGCCCTATGACAACCATTACGTTATATATATTGGGAGTAAGCATAGTTTGAACGGCAAGGATAAGAAAGATCGACGGGAAAGACAGCATCACATCCACAAACCGCATTATAAAGTTTTCGATAAAACCGCCGAAGTAACCGGATATCATCCCGAAGAAAAAACCGACGATAACCGAGATCGAAACCGCCACAAGCCCGACAGAAAGTGAAATGCGCGCGCCATAAATTGTTCTTGAAAATATGTCCCGACCAAAATCGTCGGTCCCGAAAAAGTGTTTTACGGACGGGGCTTCAAGCGCAGTACTCCTGATCTCGTCTGGATCATGAGGCGCAGCAAATGGCGCAAAGACCGCTACTGTTCCCATAAAAAACAACAAAAATAGCGCGATAACCGCAAGCTTATTCTTTCTGAACCTTTTCATCTTAGGCGCTTTAATCCTTTCTTCCGGCACGGATCCGCGGATCCGCGACCGAATACAAAAGATCAGCCGTTAAATTGCCTATTATTATCAAAAACGAAGAAATAAAGACCACCCCCATTATCAGAGGATAATTTCTTGAAAAGATCGCCCCCACTCCCAACCTCCCCATCCCCGGCCACGCAAAAATGGTCTCTATTATAAACGCGCCGGCAAAAAGATCAGGTATCGTCATGCCCAAAATAGTTATAAGAGGCAGGAGCGAGTTGCGCAGCGCGTGTTTAAAAAGAACGGTACGCTCCGGAAGCCCTTTGGCGCGCGCGGCTCTTATATAGTTCTGTCGGAGCACTTCTATGGTACCGCTCCTCACATATCTTGTTAATCCCGCAAATCCGATGAGCACCATGGTCAAAACCGGCAGCACCAGATGACGAGCAATATCCGCAAATCCTTCGCCCATGCCGGTGGCAGGCAAAAGATTAAACTGTACGGAAAACATCAACATCAACATAAGAGCCAGCCAGAACGAGGGAATGGACATGCCCGCAAAAGAAAGGACGGAAACGATATTATCAAAAATCCCTCCTTTTTTGTAAGCTGACATGACCCCCAAGGGAACAGCGATAAGTAGAATGAAAAAAAGAGAAGTTCCCATTAAAAGGAGCGTTGCCGGAATACGCTCCGCGATTATCTGCATAACCGGCCTGTTCAGTATATATGCCGTGCCAAAATCGCCCCGTACCGCATTTTTAAGCCAGAAAAAATACTGTACAAATACAGGACGGTCAAGGCCCCAGTTTGCCCTGATGCGCGCCAATTCCTGCGGGGCAACCGAAGGGTCTACAAAGAGCGCGGTCGGGTCTCCCGGAGCCAGGTGCATCACAAAGAAAGAAATAAGCGAAATTCCTATTAATAGCGGCACAACAGAAATAAGTCGTTTAAGGATATATCTAGGCATTTTCATCTATTATACTAATAATTGCCCTTTATATAAACCTTTTCTATATCCACGAACAATCCCGCCGGACCCGGTTTTGAAAGTCCTCCTACCCTATCGGCTACGGCAACTATGCTGCGCGGATACCATAAAAATATATAAGGTTGTTCTTCGGCAATTATTTTCTGGATATTGCCGTATATTTTTTTTCTTTCGGTTTTATCTATAGTAGTACGCCCCTCTTCAAGCAGACGATCAACTTCTTTGTTTGAATAGGCAATAAAATTAAGTCCCAAGGGATACTGGGAAGAATGCCAAATACTGTAGGAATCCGGGTCAATCCCCAGCGACCAGCCTATGATGACTGCATCGAAATCCTTTTCTCCGCTCTTGGCATTTAGTATGCGCAACAGAGAGCTCCATTCCATAACACGGACATTGACTTTTACTCCTATTTTTTTGTACTGCCACTGGAGTATTACCGCAGCTTTTTCCCGCTCCTTATTCCCCTGGTTGACCAATATGGTGAATTCTAACTTTTTGCCGTCTTTCTCTCTTATCCCATTTTCCCCTTCCCTCCAACCTGCCTCATCAAGCAATCGCTTAGCATTTTGAACATTAAAGCCGTATTTTTCCACATTATCATCATAAGTCCATCCCACAGGCGACATAGGGCTGTATGCGGGAGAAGCCAGACCTCTGAAAATAAGCTGAATAAGCTGGCCTTTGTCTGTCGCGTATGCAAGCGCCTTGCGGACCCTTTTGTCCGAAAAGATCTCTTTCTTCTGGTTCAGCCCCAGATAGACATACAGCAGAGACTCGTATTCGAATATATTCACGCCTTTCATGGCTTTTGCTCTCGAATAGTCCTTGGCGGGGATATCGCATACATCCGTCTGTCCCGCCTCGAGTGCGATGAACCTTGAATTCTCGTCCGGGATAATCCTAAAGACAATTTTTTCGAGTTTGGGAGCGCCGCCATAGTAGCGCGGATTTTGTTCAACTACTACCCTGTCGGCGCTCACCCATTCCCTGAAGATGAAAGGGCCGGACCCGACCGGCTTGCTGTTAAATTCGGAAGTATTTATATCTTTCCCTTCCAAAAGGTGTTTCGGAAGTATTCCCATGCCGACGCGCGACAAGAAAGGCGCGAATGGTTTGGGCATTACCGCTCTAAAAATATACGGGCCCCTTGTTTCAAACTTTATAGCAGTGCCGTCTATTATATAATCTCCCCGCCTGACAGAATTGACCTTCGGGTCCAGTATAGAATCGAAAGTAAATTTCGCATCGTAAGCGGTAAGTTTTGCGCCGTCGTGCCAATATACGTCATTCCTTAAATAAAATGTGTAAATCCTGCCGTCTTTTGATATGGTCCAGCTTTTGGCGATATCGGGAATAATATCCAGGTACTCGTTTACCTTTGTAAGACCGGAAAATACCACTCCTTCCACTGCGGAAGAAGCGGTATCCGAGGAAAGTATCGGATTAAGCACCGAAATGTCCCCGCCAAGCGTGAACACCAGCGTGCCGTTGTTCTTGACAGGCGAGTTGCCCGCGCATCCGAAAAAGCACGTCAAAGACAACAGAAAAATGATTATCGTTTTGTTCATCTCTGATTAGTCCATATTAGTCAGTTCCAGAATTTGTTTCAACCCGCTTTTATTATAAGCCGTGATCTTATATATATTGGCCGGAATATCAAAAGCGTACATTATCTTGCCCGCCAGGTCTGTCTCTTCATAAGGCTTGCCGGTAAAAGGATTTTTGGGAAGATTGTTCATGACTTCGGCCGTTTTCAGATAGTTTTCAAAAAGATTTTTCAGCGTTATGTCCGTCGCTACGGGATAGGTCTCGTTGACCATATTATATGATTCTACCGCTACCTGGACATTGTGTGCGACAGATTTTACGCCTGACTCCCTGGCGCGGTCCTGTACCTTTGCAAACGTCGGTATCAAAAAAGCTACAAGTATCCCTATAACTGACATCACTATTAATAGTTCGATCAATGTGAATCCATGCCTGCCGACAGGCAGGCTCTTTTTTTTCTTCATTGTTATCACCTCCTTTTTTATTTAACTCTTCTCCAAGCCGGGTAAGCACTTTACCTCAGTTGTGAGAATGAGTTTTGAGTTATGGGGCGAGTTGCGGGGGTGAGTTGTGAGTTCCTGGGGCTCTCTCCAACTATCCGCAAGTCGATACAGCTGCTTGCCGCCGATATCATAAGTTTCGATTAGATCCTGACAAATATCAACATCCGCATATTCAAAATAAACATCTTTTGTACAGCTTAAATGAACAATCATTTCATTGCATTCTCCAATTGCGTCATTGAGATATTTTTGCCACGCTTTCCTGTGGTGCTTCTGGGCATAGCCTTCAGCAATCAAGGCCGGCGGAGCCTTGCAAGCACGTCGCATCTGCCCCCCGAGGTCAAATTTCTCCTCTTTCGGTAATTTAGGAACGACCTTGGTCAAAACAACCATCATTGCCTTATATAGATTTTGGTAAACGACTAAATCCAAAAAACTTCTGACCATTTTTTCTTTTTCTTCCTCAATCCCACAACACATCACTCGCCTCACAACCCACTACCCATTCCCATAACACTCTTATTGGAGCTTGTCCATTATGCTTGTTATCGGAGAAAGCATGGAAAACACCAGCAGTCCGGCAAACACCCCGACAGCAATCGTAGCGGCGGGTTCTGCCGCCTGCGCGAAAAGCTTGACGTTGTCCTGCATCTCCTGACCGGTAAGCTGTGCCGCCGATGATAGAGCGGACGCCAGATCTCCCGACTCTTCTCCCACAAGCGCCATGCGGCTTACAAAAGGATCAAGCAATTTTTCTTCCGCAAAAGCCTGTGAAAGTTTTTTGCCTTGTTCTACGGACTCTTTTATGCGGACAAATGCCTCTTTAAACAAGACATTTTCAGTACAAGCGGAAACAGAGCCTATCGCCTGCGCCAGAGGCAGCCCCGCTTTAAGAAGGCAGGAAATGTCTGAAAGCGCACGGGCCGCTATGCTTTTTTTGAACAAAGAACCATAAAAGGGCGATCGTGTTTTGATGTCTTCAAGCAGCCGCTCAAAAGACTTGTTTTTCCTAAACAGCTTTGCGGCGGCAAAAAGCAGTGCAAATACCGCAAGAAAAACCGCCGAAAGTGCCGCAAAAGTCTCTATAAAGGCCAATGCCGGTGAAGGTTCTATATTCATGGACAAAAATACTGTCTTAAGTTGAGGAACTATATACCAGGCAAAGAAAAAGATGCAGGCAAATCCGAAAAGAAAAGTGAACATCGGATACGCCAAAGCTTTTACAAAAGCGCTTTTTTGCTCTCGGGAAGAGGCCATGCTTTGATATGCCGCGGCGGCGGCCGTTGCCAGATCGCCGCCCGCTTCCCCGATCTTGATAAAGGACAACGCATTGTTTGAAAAATAAGGTTCTGCCGATTCGGACAAAGCCTTTCCCTGCATTACCGCGGATACTGCTTCAAAAGGAAAATCCGAAAATTCCATGGCTTTTACCGCGGGGACACCCGCAGCAAGAAGGGTTGACAGCCTTTTTAAGATATTAATCTGCTCTTTTTCCGGAAGCATGGCGTTACCCCTTGCCTAGAGAAAAAAAATTGACGGCATTTGCTGAAGTTTTTTCGGCGGTTTCTTCAAAAGACAGTTGTTTTAATTCGGCTATCTTTTCGGCTATATGAACGACATAAGATGGTTCATTCCTCTTGCCGCGAAAACTCTGCGGTGCGAGATATGGGCAGTCTGTTTCTATCATGATCCGCTCAAGAGGTACATATTTTACCGTTTCCCTTATCGCGTGCGCATTCTTAAACGTTATGACCCCAGTAAAAGAGACCATAAAACCCGCATCAAGGACTTGTCTGGCATAAGCAGCATCTCCGGAAAAACAATGAAAGACCCCTTTTACCTGGCCGCGGCCTTCCTTTCTTAAGATCTCCAGCATGTCTTTATCCGCATCACGGCCGTGAAGTATCAAAGGAAGTCTTTTTTCTATCGCTAGCGCTATATGCATGGCAAAAGCGCTTTTTTGCACTTCCTTTGGGACTGGATTTTCAAAATAATCCAGCCCTGTCTCCCCTACTGCGATTACTTTTTTGTTTGAGCAAAGGTCACCGATGACTTTTATTATATCTTTATTCACTAGGTCGGCATGGTGAGGATGTATGCCGGCTGACGCATAGATGTTTTCGTGTTGAATGGCCAGCTCAGCAGATCTGCGTGAAGAATCTTCATCAAAAGAAGCGTTTATTATGGTCATTACGTTCGCATCAGCGGCCCGCGCAAGGACTTGTGGCAGGTCGGAAAATTCGGGCATGGTCAGATGAGCATGAGTATCGATTAACATATTTACTTAGTCTGTATTTTAGGGAACAGCGACGGGCCTTTTTTGATAAGTGTCCCGGTATTTTCTTCGCAGGAACCCTTTTGAGGCAATATCTCGGGCGCGAGGCCCATCTGAGTCCTCATAGACACTGCGGTATCAGGCATAAAAGGAGAGATTAGCACGGAAACGATCCTCAAAGACTCAAAAAGATTGGAAAGGACTACTTTTAGCTTTTGATCTTCCCCGTTTTTGGCAAGCGCCCACGGAGCTTTTTTTTCTATATAGGAATTTGAAAAACTTATAAGGTCCCACACGCGGTTCAGGGCTTCCGTAACTGCTACGTTGTCCATATTTTCGGCAAAAGTCACCGGGGTTTGTAATATAAGCTCCTTAAATTCTTTGTCGAGAGCGTCGTCTGTCCCGCTATTTCCCGGGACCTTGCCGGAAAAATATTTTTCTATCATCGTCAGTGTCCGGCTCAAAAGATTCCCCAGATCATTGGCCAGATCCGCATTATATCTGTTTATGAGCGATGCCTTTGAAAAATCTCCGTCGCTTCCGAAAGGCACCTCTCTCATTAAGAAATAACGGACTGTGTCCACGCCAAACTCCTGCGCAAGCGCTACGGGATCTATCACATTGCCTTTTGATTTGCTCATTTTTCCGCCTTCCACCGTCCACCAGCCGTGGCCAAAAACTTTTTTGGGCAGCGGAAGTTCAAGTGCCATGAGTATTATAGGCCAGATCACCGCATGGAACCTTACGATCTCTTTGCCCATAAGATGAAGGTCAGCCGGCCACCATTTTTTGAAAGTGCCTTCATCATATGGATATCCGATAGCGGAAATATAGTTTGTCAGAGCGTCGAACCAGACATATACAATATGTTTTGTGTCAAAAGGTACAGGAACTCCCCAGGTAAAATTGGTCCGGCTCACATTCTGGTCCTTAAGCCCGCTTTCGATAAAGTTAATTATCTCGTTCCTTCTTGAAGAAGGCTGGATAAAATCGGGGTTTTCACTGATGTGTTTTAAAAGTCTGTCCTGATATTTTGATATTGCAAAAAAATAGGCTTCTTCTTTTACGCTTGTTACCGGTCTTCCGCAATCCGGACAGACATCTTTGCCGTCGAGTTGGAATTTGGTCCAATACGACTCGCAGGGCGCACAATACCATCCTTCGTAAGAGCCTTTGTAAATATCTCCTTTGTCGTGAAGCTTTTTAAATATAGCCTGTACAGTTTTCATGTGTTTTTCGTCGGTCGTCCTGATAAAGCCGTCGTAGCGGACATTAAGCTTGTCCCATGCGGATTTGAACCTCTGCACGACGGAATCGACATGTTCTTTTTCGGACAATCCCCTTTCGGCGGCAGATACAGCAATTTTCATGCCATGCTCGTCTGTCCCCGTTAAAAAAAAGACGTCCGCCCCCTGCAATCTTTTCCAGCGGGCTATGGAATCTGCGGCTATTTGGGTATAAGAATGGCCTATATGAGGCGTATCATTCACGTAATAAATTGGAGTAGTTATATAAAACTTTTGAGCCATTTGAATAAGAAAATTATATCACAGGGGGCTGAAAGGTGCCGAAAAACCCTACAGAGGGGATTAGTTTCTATCTACAGGGAAAAGTATCCTTATGTGTGTTACATCAGCTATAGCATCAACAGTCCATTCCGGAAGCGGCTTCCTGAGGTCCGGATCTATATAAAATATGGGCATCGGCTGCCATTTATCGCTCCCTTTCAATTTAACGTCTACAAGAAATCTGGCTAACAGATCGTTCATCCAACTTTTGGAGTCAAGATCAAGATCCAAGTATACCGGCCGCAAATAGTTTGAGAACAAAGGAGGCATACCCTCCAAGAATTCTTCCCGGCCTGGTACGGGCCCGATCACCATCCACTGCGTTTGTTTGCTCGCTTTTTCCATCTCGTCGCTCAAAGCATGGGCGGAAGGTATTATCTGAAAGCCTCCGATCTTGTTAATCGGCGAAGTCGACACATCAATGACCCCGGTATGATTTGCCCTTATTCTGCCCGGAGAAACATATTGTGTGCCTTGAAACCTGCCAACACCCTCTACCGGCTTTTGCACCTCGCCGATTATTTCCTCTTGGCCTGCTCCAAAAATTACTTTTGCCGCCCCCCCTTCCCTGTTCTCAAAAATTATCGCTCTCGGATAAATGAACGGCTTGAGGACATTTATTATTATCCGGTCACCCAATTTGGGGACATAATCTTCGTTCAATAGAAGCGCTTCGGCAGTCCCCCGCTCAAAGAAAACGGGATTGCCTACAAAAGCAGAGTAAACTCCTCCGAATATCGAGTTCCCGGCCTTTATATCGGTATAAATAGAAGAGTCCGGACTCAGAAAAGAATTATAATAACTCGGCGGGTTTAACATCTCCAAAGGAACGACAGAAAAGACCACTCCCTTGGCTTCCTGTGTATTATCGCCGGTCTTTATATGGATAGCGTTGACGGCGGTAGCGGCTACCGCGGAGGGCTTGGCCCATTTGCTGGCGGTATAGCCTCTCGGATTTATTTGTTGGCACGGATAGATCACCTTGCCCAGGATTTCCCATGTTGTGCTCTTGTTTTTTACGGCCATCACGCGTCCGCCGGCTTCATTCTCTATAAGTATCGTGTGTGATGGACGAAAATAATCTTTGCCGTAAATTCCCAGCGAGAAAGACGTCTGTGCTGCAAATAAAAACAGTAAAACAGCTAAAAACGGGCCGGATTGTATTCTTTTCATAAACAAGATCAAAAGCTCATGAATGCGGCCACAACAAGGCCGGCCGCGGCAAGCGCCCACATATACGGAAGTGTTCTCTTTAGGATATCCTGCACATTCAAATTCAAATAGTTCGCGATCCAGACATTGTGCGTATTGGTCGGATCGCTTACTCCCTGTATCTGGCCGACCGACATGAGCGCCGCCATCACGGCAAAAGGCGGAAGGACTTTGGACGAAATTATAAGTCCGACCAGCCCCGCCCCCATCCCCCAGAGATTTAACGGACCTCTGTATAGAGAAAGAGGAGCAAGAACGGCAAAGAATATCACGTAAGGAATCGGATTTGACGGAATGATCCTCGCCATTAAGGGGACCAGGGAATAAATTACGGAAGGATCCGTAACTGCATTTAGCAGCATCCCGATGCCCATAATGATCGCAACTGCCGGACCGACCGAACCGATACCGTCAACAACCGATTTTGTCAGAAGGTTTAAACTGCCTTTTTTATAAGTAGTCGCAAATCCCCAGACAAGGCCCAAAAGCATCGCGGTTATTATCGGGAATTCGAACGGCTGGGACGGCCTGGCAAAGAAGTTGTAAAGAGAAAAGCTAAGCACCAGCGCGATCGGGACTATCGGTGTCAAAACGGCCGGCCACGGAACAAAGGCACTTTTTTCCGTCTCTTTCTTTATTTCCCATCCGACAGAAGTCCCGCGCAGTTTTAACTCTACAAAAAGAAATACGACAACAACCAGAGCCGAAAGCGCTCCCAGAATCAGGGCAAATCTGAGTATCTGCCCCTGCGACAGGCCAAGTACGCTGATAAAAAGCTGCCAGTTTGTCAGATTAAATATTCCGCCAAGCCCAAGCCCCATAAGAAAAAGGCATCCGGCCGTAAGGCGCGGCAGGCCTATTGAAAGCATTATTGGAAGAGTGATGGAAGCAACCATTATGACCGATCCCAAGCCTCCCAGCACAGTAAAAAGAAGCGCCACGACCGCGGTCATGGCAAGAGAAGTCAAAAACGGATTTTCTCCGGAAAGCTCTGCAACTTTTTTGACCAGTGTTTCGGCGATACCCGCATTACTTACAAACTGCGAAAGGATTGCACCAAACAATACCGTGATTATCGCGACATTGAGCCGCACCGCACCGTCGGAAATTACGTAAACAGCAATACTCCCGGCAGAAATACCGGCAAGAACCGATATTATGACTGCCATCAAAGGAAGAGCGATCAGCGCCGGAAGTCTGTTCAAATACATCAGCGCGGCAAAAAATATGAATACAAAAAGAATAGTTATCCCTAGAAACATTACAAAAAGATTATATCACGGGCTCAACTGTAAAGCAGATAATTTATGGCGGTAAGGACTCCCGCACCGCTTGCGCCTTTGCCCCAGAACCGGATATCTCTATCAAGGCTTGCGATATTGGCAATATCCACATGTACCCAAGGGGTATCCCCGACAAATTCTTTCAGGAACATCGCCCCTGTGCTGGTGCTGGCTTTCCCAAGGTCCGAACAGTTCTTAATATCTGCAACGGTGCTTTTCAAATACTGCCTGTATTCATCGTACAGCGGCAGCTCCCACAGTCTTTCTCCGGATTTTTCCGCCGAGGCGATCACTGTTTCGGTAAGTTCTTTGTCGTTGCCGACCGCGGCTGCGGCTATATCGCCGAGACAGGTAGTACAAGCGCCCGTAAGTGTGGCAAAATCTATTATTTTTTCGGCGCCGAGCTTTTTTGCATAGGTGATCGCATCCGCCAGTACAAGCCTGCCTTCCGCGTCGGTCGAGATTATCTCAACAGTCTTGCCGGACAAAGTTTTTATGACATCCCCCGGCTTAAGTGCTCCGCCGGAGGGCATATTTTCTACGAGAGGTATTACGGCCAGTATGTTTTTTTTGACGGACAATTTTGCGGCAGCTTCCATGGCAAAAAGCACCGCGGCCGCTCCGGCCATGTCTTCTTTCATGTCCTCCATCTTTTTCGACGGCTTGATCGAAATGCCGCCCGAATCGAATGTTACGCCCTTTCCGATGAGCGCTACGAATTTTGAATTTTTTCCTGAACCGTTATATTCTATGACCAGGACAACGGGTTCGTGGTCGCTCCCCTTGGCAACGCCCCAAATCGCTCCCATGCCTATCTTTTTGATCTGTGCGGCATCCAACACTTTGAGTCTTAGACTGTTCTTTGAACAGACGTTTTTTGCCTTTACAGCAAATATTTTTGGGGTGAGCATGTTCGACGGCATGTTTACAAGCTCGCGTGCGCTGTTGACTGCACTGCCGCAGATACTGCCCAACTCAATAGCCTTTTTATAGGTTTTTGAGTAAGCCGTATTTTTTTCTACTATCAGAAGGCTATCAACAGAAAAATTGCCCTCATCTTCCTTGCCTGTTTTATATCCTGAGAATTCATAGTTTTGTATGAGCGCGGCTTCTACAAAACTTCTGCATGTCTCAAATGGCCCCGCGCCCGAAACTCCGTCTGACGGAACAACAACCGCTACAGAGCTTACCTTCATCTTCTTTGCTTGTTTTACTGTTTCCGCGGCTATCATTCTTACTGCTTCTAGATTAAAATCACCTCTCTTGCCGGAACCGACGATCAAAACATATTTTGCGGAAAGCTTCCCGTGCGTGTGCAACAAAAAGCTGGAAGAAAGTTTTCCTGAGATCTCTTTTCCCGAGATCAGTGAAGAAATGATCCCTTTGAGCGCTTTGTCGACAGAACCAAGTTCTCCGGCGGCTTTTAGTGCACCTTCAAAGATATTGATGGAAAGAAGGTCGCATCTAACCTTTGTGATATCTTTATTCAGTATTTCTATCTTCATCCGCATTGTTTATTAAAATTTTACCGCGGGGGCCTGTTCGGCTCCTTTGACGGAGGCGAACATCGGCTTTTCGCGTTCAAATCCGAACATTCCCGCAAATATGACCGTAGGGAACCTTCTTACGGAAGTATTATAATCCTGAACGCTCTCGTTATATCTCATCCTGGCCACGGCGATCCTGTTCTCGGTCCCTTCAAGATTGTCCATGAGCTGCCTAAAGTTGGCATCGGCTTTAAGATTGGGATAATTTTCTGCGATCGCCAAAAGCCTTGAAAGCGCGCTGTCCAGGCCGCCAGAAGCATCAATCTTCCCTTTTACTGTAGTTGCTCCCGCAAGGCGAGCTCTGGCATCGGCTATGTAGGTAAATATGTCTTTTTCATGGATTTGATATCCTTTAACTGTGTTTACGAGATTTGGGATAAGATCAAGCCTTCTTTGATACTGACTCTCTACCTGGGCCCAGGCCGTTGTGACGGTCACTTCTTTCGATACGAGGCTGTTGTATATGCCTACGATCCCTCCGGTAATGATCACAACCACCGCAATGATACCGATTCCCCACATCATTCCTTTGGACATTGATCTTTCTCCTTTCGACAAAAATTCTTTTCGTACGGGCGGGTTTACAACCCGCCCCTACCGTAATCTACCACGATCTCCCAGCTCCGCCGCCGCCTGATCCTCCGCCGCTGAAGCCTCCGAATCCGCCTCCAAAACTTCCACCGCTGCCAAACCCGCCTCCGTAAAATCCTCCGCCGCTAAAACCTCTCCCGTTAAATCCGCCTTTGGAAGCGACCACGCCCATTATAGCACCGATGAAAATACCAACGACACCGGCAAAAACAAACCCGAGCAGTGCTCCCACTAATGCAGAAAGCGCTCCGCGAAATGCTTTTTCGCCTAACTTTGCAGATATAAGTAAAGCTGCAATAAAGATTAGAAAGACCAAAAGCACAAGATATCCGGTATTGGAGTTTCTCTTTTTGACCGGAACGGAAGGATCGTATTCTTTTATTACTTTATCGGCAAGCACAGAAGTCCCGTCATAAAGCCCCTGGCCGTAATTTTTTTCTTTGAAAGACGGCAGGATTTTTTCGTCTATGACCTTGCCGCAAAAACCGTCGGTCAAAATCCCTTCAAGCCCGTAGCCGACCTCTATTTCGATACGCCGGTCTTCTATAGCGGCCAGCACCAACACGCCGTTATCTTTGCCTTTTTCTCCGATACCCCATTTTTTAAAAAGCTCGACCGCGTAAGTCTTTGCATCAAGCGGCGCGGTTGTTCTTACAGTAACCACAGCCAGCTCAGAACCGTTCTTCGCTTTTAATGAAGAAGCAAGCTTTTCGATATTTGAGATATTTACCGGACCTATGACTTTTGCAAAATCATTGACAGCCCCGACCGGAGGAGGAAATTTCATGTCGGCCGCAAAACCGGCAGAAGTCAAAAGTATGAACGCGGCAAAATAAAGGAATATTTTCTTCATCCATGGGCCTCCTTATTCAAAAAATATTGTCAGTTCGCGCTGTGCGCTTTGGACCGAATCGGAACCGTGTACGGTATTTTTTATAACTTTGGACCCGGGATCATCGAATTTATAATCTCCGCGGATCGTGCCTGATAGAGCTTCTTTTGGATTTGTAGGCCCCATAAGACTCCTCATAATGGAAACGGCATTATCGCCTTCGACACGCATCACTTTTACCTGCCCTGACATAAGATATTCCACCAGCGGACCAAAATATTTTTGGTCCTTATGCTCGCTGTAGAGCCGCTCGGCTTGCTCGCGCGTTACATAGATATCCTTTTCTTCAATTACTTTCAGGCCGCTTGCGAGGATCCTTGAGATTATTGCAGGCGCAAGCCCTCGCTGCATGCCGTCCGGCTTGACCATGACAAAGGTCTTTTCAGGCACGCTTGAGGTCCTCTTTTGCCTCTCTTATCGCCAGAGCAACCTGATTTTTTGCCGTGCCGCCGATCACATTCCGGCGGGCAATGCTTGCCTCAATTGTCAGATGATCGTGAACATCTTCGGTTATCTTGTCGCAGAATTTTTTGTAATCTTTGCTGGAAAGCTGGAACAGATCCCGCCCTGTTTCGACGCAGTGTTTCACGATTTTTCCCGTTATTTCGTGTGCCGACCTGAACGGGATCCCCTTGCGTACCAGATAATCGGCCAGGTCGGTTGCCGTAAGGCAGCCCTTTTCCGCAGCAGAGAACATGTTCACGTCTTTTATCGTCGCGGTCTTCAGCAATTTTTCCATCATAACAAGGCAGGGTTTGATAGTATCGACCGCATCAAAAACACATTCTTTATCTTCCTGCATGTCGCGGTTATAGGCAAGCGGCAGGGCTTTCATGATAGTAAGCATGGCAACAAGACTTCCGTAGACCCTGCCGGTCTTGCCGCGCACAAGCTCCGCGACATCCGGATTTTTTTTCTGAGGCATGATACTGGAACCGGTGCTAAACTCATCCGCCAGCTCGATAAATTTGAACTCGGCTGTTGCCCACAAGATGAGCTCTTCGGCAAGCCGTGACAGGTGCATCATGCAGATGCTGCAGTCCGAAAGAAATTCTATGGCAAAATCCCTGTCAGATACGGCATCCAAACTGTTTTTTGAGACCGAAGAAAAACCCAGTTCTTTTGCGATGAGCTTTCGGTCAATGTTGTAACCGGTACCCGCAAGCGCAGCGGATCCCAGAGGCAGGACATTGACCCTTTCAAGGCATTCCAAAAACCTTTGCGAGTCCCTTTTGAACATCCGATAATACGCCATAAGATGATGCGACAAAAGCACGGGCTGTGCTTTTTGCATATGGGTGTAACCGGGCATGGCAATATCGATGTATTCTTCTGAAAGTTTTATCAGTGTTTTCCGGAACTGTTTCAATATGCTTTTTATTGAGATTATTTCTTCCCTCAGGTACATCCTGAAATCTGTGACTACCTGGTCGTTGCGGCTGCGTCCCGTATGTATCTTTTTCCCGGCCTCGCCCACTCTATCGGTCAAAAGCATTTCGATATTCATATGGATATCTTCGTGCTGTTTTGTTAACTTGATCTTGCCTTCGGCAATGTCTTTTTCTATTTTTGTGAGCGCCGAAGCTATCTGCGTGTATTCGGTTTGCTTAAGTACTTTTGCTTTTAGAAGCGCCTTCGCATAGGCGCGAGTACCTTCTATGTCCTCCCTAAAAAGACGCTTATCAAATTCTATGGAAGATCCGAACTCTTCAAGAGATTGGTCTGTCGGCGCAGAAAACCTTCCGCTCCAAGCTTTTTTTGTCATCTTTTTCTCCTTTAGAACTCACCCCCAAGCTTCGCTTACGCTCAGCTTCTCCCCCTCTCTTGATAAGAGAGGGGGCAGGGGGTGAGTTTATTTTCTCCCCATCCCCTTCATCTGCAAACCGAAAAGTTTAATAAACCCTTCGGCATCTTTCTGATTGTAGATCTCATCCTCTTCAAAAGTGGCCAGATCCGCATTGTATAGCGAATTGACGGATTTTCTGCCTACAATATTGCAATTTCCTTTATACAGTTTGACACGGACCTTGCCGGTAACTTTTTTCTGCGTAAGATCCACAAAACCATCAAGAGCCTCTCTTAAAGGACAAAACCACTGTCCGTTGTAAATAAGCTGGGCATACTTTACCGAGATAATCTGCTTGTAATGCAAAGTTTCCCTGTCAAGAGTTATGGTCTCAAGTGCTCTGTGAGCGGCAAGCAATACGGTCCCGGCCGGGGTTTCGTAAACGCCTCTTGATTTTATCCCGACCAGGCGGTTCTCTACTATATCGATGCGGCCCACACCGTTTTGTCCTGCTATGACATTCAGATTTTCAATAAGTGTAGCGGGCGTCAATTTTTTCCCGTTCAAACTGACGGGACAGCCTTTTTCAAAACCGATCTCGACATATGTCGGTTTATTCGGGGCTTTTTCCGGAGAGGTCGTCAGAATGAACATGTCATCCTTGGGTTCATTGTACGGATCTTCAAGGATCCCGCCTTCATAGCTTATGTGCCAAAGATTACGATCCATCGAATACGGTTTTTCTTTAGTTATAGTTATCGGGATCTTGTGACGCTTAGCATATTCTATTTCTTCTGTCCTTGATTTGAGGTCCCACTCGCGCCAAGGGGCTATTATGTCAAGCTCCGGCGCCAAGGACATGAATGTGAGCTCAAAACGCACCTGATCGTTGCCTTTGCCTGTTGCCCCGTGGGCTACGGCATCTGCTTTTTCTTTTTTTGCTATTTCAACCTGTCTTTTTGCGATCAGAGGACGCGCGATAGAAGTGCCCAGTAGATACTGCTCTTCATAGACCGCGCCGGCTTTGAGCATTTTGAAGATGTATTCTTTGGCAAATTCTTCGCGAAGATCTTCGATGTATACCTTTGAAGCCCCTGTTTTCAGCGCTTTTTGTTTAAGCCCCGAAAGCTCTTCCGCCTGGCCGACATCCGCGGCATAAGCAATGACTTCGCAGTTATATTTATCTTTCAGCCACTTGATCATTATGGAAGTGTCAAGACCTCCGGAATATGCAAGAACTATCTTATTTATCTGTTTCATTTGTTCCCCTTTCTACCCCATTAACATCGCCATCACGGCTTTTTGCACGTGCAAACGGTTTTCCGCCTGATCAAACACTATAGAGTTCGGCCCGTCAATCACGTCATCCGTTATCTCTTCCCCCCTGTGAGCGGGAAGACAATGCATAATCAGTAGAGGTCGGTCGCGACCGACCTCTACATTTTTCAGCAATTTACCATTGACCTGATATTTCGCAAAATCTTTGAGCCTTTTCTTCGTTTCTTTTTCCTGGCCCATAGACGTCCATACATCGGTATAGATGACATCAGCATCTTTCACCGCCTGTGTTGGATCGTGCGATATCTCGCAATCTTCCATTTCGTACCCTTTTGGACAGCAAAGAACAAACTTTATCCCTGTCCTTTTGCACAGAACGTTCAAAGACCGCGCAACATTATTGCCGTCTCCCATAAAAATAAGTTTAAGCCCTTTTATGTTGCCTTTTTTCTCTAAAAGAGTAAAAACATCGGCAAGCGCCTGGCAAGGATGAGAATAGTCGCTAAGCGCGTTGATCACCGGGACCGAAGAATACTTTGCCAGCTCCAATACCTTTTCGTGCTCAAAGGTCCGGATGACGATGCCGTTCACGTATCTCGAAAGCGTTCTGCCCACATCCGCTATTGTTTCGCGTTTTCCGAGTTGCACGGTAGCATCGCTGAGCAGTACCGCATGACCGCCCATCTGGTAAATTCCCGTCTCAAATGAAACTCTGGTGCGGGTCGAGGGTTTTTCAAAGATCATCGCAACCGTCTTGCCCTGCAGGGTCTTGTTCAGGGGCTCTTTTTTGAGCTCTGCCGAAAGGCGGAATATTTCGTCTATCTCGGCAGAAGACAGGCCTTTTATAGATGTAAGGTCTTCCATATTGAGACTAATATAATAACATAAAGGGGAGGGTGAAGGCAAAAACGTTGGTTAGATCAGCTACTTTTTTTCAGTGCCGCCTGCCGGATTGCCTGGCTGGGACGGGACTTCTGTTTGATTGGCTTTATCCGGAGCCGGCGTTTCATTTTTTTCGATTTCGGATATAATTGCTTTGGCTCGTTCACGTATTTGGGCATCTTTACTCGACAAGGCTTGTTTTAAGGCTGGCAAAGCTCGATTACCTAATTTTACAAGTATACTTTCAGCACCAATGTAAGTTGGCAACAACCCAGGCATTTCTTCAATCATGATCTTGAAATCAGACGAAGGGGGTATATGGATAACATAATACTTGCCTGTTTCTTTGTTGGACAAATTTTGAATGATCGAAGGAATTACTTTTTCTGCAATCATTTCAGGAAAACGCATTGCAACCGCTTCTAGTTTTGAACATGCACCTGCAAGTATTTTTTTATCTTCATTTTGCAATTCAGATGATGCTTCTTCATAAAGTTGCCGACAAACTTTCTTTTCTTCTTCTGCAGAATAAATAATATCTTGAAGGCTTTTTCCCTGGTACTGAAATTGTTTCAGATGGCCAAGCGGCCCTTTCAATTGATCTAAAGGGTTGTTTTGTCGGTACAGCTCCTCTCTATCAACCTGTGCCACGACAACCCTTTCCGGATAAACAACTCTGTCACAAATACCATTTCCACTTCCGGACACACTGCTTTGATCTGTTACATACATAATTAAGACCTCCTATTGAAAATATGCTTCACAAAGTTGTATCGATGCTTTCTTGGATAAATTTCACTCAAAAGTTTATTGTCTTATTGTCTAATCACTTCTCTTACTATCCCAAAAATGCTGGAAATATGGATAGGGCCCAAAGATCGGCTGTCTTCGTTGCGGTTACTTAAAGGTATGAGGTTTTCCATGTATAGGAAGGAAGGAAGAAATAGATTAAGGAGTGATCATCGGCACCACTCTAACGCTTTTTGTATCAAAATATCCTTTTATCCTGTCGGGGTTGGCAAGAACACTGGCAATGGATTTGTCGATATATGGAATATTGAATTCCGTATGTTCTATAAGATGCCATTTTTTCTTTGAGACCGGCATGTTGTTTCCCGCCAGCAACCAGCCGGTTGCAAGAGTAACGACCTCTTCCAGTTTTTTGTCGCTTAATTTTGCAACGTCCTCGTCCATATTAAGGCCACACTCGCGCAGCGCGGGCTTTAGCGCATTCTTTTTATCGAGGACTGCGATGACCTCCTGCAAAAGCGCGGGGTGCTGTCTTAGGTCACAGACCGCTACCCTGAAATTATCATCGGTATTCGAAGCGATCCTCTTCAATGTTTTTTCGCTCATCGCTTGATCTCTTTCCTTTATGGACCGGTAAATTTCCGCCATCTTTTTTATATCGCCCTGCGTCAACAGAACGGGCATCTCTCCCGGCTTATAATCCTGCCCTCTTTCATTGACTAATATCCTTGATATAGCCAACGACACGACCGAGCCGAAAACTTTTTCGTCCGCTTTTTCCAGGTCCGCAAGGTTTTCTATGCCGGCATCAAAACACGCCCGGCGAAGCACTCCGTCACGGCTCAAGACTTCCCTTACCTGCGACCATAGATTGGGCAAGTTCCTTAGAGCCTGGAGCGGGATATTGGCGGGAAACCCGATCTTGTCCAGATTTTTTCTCTCCGTATCAGCGGTCGCCATGTTTTCCAGTGTCATAAAATTTGTGGCGGCGTCTTTTACCGCTTCAGACATCTGCTGCTGTGTCATGCTGGTCCCGTTTGCAAAGACTTTCTCTATGAAAGCTTTCGTTTTCGGCGAACCAAATTTTTGGATAAAATCTGTCTGCCAGGCACTGAACTCAAGAGCCTTTGCCGTGATCTCGGATATATCTTCCTGAGTCAGTTCGGGTCTCGGCACGGCCGTTGATTCCCAGAATCTGTTCGGCGGAACTGTTTTTGTCGTGTCGGCAGCGGGGTTCTGTTCCGATATCTTTAAGTATTCATCCACTATATTCCTCGGGTGGACAAGCCCGCTGTCAAGCTTTGTGATATATTCACTTACTGTATTGCATTTTTTCCATATGGTCGGGAACCGGTTGCTGAACTTTTCTCTTTGTCCGCTCTCTTTGCTAAGTAGGTACCGCCAGTTGGGGATAAGCCCGTCCAGCACTCGCTCTTCTTCGGCGGGCGTCAGGCCTTCCCTAAACATGCTGTCAATTTTATTAAAATCGTTTCCAAGCCCTTCTTCTTTTATCTCTAGCGGAAAACCAAACTTGTCCTCGACCCGGCTTCTTGTCTCGAACAATGGGCACATGAAACGTAATCCGGAAATGATCTGTATGTTCTTTTTCTGAAGATCGGACATCATCGGATACATTTTTCCTATTTCCTCAAGTGAGAATGGTTCCATCTGGTCTCCCGAAAGCGGAGCCACCCAGCCATTGAGCGCGTCCTTAAGACCGGCCTTACGGTTGGCTTCTTCTTCCGTCAATTTTGCCTGCTTTACTAAATCATAGACTTTCGCGTTTTCATTAATAATGGCAAGCCCAAGTCCGGCGTCATAAGCAAGGCCCGCAATCGTTATCCCGATAGGACCTCCCGACATTCCATATGTCCATAATCCGATGCCTCCGCCGACTGCCATGGATTTTGCAAGACCAATCGTGCCTCTTGTCATGTTTCCATCCTGAGCCTTACCCTGCTCAAGACCATAGGCTGCGATAAAGACCGGCGCGATTATTCTTGTTGCCGGAAGGGCTTTGCCTGTCAATCTCTCCAGCAGCTTCATCTCTCCGGCGGTAAGCACAGTCGCCGCAGCGCCTTGTGCGATCTGGCCCGGCACAGAATCAGCGGGGATAAGCCTCGCTGCCCACTCCGCGGGATTGGCCCAGCTGTTGAGGATCGAGACATCCGCAAGAGCGGCAAACACTGCACTCTCTCCGAGCGCCTGGTATTTTTCGGCTAGTTTTTTCACGCCTTCTCCGCCTATCTTGGCGCCTGCAAGGCCAAGAGCAAGAGACATGGCTCCGCGATATTTCGGCGGGAATAAGACTGCCAGTTTTGAACCGGTAATAAAACCTCCGATATCGCCCGTGCCTATTAATGCATCCTGTCCTGTCTTCCAGTTCCTGGCAGAACCGTAGATAAATACAAAGTCGCCCGCCCCGTGCGCCATTTTTTGTACATCTGCAAAAGATTTTACTCCGATCTTTCGGATGGCTTCTATGCCTTTTACCTGTCCCGTGAACACTGTTATGCCCTCAAGATTGCTCTTCGCATCGTTCCAAACTGTGACAGCGCTGATCTTCTGATGCTCTTCAAGTTCTATTAACGCTCTGTCAATTTCTTCCTTTGCAAATCCCTGTGAGCCAAGATCTTTTTCCAACCCGGATTTTGAAAGTTCTTTTTTGTCGTTGATATTACCGTTCCCGTCCACATATCCGGCCTTGATAAGAGTATTTCTCATCTTTGGCCCAAGATCATCCATTTTCACGACACCGGTACACTTGCCGCTCGCTGCCTTGAATACGTTGTCAACAAGCGAGCCGATGAGTACGAACGAACCGGCGGAGAGAGCAAAGCCCTTGGTCTCATTCGTCAATTTATCCCTGAACGCTGTCGCGTCGGTCCAGTCTCCGGCAGATCCGTCAGCAGCCTTAAGGGACCTGTCGAACTTAAGAACTAGAGAATTATCCTGGGCCCTGGCAAAAAGTTCCCCTCCTATTTCAAATATCGAGACCTCTCTTTGGGAATCCCTATGCATTAACTTCCCATCTGGGGTAAGCATGATACCGGACGGGGATTTGCCTTCCATGACCTCATAAGTGGTCTGCCCTTCGCCCGTCACTGCTTCCCTAAGCATCATGCCAGTCGATGTGATCACCACTCTGGAAGCGCCAGCCGCGTCTTGAGCCGGCTTTTGACCCTGTACAGGTGCCGTGGCATCGGCCGCTGCGGTTTCCTGCTTGGGCATCGCTTTTGCTGACACCCTTAATTGTTTTGCGCCGATAAAATTCTCGAGCTGCTTTGCGATGATATGGCTGTCGACCGCCGCAACAAAACGGGGATCGCCTTTTATGGCAGTACAAATGAACGCCTTCACTTCGACGATCTCATGCCCCAAAGTCCTTGAAGCCCTGTCGATAAATCTTTTTTCCGAAAAATCGCGGAACACAGTTCCCATTAGCCTTTCAAATGCGTTCTTCTTTAGAACTGATTCGCTTAGGAATATCGTCACTTTTCCTTCGGGGTCTATCACATAGACCGCGTCGCTCCCGGTGTTGCCAATCATTCCTTTATCCGCAATCTTGATGCTGATATCGCCCCTTTCCATCGCTTCTCTTATGCCCTCGGGCAACAGCCTGCTCGAATCCAGATTGTCCAGTGTCTTGGTTATTATGCCTTTTTCTGTATCTCTCATATCACGGCTTCTACTGATCAGTTCTTCCATAGCTTCACGCGAAACAATAGCGCCATTATGGGCGCCGGTCGCCGAGGGTAGTCCCAGTATCGTTCTGATCTTGGCTTTTTCACTTTCATTACAGCCGCAATCTCCAAAGACCTTTAATAGGTCTGCCTCAGTTGGCGACCTTTTCATAAGAATAGATCTCAATTGCACGCTTGCTTTGTTTATTACTGCCTGTCTTATCTCCGGAGCCGGAGTCTGGGGAGCTGTTCCGGCACTGGCTTCCGCCGCTATTTGCGACTGATCTGCAATCTGTCTCGTTCCGACAGAACCATTGTTTCCGGTTAATATCAGCGTCAAATTCGTTCCGCCAGTTGAACTGTCAAAATGTGTTATTACATCGATATCTGTTCCGGCTCCAGACCTGACCGCGGCCTGAAGGTCTTGGACGCTAGGCTGCGGCCCTTCGATATGCGTGTGCGCCGACTTTCCTGCAACCCTTTTGTTGAAACTCGGCAGTGTTCCCGATGTGTCCCTGGCTGACACAGCTTCAATATTTGAGGGATCAAACTCGATTGCACGCTCATATTGTCCGCCATTCATCTTGAATATCTTGTATTTACTCTTGTATTTTGCTAACTCGCTGTTAAGCTTCTGAAAATCAATAAGTCCGTTCTGGTAGCGGGTCAATATATTCCCTATCTCATAAACCGCCTGCCTGTCCTCGCATACAAGCATTGTATTCGGTTGCTCTATCCCCGTGACAATAAAATGTTTTGCGTCCTGAGGATCAGCAGATAGCACAAGCCTGGATGGCAGCTCAAAACCAAGCTCATGGGAAGAGCTCGCAGACCGGCTTAAAGCCTCAAGATTTGAGGAATCAAAAAGCACCACGGGCCGATTGTCATGATTTATTACTAGAGATACCGAGCCGTCCCTTCCTTTCACGACTTCCTGGAATGACGGGGTCAAGGTCGCTCCGTTCTCGTCAAAGCTGGACATCGTCCATTTAGTTCCTGCTTTTTGTCCTTCCACGCCCTTTGGAGCCAGTCCCCGGAGAAAATCTTCAAATATTTTTTCACATTGTTCTTCGGTCAGGTCATCGACACTTTGGCCTTTAAGATCTATTCTTCCGGCTGATACAAGGTCTCTTGTTTCATCCTTCCTGGTCTGTCGGACAATTATGCTTTGGCTTCCATCGCGGCTCCTGGTCAAATTGACAACAGGGATCCTGCCGGGTTTTTCCGCCATGAACCGCTCTAACTCTGTTAATATTTCTGTAGCCCGCTGCTGATTGACAAGCGCTAGTACCGTCTCCAACTGCACGACATTCCCATCGACAAGGTACCTTGGGCATGCATCTTTGAGCGTATCTCTAATATCTCGCAGCTTCTGCTGGGGTGAAACTTGATCAACGCTTCTCCGGGGCTGCCTACCGACAGATTGCTCCGGAACAACTTCTGGCAAGCTTCCAACCTGGTTTTCTCTTCTTGTTTCCACATCTTGAATTGGTCCCGCGGTTGTTTCTACAGTCTGCGCCCTGCTTTGTCCAAACACTAACAATGTATTTGCCAACCTCTGTTGCCTGTAATAATGCATCCTTCCTTCCATAACATCTCTCAAGCTCACTGTCTGCGGTTGCCCGTTTATTTCAAGTTGTACTGTTATATTCCCTAGCACCTCTTGAAGCGACAGCTTTTTAAGGCAGCCCTCGAGAAGCTGGCTCGACGCCTGCCCCATTATTGCGCCTACATGATGGCCTATCTCCGAAGGTAACAGCCCCTGCGCACGGAGCTCGTTCAACCTCTTTGATATCAGCTTAAATTGTTCATTATAGACATCCATCAACTCTTTCTTTAATCCGATTATATTTTGGGGATTTTTTTTAAGTGTAGCTTCCATCTTTTTAAGGTATTCATTTTTTGCGCCTTCGATTTGCTTTTCGCTAAGTCCTGCATTCCTCAAAACTTGCTCTATCACGGTCCAGGCTGCTTCCTCAACTGTTTTTGCTTCCTGCACGCCTCTGCCGAATTCAATGAACGGCTTAAATATCGCGTTGAACACCATTGATGAATGCCGGCTTGAAGCGACAAAATTATTCCTAAAGGACTCTTCGCCCAATACCTGGAGGTAATGATAATAATCGATCAATTCAGTTCCTGTAATAAGCAGCCTGCCGGAGTTTGCTTCTGTCTGTTGCCTGATAAAAGTCAGCTCTGCCTCACCGGCGTTCGCCGCCATAAAGTTGTCTTTAGGTTTCTTGTCTGTACCGACCTCAAGGCTGATCAGCTGCATGTATTCAACATCATGCGGGGTTCTTCTGCCGCCCCACCTTCCTTTAAGCTGAGTTTCCAGTCCGGGATCCGTCCCGAGACAGATATAGCCGTATCCAGTTCCCTTGAAATCCGCGCCGGTACCTACCATCAATGTACAGATATTGACACCTTTGTCCTTTGCCTGCTTCACCAGCTCGTGCGCTATTTCCGGCCAGTCACCCCACTGCTGTGTTCTTTTTCTCAATTCCGCTTCAAGCGTATCAGCGGATATCAGCTGTGAATCTCCTGCCTTTACCTGTCCTGCTTCAATAAGACGCCTTTGGAATTCCAGCGCTTCCGCATCATTCTGGAAAAATACGAGCACAGGAGCATCGGGTTTGGCGCGCCTGTTCTGCGCGATCTGCTCTACCACGAACGAATCGCGTGTTTGGCTGTCCTTGACAAAGAACAATCCTTTGTCGGTTGACATGCCCATGGGAGGCGCGTTCAGTGTGTATATCTGCGTCCTCGGGTCATGCATCCTCCCGGGTGTTGCCGTGTAGCCTGTCGAGAGCCTGTTGTAAAGCGCGTCAAGGTTGAGTAGCATGTTCGAATCGAACTGAAAAGCGTCTTCACCGCTTGCTCCCGGAACGATCTTGTTCAACATGGACAGCACCTGGTGGTCTATCCCGGAAAGGACTTTTCCGGGAGATACAACGCCGTTCTCAAGCAGGAGGTATATGTTGTTTTCCCTGTCAACACGGAAATCAATATTGATGTCCATGCAGTACTTGAGTTTTATCACCGTGTCCACTATTTTTCTTTGTTCCTCGCTCAACCTGTCCAGTTTTTCTTTCCCTGCTTTTGTGGGCTCATACAACTGCGCTCTCTTATCCTTTATTGTGAAATCCACTCCCTCACGCATTTGCCTGGAAACAAAATCGATGGCTTCACGTACCGGCGAAAGCGCCTGCGCATTCTGTCCGAGTAACTGCACACTGTAGTTCTGCCCTTGCGCCACATGGGGCTCATCGCGCACAAGAAGGTATCTCATCGGACCGAACCTTGTTTCCGCGGTGTGCCCCTGAAGGTTGCCTATCTCGTTGAACGCCCGCTCTGATTCCTCGGATAGCACTATCTGTTTTGAATATTGTTCTTTCTTTTCTGCAACATTTTCTCTCATAGAGGCGCTGACCCTGCCCACCTCTATGCCAAGTGATTCGCATATAGGCTTAAAATTATCCTGATAGAGTTGTTCAACCAGATTATCCGCCCAGCTGGTCATCCTGACCGGCATCCCCGTGGAAAGATTTAAATATATGCACCTGAACACCTCCGGCAACGATTTACCATAACCGGTACCCATTTCAGCAACGGATTCTATTTTTCCGCTTTGATGTGGGATGAAGATGGCTTCCAGCTGTGCCTGGCTCATGTTGAAACCAAACTGTTGATTTGCGACCCTCCATGCAAGGACGGCAAACCTTTGCTTAAGCGCTGTTGGCACATCAGGGACATTCGACGGATCAGCCCCGGCTTCTATCGCGCTCCTTCTTTGTTCGGCAATCTTGGAATAATCCGTTTTAATTTTCTCCCATTCTGATTGAATAGATATGGTCTGATCTATTGTAATTGTTCCGACCTGTGCAAGAGTATATTTTGCAACGTTTTCCACTTCAGTAGGGATCATTTCCCGCTGCGCTTCGCTTGTTCTGGGGTCAATCGGCTTGCCTTCCATAAATCTTGCCATCTCATCCATACTGCTTATGGCCTGCCCCGGCTGAGACGGTCCTATTTGTTTTTTTTCGGCTTGCCTTTGCCGAATAGCGTCTGACAGAAGATTTCGCAAGGGATCAGAGGCCTTTCCTTCGTGACGAATTTCTAACCCGTTTTCCGCCGGGGGTGTTGCTTGAAAAGCATTCGCGAATATTACGAGAACATCTTTCCCGTCCGCGCCCGGCCTGACAGCCATGGTCTCTTGCCCTTCTTGAGCAGCAGAGGCGTAATATTCGACGCGTGATATGCCTGCGGCAGAAAGCGCATCTTTTGATTCTTTAATAAATTTTGCTACTTCTGGATCGATATCAAGGCTTCCCTGTTTTACCGATAAAGAAATGTCGCCGTTTTTCTGTGTTTCGAACTCTATGACCGAGCTTGCATGCTGCTGGCTTGCCAGCCTATCCGATATAGCCAAAGAGGCGTATTTCCTAACCTCTCTTTGGAGAATAACCGTCATATCTTCCACTGACCCTCCTTTTTGTCTGACCGACCTTTCTGCTCTGTCCTGAATCCTGCGCCCTATCTCATCCCTTGCTACCCCCGCTCTTGTCCATGCCTCGCAATCCCTTATCAGGTCTAGTTTGTCAGACGCAAATGGCATGAGAACGCGTTCCCTGCCGGTCATCTTCGCAAAACTCTCTATCTGTTTATTGAGGTCGGCGATCAGCTCGAGCATCGCCTTGATCTGTCCTTTAGGATCGTTTCCGTATAACGCCTGCGTGTCGCTTACGACCTTCTGGTATACGTTGGCCCAGTATTCCTTTCCGGTCATTTTCTGTATCAACGCTTCCATCTCGTTTCTCGCGGCATCGATCTCCTTCTGATCCGGATTTTTTCCCCGGCTCAGAGCAATGATCCTGTCCTGTAATTTTTTCGCCTCCGCAGGGATCCCTTTTCCAAAGTCTTCTTTGAGGTCTTCCAATGCCCGTAGCGGCAATCTCTGCTCTCTTGTCGCCTCGCCTAGGCACATATCCGCCACCGTCTGCCTTATCTCTCCTTCCAATCTCTCTCTCCATATCCGTCTTGCTTCCGCCGTTACCTGACTGTCAGTCATTGAACTGCCCGCGTTTTTAACAAGTTTTTCTGTTTTTTCAAAAAGTGCCTGATTTTTGGCAATATACTGGTCAAGATAGTAATCGATTATTACGGGGTCCAGCCTTCCCAAAGTGTCCCTGGCCTTCTTTTCCATCTCTCCCAGATAGATCGAATCGACCTGCATCATTATTTCCTGAGCTTTGTCTTTTTTGATTATCTTGCCATCCCCATCCAGGAAAAGGATCCTTTCCCCGTAAAAATAGACACAGTTTTTGTTTACTTCGTTTTTATCGAGACCTTTTAGCTTATCGGCTGCCGCATTGCGGCCTCTTTTTTGTACCCTGTCCACCCACATATAGAACCTGCCCTGCGCCTGGCCCAATGCCTTTGTAGTAAGGAACTCTCCAAAGAAAAATCTTACGGAATCCGGAATGACGGCTGCACGCCCCAGGCTCTTGTGCATCCAATCAACAGCGTCTCTTTTGTAATCCGCCAGGGTCCAACCCGCTGTGCGCATTCTTCCTACGGACTTCTCCCACGCAACATCGACAAAGTCATCGACCGGCTGGCCTGCTTTTTTCATCAAAGAATTATATTCCTTGATCACATTTCCCATGTGGTCGGCAATGTATTTTCTTATCCCGAGCTTTTGGCCTAATCCTGTCCTTTCACACCACTTGGTCAGCCTGTCCATCAACTCCACGGGCGTATAGTACAAGCCCCAATTCGTAGCAAGTCCGTCAAGTCCTACCGCTTTTCTTCCCACCTGGCGGCCCATACCGTACCATCTGTTTGCTATGCCTATGGCAAAAGGAGCGAATACCATAAAGGAACCGACCATCTTTGATATGTCGTCATCGGTAATATTTTTAGGGTCTTTGCTAAAAATATTTATAAGATCGCTGAACCAGACCTTCAGACTGTAGCTGTATGCTCCCATCATTCCTGTCATCTGCCCTAACTTGGCCGCCAATGCCTGCCCCTTCTGCTTGAGGTCAAGCTCTTTAGTCTTGTTCCCTGGATCTAACCTGCAGGCTATCAAGTCTTCGACATATCCTTCTGTTTCTCTAATCATGCCCGCAAAAATAATCGATATCTGCGGCGCGACAACAGCGAGCTGCCCCACCATTTTTGTCGCCTCCCAGGTACCGCCTACAGCTACATCATAAGCAAGATCACCGGCTGGCCTGTCAAGCACTCCGTCGGTAATGGTATCCAAAAGTCCGAATGGAGCTTCATACCCCTTCCCGCTTCTGTCAGGCACGACCGAAACTTCCTGATGCTGTTTCGTCTTGTTTTTGTCGATGAATTTCAATCTTGTCAGGTCCAGGCTCTGGAACGGCATTTGGGAGTAGAATATATCTTTTTTAAGATCGGCCTCGCCATAAACGGAAAATATATCTATAAGGACCTGCCCGAGAAAACGGCAGCATTCTCTTGTGTTTGCGGATTCTCCCTTGAGCTTGATATCCGCATCTGGTCCTGTATATACAGAAACTGACCCTTTGCTTTTCTGAAGCTCATCCCTCAAAGCCTCAAGTTTGGGGATCCATTCATCGTATTGCCGCGGATCAAAGAACATTTTTCCTTCTTTCATCATCTGTTCGACAAGCGGCCGATAGTCTGTCTCGGTGAATTTCGCTTTTGTGTCTGTTAGAAAATCTATAATAAGGCCTATCGTCCTTGCGTCAAGGGAGTTGGCCTTTGAAAGGGCATCCTGTCCGCTGAACCTTGTTGCAACGGCAAGAGCGGGATTCTTTTCGGAACCAAGCAGAGCAAGGTACCAGTATATGCTCATGTTCTCTGAATCACTGTTCATTATGGAACCGACTGCCTGCTTTAACCTGAAAAGCCTGCTCCTGTAGGTGAAAAGCTCGCCCTCGTTAGCTGGCCCATAACCTAATGATATATCCCCTTTCTGGAATATACCGCTTCCAATCTTTGACAGCGTCGATAAGAACGGCATCACGCTGAGAATCGTCGTCATTACAGGCAAGTCCTTTTGCTCCGTCTGTGAGGTAAGGAAATACGCCGAAAGTATCCTTTTTGCCCGGGTCGTCTGGAGGTCCTCGCCCACCGTCACGCTCAGGCTCTCCCATTTCCCTCCGTCTCTTGTAAGGATATTTGTCACGAACTCCGTGTAATTAGTGATGTCTTTAGCTTGAAGCCCAAGCTCGCGCAGCGCACTTTTCCCGATAGCATCCCTTATGAAATCTTTTGATCCTTCGTGCTTTTGCTTTATCCCGTCCAGGAACGAGTTGTCTATGCTGGCATCGGTCAAGAACGAGAAGCTCTTCATCATCCGTACCGCGGCGGATTCCTTGATTTTTCCGGCAAGAGCCGCAAGAGCGTTAAAAGTTGTCTGCGCCTTTTTAATGTCGCTTTGGCTTCCGATCTCCGCGTCTTTACTGATACGTTCAAGCTCATCATTGAACTTCTTCTTTTCATCTTCGGAAATTGCATTGCTGCTGGCAGTTTCTATTTTGCCCTGCAGAAAAACCATCATTTCTTTGTTACTCTTATTTATGACCCCCAGCGGTTTTTGTGCTTCATTCAGATCTTTTTCATGCTTGGTGATCATACTGGCAAGTTCGGTCTCAAATACTTGAAAGTATTGCGCACATTCCAATAGCTCTCCTGTCCTTGACTTGAAAACGGTCATTTTAAATAACATCAGTTTGTAATTATCCGCTCCCTTTATTTTTGGGATGTCCGCTGATGTCGCCAGCGCCATGTCTTTGCCTTCCCCGTATGATTTGCCAAGAGTTCTTGTAAAAGGATCGTTTATCCGGCTCTGCGGCGGCAAGTCAGTAACAACGCCTATCTGGAAACTCACTGTACTCAATACAGACATCGCTTTGTTGAATCTGGCAACGTCTTCTCCTTCACCTTCCTTGGGTTCGAACGAGTACATGGAGGAGCCAAACTTTTGGGGATCGTTTTTGATAAGTTGGACTAGATCCTTCAATGCCGCAATGTTCTCATCGCTGAGGCCGGGCTTCATTATCTTCAGGGAATTTTTGACCTTTATAAGTACAGTTCTTGCTTCTTCTGAAAGTTTTTCGTTTTTTGACAAAGCGTCCAGCCTTGCATGCCATTGTCCGCTTATTTTTGAGAACAGCGGATTGGACACAGAGTACAGGACCTTATAATCATCAGCTCCCAATCCCGAAACTTTGGCAGCACCCACCAAAGCACCCTGCTCATCTTTACTCAGGGAAAAATTCGGCTCGGTCCTGTAATACCCCTGGCTAAATACCTCAATAACGCCTTCGATGTCGTCCGTGGTCAATCCTGCAGGGATCTCTCCTTTTTCGACTATCCCCTCGTATCCCGATGTCTTCTCCCACCCCGCGTATGCCAGCGCCAGCTTTATGTTGGATGTCGGAGAAAGTTCAGGCAGGTAATTTACAGGTATGCTTTCCCCTGCACCTGCTGCCAAAGGAACGTCATCTATCTTAAATTGAATTCTCTCGACACCCTGATCTGCAGCGGTCTGCGCGGCATCTCCTGTTCCTTGCGGCTGGACTGATTTCTCTCTTCCAGCCGCGGCAGGTGCCTTCCTTACGGACGGTTCCGTTTGCTCCGGCACTTTTGCGGTCGCTGCTACATTTATTTTTCCTATGCTGTCTGCCATGATTTTACCTCTTGGGCCCCTCGAGCTCTTCTATGTATTTCTTGTCTATCGTCATTGATTGAAGGCTTATTACACTGTCAAGAGCTTTACGCAAAGTCCCTTCGCCGTCATCGAGTTGTACCATGCCGTCAAGCTTGTCAAGCCATGCGCATGATTTCTCGTTGTCTTCCTTCTCAAAAGAAGTGCTGACCACGGTCATCAGTATCAGGCAGGCCTTGCGTGATTCATCAGCAAACCTGTCGGCTTCGGCAGGATCTTTTGTCATTGCTCCGGCGGCATCTTCAAACATCTGTCCGGCCATCGCGGATATTTTCATCATCTTTATCTTGTCCTCTCTGCTGCAATCCTCTTTTCCTGTTTCCCTTATAAGTCTCGCCAGCTCCTTGCAGTTATACTGCTCGATCAGTGATTTAACCGCGGTTATCGCCTGGTGAGCAGCTTCCTTGCGGGCCAGCCGCCAATCGTCCGGCTTGCCGCTTTCCGTTATCTCCATCTTTCTTGTAAAGGCATCTGCCACATCGAGCAGTTCATTCCTTTTTTCATCGTCCCCGCAGAGGACCGCCAGCTGCTTTACCATGGCCGCGGTCTTATCATCGGTCTCTGTCTTAGCCCTGGCTTCTGAGATCAGCCTCGAGGCCGCCATCCTGTGCTCTATATCCGGTACCGCTTGACCCTGAGCCGCCGCCTTTTTTGTGGCGTCCGTTTGCATATTGTATTCCATCAGGCTCCCAAGGAATCCTTCGTTTATGAACCCGCTTTTTGCAACCATGGGATCAAAATTCGCCGGGTTATCAAGCCCGGGGATCCTTTCGGAGAGCATTCCCTGAATCGTTGTGATCGCCTGGATCGCTGTTTTCTGCTCAAATTCTTCCATGCCATTTTGTTTGCTGCTCAATAACCTGGTATTGCCTTTCTTGTCTGATAAGACCGCAAAATAGCGGAGTTTTGGTGCCTTGTCTTCCTTCTGCGGCTCGCTTCCCCAATACAAAGATATTTTGTATTCCCCGTTCTTTACTTGTTCGACGGTAATATCTTCAGGCTGCGGCACCGGAGGCTTTTTTCCCGCCGCATTGGCTTCTGCTTTAGGTTTGAAATCCGCGTATTCCTGGAGAAAGATCGTATATTGCTCGTTTATTTTGGCAACCGTCGCCGCATCAAGGACCGCATTGCCCTTCACTCCTATATATGCCTCCTTAAAATTAAGGAGGGCCTCCATTAACGCCGGATCGAACCTGTTCGCCTCTCTGCCTAAAATAAGCCTGAATGATATATCCGCCTTTTCGCCGTCTGTTTCAACGGCGTCCTGCAGGCCGAAAACCGGGACAGGCATATTTTTCCCCATATCCGTCAGAGCTTCAAGCCTCTTCCATAATTCCGCGTCTATTTGTTTATAAAGCGGTTTTTCCGCATCCTTCAATCCTTCTCCCTTTTTCAGTTTTTTTGCTATTATCCTGACCTCACCAATCCCTTCAATATTTATTGTATTGTTGTCGTCCACCTTTATCCCAAGATCACTGAATTTTGGGTCGGACTCCATCTTCCGAAACATTTCTACCAATCTTTTTTCTGCATCCCTGTTATTGGTGTCGATCACTACAAGCGCCCCTGAGACATTCATATATTTGTTTTTATCTTCATCACCCGGGGCCGGAGTGTACCCTGCCCCGACCATATTGCTCTTTGTTTCTTTGATCTGCGCTGCCATTTCCGCGAGCAAAAGATCTTCGGGTTTTTCGGCGCCTTTCACCTTAATATCTCCGGTTTTAGCTTCTATCCTTCTAGTCGCTTCCGCAGGCAGCGAGATAAAAACAGACTTGTCCTTTATCTCCTGTAACAACCCCCACATCATTTCCCCGTTAAGCGACTTTGACTGCGCCCATGACTGGACCTGTGTTTTATCAGCTTTGAATAACTGTCCCGCGTTTACTCCGAGTATCTGAAGTATGTCACCGTTTGCACCGGAAACATCCACTTTTATCCCTTTTATCATTTTTTCGAACGATTTAATTACCTCTTCATTAGGGTTCTCTGACAACTGTTTGTACTCCGGATCTTTTTTGGCAATCTCCATCGAGCGCCTTAAATTTTCTTCCGCTGCGTTGGCTTCCAGAGCCATGTAGATCTCAGCCTGCGCCTTATTTTCTTCAGGAACTCTTTGGACTACTTCCTGCAATTTTTCTCTCTGTTCAGGTTTTATTTGATCCATCTCTTTTCTTGCCATCTTGACGGCTTCGGCGTTAACGGCCTGTTGGAACTGCTTTAGCAGCCGCTGTTGAAGCGACCGGGGCAATTTGCCGTCGGACGGGTCTATATTCCTTTCTATATTGCACTTTTTCATCTGGTCTTTATATTTTTTTACCGCAGGCATCAGATCGTCCCATGAATATTTCTTTGAAGAGGAATAATTATCCAGATATCCCAGCTTGCCCAGGATGTGCGCGTACAAGCTGCGTGACAGCTCAAAGGTCTTTACTTCAGCCGGAGAAAGTTTTATTTCTTTAGAAAGATCTTGCCCGCATCCGGAAACAAAATTTATTACGGCCTGCCTGTCAGCTTCCGGTACGATAGAAATGCCCTTTACCGCCGAAAACAGCGCGGAGGAATACTGCCCGGCGTTTTGCGGGTTTTGGTCGACTCTGGCAGTCTGGGCAGAAGCGATATATGGCAGCATGGCTGCAGAGGAAACACCACCTATGGCCATCTTAATGCACCTCCGGTCTTTTAAAGACTCTATGCGGCAACGCCTGGCATCGTCAACACTTTGACCATCGCGTCGTATTTTTCTAATGCTACTTTAGCGTAATTCCCTTTTTGATCATCCGGTAGATTTAATATCTTTTTTTCTTCATCAGTTAATCCTTTAAGCTTTTCCGATATGCTTGAAGTATTTATCTCGGCTGTTTGGAGCACATTAAGGATGCTGTTCTGCAGCTCAACAAGGGCTTGCGCTCTGCTTCCGGCAAGCTGTTTCATTACACCGTCTGCTTTTTGTTCCAGCAGTTTTTGGTAAAGGGGATCCGTTACTTGAAGAAGTTTCTTTTCGTTATCGCTAGCCTTTGGCCTGTCTATCCCTCCAGTCAACGCTCCAAGATACTCTTCGAGACCTATAGCGCTTTCCCCTATCTTTTGCTGAATTGCCTGTGCAATAATATTCAGTTGCTTGTCATCAAATTCTTTTATTGCACCAATAAAGCCTTCTTTGCTTATTTTCCCGATCGCGGTTTGCATATCTTTCGCTCCAAAAGGCTCCATTATGGGGCCTGACGGATCACAAACAGCAATAAATAGTTCTATCATTTTTTTTGCGTTTGGTTCGACCACGGAACCTTTCTGAGATTTGAAATAATCCGATGTCTCTTTGCGTTGATCTGCCGTTAACGATCGAACATCCGTTAATATCCTATTGGGATCGGTCACTTTCCCGTTCTTATAATCATCAAACAATGCCACCTTTTTTTCGCCTTCTTTGTCAGGGGTCGCGTCCACAGGTTTTTTCGGTGCTGGGGTTATACCCGGGGTCGGGGATACTCCAGTTCCCGCCGATCCCCCGCTTTCTTCTGCAGGCAACTGTATTTCGCCTTTCATCAAGGAATCTATGTTCTTTGTGATATAAGTAAGGATCTTTTGTATTTCTGGATCACCGGAACTTAACGGTTTCTCTGATTTGAATATTTTCACGATCTTATCTTTAAGCGTTTTACCGACATACTCATCTACAAGCTTATCTTTCTGATCCTCAAATCCAGCACCTGGCTTGGTTGGATCAATCATATTTTTGGCAACTTTTTCATCATAAAGTTTTTTTAACTCTCCTGTGTTCTGTTGCACAAGTTGTTGCATATACTTTTTCATCTTTACAGTCAAAGTAGCCTGCTTGTCAGATTTGAGCTGCCCTATCATCTCGTCAAATCGTCGTTCCGCATCGGCTCGGCTAACTTTCCCATCATTTTTCTTTACTATCCCATCTACAATCGAATTCCTATCTTTAGCATCCGATATCCCCATCATCTCAAATTGTTCTGACAAAACACCCACATAATCGTCGCTGGTCAGACTTTCTGTCGGTATTTTCTCGGCTTCAGCACGAAGCAATGAATTCCGAATAAGAGACAACATTGTCGATGCTTTGGCCATTTCACCCTGCAACCCTCTCGCTTTGATCATCTGCTCAGCCCCATCAAACATCTTTTGTGTTATATCCTGTCCTTCAACAGTAAGAATGGTCTTAGATATGTCTTCATTCAATTTCTTTGACTTATCCACTCCACTCGCACCCTCCCCAACCCCCTGCTTCTCCTCTACCCCCCCCATCTCCTCTGCCCCATACAGGCCATTCATGTCCATTTTGTATTCCGAAGCCAAAGCGAGCGCGACAAGAGTGTTTTGCCGTTGCTCTTCACTGGCGTTCTCGTAATTTTTGCCGTTGTTTATTTTTGCGCAAATAGCGTCAAGAATATGTCTTAGTTCGGTAGCCTTTTTTCCTAGCATCACTGCCGCCTTTTCGTAAGCTTCCTCATTGTTCTTGCTGGCCTGCCAGCCCTTAAGGATAGCGTCTTTTATTTGGTTAAAATCAGAAGCATTTACTCTAACAAACTTTCCGCCGTCTTTGTTGTAAAGCTTGGCTACGCGCACAAGTTCCGCAGGATCCTTCGGATCAAGCTGTGCCATTTGCATAAAGGTATCAACGTTTTTGAAGAATTCTTCAATGTCGGCTTCGATGATAGTAGTGTCTTCTTTCGATGATCTTCCATCGGCTTTGTCTATTTTCATGCTGTAAGCTATAAGGTCAAATAGTTGGCGGGTTATGGTGCTTTTAGCGTTTTGCAGCTGTTCATATGTGACGCCGTTTTTAAAATCAAGGCCTTCGGGACTGCCTCCAAAGGTATTCATAAATAAAATGACGCCCTTTGCTCCGGCCGCTCCAGCTCCCGAAGGAGCTACGGCTGCTCTTTCTTTTATTGTAGGGTCTTCAACTTTAGAATCACTTCTCGGTTGCGGAGCTGGCTGCGGTGCTGCCGGCGCCTGAGGACTTCCTGTTACTGGTACTTTTTGTATCGCTGTTGTTTCTACTGCCATCTTAATCCCCTCCTTTTAATTTGTTCCCAAAAATACTACCGCCATGAACTCCTGCGGCATGGAATATTCTTCCGCGCTATATATAGAGTCATTGTCGTCAAACCCGGCCATTAAAGAGGGCTTCTCCCCTCCCATATATATATCGTCATTTTTCTGCTTGTATTGCTCCAAAATTTCGCACAAGATCGCCTCGTTTTCAGCCCTTACGTCCAGCTCTTTGTTGTCTTCGCACATTGTTTTTCTCCTTTCAGTCCTCTAAAAAGGGGGAGCGGCATGCCTGTTGTTAATGCCGCCCCCTCTTTTTACTTACAAACAAAAAATCGAATTCAACAGGCAAGCCTTCGATTCTTTGTGACGCTCTCTTTTGGCGCTCTAGTATATAGTCGTTCCCGGGGTGTCAAAACTTGCATCAAAAAGTGGCGAAAGAAAGGTCTATAAGAGGTCCACAAGACGAGAGATAACTATGAGATTTGCGATGTTCTTGTTTTAGGCGTAAACTTGCGGATTTGAGTCGGCGTTCCGAAGTATCCGTTCCATGACTTCGTAGGATTGTCTAAGCTGCGGAGAAGCATTATTTTTTACCGCATGTCCTTTGGTCTGAAGTTCCGAAGCCAGTTCCGCCAGATATTCCATAAATCCGACCGAGGCAGCTTGTTCCGCTTCTTCATAAGACCGGGCTCTATAAACCGCGTACGCGCATGAGCGCGAATAATCGGTCGGGAATGCTCTCATATTCCTTTTTCTCTGAGCTTGGGCATAAATATCCCACAGATCTTTCACGGATTTGCCGTAGCCCTTCTGATCAGAGATCCCCGTTGTGGCATATCTCTCGAACGGTTTAAGAAGCTTTTGGCAGGTCAATGCGTGAAAACTTTCGTGCGCTACGGTTTTGGCAAGTCCACTGTTGATATCAGAACCGTCAACCAATATTTCCCCCCTGCGGTAAGGAGCATAAGCTCCCATGATACCGCCCGGACCGTCCATATCGCTTATTACCGCACGTTTTACGCTCTGCCTCTGCTCAAGCGGGAGCGTGTCCAGATACGACTGGACTTCATCCGAAACTCTTTCATTGGGGACAAATCCGTCAAAAGCTACCCTTGTATCGGTTCTCGGGGATTTTTGAGGAGTCGGGTCGTAAATTTCTGTGGGGGCTATTTCAGAAGGATAATCGTCTCTTGGGACGGCTACAACAATGATGCCGGCCATTTCTCTGCCGTAAACATCGCGGGCAACTACGATAATGCCTACAAGATCAAACTCAGGCAAAGAATTGGGACCATACATCCCGTACGCTGAAGAAACTTTTTCTCTGCCATAACTGTTGGGCAAAGACCGGCCCGCGGAAGTAGTTTGTAAACCGACGCTTCCGGCGGAATTGATCGGTAAAGACAAATAAACGCTTTCTCCCATTATTCCCTCTACTATGTATATCGTTAGATGTTTTTGAAAATTTCACAGAAAATGAGCAAACAATGGGAAAGTATGACGGATGAGGTATGAAGATAACATAATTCCCCCTCCCACGTCATTCGTCATACTTCATGCGTCATACTTACTCCCTCATCATCCATCATTCTTCATCCTTATATTGTATTTCTTCTTCAATTCCACCGGATGATAGCTCATTTTCGCCCGTCTCAAGCCGGGATGCCCCATGTCCTGCTCGCGGTTAATATAAGTAAAGTTTGCAAGTTCGTTACTTGCAAACTCTCTATTAATAAGTTGGGCGGCGCCCCTCACAGCGGGATCCGATTTTTCAATATGTATCACCGCTGTATCTTCTGTCAACTTCTGACCCAAACTAAAAGCCAGGATCTTATCGTTTACAATGATCACTCCGCCGATCAGGCCTAAAAAGTCTTTGTTTAACAGTGTTTCTCTTGCAGCTTCAGCCTCGCATTCAAGATTCGGGAACCCTTCGCTTTCTTTTTTTTTGCTTTCGCACCAAATGTCGTTCAACTCAATGCATGCGTCAATATGTTTTTTCTCCATCTTTTCGTAGACATAAATATTGTTTTTTAAAAAAGCGTTTATGTGGTTCCTTTTGCCGTCATAATTCCTCCCCTTGAGACCTGCAATATCTTTTGTTAAATAAACATAGTCAAAATTGTCGCGATCCTCAACAATTTCATACTGCTCGTTTTGTCCGACAGCTTCCTTGAAATGATAGTCCGCCCTTATTATCGATCCTGTATGCTCAAGGCAGATTTTCCCCGCCTCTTTTACATCTCCGTCGCCGAGCGGCATCATAAAGTGCCGCCTTTTGTCGGGCCCCATTACCAGAGCGCAAAGGCAACCCGCGATTATAGTAAGCTGCGGTTGGTCTATCTTCCGCCAAATATAATAATTAGTAAAAGCGTGGTCTGATATCTCGATCTTGCGCCTAAAATAATAGTTCTCAAATAGTTCTTTATCTTCTCTTTCAAGCGGTTTGAAATTTGGATAAGACGGGATTGACATTATTAACAATTTTATCATGTATTGCGTCACTCCCCTCTTCATTCTTCATCCGTCATACTTCATCCCTGCAGGCAGGCTTCATACTTCTAGCTTTTGACTTTTTACTTCCTTATTTGCTAATATAATCCCGAAATGTCCGCACAAAAAAAAGAATCCTGGGGCTCCAAGATCGGGATAATACTTGCCGTTGCCGGAAGCGCCGTAGGTCTGGGGAATTTTCTCAGATTCCCGGTGCAGGCAGCCAGCAACGGCGGCGGCGCTTTTATGATCCCCTATTTTATCTCGTTGTTCTTGGTCGGCATTCCTCTTATGTGGATCGAGTGGTCCATTGGCAGGTACGGCGGGATCTTCGGACATACAACGGCTCCCGGAATGTTCCAAAAGCTCTGGAAGACACGGCTTTCGAAGTATTTCGGGGTCATAGGTATTTTCGGGCCTCTTGTCATCTTTATCTATTACGTCTATGTGGAGTCGTGGCTTTTAGGCTACAGTTTTTATTCCCTGACCGGAGTTTTAAGCAGCATACACGATACAGGAAGCATGTCCAAGTTTCTGTCCGGGTACCAGGGGCTTGAAATAAATCAGTTTTTCAGCGGTTTAGGTTCTGCCTATGCGTTTTTTGTTGTAACCTTTGCTCTAAATGTCTGGATAATCTACAAAGGGGTCGAGGGCGGCATAGAAAAACTCTGCAAGATCGCCCTGCCGACACTGCTAATCTTTGCGGTGATAATAATGGTAAGGGTTTTCACCCTGGGTGCTCCGAATCCCGCTTATCCGGACTGGAACATTGCAAACGGATTTGGATTTTTGTGGAATCCGGATTTTTCCGCCCTGCTAAGCGCCAGGACCTGGCTCGCGGCGGCCGGCCAGATATTTTTCACGCTTAGTGTGGGAATAGGAGTAATACTCACGTACGCAAGTTATCTTAACAAGGGCGATGACATCGCTCTCTCCGGACTTTCGGCCGCCTCCACTAATGAGCTTGCCGAAGTCGTGCTCGGAGGAAGCATCGTCATTCCACTCGCTTTTGCGTTTTTCGGTCCGGTTGGAATAAAAGCGATAGCAGGAAGCGGCGCATTTGATCTGGGCTTAGTGACAATGCCTCTGATATTTTCGCAGATCTCGCTTGGGGCGCTGTTCTCTTTCCTGTGGTTCTTTCTTTTGTTCCTTGCGGGCATCACCTCTTCCGTATCACTGATAGAGCCGGCAGTTGCATTCGTCAAAGACGACTTTAAAATGGGGAGAAAAAAATCCGTGACACTGGTCTCAATATTCACTTTTGTGCTCTGCCAGCCGGCTATATTCTTTTTGGGACACGGGGTGGTCAATGAGCTTGATTTTTGGGGCGGCACCTTCTGCCTCGTATTGTTCGGAACAATAGAGGCGGTCTTGTTTACATGGGCTTTCGGCATAGACAAAGCCTGGGAAGAAATGCACCGGGGCGCCCAGCTTACTATACCTTCGTTTTACAAGTGGATAATTAAATACATAACTCCGACATTCCTTATTATCATTCTTATCTCCTGGTTCTTCCAGGAAGGGATCCCGACAGTGCTTATGGAAGGAGTAGCGCCCGCCAATATACCCTATATTCTGCTTACGCGCGCGGGACTTGTCATGCTATTCGTCGCGTTAGCCTTGCTTGTGAGACACGCGCTAAAAAAGAAAATACCGGAGGCCCAACAATGAACATCTACGGCTGGATATTTATTGTCGCATCCTGGTCGGTCATAATAGGCCTTACTGCCTTTTGTTTCTACAAGGTCTTTACCGAAAAGGACGAGGAGATCTAAGTCTTTTATTCCCTGGGTTCTCTTGTGATAGTTTTTTTCGTTTGTTATACTTAAGGGCAGCATGAAGAAAATACTTGCCGCTCTTTTTGTTTTCTTTGGTCTTTTTTCTTTTTCCCACGCAAACATAGAGCCCCGGCTTATGTCAACGCTCAGCACCCTTTCCCCTTCGGAAGAGATATCGGTCATGGTCTATATGAAAGACAAAGTTGCCATTTCCTCGCTGTCAGGGACCCGAAAAGACAAAATATCGTCTCTGCAGCGTTTTTCGGAAAAGTCACAGCGCGGAATAGCTGACTTACTGGGAAAAAAGAAGGGCCTCGATAAAAGAGTCGCATTCAAACAATTTTGGACCTTCAACGGATTTGCCTTAAGAGCGCCAAAAGAAGTTATCGAAGAGCTTGCCGGACGGGATGATGTTGAAAGGATAGCTCTTAACAGTACTCTGTTCCTTCCACCTAGGCCAAAGGAGGTTCTCTCTCCCCTATCCGCACATCCGCTCTCTGCCACGGTCGAGGACAACATAGCTCTTATTAAAGCCGACAAGGTCTGGGATAATCTCGGCTTCCGCGGAACCGGGGTCAAAGTCGGGATAGCCGACACCGGAGCTCTTTCCACTCACCCCGACCTGTCAGGGAAAATATCCTTGCAGGCAAGCTTTAACAGCGTCGGGACCCAGATTTCGACTGATGCGCCTGATACGAATGGCCACGGAACACATGTCGCAGGCATCATTGCCGGAGGCAATGCCTCAGGAAAATACATCGGGGCCGCACCAGAAGCCGATCTGATTATTGCAAAAGTATTCAATGATTCAGGAACTGGAACTTTTGCACAGGTTGTAGGCGGAATCGAATGGCTTATCACAAATGACGCAAAAATCGTTAATCTTTCTCTCGGATCGGACTCCGTGGGTATCGCTGATACTGATTGGAAAAACATGGTAGACACATGGGACTCTGTATCAAAAGTGCTTATCGTTGCCGCTATAGGCAACGGCGGCCCTCCCGCTGAAACTACAACCAGTCCCGGAAATGTCCCAAACGCTTTGGGGATCGGAGCAGTACTGGCCTCTGATGATATTTGGAGCGGTAGCTCCAGAGGCCCCATTTTATGGTCAGGAACCATTTATATAAAACCTGATATTTCTGCACCAGGAGTGTCAATAAAGTCCTCATACAATAACGGCGATTACGAGTACATGACCGGTACTTCAATGGCCTGCCCGCACACATCAGCGGTCGCGGCACTAATGCTGCAGGCAAACCCGACACTTGAAACTTCTACAATAAGGACAATAGTAGAAAATACAGCTTATAGGAAGGATACCGTTTCATATCCCAATAATGACTATGGGGCAGGACGCCTCGACGCGCTTGCAGCTGTTACTGCCGCCGCAGCCAACGATACAACCCCGCCTACGATAGAAACACCATCACACACCACTTCTATATTCAAACAAAGCATTACTGTATCGGCAGTAATAACCGATAATTATACGAATGCTCCTACAGCTGTACTGTTCTATAAAAATGATACTCAAGTATGGAAAAACACACCCATGACAAAAGAATCCGCCAGCAACCTATATGACGGAGTGATCCCGGCAGAAGACGTGCTGAGCAATATAGATTACTATATCCAAGCAGTTGACGGCGCCGGCAATGTATCCAGGTCCCCTTCGCTCGCCCCTTCCGACACTCACAATATTGAGACCGAGCAGACAACCAGTGTTATTCTTTCAGGCCTTCAGACCTGTCCCAACCCTTTTGCGCCCGGCAAAGAAAGCGCGACATTTTTCTATGAATTATCAAAACCTGCGCAGACAACTGTCAGGATAATGAATCTCCGCGGGGAAACGGTAAAAGTTATCGATAATAGCGGGACTTTCGGAACAAATTCTTTTACCTGGGACGGAATATTCGAGGACGGCCAGATCGCCACTAACGGCGTATATATTTATCAGATCGTCGCAAGAGATATCGAAGGCTCATCGGCTTCCGCAAAAGGGAAAATGATCGTACTTAAATAAACACCCTCACCCCTCACCCCTAGCCCCTCTCCCATAGGGAGAGGGGTAATAACATTTGTATCAAAGAAAACCGCCCCCTCTCTTACCAAGAGAGGGGGTTGGGGGTGAGTTTAGAAGTTTAGCGTTCCCTCAAATGTCATCGCGTTTGCCTTAAAACTGTTTGCCCCGTTAAAATTGTCGCCGTATACCATGGACTTGTAATTGGCGCTGAGCACCACGCTTGAGAGCACGGGACTTGACTGCGGTATGGTCGAGCTGAAAGAAAGTTCGTTGGTTATCCTTAATATATCAAACTGCGTCACCGCTCCGGCCTGCACTTCGCCCAGATTTCTTTCCTGGGCCCATGTATACATAAGAGTCCCCCAGTTAAATACCTGAAGCGATGCCGCTGCGTCCCAGTTTTCTTTGGGAGTTTCGGACTGTTTGAGAATGTCCTTAGTTATTTTCTTGGTAAAGTTCCCCGAAACATTCATTATGGGCAAAGGAGAAAAAGAGACCCCGGTTTTCGTTGTAATGTTCTGGGTCTCTGTATGGATATTTCCCATCTCATTATTGTTCTTGTAATTTTCCAATATAAAATCCGAATTAAGGGTCATCAGGTTTAGCGGCCTCAAAGTGATTCCCGCCGTATAACTTTGAGACTGGCTGAGCTGATTTGTTGTGGTTTCCACAGTTCCTGCCACGGCCGTTGTATCCCTGTTCTGATTGTTGAGTGTGGTCCCCAGGCGCAGGAAAGAGAACGGAGCAAAATTGACCGAAACAGTACTGTTTACTCCGTTGTTCCGGGCGCCGCTTTCCTGAAGGGAGCGGTCATCAGAATTCGAATAATTCAACGACAGATTTGAAAACGGGGCATACCTTATTGAATACTGGTTCCTTTCGGTAACAGGGTTTTGTTTTCCTTCCTGCACGGTCAACGTTTCATTCCTGCTCTTGTCAAGAGAAGTGGAAATGTTCGCAGTAGGGTCCAGCACGACATTTATTGACTGGTTTCTTGTGCTGTTCGAAGTAGAATTGACAATATCTTTCTGCTCGTGCGTTATTATTTTGCCTCTCGCCGAGAAGTTCCGCAGGCTCCAGAACTTGAGGTCCCAAAAAGCGTCATAAGTGTAATCCCTGGATATCGAGTGCGCGGAAATCCCTTCCGGAGAAGAAGAAAGGGGCTCGCTCACCTGATAATCCAGGCCCAAAGTGATCCTGTCGGTCAAATTAAGCGTATTTCCCGTACTGAAATAATTGATCTGAGTCGCCGTATCATTCAGATAATTTTTTGTCTCGTTCTTGGAAAAATTGTTTCTATTCGTTAATTTTGAGCCGAAGATATTCATCTGTTTGGGATTTAGCGAACCTGACAATACGTTTGATATTGTATTGACCGAGTGCGCCGAAGCTCCGGGAACAATGTCATCTATAGACTTATAATTCCTGTATGCCAGTGAGGCATCCGCAAGCCCAAATGTATTAAAGTTCAGGGCTGCATTCCTGTCTGTGCTCCAGGTATAGAACCCTTTGCTTGAACCGATCTGGTTTTTAGTCTCCAAAAGACTTCCTGTAGCGCCGAAAAAGCCCTGCGGAGAATATGCTAGATTGAGTCCCTTTTGCTGGCTGCCCGAGCCGATATTGGTCGACTCAAAAGGAGAAAATTCAGGCTCTATTTCTTTGAAGACCCCGCTTACGAGAAGGGCATCTGTCGGCTTGACGGAGCCCCCCATCCTAAAGGCCTTGCCGCTCCTTACATCCGTGGAAGTAGCGATCCCGCTCGTTGACTGGTAGCTGTACTGGATACTTACAGAGTCGGAAGGCGTTAGTGTAAGGTAGTAGAAAGTGATCTGGCCGGTAGAATAATTCATGAAATAGTCTATGTCTTTGTTCTGTTGAAACCCGTTGACATAGACTTTTTCGGTCCCTTCTAAAATACTTGTTTTGGTAAGCTGGTACGGGCCCCGGGTATTGTTCCCCACAAAAGTATCCTGGGTAGATTCTGTTATATTCGGCTGGTCGGTCCTGCTCATACCGAAAGCAGCATCCAAGGACGCTTTATCGGCAAATTTTACGGCGGTTGTCACGCCAAAAGCATCGTGATTGAGATCGCTGTCCTGGAACGATCCGCTTGACGGTACAGAATAGAAGATTATCTCAAATTTTTTCTCTATTGGAAAAGGTTCGTTGAACGTGATGTACGGAATATACGGATAGTTGTAGTTTAGCTTATACTTACCGTCAAGGGTGTCTTTTCTGCTGTTTTTCGGATATGTCTCTACAACGGAAGAGCCTTCTGCCCGGACCAAAATAGCCGTATCGCTTCCGGGCACGACCTGTGCCATGTTAGTGATATAGTATGGCCCTTGAGAGCCGTTGCCGGAACCGGTATATTTGTTATAAATGCTTTTTTTGTAAGTGTACACTACCGCAATGTCAGCAGTCGCTTCTATGGATGTATTGAACTTTAAAGTGCCAGTGGCAAATCCATCCGTCGGATCTGCAACGTCCGTAATATAAGGCAAGGTTAGTGTTTGAGCATCTGAAGTCGGGACATAGAAATCAGTGTAATCCACTCCGTTCACCCTCACCGTTATCGTTTGTGTACTGTCAAGCGGAAAATGCTTCAAATTAAGCAGGTCGCCGGTAATTTCGCTTCCCTTGCGATTTTCTATTATAGTGGCCGTGGCAGAGCCGGCGCCCTTTTTGGCAGTTTCTTTTAGATAAGTACTTCCTATTTTGAATGAATTGCCGCTGCTTGCCGGCATATTTGTAACCGTTTTTATTGCATTGTATTTGATAGAGATAGATGATGAAGGAGCTATCTTTGTGTTAAAAGTGATTTTTCCTGCCGTATAATCCATTGTATAATCAAGGTCCGCGAAATGCTCTTTTCCGTTCACAAACACTTTTTCCGAACCGGGCACAACTCTGTCTCGTTTTAGCGTATACGGTCCCCTGCTGTCTATTCCTGCAACTTCCTCGGACAGAGAAACAGTATCATAATAGCTATAAGAGACTTTGAGAGGGTTGCTTTCGGAAGGCTCTGTATCCGTAAACAGCACAAGGGTCCCATCATTGTAATTTAGAGAGTATTCTTCCAGCTTTTTTAATTGCACTCCGTTGAGTGTAACTGTTTCAGAAAAATCGACCAGCGGTTTGTTTTTCAAACGGAAAACACCGGAAGATGCGCCTTGAAGTTCCGCTTCAACTGTTATAGACACATCAGGAAAAACTTCTGTCGCTTCATTTGAAGGGACCGTTATAATAGGGGTTGGTACCGAATCAAACAAGAAGCGGTTCATCGACGTGGAACCTGATATGCCAAAAAATTCCCTCTTAGATACAGTCGGAAAAAACAGGTCTATGATGTTCGTGTATTCATAAGTATACGTATAATTGTCCGTGGGCAGTAATATGTTCGTAAAAGTTATCTTGCCTTCGAAGTAGTCGATCGTATAATCCACCCCTCTTATTTTAGGCACTTCGTTGATCCATATTTTTTCCGAACCTTCCAGAATTGAGCCGCGCCCCAGGCTGTAAGGCCCCCTAGTATTGTTGCCGACACCGGAGGTCAGGGTCTGATTGTAGCTCTTTGATTTAGTTGAAGGTACTATTTTTACGGTTGTGGAGTCGTCCTTGTAGTCAAGCATAACGCCGTCCAAATATTTGTTGGCAGAGATAAATTCGTTCTCAGCAAAATTTGCCGAAAATTCGCCGAAGTTGAGCTCGAAATTATCGTATTTTACCTTTACATTGGATTTTTGGGGTGTTTCCGGCTCTTGTTCTATGTCATAGGATACGGAAAGCCGTTCGTTGATCCTACTCTCGATCTTTAATGAAAGCCTCTCTTCCCAGGGTCCGCTGGAAGTAGTGCTGGATATCCAGCCAAGCTGTGTCTGGGCAAGATAATAGCTTGATGAGGGAACAACCGACATCTTTTGGAATTTCCATTTTTTGAAGCCTGAAATATCAAATTGAGGATAGGACTGGGCAAACACAAAGTTTGGTAGTACATTGATTAGTATTAATAAAGATGCAAGAATCCGTTTCGACATTTTGATAATTGTAGCAAGTTTTGTCTACCATAATCAACCTAAGCACACAATGAAAAGCCAATTTGTTATAATTTAGCCAAAATATTAGGGAGATCCAAAAAGCATGCAAGTTTATTATCTGTTCCTACGATTAAGAAGTGGACGGGAAAGAAGGTAGTATTTATGGCAGACACAAATGCAAGTAGCAGTATTTCACGTGGCAATTATATCGACGCTGCTTCGTTGCGGCACGGGGACAATAAATATAACCAATATATGGCAGCAGTAAATCCTCAAGACGACAAGATCAAACTGGCCGTCATGCGTGATAACGATCAGACAAAAGGTGGAAATGTTTTTGAGATAGTTTAACCTTCACTACCTTTTTGAGCTTCTTCAATTTGTTCAGTGGGTGGGAGCATTATGATAAAAGTTGTCCCTTTTCCAAGCTGACTTCTTAGTTTAATGGAGCCCTTGTGATCTTCTATTATCCTCAACGTAATCGGCAATCCCATTCCCGTACCGGATTCTTTTGTCGTAAAAAATGGATCGAACATATTCTTCATGTTTTCTTCAGATATCCCCGGACCGGAATCGGTTATCTCAACAAACACCATCGGGATTTTCTGGCCGGGAGTATTGTCTTCGCGCCGCGGAGAATTTAGAAATACACCTCTGGTGATCTTTCCAAGCTGTATCACATGTCCGATATCTGTTTTTATGATCAACTCCCCTCCCTCTTTTATCGCCTGTATCGCGTTCATGATTATGTTAAGAAATGCCTGGGATAACTGACTGGGATCGCCGTAAATTTTGGGGGTTTTGACAAATTTTGTGCTTACTCGTATATTGTTCTTTTTTATCTGATTATCTACCAGGTCCAGCACTTCATCAAGCACTGTTTCGACATTTATCGGTTTAAATTCCGGTTTTGAAGGACGCCCGAATTTGAGCAGATTTTCGGCGATCTTATTTATTTTGTCTATTTCCGGCGGTATTATCGAAATAAATTTTTCCCTGAACTCTTTATCTTCCCATTTTAGCGGGAGAAGCTGGGTAAATGTGCGCAGCGCCACAAGCGGATTTTTTATCTCATGCGCCATGCCTGCGGCCATGGTACCCAAAGCGGCAAGCTTTTCGGAAGCGATAAGATGGTCTTGGCTCTCTTTCAGTTCGGCAGTCATCATATTGAATTCTTTTGCCAAATGGCCTATCTCATCAATGGAATTCACGGGAATACTGTAATTAAAATTCCCTTTTCTTACAGCTTCGGTCACCGCAACGATAGAACGGATGCGATCCTCTATATTTTTCGAGAAAAATCCGCCGACGATCACGGCGATCATTACTCCTACGATAAACACGATGAGGGTGTTCGTTTCCATTTTTCTTATGTCCGAATAAGCAACTTCTATCGGCCTGGCAACAACTATCTGCCATCCATGTATGTTCGCCGGACCAAAGGCCCCTACCATTTTGCCAACGTTTTTAACCATGAATTCTCCGCCCGAAATATTGTCCTCAATCTGAGTGGCTCTTTCAGAGATCAAATAATACTCAATATTTGGTTTTTTAGGGTCCGAGAACACGACAATCTTGCCGGCCGGATCAATGATATAGACTTTCCTGCCTTGTTTTTCTCCGATGTCGGACAAAAATGCTTGCATAGAATCTTTCAATTCTTTGAGAGAATTCGTTTGCCCGGAATATATCTTTGTCATCTGTTTGATAGAAAAGACGATCCGGCGATCGGATTCTATTAGTTCTTTTGTGATAGCTCTTTTTGATATGGCGTTTGTTACAAGCGCAGTCATCTCAACCGTTATTATGATGAGAATGACCAGCATTGAAACCATCTTGAGCAATATGCTTGAGCGCACGAAGCTCAAAGGAGTTAAGGCTATGTCATCATCCGGCAAAATAATGCTGCTGATAGACAATCCCGATAGTGATATGAAAAGCACAATCCATAGGATAAGAAGAGTGGTTTCATATCCCGTGAAAAGGAATATGATCGCGGGCACAAAGCTTGCGACCATGATAAAGGCAGACCAGAAAGCCATCAAATTAAGCCTTTTTACTTTTTCATCGTCTGTTTTGAGCAAAACGATCAGTGAATAAACCGCAAATATCGCCCAAGACAGGTCCCATAGCCCTATAACAGCCACGAATAATGGGCCGCTCAGTACGGCGGGGTTGAGCATCCCATTTTCCATAGCCGCACGCATAGGCAGTAAATAACATGCACACGCAGCAATAAAGCTAGCAAATATGAACGGATAAAAATACTTCCTCATATTTGGCGGCTGCTTAATGGCGACAAAAGCGATCACAAAAATAGATCCTAAAGCGAGCATGGATGTGGTAAAGCGTTGTATAAACAGCAATAGACTTTCGTTTGGCCCGTAGTTTGATATAAGTCTGGACGATGTCATCCCGACAACAAACAAACCGAACATGAGGAATATGAACGACAGAATAAGATCTGATTTTTCACGGGTTTGCCCGTGTCTGCTATTAAAGACAAACCACATTGTAAAGCACACGCCCGCAGTCAGTATCTCGGCAAATATATTTATAGTGGTTATTGTCGTAAGCATCGTACTTTACTCAAGAATTATATCATGAAAGCCTATATGTTATAATCAGTTTTAAGAGGAAGAATTGGGGATAAAAATTGCATCTTAAAGAGCTGACCCTCAAAGGTTTTAAGTCATTCGCAGATAAAACATCGTTCTTATTGGATCCGCCGCCTTCTGTCACAGCAGTGGTCGGCCCTAACGGTTGCGGCAAATCAAACATCATTGACGCCATGCGTTTTGTGCTGGGAGAACAAAGCATCAAAGATCTGCGCGGCGCTTCGCTTGAAGAGATCATTTTTGCCGGAAGCAGCTCAAGAAAGGCTGTCTCTATGGCAGAAGTCTCTTTTCTCCTGGATAACAGCGACGGATATCTGAAGACCGAATACAGTGAAGTATTGGTAAAAAGGCGGGTTTTCAGGTCCGGGGAAAGCGAGTTTTTCATCAATAAGAACCTGTGCCGTCTAAAGGATATCAAAGAACTCTTTTTGGATACAGGCATAGGGAACGGCGCGTATTCCATAGTGAATCAAGGACAGGTCGATCTCATACTCAGTTCAAAACCCGAGGATAGGCGATCAATATTCGAAGAGGCCGCCGGAATAAACAAGTATAAATTCAGAAAAAAAGCTGCCGAACGGAGGCTTATAGGCACAGAACAGAACCTGCTCAGGGTAAACGACCTTCGCGGGGAAATAAAGGAAAATCTTTCTTCGCTGGAAGGGCAGGCAATAAAAGCAAAACGCTACAAAGAAGTAAAAGAAAGCTTAAAGTCTCTGGAAGTCGGGCTGGCTAAGAAACAGGTCCGGTCACTAAGCGAAAGAATGGGACAGCTGAAAGCAAAGGTTGACGAGCTAAGGACAAAGACCCATGGTGCTGAAGACGGAGCGGCAAAAGAAGAAGAGGAAAAAAACCGGCTTAAGGTTTTTATCAGGGATATAGAATCTAAAATGGAAAGCCTGCGGCTTGAAATGGCTTCCGGAAAAAGCGCTGCCGAGGAAGCAATTACAAAAATAAGCGTGGGCAAAGAAAGAATTTTTCAGCTTGAAGAAAGACGCGGAGAAGTACGAAAAGAGGTCGAAAGACTGGGACTCCTTAAAACGGCAAAAGAAGAAAAAGCCGGGGAAAAACGTAAGAGCCTGACCGAATTCGAGGGCCAATTCACACATGCAAAACAATATCTGGAAGAAGCACAGGCTTCCTTGGATGAAATAAACCGCAAGACAGAGGAAAGTATACGCGGCTGGAATAGCCTGAAAAACCCCATTTTTGAAAGAGAGATGGAAATATCCTCACAAAAGCATAAGATATCGGAACTTGACCTGTCTATAAAATACGCTAACGAATCTCTGGCAAAAGAAAGAGCTTTTTTGGACAATTTGTTGGGACTCAAGGAAGATATTTCTTTTCTTGAGTCTGAAGTGCTTGGCCTGCAAGGCGTTTCTCAGGAGCTCAAGGAAAGGCTCTCTTTGAGAAAAGTGGAGATCTTCGGCAAGATAGACATAGAAATAAAGGTTATACAAAAGAACATAAAGGCACAGGAAGAAAACCTGGCGCTTCTTGAGGCGGAAAGAGAAAAAAAAGATACCGCTCTGAAAAAAATCCAGCAAAGTGCCGGCGAAATGACCGATCAATTCTCATCCCTGGAAAACAAGCTCAAAGAACTGAACTCGGAAAAAGAAAAAGCCATAGCTCGCCTGGCGGAAACGAGAGCAAATTTTGCCAATAACGACAGCACATTAAAACAGAAAAAGGAAGAAGAATCTTCTGCCCGCGAACAGACAAATGAAGTTGAGCGGCAGATAAAAGACAAAACTGAAGAAGAAAAGGGCCTTTCCTTTAGGATAAAGCAGACGGAAGAAAGCATTTCAGGTGCCGAAGAGTCAATCCCACACCTCAGAGAAAGAGCACAGACAGCCTCACAAAATCTTGAAAAAACTGCGGCCGAAAAACTAGCCGCTCAGGCCCGTCTGGAAAAGCTGGAGGAAAAAATACGCGACTTGTCGGGAGAGGACCGTGTCGCGAGGGATGAACTATTTAAGGAAGAAGTGTCCTTGGCCAAATTGGAAGGGGAATTGGGTGCGGTAGAGGCTTTGATGCAACAGGAATACGGATTGTCGGCAGCTATGGTGCTTGAAAGCCCCGAGGAAGAAGTACAGAACCAAACAAAAGCTAAAGAAGAGATCGAAAGGCTGCGAATGGAGATCAGGGAAATAGGGCCGGTAAACCTTCTTGCAGTGGAAGAGTTCGAAACCACCAAAGAGAGATTGTCTTTCATAGAAGAACAATGCAATGACCTTATTTCGGCACGCGACAATCTGAACGGCCTGATCACGCAGCTTGATGACGAGGCAAGGCAAAAGTTTTTAACTACTATCGAAGAAGTGAACCGGAATTTTTGTCAGGTGTTTTCTTCTCTTTTTGAGGGCGGAGAAGCAAGAATATCCCTTTCCGACGGCGATCCGCTTGAAGCCGGCGTTGAGATCTTTGCGAGGCCTTCCGGCAAAAAGTGGCTAAGCCTTGCTCTTATGTCCGGCGGAGAAAAATCGCTTACCGCGATCTCTATACTGTTCGCATTGATCAGAACGAAACCAAGCCCTTTCTGTTTTCTGGATGAAGTTGACGCGGCACTTGATGAGATAAACACCATAAGATTTTCCAAGCTCATCAAAGAGTTCTCCAAAGAATCTCAAATCATTGTTGTTACTCACAGCAAAAGGACAATGTCTTCAGCCGGCACGATGTATGGAGTTACAATGGAAGAGCCGGGTGTTTCCAAGCTCGTTTCAATGAAGTTAGTTAAGGTGGCTGATTAATATACAAAATCTGCGTTTTATATTTTTTACGGTTTTTCTGCTATTTTTATCCCCCGCTTTTGCCCAGGACATAGGGCAGGCAACGGGGAGACTGGAATATTTTTCGTTTTCTAGAAGCTGGGGCGGAAATTCTCCTGTAAAGGTCCATGTATTCACGGCGCCTTTGTCTTCCGATATAGAAATAAGACCGGCACTTGCCAGAGGAGCCGTAGGCAGACTTCAAAGAACATCCGTAATAGCAGAAGAAAATAACGCGCTTGCCGCCATAAACGGCTCATTTTTTAACAGAGACTACCCTTATGTCCCAGTAGGACTTCTTGCTATAGACGGAAAAGTGCTCACAAAATCTCTCTTGGAAAGGACCGCAATAGGAATAAGCAGCAATGAGGTTGTCTTTGGCATCCCAAAATTTGTCGGCCATGTCGTAAACGATTCATCCAGAGAAAAAATACCTGTCTGGGGAATAAACAGGCCGCGCAAAGAAAATGAAGCTATCATATATACTCCCGAATACGGAACTACCACAAAAACCAACAAAAACGGTGTCGAGCTGATAATAGAGGATGATATGGTGGTAGGGATTTCCGAAGGGGCTTCCCCTATCCCGGAAAACGGTTATGTGATCTCTTTCCACGGCTGGACCAAAAATTATGCTGACGAACTTCCTCCGGGAGCAAGGCTTTCCGCAACGTACAAGCTCGCGGACGGCTGGGATAAATATGACCATGTAATAACAGGAGGCCCTCGCCTTCTGATGGAAAGAAAGATCGTGGTCAGCGAAAGTCTTGACAATGAAAATTTTGGAGGAGATGTTCTCGGAAGGAACGCCAGGACGGCTGTCGGTCTAAGTGCGAATAATGATATTTTGTTCGTAGTGGTCGAAGGCAAAAAGGGCAGATCAAGAAGAACTCGCAAGAGAGGGGCAACCTACCAGGAACTGGCCCGCCTTATGCAGGACCTTGGAGCAGTGGAAGCTATTGGTCTAGACGGCGGCGGCTCCTCCACCATGTACATAAAAGGGCGTGAAGTAGTGAACTTGCCTTCCGAAGGCTATGAACAGGGCGTCAGCAATGCTCTAATAATCAGGTATAAGACAAGCCCTCAGTCTCAGGAAGCCGATACAACTGATAAAAAATGAGACTAGCTATTTTAAGTAATCGAGCAGGTCTTTTAGTCCCAGAGTGTTAATAACATCTTTTTTAGTAAGCCATCCCCTTCTCGCAGTGCCGACCCCGAATTTCATATATAAAAGATTGTTTGTGCTGTGAGAATCCGTATTTATCGATATTTTAACCCCTTTTTCTTTCGCAAGGCGGCAATGGACATCGTTTAAATCCAGCCTGTCCGGATAAGAGTTCAGCTCAAATATTGTATGGGTCTTTGCGGCTTCGGAAAGTATTTTTTCAATGTCTACTTCGTACGGCAGCCTTTTGCCCAAAAGCCTTCCGGTGGGGTGAGCTATTATGTTGACCAATTTATTTCGCATCGCTTTTATTATCCTTTTGGTCATTTCATCCTTAGACGCAGAAAACCCGGAGTGTATCGAAGCAACTATTATGTCCAACCTGCTCAATAATCCGTCTGAAAAATCCAAAGAACCGTCTTTTAATATATCTACTTCAGAGCCTTTCAATATTTTAAATCCGGGCAGTTTTTTGTTTATTCCGTCTATCTCATCCATCTGTTTTAGAAGTTCTTTTTCCGTCAATCCTCCGGCGACCTTGGTTGATTTTGAATGGTCAGTTATCGCAATATATTTATAACCCAGTTTTTTTGCGGCCCGAGCCATCTCTTCTATAGATGCAGTGCCGTCTGTATAATCGGAGTGCATGTGAAGATCGCCTTTAATATCTGTTATCTCTAAAAGATTGGGCAGTGTTTTTCTTTGGGCGGCTTCAATTTCTCCGGAATCTTCCCTTAGTTCCGGAGGGATATATTGCATCCCAAGGGCATTGAAAAGCTCATCTTCAGTTTTCCCTGCTATTCTTTTACTGCCTTTGAACACACCGTACTCGCTTACTTTGAGCCCTTTTGATATTGCGATCTTTCTTATTTTTATATTGTGTTGCTTTGAGCCGGTAAAATAGTGGGAAGCAGACCCGAACTCATCTTCTTTGACTATCCTGAGATCAGCATTCATATTGTTCTCAAGCACCACGGAAGATTTTGTTTCGCCTTTTGCGGTCACCCGTATCACCTGAGGGAGAGAAGTAAAAACATCCGACAGACGTTTGGGATCGCTTGAAACAGCCAAAATATCTATGTCCCCTATCGTCTCTTTCATCCGGCGCAAGCTCCCGCAGATAATGGCTTTCGATACAAATGGCTTTTCTCCGATCGACCGCAATAAAATTTCGGCATAAGGAAGAGCCTCTCCTATCAAATGTTTTTTGTCCATTTTTTTCAGATTTTCGATGCCCTTGATAATGTTTTCAATTCTCTTTTCTCGCACCCCGTCCAGTTTTTCCAAGACCCCTTTTTTTGCGGCTGAGAGAAGTTCGTCCACGCTCTTTATTCCAAGGTCTTTATACAGTCTGATCACAAGTTTGGGGCCGACCCCTTGTACACCCAACATCTCCACCACGCTCTCGGGAATGTCTTTGTGCAGCTCTTCAAGATAGGAAGACTTTCCGGTGGTCAATATTTCCTCTATCCTTTCGGATATGCCGCTTCCTATGCCGTCAATTTCTTCAAGCGCTTTTCTGCCGCCTTTTTTGTAGATCTCCGATACGCTTTCGGCAAGGTTTTCGATGTTTGAAACGGCTTTTTGATATGACCTGATTTTAAAAAGATTGTCTTCTTTTAGCTCGAGTATGATCGAGATTTGCGAAAGAATTTTTGCAAGCGCGGCATTTTCCATTGTTATCCGTTCAGGGCTTTAACTATTTCCAATCCGAATTTTGCCGCGTTGGCCGGCCCGTCAGCCGTTATTATCTTTCCGTCAACCTCTACGGCAGTTTTTGTGAGTATTGCCCCGCCTTTAATAAGGTAATTATAAACTCCCGAAAAAGATGTGGCTTTTTTGTTTTTTAACAGACCCGCTGATGCAAGAACTGCAGGACCCGCGCAGATAGCCCCTATAAGTTTGCCCAGACCAAAAGCGGTCCTTAGTATCTCATGTGCCTTTTTGTTATCAAAATAGACTGATGCTCCCGGTCCTCCGATAAAAAATATCCCGTCATATCCTGAAGCATCAAAATCATTAATTGAGATATCTGCTTGTGCGGAGCCTCCAAGTTTTCCGATCGCCGTGCCTTTTATTTGTGAAACAGTGGTTACCAGAATACCGTTTTCTTCAAGGATTTTTTTGGGTTCGAAGTATTCTTCGTCCCGGAACCCTTGCTGAGCAATGACAAGAGCAACTTTTGACATATATATACTCCGTCTATGAACAGAGATGCGTCTTTATTTCAAAAAACCTGACAAGTCCTCTTTGCGTTATTATACCTACCAATCTGCCATGGTCAACGACAAGCAGCCTTCCGAGACCGGATTTTGTCACCTGAAGAAGGGCCTCCAGACAATCAGATTCGGGGCAGACCACAAGATCCTGCCGGACGGGGGTCAAAGCCTGAAAAACAGACGTGGATGACCATTGGTCCCGCGGAAATTCTTTGACACTGTGAAGAGTAACTATTCCTTTGAGCAAGCCATTATCGACCACAGGGAAACCCATATGACGGTGTTTAAAGAAGTAATCGTTTACGAGTTTGTCCAGCGAAAGGTCCGGCGGCACGGAAATAACATCTTCCGACATTATCTCCTTGACCTGCACGCCTACAAGCGCTTTTTTTAATATTAATTGCTGATAGCTCATTTCAGCGGCCTCATGCAGGAAAAGCCCGAGCACCAAAAGCCATATACCGCTTAAATACTCTTTCTGTGATAAAAAGAAAAGGCCCGCAAGCATTATCGCATAAGAAAAGAATCTGCCTAAATATGTAGCTATTCTTGTGGCTGTTTTGAGGTTGTTGTTGAACTTCCATATCATCGCTCTCAATATGCGCCCGCCGTCAAGGGGGAACCCGGGTATGGAATTGAATACTACTATGCTCATATTGACAATTGCTATGTAAAACACCATGGAAGTTACCATGGGGTGAGCGTTGGTCCTGTTTAGCACAACAAACGCCGCAAGGCATATCAAAGCAATGAACAGGCTGCACGCAGGGCCCGCGATAGCAATTTTCAGTTCGATGACAGAAGTGTCCGGCTCCTTTTCCATTTGCGCTACTCCGCCGAAAATAAAAAGAGATATTTTTTTTATCGGTATCCCGTTCCTTATAGCTACCAAAGAATGAGAAAGTTCATGAAGAAGCAGAGAAACAAATAACAGTATCGCTGAAATACCTGCCGCCAGCCAGTAAACATATTCCTGTCTCGAAGGCAAAAACAGGGGGTAATATCCGGAAGCCAGCGACCAGGTGATCAAAATGAAGATGACTATCCAGGAATAGTTTATTTCTATCGGTATGCCAAAAATCCGCGCGACCTGCAAAGATTGTTTCATCAAGTAAAAATTATATCACAAGCGGAGCTTTTGCTTTAGCTCGGAAATTCTTTGTTCGTCCACGATCCAGTACCCGTACAGATTTCCCTGGCCAAAGTCACCGGGTATGGTATGCTGCCCTATGTCCGAGGGCCTTGCCATTCTGGCCAAATTGGCGATCCGTATCATCTGCCAAAAACTCATGTCAGAACTCACCGAACGTTTGATCGCCGTTATCGAAAAAGGCAGGCGCACCAGAGCCGCCGGGCTGGCAAGCCTCAGAGAAAGCGCTTTAATAAATTTTTTCTGGCGGTCTGTCCTGCCGATGTCCGCCAAAGCATCACCCCTGAACCTTACATATTCTTCGGCCTCTTTACCGGACAATTTTTGCAGCCCTTTTTTAAGGTTTATATTCAGATCTGCAGGAACATCTACATAATGCATGTCTTTCTCGACAAATATCTTTATCCCTCCGACACTGTCAACCAGATCTATTAATCCCCGAAGATCGACCGACACAAAATGATCGATATGCACATCGATCATTTTTGAAACAACGTCCATGGCAAGTTTTTCTCCGCCAAAACCATATGCGGCATTGACTTTGTGCTCTCCACGGCCCGGGATCTCTGCCATGGAATCCCTTGGAATACTGATAAGTTCGATCCTTTTATTGAACGGGTCAATGTGGGCCAGGATCAAAGTATCTGCTCTCCTGCTGGCTGTCATCCTTTGACTGTGTTTATCATAATCATGGTCCACTCCCATGATCAGCAGATTCATCTTATGGTCCGGTATAAATACCGTCAAATACAAAGGAAGTGCCTTTGGGATAAAGATAAAGATCCAGAGGTATATCAAAAGCAGAAAATAGACTAACAAAGCGATTATTCTAAGCACATCCGGCCGTTTAAGTTTTTTTGCCATCGATACCATGATATTTCAAAAGTCCGTCACGTTCAAGCGGTTGGTCCGGGGTGCCGTATTTTGTGTAGGGATTTTCGGCACCCCGGCAACCGATCAGGCGGCCATGACCAAATCTTCTTCTTTTTCGGCGTCGGACGGAGTTGAGGCTTTATAAAATCCCTTGTCAAGCATCAGCATGTTGTCCACAAGCACTTCAGTCGCCTGTTTTTTCTGACCTTTGCTTTCGTAAGATTTAAACTGCATCTTACCCTCTATCGCCACGAGACTGCCTTTTTTGAGATACTCTCCGCAAATTCCCGCCAGCCCGCGCCAGGCCACACAATTAAAAAAGTTCACCCCGGCAGTCCCGTCCTTCTTTTTGATGTCGTTCACTGCAACCGTGAATTTTGCAAGAGGAATCTCTTCTTTTGTATAGCGGACCTCAGGATCTTTGGTGAGCCTGCCGGTCAATATCAATCTATTAAGCCCTGCCACTTGAATCACCTCCTTTACCGGGGTTACAGCAATTTTCCCGCCAACCAGATGCTATAATTGTTTTGATGCGAAAACTCCCCCTGGTTGCCTTTATAGCCATTGGCATATCCATTGTCTTTTCCTCCTGCGGAAGAGCTCCTTCGAGATACCCGCGCGTTTACAATGAACTCGGCAAGGTTATGGTGATCGAATATCACAGGATAGACGACAAAAAAGGTGATTGGGTTAGGTCGCCGGATGATTTCAGGAAAGACCTTGAGCGATTCTATGAACTCGGCTATAGGTTGATAAGCGTAAAAGACTTTTTTAACAATTCGCATGTGAGTATCCCGGCCGGAAAAAAGCCACTGATAATGACATTTGACGATGGCAATCCCACACAGTTCAGGTGGCTCATAGTAAATGGCACGACAGTTGAAGGCAGGGACGGGTTCCCCAAAGTTGATCCAAATTGTGCGGTCGGCATATTGGATGATTTTTCCAAAAAACACCCGGACTTTGGTAAGTCGGCGACATTTTTTCTCAATTCGATAGCGTTTTATCAAGGTGAATGTCCAACTTTATGGAAACAAAAACTTAAATATCTGGTAAAGACCGGGAGAGAGCTCGGAAATCATACTTTTGACCATGACGACCTGTCAAAACTCGATTATATAGGCATAAAAAGAGTTCTTGCGATGCAACAGGCAAAAATAGAAGAAGCGATCCCCTCTTATGAAGCCTCATCTGTTGCGCTGCCTAACGGCATACTTCCTAAAAAGGGCAAATGGCTTTTACAGAGAGGCGATTATAACGGAAAAGCATATAACTACAAAGTAGCCTTTTTGGTGGGTTCCGCACCGACCTATCCTCCGTATCACAAATACTTCGATCCCGCGCTGGTGCAAAGAGTTCAGGCAAGCGATAGCGAGCTGAATAAGTGGCTGCCTCTTATGGAAAAATATCCGAATGAGTATTTCATAAGCGACGGGGATCCCAATGCCGTTTCTGTACAGGAAAAAGATCTGCCGCTTTTAGAAAAGACAGCGTTAAGATCGGGAATGAAAATAAGGATCTGCTCAAATGAAGCCGTCGTCCGTGAAATAAAGATCGGATCAAAAAAAAACAGGTCCAGACACATTAAGACCGCCGGAAAAGGGGTTTATTTCACTTTTCACAGTGCGGGAATACCGAGCCGCATAGATGGTGTCATAAGCAATTTCAAAAAGACGGGTTTTAATACACTTGTAATAGATATGAAAGACGTAGAAGGAACCGTGGGCGTCAGTCTTGAAGTCCCTGAGTCCGAAAAAATAGGCGCCAGAGACAGCACTTATGTAAAAGACTTGAAGAGTATTGTTGATCATCTGCATAAAGAAGGGATAATTGTTTCTGCAAGAATAGCGGTATTTAAAGACCGGTATCTGGCAAAACACCGGAGCGATCTGGCTTTGAGAGATAACGGAGGTGGCATCCATATTGAGAATGACGGTGTAAATTGGGTGGATCCTTTCTCTCAGGAAGTCTGGGATTACAACATTGATATAGCCGAAGCCGCAATAAAGTGCGGCGTAGATGAGATACAGTTCGACTATATGAGGTTTCCCGAAAAGGGCCGTCCCGATAACATATCCATCCCAAAATATAAAGCAAAATATGACGCAATAGAAGGATTCTTAAAAAGAGTAAATGAGAGGCTTGATAAATATAATGTTTCAATTGCTATAGACATTTTCGGCGTGATGAGCTGGCTCAAAGATCGGGACATCGAGATCATCGGACAAAGGGTCAGGGAGATGGCAAAATATGTCGATGTAGTATGTCCCATGCTCTACCCCTCACATTTTGACAGCGGGTTTGACGGCCATCCGGATCCCGCCAACGATCCGTACACCTTCATAAAAAGAGGCTGTGAAAAGACTTCAAAGCTTATGGAAGGCTCCGATGCAAAAATGGTTCCTTGGATACAGGGATTTACCTGGAGAGTAAAAGATTTCAACGAAGATTATGTCTTAACACAGATAAAAGCGGCAAAGGATTGCGGCATACAAAATTACCTCGTTTGGAACGCAGGGAATAATTATACGGTCACATATGGAGCATTGACCTCCCCTCGCCCTGTCAAGGGAGAGGGGCCGGGGGTGAGGGTTAATCAATAACCTTGTTTAGCGGATATTCTACGATCCCCTGAGCGCCGGCCGATTTTAGCTGAGGGATCATATCGCGGACGGTTTTTTCTTCGATTATCGTATCTACATCCACCCATGCCGGATCGGACAATTGTGCAACCGTCGGATTTTTTAGCGCCGGCAGACATTTAATTACTCTATCCAAATTCTCTTTTAATACATTCATTTTGAGTCCGACCATTGTCTGTGCTTTCAGCGCCCCATCGAGCAGAAGTAAAATATTGTCTATTTTGGTTTTTTTCCATTTGTCTTTAATCGAGGCTTCATTAGCTATAAAAATAGTGTTTGATTCAAGCACTGTATCAAGGATCTCAAGATTGTTCGCCCGGAGCGAATTGCCCGTTTCGGTAAGTTCGATTATCGCATCCGCCAGGTCAGGACATTTGGCTTCCGTGGCACCCCAGGAAAATTCCACTACCGCGTTCACGCCTTTTTTCTTGAAATACTCTTTTGATGTGTTCACGAGTTCCGTGGCAACACTCTTTCCTTCAAGGTCTTTGGCGCTCTTTATGCTGGAACCTTTTGGAGCGGCCAGAACCCAGCGGACCTTTCTAAGCCCCTGTTTCGCATATACCAGGTCTTTTATCGTCTCTACCTTGCAGCCGCTTTCTACCATCCAGTCGGTTCCGGTGAGCCCGCAGTCTAAGACCTTACTTTCGACGTAGCGCGCCATCTCCTGCGCGCGGATAAGCATTACTTCTATCTCGTCATCGTTGATCGACGGGAAATAAGACCTGGAAGACACCTTTATTTTGTAGCCCGCTTTTTCAAACAGCTCAAAGGTAGATTCTTGGAGGCTACCTTTTGGCAGACCCAGTTTTAGCTTATTAGTCATAAAATACTCCCTTTTTGATATTCTAACATAAATCAGCAAAAATGGACTAAAAGAAAAAACCCCGATCTGATCGGGGTTTTTATCAACAGATCTCAGGCAATATGCTTAGTTCTTGTCAGCCAATACAGAATCAAGAATCTTTACCATAAGAGAATCCGGTTTGTACATTTTCGAAACATCAACTTTCAACGTTGATGAATTTGATTCAACTGGTACATCCGTTGACTTTAGCGATTCGATTACTTCCGTGTCGCCCTCCCTTGGTCCGGGAACAACCGCAACTCCATATGCAGGGATTGCCCATCTTTCCATGATGTCTAAGTCCATTGAACCGCTGCCTGCTGGGCTAACCGCGATGACTCCTGTTTTGCTTCCCGTAAACCCATTTGGCGCTGATTGATCATATTCCGCTAGTTTGAACAATCTGGGCAATGTAGTTCCCTCTACAACTTCAGCAGGAACATCGTCTGTCGGTACAGTTGTGATCTCCGGAAATCCTACGGGAGCTGGCTCCATTTGTTTTGACATCAAAGCAAGCGTTTCCTCAAAGGTGGCTCCCGGTAATTGAAGCGGTACCGGGGTGCTGGTAAGAACTGGCCCGGTTGCATCATATTTGGAACCCAGCATTTGGGAAGGAGTTGAATTTGGGCCTGTTGAGCTAACCGCAACAAGCTGTATCACGGATTGATATCCATTTTCAAGTATCCCGGTAATAGTTCCCTTCCTGAGATTTGAGAAATTTTCATTGACGGCAATAGTAACAACTTGCCTTTCCGAACCATCGTTGTTATAATTTAGTCTCACAGTATTAAACTTTACATACCATTGGGGATATTGCGACTCATCGCTGCATACAATATATTTCTTAGGGTCTCCGATCTCTCCTGTTCCAACAAGTGGATTAGGCTTATATTCCGGTCTTGTAGGATCAGCCCATTGGACGTTAGTAGCTGGATAAAAACCTTCACCATCCGGCATATAAGTCATTCCGGGAACTGCGCCATAATAGACGGATTTTGTTTCCGGATCGACCGGCACCTTATCCGTCACTTCTCCCTCAAGCCCCACAAAACCAAACTTTATATTTGGGACATGATCGGGTCTGATGTTGGCCTCTTGAATTCCCGGCAATATCTGAACGTTTCCAATTACCGGGTAATAGTTAAATCCTACTCCATAAATTCTTTGAAGGCGTGGCTTTTCTCCCACATAAAAAGGCCCTGAAGATGCCAGCAACTCTACATTATTATTGAATAGCGCTTGTTTCGAAGAGATATCGTCTGCCGCGATTGAGTTTTGTGGGGTTGGTTGAGGTCCGGCAGGACAACCAGGTAATGTGAGTACTACTGTTGCCGCTGCTGCCCCTGTAGCCAATGCACCTACAGGGATCGTAATAGGAGCTGTTGCTACGGCCGCAACTACTCCGGCTGCAGTAAGAGCTGTTGCTCCGACTACTGCACCTGCTGTTGCAACTTTATCTGCCGTTTCCACCCCTGGCAAAGGCAGAGTTTCCAATATCCTTGAATGGAGGTTTCTTTGACCTAAAGCGGACATCTGTTTGTTATATTCATCTCTTTTCATCGGGCCTGTCAAACTTCCTATTTCTACCATTTTTTTTCTCCTTATTTGTTTTCTAACTTCGTGATCAATCTACAAACCTTCCAATGTTCTCCTTTCGTTGCTTGTTTTTGTTTACTCCCCCTACATATATATATCGACAGCTATTTCCCAAAATTTCATTTTTCCCCCTCTAACTCAACATCCTTAACCTGATGGATAAAATGAAGGTCGCAAGTCTCGACATTTGAACTGGGAACCGTATTTTTAGGATAACGAACCATTATCTGCATTCCAACCGATGTTGTCCTGTGAGATTCAGGTCCATCAGGCGCAGTATACAATAAGCCGGCATTTTTCTTGCCTCTTTCAGCAATAAGATATATTTCCCCGTCATCCGGAATATTATCGATAGATCTTTCTTGTATTTCCGCAAGCCCCGGAGCTGTCCGCGGCATAGCGGTCCTTAAAAAATTGATCCTTTCGTCAACTGTGCCGGAAGATGCTATAGGGATCACGTTGAACATGCTTATGTCGGAAGTTTTCGGATATCTGACTGCGAACATCGGCATGGGGATTCCTTGCTTTTCTCTCCAATCATCCATCGGCCAAGTCCATACCGAGGATTCTCTCGGATCAGGAACAAAGTTGCCTGTTTCGCCGGATATGGGCATTCTCTTCATATAAGTCCATACCGACCAAGAATAATCAGGTTCATAATAATACGGCGCCTGTATTTTAAGCCCTGTGTCGTAATAGTTTGGTGCGTTTATACCAGCAAACCAGTGAAGAGGGTCTGAAAGACCGCCTTTTCCTGAATAGGCATTTATTTTATCGCCCATTATACCTATCACCGGACTTATGAAGAAATCCCCTTCCCCATATAAGGCAGCATCTTCCGATAATCTCATTATTGCGACCGGCTTATCCGTAGTATCGGCTTTTTCTACATAATGGTTATCGATATCTCCTTCATAGATAGAGTCGTATTCCCCAAAAGCTGTTTTATCTCGTAAGTTACTTGGGAGATTCTCAGGATTGATCCTCAAAAACCCAACATTTCCCTCTAATCGTGTAAATCCCCAGTCTGCGTTAGTGATCCCCACTGTTAAAACAGGCAATCCGAAATTCTCTGTACCTCCCAGCCTTATCCCTAAGTTTTTTGACTTTATTGAACCGTCAGGTTCTACGAGAGGTGTATTCGAACTCTCTTCTGGGGGCAAAGTTTTTTCCGTATCATAGTTCAATGATTCTCCTGTTTGCGGATCCATCGGTCCAGGGCAACTGGTTAAAACTGCGCCTCCCAGAACGATAGCTCCAGCCGCAGTAGCTCCTTTTAAAACAACCAATGGAATGGTAATTGGTGCGGTGGCTATTACTCCAGCAGCTACCGCTAGCGTTCCCGCCGCTGCTCCCGCCACTACTCCGACTCCGCCTCCCACTTTCCCGGCAGCATTCAACGTAGAGTCGCTTACAGGAATGGCTTCTATTATCCCTGAAGCGACACTTCTTTTTCCGCCATCTATGGCTGATAAGACCTGTCTTTGCAAATCTTCAGGAGCTCTATAAAAAGCCGGTGGTAGTTGTTTTGAAGATACCGGTTCCATATTACTGTTATTTCCCCTTCATATATATATCGATAGGGATTTCCGAAAATTTCACCAAAAAAAGCTTTGTAGCTTGTCCTGAGCTGATAAAGTGGTATAATATTTTATATTAAAAAAGGGGGATTGCAGATGGAACAACCTCAAAAAGACCCTCTCGCGACCTTAAAAGAGAGCATAAAGAAATTCTCGGAATCATACAAAGGATTGTCCCCTGCCGGCAAAGCGGCTTTTCAAAAACAGCTTGAGATGCAGCTCAGAAAAGAAGACGACAGGACAAAAAAACTCTACGAAGCCCTGATAGAAGCCACAAAAAACGAAGCCGGCATCGAAAAAACGATCCAAACAATGGAAAAAGCCGACAGGCTGGCCAAACACGGAATTTAGCAAAGGCGGGCTTTTAACTTGAAGAACATACTGGTAATAGAGGATGTAGAGGACCATTTAGAGATCGTCAAGCTCATCTTGGAACAACACGGCTACAATATACTGGTCGCCACCACCGGTCTTGAGGGATTAAAATGCGCCCGGGCCAATTCACCGGATCTTGTGATACTTGACGTGGTCCTTCCGGAAATGAACGGATACGAGGTCTGCAAAGAAATAAAGAACGGCGCCGATACCAAAGAAATGCCGGTAATAATGCTCTCCGTAAGGTCCAATCCTGAAGACATTGAGACCGCTTACAAAGCGGGAGCCAACAAATACATAACCAAACCTTTCAATCTTGAAGACCTGATCAAAGAGGTAAAAAAACAACTCGGAGAGGAATAAATATGAGGACCAACGGTGAAAACTGCCGCTTTGTGAAAAAGACGGGCCTTCGGCCTTTCAAGAGATGCCTGTACTGCGACAAGAACGTGCAGGATTGTTTTGGCTTTCAGTTCTTTGTGGTGGTACTCGGGATAATCGGACTTTTGCTTGTTATGTTCACCATAAGGGACCTTCCGATACTTGCGATTGAGATCACCATAATAATACTGCTTATGCTTTCCTTTCTCGGATATATAGCCAGCAAAGAGACCAATGAGATCGTCCTTACGAACCATCTTCTCAAAGAACTGAACTTCGAACTGGAAAAAAGGGTTTCCCAGAGGACCAAGGAGCTCAAGCTGCTCAATTTTGATCTGCAAAAAGCTTTGCGCATAAAATCCGATTTTTTGCGCAACATGAGCCATGAACTCAAAACCCCGCTTGCGACCATACTCGGCTATATTTCCATAATTGCCGAAAAGCAGGCCGGCGAGATCAATGAAAAGCAGTCAAAAATGCTTGACGCCATGAAAAAGAACGGAAACGACCTTCTTCACCTTATCAATCAACTGCTCGACCTTTCGAAATCCGAGACGGGTTCTCTCGGGATAGAAGAAAAAGATTACAATCTTAACAGGACCATCAGCGAGGCCACGGTAAATATAGGTTATATGGCTTCAAAAAAGAATATTTCGATAACAGTAAAGTCCGACGAAAAAATATCCTCGATATTCGCTGACCACGAAAGGATAAAACAAATACTCGTAAACCTTTTGAGCAACGCAGTAAAGTTCTCTAAAAACGGCAGTGAGGTAGAGGTTGAGACAAAGGATGAAGGCGGTCATATACTTGTTTCCGTAAAAGACTCAGGGATTGGTATTGCAAGGGAAGATTTTAAGTCTATTTTTGAGCCTTTTAAACAGCTCGCTCCGGAAATATCCAGTAAATACGGCGGCACGGGAGTAGGCCTTTCCATAGTCAAGAGCCTGGTGGAGGCCTACGGCGGAAAGGTAACGGTTGAAAGTTCGCCGGGTAAAGGCAGCATCTTTGCTTTTACGATACCCAAGAAAAAGTCTTGACCTTTTCTATATGGACAGATGCCCGGAGAGATACATCTTTAATAGCTCTGCTGTTGATGAGTTGAGCCCGACATAGACCATAGTGTCTGCGGGATTTTGTTTAAAAAGCTCCATCCTTTTTCTTATATCAAGCCCCAGTTTTTTGCCAAGCTCGACACCGAACTGATCAAAACTATTTATGCCCCAGACAAAGCCTTTTGTCGCGACACGGTTCTCCAAAAGAGACAGGAGTACCCCGGCAGAAAACGGGTCCTGAATGGCAAGCAAAAATACGCTTGAAGGCCTGTTGCCAGGAAATTGTTTATGGGGATCCATGTTGTCCTGGCCGAAAGCGAGAGCGTCCGGTTGCGCAAAAAGATTTGTCATGAGCTCGTCATGGTGGGAAATTCCTTCGTCCGCTCCAATGTCATATTGCGGCCTTAAAAAACCGATAAAGTCGGCCGGCACAGCAGTTGTCCCTTGATGGAGAAGTTGATAAAAAGAATGCTGGCCGTTTGTGCCCGGTTCGCCGAAAACCACTTCCCCCGTTTCAAAATCCACCGGAGTGCCGTCTATAAGTACTGATTTGCCGTTGCTTTCCATCTCGGTCTGTTGGCAATGAGGAGCGTATTTGCAATATGCCTGGCTGTAAGGAAGTATCGCCCTTGTCTTAAAGTCCATAAAGTTTATATTCCAGATATCCATCAGGGCGGAAATAACGGGGATGTTCTTAGATAAAGGAGCTGTCCTATAATGAACGTCCATCCAATTTGCGCCTTCAAGTATTTTGAGAAAATTGTCATAGCCAAGGTACAAAGACAAAGGAACTCCCCCTACCGCAGAGGTTGCGCTGAATCTTCCTCCCACAAAATCCCAGAAACCGAACATGTTTTCGGTATCTATGCCAAAAGCTTTGACTTTATCTGCCGCCGTAGACACGGCTACAAAATGTTTCTTTATGACATCGGGACCTTCTCCAAGTTTTTCAGCCATCCATCTTTTTGCGGCAGAGGCATTCTTCATCGTCTCTGCAGTCGTAAAAGTCTTTGAAACGATCACAAACAATGTTTCTTCCCGATCCAGTCCGGCAGTTTTAACGGCAAAATCAGTGCCGTCCACATTCGCGACAAAAAACAGTTTCATCCCCGGCACAGCATACGGAGCACAGGCCCGCGCAAGAAATTCCGGGCCTAAATATGAACCGCCTATGCCGATAGCAACTATATTTTTAAAAGGTCTGCCGGTAATGCCTTTTCTGGATCCGGCGATGACCTCTTTAGAGAATTTTTTCATTTTTGATAACACAGCTATAATGCCCGGCATGACGTCTTTGCTATCCACAAGTACTGATTTGCCGGAAATATTCCTTAAAGCCGTGTGCAAAACCGCTCTGTCTTCGGTAATATTTATTTTTTGTCCGGAGAACATCGCCTCGATCTTTCCTTTGAGGCTCGTCTCTTCGGCAAGCTGAAGTAGTGCTGACATGATATCTTTATCTACAAGCTGTCTGGAATAATCAAAAAATATTTTCTCCGTTATTATCCTGAATCCCGATGCCCTGTTTGGATCTCTTTCGAACTCTTCTCTAAGGAAAAAGGCTTTTTGAACCGTGTCGAAAGCTTTTTTAGACAGTATTTGCCATGATCGTGTTTGTTTAGCGCTCATGCTTTATAATGATCTCTTCCAGAATCCTTTCGAGATCTTCCTGTGAATAATAGTTGATATTGATCTTCCCTTTTTGCGGCGACCCGAATATTTCCACCTTTGTGCCGAGAGCCGATGCAAGTTTGTCCTCGATATCCTTTAGGACCGGATTGCCGGATCTTGTTCGGTGTTTTTTAGGCTTTGTCTTTTTGGTTTCCGTGGAAATTATCGAAAGCAGGGCTTCGACATCCCTTACGGAAAGATCGTTCTTTATTATTTCCTGCCAGACCTCTATCTGCCGGTCATGGTCGCTCAACGTAAGAAGAGGTCTTGCATGCCCGGAAGAAATCTTGCCGGATGAGATGCTGTCAACGATCTTTTGGGGAAGCTCCAGTATTCTTATCGAGTTGGTCACGGCTACCCGGCTTTTGCCGACCTTTTTTGCGATCTGCTCGTGCGTGAGCTTGAACTCTTCCGAGAGTGATTTATAAGCGAGGGATTCTTCTACCGCGTTGAGGTCTTCCCTCTGAAGGTTTTCGACTATCGCGATTTCCAGCGATTGTTCGTCGCTGTAGTCCTTGATTATCACCGGGATCGTGGCAAGGGCGGCTTTTTTTGCCGCGCGCAGTCTCCTCTCGCCGGCTATAAGTTCAAAAGAATTCCCGCGCTTTCTGACCAGAAGCGGTGAATTGACCCCCTGTTCTTTTATAGAAGACGACAACTCCTGTAATTTTTCATCATCAAAATATTTCCTGGGCTGTCTGGGATTAGGTACGATCTTGTTTATATCGAGCTGTACAACGCTCCTGCCGGTCATAAAAGGCATCGGAGTCTGCGGAATGGGAGTATTTTGCGGGATCAGAGCTCCAAGGCCCCTGCCAAGTCCGCGTTTTGTGCTTGCTGACATTGTGATTCCTCCTTAAATTCTCTGTCTGTATGCTGATACCCAGTCTGATAGGATTCATCTGGTAATTGTCCGCTATCCTGCTCCCCGGCCAGGGCTTCGTCTTTCAGTTTTTTTTCTCTTGCTATAAGCTCGTTTGTCAGTTTTTCATAAGCAAGGGAACCGGTGGATGTGGGATCGTAAAAAAGTATCGGCATGCCGTGCGAAGGCGCCTCGCTCAGGCGGACATTCCTGGGTATCGTGTTTTCAAACACCAGGGCGGGAAAATGTTCTTTTACTTCTTCCATGACCTCGTTGTTGAGTATAAGGCGAGAATCGTACATGGTAAAGATTATCCCGCCGATCTTGAGCTCGGGATGAAGGTTCACTCTGACCAGATCTATGGTCTTGAGCAATTGCGACAACCCTTCCAGTGCAAAATATTCGCATTGGATCGGTATGAGTACTTCGTCGGTTGCCGCAAGAGCATTGATAGTGAGCAGTGACAATGACGGCGGAGTATCTATGATTATATAGTCATAAAGCTCTCGCACTTCTCTAAGCGCTTCTCTTAGTTTAAATTCCCTGGCGATCTCACTTACAAGCTCGACCTCCGCGCCTGCCAGAGAGGTGTTGGACGGAAGCACGTGAAGACCTGCGACCCTGGTCTCTTTTATTATTGAAGTAGCCGGAACATTATCGGCAAGGACTTCATAAATAGAAACATCGACCTGGTCTTTTGCTATACCGGATGCACTGGTCGCGTTGCCCTGCGGATCAAGATCTATAAGAAGAGTGGGGCCTGCATTGGACGCCAAAAAAGCAGCAATATTTACGGCGGTAGTAGTTTTTCCTACTCCGCCTTTTTGATTGCAAACGGAAAAGATTTTTGCCATTTTCTAGGGTAAGTATAACACAATTTCAAATGAGCTTACAGCGGTCTTTTTTTGGGAAACCCTGCTTTTCTTGGATACCCAGGCGGAATATTGTGTATCTTTTCAATGACTACTATTGACCTGTCCAAATAACCGTTTTTGCCATCAGGTACGCGCGGCACAACTATCCTTTCGACACGGCCGCCAAGTATTTTTAGAGCGTTTTCGCTTTCAGACAGTTCACTGCCTATATCTTTGCCTTTCATAGCAAAAACCCGGCCGCCTTTTTTCACGAACGGCAAACAAAGCTCGACGGCAATGTTGAGAGGCGCCAGCGCTCTGCAAAAAGCCGCGTCATACTGTTCTGTTTTTTTCCTGGCATAATCTTCGGCCCGGGACCAGACAGCTTCTGCCCCTTCCAATTTGAGCAGCACAATAATATGTTCGAGAAATTTAATTTTTTTTGCGGTTGCGTCAAGCAGTGTAAGATAAATATTTGGAAAGATTATTTTCATCGGCAATCCGGGGAACCCGGCTCCTGAACCTATATCTATTATCGAGAGTTTTGATCCGGAAAAATCAAAAGCCTCCCTTAGCGAAAGCGAGTCATAAAAATGCCTGAATTTGGCTTCTTCCCTGTCGGTTATCGAGGTTAAATTGAACATCTTGTTCCATTTAAGAAGTTCATCAAGATACTGTTCAAATTCCTCCGGCCAGTCGAAGTTCATGTCAGGTCAAAAAGCCTGCCCGATCGAAAAGTGCAGGGTGCCTTCCGAAAATGATCTATTTGCGGCTATCCCGTAATCAAGGCGTATCGGGCCCATGGGAGTATTGAGACGTATCCCGAATCCTTTGCCCGAGATAAAATCATAGGTATTTGGCCAGCCGTTGTACCAGGCATTGCCCCAGTCATAAAAAAGAACGCCCTGGAACATATCGTTGAACGTATATCTGTATTCAAGATTAAAAAGGAACTTCTTTGTACCGGACCTGGCTTCCATGGGTTCGTAGCCTCTTACCGTATTTGCTCCTCCGGCATAATAAAGCTCTCCCACCGGAACATCTCCCAAACCTATCCCTATGCTAATGTGGCCGGCAAGAGTCTGCCGCTCAAAAGGACTGTAAAACCTGTTAAAATCTGCCGACCATTTAGTAAAATTGGTCTCGCCTGAAGACGCGAATTTCCAGCCTCTCCTGATACCATAAGTGTAGTAATCTCCTTTGGACGGGTTCATCCAGTTGTCCCTGGTATCATAAGAAAGAGAAAGCCCGATAGTATCGGAGGTATAAGGTTCAAAAGTAGAAGCCCCGTTAGGACTAACATTTTCCGAACCGAGTGTAATACCCGCGCTCCACTCATCGGAAATTGGCTTATTTAATCCGACTTCCCATCCGTTGTAAATACCGTCTTGTTCGACCGTTTCAACAAGATAAACATTTTTGCCTATCGTCAACCATCTTCTTGCCGAAAAGAGCACTCTGTCACCAAGCTTATCCGGAAAAAGCCACGGATATGTGTACCTCAGCTGGTAGGTCTGAAGCTGCTGCCCTGACTGGCCTCTTAACATCAGGCCCTGGCCTGTTCCCATAAGGTTATCGGAGTTCAGGTCTACAAATCCGAACCAGCCCTCTCTTTCCCCGTAGCCGCCGCCAAAATTTATTGTAGTAGTCTTGCCCTCTTTTACTTTTATCAGAAGATTGATGCTTTCAGGAGACTGCCCCGGCTGAAAATCAGGGTTCACCTCAGAAAAGAAACCCAGATTAAAAAGCCTGCGCAGGTCTTTCCCGAGGACTTTTTCGTTGAGCACAGTCCCGGGTTTGCTGTTTATCTCTCTAAGTATCACGTAATCCCTTGTGTTCGTGTTCCCGTCTATGGAAAGCCCTTCTATAACGCCTTCTATCAACCTTATGCTGAGCACGCCGGTCTCAGGATCCGTAGAGCTGTCTACTACCTTTGCAAGGATATAGCCCGCATCGTGATATTTCTTTTCCAAAGATGAGATATCTTCGCGTACAAGTCCGTAGGAAAGAGGGACCCCCGTCTTTGATTTAAAACCGGCCAGGATCTCGGCGGAGGAATAAACAGTATTACCGGAGATCTTTATCCCCTTCAACAGCGGATTTTCAACTACTTTGTAAGTTACCGCGATGCCCTGCCTGCCGGCAGGCAGGCCTTTTTTTGCTTTGGAAAATTCGGCCTTTACGTCGCTAAAATATCCCAGAGCATAGATCGATCTGAGGTCGTTGTTGGTCCCCGCTTCGGAAATACTGTCCCCGGGTCTCATCGAAACTGCCGCGAGTATTTCGTCGTAAGACACAAGATTGCTGCCTTTTATTGTGACCGAGCCGACCATGGCTCCTGCTGGGACAGAAGAAAAGCTTTGCGCAAAAGCGCCGGAACAAGCCACAAAAATAGTTAGCGCGCAGATCGAAATACTTAACAGGCAGGCTATCGGCTTTTTTACCATAATAATTTATTTTACCCTATTCTCCGGCTTTTATCCATCCGCCGCTGTCTCAAAATGAATACTGAAACTGCAATGTTGCCTTATAATACGTGCTGTCCTGCTGTTGGAAGGTTATTGGCTCGCGATAGTACACCAGCGAATAAAATCTGGTTGCTTTCCATGTGATCTGGTAATTCAGCGACATATTGCTGATATAGCTTGTTTGCTCAATCGCCTGAGCGTAGCGCACCTGTATAAACACATTGTCAAATATTCCTTTCACAAAACCTACTCCGAACTGTGGCGTGTCATTTACGGCGTACTCGCCTCTTTTAGTGGGCAGCAGCTTTTCAAGGTCCTTTCCAAAATTGTAATCCAGCGTGAGGCTTTCCAGCCCCAGCGCATTCTCCACTCTGCTTGTGAGCCTGCGAAAAAGAACGGACTGCAGCCGCGCATTGAGGTAGTCTACCAATATGGCATTGGTATCGATCCCTTCCTGGACATTCCCTTCGGCAACTCCCAGGCTTGATTTGAGAAAATCAGGGAGCAGCATTATTCTTATCTGGTTATCGTCGTACGAGGCAGGCACCAACTCGGCGGGACTTTTTGATGAGTCCAGTTTAAAAGCATAAAAGTGAGGGGCTATCATCCTTATCCTGTCCGTCACGAACGGCATGCCTGATATTCTGGTGATAACAATGGTCGTATCCTTCTGAACAACGGGTGAGGAGACCGAGCCATCGGAATAGGTTACCGCTTGGCTTCTGAAATAAGAGAATATTTCGCTTTTCGCGGTAAGCCTTATGTACGGAATGGCAGAATAAGTTTTTCCGCCCTGAAAAACGGCTTCGTTCTTTATTATGTCCGCCCTGTCCGAACCAAAATATTTTTCCTGTTCATACTCGTTGACTACATCAAATTCTCTTCCGAGGATGGTGAGACTACCGCTCTTTATCTCCACGTCGCCTTTAACTACAGGAGAGGCTATGGTCCCGCTTATTAGAAGAGGTTCTTCCCCGAATACCTGAAGATTTATATTTGCAAGGTCCATTGAAAGCGTCTGGTCGCCCGATCCCTGCACAAGCCTCATGTTCTTGCCTATTGCTGCAGACACATCAAATTCTATATTAGGTTTGGGACTGCCTACGCCTCCACCGTTAGGCAGAATAATAGATCCTTCTTTCAGGGCAACCGCCGCTTTGACCAGCATATTGCCGCTTGTATTTTTCACGCCAGGAAGTACAAAGGGGCCTTTCAACCGGCAGGCCGACAAAGAAAATTCCCCCGAGTAGATCCCCGGAATATCTATATAACCTGAAGTGTCTGCCATGGCAATATCTAATTCGGTTCTTTTCTTTTCTCCGAAAGCTTCGGAAAAATCAACATATCCCGCTAAAGAGAAAGGCAGCGCCCTGCCTCCTGTCCTGTCACCTGAAAATATTCCGGAGAATTTTTTTGTATATGCTTTACTGTCCTTAAAAGACAGATCGGCATCGAACCCGTAAAGAGTTGTTTTCAGCTGGTCTATGTTCACCACGGCGTTTTTTAGCGACAAAACTCCGTTTATTTTTGGCTTTTCCAAGGTGCCCGTAGCCCTAAGCCGGGCTTCGCCGGTACCGGAATCCCACCGCACACCTTTTACCAAGGATGCCAAAAGCCCGATATTGTCTCCGTTCAAATTCAGGTCCAGTGAAATTTCTTTTCCCTTAACAAAAGGGATGATCCCTTCCATGGAAGCGGCCTGTCTTCCGGCGTTCATGTTCAGTTTTTTGACGAGAAGCTGGCCTTTACCGTAGTTCAAATCTCCGTCCACACGGTCGATCGAAATATCGCCCACTCCTGCGTCTTTACCGGAAAAAACACAATCGATTTTTGGATCTGAGAATGTCCCGGAAATGGAAGCGCTGAGATCTAAAACACCCTCAACAGGAATGCCAAAGTTTACGGCTTTGTCTATCCCTGTCACATTAAAGTTCTTTGCTTTTACCGAAATATTGAGAGGACCAGAAAAATTAATGCGGCCGGAAGCAGACAGCTTGCCCGAGGACTTTTTCACAACCATATCCCTAAGGACCAAAGCGGTTTTGTCCAGCAAAAGAGTGCCGGAAATGGAATCAAAAATATAGGACGATATCCTGCCTTTTGAGGAGATGAAAGATGCCGAAGCGGTAACTCCTCGGGAATTTCCGGAAAATTCCGCTTTCAGGCCGAGCGGAGCTTCGGCTGTTATCTCAAATAAATAAGCGGCAAGGCTGTCATCCCCGTGTCGGTCCGGAGCCTTATATATTGCCTTCTCCCATTTTTTTAGGAAACCGTTGTCAGCGCTGAGCAAATTATATTTCCCTTCGGCAGACACATAATTTCTGATGTCCGGAAATACTATGGCGGATATCCCTGTTGTATTTGAAGTATTCGTACGTCTTCCAAACTCTTCATAAGCCATTTTTGCCATCGAGGACAGCGAAGCCAGATTGCCTTTGTCAGTATAGACCCCGCCGGAAAATACCGGCCCGGAACCGTCAAAAGAAAGCTTGCCGTAAATTGAGTACTCGTCTTTCCCGTATGTTAAGATTGCCGGATCTCCGAGATAAAACACCGCATTCCTGCAGCGGGCAGTTCCGGACAAGAGGTCAAACTTAATATTGTTGTAGTTTATGCCGGAAGCCACAAAAGCGGCGGAGATGTCGGGTGTCGAAACAGTTCCGGACAAATTGCCATTAAAAGAAAGGCGCCCGAGAACTTTTGCAAATCTTTGCACAAAAGGCGAGAACTCCGAAATAAATATGTTCCCGTTGAATGAACCGGACAGGTCACCATTGCGGTCCATTTTACCGGAAACATAAAATTTGGAATCCGGCGTCTCAAAAGACAGCTCATTTAACGATAAGGTTTTGCTTTTCCAGAACGCGGAAAGTTTGGCATTCTTTATATTTTTTACGCCGAGGGATGCACCCAACATATCCGCTTCCACGGACATATCGAGAGTTTTTACTGCTTCGGCAATATTTAGAGATTCCGAAAGATACCCTCCAACAGAGACGGTCAGGTCCCCGGTGCCGGAAACACCCTTGGCACCATCCGGCAGGATATCATCGATAATCTTTAAATTAGAAAGATCCAGATTGCGGCCTATTATCCTGAAATCCGATTGCTTGTTTACCCCGATATTCCCGGAAAGTAAAAATCCTCCGGAATCAAGCACGATCGAAAAGCCCTCAGATTCAAAAACCCCCCGGCTCAGCTTGATCCTTCCTTGGGCTCTGCTGATCCGCTGGTTTCCTATACGCCCACGGGATAGCAACAGCATGCCTTCGGCCTCAATATTTTTCAACGGGTGATTAAGCGTATTGTTGTCCAGCTTGCCGGAAACAATTCCATCAAAGCTGTCTATTGATCCGTATACTCCATTAAATATATCTGAATTCTGAAGCTCAAACCCTCTAATCCTTGTCTTAAGAACAAAGCTTGCATCTTTTTTCATATTTCCGATTGCAAATAGTTCTCTCTGGCCGGAAGAAATTCTTATAGGGTCGATGTCAATATTTCCGTCCTTTAGCCGGACCGCCGCGGATAGCTTCTCGATTATTTGGCCAAACAGCAGTCCTCCGTCTAAATTTAGGTCGCTGGATATTCCGATCTCCGTGCCATTGCCCTTAATAGTTACGCTGCCATCTGCGCGGCCTACAATGCCGGGCGCTTTCAAAGCAAGTACGGACATATCGGTTTTTGACAGATCGAATTGTCCAGAAAGCACCGGGGTTTTTCCGGATAGATCTGCAATAAAACTTCCAGCTATGCCTCCGGAACAAAAAACCGCTTTGTCCAACTCCAGAGAAAACTTTTTCTTGTCTAACGAAAGCTGTATTTCGCCCTTTGCAGGCCTGTCATAAACAAGACTGTTTTTGAGAAGGATTGTCGTTTTTAGCTTTAAATCCGGCAATGTTGATACGAACAGGTCGACATCGGCGATCCCTGACATCGGAATATCTTTGGCAAAGGGGATGCCCAGATAGTCATTCCACTTTTTCAGGTTGAGATCCTCCGCATTGACATTGACGTCCGTTTTCAAGCTTGAGAAGTTTACGTTGCCGTCTACTTTGACCGGGCCATCCTGTGTAAAAGCCGAAAATCTGAAAAGCAGTCTGTTTTTGCGGGAAAAATTGGCTGTACCTTTTATTTGCTTAAGAGTTTGCTCAAATTGTTCTTTGATCGGCGCACCGAACCCTTTTTTATCAACGAATAGTGCCCGTCCGTCAGAAATTAATATCCTCGCACGGAAGACCGGCGGGGGAGCACTTCCGGGGCCTCCCTGAGGAATAAGCTTATCAAAATTCCAAGAACCGTCTTTTTCGTGTTCCACATATACATACGGGCTTTCAAGATATATCGAAGTAAGGGATTGGAGCATGTCTTTGGCCAAGACCCCCCTTAGCGCGTTGTAGGAAACTTTTGCCTTTTTGATATAGATCAGCCTGCCTTGAGATATCTTTTTGTCTTTGGCTACGACTACATCATTCAGTGTCACCGAAGTTATCAGATTCCCGCTTATGGAGCCTATGCTCACCTCCCGACTTAGCGCCGCAGAAGCCTGTTTTTCTATCTCATTTTTGACCATAGGGTAGATGGGATTTTTTATGGAAAAAGAAAAAGCCGGCAAAGAACAGCCGGCAAGAATAAAATACAGAATAGAAGCAAAAACAAAGGTTTTTTTAGGCATTTCTTGTATAAAAATTATATCACTGTACTTGGTAGGTTAAAAGGAGTTTATTATTTTAGTCTGGTTTGTCTAAACAATGTTATTGCAATGGCAGGCTTCTTTGGTTTATCTGTCTCTCCAGTTCCTTTACTTTTGATTCCAGAGAACGGATCTTAATATGATCGTTTATTTTCTGATATACGGCTACAATTCCAGCCAATATGATACCGACCGCGACAGCAGACAGGACAACTATTGCCAGCGACACATCTTTAAACTGCCAAAAGATCAGGCTGACCGAAACAGAAGAAGCATTTATTGCGACAAATGAAGCGACAGCTGACAAAGCGACAAGCAGTATAACCAGGTTAAATATCATTAAAAAAGCCCCTCCTGTTGTATAGAATTGTTTTTAGCCGCAAGCTTTTCCGGCAGCGGAATACCTATATGTTCGCACGCGGCCCTAGTAAGCAGACGTCCTTTTGGGGTGCGCTCCAAAAAACCTATCTGCATAAGAAAAGGCTCATAAACATCTTCGATCGTACCGGGATCTTCGCTTATTGAAGCGGCTATCGTATCCAGCCCCACGGGACCGCCGCCGTATTTTTCGGCAATGCTGCGTAGTATTTTCCTGTCAACATTATCGAGTCCTTTGTCATCCACTTCTAGATGAGCAAGCGCGCTTTGAGCAACCTCTTTTGTTATTACGCCGCCTGCTTTTACCTGGCACCAGTCTCTCACCCTTCTAAGCAGCCGGTTGGCGATCCTGGGCGTGCCACGGGATCTTTTGGCTATGCTGTCGGCCCCCTCGCTGTCTATGCTGACGCCCAAAACTTCCGCCGCCGCGATTATTATCTTTTTCAGGTCCTGCGGCTCGTAAAATTCCAGCCTGCTGATAAGCCCGAACCTGTCGCGCAAAGGCCCGGTCAAAAGGCCGGCCCTGGTGGTTGCCCCTATCAAAGTAAATTTGGGCAGGTCGATCCTTATCGAACGGGCGCTCGGGCCTTTTCCGATGATTATGTCCAGACCAAAATCCTCCATCGCGGGATAAAGCACTTCTTCAACAACATTGTTCAGCCTGTGTATCTCATCGATAAAAAGGATTTCATGTTCTTTCAGGTTTGTGAGTATTGCAGCCAGATCCCCAGGGCGCTCTATCGAAGGACCGGAGGTCGCTTTTATTCCCGTGCCCATTTCATTGGCGATTATATAAGACAAAGTGGTCTTGCCCAGTCCCGGAGGCCCGTATAATAGAATATGCTCCAGCGCTTCTCCTCTCTTTTTAGCGGCATCTATAAGGATCTTTACGCTCTCTTTTATACGCGACTGCCCGATATAGTTGTCCAGCCTTTTCGGACGAAGCCCGTTAAAAGAGGAGTCTTCGTCTTTTCTGTCAAAAGTAACTATCCTGTTGTCTTCGTTTTCCACGCATGCTCCGTTTCATATATCCGCTTATATTGCCAATAGCTTTCAAGCACTTTTTTTACATATCCGCGTGTTTCTTTGTAGGGTATATTTTCGACAAACTCATCTATATCAGAATATCCGTTCTTCCTGACCCATCGCCTTACGTTGCCGGATCCGCCGTTGTAAGAAGCAAGAGCCAGATGCTTATCACCATTAAATCTTTTGAGTTGCTGGGAAAGATAATAGGCCCCCATTTTTACGTTGAGTTCGGGCTCAAAAAGTCTGCTGGTATTGTAATGCCTGATCCCCAGATTTCTTGCTATGCCGCGGCCTGTAGAGGGCATTATCTGCGTAAGTCCGTGTGCCATGGTCCTGGAAAGCCCTCTCGGATTGAACCTGCTTTCTTCCCTGATCAGTGCGTACATAAGGCTCGGTTCAACCCCGAACTGTTCGCAGTACTTGTCAACAAACTCTCCATACCGCCTTGGATAAGAAACTGCCATCGCCCAACTGCTATCCCCCTCAATCTCTCCGGCAGCCAGGCTTTCGTGAACTTCGATCTCGGCCAGGCGAATAGATTTCTGATAATCATTCTGAGCGGCCAAGACCGAAGCCATGCCTACGCGCGCTTTTCTTTTGTCCTGGGAAACAGCAGATTCTTCGTAAAAGATTTCGGCCTCCTCAAAAGCCGAGTCAAAGGCTCTTGCTTTCATCAGCTCGCAGAATTTAGCCCAGTGCAGGTTATCGGAAGGAATATATGAAAATGAAATCACAGGTAAAGGCACAGAGGTGAAACGCGGCAGGTTCATGTTGAGCCTGTCGGCTGCCCTGTACCCATAATATGTGTTCGGGTAGCGCAATGCGGCTTTTTCGTAGATCTGCTCGGCGGCCTCTTTCATCCCCATCTTTTCTGCTGATTTTGCCTGCCAGTAAAGGCAGGAGGCTGTAACGGAAACATTCGGAACTTTTTCATAAGCCTCGCCGAAGGTGCTATAAGCCAGATCATATCTGCCCTTTGAATAATATGAAAAACCGAGCCTCCAGCATGCATTAGCAACTGCCGCTCCGCGCGGAAATTTTTTGATAATAGAAGCGTAAAGGCTTTCTGCAAGGTCTTCGTAGCCGTTCTTGCTGTAATAATCAGCGACGCGCAACTGCGCTTCCGATGCAAGCTCGCTGTCTGGAAAGAACTCTGCAATCTTTGTAAAATATGCAAAAGCATCCGGAATATTTTCTCTGACAAAAAACGCCTGGCCTTTATAATAAAGCGCTTCCGGAAAAAGATTTTTGGCGGAGTCAAATATCTTCGCTGCGCTGGCGGACATCCCGCTCCTGTAATAGCACATGCCAAGCTTTAGAAGCGACTGAGGGGCCTGGCTGTTTGACGGGTAACAGTCCAAAAGAGCTTTGTAGTTTGAGGCGGCGGAGGCATAATCTTTATTGTCAAAAAGCGCATCCGCCCGCGCACACAGTTCCTGCGCGGTCGCTTTTCTCCCGGAAAATCCGGTCTTTTCGAGCCGCACCCTGGAATCTTTGATATATGCGCTTAGCGGATGATATATCTCCACCTGTGAATATCTGTCCGCGGCGCCTTCCAAAAGCCCTGCATTTTCGTAGCAGATTCCTGCCCTGTACCTTGCGTAGTCTTTGTAAGAGTCTACTTTCCCGTATTTTACGGCCTGATCGTAGTAAAAAGCTGCCTTCATATAATCCGCGGCGTTAAAGTTGATCTCTGCGACCCGGATATATGCCTTGCCCGATAATGCGCTGTAAGGAAAAAGCTCAGGGACTTTCAAGTATTCCGCTTCGGCAATACCATACTGGGCGGATTCGTCATACATGGACGCTATCTTGTACTGGGCATAATCATTTAAGACATATGAATTATCCGACGATAGGCCCCTCAACATTGATACCGCATCGCCGATATAACCGACTTTTATAAGATGCAGGGCTTTCGGATAACTGTCCGAAGCGTGAGCCGCGGACAAAGAAAATGCAAGAAATATTGATAAAAAGATCACAAGCTGTTTCATTTTAGAAATTTTAGCACCTTTGACAAGCTTTTTCGAGGTATTTTCCGGCAGCCCTATCTCTTTTGTATAGGCGCGTATTTTAGCATGAGGCTTTTTGTCACCATCGGAGAAAACATTATGTCCACCACAGTGTCTTCTCCTGCCTGCTCGATCCTGACTATTTCGCCGCTTCCCCATTTGGGATGCGATATGATGTCTCCGACATTGTAAATACTTTCTATCTCGGATGAGACCGTTATTTTTTCGTATTTCCTGTCCGCACCATCCTCGGCACTTGTCTTTTTAATGATGTTTTCCGGTATCTCTTCAAGAAAACGGGAAGGTCCGTTGCACCAGCTCTCGCCAAAAAGCATCCGCTCCTGCGCGTGGGTTATATAAAGCTTTTCTTTTGCCCGGGTTATCCCCACATAGCAAAGGCGCCTTTCTTCTTCCAGTTCCTTGGGTTCGAACATTGACCTGTAATGAGGGAATATCCCTTCTTCCATGCCTGCCATGAAAACCACGGGAAATTCAAGTCCCTTGGCCGAGTGAAGCGTCATGAGAGTCACAAAAGGCTTGGAAAGGTCGGCAGTATCCTGGTCGGTCACGAGAGAGATCTGCATCAAAAAAGCGCCCAAAGATACATCATCGGAATTTTTCTCAAAATCAATGGCAACAGACAGGAATTCTTTGATGTTCTCTGACCTGGAGAGTGATTCTTCCGTGCCCTCAGCCTCAAAGCTTTTTACCAGTCCGGATGCCTCTATGGCCAACTCAACTATTTTTGAAGCCGGCAATTTTTCGACCTCGCTTTTGATCTTCTCAACCTTTTCAACAAGACAATAAATGGATTGTTTTGTTTTTTGAGTAAGCTGAAGTTGGCCAAGATCCTTCAATACATCAAGTATAGAACCGCTGTTTTTTTCAGCTTCCACTTCGATCTTTTTTAATGTCGTCTTCCCGATGCCTTCTGTCATAAACCCGATGACCCTGAAAAAGCTCAGCTTGTCAGCCGGATTAAAGATCACTTTAAGAAGAGAAAGCAGGTCTTTTATCTCTTTTCTCTCATAGAACCTGAACCCGCCGAATATTTTATACGGCAGGCCGTTCTGGAGAAGGACTTCTTCTATCACCCGCGATTGGGCATTGGTCCTGTAGAGGATTACCATATCGCCGAGAGGTCTTTTAAGTGACATTTTTTTTATCTCGCCGATGATAAACCTTGCCTCGTCGCGCTCGTCCGAAGCAAGATAGCTGATTATTTTCTCTCCGCAGTGGCTTTTGGTCCAGAGTTCCTTTTCTTTTCTGCCGGCATTGTTCGAGATGACATTGTTCGCGGCCACCAAAATATTTTTCGTGGACCTATAATTTTCTTCCAGTTTAAAGACCTTGGCATCAGGGTAATTCGATTCAAATTCGAGGATATTCCTAATATCCGCGCCTCTGAAACCGTATATGCTTTGGTCATCGTCCCCGACAACGCAAATGTTGCCGTATTTGCCGGAAAGCATATGGGCGATCATATATTGGGCATGGTTTGTATCCTGGTATTCATCTATGTTTACATATCTAAACCTCTCCTGATAATGCTCCCTCACGGAAGAATATTTTTGCAGCAGCTCGACCGCAAGCATGAGCATGTCGTCGAAATCTATCGCGTTGTTCTTCCTGAGCTTTTCCTGGTATAGCCTGTAACACGGCGTTATCTTTTCCTGCCAAAAGTCAGCAGCCTTGCTCTCGTATTCTTCAACACCGATCAATTCGTTCTTCGCTTTGCTAATGGAATCCAGGACAGCAGCTGGCTTATACTTTTTATCATCATAATCAAGCTGTTTGAGCACTTCTTTAATGAGAGCTTTTTGATCGTCGCTGTCATATATGACGTAGTTTCTGTCCCAACCAAGCTTTTCTATGTGCTGTCGCAGTATCCTGCCGCAAATTGAGTGGAACGTCCCTACCCACATTTCTCTGGCCGGTATCCCTACCAGTTTTTTCAGCCTATGCTTTAGTTCGTCTGCTGCCTTATTTGTAAAAGTTACGGCAAGTATTTCATGAGGAGGAACATTTTTCTCTTTGATGAGGTAAGCGATCCTGTGGGTCAAAACCCTTGTTTTGCCCGAGCCCGCTCCGGCGATTATCAAAACAGGGCCGTCAGTGCACAGCACCGCTTCTTTTTGCTTGTCGTTCAAGGATTTTAGGATGGCCATGAGAAACTCAATTATAACACGGGAGGAATTTTGCTATAATAGCGCAGACATGAAAATACGTCTTGACCAGCTTCTTGTTGAAAAGGGATTCTTTGAGTCCAGAACACGGGCTCAGTCAGCGATAATGGCCGGACAGATACTTGTCGACGAACAAAAGATAGACAAAGCCGGCACCCTAATCAATGAAGATTCCAAGATAAGGATCCTTGGAGAAAAATTAAAATATGTGAGCCGCGGCGGGCTTAAGCTTGAAAAAGCTCTCGATGAATTTGGAATAGACCCGATAAATCAAATCTGCCTTGACATAGGCGCTTCGACAGGTGGTTTTACCGACTGCCTTCTTCAAAGAGGGGCGGAAAAAGTTTATGCGATCGATGTCGGATACGGCCAGCTCGACCTGAAAATTAGAAATGATCCAAAGGTCGTGGTCATTGAAAGGACTAATGCAAGATATTTGCGTCCTCAGGATATCCCCGACAAAGCTTCGCTTGCTGTAATAGACGTTTCTTTTATCTCTCTATCAAAAATATTGCCCGCGGTGTTTGATCTATTGGCCGGCGACGGGCAGGTCGCGGCGCTCGTCAAACCGCAGTTCGAGGCAGGCCGTGACAAGGTCGGCAAAGGCGGAATCGTAAAAGACGAGCAAGCAAGGAAAGACGTTCTTGCCAAAGTCATTAAAGAGGCCGAAAGTATCGGCTTTAAATTTATCGCCTCATGCGATTCGCCGATCTCCGGGGCTGACGGCAACAAAGAATTTCTTATTCATCTTAAGAAGATGTAACCTTTCGCTGCCGCGACACGACTCTTTCTTTTATCAATGATTCTCGTCCACTTTTCTTTTGCGGAAAAGAAAAGTGGACAGAAAAGAAAGCCGGTCGGGGGATACCCCCGACACCCCCCCACCGTTCAAATGGTTCGGCTGCGAACATTTGCTAGTCTGTAAACGAAAGATTCAGTTCCGTATTGCATATAGCTCCTTATGCGCGCGTCTTGTTTGAGGAGCAGACGCCGAAACGAAGTGAAGGCGTATTGCGACGAGTTACGCGCGCAGGGGAGCTGGGGGCGAAAGCCCCCGCGAGCTTTCTTTTGCGCCGCTTTTCTTTACGAATAAAGAAAAGCGGCAATAGCGGGTTGAAGGGCCTTCGGCCCTTAGAAAATAGTATAATTATAGATATGCAAACCTTCGCACTCTTTATAAAGGACTACGATGACAAAGTCCTCTCTATAACCAAGAAGCTTATCGCTTCTGTAAACAAGAACAAATATAGGATCCTGCTCACGAGATCTCAAGCAGCATCTCTTAAAATGAAAAGACTTGCCGCAAAGTCTGCAAGCGATTTTAAAGAAGCTGCTTTTGTCGTGTCTGTCGGCGGTGACGGGACAATGCTCCGTTGCGCTAGGACGTTCTCAAAACTGGGACTTCCGATAATTGGGATAAATCTCGGAAGACGCGGTTTCCTGACCGAGATACAAGTGCAAGAATTTAAAAAGGTTCTTCCGAAACTTTTCAAAAACAGATTTCATATAGACTCAAGGATGATGCTTGACATCGAAGTAAAAAGAAACGGAAGATCAATAGCAAAAACAGCCGCGCTGAACGATATCGTTATAGGAAAGAACGGCATTGCCCGCATAATACGCCTGGACGCATTTGTGAGTGGCAAAATGATGACATCCTACGCCGGAGACGGACTGATAATATCGACGCCGACCGGCTCCACAGGTCATAACCTGGCGGCCAACGGCCCGATAATAGATCCGAGCATTCCGGTTTTTGTGCTTACAGCGATATGCCCGCTTTCGATCAGCAATAGGACTATAGTAGTTGACGGCGAAGAGGTCCTAAAAATAACAGTTCAGGACACGCCCAGAGGGATTGAAGCGATCCTAACAGTCGACGGGCAAAGTACAATCCCGCTGATAAAAGACGATGAGATAACAGTAAAAAAGGCGCCATATAACACCGAGTTCATCAGAATAGGCAGATACAATTTCTTTTCTGTATTAAAAGAGAAGCTGGGCTGGGGAGAGTAGACGGTATCAGGAGGGCTTCTTTTCTTCTTTTTTCTTTTTTTCTCTCAAATTGGTAGCCGCCGTAACCGCCATGGCCGTAAGGACAGGATCGCCTGAACACAAGGCTTTAAATATCACTTCTCTTACGCCCGTAAGGACATCCGTTCTCTCAAAGATTTTTGTGATAGCCTCTTTGCTCTGCCCGAGCCCGTTGACCCTTTTTTTCCTGAACCCCGGAATTCCGTCATAAGGCCTGTTCGCTATAATAAACTTTGCCATTTTTTCAGGAGTCGGGATCCTTGCCTCGGCAAGCATTTCCGTTATCTCCAGCTGAGAAATTTGATTTATATCAAATGCAGAAAATGTAATTAATGACCCTGTGCCCGCCGACGTAAGAACATAGGCAGAAAGGACCGCTTTTTCCAGATCTCTGGCACTTCCAATGAACGGCAACATTTTTTCATATGCCCCGCTTGATCTGTCAGCGACAAGCGCTTTAAGCCCCTCTATCCTATAACCGAGCTCTTCGGGCTTTCTTTCACCGTTAAAAAGGATGTCGAACAAAACATCATCAAGAGTTTTGTCCCTTTCTTTGAGCCTTGCCAGAGCCGAAGCGGCAGCAACAACATCATTCCCCGATCTTGCCTCCACATGTCCTGTCAATATCTGCCTGGCACGTCCGAAGTTTTCTGATACATTTCCTATATTCGCATGCTTGGATGTAAAATATCCGGTCCTGCTTTCCAGATCCAGCAGTTTTTCCGCCGCTAACAGTGCACGAACGGCTGAAGGCTTCACTTTTCCGTTTACTTCCCTGAGCTCAAGAGATAGCGCTGTTGCTAAAGTTGCCGGGGAGATGCCATCCAGGATCGCAACATCATATTTTCTTTCTATTGGAACATCTTGTTCTGCTCCCGCTGCTTTATAGTGTGAAACTGCCATAGTTTTTCCGTCAAATACATCCCCAGCAAAATCCAGCAGAGCGTCGACAAGGCCTATAGGTCTTTGCCCTCTGGTGAGCGCTGCAGAAAGTGCCGCAGAAATAGTGCGAAGATTACCTGCAAAAATGGCGCGAATAATTTCAAAAGTTGTTTCTGGATCATTCTTTGGAAGCTGACATACTCTTTTGTAATATTTTGGGCTCAACATTGTTTTTGCGCATCTAAAAGCCTCTTGGTCATCCCGGCTTTTGGCTCCGCTCTCTACTTCATCCGCAAAAGAATCGCCCTCAAGACGGCTTGAGAGTAATCCTGCTCTTGCAGCATATTTTATTTTTGAAAGGTCTCCGGTTTCCTGTTTTTCTTTTTCAGCTGCGGCTGCTGCAAGTTTTTCACCAAGAAGAGTCGTTGCAGAGCTTGTCGCTGACGGTATTTCTTCCGGAGGTGTTACTCTCAACGCGGCTATCTCCGGCAAGACCCATAATTTCGGACTGCCTCCAAAATCACCAAGAGCATTTAATGCTTCAAAGGATAGATCAAATAAGGCCTGATTATCGGATTGATTATAACCTGACAATAAAACTCTTAATATTTCGTCCCCATTCAATACCGGTTGAGAAATTGCAGTATTTGCCCCAACGGCTCCCGCAACAGATTGCACTGCTGCGGCGGCCGGTAATGATATTTCTGGAAGCGCATCTATATTTCTAACTGACAACAGCCAATCTTGACCAATATTGACCCTTGTTTTTGCTTTCCTAACAAAATCATGCGCATTTCTCATAAGAACTTCAAACTGCGCACGCAAGGTTTGGCTCCAATCATTCCAATGACCGTTGCAGTCATCAGGGCTGTCAGGATTGTCTCTGGCTGCCAAAAATTTGTCGAGACAGTACATTACCGCAAAACCAAGAGATTCCATCCTTTTTTCGTTACCATCCTTACCTTTTGGAGGATCGATGCAATGTTCAAAGAATATCTTACTTAACTGCTTAAATTCATCGGCCAGAACCGGACATTTGCCTAATATCCCCCCTACCTGGTCTGCTTCTGCGGCAGTTGCGGCTCTTTTATCAAACCTATCATTTCCGACGAGAAAAGTGGCAAGAGCAAGCCCGGAATGCACATGTTCATCTACGACATAATTACCTATAGTGTTTAATATGTATAGATACGAAAGCCAATAAAAATAGCAGTCCCTTCTCAGTATCGTGTTGATATCCTGCTGCGAAAAACAGTTCTGATGCTTGTTTGCATGTAAAAGTCGTTTTAATAATCTAATCTGTATCATTTTTACCATCACATAGAACGAAAAGTCTCTTACGCCTGTTTCTCCTACCGCCGTATTGTCTTGTCCGCTGAAAAAAGTCACATGTTCTATGCCTGTCGGGAAATTCCGTCTTGGATCTACGTCCGGTGGAGAGGAATATGTAAACTCCGTCAAAGTAATATTGCTGCCATGCAAACAGTCTTTGATGGCGTTTTTCGATTCCGCATTGTCCGGGCTTCCCTGAATTATTGTCATCTGCGCCATTTCATGAGCAAAAGTATCCGCACATTTTAATATCTGCTTGACTACCGGCATGACAAGATCGGTTATATCCGCGCGGCCTTCGGCAGGCCTGTTATCCCCAACAACCAAAGCCTCACTAGGATCGGCAGCAACTTTCCTGCCCACAGAAACAACACCTGTATCTGCAAACATATGTTCGATGGCATGAGGAATAGGTCCGTCCATTCCCAGCGGTCTTGCCAAAAACCAGCTTGATTGACAGGAAAAAGCCTGAGGTATCGTATTTGCAAAAAAGCAGGCGGATTCTTTGACTAAAGTTCCCCACCCTTTCATATCACGGGTAATAAGGATTCTATTCAAACATGCTTTTTGCTTTGGCGTAATATCCAGGGTTTTGATGTCTTCTTCTTTTACTTCTTCCCTAAGTTCAAGTATTTCCGCATCAGCGTCAACAAATAATGCTCTTGCTTTTTCATTTGCCAGCAACTCGGCGTCAAGTTCTTCCTTAGCCACAACACCAAGACAGTCAAAAGGCGTGCTCAACAAATCTTTTCTGTGTTTGCCAAGCTGCTCCGTTGCATGCCTTGTCATCGCTCTCATTGTTTGTGTAGCTTTAGAATCGGTTGCTAATATAAATGCCTTTAGGAATAGGGCCCCGTACGCATTGAATTCTTCTTCGAAGAACGGAAATTTTCCTAAAATACCAAGTATCTTGTCTCTTTTTGAGTGATCGGCCGCCGTAAAGGTCCTGAGCCCTCCGCCGAAAGCCTCTACCGATCCAAAAATCAGATTTGTCATATCATAGCCGAATGAGTCTGATTCCTTCAGAACCGCCAAAATGGAGAGCCATGAGAAATAACCGCCGACAGAAAACAATCCGTTAATATCATTCGCAGAAAAATGGTCACCGAACCGGTTTGCCTGAAGCAGTCTGTGGACAACATTCGCCTGGACCAGTTCGTACATTGCCTTTGATGAAAAGCCATCCATAGCTTCTGCGTCGTCAAGCGTATTATTTCTTCCGCTGAACACCTTGACCTCTTCTATCGCCTTTGGAAAAAACATCCCTTTATTATCATCATCGGCACCTTTGGCATCAAACATCAGAATAAGGGATGTATTGGTCTTAGCAGATTCATCCCATCCCAAATCCGTTTGGTCTGAACCTGGCACTCCCGCCCAAAAAGTGGCGCCTTCCCAACACCTAAACATTTGCTCCGGCGGTCTCAGTGCTTTTGCGGCAATAGCAGTTTTAACGCTTCCCGTGATATCTACAGGACCCATTGGTCTAGTAGCTGCCGCAGCCAATCCGTTTATTCCGCCGCGTGAACCAAGCGCCCGCCATGGATTTCCGCCAGGCCGTCCCGCTAATGGGGTTTGGACTTTTGTTGTTATCTTGCCTGCCATGAACACTCCCTCTTGACATAAAACAGGCGCTTTTATGCGCCTTGTTGTTTATTTGGACTCTATGTATTTATCGGTAAAAATCGCTCGGGATTTCACTTGTGGGATTTTCAAGACCAACAAAAAACCCTCCACAACAGGCCGGGAGGGTTCTTTGCGAAAAACGATATAGCCACCTTTTAATTTAAGCTGGTGGCTTGCTTTATGGAACACCATTTAGCCAGGTCGCCAATCAGAATAAGTTTTACTTGTTCCGAGGGGTTAGGCTCCCCGCTAAATTCATATTGGTGGCACAGGGTCATTTTATACGGATTGGCTACGCTTATATCTGTCAGATAGTTCTTAAACAGGACATTTTTTATCATTTTTGTTATCTTGGCATCGTTCATCGCAATTACCTCCAATGGGAGATCGTCCTGCCGGGAGCTTCTGCCAGCGACATTCTGTTCGCGAGAATATTAATAAAACTGCCTTTCTTGTTCATCTCGTTGATAAGGGCAGATCCTACAGTGGATTTCATATAGGCTTTCCCGCCTATCTCTATCCTTTCGAATTGTTCCTGTATGTTTGCCATTTCCCTTATCCCCCTCTACTTATATATCGTCAATATCTTCCGGAAATTTCACTTTTTGGAGAAATAGAGCTGAAGTCCTGAAGCGTTTTTTTGTGTGTTTACTTTCGCACTTCAGAACTTCAGCTCTTCAGCGCTTTTCAAGGATGATATAATTACTATCAAGATGAACGGAATAATAATGCTCGAAGACGGGACCTATTTTGAAGGCGAGACTTTCGGCGCCGAAGGAGAATCGTTTGGTGAGGCTGTTTTTAATACCGGAATGACCGGATACCAGGAGATCCTCACCGACCCGTCATACAAAAGCCAGATAATCACTATGACCAATCCACTGATAGGAAATTACGGTACGAACAAAGACGATATGGAATCCTTAAAATCCCACTGTTCCGGACTGGTGGTCAGGGAAAAAAGCCGCCTGGCCAGCAGCTGGCGGAGCGAAAAAGACCTGGATGAGTTCATGAAGAAGAACAAAATAATAGGCCTGTCCGAAATTGACACGCGAGCACTCACCCGTCACATAAGGACAAAGGGCGCAATGAGAGCCGTGATAGCTTCAGGAAAAAGAGAGCTTCAGGAGCTTTTGAGCAAAGTATTAAAATCGCCTTCCATGGTAGGCAGGGACCTTGCGGGCGAGGTTACCTGCAGCGAATCATACCCATGGGATGAGCCGGCAAGGACGCTTATGGAAGACAACCGCCCCAAAAAGAACAAACAGACTTTTAAAGTAGTTGTTTACGATTTCGGCGTGAAGTTCAATATTTTGAGGATCCTCTATTCGTTGGGCTGCAAGCCTGTAGTGGTGCCGGCAGACACCACGGCTGCCGAAGTCATAAAAATGCGGCCGGACGGAGTTCTTTTGTCAAACGGACCCGGAGACCCGGCAGCGGTAGATTATGCCGTCGAAAACGTCCAAAAGCTTACAGGTAAATTGCCGATCTTTGGAATCTGTCTCGGACACCAGATACTGGGCATAGCGTTCGGCGCAAAGACTTTCAAACTGAAATTCGGACACAGGGGCTCTAATCATCCGGTAAAAAACTTAAAGACAGGAAGAGTGGAAATAACCTCTCAGAACCACGGGTTTGCCGTAGATCCCGATTCTTTCAAGAACAAAAGTATCGAGCTGACACATATCAATTTAAACGACGGCACCTGCGAGGGCTTTTCTCACAAGCACCTGCCGGTGTTTTCGGTTCAATACCATCCAGAAGCATCTCCCGGCCCGCATGACAGCAATTATTTGTTCGGAAATTTCCTGCGGCAGATGAAAAAAGGTTCTTCAAAATAAAATGGACCGGATATTAAAAAGCAAATACAAAGTACAGGACAAGATAGCTGACAGTCCTTCCCATGTGACCTACAAAGGGTCTATGGTGGATTCTGACAAGGGCATAGTAATAAAGATATACCGCAAAGAGTATTTGGACAGTTTTTTGGTTAAACAGCTAAAAAAAGATATAAGCATTCTTGCAAAGCTCTCCAGCCCGCTCATCCCAAGGCTTATTGACGGCGACTACGGCTGGCAGGGCTTTTATTTTGTGAGAGAATTCGTCGAAGGGCAAAGCCTGCGCGAAACAAAACTCCCTTTAGAGCCGGAAGCCGCCTGTGATGTTGCCTCCGGCATCTGTGACGCCGTTATTGCCGCTCACGGGACCGGGATAGTCCATGGTTCGCTCACGCCGGAAAATATCTTTATATGTTCCTCGAACCGCAGGATAAAAGTTGCGGACTTCGGCATAAAAAAAGCCGTGGCAGAACCTGTCGAACAAAGGGCAAAATGGCTTATGGATGCGTCTTCCGCTTACAGTGCGCCCGAAGTCCTGCTCGGCGAGAATTCTTCCGAAAGGTCGGATATTTACCAGATAGGCCTGCTCATAATTTATTTACTCTCGTCCAATCCCCCGGATTCAAAAAAGGGATTATCGCTCGCTATAGAAAACTTGGCTGGCAAAAAGGCCCTTTCTCAAACGGACTCAAGGATACCAAAATATCTTGATGATATTATCCTGCGCTGCACCGAAAAAGATCCGCTTATGAGATTTTCTTCGGTAAAAGAACTTGGTACTTGCCTGCGGTCAAAGTCCGTGCAGGACAGAAAATCCGGTTTTATGGACATGCTCGAAATAAACTATTCGTCAGCCGATGAACCGGAAATAAAAAAAGAAGAACCCCCTAAAACGCACAAAGAGACGCAAACCCCGGTCATAGATGTCTTTCCTGAAGAAATGGTCCGCGAAAAAGGTGATAAAATAAACCTTATCAAATGGGTGCTTTTTTCCGTTTGGGTGGCGGTCGCGGCGGGAATAATCTACTCATTGATAAATATACTCCTTTTGGGAGAATAATATGGATACTACGCTGTATCTTGTCGGGGCCGCGATAATTTTGGCGCTTATCGGATATCTCATAGGTATAGGCAAAATACTCTTCAGGCCTTCGGTATTATTTTTTATGGCGGCAATAATCATTTTGCCGTTCGCCATTAATGCTTTTATATGGCTATACGTATCTTCGTCGCCCGAAACAGTGATCCCGGATGTGCTGGGCATGCCCAGCGAAAAAGCCATAGAGATGCTTGCGGAAAACGATCTCAAAGGCGAGGTGATCGGGATCTCTTTCTCAAAAGAACCGAGCGGTACGATCATTTCGCAAAGACCCGAAGCCGGCCGCAAAGTTAAAGAAGGCCGGACAATAAACCTTATCGCAAGTGCGGCAGAAACCACAACTACGGTCCCTAATATCATAGGAAAAACAAGCGGGGAAGCCGTTGCCGTCCTTAAAGAATCCGGGCTTAATTCCGGTAAAGTGAACTATGTCTACTCCGAATCCGGCCAGGGATATGTGACCGAACAAAGTCCGTCCGTCGGCAACACTGTTCTTGTCGGTTCGGAAGTATCCATGACCCTGATGATAAAAAAAGAGGGAAGCAATGATTAAAATAGCCGCGTCGATATTATCCGCCGATTTTTCCAGGCTCGGGGAAGAAGTAAAGAAAGCCGAAGAAGCGGGCGCCGACATGATCCATGTGGATGTAATGGACGGTCATTTTGTGCCCAATATAACAATGGGCCCGCTGGTGGTAAAAGCCATTAAAAAAATGACAAGACTGCCTTTGGACGTGCATTTGATGATAAAATCCCCGGAAAAATATATCCGTCAATTCGCGGAAGCGGGGAGCAATATCATCTCTTTCCATACCGAGACCGTATCCGACCCGGTAAATGTGATCGCTGAAATAAAAAAATACGGTTCTATGCCGGCTATTGCGGTCAATCCGGATTCCGATCTTTCGGCTTCCGAAGAAATACTAAAAGATATAAAAATGGTGCTATTTATGACCGTGTTCCCCGGATTTGAAGGCCAAAAGTTCATGCCGGAAGTTTTGCCCAAGATCCGCAACTTTAAGGAGATGACGGTAAATAAAAGGCTCAATATAGATATAGAAGTGGACGGCGGAATTAACATAGCTACCGCACGGCAGGCAATGGACGCCGGAGCAAACGTTCTTGTGGCAGGTTCGGCAATCTTCTATGCCAAAAGCTACAAAACCGCTATCGGATCGATAAGGAATGCAAAATAAAAACAGAATAAGCCGGCAAGACATAAAGTTCATGAAAAAGGCCCTTGCAGCGGCCGCCTCGGTCACCGGCAAGACTTCTCCGGATCCTGCCGTTGGTGCTGTGGTAGTAAAAAACGGCCGGCTGATAAGCCGTGGTTTTCATGACAGGTTCAAGACCCCGCATGCCGAAACCTATGCGCTAAAAAAAGCCGGAAAAAGGGCTAAGGGGGCAACTCTCTACATAAATCTTGAACCGTGTTGCCATTTTGGCAACACTCCTCCCTGCACGGACAACATAATAAAAAGCGGAATAAAAAGAGTTGTAGCCGCGATGCAGGACCCGAATCCCCTGGTAAACGGCAAGGGCTTCAAAAAGCTGGAGAAAGCCGGCATTGAAGTAGTAACCGGAGTGCTCGAAAAAGAGGCTCTGAAGTTGAATGAGACTTTTGTAAAGCATATATCGACCGGCAGACCTTTTGTCACTTTAAAAACTGCCATGAGCCTGGACGGAAAAACCGCCACTTCTTCCGGTGAAAGCAAATGGATCACCGGCACTGTTTCCAGAAAATACGCCCACCGGCTGAGAGCCCTAAATGACGCTGTGTTGGCCGGCATAAATACGGTAATAAAAGATGATCCCCTCCTTACCGCCCGCCTGAGCAGAGCAGAAAAACAACCTCTCAGGGTTATTGTGGACAGCCGGGCATCCATTCCTCTGGACAGCAAAGTAGTAAAAGACAAAACTTCGTTTACCCTGATAGCAGTGACCAAAGAAGCCAGCCTTAAAAAGGTCCTGGCCCTAAAACAGGCCGGCTGCAGCGTTCTTGAGATAGACTCAAAGGAAGGCCGGGTCGACCTTAAAAAGCTTTTTGCAAAGCTTGGGAAAATGTGCATAGCCAGCATTCTTATAGAGGGTGGCTCCGAAATTGCCGGCTCCGTGGTGGAAAACGGCCTGGCAGACAAAGTAATCTTTTTCGTTTCCCAAAAAATAATCGGCGGGAAACATGCTCTGCCGGCTGTGGGCGGAAAAGGGTTTGCAAAGCTCAACAAGGCTGCGGCACTCACGGATTTGAGCGTAAAAAGATCCGGTGAAGACCTCATAATAGAGGGCTATATTAAAAATAGAAGGAGTTTTTCATGAGAACGATCGAACTTCTGTTGATAACAATGCGGCCTTACAGATGGTCCAGGTCGGCGGTGATCTTTCTGCCGCTCATTTTTTCCGGGGACCCGCTTAATTGGGTCTATCTGCTCAAGATCTTTGTCGGGTTCCTTATATTCTCCCTGTTGACGGGAGCGATAAACATAATAGAAGATATCATCTCCGTTGAGTCGGATAGAAATGACCCCATAAAAAGATTGTTCCCTGTCGCTAGCGGCGAACTTAGCGTTAACAAGGCGGAATTTTCTCTTGGAGCCGTATTGGTCGGCTCTTTTGTTGCATCGTTTTTCCTTGGGCCGGGTTTTGGGATAGCGGCAGTCCTGTATTTTTTTATATCGCTCGCTTATTTTCTATATCTTAAAAAGATCGTTTTTATGGACATCGTAATAGTGGCCACGGCCGCAGGCATTGTGATATCCGCCGGCACTGCGGCAATTTCAAAACCTGTTTCCGGCTGGCTTGTTTTTTTCGTGTTCATGAGCTCGGCCTTTGTCGCGCTGAGCGGAAGGACGAGAGAATTGATCCTTGCAAAAAGATCCGAACAGCAATTTGCGGGGCTTTATGAGGAAAAACAACTTGAACAATCCGTAATGATCTCGGCTTCTTCGGCTCTTATCGTCTACGCTATGTACTGCCTTTCCTCTCCTGACGGCACAAATTTCAATATGATCTATACTCTTCCTCTGGCAGTCTACGGCATATACCGCGTGCTTTTTTTGACGAACGATAATGTGACGGAAGCCCCGCTGGAAAAGTTGCTCCTCAGAGATCCTTTTTTCCTGGGAACGGTAATAGTATGGGTAATAACCGTATCCGTGTTACTGGCGTTGTAATTTCAAATTAAAAATTGCAAATTACAAACACAGAAATGTATTCATGAGGCTTGCTCGGGGTTTGGCGTTCTGTCTTCTTGTTCCCAATTTGTAATTTGAAATTCTTAATTTTTAATTCTTTGCCCGACTTCCCATAAGTAGGAAAAGGACTGCCATTCTTACCGCGACGCCGTTTGAGACCTGATCCAGGATTACGCTGTTTTCACCGTCGGCAATATCGCTTGCGATCTCCACACCCCTATTGATCGGCCCGGGATGCATGACGACAATATCCTTTTTTGCTTTTTTGAGACGCTCTTTTGTTATTCCGAATAACTGAGTGTATTCAAGCAGCGAAGGAAACAACCCTTTTTGCTGCCGTTCAAGTTGTATCCTGAGTACGTTTACAAAATCAGCGTCTCGGAGCTCCTCGTCCAGCTTATATGAAACCTTTGCGCCGGTTGCTTCTATGCCTTTGGGCATAAGAGTAGGAGGCCCGACCAGGGTGACCGAAGCGCCCGATTTGAGCAGTCCCCAGGCATTGCTGCGTGCCACACGGCTGTGAAGTATATCGCCTACGATCACGACCTTCTTGCCCTTGAGCGGGCCTTTTTTCTCCCGCATTGTGAACATGTCCAAAAGTGCCTGCGTGGGATGTTCGTTGTAACCGTCCCCGGCATTTATAACCGAGCCGGAAATATTTTTGGCGATAAGATGCGGAGCTCCCGCCATAGAATGCCTTATTATTATGCCGTTGGTGCCTATAGCTTCAAGATTTTTGGCGGTATCTATTAGCGTCTCCCCTTTTGCCGCGCTGCTGGCTGCAACGGTGATAGAACTTACGGAGGCAGAAAGCATTTTGGCCGCTGTTTCAAAAGAGGTCCGCGTGCGGGTGCTGGGTTCGCAAAAAAGGGCCGTTATTATTTTCCCCGAAAGGGCTGGCGCCGTCCTCATGGGACGAGATAATATTTCCTTCATAGATTCGGCGGTATCAAGAATAAGATTTATGTCCGCCAGAGAGAGTTCTTTGAGGCCGAGAAGGTCTTTGGACTTTAACGCCATGTTGATTTTTACCCTGCGCTATTATATCATAGACAAAGGTGCCATGAAAATATTAGCTCTCAACTGTGGCAGCTCCTCTGTCAAGTATCAACTCTATGACTGGTTCAAAAAAGAAGTAATCTGCAAAGGAATTGCGGAGCGCATAGGCTCGCCCAACGGCTTTTTGTGCCACAAAAACAACGGCAAAGAGGAGCTCCGGATAGAAGCTAGTTCCCCCGACCACAGCTCCGCACTTTTGAGGATACTCGGCTTGCTCACGGACGAAAAGATCGGTGCGATCAAGGATATCCGTGAAATTTCCGCGGTGGGGCATAGAGTCCTTCACGGAGGGGCCGTTTTTAACAAATCCTGCCTGATAGACGACAAAGCGCTTGAAGATATAAAAGAATTGAAAGACCTGGGACCCTTGCACATGCCGCCCAATATTGCCGGAATAGAGGCCGCAAGAAAAGCACTTCCGAATATACCCAATATAGCGGTCTTTGACACCGCATTTCATCAGACAATGCCTCCCAGGTCCTATCTTTATGCGGTCCCGTACGAATGGTACAAAATGTACGGCGTAAGAAAATACGGATTTCACGGATCATCGCATCTTTATGTTTCCAAAAGAGCTTCCGTGCTTTTGAAAAAGAAGAACTCCGAAACAAATGTAATAACTATGCATATAGGCAACGGGGTAAGCGCTGCAGCGATCAAAAACGGCATTTGCATAGACACAACCATGGGGCTTACTCCTCTTGCAGGAGCAATAATGGGTACACGAAGCGGAGATCTTGACCCTGCCATAATACTTTTCATGATAGAAAAAGAAGGGTTCCACGCCCATGAGCTTGACAGGATACTCAACAACAAGAGCGGATTGCTGGGCATTACAGGAAAATACTCCGACAGGCGGGATATTGACCTGGCCGCAGCCGAAGGCAGCGAAAGATGCCGTTTGGCCCAGGAAATGGAAGCCTATAGCCTAAAAAGATATATCGGGTCGTATCTGGCTGCGATAGGCCATGTTGATGCGATAATTTTTACCGGCGGCGCAGGAGAATTGAACCCGTCCCTAAGAGAAAGGGTTTTAGAAAATCTTGAAGATCTCGGGATAAAAATAGATAAAGAAAAGAATCTTGCTACCAGGACGCGCGATGCGGAAACAGAGATATCAAAGCCCGATTCGCAAATAAAGGTCTTTGTTGTCCCCACGAACGAAGAGATCGTATTCATAGAAGATGTAGTTGCTATCCTTGAGAACAGGTACGATACCCATACCAATTTTACATATTCCTTTGAAAGCCCGGATTACAAAATAGGATAATTTATGGACATACGGTATTTTCACGATGAAAAATGCAAGGACCTTCTGCCCCTGACATATCTAAAGGAGCCTCAGGAACTTAGGTGCGGGATCCTCACTCTTGCAGAAAAAACGCAATACGCCCTCAAAGATTCAAAACTGGGTAAAAACCGCATTGTTTTTGTGAACTCGAGGTTATTGATCAACGAAGATGTAAAGAAAGAACTCAAAAACAAGGCTCATTCTTTTGTTTTGGTGAACAACGGCGTGATAGTGTTGGCGGTCTTAAAAAATGATGGAAATATCTCGCATGAACAGATCGAAGAGCTTTGCGCCGAAAAGATAACGGTAAAATCGTGCCTGATCGAGTATCCGTGGGACTTGATCTACAAAAACGGGGACGAGATAGCCAATGACTTGAGAATATCGCATGTAAGGGTGGGTTTTAAACCCCTGCCTGCCCTGCCTGCCGGCAGGCAGGCGGCAAGGCACGGCGCCCCCGCCAAAAGACATGGGAACATATCTTTCATCAATCCAAAAAATATTTTCACCTCTAAAACCGCAAAAATATATCCCGGAGTTGTTATAGACGCAGAAGCCGGACCTGTAGTTGTCGATGCGGGCGCGACGATCATGGCAAACTCCGTTATTACCGGCCCCGTATATATTGGAAAAGGAACAGTCATAAAAGCTCTTTCAAAAATATACGGTTCAACATCAATTGGTCCCATGTGCAAAATTGGAGGTGAAGTGGAATCGACGATATTCCAGGGCTATTCCAACAAACAGCACGAAGGCTTTATCGGACACTCATTCATAGGAGAATGGGTAAATCTTGGCGCGGGAACAAACAACTCCGATCTTAAGAATAATTATACAAACGTCAAGATAATCGTGAACGGCAAGGAGATCAATACCGGAAAACTATTCATGGGAGCCATAATAGGCGACCACACCAAAACAGGCATAAATACCATGATAAATACCGGGACCGTTATCGGCATCTCCTGCAACCTTTTTATGTCCGGCTATTTGCCAAGGCACATTCCCTCTTTTTCCTGGGGCGGATCCGGCGGATTAAAAGAATATACTATTGAAAAAGCCGTAGAAACCGCCAAAGCAGCGATGAAAAGAAGAGATCTGGAAATGAACAAAGAATACGAGTCAAAATTCAGAAGAAAAGCTTTGATATAATGCGTATTATCGACCGTTCATATTTGCCATTTGTAATTTTTAATTTGTAATTATCTTTGGGGGATCGTCTAATGGCCCGCCCGCATCGCTACGCAAGCGTAAGCGAAGCGTTGCGGGCGAGGTAGGACTTTAATGTTTATTACGTATGTCTTGAGGAGCTTAAAGGATGGTAAACTTTATACGGGCTTTACGGGAGATCTGGAAGCCAGAGTTAAGTTACACAACGATGGATTTGTTAAAGCAACTAACTCAAGAAGACCTTTTAAATTGATCTATTATGAAGCTTGTGAAGCAAAATCGGACGCGATGAATAGAGAAAAACAGCTCAAAACCGGTTTTGGCAGAGCTTACTTAAAGAGAAGAATCACAAACCTTTAGCTTGTTGGGGGATCGTCTAATGGTAGGACACCGCCCTTTGGAGGCGAGAATCGGGGTTCAAGTCCCTGTCCCCCAGAATTTCCATACTGCTCTTATTTCCCCCACCCAAACCCTTTTCCCTGTTTACGGTTTAAACCCTTGCCATTAAAGCAAGAAGCAAATTTTTGTTTCTGCTCGGGGGTAAGCTGTGATTTAAACCAAAGTATATACTCTATTCTTTTCTTCTGGCTTTCTGCTCTATTTTTATTTATGTCATCTATGAATTTGTATAGTTTTGCTTTGCCTGGATTGTCATTTTTCAGTTCCTGCCCCATTGCAAGCCTTATTTTTTCGTTCTCCTGCATCTTTGCCAGGATGTCCCGTTCAACTGACTGTTCTTTTTCAAACGACTTGTTGATCTGGTCCTGCGACAACTTAAGCCGGCTTGCTATTTTGCCTTTGCAAAAGCTGGGACTGCCGCCTCTTCCCCATCCTTTACCGCTTCCCTCACCCCAGGCAGCCATAGAAGATGAAGAAAGAAATACCGCCAGTGCTGCCGCGACAATTCCAACTGCAAAACTCTTTTTCATTTTTGATCCTCCCTGCATATTTTAGACAATCTAGGCACAAAGAATAGTTCCGTCATTCGCTAAGTATATAGCCTACCGGCCCGTTGCCGGACAAAGATTCCTGCTCGAATACATAAGACAACGGGCTGTCGTATGAACCCTTGAGACTAGAAAAATAAAGTCCGGCTGACAGAACTACGAACAATGCCGCAAAAGCGGCCGAGAACTTAAGGGCCGAAGGGACATATGAAAGATCAGGCTTCGGATGAGCGATCACATTTAAGTACATGGCTCCAAAGTCGGCCTCCGGATGCCAGGATTTAAGGCCGTCAAGGTAAATTTTTAGCTTATCCATAAATGCCTCCTCCTTTTTCAATTTCTTTTCTCAAAATCTCTTTTGCCCTGAAAAGATTCGACTTTACAGTGCCTTCCGAGATCTTCATGTATTTTGCTATATCGCTCATTTTTATCTCTTCCACCTCTGCCATTATCAATATAAGCTTCTGCTTCTGGTTCAATACTTTAAGCGGGGCCCATTTTCGTATATCCTCTTCTATCTCTTCGGGTTCCTGCGCTTTTTTAAATATATTCAGCTTTTCCACGACCTGTTCAAGCTTTAATAACCGTCCCTTTTTCCTGCCAAAATTAATCGCTTCGTTCACGGCGATCCTGAAAAGCCAGGTCCCTATGTCCGAATCTCCCCTGAACCTGTCCAGGTTCTTATGTACCTTTAAGAAAATCTCTTGAAAAAGATCTTCCCTGTCATGACGGGCAGGAGCATATTTTGAAATAAGCCCCCAGATCTTGTCCTTGTACTTCGCATAAACCTGAGAAAAATCATATTTCATGCTCTTCATATTATTAGACGGCTTTCGTATGATAAAAGTTCCTTATAAACACAGTACAAAATCAATCCTTTACTCCAATATCTCAACGGTTTTTTCTCTGCTCTTTTCCCCGGACACTATAATAACCGACCGTTTTCTTACATCAAAGTGCTCAGCCAACGACTCTATGACCGCTTTGTTGGCCTTGCCGTCCACCGCAGGGCTTGTCACATAGACCTTTAAGCGGCCGTTTTCTTCGATTATCCGGTTCTTTGATGCCCTTGGGAAGACTTTGATATTAAGCTTCATTTGTGGTTATATTACCATATGAGGGTTTTTGTTGCGATAAAGGCCCCCGATAATATACGGTCTTTTGTGCTCCAAATCCAAAGATCTATTCCGCTTAATGTGCGCTGGATCCCTCCGGAAAATCTTCATGTAACATTATTGCCTCCATGGGAAGCCGATGAGCTTGAAACAGAAGCTATCGTTCAGAAACTTATGAAAATCGACCTCCCAAAGATCTCGACCAGGTTCAAAAGCGTCTCGTTCGGACCGTCACTAAAAGAACCGCGCCTTATATGGTTGGCTGCACATCCTTCAAAAGAATTGGCAGCCTTAAAGAGCTGCATTGAAACTGCCTTAGAAATAAAATGTCCGGAAAGAGACTTTACCCCTCACATCACCATTGCGAGGTTTAAACCCGGGGATTTTACAAAATTTAATATAAAAGACCTAAATATTGATATTGATTGGAACATGGAGATAGGCAGCTTTGCTTTGATACGATCAATGCTTACAAAAGAAGGCGCAATATACTCAACAATAAAAGAGATTGGATAGCACAACGTGTCAATAAATATTGACACAACGGACTAAAAGTGCTACTATTCTTCTATGAGGAAATGCCGCTGTTCATCTTTACCGCTAAACAAGCTTTGCAAATCTCTCAGGGCGATATCCGAAGAAAATCGACTGAAAATGCTTTGTTTTCTTAAGAACGGCAAAAAATGCGTCTGCGAAATAACCGCATTCCTTGAAATGCCGCACAATCTTGTCATACATCATCTCAATCAGATGAAGAAATCGGGAATAATCTCTTCGCAAAACAAGGGGAGATTCACATATTATCAGATTAATAAAAAAGAACTGGCAAAACAGCTGAATGTCTTGATCAAAACATTGAATTAAGAGAGGGCCCGATGAAAAAAGAGAAGGTATTGTTTGTATGTGTTTACAACAGTGTCCGGAGCCAAATGGCAGAAGGCTTGTTGAACCATCTTGGGAAAGACCGGTTCGAGGCTGAAAGCGCAGGCTTGGAACCCGGAATATTAAGCCCGCTGGCCGTCGAAGCGATGAAAGAGATCGGGATAGAGATCTCCAACAACAAAACCAAGAACGTGCTTGATTTTCTTAAAATCGGCGACAAATACGGCCACATAATCACGGTATGCGATGCTGCAACGGCCGAAGAATGCCCAATATTTCCCGGCACCGCAAAGAAAATACACTGGAACTTTCGCGACCCATCGTCAATGGATTCCGTCAGAAAAGTGCGGGATGAGATAAAAGCAAAAATAGAAGAATTTATAAAGAAACAGTCAAAAAAGGAGGGCTCTTGATTTGGATATATTTAAATGGCTGGCGGATCTACTAACTTATGACATACTCAAACTACAAAGAGGCGGACATTTTTCGGACAGCCTTAATTTTTTCCTTTATGATGTCCCGAAAATATACTTCCTTATAGTAACCGTTATCTTTGTTGTAGCAATTATAAGGACTTATCTTCCACCCGACAAAATAAAAAAGATTATCAGCGGAAAAGGTGAGTTTGTCGGCAATATACTTGCATCGGTACTGGGCATATTTATGCCGTTCTGCACTTGCTCGGCTATCCCTGTATTTCTAGGGATGCTCGAGTCCGGGATCCCTCTGGGCGTGACCATGTCGTTTTTGATATCCTCCCCTACCATAAATGAAATAGCCGTTGTCATGCTGCTTGGCATGTTCGGATGGAAGGTAATGCTTACCTATATAATTAGCGGACTCACGATAGCAACGCTGGCGGGCTTTTTTATCGGAAAACTAAAGATGGAAAAATATGTCGACGAAAAAGTCTCGGTCGGTTCTTCCTGTGCTCCGCAGACAGGCAGCTACAATTCATTCAAAGAACGCGTAGTTTATGCGGGAAATTACTCAATAGATACCTTTAGATGGATATGGCTTTATGTCATGGCAGGCATAGCCGTGGGAGCTCTTATTCACGGATATGTACCGGCAGATCTTCTTTCGACATACGCCGGCAAGAACAATCCTTTCGCAGTCATATTTGCCGTAATAGTTGGTGTTCCTGTCTACGCAAACTGCGCCGGAGCTATCCCTGTTGCCCAGGCACTTATGGCAAAAGGGCTCCCTCTCGGAACATCTCTTGCTTTTCTTATGGCAGTTACGGGTCTTTCACTGCCGGAATTCTTAATACTCGGCCGAGTCTTAAAACCCAGACTTCTTTTCACATTCTTCGGTACGGTAGCGATAGGGATAATATTGACCGGATATCTGTTCAATTTTCTGTTTTAAAAATATTCTGATATAAAAAGGAGGGGTAGATTAAAATGGCCAAAACTGATACAGAATTAAAGCTTCCGTTTTTTGAAAGATATCTGACATTTTGGGTTCTGTTTTGTATTGTCGCAGGAGTAATTGTTGGAAGACTATTCCCTGCAGGCGTTTCTTTTTTAAGTGCAATGGAAATATCGCGGGTAAACATACCGGTTGCTGTCCTTATTTGGCTGATGATCTATCCAATGATGGTACAGATCGACTTTGGGAGCATTGTAAAGGCCGGCAAAAGCCCAAAAGGACTTATTGTAACCTTGGTTGTAAATTGGCTGATCAAACCGTTCACGATGGCGATCTTCGCCGTTATTTTCTTAAAATATGCTTTTGCGGTTTTTATTGATCCTGCTCTGGCCAGAGAATATATCGCGGGCGCTATATTGTTGGGCGCCGCGCCCTGCACCGCCATGGTATTTGTCTGGAGTTATCTGACCAAGGGAAATCCCGCCTATACGCTAGTTCAGGTGGCGGTAAACGACCTTGTCATATTGGTCGCATTTGTGCCTATCGTCAAATTCCTTCTGGGAGTGAACCAGATAGAAGTTCCCTATGACACTTTAATATATTCCACGATCCTGTTTGTTGTGATTCCTCTTTCCGGAGGATATCTATCGAGAGTTTATCTGTTAAAAGCAAAGGGGCAGGATTGGTTCGATAACGTATTTTTAAAAGCTCTCAAACCGGTCACGATCATTGGGCTATTGCTTACGCTGGTCATTCTTTTTGCTTTCCAGGGAAATATAATAATCAGCAATCCTTTCCACATACTGCTTATCGCTGTGCCCCTGACGATCCAGACATATTTTATTTTCTTCATCGGATACCTGTGGTCTAAAAAGTGGCGGCTGTCTCACGATATCGCTTCTCCTGCCGCGATGATCGGCGCCAGCAATTTCTTTGAGCTGTCGGTGGCCGTGGCAATCTCCTTGTTCGGATTAAAGAGCGGCGCGGCGCTGGCGACAGTAGTAGGAGTGCTCACGGAAGTCCCTATAATGCTTAGTCTGGTATATTTTTCAAATAAAACCCGTCATTGGTTTGATCATGGGAATATAAAGAATACGGTCCGTGAAAGTTATTCGAAAATGCTGAACACAGGATCATCGTGCGGTTGTTCCGGATCCTGCTGCGGCCCTGATAAAACCGCCGCAGAAATTAGTAAAGCTGTCGGATACAGTGATGACGAGATGAATGGTGCCCCTCAAGGCGCAAACCTCGGGTTCGGCTGCGGCAATCCTGTTGCGATAGCTTCTCTAAAAGAAGGTGAAACTGTCCTTGATCTTGGAAGCGGTGCAGGCTTTGACGCTTTTCTCTCAAGCCAAAAAGTCGGCCCGAGCGGGCACGTTATCGGCGTGGACATGACGCCTGACATGATAAAGAAGGCAAAAGAGAACGCATTAAAAGGCAACTACAGCAACGTGGAATTCCGGCTCGGAGAGATAGAAAAACTACCGGCCGATACCGGCTCAGTGGATGTGATCATCTCGAACTGCGTGATCAATCTTTCGCCCGACAAGAAAAAAGTTTTTAGTGAGGCATTCCGGGTACTTAGATCCGGAGGAAGGCTTATGATATCGGATCTTGTCCTAATAAAAGACCTCCCAAAAACAGTAAAAGATTCTATAGAAGCATATGTCGGCTGTATCGCCGGGGCATTGATGAAAGAAGAATATTTGGATCTAATTAAAAATGCGGGGTTCAAGAATATTGAGATCGTCAGCCAGGACACCTACCCGACCGATATTGACGGAACAGCTGACTGCGTAGCCAGCATCAAAGTGAGGGCTGAGAAATGAAAATTTGTAAGGTGCTTTTGACAGCCCTGTTCATTGCGTTGTTTGTCATTTCAGGTGATAAAGTAACGGCGGCAAATACAAATAAACCAGCCGGACTAAAAAGCAATATTAAAGTCACATTCCTGGAAATAGGGTCTGTAAATTGCACGCCGTGCAGAATGATGCGGCCGGTAATGAAAGAGATAGAAGAAAAATATAGAGGGAAAGTAACTGTTGTCTTTTATGATGTTTCGGGAACAATGGGATCTATGGTTGCCAGACAATATGGGGTAAGCATGATCCCGACACAGGTGTTTTTGGATGATCAGCGCAAAGAGTTCTTCCGACACACAGGATTTTATCCTGCCAGTGAGATCGCAAAGATAATAGACAAGAAATTAGGAAAAAATGCTGGAAATATTTAGCGCCCTATCCTGCGCTCTATATTCAAACCCGTATATCGCGACAGCCGCGGCTTTTGTCTGGGGGATACTGAGCATACTGCTTAGTCCCTGCCACCTCGCAAGCATTCCCTTAATAGTGGCTTTAATAAACGGGACAGACAATATTAATACCCGAAAAGCATTTTCCCTGTCACTTCTATTTTCTCTTGGAATTCTTGTCACAATAGCTTCAATTGGGCTGGTAACCGGACTCGCAGGCCGCATGCTTGGAGATGTGGGGGTATTTGGGAATTATTTAGTCGCCGCAATATTCTTTTTGATCGGACTTTATCTTTTTGACCTTGTTTGGATACCTTTTTCACTATCCCCGAACAATGTACTGTCGGGACGAAAGGGTCTTTTCGCCGCGTTTTTTGTGGGCCTTGTTTTCGGAGTGGCGCTTGGACCTTGTTCATTTGCGTACATGGCGCCGATCCTCGGAATAGCGTTCACGTCAGGCGCAAAAGATCTGGGTTTTTCGTTGATATTGATATTTTCATACGCTGCAGGACATTGTTCGGTAATAGTGGTAGCTGGAACATTCACCGAAGCAGTTCAAAGATATCTTAACTGGAACAAGGCATCAAAAGCTTCGTTCATAATTAAAAGGATCTGCGGAACTTTAATAATTTTGGCAGGGATATTTCTTCTGTTTCGTTGACACTGCTGCCTGTTTAGCTTATAATTTATGAAATCCCGGGAGAAAACAATGAACTCAAAAGAACAATTCAAGGCAATAAAAGATTTCATAGACCACAACTATAGGCATTTCAACGCGGCGGTGGTAAAGGATGCGGCGCAGGCATATGTAAAGCATATAAACAGCGGCGGGAAAATGTTCCTGGCAATGGCGGGCGCCATGAGCACCGGCGAGATAGGACTTACGCTGGCCGAAATGATAAGGCAGGACAAAATTAGCGCTATCTCGACCACAGGAGCCAACCTTGAGGAAGATATTTTTAACCTTGTCGCCCACAATTTTTACGAGAGGGTTCCCGGTTACAGGTATTTTACAAAGGATGACGAAGAAGCCCTGCTCAAAAGGCATATGAACCGAGTAACCGATACCTGCATACCAGAAGAAGAAGCAATGAGACGCATTGAGCGTATTCTCCAGAAGTACTGGAGAAAGGCCGAAAAAGAAGGAAAACGATATTTCCCTTATGAGTTGATGTACGCAATCATTAGGGACGGGGTCCTCAAAGAATACTTCCAGATAGACCCCAAAGATTCCTGGATGATAGCCGCGTGCGAGAAAAACATTCCGATATTTGTAGGCGGGTGGGAAGATTCGACCATAGGAAACGTTCTTGTCGCCGACCACAAAAGGGGCGACCTGAAAAACATGTCGGTCATCAAATCCGGCCTTGAGACCATGAGCTATCTCATCGACTGGTACAAAGAGACCTCCAAAAAGCATTCTATCGGGTTCTTCCAGATAGGCGGCGGTATTGCCGGGGATTTCCCGATCTGCGTAGTCCCGTTGATCGAACAGGACCTTTTTGAAGAAAATGTAAGAAAATGGGGATATTTTTGCCAAATATCCGACAGCACCACGTCTTACGGCTCTTACAGCGGCGCGGTCCCTAACGAAAAGATCACATGGGGCAAGCTGGTCAAGGATACGCCTAGCTTTGTCATAGAAAGCGATGCGACTATCGTAGTGCCGCTTATGTTCTCATATATATTGGCCTAAACCCTCACGTTTTCCCGCATTGAAATCCTGTTGTATATTTGTCGATAAATAGTATAGAGGGATCAGGGGTTCGAAATTGACCGAAGTAAGTTGTAGATCTTTGAATTATGACGGCAATTTCAATGCAAGATTTAACCTTCTCGGTACGACATATATTCAGAGCCGAAAATTTTATTTTGTAAATCGGAAGGAGCAAATTTATGACGGAACCATTAAACGGTGCCTGGCTTAGAAATAATATTGCAACAAATCCAAATTTAGGCATAAAATTGTCCGACGCAAAAAAAGCTCTGGAAACAAACGATGCAGGGAAAGCCGTTCTGGCAAATTATAAGAATATTAAGAGCCAAGACCCAACAATTGAAGAAGGAACGCTTGCACAACTGATAAACGACCAACCCGGTTCAGTACAGATAAAGACCAGTAAAGGCAATATTGTGGAGGTTATAGATAAGGAGATTATGCCTGAGATCACTCCTTATACTCCCCCCCCCGATGCTCAGTCACCTGCAAATCCAGTTGCCCCAGCTCCAAAAGCTCAGAATAACCAGACAGAAGCTCCCAAACCTGAAACCACCGGACGCAAATATTCCGAAAAGACTTTTAGAAAAGACGCTCCTGAGGAAATTAAAACAAAAGGAGCAGCCGGTACACTTAACTCCGAAGAAGCCAAAAACTGGGCCACGACCACAACAAAAGCAGGAAGAGATCTCCTCGGAATATCGGGTAATATGGACGCAAATGACCGGCAAATACTTGTAAAACAGGGTATGGCAAGAAAAGCAGGGGGGGAAAGCCCCGTGCTCGCCGGTGATCGGGCAGAAGGCGCAAAATCTAAAGAAAGACCGGAAGGGCCTTCAAATGCGCACGAAAAAAAGGGTACCGATAATCCAAAAGCAGAAACAGCGGATCATTCTCAAGAGCATGAAAGAGGTACTTCAAAAGCGGACTCAGCATCAAAATCCGGCGGCGGATTTTTTAGAAAACTGGGCAGAGCAATATTAAACACCTTTACCTGGCCGGTAAGAAGCCTGCTCGACTTGTTCGGCATGGAAAAAGAAGCTGATAGCTTAAGAGTGAGACCGTCAGGAGAAAAATCCGGGGACGATAAGCCTAAAGGCTTTTTAACAAAGGTCGCCAATGCGGCTTTGGCGCCGATCAGATGGATTATGAAAGGCACGGGAGCCGTGATAGGCGGGATAGCAAAATTATTCAGCAAGGAAACACAAACAAAGATCAATAATGCGGCGAACGAAGTGAGATTTGGGGAACATGGAGAAAAATCAAAACCGCTAGCTCCCGCACCTGAAACGGTTCCCGCACCACAGCCTGCTCCCGCTCCTACTCCAAATGCACCTACCCCGGGACCAGCACCTCAAGACGCTCATTTGCATGCACCAGTTCCGGCACCAGCTGTGCAAGAAACAACAGAATCAATGGCTGAAAAAGACACTAATGCAGCTGTAGCAGCGAAAAAAGCAGCGGGTGGAGCAAAAGCGACACTACCTACCGCCGCATCAGCAGCAGTTCCTAAAAAGGTTAAGACAAAAACTCCTACTGATACAACTACAGCGAAAGCCGATGCAGAAGCAGAAAAAAGAGCAAGAATGATATTCTACAATACACTCCTTCCCCCTGAAGAACTCGCTCAGGATGCAAAAAAGTAATGTGGGCAGATAGATTTACCGCGTCCTAATGAATTCCGCATAGGAGATCCTGCGGAAGATCTCGGCAAAGTTGGGGCCGCCCTTTAGGTAGCCCATCTGCTCAAGCAGCCTTCCCGTCGTCCTATTCCTATCTTGCGCGCGCTCATAGAATTTTCTGTGGTCAAAACTCGGAAATATTGGATCAAGCTGCGACACGTGGGCTTTGATACATTTTATCTTTTGAGCCATAAGTTTTTTGTCGAAAGGTACTATCACAAGCCCATCCGGCTTATGAAGAGACCATTCCTCATAGGCTCCCCTGTATCCCCAAAATGCCGCGATCCAAAACTGCGGGAGTTTTTCAAAAGCAAGAGCCATTATTTTCGCGCATAACCCGTGAGCTCCGTGAGGGTCGGCCTCGGCACTGTAAAAAACGTGCTGCGGTCTTATATTTAGAATGAGCTCTCTGACCGGCAAAACATCTTTTACGGGATCTATCGGCGCTACGTCTATCAGCCCTCTATGATAGTAATATGGCAAATTCAAAAATATCAGCCTGTTCTGCGCTATCCCAAGGATATCGGCGGCCGCGCGTGATTCTTCCTGCCTTGTCGCTATCCTTGCCTGACGCAAAAACTCCTCTTTTTGCTTTCCTGATATGTTTTTTATCCCATACCTAAGCTTGGACTGGCTCAAATACTGGCCAAACTTTTTCCTGGCCGCTTTTTCGGTATTTCTTACCGCGTTTTCGCCGCTTACCATGTAGACTATCCAGATATCGTTATTGTTTTCCTTCAGCTTTTTTATCGTAGCAGCCATTGTTATGGCATCATCATCCGGGTGCGGCGAAAAGATCACTATCCTTTTTTTGGACGGAAGAAGCCTTCTGTCATCCGTCGAAATAACATCTTTAAGATATTTTGACGTATCGTTTTTTACCGTATTGATCCCGCCGAAGATCTCTAATTCCCGGTAAGGGATCCCGATATTCAGGAGCTGCTGTTCTTTTAATGAGTTGATGCCCGATTTGTGGTGATGCTCCAGGACCTCAAGGACAGCCTCTCTGATGAGAGTTTTGTCCCACTTTATTTCTTTATATATCTTCCAGGGGGCCTTTATGTGCGGAAGTTCGCTTGCCGCGTCCCTGTCCAAAAGCCAATGAACATTGCTGTGATATTTGAGATAGCTCGCGGGAAAATTCGGAGAGGGATCAAGTTCATATAGATGCTTTATTACAGGCATTTTCTCTTCCATATTTGCAAGAAGAAGTATTTTGCGGCTTTCGAGGATGTTTGCGATCCCCAGCGTTAATGCTTTTGCCGGAATATGAAAAGGGATCTCTCTTTTGTAGATCTTTTCACAAATATGCAGGTTCATAAATCTAAAAGCCGTATCGATCATTGTTTTTTTTGTCAGTGTAACAGGACGGGCCTTATCATTTATTTTTGATCCCGGCTCGTTAAAACCGATATGCCCGCCTTTTATCCCTATATATTTGCCGCTGGAGTTTTTGACCGGATAAGCGCCGCCCACGCCGAGAATGACCAGATCGGCCATTTCCCTGCCGGTCTTGTCTATTGCTTTTTTGAGCTTTTGATTATAATATTTCGCGGCCAGTGCCGGCTTTTGACTTTTTTCGACAAAAGGGATATGCCTGTTTTCTTTTTTCGGAGCTCTTGACGGCCCTATTTTATCGAGTTTTTCATAGAAGATCTTATTCATATAGTACGAATAGCTTAACGGGTGGTCTTTCCCCAATCCAATATATTCATCTAGATTAAAAAACACTACTTCAGAAAAATCTATTGTTCTATCTAGTTCAAATCTTCTTACAAGCTCCGCGTACATCGGGCGCGGAGTATCTCCCGTCGGAAGTATTATCACTGCGTCTTTGCACGTTTTTACAAGCTGTATTATATGGTCGGCGGCGGCGCGGCCGATCTCATCGGAATTCTTGAAGATCTCGACTGAGGCCGGGCCGTAAAGATATTTTTTCATCAACTATTATTTTAACACTTTACCCGTTTCAAGGTACCAGAGATAAAGGTCCAGTTCCGCAAGAGTGAGCTCCAATTTATCAGCCAGTTTTTTTAATACCAATTCTATTTCAAGATATGTTTTTTTTGTCAGTGTCTTGGGCTCGTTTATCAGACCATGTTCTGCCAGAATGTCCACAATATGAAAATCAATAATCGCACAATTATCTCTGCCTATATTTCTCAAAAAGTGGCTCGATTCTTTAAGGCCAAGCCCTTTGATATTGTCTGCGATCCATTGCCTTAGATTTTCATCATTCTTTAAAGCTTTAAGGTTTTCTACTAAGGCTTTTTTGTGTCGCCTTGCCTCGATTATATATTTAGCTCTTGTATTGGGAAACCTGTGGCCGCAAGCCTTCAATTTTTTAGCCATTGCGGGGCCCCTGGCCGATAAAAACCCCTTGCCGATCTTTTTCTGTATTTCTATGCCGCGATCGGCGCTAAAATTAGCCGTCATTATACAAAAACATAGTTCTTTAAATATCTCATCGCCGTTTTTTTTGCCGAGGGCTTTAAAAGACAATATACGGCTATCGATTGTCTTTTTTATCGGGGTCTTTTTCAGTTTATTAACGGACCAGATCAATTTTTGCATTATAAACAGAGCTGAAGAACTGAAGCGCTGAAGCAAGGCAAATATCCTGTCTTATACTTCAGCTCTTCAGCCTTCAGCACTTCAGAGCTCTTAATAATTCTCGCACAACACTTCGTAATACGCTTGAGGGTGGGCGCATGCCGGGCATTCTTTTGGTGCGTCTGGCCCTTCATGAACATATCCGCAGTTGCGGCAACGCCATTTAACAGGCTTGTCCTTCTTGAACACTTTCCCTTCTTTCACATTAGCAAGAAGCTTTCTGTATCTTTTTTCATGTTCGGCCTCGACTTCGGCTATTTCCCTGAACTGTGTTGCAACATCAGGGAATCCTTCCTGATCGGCTGTATCGGCTGCTTCTTTATAAAGCACGGTCCATTCCAATTTTTCGCCCGCAGCCGCAGCCTCGAGGTTTTGAGCGGTTACCCCTATCACTCCGGAAGGATAAGAAGCTTCGATTTTCAGATCTCCTCCCTCGAGAAGTTTAAAATATCTTTTAGCATGCTCTTTTTCATTTTCGGCAGTATCCAAGAATATAGCAGAAATCTGTTCATACCCTTCTTTTTTTGCTACAGAGGCAAAATACGTATACCTGTTACGCGCCTGTGATTCACCAGCGAACGATGCAAGCAGGTTTTTCTCTGTCTTGGTCCCTTTTATCGATTTGGTCATTGGTTTTGTTTCCTTTCTATTTTAATTGTCATTGCGAGGGGCTTTAGCCCCGAAGCAATCCCAATGTCTACGCTTTCCACAAACCGTGGAGATTGCAATATTCTCTGGCAGTAATCGACCCGTCTGCCAATTTAAACACCGCTTCAGGCACTATCCCCGGTTTAAGAAATTCTCTGTAGGACTTGCTTCCTGCTATCGCTTGCACCCATTCAATATAATGTTTCTCCTCCATCGGATGCGCAACGGAACCGATCTTGACTTTGTATCCGTCAGTAACCTTTTCTACCACAGGAACGTGCTTTTCTTTGGCTGCATCGGTAGTGTTGGCCACAAGAAGGTTCATCGGCTGCCCGCAGCAAACCAATTCCCCTCCGCCAACATGCAAAACTTCGACTATATTCCCGCAAACCCCGCATTTATACACTTCCAGTCTTTCTTTTACGGCCATGAGATTTTCTCCTTTCTATTCGGATCGTTCTCCCGAAGGGCAGCTTGTAAGATGCCTCTACAATATTTTATTTCACTTCCTTGAATTGGTCCTTACTTGCCCCGCATACGGGACAGACCCAGGTGTCCGGTATCTGTTCAAAAGATGTCCCGGGAGCTATTCCTCCATCGGGATCCCCTTTTACCGGATCATATATATAGCCGCAGACTGTACATTCATATTTTTTCATCGCTTTCTCCTTTCACTTGTTTTCGCAATCATGGCAAACTAATCATATCTACTCTAAATGACCATTTTTAACAAATCAATCATATTATAACTCTCTTTAAACCTTTTGTAATTTTGATCCCTGATCTCTTCAATCTTTTTCGGATTTTCAACAAAGTGCTTACATGACTCTAAAATATCTTTATATTCGAACATCGAAAGATCGACTTTTTTGTATGGGTTTATAGGCGATTCTTCCGAAACTATGAAACATTTATTGTTCAATAGATACGATATCCTTACAACCTCAAGGATCTTGCTTTCAAAACTATGTACATTCAGAATTATTTTTGCCCTTGAAATGTATTCATCCCTCTCCCTGCCATAAACCCCGAAAAGCACTTTTGTCTTTATCCCGGATATGCCGTCCAGGATAGCTTTTCTTCTCTCATTCAAGCTCCCATAAAACAATACATCGATATCCTTATCCGCCTTATGTTCTATTGTTTCCAGTTTCTCGTGATAGCCGATCGGCAGATATTTGGCTTTTAGGCCTAATTCATTTAAAAATGCGATGTTCTCTTTTGAATAATCCCATATTTCTTTTGCGTTGCACAAAATCGGGCTTAACCGGTCGATGAGCCATTTTCTGTCTGTTGGAAGCTGCTTAAGCTGGTATGGAATATATTTAATACTCTTTAAGGTGCTTGGATCTGGTGCCCATAGGTTTGAACCAAGAACAATATTCACCCTGTCCGGATAAAACCCGTTTATGCTGGTTGTGCAATCGTAAGATAAAGACATTAAAGAGCTTTGTAGTAAAAGAGAGACTTCTGCAAACGCATGAGAATGATTATAGCCCTCAGGTTGTATTGTGCAGATGTTAAATTTTTCTGGCATCCTTTTTATCTCTAAAGGGTCGCTCTATGCTTGTTCGAAATTGAAAGGGCCAATCCCTTTATCTTCTCTATATCCTCAGGCTTCGGATATCCCTTTGCTATTACCGGCTCAATTATTTCAGCTTTTAAATTGGGCATAAGGCCCGTTATAGTTTCGACCAGCTTTGATCCCCAACCAAAGGACCCTATCATAGAAACGAACTTCGTTTTTGGCCGCAGGGCATTTGCCAGATACGCGGTATACACTGCCTGCGGATGAGCTTGTGCCAATACCGCAGAAGCCCCGACAACAACCGTTGCCGCATCCACCAAAGACATTGCAAGCTCTCCGATATCTGTTTTTGGCAGATTAAAAGGTTTTGCTTCCACGCCAAGCTTAATAAGTTCGCCCGTAAGATATTCGGCCATTTTTTCTACGCTGCCGTGCATTGACACATAAGGCAGAACCACTTCATTCTTCACCGTGTCGCTTGTCCAATCTTTATAGGCTTCGATAATAAATTTTGGCGATTGATAAACCGGCCCATGGCTTGGACAAACTGTTTTAATTTCATATTGTTCCAGTGTTTTTAGATGGTTTTTTATGCTCGTGCGGAAAGGCATCATTATTTCTGCGTAATATCTTTTTGCCGACTTATAAGTATCAGCCTCGCTTCCCACAAACAGCTCGCTGGATGCCAAATGAGAGCCCAAAAAATCGCACGAGAAAAGGATTTTATCTTCGTGAAGATATGTAAACATTGTCTCGGGCCAATGCACCCACGGAGCAATTATAAATTCCAGGGTTTTGCCGCCCAGTGATAGCTTCTCCCTGTCCGATATCACCTCAAATTTCCCGTCGGGTATAAGAAGCAGGTCTTGCAGCATAGTTTTGCATTTTGCGTTCGTCACAACCTTGGCTTCCGGGAACCAGGCAAGGACATCCGGAATAGACCCGGAATGGTCCTGCTCGGCATGATGGCAGATTATATAGTCAATTTTCTTTATTCCTAATTCTTTCAGATTTTCTTTTAGCGACTCTTTTTTTCGCGGGTCGACCGTGTCTATTAGGGCGGTTTTTTCGGAACCTATAACTAGATAAGAATTGTAACTGGTGCCGTCGGGCAGAGGAATAAGTTCATCAAACAGCCTCCTGTCAAAATCTATCGCGCCGACAGAATATATATCGTCCTTTACTTTTCTTGCGGCCATAATATTTCCCTCCTTCTGTTTTTATCTGGTGCCCAGGAACAAGATCCACAAAGGCAGATAAATAATAGCACCTAGTGTGGATATGAGTGTGAGCGAAGCAGTGGTCTCTTTATAAAAATCGTAGCGCTCGCTTAAGACTATCATGGATATTGCAACTGGCATGGCTGCCATGAGCACGGAGACCGTTGCCGGCAAGCCGGTTATCCCGAAATAAAACATAGAAGCGATCGCGGCTGCGGGCATAATGACCGCTCTCACTATACTCAAAATAAGTGCCTTTAAAAGACCCTTGTATTTTCTGCCGTACAGAAAGAGTCCCAACATGAACAATGACACCGTTGCCGTGGTCCCTCCGAGCATGTGCAGGGAAGAAGATAAGAATATCGGGAGCCTTATCCTGATCAATGAGAAGGCAAGCCCTAACAAAATAGATAATATCAGAGGGTTCTTGGAAAACTTTACAGTCAGCGTCTTTGCTGCGGATAAAAATGATGCGCTTCCGATCTTATAGAGCTCCAGCACTAGTATTGTCATAAAAACACCTGTCACCGAGATAGAAGCGGAAGAAAGTACTGAGAGCCTCTCTGCCGCGATACCGGGAAAAGCAAAAAGCATGAACGGTATTCCGAAAAAGGCATAGCTTCCAAAAACGGTCGAGAACACCAAAAAATAGAACTGCTCCTTTTTGAGCCGAAAAACAAAAGAAAGCAACAGATAAAAGAGCACAACCGCAACCGGAGGAATAGCTGTCGCGACCATATAAGACAATACCTGTCTGCTCATCAAGAGTTCCGACATGTTCACGAAAAAAAGCGCCGGCAGTGCGAGGAAGAAAACATAAGAAGAAAATATCTTCTCGTCTCCGGATTTAAAAATATGAAAATGCCTGGATGCAAAGCCGATCGCTATCAACAAGATTATGGGGACGATAGTTCTTATAATCACTTCAAGCATCATGATTTATTGTCCGGTATATATGTGGGCGCGGCTTTTGGAGATTTGCCGCCTTTAACGAGATGATAAAAATCATAGGTCATCGGCTCCGCGTCGCCAAGGACCTCGCCACCCGAGATTTTTCCCACGAATATCGTGTGAGTCCCAACGTCCAATTTTGAAACAGCCTTTGCATCGAGCCAGGTAACAGAGTTTTCTATAACTACAGGAGTCCCCGAAGGGCTTAATATGTGTTTTATATCTTTGAATTTGTCTAAATCCCTGCCGCTTTTAAATCCGAATTGCCCGATGAATTTCATCGGCGCTTCTTTTGAAAGCACCGATACCGAAAACACACCGCTTTCGGAAATAAATTCGTGCGTGTAATTTTGTGTATTTATGCAAACGGCTATCTGTGCCGGCTCGGAGGTGACCTGAAAGACCGTATTTGCTATCTGTCCGTTGATAGAACCATCGTTTTTCCTTGAAGATATGATATAAACGCCGTAGTTTATTTTTCTAAGCGCATTTAGGTCCATAAGTAAAGAGATTATAACATGTAAAGGGATTTAGCCGATCTTGAATATCTGGATACCAAGGACAGATTAGGTGTTTATTGTTCATCCTCTGATGGAGAGGGACCACCTATCATTCTACAAACGATCTCAGCTACATCAGGTGGAACAATCGACCATCCGATCTCATCATTTCCCTGAACAAAAGCTTTGGCAAAGAATTCGGTAATGTTCCCGGCTATCCTTGATAAAGTGAATCTGCTGTTGATTAGAGGAAATATCGCGATGCACCCCCTTATCGTTGAAACATCGATAGAACGAGGGGCATCAAAGAAATTCAGATAGAAAAATCCTATAAATGCGTCGAGCATGGAATATTGTGAAGGCGGCAGTATCCGGCGGTCCAACCCTGACAAGAAAGCTTTTACCAGGCTTTCACATCGAATTTTTTCCTGTTGCATCATGATCTCGGCCCCGGTTACGAAATTCTCATCCGTAGGCGCCATCATCCTTCCGCAAATAGCGTTTACTACCTCATTCCACGAATAATCATCCCCTCGCACCTTAAGTCCGCTGGACCTGAGAATACCCCTGTTCCTCTCGCTTGCGGCAAAACCCGCCATTTTTTTCGGGATTATGACCAACGGATCTATATAGACTATTTCATTGGCAAACAAAATATTTTTCACTGCTCTTCCGCCTATTTGATCTACACACTCCGGTCCGGGGCGAATACGAGCACCAACGATAGATTTACCGCTCATTACCATAAATCCGTGACGCGGGACTCCGGTGAGGAAATCAGGAACTACCGGTCGAAAATCCCGGTTTAGATCAGGATAATATGTCCTTAATATTCCGCCTCCCGGCCGTTTTGCGGCTCGTAAATCTATTGTGTTTGCCATAACAATTCTCTATATATCCATCGGGAATTTGGAGTGCGGATTTCATTCAGGCACCAGGGCTGTGGTTTCTATTTTTCTCTATCAAGCCGGTAACAATAGGAGATCATCTTTATTATTCTGCATGCAACTGCGTCGGGGACTAATTTGGCCCCGCAGAATTCCAGGAAACAGACAATAAAAAGATCGGCAATTTCTCCTGCTACTTTTATAAGCGGCCAGGAATGCCCTAGGTCCTTTAATCTTTCCTGCAAGAAAGCCTTCACAAATGCCTCGTCTATTAACACGGGCCCGTCGCTATAGATCGTATACAATTGTCCCATCATCATCGCAAGTGTAGGATAAAGAGAAGGGGAGAATTTCCCTCTTGTGCCTGACTCAAATGCCAATACCGCACGCATAGGATCTATGCGCCCCAGCAGCATCAAGCCAAAAAAATTGTCTTCGTTTGCGATCATCAGCCTTCCGCAGATCGCGTCCATTATCTCCAGAGTGGAATATTTCTCCTCCCTTGTCTCCAGACCGCCTATTTGCAATTTAATACGTAAAGACTTTGATTTTGCACATTCTTCCAACAAATTGATATTCAGCCGTCTTGATCCTGACGAAAGTTCAAGGATCCCATTTTCAACCAAAAGATTTTTTACTGATTCGCCAAGTCTTCTATTGAGCTGGACGTATCTTCTGATCAGCGGTTGTTGCTGAGCTGAAAGTCCGCAATATCTTTGCCAGTTTGGCAGATATTTCCTGTCTAACCCGCCGCTGAGCCTAGTTTTTGTACACAAATTGATTGGATTTGGCATAAATTGGTTCCTATATCTTTATCGAAAATATCAAGCGGGGATTTCAACAAAAACAAACAAAAAGGGCCCCGATGGGATCGGGACCCTTTCTACTTAACAGAACTGAATCTGTCTACTGACCTAATCCATAAGTACCAAACGCCCCTGAAATTGCTGCAAAGAGCGCAAGATCTCTCCTGTTTTCAAGCATTTCGATACTGCCAGAAGGTAATTTGCAAGAAAGTGCCCCTTCATTCTTAAGAGCAAAATCTGCCAAGGACCCAAAATCTCCCCTGAATCGGCCATGAGTTATTGCACGGCCTATCGCGGTTTGCCAGTCGCCATATCTTTGCGCAACATGGTCCCTAACCACATGGTCTTTTCTCTCCAGTTTTGCCAGCATAAATGCTGCAGTCAGAGTGTCCGCCGTCTTTATCATGCCATGGAAAAGATCACCTGGAAAATCCGTAGATGTCCTTCTTAATTTGGCATCGATATTCATAAGACCATTGGTAAACCCGCCCTTTTCTCTGAGTTCGATCACCTTCCTCATGACAGCCAGTGCAGTCATAAAATCAGTGAACTTATCAACATCATATCCTATTCCGAATTCTCCGCAATTTATATCAATGGACCCGAGTTGCATGCCGGCAACATCAAGCTGTTCCTCCGCTGAAAGCAATGCAAGCTCTCCATGGTTTGGCTCAAAGTTTATCTTGATATCGTTTTCCAAACCATATTTGATAAGGAATCCTTGCACTACTTCGATCTCTCTGTCATATTGATGCATTGTCGGCTCAAACGCTTTGGGCTCTATCCAGAATTCCCCCTCAAAACCCATTTTTCTTGCCATCGCTATTACTTCTTTCAAGAATAACGCAAGATGTTCTTTTTCAACATCCGTAAGAGTATTTACCAGGTTTATGAACCCTTCTCTTCCACCCCAGAAAACCAATGCTTTTCCTCCCAGTTTGATTGCATTCTTCACGGTTTGCTTGCACTGAGCAACTGCCCTCATAAACGGCCATGTCTTTGGAGCTGTGGCGGCGCCTTCCATATATATCGGAAGCACAAAGAGCTGATTTGTTGTCCAGCCAAGCTTGACACCTGTAGATCTCTGCAACCCTTTAGCGATATCTGTTAGAAAATTAAGTTTTGTCCTCATATTTTTAAGAGTATCATCTCCGCTTATCAGATCGTAATCATGAAATGCCCAAAATGGGAAACCGATCTTTTCCATCAATTCAAACGAACCGCCAAGCTTGACGACTGCTTGTGCAAGCGGATCATACATATTATCCCAAGGCCTAGATAGAGTGCCACCACCAAAAGGATCGGACAGATCATTGTTCATCGCATGCCAGAATGCCACGCATAGTTTTAAGTGATCTCTCAAAGCCTTTCCGTCAACCATCATGTCAGGATTATATAATTTGTACGAAAGGGGATTTTTTGATGTTGGGCCTTCATACTTTAGTGACGGTGTATCATAAAATATTTGTCCCGCAAATGCCTTTTCCAGCATTGCCCTGTCTGACCTTACCGCTTGCGTAACCAAATCTCTTCTCGTAGCAGCTTTCAAAGGCAATTTGCCTACTTTCAAATTATCCAATATTCTCGAACTCATGGCTGCTCGCGACATCAACGGACTATCCATTACTTTTCTTGCTTGTATTAAAACTGCCATTGTTTTTTCCTCCTGTTTTCTTATTTTTTATTCTTCCGGGTTTCTTTTATTACCTCGCCAAAATGTTTTTCCTTTTACACCTCCTAGTTTCTTTTCGAAAGGACTGATTTTTCATAATCCGCTATCACTGCAGGCAATTCGTCGTCCATGGGCACGCCGGCTTGCGAACACAGCTTGTTCCATACGTCCGACGTTGGCAAACTGGCTCTGATATTGCTTCCGAGAATAAGTCTTGTCGCACCGTCTCCCGTTGCCTCCACCTTTTTCATAAGATGAAAAGGTGTGCATAAGGAATTAAGCAACATCCTTTGCTTTGCTCTGGCACCGGAAACATAAGCACTGATCCTGTTTATGCTTGCGTCAAAATAATCAAGTGCAAATGCGGCTCTCTTCAGGTATCCGCCTGCAACGATCGCATCATCCACACTTTGCGCGAAATCGTTGATCGTCAGCACATGGTCGCTGTCCCATCTGACACCTCGGCTCGCATGAAGTAATATCAATGAAATAAATGCAAATGTGGCATCGAGTTTCTTGGATATTTCTTCTGTGGGATGGAAATGTCCGTAGTCGTATGTCAAACCGAGTCCCTGCCTGGAATTGGCAATAACATACGCAAGATAAAACTCGTGGCTGCCGACAACAAATGATTCACTGCCGATCCCAAACAGTTTACTCTCCAAATAATCACGAACACCTTTAAATTCTTTTTTTAATGCCTTATCCAGACTGCTTTTCATCAATTCCACTGCTTTTCGTGTTGCAGTGGTATTGTCCTTAAATCCGTCAGGAGCCCAGTGGTTACAGGCGGAATCAATGCCAAGCTCTTCCGCAAAACTTGCCGCGATGACCCTGCAGGCGATATCATGACGGACCCAATAATCCCTAATTCTCTTGTCCGGATGGGAAAGCGTTCTTCCGTCTACAAAGTTCGGATCATCCCCGAAGAAAGTCGGATTGAAATCAAGACCAAAATGATGATCTTTAGCCCATTTTACATATCCTTTAAAATGCTTCGGCAATATCCGGTCCCTTGGAATCCTTTTCCCCGCTTCCAGATAAATCGCATGAACATTGACATTAGTTTCCCCGGGAACAAGAGATGCAGCAAATCCAATATCGTCGCGAAGTTCTTTCGGCGTCCTTGCTTTTCCTGGATAGTTACCGGTTGCCTGTATCCCCCCGCTTCCCGCGGAACTTCCGCGTTTCTCAAAACCAGTCACGTCATCCCCCTGCCAGCAATGAAGAGAGAGTCTTGTTCTTAATACGGTCCTCATCGCAGAAGCGGAATTAGTTCCATAATTGCCAATTATTTGCCTTGCTTCACCATATCTCCTTGCCCTTATTTGATCGGTCAGATGTGCCGGCTGGACCAGTCTAGCTCCTTGGGCCATTCTAAAAGCTGCATTTGCCATTTTCATCTCCTCATGTTTTTGTTTACGCGGCGGTCACGACCGCCGCCCACATTAATCTATCTTCCTATCGACACGATTTTTTGAAAATTTCACTCAATTTTAGTTCAGGACTTCTCCGGCTCCGTCAGACGGCTCGGCATCAATAAATGTCGTTTTATAGGAAGTGCCATATTTTGCATTTTGCTGGGCTTCAAGGTATCTTCGCTCTATTTCATTCCTCATCGATGGGGTGTCGTATTCTTGAGGCAGAAGAACTATAAAATTCCCGCCTCCACCGCCTCCCATAAGACGAATACCAAACGGCATTTGCATCTGACCGCGGATTTTGGATTGATTGATAACATCTGTCACGATACCTCTAAGAATATCCATAAAAGGCCGCTCCTCTTTGACAGTCCCGTCTTCGTTCCTGATCACAGTTGCGCTGATATTAAAATCGCCTTCTCCCGATAATCCCAGCCCGGTTTCGTTCAGCAGACCGCAACAGATAGAAGGGACCATATGGGGCTCCATTGTTTCACTGCCTTTGAGAGCTGCATAAAACCTTAAGGTCCTTTCGTTTTCAGCCAGCACATATCTGGCACGCGCATATAATGTGTCAGAAAAAGCTATAAGCGGGGTCTTTTTATCTTGGAGAGCCCTTGGCATATCTGACATTCTGATATTTCTAAAGAAATGCGCCATCGTTTTTTCTTCCAGCTCTTTTAGGACAAATTGGGCTACAAACTGCCTTTCGTCACCAAAAACACGGGACAATATTGTGCCGGCTTTTACCAGTTCTCTTTTTCTGTCCCCGTAATAAGTACCCCCGAGAAATCTTTCAACTCCGCTGTTTATTAGAAGAAATTTGTACCCCTGTCCCGTCAACGCGGACAGGCCGACCTGTTCGACTTCACTCATATTCCCGAAATCAACCTTCATCGCATGGTCCTTTTGTCCGAAAAGAGAGGCCATCTGGTCCAAAAGGCCGCATGGTACATTGACATAGGAACTATGTTCCGCTCCCTGTGCAAGCTGAGCTATCTGTATTTTTGTCCTATTCCAGGAAAATAGTCTGTCAAGGGCAAGATCCAACCCCACACACAATCCGGCTGAAGAAGACAGCCCCGCACCGATTGGTACGTCACCGTATATATGTATCTCAGCTCCTCCATCGACCGGAAGACCTTCATTATGAGCTGCAGCAAATCCGCCTAAAACGTAGTTTTCCCATGAATTTGCGCTTTTAACGGCTGGCATTTCTCTTGGATCAAACTCGAATGAGCCACCGAAATTTTCGGAATGGACACGAACTTTTCTTCCTTCCGCCTGTCTGGCGCTCACCCACACTGAATATGGAAGCGCAAAAGGAAGGGCATAGGCATGCCCGTCATTTTGGCCCGGCCTGAACTCAGAAGAATAATCAACATGTTCCCCGATCGTATTAACCCTGCTGGGACCTCTAAAAATTGCTGTCGGGGCATGTTGAAATCTTGCTTGAAACATTCCCGATAGTTTTGCTCTGTTCAATAATACCGTCATGGATTATCCTCCTGCTTTGTTAGTTTCTAGGTTGCCGCTTTTTCCTTAATATCCAAATATCTTCTATATACCCTGTCCCATAAGGCCCTGGTAGCCGCATCGATAGCCGGTTCAAATACAACTTGCGATGAAAGCTCTTCCAGGCACTGCCGCATCTGGTCTCGCGTCGCGTGTCCCGCGCCGACGAGCGCTATTGCCGCATTCCCTATACCCGACAATCCTTTGAAACGAAGCCTGACCTTTAGGTTGCATGCATCCGCAAAGGCCTGTGTCAGCATCTGGTTGTTCATTGCAAACCCGCCTCCCGCTTGAACAGATTTTGGCTGCCTTCCGAGCATTCCCATTATCGTCCTGAGCTGATTTATTCTCTCTACCTTGCCCATGATTATGCTCATGGCAATTGTCTTTGCCAAAAATCCGACATTGTCCCCCTCAAAGACTTGATTCGTATTCCAACACCATTTTTCAATCGCCTCTTTTATGCCTTCTCCCTGCTTGTAAAGAAATCCATTGCTCTCCAGATCTATCAACGCATAAGGCATGCTTTCATCTGCAATCCCGGCAAATAATCTGTCGAATCTTCCGTCTCCAGTCATTCCCAAATCTTTAAGAAGATCTTCTACAAGCATTCCACCCTTGACATTGGCGGCGATAAACTCATTTCCAGTACCGCCTTCTACTCCAAGCGACTGTTTATAAAGCTCTCTTATGATCTCGTCCGTAATCTCATCAGCTTTTATCGGTGCACACAATATATCCCATGAACCTGAAGATTCGGTAATATCATCCGGATCCGTACACATTTCCAGTCCCGCGACCGATCCCGCGGTATCATGTGTCAGCCCGGCAGTAAGTCTTGCGCTTTCGGCATTCATCTCTTGTATCAAGCCAAGCTCCAGCGATCCCAGGTCTTGCCCCGTAGGAACAATGCTAGGGAAGCGACAATTGATCGCAAGTCTTGAGAGCAATTCGGAATTCCAATTGAGAGCGGTTCTGTCTCCGCATAAAGTAACCCGGACAAAGCTTGGCTCGGTCACTTCAACGTTGTTTTCAGAAAGATCTCTTAGAATAAAATCGGGCAGGTTTAAGATGCGATATTGAGACGACAAATCTAGTCCGTTACGCCGGAGCCCAGCAAGATGGAACAGATTATAAACATCCACTTTGACTTGTCCTGCACAAGCAAGTTGCAAATTCAAAAGTGCTGATGATTCGTCTCCGGCCCCCAAGATCTCCGCGATAGCCGCATGCCCAGCCGCTTTCAAAGGGTTGGTATACAAGATCATCGGAACAGCTTCTCTCTCTCCCGGGCCTATAACTGTTAGCCCTGCACCCATCGTGTCAACAGTAACGATCCTGGGAATAGAAGGTTCAAATTGTTTGCTTGCTCCAATAATTGCAGTCCTGATTCCGGACATCAGACTTATTCTGTCTATTGTATGCGCCGCCTTATCTACTCCGTAAACAAAAGGTATCTCATTCCCGGCATAATGGAGCTGCAATTGTCCGTCAATCTTATACAACGCAAGAGTCGGGGTTTTCCCGCTGCTAAAGCCCATATCAACCGCATGAACAACAACATTGGGTCTTGCCGAAGGAAGGGGTCTTGCTATAAGCGTTGTTGATGTTCTTGGAGCTCTAAGGGAAACTGGGACAAAATCTCCGGACAAGCGTCGCATCATAATATCTTTTTCCTTTCAAAAAATGCTTCGTTTCCTTATCGACCCGATTTTTTGGAAATTTCACACAAAATAGCGCTGAAGGGCTGAAGCTCTGAAGTGAACAGTTCCGGACTTCAGCTCTTCAGCACTTCAGATCTTGTTTGACAAAAAGCTATGCTGTGAGGTAGAATATACTAAAGCGCTGATTTGAGGTCGATTGCTGCGCTATATAAATGTGCTAAACTCGCCGAAATAAATTGAACTCAGGGCATTTAGCACTGGGTTTTTTTGTTTTTATGGAGGAATAGGACCATGTTATGGATAATGCATAGCCCCTTCAAAGGGGCATTTAAATCGAAAAATAAAGAAAGGATATTGTCATGAGCAAACAAATAAGGACAATCGAAGAAATAAACGAGAAGATAAAAAATGGCCAGGCTGTTGTGGTGACGGCGGATGAGCTCATAGATCTTGTGGAAAAAGAAGGCATTGAAAAAGTCGCAAAGAAAGTCGATGTGGTTACAACCGGGACTTTTGGCCCAATGTGTTCATCCGGCGCTATTTTAAATGTCGGGCATACAAGGCCAAGGATAAAAATACAAAAGGCCTGGCTCAACGGGATAAATGCGTATGCGGGGCTTGCCGCTGTCGATGTTTACCTGGGCGCTACGGAAATGCCTGATGATGACCCGGAAAACAAAGTCTTCCCCGGAGAATTTAAGTATGGCGGCGGTCATGTGATACAGGACCTCGTGGACGGCAAGGACATAAAGCTGGAAGCTGTTTCATACGGAACGGATTGCTACCCCAGGAAAAAATTGTCAACATTGATCAATCTAAAAGACATGAACGAAGCTTTCCTTTTTAACCCGAGAAACGCGTATCAGAACTATAATGTTGCGGTAAATACCTCCGACAAGACGATCTATACATATCTGGGAGTACTTCGCCCGCATCTCGGGAATGCGAATTACTGCAGCGCCGGCCAGCTGAGCCCGCTTTTAAAGGACCCTTTTTACAAGACCATTGGTATCGGCACAAGGATATTCCTTGGCGGCGGTATCGGCTATGTGGTCTGGAACGGGACGCAATATAATCCGGGAGTGCCCAGAAGCGAGAACGGTGTCCCAAAAAGGCCGGCCGGAACTATTTCGGTGGTCGGAGACCTGAAACAGATGAATTCCAAGTATCTTAAAGGCGTCAGTTTTCTTGGCTACGGAGCATCGCTCAACGTAGGCATCGGAGTGCCGATCCCTATCCTGGATGAAGATATACTTAAATGGGCGGCAATAAAAGATGCGGAGATCCTGGCCCCGATAGTCGATTATTCGGATACTTATCCGAATCTGAAATCAGATGTGATCGGGGAAGTCTCGTATGCGGAGCTTAAGAGCGGAAAGATCAAGGTCCAGAATAAAGAAGTGCCGACCGCCGGACTATCCAGCTATCCAAAAGCTGTTGAGATCGCAAATGAGCTGAAAGACTGGATAAAGAAGGGCGAATTCACTCTTGGCAAACCCATTGAGAACCTGCCGGGACCGGAATCAGGAATAAAATTCAAGCCGCTCAACGAGCGCCCTATCAAGAACGGAGGAAAATAAAATGACAACATCAAAAAGAGTTGCGCTGACATTCCCCCATGACCAGGTAGATAAGCCCATAGTTTACCATTTGATCAAAGACTATAATCTTTCGTTCAATATACTTAAGGCCAATATCACGCCCGAAGAAGAGGGAAAAATGTTGATAGAGATCTCCGGCAACGAAGATGATTACAGAAAAGGGATGGATTTTTTAAAAAAGCAGGGGATCATGGTAGACCCTGAAAAAAAAGAGGTCAAATGGTCAAAAGACAAATGCACTCAGTGCAGCGCCTGTATATCTATCTGCCCTGTCGAAGCTATTGCCATCGACAGGAATACCATGGAGATATCGTTTGACGAAGAAAAGTGTATCGCCTGCGAACTTTGTGTCAAACCTTGTCCGCCGAGGGCGTTTGAGGTAAGATTATAAAAGAGAGGTTATGATGAAGCACAAAAAACTTCACAAATGGGTCAAAGAAATGGCTGCCTTGTGCAAGCCGGACAAGATCGTCTGGATAGACGGCTCAGAGGACGAAAAGAACCGCCTCGAAAAAGAAGCCTTGTACACCGGCGAGCTCATAGAACTTAATCAGGAAAAACTTCCGGGTTGCTTCTATCACCGTACCGCAGCAAACGACGTCGCGCGCACGGAACATCTTACATATATCTGCACAAAGAAAAAGTCGGACGCAGGCCCCACTAATAACTGGATGAGCCCGGCAAAAGCTTATAAAAAAGCTTCAGAAATATTCAAAGGCTCAATGATAGGCAGGACAATGTATGTCATCCCCTTCAGTATGGGACCGGTCGGCTCCGAGTTCAGCAAGATAGGGATTGAGCTTACCGACAGTATATATGTCGTCCTCAACATGCGGATAATGACGCGAATAGGGAAATCAGTCCTCGAAAAGCTTGGGGACGATAAAGATTTCACTAAATGTCTTCACAGCAAAGCTGATCTAAACATTGACCGCAGACTTATACTTCATTTCCCCGAAGACAATGCTATTTGGAGCGTCGGTTCCGGTTATGGCGGGAATGTGCTTCTCGGAAAAAAATGTCTTTCGCTTCGTCTCGGAAGCTGGATAGCCAAAAAAGAAGGCTGGCTTGCCGAACATATGTTGATAATGGGGGTCGAAGACCCATCCGGCCATATCGCATATATTGCGGCGGCATTCCCGAGCGCCTGCGGAAAGACAAACCTGGCGATGCTCATACCTCCCGAAGGGTTGAAAAGCAAAGGCTACAGGATCTGGACTGTGGGAGATGATATCGCCTGGATGAGAATAGATACCGACGGTTCCCTTTGGGCAATAAATCCTGAGGCCGGGTTCTTTGGTGTAGCTCCCGGGACCAACTCAAAAACAAATCCCAATGCTATGGCTACAATAAAGAAAAACACGATATTCACAAATGTTCTTCTCAAACCGGACGGCACGGTCTGGTGGGAAGACGGTGACGGGCCCGTCCCTTCGGAGGGAATAAATTGGGAAGGTAAACAGTGGAAACCCGGGATGACCGATGAAAAAGGAAGCAAGGTATTCGGCGCTCATCCAAACAGCAGGTTCACTGCGCCGCTTTCGCAATGCCCTTCGGTATCTAACCGGCTGGAACAGCATCACGGGGTCCCGATCAGCGCGATCGTTTTTGGCGGAAGGCGCGCAAAACTGGCCCCGCTTGTATATGAGTCTTTTTACTGGCAGCACGGCGTCTTTATGGGTGCGACAATGGCTTCCGAGCGTACCGCTGCCCAGTTCGGCAAACAAGGTGAAGTCCGGCGTGATCCCATGGCAATGCTGCCGTTTTGCGGCTATAACATGGGGAAATATTTTTCTCATTGGATGAAAATAGGCAAGAATATGGCAAATTCACCAAAAATATTTCACGTTAACTGGTTCAAACAGGACGAAAACGGCAAGTTCCTTTGGCCCGGCTTCGGAGAAAATCTCAGGGTGCTTGAATGGATAATAGACAGATGCAGGCAAAAAGTAAAAGCGGTCGAATCGCCTATAGGTTATATCCCGGACCCTTCGGACATTGATCTGACGGGACTGGATATCTCCAAAGAAACTATGTCCAAACTTTTTGAGATCGACAAAAAAGAGTGGGAAAGAGAGATCGAAGACCAAAAGGGATTCCTGAAAATATTCGGGAAAGACCTGCCAAAAGAAATTATGGTCGAGCATGAATTGTTAAAAAGAAGGCTCGGAAAACAATAAGCCCGATGATGACTATTTAGACCGCCGCTTCCTTTCGTTCTCACTAAGGAATTTTTTTCTGACACGGATGTTTTTGGGTGTTATTTCTACAAGCTCATCATCGTCAATGAACTCGAGCGCCTGTTCGAGCGAGAGCTTTATCGGCGGAGTAAGTTTTACAAGATCGTCGGAACCGGCAGCTCTCATATTGGTCAGCTTTTTCTCTTTGCACGGGTTGGCAACCACTTCCTGTTTGCGCGGGCTTTCGCCTATGACCATGCCTTCATATACTTTGACGCCGGGCCCCACAAAAAGACTGCCGCGCTCCTGAAGATTGTTAAGCGCATAAGCCACCGTTGTCCCGTTCTCTCCGGAAACAATGACGCCGTTTTGCCTTTTTGAAATATCGCCTTTATATCTTTCGTATTTGGAGAAGGCATGGTGCAGAATCCCCTCGCCCTTGGTATCCATGATAAATTCTGCTCTGAAACCGAGAAGCCCTCTTGTAGGCACCATATATGTAAGAGAGGTGACCCCTTTTTTTGTTATCATATCGGTCATTTCACCTTTTCTTTTGCCGAGCTTTTCTATCACAGGACCGGCAAATTCTTCGGGAACGGTTATCATTGCCTGTTCTATCGGCTCCATTTTTTCGCCGTTTACGGTCTTCAATATGACTTTGGGCTGCGACACGGCCAGTTCATGGCCCTCCCGGCGCATTTCTTCGACAAGTATAGAAATATGAAGCTCTCCCCTGCCGGAAACTTTGTATCCGTCGGCCCCGCCAAGCGACTCTATTTTTAGACCGACGTTTGTCTCGAGCTCTCTGTCAAGGCGCTCTTTAAGATGCCTGTTTGTGACAAATTTGCCTTCGGTACCGGCAAACGGAGAATCGTTGACAAGAAATTCCATTGTAAGTGTTGGCTCATCGATCTGAAGAAGCGGCATGGGGACGGGATTGTCTGCCGTACAGATCGTTTCGCCGATAGTTATATCGGAAATACCTGCGATGGCCACTATGTCCCCGCATTGCGCTTCCTCAACCTCTTTTTCTTTCAAACCTTCGAACACAGATAGTTTCGTTATTTTTGCCGGGACAATAGAACCATCTCTTCTGCATACCACGACTTGTTCATTTTTTTGAAGAGTACCGCTGGTAACACGGCCTATCGCTATACGGCCGACATAATCGTCATAAGAAAGGTTAGTGACCTGCATTTGGAGAAGCCCCTTGCTTTTATCCGGATAAGGAGGCACGTGCTTAAGGATTGTTTCAAAAAGCGGCGTCAAGTCTTTTGATTCATCTTCCGTGTTATATTTAGCGACACCTTCCCTTGATATTGAATATACAACCGGGAAATCAAGCTGTTCGTCGGTCGCATCGAGTTTTACAAAAAGGTCGAAAACCATGTCCGTCACCTTGTGGGCGCGCTGGTCTTTTTTGTCTATTTTGTTTATGACGACTATGGGCTTAAGTCCGAGTTTTAGTGACTTTGAAAGCACGAATTTTGTCTGCGGCATGGGACCTTCTTTTGCATCCACCAGAAGAAGGACGCTGTCAACCATTTTTAGCACGCGTTCGACTTCCGAACCGAAATCGGCATGGCCCGGAGTATCGACTATGTTGATCTTGTATCCCCCGTAATGAATGGAACAGTTCTTGGAAAAAATTGTGATCCCGCGTTCGCGCTCCAGGTCGTTGCTGTCCATAACAAGCTCAACCAGTTCTTCCCTTTCCGTAAAAGCGCCGCCCTGCCGAAGCAAATGGTCGGTAAGAGTGGTCTTGCCGTGGTCGACGTGCGCTATTATGGCGATATTGATTATCTTCTGCATAGCTTAATTATAGCGTGTTTTGGGTCTTAAAATAACGAAAAATTGTTTTTTTTGAGTGGCGGTATCCTTTAGATGCGGATAGTTTTCCCCTTTACCTGTTGCATAGTTTTATTGTATAATTCTTAAGACAAATCACATAGATGGAGGATTTTATGAAAAATAGGGTTTTTGCCTTCTTGCTTTTGTTCGTTTTCACTTTGTCCTCATCTTCATCGGCCTATTTCGGTACACGCCCCATGGGAATGGGAGGGGCTTTTACTGCAATAGCCGATGACGCCAACGCTGCTTATTGGAATCCCGCGGGATTTGCATTAAATCCCGGTGTTGATATTACAGGATCAACGCTAGCGACAAACCGAAATGCCGTTATGGGGGACAACATGGTTTCTGCAAAGATGTGCTACGAAGCAAAGATGAATTCCCCTTTTGACTGGATATTCGGTATCGGGCTTTTATCAGCGGTGGCTGTTGATACAGCGCAATATCTGGGGGACCAGGGAATTCTCAAAAAAAACTGGGGCAGGGACGCTCCAAAAACATCCAGACAGGACTCCATGGCTGACCAGGTAAAACAAATGGGCGACAATAAGGATTATTCCAGAAACCCCGTAAAAAATGCTACGCCAAAACCTGATGCACAGAAAAGAACGAGCATATTTGGACCAATACAAAATCTGACGCTTAATTTTAATCCCGGCCGGCACTCATACTGGGACAACCGCTACAGGGATGAAGAAGATCCCCCATACAACAAGGCGCAATTTGCACTGGGGCTCACCTGGCTTGGCGACAATAACCCTCAGCTTGATGAACTGCGGAATTGGTATACATTATCTCTGGCTTCCGGCTGGGAAGAGCGTATTGCGGTAGGCGGAAATGTCAACTTCTACGACCTAAAGGTAATAAGCAGCGGAGTAAAAGGGTTCGGCGCTGGGATCGATCTCGGTGTAATAGCAAAGCCGCTTCCAAATGCCTCGTTCGGTCTAGTCGCAAAAGAGATTTTAACAACCGATATTAACTGGCAGAACGGAGCAAAGACCCGGTACGATATGATGATCAACGGCGGCGTAGCCTTGGACCCGATAGAAGAAGTAACAATAGCGGTAGACGGACACAATATTTTTGGCCAAAACAACAGCAAGATGACCATGCACTACGGAGTGGAAGTAAGGCCTATAAGGGGATTGGCATTCAGAGCTGGTTTATATAATAAAAGCAAAACCGCCGGCGCATCGATCGGCATAGGCAGCATGATCGCCGACTATGCATACCTTGGCGGGGAATTCAACAGAACACAGATGGTAGGGCTCACCTGGAAATTTTAATTTGGAGGGGGGAGGATTCGAACCTCCGAAGACTTTCGTCGACAGATTTACAGTCTGTTGCCATTAGCCGCTCGGCCACCCCTCCGGACACAATAAAATTCTACCAGAAATTAGAGTAAAGTTGTAATATACACCTTTCCTGCGGTAAAATAACGCTTGAAGGAGATTTTTATGGGCAGGATAAAAGATCTTATTCCCGCGATATTCTCGGTAAACAATATCATGCTCTTTGCCCAAAAACTGCTCTCGATCATCCTGATCGGCGTATTTATCTATGTAACCTACAAGATGATCTCTTATTCAATTAAGAAACTGCTGAAAGAACGCGCCAAAGGCCGGCACATGGAGATGCTTGTATCTTTTGCGCAAAGCACTCTTTTATATTTGACGTTTTTTATCTTTGTTGTGACAATTTTACAGGAACTCGGCATAAACCTGACGGCGATACTGGCAAGCGCAGGAATTGTAGGGCTTGCGGTAAGTTTTGGCGCCCAAACCATGATAAAAGATGTTATTGCCGGGATATTCATAATCATCGAAGATCAGTGTACGATCGGGGATGAAGTCGAAATAGTTAACAATATCGGCAAACCTGATATAAAAGGACGCGTCTCAGAAATGAATCTGCGCACAACTGTTATCGTGAATGAAAATGGTGTATATACGATACCAAACGGGTCCATAGGATACATATCAAACTTATCAAGGAAGAAAAAATAGGCTCAGTCTATGGTTCCCATACACATTGTCATGTGGATTTTTTCAATCTGTTATAATCGAACATATGAGCTATAAACTGATAGGTGTTTTTGCGGCGCTTCTGACATCAACCGGGTTTGTCCCTCAGATATTTAAGGCTTTAAAAACAAGACACGTAAAGGACCTTTCGGTGGTCATGCTGGGTCTCACGGCGTTAGGGACGGGGCTTTGGGCAGTTTACGGCCTGTTTCTTGGGGATGTCATCATTATATGTTCAAACTTGTTTACGTGCTCTACGATCTTGATATTAGCCGTTTTGAAGTTCCGTTTCAAACAGGCATAAGCCAAGGTTAAAACTTTTTGGGCAGTCTTTGCCTGTATACCTCGTAAAGCATCAGTGCGGCGGCAACCGAAGCGTTCAAAGAAGGTATTTTCCCCCTCATTGGTATCCTGACAATGTAATCGCATCTCGTCTTTACCAGCGGAGCTATGCCTTTGTTCTCCCCGCCTACAACCACGGCAATGGGCATTTTAAGGTCAACTTCGCTCATTTTATTGCTGCCAAGATGATCTATCCCCACGACCCATAGGCCCTGCTCTTTCAGGTCGTTTATTGTCGAAGAAAGATTTGCGACCCTGGCGACTTTGACATGTTCTATGGCTCCGGCGGAAGTTTTCCCCACGGTCGGGGTCACGCTTACGGACCTGTTTTTTGGGATTATGACGCCGTGCACTCCAGCCGCATCGCATGTGCGGACGATCGCCCCAAAGTTTTGCGGATCTTCGAGGCTGTCAAGTATAAGGATAAAAGGCGGTTCGTCCTTTGATTTTGCATCGGCAAGGAATTCATGATAATCGGCATAAGATTTGCCTTCGGCTATCGCGACCACACCCTGGGAAAATTTTGCATATTTCTGTAAAGTATAATTATCGGCCCAATGATAAGGGACCCTTTTTTCTTTGGCAAGAGAAATAATCTTATCAATATTTTTATCAACCCCTTTGTACTTGCCGATAAAAATCTTGCTTATCTTTCTGTCCGCTTTCAAAGCTTCTTTGACGGGGTTTTTACCGCATATTACATCTTGCATACAGCATCCTCAAATATCTTAAGCGCGTGATCGATATCGTTTTTTTTGACATTAAGGGGAGGGATAAATCGTATGACCTGATCGTTGGATCCGCAACTTATCAAAAGCAAGCCGTTATTAAGGCATTCCTTTACCACCGCTGAAGTCGCCTCAGGGTTTGGTTCGCCGTTCTCTTTTATAAGCTCGATGCCTATCATAAGGCCAAGTCCTCGGACGTCTCCTATGATCTTACATTTAGATTTTATCGAATCCAGCTTTCGCATCGTATAAGTGCCAAGTCGCTCGACCTTACCCAAAAATCCTTTTTTCTGCATGACATCTATTGTTGCGAGAGCTGCCGCGCAGGAAACAGGATTTCCTCCAAAAGTCCCCCCGTGGGCGCTAACGCTCCATTTTTCCATTACTTCTTTTTTCGCGATTATTCCTCCGAGTGGAAGCCCGTTGGCGATTCCTTTTGCCATGCACATTATGTCGGGGACAACCCCAAAATGCTCGTGCGCGAACATTCTTCCTGTTCGGCCAAACCCTGTTTGGACTTCGTCAAAAATGAGCAATATCCCGTTTTGTTCGCAAATAGACTTGAGCTGCTGAAGAAAAAATGCCGGCGGCGGAGCATATCCGCCTTCTCCAAGGACAGGTTCAATAAGGACCGCGGCAATCTTATCTTTTCCTTCTCTTGAAATTATATCCTCAACAGCTTTTATGCAGCTCTTTGTACAAGTATCGGGATCACACTTGGCCCCGTTTTCCCCTGGACATCGATAGCAATATGGATACGGAGCTTCGAAAACATTGGCCATCAACGGCTCATAGCCCTTTTTATATTTTTCTTTTGAGTTGGTAACGCTCATCGCGGCAAATGTACGCCCGTGGAACGAACCGGTAAAAGATATGATGCCCTGTTTTTTTGTTGTGTATTTTGCAAGTTTTATTGCCGCTTCAATTGCTCCGGAACCGTCTTGACAAAAGAAACACATATCAAGACCGTCTTTTGTTATCGCGGCAAGTTTTTCGGCCAGTTCAATATATTTTTCGTAGTAAGCTACTCCTATGCATATATGTTCCAGATTTGAGAGCTGTTTCTTTACGGCGGATACTACCATAGGGTGGCAATGCCCGAGCGATGTCACGGCTATTCCGCAGGAAAAATCAAGATAATTTTTCCCGTCTGCGCCAAACAAATAAGGCCCTTTGGCGCCTTTTATTACCAGATCGTTGTAATGCCCCAAAACAGGGGAAACAACTTTTTTGTACCTGGCTATTATTTCTTCTTTTTGCATCTCTTATTCCTTTTGCATACAGGGTGTTGTTCGGGCAGGTTTTAAACCTGCCCCTACAATGTTTTATGCCGTCTCTACAGATTTCACTTCCGGAATATCCGATTTTACCATCTGCTCAACAACATTTTTGAGTGTCATAGTGGCCATCGGGCATCCGCCGCAGGCTCCGGTCAACCGGACCCTTACTACGCCGTCTTTTTCCGAAACAAATTCCACGTCCCCTCCGTCGGATTGAAGGTGATGCCTTATTTTTTCTAAAGACTCGATCACTTTATCTTCCACCGTAATATTTCCCGCCATGCTATTCTCCTTTTACAAAAAAGTGGGGTTCTCGGTTTTTCCTCTATCTTTTATAATTATATCACTTTTGATGCCTGGACTGTTTTGACAGTCTCGGCCTACAATGATAATATTTGGCTGATGGTAAAGCTATTGGCATTGTTTTTGGGCGGCGGGGCAGGCACGCTGACAAGATATTTTGTATCTTCACATTCAAGCCGGATGATCGAATCAGGATTCCCTTTTGGCACAACGGTCGTAAACGTCTCCGGATCCTTTATTATAGGATTCCTTTGGGCGTTTATGGAACTGGTAAACATGTCCCCGAATTTAAGAGCTTTTATCTTCATCGGCTTTCTCGGCGGTTACACGACCTTCTCCACATATATGATGGAAAATTTGAACCTTCTAAGAGGCGGGGAAACAAAAGCCATGATGACCAATATATTGCTAAGCAATATTGCCGGATTGGTTCTTGTTGTCGCCGGATTTTTTATTGGCAGATATTTCGTTAATTTTTTAAGGGGGTAAATATTCATGAAATTGCCGCAGGATTGTATTTTGCTCAGAGCTTTTTTCGGGGAAAGCGATACATTAAAAGGAAAGCCTCTCTATGAGCAAATTGTGTTCAAAGCGAAAGAATTGGGGCTTGCGGGAGTTACCGTAACAAGAGGGATAATGGGATTCGGTGCGGACAGCAAGATACATTCGATAAAGCTTTTGGAAATTTCCGAAGACCTGCCGATAATAGTAGAAATAGTGGATACCGAAGAAAATATTTCTAAAATACTGCCTTTTCTCGATGAAACAATAAAAGAAGGCTTAGTTACTCAGGAAAAAGTAAAGGTCATCAAATACACGCACAGCTAAAAGCCTGTCGAAAGCTTCAAAGCCAGGCTCCCATTCTTATCTGGCACTATTTGGGCTGTGAGGCCGAGCGCTTCTTCGAGCTTTTTGTTGTAATCATTCGTATATATTCCAGGCCTAAATATTTCAAATAATTTAAAGCCTAGAAAAGCATAGGCCGCAATATATGCTGTATTCTCTTCTGATTTAGTTCTGTTGTCTTTAGTAAGGCCCCATGTGATGGCTATGCACGCCGCCTCTCCTATCAATGCGATTTTTCCTCCGTAATCATCCCCTTGTAAAAAAGATCCGATTCCAAGTCCGGGAACAATATTTAGTTCTTGGGCACGTACCCAATCTTTCTTCTTGAGTTCATATATTGTCCGGCGGTCATCTTGCGACAAAGAAGAGGCTGTCGTTTTAATTTGATAGAAGTTTTGATCCAAACCCTGGTCAATATATTCATTTATTTCAGATAAGGATGATTCTGCGGAAAATGCTGCCGACAAAAAACATGCCATAAAAACGGCGGTAGTAAAAATAATCTTCGTCTTCATTTTGATATTCCTTCACAAAAATGAATAGAGTTTAGAATCTTGTCGAAAATTTTATAGCAATGCTTCCGTTCACATTAGGCCCTATTTGTGCAGTCAAATTCATTGCATCCATAAGCTTCTTATTGTAGTCGTCCGTATACACAAATGGCCGAACAAGTTCAAATATCTTAAATCCAATTAATGAAACCCCTGCAATTGCCGCAGTCTCGTTAGCAAACCACGCCGATCCGGTAGCTTTCGGCTGAGAAACTAAAATTGCCAAGCTTATACTTTCTCCTATTAATGTAGTGGTCCCACCATAAATATCTCCTTGAACATATGAACCAAGGCCAAGGCCCACAAACCAATTAAGGGCAAAAGGGATCAGTACATCTTTTTTCTTTATGCTATAAAGGGTCATACGGTCTGATTGTGATAATGATCCGGATTTGACTTTTATTTGATAAAAATTTGTATCCAACCCCTGATCAATATCATTGTTGATATCAGAAAAAGAAGTTCCAGCAGCAAATGCCATTGAAAACAAACAACCCAGCATGATAAAAGTTGCAAATAGAATTTTTGAGTTCATTTAGAAGCTCCTTAATCGTCTATTTTACAGCTAGTCACGCGTATTATCAAGCGCTATCTCTTTAACTGCCTGAACCGCAGCTTTTACATCAGAAACCGTATTATAATACCCCATGGATATGCGAACAGTCCCCTTTGGGAACGTCCCTATGGTCTTGTGGCAAAGAGGAGAACAGTGAAGCCCTGTTCTTACTATGATCCCGAATTTTTTTTCTAAAATATCCCCTACTATCTTTGGCTCCATCCCGGCAATATTAAATGAGATTACCGATGCCTGTCTTTTTGAATCCAAAGGGCCATAAACCTTCACTCTTTCAAGTCTTTTCAATTCATCCAACACAATATTAGTAAGTTCTTCAGAGTGTTTCTTTATTTTATCCGTTCCTTTTCTGAGAATAAACTCAACAGAAGCTTTGAGCCCCGCGATCCCCGGAGTATTCGGTGTTCCTGTCTCAAACTTATCCGGCATTATCTCGGGCTGCGTTTCCAGTTCGGATTGGGAACCCGTCCCGCCATACCTGAATGGCTTGATATCTGTACCTGTTTTTATATATAGTCCTCCGGTCCCCTGCGGACCCATTAATCCTTTGTGACCGGCAAAAGCCAGAAGATCTATGTTCATCCTTCGGACATCAATATCATAGATCCCCGTGGTCTGTGCCGCATCGACAAGAAACAAGATGCCTTTCTTTTTAGCTAAAGAACCTATCTCTTCTATCTGCTGAATAGCCCCGATCACATTTGAAGCGTGAAGCATTGCTACAAGCTTTGTATTCTTTTTGAAGCGTTTAACAATCTCCATCGGATCGGCTGCATAGGTCTTTAAGTCAACAGAAACGATTTCAACCTCAACCCCTTGCTTTTCAAGAAACCTTAGCGGCCGCACGACTGAATTGTGTTCTATTGAAGTAATGAGAACATGATCTCCGGGCTTTAAAACACCATTTATTGCTGTGTTTAAAGCGTCGGAACAATTTAAAGTAAAAACGATCTGTTTTGGGTCTTCGGCGTTGAAAAGTTTTGCGAGAGAGGCCCGCGTTCCGGTTAATATTGAGTCTGCTTCTACTGAAAGCCGGTCCGCGCCCCTGCCTGGGCTGACATTATTGCCCAAAAGAAACCTTTGAACAGCCTCAAATACTTCTTTCGGCTTATCTTTGGTGGTTGCGGCATTATTGAGGTATATCATCAACTATTTTTTGGCCAAAACCTCGTTGACCTTTTGCGATAGCGCTTCTTTTGAGAGATACCCCGTGATCCTGTCGATAATATTTCCGCCTGAGAAGAAAATAAGAGTAGGGATGCCCATTATCTGGAACTTGGCCGCGACCTGAGGACTGTCATCGGTATTAAGTTTTACAACCTTTAGCTTTCCCTTATAATCGTTGGAAATGGCCTCCACTATGGGGGCCACCATTTTGCACGGCCCGCACCACGGCGCCCAAAAATCAACCAGAACAGGCAGATTTGACTTTACAACCTCCGAATCAAAATTGACAGCGTTTACTTCTTGCATGATTTTTCTCCTTTTGTTTTTTTGTACGGGCGGGTTTAAAACCCGCCCCTGTCAATTGATTTCTACCTCATCGAATCTATCATTTTGCCCTTTGAATCGATCGCCACAACGGCGGGAAAATCTTTTACCTCAATTTGCCTTACGGCTTCGGTCCCAAGTTCCTTGTATGCTACGATCTTGGAAGAAATTATCCGCTTTGAAAGATATGCGCCTGCTCCGCCGATAGTGACAAAGTAAACCGCTCTGTTTTGTATTATAGCATTTACGACTTCAAGACTTCTTTTTCCTTTGCCGATCATGGCCGCCAATCCTTTTTTTAATAGCGCCGGAGTATATTTGTCCATTCGCAAAGACGTTGTCGGCCCTGCGGATCCTATGACAGCACCTTTTCTGGCCGGTGTAGGGCCGACATAATACACTGTCTGGCCTTTTACACTAATAGGCAGGCCTTTTTTATGTGCGGCATCACGGGCCGTATAAAGTTTCCCGCTTATCAGAACCTCGTCTCCGGCTTTTAGGCCCCCGATCTTCTCTTTTGAAAGGGGAAGGGTCAATTTTTTCATGATTTAATTATATATCGTCCACAGCAAAATTGGGTGGGATTTACCAAAATATTCGTCGATAGATAAACAGAGGAAAAAATATGATGGAGAGAGCTTGTCTGACAAATCTGCCCAGATATTTGAGAAGCGCTGTTTCAAGAATATCTGCGGAAGTAAACAGGTCCTCATTAAATCCAACATTTATGCGTGCGATGAGGGCGGAACCGTTTGACATCACAGCGGCACTTTCTGTCGCAAGAACAGTTGATCCTAAAGATGTTTTTCAATGTATTAGAAATGATGCTGTTTCCGTTTTGAACGTTGCTGATCTGGTTGATGTAATGAACGACAAGCTGATAGAATCATTCGCATATAGTATTCTTCGTTCTTCACCGAAGGATGCATCAAGGACCGCCAGAGTGCTTGAGCTCTCTCCAAAAACAATGGGGATCAGCTCTGTTATCGGAACAATATTAAGAGGGCCGGATTGCCCTTTTCAAGCATTAAATGTACTCACAATGATATTGGCCAACGAAAATCTTTCCCTCGAAAAGAAAAAGCGATTATTACAATTCTTCCCTCACATATTGCTGCGACAGACCGAGGCCTACTGTGTTGATAACCCTTATCCCAGATTATTTGGTGCCGTCTTTAGCGTTGACACATATCGCGATGTCGCAAAAAAGATCATAAATGGGGATATCTCGATCAAACAAGCATCAGTAGAATTTGGGGGAATTAAAAAGCCCTATTTGACGAGAGGATTTTTGAGCTTCCATCACGATCGCATTCAATTGCCGCCCGATACTTGCGCAGCAATTCTTAATGCTCTGCCACAAGACGAAGCAGTCGATGTCCTTGTCGGCATGAGGAATGAAACATTGAGAGTGCTGCTCGGATTTTCCGGTATGGATGGGGCTAAAATCGATGAATTGCTGCGATTCGCGACCTAAACAGTATTAAATTTCGACTTTCGCATGCCTGTGAGCGTGGCACTCGATATTCACGGCCACCGGCAGGCTTGCAATATGACAAGGGAGTGTCTCGATATTCACCCCAAGACAAGTGGTCTTGCCGCCAAATCCTGAAGGACCGATCTTAAGTTTGTTTATCTTGCTTAAAAGCAGTTTTTCAAGCTGTGCGATGCTTTTTTGCGGATTATTTTTGCCCAAGCGTCTTAGCAGGGAACGTTTTGCAAGATAAGCACTTTTTTCAAAGTTGCCGCCTATCCCTATCCCTACGACGATCGGAGGGCATGGGTTCGGACCCGCATTTTTTACAGTATCCAAAACAAAATCGATCACTCCATCAATACCATCCGAAGGCTTTAACATTTTAAGTGCACTCATGTTTTCAGAACCGGCACCTTTTGCCATGACTGAAATTTTGATCTTATCACCGGGAACGATGTCTGTATGGATTATTGCCGGAGTGTTGTTCTTTGTATTTATCCTGTCAAACGGATCCCCAACAACAGACGTTCGGAGGAACGTCTGTTTTACGGCATTTTTGACGCCTCTGTTGATAGCTTCTTTAAACCCGCCTCCCACTATGCAAACATCCTGCCCTATTTCCGCAAAAACAATCGCAAGCCCCGTGTCCTGGCAAATGGGGATCAATTCTTTTTTGGAAATTTCGGAATTTTCAAGCAAAATATTTAACACATTTTTTGCGGTTTTTGAGGTTTCGTTTTTTACGGATTTTTTTAGCGCTTGCTCGACATCTTTTGGCAAATTATAGTTGGCCTTGATATAAAGCCTTTCTACTGCTTGTTCTATTTTTTTTGCTTTTATTTTTCGCATAACAGGATTGTATCTTTGATCACTCTGGCCGACCTGTGAAGCTCGTGTTTTTCTTCATCTGTAAGCTTGAGCTCTATTATTTCTTCGGCGCCGCTTGCCCCTATTTTTACGGGAACTCCTATAAAAACATCCAGAAGGCCATATTGGCCTTTGAGATATGTAGAACACGGGAGGACTTTTTTCTTGTCGTTCAAGATACAGTCGACCATTTCAACTGCCGACGAAGAAGGAGCATAATATGCGCTACCTGTCTTCAGCAGTTTTACGATCTCAGCGCCACCGTCTCTTGTTCTTTGAACGATCCCGGCAAGCGTCTCGGCTGCAACAACTTCTTTGACCGGCCTGCCATCTATGAATGTGTAATCTATAAGCGGGACCATCGCATCTCCGTGGCCGCCAAGAACAACCGCTTCTATTTTATCCGCAGCTGTTTTTGTCTCGGCAGAAAGAAAACAAACAAACCTGGAGGTGTCCAATATACCGGCCATGCCTACAACCTTGTTGTTATCAAACCCTGTAGTTTTCCAACACAGCTGGGTCATTACATCCAGCGGATTTGTGACCATGACGACGATTGACTTTGGGGCATATTTTTTAATATTTCTGGAAACTTCTTTGATTATCTGGCCGTTTTTCATTACCAGATCTTCTCTCGTCATCCCGGGTTTTCTCGCAAGTCCTGCCGTAACAACTACGATATCCGAATCCAGGATCTGAGCATAATCATTTGTTCCTTCTATTTTCTTTGTAAAACATTCTACGGGTGCGGATTGTAGAATATCCAGCGCTTTTCCCTGTGGCACCCCGTCAACAATGTCTACCAACACAACATCCGCAAGATTTTTTTCTACTATCCTGCGTGCAACTTCGGCCCCAACATTTCCTGCGCCTATTACTGATACTTTGGGCATATCGACCCTTCCAATTGAAAGAGGCGGTTCATGAACCGCCTCTACAATCTTTTAATTATCGCATCCGCCATCTGTGACGTGCCGACCGCTGTCGGATCGTTGCGGTCAGGCTTCATATCGTATGTCACATCTTTGCCTTCGGCAATCACTGCGGAAATAGCGTTTTCAAGTTTATCGGCCGCCGATTTCTCTCCAATATAACGTAGCATAAGTACGGCTGAAAGCATTTGCGCGACGGGGTTTACCTTATTCTGCCCTTTATATTTGGGGGCGCTTCCGTGCGTCGGTTCAAAAAGAGCGCAGTCCTGCCCTATATTGGCTCCCGGAGCAACACCGAGACCTCCAACCAACCCGGCACACAGATCTGAAAGTATATCTCCGTAAAGATTGGGAAGGACCAGCACATCATACAGCTCAGGCTTTTGCACAAGCTGCATGCACATATTGTCCACCAGGACTTCCTGATATTCGATCCTGCCTTCATACTCTTTTGCTACCTGTTTAGCAACGGCAAGAAAAAGCCCATCTGTATATTTCATTATGTTTGCTTTTGTTATAGCAGTGACTTTTTTTCTTTTGTTCTTCACGGCATAATCAAATGCGTACTCGACTATCCTTTTTGTACCTGAAATTGATATAGGTTTTATTGAAATCCCGGAATCTTTTCTTATCATTTTGCCCGAAGCTTTTTCTATATCGGCGATCAGTTTATTTGTCTCTTCTTTTCCTTCTTCAAATTCCACGCCGGCGTAAAGGTCTTCCGTATTCTCTCTTATTATCACCAGATCGATATTCTCATATTTTGAGCGGACACCTTTGTATGATTTGCACGGCCGCACGCAAGCGTAAAGATCAAGCTCTTTGCGCAGCGCTACGTTCACGCTCCTGAATCCTTTCCCAATAGGGGTCGTGATGGGACCTTTTAAGGCGATTTTATTCTTTCGTATGGAATCTATTACTTTTTGAGGAAGAGGGGTCCCCTCTTTTTCCATAACGTCGATGCCGGCATCAACTATTTCCCAGTCAATTTTTACTCCTGTCGCATCCACGCATCTTTTGGTCGCCATGGATATTTCCGGGCCTATCCCGTCCCCTGGTATCAAAGTAATCTTGTAAGGCACTTTATCCTCCTTTTGCCTAAGCTTGTGTGTGATTTTTACTTATTACCGGCCAATATTTCTTTTGCTATCAAAATCTGTCCCAGCGCGATCCCTCCGTTGTTAGTCGGTACTCTTTCGTTTATATAAACCTCGAGCCGTACTTTTTTGAGCTCACGGATAGCGGCCTCGAGCAAAAGCATGTTCTGGAACACTCCGCCGGAAAGGCAGACTTTTTTTATCTTGGTATCTTTGGATATAGACTTGCAGGCCCTTGCGATTGCTTTTCCCAAAGTATTGTGGAACTTATAGGATATATTCTCTGCGGGCACAGCCGATTTTATATCTTCTGCTATCTCCCTGATCATAACAGCAGGGTCCAGGAGATTGTTTTGGCTCACATCAATATTGTAGGACTTATATCCCTTGCCTGCGGCAATGGTCTCCAACTCTATAGCGGCTTGGCCCTCATAAGTAACTTCGTCCCTTATCCCGAGCAGTGCGGATACCGCGTCAAAAAGACTGCCCGCGCTGGATGTGATCGGCATATCCGAAGTTTTCAGCGCTTTTTTAAGCCGCCCGAATTGATCCTTGTGTTTTTTTACAAAATTTATCTTTAACTTGAAAACTTCTTCACCGAAAGCGTCATAAAGAAAAGAAAACGCCATTTTATACGGCTCTTTTACACAAGAATCTCCTTCCGGCATAGGCACGGGCTTCAAATGGCCTTTTCTTTCAAAGTTCCCGGGCTTACCGACAAATATCTCTCCGCCCTGTCCGTCGAGCGCAACTCCTATCACATCGGAATTTATATTGTGCTCCGCCATAACAGATGCAATATGGGCTTGATGATGCTGTACGGGAAAATGACTTATCCCGTGAAGTGCTGTTGCATATTTTGAACCGTAATGCCGGGTGTTCTGATCGTAAGCGACTGCTACAGGCCTCACCCTGAACATAGCTTCCATCCTTGCAACAGTTTTTCTGAAAAAATTCTGGGTATCAATAATTGACAGATCGCCCATATGCTGCGATAGAATAACGCTTTTCCCGCGCGACAGACCGAAAACATTGTTGCCCTGGGAGCCGGTAGCAAGAATTTCCGGCATCGGATCGGCTGAGATCTTTATAGGGTCGGGAACATAGCCTTTTGACCTGCGGACCTTAACGCTTTTGTTCTTAACTATCCTTACTATAGAATCGTCGGTGCGGTTCACTATTTTTCTGTCGTGCACAAGAAAATTGTCTGCTAGCCCTTTAAGAAGTATGACTGCTTTTTCATCGTCCTTTATTATAGGTTCCCCTATCTTGTTGGCGGAAAGCACGACAAGCGCCAAAAAATTGTCCTTAACCATAAGATAGTGGACCGGAGCTGACGGCATCATTACCCCGACATTACCGTTCCTGCTTGAAATATTATCGGGTAAGAGTATCCCCTTTCTCTTCTTTAGTATTACTATGGGCCTTGGAGGTGATTGCAAAAGTTCGGCCTCTTTATCGCTCACTTTGGCAAAAGATTTAATTTCTTTAAGACTGTAAGACATAACAGCAAAAGGCTTGTCGGGACTTTGTTTGCGCTTTCTAAGCTCTTCAATAGCCGCGTGGTTTGAAGCATCACAAAAAAGATGGTAGCCTCCCAAGCCTTTTACGGCCACTATTTTCCCTTCTTTAATTAGCTGAACTGTCTTCAGTATAGGATCAAGGGTCTCGATCCTTCTGCCGTCTTGGTCAAGAAGAAAAATGTGAGGACCGCAATCTTCACAAGCATTTGGCTCGGCGTGAAACCTTCTGTTGCCGGGATCGGAATATTCGTATTCGCAAAGGCTGCACATATGGAAAGAGCCCATGCTGGTCCTGGCGCGGTCATAGGGAATGTCCCTGATTATCGAAAACCTGGGGCCGCAGACCGTGCAATTTATGAAAGGATATCCGAATCTCCGGTCTTTCGGATTAAACAGCTCTTTTTCGCAGTCTTTGCAGGTGCCGATATCGGGCGGGATATGGACCGTCTTTTTACCGCTCTGAGCCGAAGGAAGTATCCTGAAACTCATGTATCCGATAGCAGGAAGCTGCATTGACTCTACTCTTAGTATCCTTGAATTTGGCGGTTGTTTGGCGTTGATTTGCGCAAGGAATTTGTCAACCTGTGCGGCGGGGCCTTCAACTTCGACCACAACGCCGTCGGGAGCGTTCAGCACCATGCCGGATAATCCCATTTTTTTGGCAATGTTGTATATTGTAGGCCTAAAGCCCACGCCTTGAACTTTTCCCTTAAATACAAATCTTTTTCTTGTAATGGAATCCACGGTAACGATCCTTCTTTTCTTGTTTTTGCTCAGGGGCTTTCATGCGAATGGTGTTTTAACCGGGGAAGTCCCGTATCTACTAACAGTACTATTTTAGCAATTTTGCCGTTTTGTGTCAATGAGGTATTTTTGGCTTAATTTAGCCTATTTTTAGAAGGAATAGCTATATCCGAGCATGGCCTCTACGCCTTTTAAGGCAGTTTCTTCGGGATTGTATTTTATGCCTGTATAGGCCAGTTCTCCATAAAGAGAAACATTGTCCTGGACTAAATATTTGCTCCCGAAATACGCGTGTGCGCCCCAGGCACCGGAGCTTCTTTCCCTATTCACCTTAAAAGGATAGATCAATCCGCCTCCTATATAGACATCGAGAGGCGAATCGAATGCTTTAAACTTGCCCAAAGAATATATAGCGTCTAAATTGACTGTTGCCAATTTTAGCGACTGTGTTTGGGCAGTTTCCGCCCCTGTTAAATAGCCAAAACTTCCCCTCAAAGAAGCTCCTTTTACCACGGAGTCAAGCGAATATGAAAGATCTCCTACCGCACCGGTCAATCCCGCGCTTGCTCCCGCTTTTATACCGACTTCAAGACCTGTTTTGCTAACCTGTACGGGATATTGCTCTTTTTTAGGAGAAGTAGAAAAATTGAAAGGTGCCGGCTTCTGGAGAGATCTGCCAAGCGGAACAGCCCTTGTCGGCTGCCCGCCGAAAGAAACCGATTTTTTTGCCGGTTTGTCAGTTTTGTCTAATCCCGCGGCATAACTTATCCCGGCAAAATAGATAATAAACGCTGTAATGGCACATTTTTTCATTCTTTACCTACCCTAAAGAGTCTATCACTGCGGACGATTTTAAGTCAATGATCAGGAAAACATTGCTTTTTGCCTGCGGCTCCTATGGTATGAAATCGCAAAACGGTGAGCTTCATCACGCAACGATCTCAGCAAAAGCATGGCTTTGGAATCTTTTGGCAAAACAAGCGGCGGCTCATTATTTGATATATATATATCCTCATTCTTCTTTGCTATCGAAATAAGTTTGAGGTCCGATATGCCCGCATCTTTGAGCGCTTTTTCAGCGCTGCTTCTTTGCCCGGACCCGCCGTCGACCACAACTATATCCGGCAAAGGAAGTTGATCCTTCAAGCTCCCTGAATATCTCCTGAACACAGTTTCATAGACAGCTGCCGTATCATCCGGAAGTGACTGAGTAGAGATCTTAAATTTGCGATAATGGGCTTTGAACGGATCCCCGTTTACAAATACGACCATAGCTCCGACTGTTTGGGAAGCTCCTGTGTTAGATATATCAAAAGCCTCTATGCGCGCAGGGAGCTTGTCAAGACAGAGTCTATGCATAAGATCTTGCATTGATCCTTTATTGTTGCGGCTTTTAACCCTTTGCCTTTGTTTAAAAGGCGAGTCAATGGACTCTTCTATGCGGTACAGCTTGTCGCGCAAATCTGCCGCCAGTTCGAATTTGCTATTTGCGCTTGCTTCTTCCATGAGCTTTTTCATTTCTTCCGCGAGCTTTTCCGGCCCCGCTTCAAGAAATTTCTTGGCTTGACATGCCTTAACGGCGTAGTCTTTTTTGGATATCGCGCCAATACACGGCGCCTGGCATTTTTTCATATAGTAATTCAGACATGGTTGGCGCCTTTTCTTAAATACTCCTGAAGAACACTTTCTCAGGCCAAAGATCCTAGAAGCGGTCTTGAGGAGCAACCCTGCCGCACCAGATCTAAAGCGCCCGAAATACACAGACCCGTCGTCATCTTTTGTTCTTGCAATGCTAAGAGCGGGATAGTCTTCGGAGATCGTAAGTTTTATATATGGGTACTGCTTGTCATCGCGCATTGAAATGTTGTAGCGCGGTTTGTATTTTTTTATAAGTCGGGCTTCAAGTATAAGTGCGGACAGTTCGCCTTTTGTAAGTATATGATCAACCGAACATATTTTTGAGCCGAGTTTTGTGCGAAAGTGAGCGGACACCCTTTTTTTTATCGATTTGGATTTTCCGATGTAAATGATGTGCCCGTCTTTGTCTTTTAGCAGATAGACGCCGCATGCATCCGGTAATTTCATGTCGCGATCCGTTATGGGATTACGGCCACCTGTATTTTGGCCTCGATATCCGAAAATAGCTTTATTGTGACGGGATAATTGCCAGGAGCTTTTATATGCTGATCAAGATGGATCTTCCTTTTGTCAAGTTCGATCCCGGCGGCTTCTTTTATTGCGTGGGCTATGTCCGCGTTTGTGACCGAACCGAACATTTTTCCGCCTTCCCCCACGTCTACTTTGATCTCCAAGGACAGCGCACCGATCTTTTTGGCCGCCTCCTTCAGAAGGACTTTTTTATCTTCAATCTTTTTCTCTATCTTTTTCTTATTTTTTTCGAGATATTTTATTGCCGCATCGGTAGCTACTATCGCGATCTTTTTTGGGATCAGATAGTTCCTTGCGTAACCTTCGGATACATCGACTACCTCGTTCTCGTCCCCGATATTTACAGTGTCTTTCAGTAATACTACTTTCATTATTGCTTACTCCGCTGTATAAGGCACAAAACCGATCTGCCTTGCCCTTTTAATTTCTTTTGCGAGCGCTCTCTGGTGCTTTGCGCAGCATCCTGACGAGCGCTGGGTCATTATCTTGCCGCGCTCCGTCATGAACTTGCGCATGAGATCTATATTTCTATAGTCAAGAAGGCTTTTGTTGGCACAGAAAAAACACGGTTTTTTCCGGCGTTTTCTGCCGTCCGGATGCCCGTCCCTTCTTTTGTTCCTCTTGTCCCCGTTAAAACTTTTTCTTCGGCCTTCTCCAACCATTAGAATGGCACCTCCTGATCGTCTGTATTTATTTTTTCCTCTGCTACCGCCTCTGCCGGGACGTCAATCACTGCCTTCTGTGATGCATCCGGCTTGCGGCCGAGCATCTGCATATTTTCCGCTACCACTTCCGCAAAAACCTTGGGCTGACCGTCCTTTTCATATTTTCTTATCTGCAGAGCGCCTTCTATTGCGACCGGCTGGCCTTTTTTCAAATACGTCTTGCAGATCTCGGCAAGCTTGCGCCAAGCTACTATGTTAATAAAATCAACATCGTTGCCGGCTTCCGCTGATCCGGAGGACTTGGAAGTGAACCGGTTCACCGCTATAGAAAATCTGGCCACCGCTATACCGGATGTTGTATATCTAACTTCCGGGTCCCTTGTCAAATTCCCTATAAGGAAGGCTTTATTATACATTAGAAAGGAAGGTCCTCTCCTAAATAACCGCCTTCATCTTCGGTCTTACTCTGTTCATCGGCCTTTGCTTTGGCTGCCTTTTTACCGTCCAAAACCACTACATTGCTTGCTACGATCTCTGTAACATATCTTTTGACGCCTTCCTTGGTGTCAAAAGACCTGTTCTGTATCCTTCCATCTACCAGCGCCAACTGCCCTTTTGAAAGATTTTGCGAGGCGTACTCGGCATTGTTGCGCCAAGCTATTACATCGATAAAATCCGTCTCTTTTGGCGCAGAACCGAATCTCATTCTTTCAACTGCCAGCTGGAACCTTGTCATCGGGACCGCGTCCATTGTGGTTCTTATTTCCGGATTGGAGGTGAGGCGTCCGACCAGGATTATCTTATTCAGGCTTGCCAATTAACATCTCCGGGTTCACTTCAACCGCGCTTTCGGCTTCTTTTTCCTCTGCCTGTTGGATATCTTCCGGTGCTTTTGTTATCATGAAACGCATCACATCTTCGTTCACTCTGATCAACGTGTTCAGCTCGTTCGGCAGGGTCCCGGGGCCTTCGAATTCAAACTCCGCAAAAAGCCCTTCTTTTACGCCGTTGAATTTTCTCATGCGGGAGGCCAATTTCCTCATAATGGGCTTAGGTTTTTTCTGGATCGTTCCGCCCAAAGAAGTCATTTTCTTCTCAATTTTTGCCAAAGCCGCTTCTACTTGGGCTTCGCCGGTCCCTGGCTTGAATGCAATGACCAAAACATACTTTTCCATTATGTTTTGATTATATCAATAACCGCTTCGAGTTACAAGCGCAAATGAGCATTCCTAGAGTTTCAGCAGGACGGTACGGGAACTGCGTTCATATTCTTCAAGTTTCATCCTGATTTCCTTGGCATTTCTAAAAAGTTCGGGAATAAGTATATATTCGAGTGCATTCACCCGACGGCGGGTCTCTATTATCTGCTTGGCTAAAAGCCGGACAGCCTTGTCTCTTGAAGCCATGGTTACAAGGTCCGGAAGTATCTTGCTGAAGATTTTTACAGCTTCAAAAAGCTCCACACTTCTCCCTGCGGTAAGTGCCGGAACTTTTTGTTCCGCTTCCAAATGATAGTTCGGAATGATTACTCCCATTATGTTCTTAGAGGATGTCTTTATTTCTAACGCGGTGATCTCGTCTCTCCCGGGATCGAGATCATGAGGCAAGGAAAAAGAGGTCGCTGCCGAAGATTTTGAAAATATCCCGCCAAGCAGAGGCTCCAGTTTTTCATAAAGTTCCACATATTCTTTTTTTGTGGATAAAAATCTCTGGACAAGCCCGTCCAGCTTGTCTTTAAGCAGCTTATGCCCGCGTCTGGCCAGTTCCGACCGGCGTTTTAGCAGGAGCAGCTGCATCCTTGTGGCATTAACTTTTATTTTCATACTTTTCTATCAATTCAAGCTTGATCCTTTTAAGCTCTTCTCTTGGAAGGATCCTGAGAAGCTCCCATGAAAGGTCCAGGGTCTCTTCGATCGTGCGGGCTTCGTTTTCGCTTTGACCGATGAATTTCCTTTCGAATTCTCCCGCAAATTCCAGATATTTTCTGTCAGTCTCTGAAAGCGCGGCTTCTCCGAGTATTACAACAAGCTCCCGGACCTCGCGGCCTCTCGCATAAGACGCAAAAAGCTGGTTCGCAAGCGAGGCATGGTCGTCTCTCGTGCGGCCTTCACCTATAGCTTTATCTCTGAGGCGTGAAAGCGACGGCAGGGGATCTATCGGAGGATATATCCCTTTTCTTTCAAGCTCCCTGCTCAATATTATTTGTCCTTCAGTAATATATCCGGTAAGATCCGGGATCGGATGTGTTTTATCGTCATCAGGCATAGTAAGTATCGGAATAAGCGTTATTGAACCCGGCTGGTCCTTTATCCGACCGGCGCGTTCGTATAAATTGGCCAGATCCGTATATAAATATCCCGGATATCCGCGCCTTCCGGGGATCTCCCTTCGGGCGGCGGAAACTTCCCGCAGGCTTTCGCAGTAATTGGTCATGTCGGTCAATATGACCAGCACGTGCATCCCTACTTCAAAAGCAAGATACTCGGCTGCGGTAAGCGCAAGCCTGGGCGTTGCGATCCTTTCAATGGCAGGATCCGATGCAAGATTTATGTAAAGTACGGAGTTTTCAATCGCGCCCGTCCGGCGGAATCCCGAAATAAAAAATTCAGCTTCTTCGTAAGTTATCCCCATTGCGCCAAAAACGACGGCGAAGGATTCTTCTTTGCCGCGGACCTTGGCCTGATGGGCTATTTGCGCCGCAAGTCTTGAGTGTGGAAGTCCGGACGCAGAAAAAATGGGAAGTTTTTGCCCGCGTGAAAGGGTATTTAGCCCGTCTATGGTGGAGATCCCCGTCTGGATAAAATCATTCGGGTAATCCCGGGCATATGGATTTATCGGGAGCCCGTTAACATCAAGCTTTTTTGAAGGAATGAGTTCCGGAGCGCCGTCCAAGGGCCGCCCCAATCCCGAAAATATCCGTCCCGTCATGTCGGGAGAAACGGCCAGCTCAAGCGACCGGCCTTTGAAAGCAAGGCTTACTGTCTTTATATCAAGTCCTTCGGTGCCTTCAAATACCTGAACAAGTGCTTTGTCGGCGCTGATCTCGAGGACTTTCCCAAGCCTTATTTCTCCGGATTTGAGTTTTATCTCGACAAGCTCATCATAGGACACCCCCGTCACGCCTTCCACAAGCATCAGCGGTCCCGTGATCTCCGATATTTTGATCTTATTCATGTCGCCCTCCGCTTCTAAGCGCACCGATCAAGTTTGCTGCCTGTTCTGGAAGCTCTGCGGCCGAAGCTTCGTCCAAAAATCTTGCTCCGGCGATCTTTTCGACTATTCCGCTGATTTTTATGCGCTCCATATCGGCGCCCTCTTCAAGAGCAAGCAAGGCCTGCCTGAAAAATTCAAGTATGGCTTTTAGCATGTGATATTGTTTCTTAAGAGACGAATACTGGTCAATGGGATCGAATGCGCTTTGGTAAAGGAAATCTTCCCTTATCATTTTGGAAGCAAAAAGCACTAACTGTTCCTTCGGTGAAATAGACTCCACTCCGACAAGACGTACGATCTCTTCGAGTTCGGCTTCCTGCGCCAGCAGTTTCAAACATTCTTCCCGGACCTCATCAACGTCTTCAGCCACTTCTTTTTTGAAATACGGGGAAAGGTTTGCAATATAAAGTGAATAAGATCTTAGCCAGTTTATTGACGGGAAATGTCTTTTGTTCGCGAGTGTTTCATCAAGCGCCCAAAATACTTTTGTTACCCGCAGAGTATTTTGCACTACGGGTTCTGAAAGGTCCCCTCCCGGAGGAGAGACGGAGCCTATGATAGTAAGAGAACCTTCTCTTTCCGGCCTGCCTTCGCATTTTCCGCAGCCGGAGCGCTCATAAAAATCGGCCAGACGGGATCCGAGATACGCAGGATACCCTTCTTCCCCGGGCATTTCTTCAAGACGGCCGGACATTTCTCTCAAAGCTTCGGCCCAGCGAGACGTGGAATCAGCCATCATCGCAACGTTATATCCCATATCCCTAAAATATTCGGCTATTGCGGCTCCTGTGTAGACAGAGGCTTCTCTTGCGGCTATAGGCATGTTTGATGTGTTTGCTATAAGTATCGTCTTTTCCAGCAGCGGCCTTCCGCTTTTCGGATCTTTCAGTTCCGGAAATTCCTTAAGCACGTCCGTCATTTCGTTTCCCCGCTCGCCGCAGCCCACAAAAACGATAAGATCTGCATCCGACCATTTTGCCATCTGATGTTGTATAACTGTTTTACCCGCACCAAACGGTCCCGGCACACAGGCCGCCCCGCCTTTGGCAATAGGGAAAAACGAATCTATTATTCTCTGGCCTGTCACAAGAGGAATGGATGACGGATATTTTTCCTTGACTTCCCGGCGTTTTCTTACCGGCCACTTCTGAAGCATGGAGAGCTTTTTCCCGCTGACCACCGCAACGGTTTCCTCAACGGTAAACGCTCCGGGATTTATCGCTTCGACTTTCCCGTTTATTCCCTGCGGGACCATTATCTTATGGACTATCAGCGGAGTTTCCTGAACGGTCCCGATTACATCTCCCGGCTTCACGGAATCGCCCTCTTTTACCAAAGGCACAAAAGACCATTTTTTACTTCGTGAAACGGCCGGGACATCTATCCCTCTGGCAATAAAAAATCCCGATGCCTTCATGATGTCTTTAAGCGGCCTTTGTATGCCGTCAAATATCGCCCCGATCATCCCGGGCGCCAGTTCAACAGACAACGGGCTTCCCGTGTTCACCGCTTCATCGCCGACTTTAAGTCCGGAGGTCTCTTCATACACCTGTACCGAAGCAAGATCCCCGCGAAGTTCTACTACCTCCCCTATAAGACGTTTTTTCCCAAGCCTGATAAGGTCTCCTTTTCTTGCCCCTTCAACCTCGGCCACAACCAATGGCCCCGCAACCTTTTTTATCATTTTATAGAGCTCCTGTTGCTTTCTTTGTCAATTCTCTTAGATTCTCCCTGAAAAACCCTTTGACTTTCCTAAAATCCGGGATACAGATAAGGCTGATGCCGCCGGCTTCGGCTTTTGCCATGACGTCAACATTGGCTTCCGCCACGCTTTCAAGTACAAATGCCATTGAATATTCTTTGTCCTGCGAGATCTCCTCAACGGCTGCAGAGAATTTTGTTTCGGAATCCACAGGAAATACTTTTACCCCGCTAAAAGCAAGCGGTTTTATAATATCTTTTTCTCCGATCAGGGCTATTTTAGACATAAGAAAGACGAACGCTCCTTTTTATGTCTTCAACCGGGGTGTTCAGCTGTTTTGCCGTAAAGATCATGCGCAGGTTTTTTATTTCGGTTTCCCTGGCGACAAAAAAACCTATGGCCGGATCAATCCCGAAAGACTTGTATTTAGCGGGCCTCACCGTTTCAATAAGAAAATCGTCTTCTTCTTTTTCAAGTTCGGAAAGACTGCCGGTCTTTTTATAGTTTTCGATCCCGCGGACAACAGCAGCGCCATAATCACTGTACCTGGTCTCTGAAAGTATATTCTCTGGGTCCCTGGTACTATTCATAAGAGCTGCTTTAATGCCGGAAAAAAACGAATAGGCAGCGGCATATCTTTTAAACACCCGGCTCTCGGACCCGGCCGCTGTTTTATGAAGCAGTTTTGAATAATCCGCCACCGCGATACTCCTGACAAATTTTTGTTTCATCGCATCTATTGCCGGCTCAAAAGGGCACAGCTCTTCGAGTATTGCGAGAGTTTTCGAAGTCTCCATGTCAAGCAACCCGGAAAAATCAAAGGGGCTTTCGAGACGGCTTATCGTTTCCGCATAACTGCGGTTCTCGGAAAGCACGGAAAAAGAGCTTTCAAAGTCCTTTGAATCTATCATCATGGCAAGGCTAAGGTCGCCGATCAAATATGCCTCCATTGATCTTATCCTGCCTATTGCGTAAGCCAGCTTAACCATATAATATTTTCGCAACCTCTATTTCTTTTTCTTCCCTGTGCTTTTCCGGAAAAGCAGCAAGAGCGGAATCTAATATCCTCCGTTTTTCTTCAAGTACCCTTTTTTTTGCCTCCAGCCTGGCGGGTATCACAATGCTGCGTTTCTCTTCTTCGGCAAGTTTTTTGCCGCGAGCCAAAAATTCAACCTTTATCGCATCAGCTTTTGTTAAAGCTTCGTCCCTGATCTTGCTGACAACCAGATCGCATTTCTTTTTTATTTCCAGGGCCTTTTCTTCAGCCTCTGAAATAATCTTCTCTTCAATCTCTTTTATGCCCATTTTCTAGATCTTTATGCTCGACACCAGGATAATTGTGGCCAAAAGCCCCAAAACCGCGTAAGTCTCGACCATCGCCGGCAGGATTATGGCTTTCCCCATTTCTTCCGGACGCTTGGCTATCAGCAGTATTCCGGCAACGGACGCGCGGCCTTGATAATATCCGGAAACCAGTCCCGCTATGCCAAGCGGCAAAGCAGCAAAGAAAAGCTGCAGTCCGGCACTGAAAGGTACGGCCATTCCTCCTCCCAAAAGGTTTATTTTCATCATTATGTAGAAGGCCCCGAGAAATCCGTAAAATCCCTGCGTCCCGGGCAACGCCAGCATTACCAGTACACGCCCGAATTTTTCAGGATCCTCCGTGATGACGCCTCCCGCGGCCTCTGCCGCTATTGAAATCCCCCATGCGGAACCGGAAGCTCCTAAAAACGCGGCAAAAGCCGCTCCGGCTATCGCGAGCCCTATTCCCCAATCCATAGTTCGTACCTCCTTTTACTTAATCACGACATATTTTGTTTCGTAGCCAAAAGGTTTGAATTCTTTTCCGGACCCTTCGTAAAATTTCCCGAAGAATTCCACGAGCTGAAGCCTGGCAGAATGGATAAAAGCGCCTAAAACCGATATTACCAGATTAAAAATGTGTCCGACAACCAGTATCGCGACCATTAACAAATATCCGATGTAGGGCACGTTCCCGGTAAGTTCAGCTATTATATTGACGACCATCCCTATTATAGACGTGGTCATCATAAGCGCAAGCAACCGCGAATATGAAAGAGTGTCCCCGAGAAATCCGGTTGTCCTGTATAGGCTCAGGATCCCCTTTATGCCTTTTTGGAAAATATTTTTTTCTTGCCTTCCCTGCGTCAACACCAAAAGCGTGGCTCCCGCCATTGACATGATCGAAAGCACTCCGGAATAACTTTGTGCCGCCGCTGAAGAAACTGCGTATCCCGACAAAGACAGAAGAAAGAATATCCAAAGTCCGTCGTCCAAAATGCCGTCAACCCATTGATTTTTTTGTATTTTAGATAACATGGAAACGAATATCCCGTAAATAATCTGCAAAAGTCCCAGACCGACAGACAGCCCTAAAACGCTCAGCGGATTTTTTATCGGGTCTATCAATCTCATTTTTATCAAAAAGGGGCCTGCGGGAGCCGGGATCCGTGCAAGATCTATGCCAAAATACGACCCCGAGATCACACCGACAAAAATCGTCGCTATCCCCCCTACAAATAGCAGGATCAGGAGTTTTTTCCCGCCTTCCGAAAGCGTTAGTTTTCGTAAATAATACCAACTGACTATCGACAATATCAGCCCGTACCCGACATCGGACAGGCACATCGCAAAAAACAAAAGGTAAAACATGGAAAGCGGCCCTGTAGGGTCTACTTCGCCTTTCCCGGGCAGACCGAAGATCCTGGTTATCGCTTCGAAAGGATAAAAAACGGCAGCATTTTTTAGCAATGTCGGAGGGTCTTCCCCCTCTTCAGGTAAAACTCTCTCGATCGCACATAGGGGAATTTCATTTTTTAATTCTTCTGATAAGCCCGGCAATTTGTACTTGGGAACCCAGCCCGACAGAAAAAAAGTACTGCCGGTAACTCCTGCTTTGCGCTCAGCCGTCTTTTTTACGACCTTCTGAAAGAAGTAGTCATAAACATAGGAAAGCTTTGAAAGATGCGGGACATATTTTTTCAATTCCGAAATGATCGTTCCGTTTTCCTGCTCAACTTCCTTCAAAGATGTCTCTATCGCTGCGAGTTCCTGCGAAGCGGTCCTCTCCGATAGCGGGAGGGAGACTTTTTCAAAATTGATTTTTGAGAGTATATCGTCTATTTTTGCGCTGTCCTTTGCATAAAAAATAATGACATGCGTTTTGTCGGGATTTCCCGATATTATCTCTATCGCCGACGCCGGGATTTGTGACGACAATTCCTCCTGCAACAACTGCATCTTCTTTGTCTTGACGGAGCCGGCAACCATACAGGTCTTTTTCGTACAGGACAAATCCTTCAACTTGACTTTTAACGCGGCCCAAGGCAGCAAAATGTCCCTTTCTTTTTTTAACGTCGACAAAAGATTGTTCAGATTTGACAGCTCGCTTTCCATGCTTTTTATTGAGGAGAGCACGGAGCGCCAATCAAAATCGTGAGAGGTCTTTTCAAGCACCGACATTTCTACCGGCTCTTTATAAGGGACAAAGTTTTCAATGAAGCTTTTTTTCTTTCCTGATACCTTAACAAGCAGGGAGATCGCCAGCTCAAGCTCAGGAAGCAATGGTTCAAAATCTCCGGACTTGTATTCCGAAGGGCCTTCCTGCTGCGCATCTAAAGGGTGTAGCGTGCGGTCTTTTTGCAGGATAGAAAGTATCTTGTCTTTAACTGAGATATGGCCGATGACGGCTATCTTTTCCATGTCGGCTATTGACATAGCTTTTTCGCCTCATCGATCTTAGAACTCGATCTTTTTCTGATAGCAAGAATGCTTTCCTCGCAACCCTTTTCAATATCCGCCTTTTCTTTTTGAGCTTCTAAACGCGATTGCTCGATCATTTTAGAGATAGTGCTTTTTCCTTCTTCTTTTGTTTTGGCTATGATTACAGCAGATTCTTCTTTCGCATGGTTTATTGCAAGCTTTGTCTTTCTTTCGGCAGAAGATACTATTTCCAAAGCTCTGGCTTCTATAGAGAGGATGGTTTGAACTGTTTCTATTGGCATACTATTTCAAAAGGAATTATATCACTAATATCTCAAACATTGAAACGGACATAAACAAGATCCCCGTCCTTAACGAAATATTCTTTTCCTTCGAGCCTTACTGCTCCATTTTCTTTAGCATGGGCATACGTTCCCATATTAATAAGCTCTTCCGCACTTATCACTTCGGCACTTATAAAGCCCTTTTCCATGTCAGTATGTATCTTGCCTGCCGCACTAACAAGTTTTGTTCCATTTGTCGCCGTCCAGGCCCTGGTCTCTTTCTCATTGCCGGTGAAAAATGTTATCAGATCCAGAGTTTTATATCCTGTCTTTATCAATTCTTGTAAACGAAGCTCTTTGATGCCTATTTCAGCCAAATATTGGGCTGCCTCTTCTTTTGAGAGCTCGAGTATCTCTTCTTCAAGTTTTGAACAGATCTCTACCAAAGGCGCTCCGATTGTATTTGCTGCGGACTCCGCCTCTTTAACAAAACCGTTGCGCCCGGAAACAAACGATTTTTCATCCGTGTTTGTCACTATTATCTGGGGTTTCATCGTCAGAAGAAAAAGCGGGCCTAAAACACTTTTTTCTTCATCGCTCCATGAAGCCGAGGAAAGCGGAGAGCCTTTCCCTACGGCTTCCTGCGCCTTTTTAAAAACACCGGCCTGGTGTTGCGCCGCTTTATCGTTCGATTTCAAAAGCCTTTGCAGTTCTGAAAGTTTTTTTTCTATTGTTGCCAGGTCCGAAAGAAGAAGTTCGGAATTTACCGTCTCTATGTCCCTTATGGGGCCGGGAACCCCTTCAACATGCGCTACGGAAGGAGAATCAAAACACCTTACAACATGTGCGATGGCATCAACTTCTCTTATATTTGCAAGAAACTTGTTCCCAAGCCCTTCTCCCCTGCTTGCGCCTTTCACCAGGCCTGCAATGTCGACAAATTCTATTGTGGTCGGGATCGTTTTTTGAGACTTCATGATCTTGGATATATTTACAAGCCTCTCGTCAGGAACTTCCACTATGCCAAGATTAGGATTTATTGTCGTAAAAGGATAATTCGAGACTTCCGCATGCGCTTTTGTAAGACAATTGAACAGCGTGGATTTGCCTACGTTTGGCAGTCCTACGATCCCGATCTTTAGCGACATTTGATGATTTCCAAGGAGATATCAAGCGCTTTTGGAGAGTGTGTAAGGGCTCCAACGGATATAAGATCGACACCGCTTTTAGCTATTCTTTTTACATTCGTTAAATTTATCCCGCCGGACGCCTCAAGAAATATTTTTTTTCCGGATCTTTTTGAAAAGGTTTTTGCCGTTTTTACGGCCTTCTTAAGCTTTTCTGCTGACATGTTGTCCAAAAGGATCCTGTCCGGCATTGCCTTAAGCGCGCTTTTCAACTCTGAAAAGTTTTTCACCTCGATTTCAACAGATTTGCCCGTCTTTCTTGCCTTTGTAACGGCTTTCTTTATGTCGGGTTCGGCAACAAGATGATTGTCCTTTATCAGAACAGCATCATATAGCCCCATTCTATGGTTCACTCCGCCGCCCATTTTTACGGCAAATTTCTCGATCCTTCTGAGGTTCGGGGTGGTTTTCCTTGTATCAAGTATTTTTGCTCCCGTTCCGGCACAGAGTTTAGCAAATTTGTCTGTTAATGTGGCGATCCCTGACAACCTTTGAAGAAAATTAAGCGCCACTCTTTCACCGGATAGTATCGGAGCGGCAGGTCCGCTTAAAGATGCGATAATATCGCCTTTTGTTATCTTCTGACCGTCTTTTTTGTGTTTCACAAAAGATACTTTCCTGTTAAGAGAAGAAAAAACCAGCTTCGAGATGTCCACTCCAGCAACCACTCCGTCTTCTTTTGCAATAATGACGGCTTTTGCCCGCATTGCAGATGGCACAAGACATATAGTAGTTATGTCCCCTTTGCCTATATCCTCTTTGAGGGCCCGCCTTATTGTGTCTTTCATTGTTTCTATTTTAGAAAAAAGGTCGTTATATAGTAGTACAAAAGAGGCGCTGTAAAGATAAAGCTGTCCATTCTGTCAAGCACTCCGCCATGTCCCGGAATTATGTTGCTTGAGTCTTTTGCGCCCGCGTCTCTCTTTATCAATGATTCGGAAAGGTCACTAAGTTGCCCGACTATCCCAACAAAACCGCCTATCATAAGATAATGCATTATGTTTACCGGATAGAATGTCCCCTCATACGCCATGCCAAATAAAACAGCCGCGATCACGGCTCCGGCAAAACCCGCGACAGCTCCTTCTATGGTCTTTTTGGGGCTGATATAAGGACTTAGCTGGCGTTTTCCGAATTGTTTCCCGATAAAATAAGCCAGCGTATCAGCTGTCCATACTACAAACATCAGAAGGAATAAAAATTCTCCGTGGGGAGTCAAGGCCCGAAGCAGAACAAGATAGCTAAAAAGCCAACCTACATACAAGATCCCTAAAAGAGTTATTGAAATATTTGCGGTTGCATGAGCGCTCCTTTTGATAAAAATGCCTGCACAAAAACAACAAAGAACTGCTGCGGTAAGGATCGCTGTTGAAGCCGGTTCCCAACTCGGATGTTTGATCGTGTTGTACACAAAGGTGATTATTATCAGATTGAAGAGGTTCCCAAGCGTATAGTACGGATTAAAACCTTTCTTTTTCATCAGATTGTACAGTTCGTTTATCGATATTGTAGCAATGACCGCGACCAGAGCAAAAAACCACAGCCCGCCAAAATATGTGCACGCAAAGATCACGGGCACCGATACCAGAACGGTCAAAAGTCTTTCGATCATATTTTTACCTCCCGAATCTGCGCATCCTGTTGGAATAATCCCTTATTGCAGACAAAAATTCTTTTTTCCTGAAATCCGGGAAAAATGTCTCTGTCACCAATATTTCCGAGTAAGCTATCTCCCACAAAAGAAAGTTGCTTATTCTCATATCCCCTCCGGTCCTTATCAAGAAGTCCGGATCCGGGATATCCGGAAGATAAAGGTTTTCCGAGATCAGTTTTTCGTCTATTGTCAGATTGCCGTGCGATTTTGAAAGTTTGGCGATCTTTTTACAGGCATCAACTATCTCGGCGCGCCCGCCGTAATTATACATGACCTGCATGTTGAGTCCCGTATTAGACCCCGTGGCATTTTCTATCTCGGCGATCTTTGCCAGCATCTCTTCTTTTTTTATCTCGTTAAGCCTGCCTACAAACCTGATTTTCACGTTTTTTTTGCGCAGGGCTTCTGCTTCGGTATTAATTGCCTCGACAAACAGCCATTCAAGGTATTGGACTTCATCCTTTGGCCTAAAATTATTCTCGGTAGAAAAAGCGTAGATCGTCAGATATTTTATCCCTGTTTCTATGCAGGCGTTATAAATATCCCTAAGTGCTTCCAGGGCATATTTATAACCGGCCACTTTAGGCAATCTTCTTTTTTCCGCCCAACGGCGGTTCCCGTCCATGATCACGGCAACATGACAGGGAATATTTTCTATTGCAGCAGATATTCCCTGTATTATGGCTTTTTTCTTAAAAAACGAGGGGAATTTAATCACGGGTCAAACTTCCATGACTTCTTTCTCTTTTAAAGAGACTAGCTTGTCAATACCGGCCGTCTCGCTGTCCGTGAGCTTTTGTATCTCCAGATCAAGATGTTTTGCCTGGTCTTCGGTTATCTTTTTTGCATCCTTTTGTTTTTTTGTTTCATCTATAGAATCCCGTCTTATGTTCCTTACGGCTACTTTTGCGTCTTCCGAGTGTTTTTTTATGGCCTTTACAAGGTCCTTTCTTCTTTCTTCGGTCATAGGCGGAAGCATTACCCTGATAAGTGTCCCTTCAACCTTTGGCATTGCGCCCAGATCAGCCTGCTGCAGCGCTTTGTCTATTGCCGACATCGCGCCTTTATCAAACGGCTGGATGGTGATCTGTTTTGATTCCGGGGTGGCAATATTGGCAAGTTGTTTTAACGGAACTGACGAGCCATAGTAATCCACATGGATATTATCAACCAAAGCGGCGCTGGCTCTTCCGGTGCGTATTGAAGAAAGCTCTTTTTTAAAAGCTTCGAGCGCTTTGCCCATTCTTTCCTGAGTTTTTTTGATTATATCGTCCATTATGCTTTCCCTCCCCCTCTAATTGCCGACAACCGTCCCAACGGTTTTCCCTTGAAGAGCGGCTTCTATGTTGCCTTTTTTTGTCAGATCGAGCACAATTATCGGTATTTCGTTGTCCATGCAAAGTGATACAGCTGTTGAATCCATGACCTTCAGCCGTTTTTTTAGTATTTGCATGTAACTCACTTTTTTATACCTTCTGGCTTTTGGGTTCTTTATGGGATCTTCTGAATAGATCCCGTCAACTTTTGTTGCTTTGAGTATGACATTGGCATTGATCTCTGCGGCCCTGAGCGCGGCTGTTGTATCGGTAGTAAAATACGGGTTCCCCGTACCGCCGGCAAAGACCACTACACGGCCTTTTTCCATGTGCCTTATGGCGCGGCGTCTGATATACGGTTCGGCTATGGCAAACATCTCTATGGCGGTTTGGACCCTGCAGAATATCCCTATTTTTTCAAGTGCGTCCTGTATAGCAAGCGCGTTGATCACCGTGGCAAGCATGCCCATATAATCGCCGGTAGCCCTGTCGGTGCCGTTGGAGCTTCCGCCCCTGAAAATATTGCCGCCGCCAACCACTATCGCAAGTTCTACTTTGTGTTTTTTTAGTTTTTTGATCTCTTCGGCAAGCATGCCCAATATTTTGTGATCAATACCAAATCCCTGTTTGCCGCCGATAAATTCACCGCTTAGTTTGAGGATAACGCGCTTATATTTGAGCTTCATAAATCTATGAAAGTATAACAGAGATAAGAGTTTGGTGTCAATTTGCTCAAGCTGGCGCAACACATGCAGCCATCATGGCATCATAAGCCTGTTGCATCTGTTCAAATGATTTATATCCGTTCTTTTCGCTTCCAAACCAGTAAGAGCCGACAACAAACCATCTGGCGCCAGCAGAAAACATTTTCCCAATATTTTCATGCGAGACCGCCCCGTCAGCCGCAACAAGCATGGAGAAACCTAAATTTCTCAACATTGAAATATTATTAAGCCCTCTTTCATCAAAGCCCCTGCCGCCATCTCCCGGAATTACAGTCATTGCAAGACCGAAATTAACGTAGTATTCAAGAACCTTTAAATTTTCTGGACTTTCATCAGGATTAATGACAAGACCAGGTTCAATTTCTAACGATTCCCGAATGTGTCTCAACACATTATGAATGCCTCCGTGTTGCAGATTGTCCTCGACAAATGCTCCGTAATGGACGGACATGAAATCAACGACCCCCCTAAATCCGGAAAGATATTTATTAAATGCACCAACACCTCCATGAGTGGAGGGACGCACCATAAAATGCGCATCGATTGGTAATTGAATCCTGCTTTTAAGTTCTTTCGCCAAATCTGGAGTAAATATGTCCATATTAGAAGGTTTCCCGCCAGTATTTACATATTTAGGATCAAAGATATCAAGATGCAGCGTAGATGCCCCTGCATCTTTTGCCCACATCGCTCTTCTAAAAAATTCTGTGTGATTGCGATCTCGAAGGAACGGAGACAAGGTCGTCAACGAAGGATTAATGATCGGGACGGGGCTTTTCGCGAAAGATTCGCATAAACGCATTTGGTTTTTCTCCTTTTCCTGTATCCACAATATCTATCGTCAGCTTTTTCCCAAAATTTCACTCTTTTTTCGTGATAAAATTTAAGAGTGGGGACAGTCAAAGAATACGCAAAAATTTATGACGTCATCGTGATCGGTGCCGGCCATGCCGGCTGCGAAGCGGCGCTGGCAAGTGCCAGGTTGGATTGCACAACCCTTCTCCTAACAATGAATCTCGACACAATAGCCCATATGCCGTGCAATCCGGCCGTAGGCGGCCCGGCAAAAAGCCAGCTTGTCAGGGAAATAGACGCTCTCGGCGGCGAAATAGGCATAAACACCGACAAAACTTTCCTGCAAATGAAGCTGTTAAATACTGCCAAAGGTCCGGCCGTGCAATCCCTGCGCGCTCAATCCGACAAGATTCTCTACCATATTGAAATGAAAAGAACTCTCGAGACGCAGGACAACCTGGATATTAAGCAAGGGATAGTAGAAGAAATCTTGGCCGGTAAAAAAGGCGTTAAAGGCGTTCGCACCAAATTGAACTTGGTATATTTCGGAAAAACAGTGGTTATTGCGACAGGAACTTTTTTGAACGGCATCATTCATGTCGGCATGGAACACATGGAGGCGGGACGCGCCGGAGAATTCCCGTCCAAAGGCCTTTCGGAAAACCTTTTAAAACTGGGATTGAGGCTCGGGCGCCTAAAAACAGGGACGACCCCGCGGCTTGATGCAAGAACTATCAACTTTTCAAAAATGGAAGTCCAGCCCGGGGATAAAAATCCTCAGATGTTTTCATTCGTTTGGGAATACAACGGGTACGGTCTCGGGGAAAAAGAAAATCCTCAGGACCGGTTGGAACAGCTCGACTGTCACCTGACCCACACGAACAGTGAAACGCACAAAATTATCAAAGCCAATCTCGACAGGTCCCCTCTTTTCAGCGGCAAGATCAAGGGCGTGGGCCCCAGATACTGTCCGTCAATAGAAGACAAGGTTGTAAGGTTTCCTGACAAAGCCCGCCACCAGGCTTTTATCGAGCCGGAGGGCAGATCGACAAACGAAATATATACGCAGGGAATGGCGACAAGTCTGCCGGAAGATGTTCAGTTGGCGTTCTTAAGGACGATGGCGGGTCTTGAAAAAGCAGAAATAATGCGGCCGGGATATGCCGTGGAATACGATTTTGTGCCGCCGGAACAGATAAAACACTCTCTAGAATGTAAAGACGTCCCGGACTTGTTCCTCGCGGGACAGATAAACGGGACTTCCGGTTACGAAGAAGCGGCCGCGCAGGGACTGATCGCGGGAATAAATGCGGCACGCAAAGTAAAAGACCTGCCGCCGTTCACGCTCGGCAGGGATGAGTCCTATATAGGCACACTGATAGACGATCTGGCGACAAAAGAAATTGCCGAACCTTACAGGATGCTTACTTCCCGTTCTGAATATCGCCTGCTTTTGAGGCAGGACAACGCCGATCTTCGTCTCACCGCCAAAGGATTTGACATAGGTCTTATCGATAAAAAAAGATTCGCCTGTTTTCTGAAAAAGAAAACCGCGGTAGAGGCGACGGACACCTCGTTTTCTCTAGAGGCAACCCGGCAGATAGAGATCCAGGACAAATATCGCGGTTATATAGAGCGTCAGATAAGACAAGTAGAAAAATTCAAGAGCCTGGAGAGCATGCGTTTGCCGGAAGGCCTTTCTTTTCTCTCAATGGGCGGGATCTCAACCGAAGCGCGCCAAAAACTGCAAAAACTCCGCCCGGCCTCTATTGGTCACGCCTCCAGGATCGCGGGGATCTCTCCCGCAGACATTTCCGTGCTGATGATCCACCTTAAAAAAAATCGTGTGCTATAATAAACTAAAAATACAGGGGGTGCTTTTCATGAAAAAATTTGTTAGATCCACTGTTTCTTTCCTGGTCGTGTTTTGTCTGGTCGCGATGACCGCTTCGGCCTTTGCGGCTCCAGTTTCAAGTATCGGGACAATAGATGTCCAAAAGGTGTTCAAGGGCTACAAAGAGACCACAAAAGCCCAGGAACAGCTATCCAAAGAAGAAGCTTCTTTTAAGAAAGAGTTTGAAGAGTCTCAGAAAAAGATAGAGGACGCAAAAACTGCCGGAAAGTCCGAAAAAGATCTCGCAGCCATGACCAAAAAGCTTGAGGAATCCCTTGCACCAAAAAGGGAAAAGCTGATCAAAATGAACGAGGCCCTTACCTCTTCGCTGCAAAACGATATAATCGCCACTGTCAAAGATGTCGCAAAGAACCTCGGAATAGAGGTCGTCTTTGATAAGCAGGTTGTCATAACCGGCGGCATAGACGTAAGCGATATGGTCATAAACAAGCTCAACGAAAAAAAGTAAAGTGACTTCTCTCGGCGACATAGCAAAGCTCGTCGACGGACAAGTATGTGGGGATCCTTCGCTGCAGATCGACAGCGTGGCCGCTCTTGAAGATGCCAAAGAAGGAGACCTTTCTTTTGTGCTCGACAGCAAGAACTTCCTGGCTGCCGAAAACTCTCCGGCAAAAGCTTTCATTGTCCCCAAGGACATTTCTCTTGAAAATAAGCCTTTCATAAAAGTCGACAACCCCAGGCAGGCACTCGGAAAAATACTCGCGCAGTTTGCTCCTTTGGAAGAGATCTCTCCGGGAATAGACTCGCGAGCCTTTATTGCAAAAAACGTTTCCTTAGGGAATCGAGCGCTGATCTATCCGTTCGTTTATATCGGTGAGGGCTGTGAGATCGGCGAGGACACGATAATACATCCGAATGTGACAATATACCCGAGGACAAAAATAGGCAGGCGATGCATCATACATTCTGGAAGTGTCATAGGTGTTGACGGCTTCGGATTTTCGCAGGAAGGCGGAAAATTCGAAAAGATCCCGCAGATCGGCAGGGTGGTGATCGAAGACGATGTGGAAATATATGCCAACAATTCCATATCGAGAGGGACTATCGGCGATACGGTCATAAAAAAAGGGACAAAGATCGACAACATGAACCATATCGCGCACAATGTTAAGATCGGCGCTGACTGCGCGATCACTTCGCTCAATGCATTCGGCGGAAGCTCTTCTTTGGGCGACAGGGTCCAGATGTCCGGCCAGAGCGGCGTAGCCCCCCATGTTCATGTAGGAAGCGACTCGATAATAATGGGGCGGACAGGCGTTACCAAAAATCTTCAAAACGGATCCGTTGTGCTTGGCTATCCCGCGCAGGACCATGTAAAAGAGCACAAAATAATGGCCCTAGTCCGTAAACTGCCGGAACTCTTTGAAAAAGTCAGGAAGCTTGAGTCGCGCAAAAAATCCGTTAAATGAAAATCGCCCTTTTTACAGAATCTTATACTCCGTATATCAGCGGCGTCAGCAGGTCTGTGGAACTTGCGAAAAAAGGCCTTGAAACATTGGGGCACGAAATTTTCGTATTTGCCCCGGACTATCCAGGATACAAAGACCCCGACAAACATGTTTTCCGCTTCCCTTCGCTTCCCACAAAATATCCCGGATTCCGGGTTGCTGTTCCCGCTCCCCTGCTTATCCCTAAAGAAAAATTCGACATAATACACTCGAATTCTCCGTTTGGCCTGGGGCTTCTTGCAAAACAGTTCTCAAAAAAATCCGGTGTTCCGTATATTTACTCCTTTCACACGCTGTTCACTGATTACCTGAGCTACGTTCCCCTCCCAAAACCTTTGAGCAAAAGTCTTCTGCTTTCTTACATGAAACGCTTTTGCAAAAGCTGCAACAAAATAATCGTGCCAAACCAGACAACTCTCGAATATACCAAAAGCCTCGGGATATCCGGTGATTTTGAGATAATCCCGTCCGGCGTTGACGTGGAACTGGCGGAAAAAGCCGATGGGAAAGGTTTGCGGGAAAAATTCGGCATCCCGGCACAGGCAAAAGTTTTTTTATATGTGGGCCGGCTTTCAAAAGAAAAAAATCTCCCGTTCCTTTTGTCGGCTTTTAAAAAGATCTCCAAAAAGTGCCCTGCCGCATTTCTCGCGCTCGCCGCAGGAGGCCCGGAAGAACAGAACTTAAAAGATTTCGCGTGCGAGACAGGCATAGCCGAAAGGACCGTGTTCGCAGGGCAGATAAAATACCCCGATATCCTGAATTATTACAAATTTGCCGATATATTCCTTTATGCCTCAAAGACCGAGACACAGGGACTTGTAATTGCCGAAGCAAAAGCCTGCGGACTCCCCGTTATTGCTGTTGATGGCGGCGGTATAAAAGAAAGCATTACTGACGGAGAGGACGGGTTTTTGGTAAGCGAAGATCTCGAGCTCTTTTGCGATAAAGCAGTCATTCTTTGTAACGACAATACTTTATGGTCGGTTATGGCAGATAAAGCAAAGAAAAATGCGGCGAATGATTTTTCCTGCAGCAATGTTGCAAAAAAGCTCGAAAGTGTCTATAATTCTTTGTTGAACACTATATAAGGGAGGTTCATTATGAAAAGAGTTTTGTGCGCCGGCTTGTGTGTTTGTATGTTTTTCGCTCCAGCAGTGTCCTTCGCGTCTGTAAAAACGCCTACAATAACCGGTTCGACCGGCCTTATCAAAATGCCAACAGCCGATGTTCTGAGTTCGAAAGATTTTAATGTTGGCGTGGATTATGTCTTCGACGGCACCTCCGCAACTACAGGGACCATAAGTGATATTCAGGGTGAATGGATATACAAGGCTAATGTGGGCTCTTTTATGGGCTATACAAAAGGGATGGAGCTTGGCTTTGTCGGACGTACTGAAAAAGTTACGAACAGATTTAAGGAAGGCGTATTTATAAATCTTAAATACAGCCTCGCCAGCTCGGACGATCCGGACGCGCTCAAGCTCGCAATAGGAGTTGAAAACCTTACTTCATTGGCAGAATCCGATGCATATATGGTCGCTTCCAAATCATGGACAGGCGGCGCTGGCGTTCATTTTGGCGCGATGTTTGATTTTCCCAACTACAATAAATTCCGCCCGATCGGTATGCTCGGACTGAATATGCCGTTAGGGACCAGAGCGTTTTCCATAATGGCCGAAGTTTTTTCCGGTGAAAGCATATTCCAGGTCGATGCGGGACTCGAATATTCCGTGAACAACAATTTTTCCCTGCTTGCCAGAGGGCTTAATCTCACAAACAGCGACAATGCCAGGAATACGAAATCATATTCGGCAGGAATTTCTTTGGCAAACTTCTTTTAATGCGGCAGAAGACTGTAACAAGGCCTGTTTCGTGCAAAGGAATCGCTCTGCACACAGGGGAAGTGTCTTTTCTTGAATTCCGGCCTGCGGAAGAAAACTCCGGTATATATTTTCTGCACAACGGCGGCAGAGTCGATGCAAATGCTAAAAATATAACTTCGACCAACCGCGGTTCCGCGCTTTCTTCAATATCTACCGTTGAGCATGTGTTATCCGCTGTATATGGGTGCGGGATAGAAAATGTAGAGCTTTTTCTGGAAGGCCCGGAACCTCCGGCGTTGGACGGCAGCGCAAAAGGGTTTGTCGATCTGCTCCGCCGTGCCGGAATAAAAGAACAAGCCGCCGAAAGCAGGTATATATCCGTAAAACACCTTATTAGAGTTGAAAGCGGGGATTCGTTTGTCGAGATCTCGCCGCTCGATCATTTAGCGATAGAGGCTTTAATAGACTATAGTCATACGATCGCGGGGGTGGTAACGGCAAAATATGATGAGCTCAAGGATGACTTTGAAAAAAACATAGCTCCGGCAAGAACTTTTGGTCTTCTTGAAGAAGTCGAGGCGCTTAAAAAGGCCGGATTGGCAAAGGGGGCTTCACTTAAAAATGCGATCGCAATAACAAAAACCGGATATTCAAGCCCTTTACGATTTGACAATGAGTTGGCAAGACACAAAATTCTGGATATAATTGGGGATATGGCGCTTGCGGGAGGAAGGATCCGCGGAAAGATCGTCTCCCACAAGGGAGGTCATAAATTAAATATAGAGCTTGCAAGGAGATTAATTAATGCCTCAAGTTGACCTGGACGTAAAAGAGATCATGAAAGTCCTGCCCCACAGATATCCGTTCCTGCTAATAGATAAGATCGTGGAAATAGAAACCGGCATAAAAGTAGTCGCGATCAAGAATGTTACGATGAACGAGGGGTTCTTTCAGGGGCATTTCCCGGGCTTTCCGATAATGCCTGGAGTGCTCATTGTGGAAGCTATTGCACAGACGGGAGCCTACGGTCTTCTTTCCAGACCCGAATATCAGGGGAAGATCGTGCTCTTTGCCGGCTTAGACGGAATAAGGTTCAGAAAACCGGTTTTACCCGGCGACCAGCTACGCATAGAAGTGCAATATATGAAATCAAAAGGCGCTATAGCCAAAATGAAAGGGGTCGCCAAAGTGGGAGACCAGATCGCCTGTGAAGGCGACTTTATGTGTTCGATCTCTGACGCTACCGGTGCATCAAAACAGGAAATTCACAAGACTGCAGTAATCCACCCATCCGCCGTTATCGGCAAAAACGTAAAGATCGGACCGTATACGGTCATAGGCCCCGAAGTAACCATCGGCGATAATACGGAAATTGGCTCCAACGCTCTTGTTGAAAAATGGACAAAGATCGGCAAGGACTGCCGTATCTTAAACAGCGCAAGCATAGGCACGCCTCCTCAAGACCTTAAATATAAGGGAGAAAAAAGCTGGGTGGAGATCGGCGACAGATGCCTTATAAGGGAGTTTGTGACCATCCATCTTCCTACCGGCGAAGGGCAAAAAACCTCGATAGGGAATGATTGTATGATCATGACAAATGTCCATATACCGCACAACGCAAAAGTCGGGAACAATGTGATAATGAGCAGCTTCTCGGCTCTGTCAGGACATGCCGAAGTCGATGACTTCGTAATTATCGGAGGGATGACCGGGGTACATCAATTCGTAAGGATCGGCAAAATGGCAATGATAGGCGGTCATTCGAGGATAACTCAGGATGTCCCCCCTTTCATGATAGCGGAGGGTAATCCGGCCCAAATAAGAGCGCTGAATTCTATCGGACTGCAAAGAAGAGGAGTCCCTTTTGAATCCCAGGTAGAATTAAAAAAGGCCTTCAAGATCATATACAAATCCGGGAACAATCTTTCCAAAGCGATCGATTCCATAAAAAAACAGTGCGCTCCCGTAGAAGAGATAAAATATCTCCTGGATTTTCTTGAAAAAGAGACGGGCCGCGGGATACTCAAAAAGATCGAGGCAGCTGAAGATCTTATATTTGAAGACATCCCGGAAATCGGCATCTAAAAAATGATCAAAATTATGCTAAGCGCCGGAGAAGTCTCCGGCGATATACACGGCGCGGCTCTCGCAAAAGAGCTTAAAAAAAGCAATTCTGCGCTCTATCTTTTCGGCATGGGCGGAGAAAAAATGCGCCTTGCCGGAGTAGATATAAAGTATGACCTCTCTGCCAAAGGCACGGTTGGTATCATGGAAGTCATCAAATTCCTCCCCTCCATACTCTTTGGTCTTGCCAAGATGAAAAAACTCCTAAAAAAAGAAAAGCCCGATATCCTGACACTCATAGATTACCAGGGATTCAATATGCTGCTCGCAAAATATGCTAAAAAGCTTGGTATCAAAACCGTCTACTACATCGCTCCGCAGGAATGGCTGTGGGGAACGCCCAAAGGGATAAAGAATGTAGTTGAAACCATAGACAAACTGCTTTGTATATTCGAAGAGGAAGCAAAAATATATAAAGAAAACGGAGGGAATGCTGTCTATGTGGGAAATCCCAATATTGATACCGCCAGACCAAGTTCTTCAAAAGAAGATTTTTGTAAAACAGCGGGACTTAATCCTAAATTCCCGATATTCGGCCTTTTCCCGGGCAGCCGCCATCAGGAACTCGATGCCCTTCTCCCGGTCTTTACAAGCGCGGCGGGACTCATAAAAAAAAGGATCCCGAACGCGCAATTCGTAATTGCTCTTTCTAGCCTGCAATTCAAGACAAAGGTAAATTCCTATCTTCAAAAGCACAAAATCAATATACCCGCTCTTTACGGGAGAAGTCACGATATTTTAAGCGCCTCGAATGTCGCTATCGCGGCATCCGGAACAATAATAATGGAAGCGGCAATAATCAATACCCCCGCAATAATGGCTTACAAGATATCTGCCTTGACATATCTCATAGCAAAACACATCGTGAAGATCAAGCTCCCGTATTTCACAATGCCGAATATCATCGCAAATAAAATGATCGTGCCCGAAATAATGCAATCCGACGCTACAGAGTGCAATATCGCCGGTAAAGCAGTGCAAATGCTCACCGACCCTGAAGAGATAAAAGCAATCAAGGAAGGGTTCCGCCTGGTACGGGCCCGCCTTGGAGCCCCTGGAGCCGTAAAACGCGCCGCAGAAGAAATAATGACAGAATTGAGGGGGAAAATATAGAAATGACGTTTTTAATATCCGCTTTGTCTTTTGTCTTGGTCTTTATTATCGTGGCGCTGGCACACGAATTGGGACATTTTATCTGGGCCAAAAGGGCCGGCATAAAGGTGCTTGAGTTCGGCATAGGGTTCGGGCCTACACTTTTCAAAAGCAATCATAACGGCACTATTTATTCCGTAAATCTTATCCCGATACTCGCATTTGTGCGGCTTGCCGGCATAGACGAACTGGAACAGGAAAAAGGAGTACCGGCAAATCAGCAATATGGCTCGAAATCCCCCGCAGAAAAATTTAAGTCAATAGTAGCCGGCCCTTTGATGAACCTTCTTCTTGGTTTTATTCTATACAGTCTGCTTGCAATGACATACGGGATGCCATACACAAGCAATATTATAGGCAGCGTTTCCAAAGGTTCTCCCGCACAAAAAGCCGGGCTTCAGATCGGAGATAAAATTGTTCGTTTCGGCGGCGAAAAGGTATTGGACATGAATATTATCATTGCTCAAATACACCAAAGTGCCGGTAAAAATGTTTCGCTTACGGTCATCAGGAACGGTAAAGAGGTGGTAATAAACGCCGTTCCGCGATATGACAAAAAACTAAAAGTCGGCTTGCTTGGCTTCTCTCCTCAAAACTCCTACAAAAGATACGGCCCTTTTGAAGCCGTTTTTGAAGGGGGTAAAAAGACTCTGTATGTGTCTTATATGATAGTAGTGATATTCGGACAGCTGTTGACAGGAAAGATCGCCGTTACGGGGCTTGCAGGCCCTATAGGGATAGCCCAGTTCAGCGGCCAGGCCGCGATGCTGGGAGCTCCATCATTTCTTAGTCTTGTAGCCTTTATCAGTATAAATCTCGGGGTATTCAACCTTTTGCCTATTCCCGCTCTGGACGGCGGGAGACTTGTATTCATATTGATAGAAGCCGTGAGGAAAAAGCCTATAAAGTTGGAAATTGAAAACAAAATACATCAATGGGGCCTTGTTGTTCTGCTCGCATTTTTTGCTTTTGTTTCTTTCAACGATATTTGGAGGATCTTTTCAAAATAGTATTAGGCGGCTATTGCAACAGCAGCTCTTCCCTTCTCTTTTGCCTCCAAAGAGCTAAGATATATAACGTTTTCCGCTGCTCTTTTCTCTTCGCCATCAATATAAGCATTGCATGGTTCTTTGGCCAGTGCTATGGCAAGATTTTCAAGCATTTGCATTGCATGTAATATGGAAAGCTTTATGGCGGTCATTTTTACAAGATATTCTTTTTGAAGTCTTCTTGCCTCCGCGAGTTTTGCTTCATGTCTCTTCTGTTGAAGTCGCTTTTCTAACAGCCTATCCTCTATGCGCGCTTCTTCCAGACGTTCTTCTGCCGCTTTTTTTCTGGCCTCTGACTGCTTCTCAACAAAGTCGTACAAGAATTTTAAGACAAACAAATTGATCTCTATTAAATGGTTAGCGGATCCTGCAGGACTTATTTGTACAGCAACATTATTTGCATGTGCTGTATTTCGCCTTATTTCAGCAAATATCGCTGCCATATGTGTTTCTTTTTCCGGTGAAGCCTTCGAAGTTCCGTCTGATATCGCGGCTCTGTTAATATCTGGAATTGCAACCTGTTCTGTTATCTCGTCAATTATTTGCGCAAAAGCATTTATATCGCCGTTAAGCAGGTTGTCTACCGCTGTGTTTCTTAAATCGGCGATGTGACTTGTGAGCATATTCAGACTGTCCTGCGACATTTTGCCTTCGGAAACGTATATTCCCATTGCCTTTGTAAAATTTATTATTCTCGAATCAATCTCGGAAATCGCTGAAGAGCATGCGGCCCCTAAAAGTGCTGCTTCGGGAGTGGTGATTTGTATAGTAATGAGGGTCGGCTTTGGAGAAACTCCTGAAATAGCAACTTGCGGATCAACATCAGACAATTTTCTGTTTTCCGGCCGGAATATTATCGGAGACAATAGTCTAAGCGGAGGATTAACCGGCGATCCGCTCAGATTCCTAGCCGGTCTTAAGTTGGTTCTTAGAGCAACCATATTATACGCACCCATGGTATTGTATACCTCTCTACTATGTATCGATAGATTAATTAGAAAATTTCACTCAAAATGAGAAAAATAGGAAAGATCAGGCACATGGTATACACCCCCTGGTTCAGTTAAAATGTATTCCGAGTAAGAAATATACCCAACTAAAGGAGGTTTTAACCGATGTGCCCGAATAAATATTATTCCATTATCAAGG
>Ga0265297_10000213_pt1 | contig 193608 bp, 188 predicted proteins | sample Munlanlwell13791_FD_192502 | JGI IMG/M metagenome (GOLD analysis project Ga0265297, IMG submission 192502) | Leachate microbial communities from a municipal landfill in Southern Ontario, Canada - Leachate well 137-91 | ecosystem: Engineered > Solid waste > Landfill > Unclassified | place...
GCAGAAAGGCAATGAGTCTCTGTTGATTCGCATACAGCAACTCACTCTTGTCATCGCCTCGGATGCGTCGCACTTTTCCGATGTAGTAACGAATATCTGTCAGAGTGTCGGGTGAAGTCATTTCTTTCACGAATGCTCTCAAGTCAAAATCAACAGGCGGCTTCATTGCGTCTTTCGTTGCATTGTGATTCGCATTCAGGAGCTTCTTGAGTTTGTGATACCAGTTGCTCCCGTCCACGAATACGGTTGCCCGTTTCGGTTGAGTTTCTAAAACTGCCGTCCCGCCGTGAGGCGAGAGGGCAGTGGGTTTAGCTTTATTATTGTAGGCTTTGGCTTTCATGGTATCAAGAGGATACTACACGAAAATCCTCAGAATGGCATTCTTGCGTTGATTGTTGGTAGATATTGTTGAAAGCAGAAAAACGAAGAATTGGCTCGGCGCGCTGAACCCTCCTCGGCTCCTACAAAGCTACGGAAGGGCAGGCGGGATTCGAATGCGCTCATCCGTCATTCATCTCAACTTTAGCCCACGAAACTTTCAATGCAAAACAGGGCAATTCTCCCTATACTCTCCGCATGGATTCCTACGAGCATATTTTCCGGATGCTCAATGCATCAGGAGTGCGCTACCTCATTGTCGGAGGGGTAGCGATGAACTTGCTTGGTTGTCCACGATTCACCAACGACATCGACATCCTGCTTGCTCTCGATAGAGAAAACCTTCGGGCCATGAAGAAAGCCATGAAGGCGATGGGATACGAGCAGCGCGTTCCTCTCGCGCTGGATGAGCTTGGCGACGAGAAGAAGGCGCTGAAATTGACGAACGAAAAGAATCTACTTGCCTACACATTCTACAATCCGAATGAACCTCTCTATAGCATCGATGTCATCGTGGGACCATCACTGGAATTCAATCGATACAAGGTCAATCAGCTGAATATCGATGTTTGGGGCCTCTCTCTGCCGGTTGTATCAATCGATGACCTTATCGGTATGAAGAAGCAATCTGATCGAGAAAAAGATGCTCTGGATGTTGCAACTTTGCTAGAATACAAAGGCCTATGAAGAACTACGCGTTATCCATCGATCGGGACCAACTGCGTCGCATCAAGTACGGGACGACTCCCGAGCAAAGGATGAATTGGTTGATTGATGCCGGGAAATTTGTCATGGAAAGCAGAAAGCACTGGAAAATACAGCCACGAAAATCGAAGGCTTGATGGCATCCCTATTTTGACTGTGGTATCAAATTTTGGCTCCCCCGGCTGGCTGTCTCCGTGCGGCTCCGCTCTGTGTCGCCGACACTCCGCCGAGCCACTCCCACTCGTCGCCATCCTGCATTTTCACATTATGAAACCGTCGAGCCAATCTCGGCGAAGGGCGATGAGTGAAACGAATCGAACGAAGACGGATGGCTCCCCCTTCTGCGACTTCTGCGAACCGATTGGGCGCAGGAAATCGTTGAGCTTACACGAGACATTTCTACAATAATTTCGGCGGAACGTAGGGCGTTACATCCTTGGTTTGCAAAAGGATCGTCCTGTTACAGGCTTTTGTGAGGCCGAAGGATTGTCCATGAAGAGAACACCCGACGTAGACGACCTCCCGCCCAAGCCGCCTGCATTCCTCAACGGCGGGTACAAGATCGGTATCGGAACTGAGCAGGTACGCCACGTCGTACTTCTTTTCTAACCCAAGCCGTATCATTTCAACAGCGAGAAGAATGTCCACTCCTTTCTCATGGTATGACCCGTCGGGATACGAAATGAGGTTGCCGAAGCCGAGTTGGATTTGTTGCTGTTGCAGAAAGGCAATGAGCCTCTGTTGATTCGCATACAGTAACTCGCTCTTGTCATCGCCTCTGATGCGTCGCACTTTTCCGATGTAATAACGAATATCTGTCAGAGTGTCGGGTGAAGCCATTTCTTTCACGAATGCTCTCAGATCAAAATCAACGGGCGGCTTCATTTCGTCTTTCGTTGCATTGTGGTTCGCATTCAGGAGCTTTTTGAGCTTGTGATACCAGTTGCTCCCGTCCACGAACACGATTGCCCGTTTCGGTTTACCTTCTAAAACTGCCGTCCCGCCGTGAGGCGAGAGGGCAGTGGGTTTAGCTTTACTATTGTAGACTTTGGCTTTCATATGATCAAGAGGATGGTACACGAAAACCATTAAAATGGCATTTCTGTGCTAGTTATTGATTGGTATCGTTGAAAGTAACAAAAAGAAGGATTGGCTCGACGTGGTTCAGGTGGTTCGAATCAATGATGGCCTCGTGGCGCATGCGGTTGGGATTTGTTCATTTAGGGAGCCAGGAGGTGCTCGATGAGGATTTTGCATCCTATGCCCACGAGCACCATTCCGCCGATGACGGTCATCATCTCTCCGAAGAACAGCCCTATCTTCCTACCGAGGACAACGCCCATAAAAGCGAAAAGGAACGTCATGTCTCCGATAATCGCAATGGCGGAGAGGATGTGTATTTGGATGAAAGCAAAACTGATTCCCACAACAAGGGCATCGATGCTGGTGGCCAATGCCATGCCGCAGAGCATGCGCCCAGCCTCAGCGCATGTCGGAGAAGGCGGGTTCGATGCACCATGCCGCTTGAAATTGCGAGTGTGAAGGAATCCATGCACAAACTGACGGCCAAAATCGCAATCTCCGGTATCGACATTGCGGCCGAGTAAATCATTCAATAGTTCGATTGTCCAGTTTTCCGGTATTTGATTTTGGCTTACAGAAGCCTGGAAAATAATGGATCGGCGTACTGGACAGGATTCGAGCACGTCCTCAAATCAGTATGCTGTTTCCATAATCACTGCTTATCGCCGAATGCCTTGTAGGAAAGACAGCCACCCTGACACGTATCCGTAAGATCACATGATCTGCAGGCATCGAAAGAGGGAACCTTTCGCACATCAGCCTCCATTTTTCTCAGCGCATCGATTTTGACAGTTAAATCTTCCGCACTTTTAACAGGATCTGTCCGGCAGCCCTTCATGACGGAACATAATTGGAGTGATAAGTCGGAATTGACTGTGATATCTTTCGCGGCGGTGCAGGTTCCATGCAAATCTAACACATGTGCGAATTTTTTCCTCTGCTCTTCTGTGAACATACATAGGGGTAATGCTCTCGCAAGAATCAGTTTCGTTCCTTGCTCGTCCGCTTGCTGTGCAAACGCCAGTAACCTTTCTCCTGCAGCATGCAAATCCCCGTGCCGGAAATACTCTGTCAGGCCTTTTGCAGGACTGGAGATTGAATAGGCTATTGCCAGATTGAATTGTTTCGCTAATGACAGCACGTCACCTGGTTGAAAATCGAGGTGGAAGTTGTACCTCAAAAACACTTCCGGTATTTGAGCTTGAACAAGCTGGGCAAGGTTTCTCTCGATACCATTTCGATAACCCTTCATCCCATGATACGTCATTTCGTAATGGACAAGCATTGATCGGAGAGCGGGATGGCTCGATAGCATCGAGCCAACGGATGCAGAATAGAATCCATTCGTACAGACACGAGCTGTAATATCCTGTGCTTGCGTGATATCAAGCAGCTCTGATAGCTGCGGATGCTGAGTCGGCTCTCCTCCCAAGAGTGTCACTTCGTGGATACCTGCAGCCTCCTTAAACCACGAGGAAATGTTTCGAAAGGCGTCTGGTTGCATGTCGGGAATATCACCTCTTCGAATGTTGTCTCTCTCATAACAATATGCACAATGGCGTTCCATGGCGCATCGTGATGTCACTGATACCTGCGGAGCAAAAGTCGTATCTAGTATGTGAGAAAGGTGAATGATATCCCCGTCAAAATGACGGACGAAGCGGATTAAAGTACTTCGGTGCAACACAACAGTCAACCGTGCCTGAAGGTACTTCCTGATACGTTGTTTGGTGTTCGATTGTCCAGTTTCTTTGATTTGGTTTGGGCTTATTTAGGCCAAAAGATAATTGGCTCCCCCGGCTGGATTCGAACCAGCGACCTTGGCGTTAACAGCGCCCTGCTCTACCGCTGAGCTACAGGGGAACGTTGATGCAAAGAGCGGCAATTGTTCCCGATACCATTGAGCTACCCGCCTTCGCTCTTCGTTTCACTCAAGCTACGGACGGGCAGGCAGGGGAACGATGCATGCAAAGAACAAGACAGTCACTCCTGTATGACTGGCGTCAGTATACGGATACCCGGGTGAGAAGAAATAGTGAAAAACACCGGATATTCTTCCTACTTCCTTTTCTTCGGTATCAGCAGCACGATTTCGCGGCCCACATACTGATCTGGGCGGCGGTAGAGAAGAGAGAGGCGCTCTTCGCGGCTGGGCGTGATGCCGGGGGGGAGGGTCGCCATGTAGCCGGAATTTTGCGCGGCCTCCCACGCGCGGTCTAAGAAGACCGTCTCATTCTTGATTTTCCAGAATGGCCACGTGACCGCGAGCGGTACGCCCGGAAGCGTTTTGGCGCAGTTCTCGACGAAGGCGGCTTCCAGCTTTTCGAGTTCCGTCTTCATCTTGGCGGCGGATTTCTGCGAGGGGCGGTCCTCGAGGGCAGGGCCGAGGGTCGACTCGGTCACGACGAGATCCGGAAGTTTCTTCAAAGCAAAAGGCTTGGTGGCATCCTGTTTCCACACCAGAGAATCGGTATCTTTCTTGGGGATCTTCATTTCCTTGCGCAGCCACTCCAGATTCTTCTCGCAGCCGTTCACCGCTTTTTGCGCGATATCCGACGCGAGCACATTCCATCCGCGCATCAGGCATTCCATCGGGATCACGCCTGTCCCGCAGAATGGATCGAAGACGGTCAGCGGTTCCGGCTTCTTCGCTTTCTTCTGGGTGGGATCCGGCACGGGGGTTTGGTAATTGCGGGCAAGCCACCCGCCCAAGTTGAGCAGAATCTGCGCGAGTTTGGGCGGCAGCAGCCCTACCGTCGTATCGCGCACGGGTTTGCCGATATCCCGCTTCACATAGGCGTTCACGTCCTGCGCCGCAACGGTGCGGCCGACCCAGAGCGTTCTGCTTTCTTCTTCGTCGCCCTCGTAGAGCAAAACGAGCTCGCATCCCCGCTTGGGGTCCAGAAGCCCCGCATCCCTGAGGAGCACGGCAGCCGCCGGCTCGCGTTCACTCCCCACGTAGCGGCAGGGACGGCCCTGTTTTCTGAGGGATTCCTTGCACTGGCGATAGAGGCTGTGGATCGTCTGTTTCGGCATCAGGAACGTGCGTAGGGCGAACACGACTTTGCCCCGTTTCGCATCTTTGAGTTCGCTTAAGAGGATGGCCGGCACTTCCGCGATGGTCACCGCCTGATCGGTCACCCGTCTGGCGAGAATCACGATGCCGCCGAGCGAATCGAGAAACGCGCCTTCCAGTTCCACGGGACTCTCGAAGAGCACGATGGAATCTTTGAGGACACTGCGAAAGACGAAGCCCGGAACGGTGGCCGAGAGTTCGGCGAGTGAGATGCGGGGTTGGTGACCGAGGAAGGCGGCGTAAGAAGGCATACGGCAACAGGATAGCGTCTGGGGAGGAATCCGTACAGCGCTCGCAAGAGGACTAAGGGAAAAGTACTAAGGACGAAGAGCTCTGTTTTCAGTTTCCAATTTTGTTTCGTGGTTCCTTCGTCTTTAGTCCTTCGTCCTCAGGTCTTCCCTCAACAGCAGAACCGTCAGCATCGTCACCAGCGGCGCGAGCTGCACGAAGCCGCGAGCAAGTCCGGTCTGTTTCAGAGCTTCCACGGAAAGGGAAGTGAAGAGGAAGAGCCCTACCTGTAGCAGGATCGCGGCGAGCACGAAGAGCACGAGGGGGGCCAGCGCGGACGTAAGCAGGCGCTTTCTCTCGACGAGGAGGAGCAACAGGAGGAGGGCAAAGAGCAGATGCCAGTTACCCTCGAAGAACGTATTCACCCGGAGCACGTACAGCACTCCCGGTTGCCAGCCGAAGGAGTAGCTACTGGAAATCGCTTTGGCGTTGCCGAACGCAAGGCCATGTGTCCACTTGAAGAGCACCCACGGCAACATGATCACGAGCAGCCATCCCGCCACCCATGCGAGAGAGATTAAGATCTCCCGCCGCGTCATCCGTTTCTGACTCCAGAGAAAGATCAATCCTCCCGCGAGCACCAGGAGGAGGAGCGGCAGGTAGAGAATAAGCGCTTCGTTTTTGGTGAAGACGAGGAGTCCCATTGCCAAAGCGGAGAGACGAAGCAAGCTCTGGCGGCGATGAGCGTCTGCCTCCGTAAGTCCCCGCGCCAGCAGTGCGCCCGCAGCGAAGAGGTGGGCAGAGAGGAAGACATCCGCGTACGCGTTCACGCCGCCGAAGAAATAGAGCGGCAGGCTTGCGAGCAGGTATGTGCCGAGCAGAGCCCACTGCCATGATGTTCGATGGCGCAACGCGAAGAAGAGCAGGATCAAGGAAGCGAGGAACCAGAGGATATGAATGCTGTTCACAAGGCCTTCGTGCCACTGCCCGAAGAGAGAGACCAGCGAAGTCTTGAAGAGCGAGACGGTGGGCGGGTAGCTGCTCAAGGTGCCAGACTCCTCTTCTCCCGCAGCGCCGACGTCGAGCGTGTGCGTGAGAGAGAACACCTTTGCGCGATAGTTCCAGTTCTTGAGCGTGTCATCGAAGTACGCGGGCGTCGTGACGAGGATGAAGGAACCGAAGGCGATCTTTGCCAATGTCCAGACTGCGAGGAGGATCAAGAGGGTGGTGAGCCACGGACGGACGGAGGAGGAAGTAGGTCGTAGGGTGTAGGGCGTAGGGCAAGGAGAGAATTTCCACTGGAGGAGGCGCAAAAGAAGCAGAAGGAGCGTGAGCGAGATCTGCACGGAGAGGAAGCCCAAACGTGTGAAGAGAATGAACCCCGAAACGTTTGCGAGGAAGGTCACGAACATCGTAGAGGTCACTCCCAGCAGGAATCCGAGCGTCCAGCGTTCCAGTGCAAAGAGCACGGGGTGTCGCCCTTCGCAGAGCCGCACGAGGAGCCAGCCTATGAGAGTGGGGAGAACGATGCCGAAGAAGAGCCAGAGAAACATCATGGTTGTTTCGTGGACGTTGGGGAAGTGAACGGCAGTGTCCGGAAGACGAAGGTTCCCTTCATGAATTCATGGATGATCTGGCCGGGCGGGGAAAGAGACACGCCGTTCTCCACGATCCTGCCATCCGTGCTGAACGAGATGTCGGGCCGCTCGTAGACAAGCCAGATCGTCGTCCCCGATCCGTCCGCCGGAGTCACGGGCAGGCTCGGATACGTCTGGTAGCGCATGAAGTTCATGAAGGTGTCGGTGGTGGGCGCGAGCAACACGTAGCGCGGCTGGTCGGCCAGAATCCCGCGGGCCGCTGCGGCGAAATCGGGAAGGAAGTTGATGGTGCGGAACGTGCGCTTGCCCACGGGCTCCCGGAGGTACGAGCGCACGTCGTACGTCCATGTAGCGATGAACTCCGCTCCCATACGGATATCGAGCACGATCCAGAAGATGGAGAAGAGCGCTGCCGTCCCAAAGAGGATTCTCCTCCCGCGCCTCCCGTCGGGTTTCAGCCATGCGCGGATGGCCAGGCTTGCTGTGCCGAGAATCAGGAGCACATAGATCACGCGCATGCCGGAGTGGGCGATGGGCGGCTGGTTCCTGTAAAGATTCGCACGGGAGACCGGAGTGGAACAGAGCAGGGGGCCCCAGAAGAAGTTGATGCTGTAGGCTTTGAGTCCGTCGAATGTCCAGAAGCACTTCACGGCTTCAACCACTTGTTCCCCGGTGCTCCAGCCCTGTAGTTCGATGCCATGGAAGGTGATGTCGGTAGCGGCTGGGATCTGGAAACCGATGGCGCTGGCTCTTGGATCCCACCCTCCGATTGCGCTCAAGCCCACGATGATCGATGTGGAAACCGTACTCGGCCGGAGTGTGATGGGAATCTGCAGGTACTTGCCAGCCGGGCTGTCTTGACTACGCCAGATGAACGAGAGGGATGCCCCACGGGGACTCGTGTAGTAGACGGTCACCACGTCGATGCCGTAGGAGAGAGCAAGGGGGCGGGAGAGCGTTCCTTTCTGCGATGTTACGATGCGGATACCGTTCGAGAGAGATGTCACTGGCGGGAGCCCGATGGTGTTCCACTGCGCCTGTTCGGTGCGGTCGCCCAGACTCAGCATGGTTTGCTGCTCCGCCGAGGCGATCAACGGAACAATGAGAAGAAATGCAGCGAAGGTGAGGGGACGAAGGAGACGCATGGAGGATTAGAATCATAGTACAGCATTTGCTGGCTTTGCCTCACCCCCAACCCCTCTCCCCACCCGCACCGCATGCCAACGGGAGAGGGGCGCACTCTTTCTGTTTTCACGCCCATTCAGGATGACGAGGTCAGGGGGGTGAGGCAGGAATCACCTCTCCTCCTGAGCGACAGAAATTTCCTTCGCGCCTCCTTCGAGCACTGCTTTGATGCGGCGCACGCCTGCGGATGAACTCTCTTCCTTGAGGATCTTGAAGACGCCCAGCATTCCGGTGCGGGCAACGTGCGGGCCACCGCAGATTTCCTTACTGAAGAATTTCTCTTTATTCCCAACAACATAGACTTTCACTTCCGCGCCGTACTTCGCATCAAAGACGCCGATCGCGCCCTCCTTCTTTGCGCCTTCCACAGTCGTGACGTGATAGGCCACTGGCAGGTCGGCCGCGATCGCGCCGTTCACCAGCTTCTCTACTTCTTTGATCTGTTCGGGCGTCATTTTATCCGGATGGCTGAAGTCGAACCGCAGCCGCTCCGCCGTAATGTTCGATCCTTTCTGGAAAACGTGCGTGCCCAACACCGTGCGCAGCGCCGTGTCGAGCAGGTGGGTCGCCGTGTGCAGTTTGGTGGTTTCACCACTGTGATCCTGTAATCCTCCCTTGAACTTGGCCTCCGCTCCGGCACGCGAAAGCGCCTGATGCTCCTCAAATTTCGTCTTAAACCCTTTCTCATCCACGGTGAGCCCCTTTTCCTGTGCGAGCTCCTTTGTGAGTTCCAGCGGAAAGCCGTACGTGTCGTAGAGGTGGAAGACGGTCGTACCGTCCATTTGTGTTCCTGTTTCTTGTACTGCACGCTCGAACTGTTTCATCCCTTCCTTAAGCGTCCTGCCGAATTGCTCCTCCTCCCGCTTCAGAGCATCCAGGATTTCAGATTGTCGTTCCTTCAATTTTGCGTACACGTGGCCGTACTGCGTGATCACTGCTTCTGCCACTTTGGGCGTGAACGTGCCGTCATGTTCGATTCTCAGTTGTCGCGCGGAGCGGATGGCCCGGCGGATGAGGCGCCGCAGAATGTAGCCCTGATCCACGTTCGAGGGCAGGACACCGTCCGCAATAATGAACGTCGCTGCCTTGAGGTGATCCACGATGATGCGCAGATGCCGTTCATCCCTGTGGTCGGCCATTTCCATCACGCGGTCCAGGATCGGTTTCATCCGGTCCGTCTCGTACACGCTCGAAACGTTCTGCAGTACTTTCGCCACGCGTTCCAGCCCCATGCCCGTATCCACGTTCTGTTGTTTCAGGGGTTCGAACGTGCCATCTGTTTTCTTGTTGTACTGCATGAAGACGTCGTTCCAGATCTCGAGCCACTCTGCATCATGCGTGGCGGGATTTCCTTTCGGCTCTCCTTTTCCGATCCAGTAGAACATCTCGGTGTCGGGGCCGCAGGGGCCGGTCTGTCCTGCCGGTCCCCACCAGTTCTGCTTGCTCTCCTTTACGCCTCCTTTCATGAAGGCGATGCGCTCTTGCGGGATACCGATTTTCTTCCAAATCTCCGCTGCTTCAGCGTCACGCGGAAGCGCCGGAAAACGGTCGTCTCCTCCAAAACATGTGACAGACAACATCTCAACAGGGATCTCGAGAACTTCAGTGAGGAACGTGAAGCTCATCGTGATCGCTCCCTCTTTGAAGTAGTCGCCGAGACTCCAGTTGCCCAGCATCTCGAAGAAGGTCAGGTGCGACGCATCGCCCACCTCGTCGATGTCCTGCGTGCGGATGCACTTTTGCACGTCGCACAGGCGGTGCCCCGCGGGGTGCGTTTCGCCGAGCAGGTAGGGCACGAGCGGGTGCATGCCGGCCGTGGTGAAGAGCACGGTGGGATCGTTCTCCGGGATCAACGAAGCTCCCGGGATCACGGCATGCCCTTCTTTTTTGAAGAAGTCCAAGTACGCCTTTCGAATATCATCGGTGCTTGTTGGTCGCATGTGGGGCAAGGATATCAGAAGATTGTTGTCTCGGTGCATCAGGTATTTGAAGATTTTCCTTGAGTGCATGGGTGGTGTTTTTGCGGCTGCGTTGCTATGGCAAAAATGGCAGTTTTTTGCTATAATAAGCGCAATACACATATGAACTTCTCCACACCTCCCGTACGGCGCTCTTCGGCCCTGTTGTCATGGAAGATCGTTCTGTTCCTTGGGGTGTCTCTGGCGGTGATCGCGGGAGTGTGCATCTTCTTCTTCCTGCATAGCCGAGGGATCATCGACCACCTCGTAAAGGATCGTTTGCGCAACGAAGCGGCCATTGCCGCAATGAATTTTACCGGAGAGGAATTGCAATCCATTCATACACAGGCCGATATGCAATCTCCGGAATTTGGGGCGCTCGTCTGGCGGCTCAAGGATATCCGTGCGCGCATGCCGCAGATTCGTTTCGCCTACATCATGCGCCGTACGGAAAATCCGAACATGCTGGAATTCGTAGTGGATGCCGATGCGCTCAGCTCCATTGCAGAACTCGATTTCAATAAGAACGGAACGGTTGATTCTTCGGAGGAGCCGGGCTTGCCGGGGGATGTGTATTCCATTGTGGATATGCCAGCACTTCAGTCGGAGGCGTTTTTGGCTCCCACGACAGACAAAGAGATCACACTGGATCAGTGGGGGCACTCGCTCTCGGGCTATGCGCCGATTTACGACGGCAACGGGCAGGCGGTAGCCGTGCTCGGACTCGACATGATGGCCGAGGATTACGCTGCTATTCTGCAGAGCATTTTTTCGATGCAGGCTATGCTGCTTGTGCTGCTGGGCGGGATTCTGATCACGTTTTCAGTGATGGGCTTTGTCCTCCGCAATCGCGTGGAGGAGATGAATCATCTTGATGCGGAGCGGCGCTGGCTTCTGCAGCTCATCCTGCACCAGGTGGGCACTCCGCTCACGATTTTCAAATGGGGAGTCGAGTCCTTGCAGGAGATGCTGCCGCACCTGCCGGAATCGGCGCGGGCGGAAGTACAGGAGAACACGCTCATCATGGAAGACGGCGTCTCGCGCCTCGATCATGTGACGGAAGTCCTCCTGGCGGCAGATCGCATTCAGGAGGGAAGCATGCAGGTGGCGGAGGAGCGTGTCTCGCTCAAGAGCGTCATTTACGAAACCGTTGCCGGAATCCAGCCCCGTTTGTCCAAGCGTGCCCAGCAGGTACGAGTGGACATGCCGGAGGATGTCCTGTTGCACCTGGATCGCCGGCTGCTCGCGGGAGTGCTCCGGGAGCTCCTGGATAATGCGATGGTCTATTCGCCCCAGAATGGTGTAGTGAGCATGCGTGTCCACCGGCACAACAAACTGGTGGAAGTGCAGGTATCCGACCAGGGCGCAGGAATTTCATCCGAGGATCTTCCGCGTGTCTTCGAACGCTTCAGCCGCGGTTCCAATGCGGGCAAATACGATCCCAATGGAACAGGAGTGGGTCTGTACATCGCCAAAGGCATCATCGAGCGCTTCGGCGGGAAGATTGCGGTGCGCTCTGTGGAGGGGAAGGGGACGACGATCACATTTTCACTGCCTGTGGTGTAGTGACGTCCGGGTGCGTCTCTGAACCTCCGTTGTGGCCGGTTTTTCCATCGTGCCCGTGATGCTCAGGTGAGCATCGCTGTGCTGTTCAAAAAAACCATCGGGTCATAAGTCATGAAGTCCGCAAGATGTAACGCGGGCGAACAGTGTTGCATGCGCGCGGTGTTCTTCTGTAGGTTCCGCTACCGGAAGGGCTGTGCGTGGAACGTCTTGTGTTGTCGGGAAATCGAACAGTGTAGTTTGGTGATGTGGAACGCTCGTTGACGGCGCACGCTGCCGTGACTACAACCGGTCATCTCTTCCTTTTTTCCCACTCACTCTATGTCGACTGCCGAAGCACTCCACGTTTCCGAAGAGGGTGAACCGCTTTCCCTGCCCGCTACCGACTCATGGCCCGAAGGATTACCCGCCGATGCAACGGAGCTTGCCAGTGAGCTGGATCGGCTGCAGCGGGCCTGCTATGAACGTGAAGGATTGCGCGGGAGTCCTGTGCCCGCGGATCTCATTGAGATTACACAGGAGGTGCGCAGGCTCACGTATGCAACGGGTCCTTTCCCTCAGGCAATTGCGCAGGATCTTGCTACGGATATGGGAAAACTGCGTGCGTTCTATAGGGAGAGAAGCGCGAATGGAAATCATCGTGGGCCGGAAACGGCTCAAGGATGATCGACAGAACCTCTGAAATCCAGCAGGATGCCTCGTGAGCTTTTTCCTCTTACGAGACACAATGAGGCTAGAACTTCACCGGAATACGTACGCTCTGTGTCTTCGCAGGATCGCCTGACGGGTTATCCTTCTGAAGCACGAGCGTGCCCGTCGTCCCGGGAGTCGCGGAGAATGTCAACGTGACTCTGAAGGGGACGAAGTCCGCCGTCATCCAATCGCTCTGCGCCTGTGCGGGTGCGGCCGCGATCTCGTTTCCATTGGTATCCAGTAACCGCACGGGGAAGCTCGCCTCGAAGTACCACGTTCCCCGGGCTTCGCCCTTCACCGTGAGCGGGCTTTTCACGGTTTTATTGGGGGCGGGTTGTGACACGGAAATATCGCTCGCGGTCGGACTGGTCTCGGAACTCTGAGAGGAGGATGCCCCGCCATCATCGGGTGTTCCGGCAGCAGGAAGGCAGGCGGAGAACGCGAGTGACGCGAGCATGGCCGCCGCGAAAGGGAGGGGTAAGTTTTTCATTGTACATTCCATGATAGCGATGAGCGTGGAATAGAGGGAGCGATCACGTCCCGAAGCGCGATTGGTACCGGGGATTCTTGAGCATGCGGGCGCCCATCCGGAAGATCCACTTCTGAAAACGGGGATGTTTGCGGGCGCGGGCCAGCATGCCCTCCCGAAGACGCTTGAGGGCGAGGATGCGCTCCAATTCCGGCATGGGATACGACGGATCGAGGATGCGCTTTGCCACTTCCTGCCCGGACGTGAGCGCGAACGCGATGCCTTCGCCGGTGAGCGCCTCGGTCATGCCGGCGGCTTCGCCCGCGAGGTAGATGTTCCCGAATTCGACCCCTTTGTACAGGACGCCGAGCGGCGCGCCTTTCAGCTGCTCGAGCGAAAATGGGAATCCCATGTCCGTCATGAATGCCCTGAACTCCTCCAGAACTTTCTCAAACGAAATCTCGTCCGGATCGTAGTATCCGCCCACGTTCGTCACGTTCTCCTGTTTCGGGAAGAACCAGAAGTATGCCGTGGCAAGCCCCGGCGGGTTGAAGTACCACAGGACTTTGTCCGTTTTGACGGGGATGTCGAACGTGAAGCCGAGCGTGATCTTCTTCGGGAGCTTCAGAAAGCGACGCACCATCGAGTCGGTCCCGTCCGCGCCCACGAGCGTTTTGAAGCCGAATGTGCCTTTGTCCGTCACGGCACTGTCTTTGTGAATTTCCGTCACTTTCGTGTCCGTGAGCATGCTGATGTTCGGCACGCCCGTGATTTCCTTGAGCAGGAACTGCCCCAGATCAAGGCGCGTGATGGAGCGCAGGGGATGGTGGAGGCGAATCGTTGTCTCGTGCTTCCCGATGCGGATGATATGGGTGGAGGCGGGGCGCGAGATCGACTCCGGAATCCCGAAGGGTTCATCCTGGTACGTCAAACCCCCGCCGCAGGGTTTGGGTCCGATCACTGTTTTCCGGTCGATGATCAGCACGGATTTGCCCGTGTTCTTCAATGTTCGCGCGCACTGCAGCCCCGCGGGACCCATACCGATGATCAAGATATCGAAGTGGTCTTGCACCGGGGGAAATGGTATCAGAGATTGCAGAATAATCGCGGGATTCTTTCGTATATGGCTCTCAAACAGGATAAAATACAGTTGTCGATCGTTCACAGCATGGGTACCTCTACCCATTCGTCACGTGGGGATGATTTGGTTTCGACAGCGTGATACTGGCGAGGTTTCGCTTCTGTTCGGGAGGGCAACGGTTCCCGTACCCACTGTTGCAAACAATATCTGCCAATACCGCAGATGTACCGGCGGTCTTTAAGAAGGCGTTCGCGAACTTCACGTTTGCGCCCGCATTCGCACTGGCTGCCTAAGTCCGCTCCATGCGGACACGTCTCGCCCTCGATTCTCGCTGAAGGGATGAGGCGTAATCAGCGAGGCAGCAGAGCCGTCTGATGTCGCGGCACTGCGGTCAACCAGGCATCATCCCTCGCACCTTTCTCTGCTCTTCTCTTAGGGCTGCGAGTACGAGACGAGCATGACAGTACAGGCAGCTTCGCTACACGTTGGACCCGGGTTCGATTCCCGGCATCTCCACCAACCTTCGCGAAGCGAAGGTTGTCCACCGTAGCTCCGAAAGGAGCGAAGGTGGACAGTTCTCTTAGGGCGCTTCGCTACGGTTGGCAAGCCAACTCTGCTACGATAACCTGCTATGTGGCACTACGTTTACGTTCTTGAAAACGCAGAAGGCAGACAGTATATAGGATCAACCTCTCATGTTGAACAGCGATTGACTAAACACAATCATGGGGAGGTTCCGCACACTTCGAAATTCTGTCCGTGGAAACTAGCGCATGTTTCATCGTTTCCTACAAAGGAGCAGGCTTTGGCATACGAGAAATATCTGAAATCAGGTTCAGGAACCGAATTCCGATACAGACATCTTGTGCCGAACAAGAGGGCATCTTAGGATCCTCAAGGTGAGATGAGGAACCCTCTCGCCTTTAGGCGACCCTTCAGGTGAAGGGTGGGCGGTGCTAGAATCCCGCCCTTTATGCAAATGCACCGTCATTCTTCCCATGCAAGTTTCGATCTCAAGGCTCACTTGGTCTGGATTCCCAAGTACCGCAAACGTGTCTTGGTTGGTCCGATTGGCGAGGCGGTGCGGGACCTCGTCCGAAGGATTTGTTCGGAGCTCGAAATGCACATCATCAGCGGCAAAGTAGCCCCCAATCACATTCACCTCTTCGTTTCTTATCCACCCCATCTCTCCATCAGTGAAATTATGCAGACGATCAAAGGCAAAAGTTCCTACAAGCTTTTCCAACTCTTTCCGGGTGTCAGGAAAACGTTCTGGGGGAGGCACTTCTGGGCACGGGGCTACTTTGTCGTGTCCTCCGGCAGCATCACCGATGAGATGATCCAAGCGTACATCGAGAATCAAGAGGGTGAGGAGATCCACGGTCCAGTGGAACTTGCATCCTAGGCCTTCAGGCCGTTGCCCGAGCCGATCCCGCCGCCTTTCAGGCGGCGGTGGGGGTCAGATGGCAAGGTAGATAATTTTACCTACAACAGCACAATTGGCTGAAGAGGCAGTCTCCGTCATCTTCTCCCCGCCTTCATCCTCGCCCCGCCCTCATCCTCACTACTTCTTCATAAGCACATCCGTGAGGGTCTTTTCGTAGAAATGCTTTTGAGCCGCGATGGATGTTTTCTCTTCCACCCACTCTGTCCACCCGGAATCCGGATGCGCGAGGCTCTGTTCTTTGCCCAGGTTCAAGACGTCCCCCGAAAGCATGACCAACTCATTCATATCGAGCCGCGAATCGTGGCGCAGAGCCAGTGCGCGATTGGCGCGGAAGATCATTTGTTCCACCGGGAGCACGGTCGCCACCGCGTACATCCAGACGAATGCCAAAGCGAGATAGCGCACGATATCCGTTTTCACTTTCTGGAATAACGCGACAATCAGGCGAATGAAGAGGAAGATGGTAAAGATGACCGTGTACGCTGCAAAAAACTTCTCGTAACTGAACCCATAGTAAAACACGTACATGCCCATGCGTTTCGCCGCGGAAAGGAGCAGGAACAGCGATGCAAACATGAACACGGTCAAAATGTTCTGCACATGTTTCGACGTGCGGCGGTAGTACAGCACATATAGGAGGACATTGATGCCGCTCAAAAAGAACAGCTGCCAAAAGCCGCTTTTGACGAGGTGTTCCGTCGAAAGAAATTCCTCCGGCAGCTGGTACACCCAAAGCGTTTTGAGCTGCGTGAACAGGAAAAGAACGTAGAGGACCAGGATGCCGCCAAGGACGATTCCCGAAACCACCGCATCCATGTGCTTCGTTTCTTTCTGCACCGAAAATTCCTCTTCTTTCGTCCACTGGAGCAGGCCCGCCAGAATCACGACGGTGATCACGACGAAGACCACGCACTTGAGCAATGTTTCCACTTCGACCAGATTCAGCACGAACTCCTGCACGCTCTTCACCATTGCCGCGAATGCGGCATCGGCACCGGAGAGCAGAGGGATGAACAGAACCAGTGAAACGAAAATCAAAATCGCGAGACCGATCACGATGCGCTTGATCAGATCGGATTGCTGTTTCCCTCCCGGGATGAGCGCGTGCGCAATCGTCGAGATACTTGGTTCGATCTGCTTCACGAAGCCAAGCGCACGCTCCACCATTCTCCGGATCCACGCACTATTCCACACGACTCGTTCGTGGTGCTTGGTGGAAGTAATAATGAAGTACGCAACGAAGAGCAGCGGAAGCACCAGCATGTTCACCGCCTTGATGTACGGGTTCTCGTAGAGTGCGAAACTGAGTACAATGAGCAGCAGGGGAACCAGCCACACAGAGTCCCGCGCGCCCGGGCGCTCTGGGCGTCCGGCGTGGGTATAGAGCAGCAGGAGGGCGACAACGAACACCGTCAGGTTCCAACCGAGTGCAGAGACGTCCTTCGTCCAGATGCCCCACAGGGTGAGAATCCAGTACAGAGAAAGGAAAATCGTCGCAAAGACGGCTTCACGCTTCGTTATGGTGAACATAGAATCGCATTCTAGCGCGGGGTGGGCAGACATCCAAGAGGGCGAAGTGTGCCCCTGCTACGCCACTGCTTCACACGTTTCGCAGGACTCCGGTTCTGATCTATCACTGTTTCTTTAGTGTCCACGCACAGGGAGGCCTCTGCCTACGCCCTCTCGTTCTTTTCTAGAATCTCCGTCAATGCATGCACCATCTGCCGCCGCACGTCCATGAGCAACTGGCGCCCGAAAGATTTGATCTCGCTCTTGGACAACGGAGCATCGCCGACCCTTTGCATCCGTTCCTCAAGTTCCATCACCACGCCTGCGGGGTTGAACTCGACGCCCATCAGCGTAATGGGCTTGTCGTAGGCTTTTACGTCGTGGCCGACGCCATCGGGGAAGGCACTCAGGACATCCGCTGCGAGTATCCCTATGTGGATAGGACGGTCCTCTTTGATCCGCGGCAGAATGTAATCGGTGACGATTGTCTGAAAGTATTCCGAGACGAACCCCTGAATTTTTCCGTCGTTGGAACGCGTTCCTTCGGGATACACCAGCACCGGTGTTCCATCCTCATTCACTGTCCTGCATATTTCTTTGGCCACGTCACGCCGCACTTCCCGCATTCTCTGCACGTAGGCTCGGTTGCGTCTGGCCGATGTGCCGGTCTCACGCGCCGGTTTCTCCATCGTACGGTCCACGATGATCGGCTTGGTTTTTCGAAATGCCAATGCCATGAGCAGTTGGCCCAGCTCTTTTTTGATGGCATGCATATTCAGCCGTGCGAGTGCTTTCACCAGGGTCCAGCCGGGCAGGCGGACCAGATAGTTCTTGAGCACATATCGCGTGTGCGGAGGAAGGAGCGCATGGGCATACAGTCCCTCGGTGCCTCCGGTTCCTCTGGCGACGGCGCTTTCTTCGTCCACTCCTCCGACGTCATCCGTTCGCGGACCCTGATGGTTGGCCAAAATGATATCGGCGTTTCGCACGGTGTTGCCGCTGTCTCCCAGTACAAAACGGAACGGGGTTTCTTTCTCCACCGCATTCATGAATTGGTCGACGACGTGACGGGGCGATTGCCCGGGCAGGGCGGTGCGTATGACGGACTGTTGCATCAACGCGCAGAAGCGATTCGTCAAATCCTGGAGCACGGGGACGGCAGAGCTTCTGCGTTCGCGTACGGTTGCATATGGATCATCGATGGTGGCGTGGGGGCGTTCTGTCGTCATAGAGAGACGAAAAGGGGAATACAGTGGCAGTTTCTGGACTGCACGACAAACAAAACTCCTTCTGCGGAGCTTGCGGAGAAGGATGGCTGGGCGGAGTTTCCTGATGTTGTCTAAGGTCTTCGAAAGGGAGGATGAGCGTGATTTGTCTGTACGATTGCCGATCCTGTGCTATCTTTTCCGCACGTTGGGGAGTCGCCAAGTGGTAAGGCACTTGCCTCTGGAGCAAGCATTCGGGGGTTCGAATCCCTCCTCCCCAGCCACTATCTCGGAGTGTTAATAGACCCACAAGCCTATCCACGTGGAGCATCTCAGTGACCCACGTGCTTGCTCTCAGAACGCATCTCTTATGTTTGAAATCACGAAATATTTAATGAAGTTTGTTTGCTATAAAACCACCAAACTTTCGTATAAAATCAATATCCTCTAATAGTTCTGAAGCAGTAGTAGGATTCCAATGAATTTTCTTGGCTTTCTCTTTTCGTACAATGTCGCATTCGTGCGCAATATGGTTTCGTTTTTGATATATATTCTGCCAACGCGCCCAAACATCTTTCTTAATCTGTCTAGGAGTCATTAATTTCCCAAAGCTACTAAAAACATTAGCCAGACCACAAGATTTACAGATCTCTTCTAATTTTCGATTGGATAAAAATGTTTGGCGGTAAAGGTCATCCTTTACAACGTCCATTAAGAGATGGCTAGGTCGTGTTTTTCTTTTGCCACCTTTTCCTCTACGTTTTTGAGATTTAGTGGCGACGTCATAAGCATTAGAGATTGATATCTCCAGGAGCTTATCTAGGGAGCCCTTTCTTACGAGAGTAGTAAATTTTTTTGTAATTGCGTCATGAAGAATCTTATCGACTGCCGCCATAGCAAATACCAAAGCTGCCCTGAGAAGTAACACTAAATTGTCACTTTGAAAATTTTCTTGCGAAAGAGGAGATTGCTTTTTATTTCCAAGAATCAGGAGAGAATCACCAAAACTCCGCCACAAACCATCATGCATGGGCCAGCGGATGATTTTATTTTTGTGAACTTTTTGAATCCAATCGGATTTTGCTGCCCTGGTGTTTTTACTGCTGAGACCATTGTACAATTTACAAAGTCCTTCAGCATGCTTAAAGGCCTCATCGAAAACAGTGGAAAGGTTCATGGACGGCTATTCTAGCAGCAAAACACTTCTAACTGCGATACATAGTCCAGTACATCGGACAACCTCTATTTTGACGGCCGACCCCGCTTGATCCTCGGGTCAGTCTTCGCCCTCTTCTCGCGCTCCTTCTTGTACGCCAATACTTCGTTCTCAAGGAATACCTTCCCCGCAGCGGTATCCTGATAGCGCAGCTTCTCCCTGCGTACGAGTTCGTTAATCCGGGGACGAGAAACGCCAAGTATTCTCATGACGTCGCCCATGCTGAGGACTCGTGGAAAGTGCTCCATAAAAAGCCAAACGTACTGAATGTTCAGGCTATCGCTTGACTTTCTATTCAGGTAGTCACGACATAGTTACTACCTATATAGACACTATCCTGCTACAATGCAGGCACTTTTATAGCTCGGAAAGCCATGTTCTCGCACAATTCCCTTCAGGCGATCTTCCAACGGACAGAAGGCCACTGTCACTTCTGCGGCGATCCCCTGATTCTCGAAAAATACGGCTGTTCTGATATCAACGATCTGGAGGGCGCATGGGAGGCTGACCACGTTGTCCAGCTGGCAAAAGGCGGGAAAAAGGATGCAGAGAACTGTTTGCCAGCTTGCGTGCGCTGCAATCACCTACGATGGCACAGAAAAGGAAACGAAATTCGCGAACTTCTTCTTTTTGGGCTGATCGCCAAGGATCAGATCAAGAAATCTTCTCCGATCGGGAAGGCTCTTTCGGATCTGATGATCAAGAGACTCGCGAGCAATGAACGCCGCCGCAGAAAACCGTTATCCACTTCCCCAGCAGCAACATGACAGACAATTCCAAACCATCGGGTACCAGACAGTGTCCGTTCTGTGCAGAAGAGATCAAAGCTGAAGCGATCAAGTGCAGACATTGTGGTGAATTTCTGGATGCGAAACAGGGCAAAATGAAAGATATCACCTCAACCAGAAAATCTTCGAAAGAAATGAGAGCGGAACTCAGGGAGATGGCAAAGCAGGGACGTGAGCGAAAGAAAGACCCAAAGGTTCAGGCGGCGATAGAACGCGAGGTCCGAGCACAGAAACGTGGGGAACAGGAGCGAAAAGCGGAAAAGCCCGTTTGCTGTCCGCGATGCGGTTCCACCCAGCTTAACGCGCAGCGGAAAGGGTTTGGATGGGGGAAGGCCTTAATTGGAGGAGCGCTTACAGGCGGTATCGGATTGATCGCAGGCTTCCATGGGAGTCGCAAGGTGCTCGTCACCTGCCTCAAGTGTGGGCATCAGTTCTGCCCGGGATCAAAGTAAACTCATGTTTAGAAAGCCCACTTTCTAAGCTATAGTTTTGTGCATATCCGACTCTTCAATGACGAAATCAGAAGCAAAGACTCATATCGGCAAGCTTGTGCAAAAATATCAAGCACTTCTTGAAGCCGATAGCGTTGCTTCGTACAACGAGGCGCAAACGCGCAACGAATTCATCGAACCATTATTCCAGTTCCTCGGCTGGGATATGCGTAATCTTGAGCATCAGAACGAGGTGACGACAGAGGAACAGGTATCGAAGGGGCGTGTCGATCTGGCCTTCCGGATCAACGGCATCCCCGTCATGTTCCTCGAAGCAAAATCGATGAGGGTGAATCTCGATGAATGGAAGTGGGCAGAACAGGCAATTAACTACAGCTGGAACAAGGGGGTGACGTGGGCCGTCCTGACGGATTTTGAGGGGATCAAAATATTCAACGCTGAAATCCCACCCAAGAATCTTTCTCAGAATTTATTCTTTGAACTTCGTTGGGATGAGTACATCAATCGTTTCGACCAACTTTGGCTTCTTTCAAAAGAAAGTTTTGATCAAGGCTTGCTGGCAAAAGAAGCTCAGAAATGGGGCAAACTTGCGCGGCGTAAACTCGTCGGCGAACAGCTCTTTGAAGATCTGACGATATGGCGGGACAAACTTGCGAAAGAATTCGGCAAACACAACAAAGTCTCTGAAGAAGAATTAGATGAAGGTGTGCAACGTGTTCTAGATCGACTGATTTTCACCCGCGCGGCGGAGGATCGAAAGATCGAGCAAAACATTCTACTTTCCGTCTTGAGAGAATGGGAAACAGCGGGGAAAAAACACAGTATCTTCAAGAGATTGGTCGATGGCTTTCGCTGGTTTGATGAGAATTACAATTCAAAACTTTTCTCTCCGCATGCGGTTGAAAAGTGGGAGGCCGACGACGAAGTATTCGTGGACATCATTCATGGACTCTACGAAACGGAGGAAGGCTATCGCTACGACTTCTCAGCCATTTCTGCAGATATTCTTGGCGGCATTTACGAGCAATACCTTGGTTTCGTGCAGGTGAAGGAAGAAAAGACGGGAGAAAAATCCAAGCGGAAGTCACAGGGCATCTACTACACACCAAAATATATTGTTGACTATCTGGTAAAAAACACCGTTGGGCAGGTCGTGGATAAAGCGACCAAGAAGCAGCTTCAAAATATCCGCGTCCTCGATCCTGCCTGCGGGTCAGGCTCGTTCCTGATTGCTGCATTTGATCAGCTCTTGGAAGCGCATGAGAAACAGGGAACGGTCAATCTCTTCACGAAATTCGATATCCTGAAGGAAAATCTGTATGGCGTGGATCTTGATGAGCAGGCAGTGGAAATCGCACAGCTTAATCTTCTGCTCAAAGTACTGGCCCAGCGCACCATTCTTCCCACGCTCAAGCACAACATTCGTTCCGGGAATTCATTGATTGAAGGGACGCCAGAACAGATGGAGGCATCCTTTGGTACTGACTGGCGCATCCTGCGGCCATTCAACTGGAAGCAGGAATTTTCGGAAGTATTTGAAAGGGAGGGATTTGACGCCATCATCGGCAACCCTCCGTATGTATTCGCACGTGGCAAAAGCTTCACAGAAAATGTGAAGAAGTACTATTACGACAATTATGAGCTCGCAAGCTATCAGCTGAATACATATTTGCTCTTCATTGACCGCGCATACAAGCTCCTCAAGAAGGGTGGCTGGTTTGGTTTCATCATTCCGAACACATGGCTTACCATCGATACGTTTGCGCCATTACGGAAATTTCTGCTTGAAAATGTTGGCAGTCTTCAAATCATCAATATCTACGATAAAGTCTTCGAGGGGGCGAATGTCGATACATGCATGCTCATCTTCCACAAGGGTCGAAGGAGTAGAGTAACTCTCGGAGAATTCCGAGATGGCAAACTTAAGATTGTTGGGAAATTTCCACCTGATACGTTTACGAAAAATAACTACATCATCAATATAGCTCTATCAAAAAGCAGTGATACCTCAGCCATTCTTAAAAAAATTGAAAAACAGTCGAAAAAACTAAGCATGTATTCGATTGTCTCGACAGGACTAAAAGCTTATCAGACCGGAAAGGGGAAACCTCCTCAAAACGAGGAAATAAAGAATCAGCGGTCTTTCCATGCTGAAAGAAAGAAGAATGACACATACAAAAAATACTTGGAGGGTCGTGATGTGATGCGATATCAAATTGGTTGGTCTGGAGAATATTTAAGTTATGGTGATTGGCTGGCGGAACCAAGAAAATCTGTCCCCTTTGATGGGGCCAGGATTCTTGTTCGTCAGATTCCATCGCAGCCACCGTACGCAATTAATGCTGTCTATACCGATGGTGATTATTTAAACGATATCAACAGTATGGTGATATTTGATTTCAAAGTTGATCCGTTATTTCTACTCTCTGTTCTCAATTCAAAAGTCATAACTTACTGGTTTGCCAAAACTTTCGACAAGTTCCAACGAAAAACTTTTCCTCAATTCAAAGTAAAAGAATTGGCGCTTTTTCCGATTCCAGAGACCTCGGAAGAGCAACAAAAATCTCTCGCGAAGAAGGCGAAGATGATGTTGGATCTGAATAAAAAGCTTCAGGAGGCAACCGAGGAGACCGACAAGTATAGTCGTCTGGAGAGTGAAATTAACCAGGTGAATCGCAGTATCGATGAGGAAGTAGCTGACCTCTTTGAACTTACTATGGATGAAAAACAATTGGTTGGAAAAGCCTTTTCCCTTTAAGCATGGCCAGAACTAGAAACGTCTTCGATCCCGCATCCAAAGAGCCCTTCAAGCTCAGCCGTTCACGGCTGGAACTCTTCATGGATTGCCCACGTTGCTTCTACCTCGATCGCCGTCTAGGCATCGATCGTGTCAGCGGTCCCGCATTCACCCTGAACAGCGCAACCGATACTCTCCTAAAAAAGGAGTTCGATGTGCACCGAAAGGAAGGTACTCCACATCCTCTGATGAAGAAGTACAAGATCGATGCCGTACCCTTCCAGCATCCTGATATCGACGTATGGAGGGAGAACTTTAAGGGCGTGCAGTATCTCCATGAGCCGACCAACCTACTCATTACTGGTGCCCTGGATGATGTCTGGGTGGATCCAAAGGGCACACTCATGGTGGTGGATTACAAATCCACGAGCACCACCAAGGAAATCTCCCTCGAGGACGAGTGGAAACAGGGCTACAAGCGCCAGATGGAGGTGTACCAGTGGCTCCTGCGACGCAACGGCTTCACCGTCTCGGATACCGGTCACTTCGTCTTCGTGAACGCAGACACTAGTAAAGAGGTCTTCGGGGGGAGACTGGAGTTCGACATGCAGATCATCAGCTACACAGGTAAAGATGATTGGGTGGAGGAAGCCGTCCAGTATGCCCATGACTGTCTTATGGGCGATGAGATTCCGAATGCAGCGGAGGATTGTGAGTGGTGCGCGTATATTTCTGCAGTACAAAATGTGAAATCTCTCGCATAAATTGTTGTGAGATTCTTCTTAAATCAAGCTATAGTTTTGTTTATGAGCACATCTGTTCTTACCAAAGGCTCGGAATGGGGCAAGTGGGATTTGCAAGTCCAAACGATCTTGGATGATGGCTATGTACAATTAGGAATCTACTACCAAGAATTGAAAGATGCAGATTCTGCGAAATGGGATTCATTTGTTGCAAAAGTCGGCGGTGAAGCTAATGCGCTCCGCTTCGACTCGAAAACATACTTTACGGACGTATCTGTCGATAAGAAAACCCGGTGCCAGAACTATGTTCGTAATTATTTTGCATTCCTTGATATCTACAATCCCGACCTCAGGTGCATCGGCCTCACGGATCACAATTATTTTGATGAACAACTGATTGATGAGTTCGAACATTTTGCAGTTACCGCAAAATGTAAGATTCTTTGTGGAGCTGAAATCAATGTTGGTGGAATTCATCTCCTTGCATTCTTCTCATGTAAGCCATTTAATCAACCAACATACTCAGCAGGAATCCGAGCGTTCTTACATAAAATTGGAGTGGATAACAGAATGTCGAACGGCGCTCCAAGTATCTGCAATAGAGGTCTCATCGAAGTAATTGATATAATCCGAAATGCAAAGGGTGTGGTTATTTTCCCGCATTGCAATAGTGACAATGGGCTCTTCCAAGAGCGCCCTCGTACAGATAGGACAGTGTTGGCAGAAACTTTTAATTATCAGCCTATCAACATCCTTCAATGTCAGAACAATAATTCATGTGAGCACTTGGGGGCGTACATCGTTTCTCACGATAAACTTAAATCAGAGCACTGCTTCGTCATTGGCTCTGATGCAAGGAGCCTAAGAGATACAGGTAGACCCGATGCAAATGGTAACTACCTTTGGATCAAGGCCGATCCAACATTCGATGGTCTAAAGCAGATTTTCTACGAGCCGGAAGAGCGTGTACGTATACAACCGCGCTCACCTTTTGAGGATCGCAAGAAGGTATTCTTCGAATCCATCAAAATATCGGGGAGTAAGAATTTTGTTATTCCGGATGTTGATCTTCCTCTCAATCGTGAGCTTGTTACTATCATTGGTGGACGTGGCTCAGGGAAGAGCTCGCTATTGGAGTCAATCGCTTTTCTCAATGAGGAACATAGTAAACAAGACCAGAATGGTAAGCCACGCATAATTGAGTACTACCGACAAAATGTAGATCACAAAATCCCCGCTCCAGGCTTTACGATCACTGCCTCTCTTGTCGATAAAGATCAAAACTCGGAGGAACAAACAAAATCTCTCGGTGACTATGATAACCTTGGCCTCCCATTTTTATACATTGGGCAAGAACAGCTCAGTGCCTTGGCTACGAATGATGTTGAGCTTACACAGAAAGTATGCGATCTAATCGGATTGGATATCTCAGAGTTATACAATCCAGAATTAGTCGAGGAAGCAAGAGAGGTATTGAGCCAGATCCAGAACATACTCTCTGAGATCTCTGATCTAAAAAAGAAATACCCTGAATATAAAGATGGCGCTTTTGACGAGTGGCTCAGGAAATATCTTGCAAAAAAAGATGAGCAAAAGAAGCGCCTGTCCTCGCAGGCAACAAAGGACTTGCTTGAGCAAATTACAAAAGATGTAGACAGAGGAATAAAACTGAGGGATTTTCGTGAGAAAGTAACGAGCCTCAAAGAGAGTTTATCCGGCATTCCAGCCAACAAACAAATTATCGATCTTAATGAAGAAATCAAAATGCTATACGGTGACACAAAACAATTGATCCCAACAATCGATGTCCAAGTGCAAATGAGAGCACTCGATCAGAAAATTAATGATATCGATGAAGAGGTAACAAGGCTGCGGAAGGCGTATATCGAGAACCGAACAAAGCTCGCAGCTCTCGGATTGAAAGAAGATGTCAGTGTTTTAATTCAATCGACCGAAGTCTTGCAACGAGAAATTAGCAATGCAACTCGCGATCAGGCATTATTTATAGAGAAGGTTCGCACGTATAACGATCTTGTTATTAGAAGAAATACCATTCTTGGAAAGGTAAAGACTCATTTGGATAATTGCCGAAGAAAGATCGACGACGGTTTTTTAAAATTTCAACAATCCTATGATCAAATTTCAGGGATTGAATCAGAACTTTTCAAAAGACTTATAGCCGACATTTCGGTCGAGGGTAGTATCATTTTCGATCAGGAAACGTTCTGTGAGTATTTGCTAAGTAATTGCCTTGATAAAAGGAAAGTGAAAAATTCTGAGGATTTGAAAGAGAAAATATCTGGTCGTAATGAGCAGGGTAGAGCGCGCGAGATCACCTTCGATCTATTGCAAAAATGGGTCGAGAACCAAGGTCCGTGGAACCTTAGCAAAGAGGGGGCATTCAACGCACAGGGTTATCAGTGTCTCATGGAATATCTCTTTGCTGAATGGCCAGCATTTATGAGAGTTACAGCAGTAGCCAAATTGAAGGGTATTCCAACCGATAAGCTCTCACTGGGGCAAAGGGGCACACTTCTTCTGAAAATATATTTAGCAACTGCGAGCGTTCGCCAAATATTTATTATCGATCAACCAGAAGACAACTTGGATAATCAATTTATCATGAATGAGTTAGTCCCCTTAATTCGTCAGATCAAAAAATCACGCCAGATCATTCTCTCCACTCATAATGCGAATTTAGTTGTAAATGCTGATGCTGAACAAGTGATCGTAGCTGGACTTGATACGGCGCAGCCGTATATTTCAAGCGGAATAGAGAATCCTATCATAAACCAAAAGATAAAAGAAATCCTTGAAGGCGGAGAAGATGCCTTCAGAAAAAGAGAGAGCAAATATGGCTTAGGTGAGATGTGATTTATCCGATCTTTCCACCGTTCCTCTTTGTTTCGAGAGAGATCGTTTGGCTTTTTAATATCAGTTTGTCCCTCAGACAACCCAATAGTTCTCTCCGCTCCTCCTTCGTTCCTTCCTGCAAAATGTACCTCGCGTAGGTCTTCATATCGATGTTCTGCGTAGCTGTTTTTGCTTTCTGCCCCAGGACTCCCCGTGTGAACCTCTGGTAGCGACTGACTTCCTCCTCCAGCTTCGCCTTCATGCCTGCCACATCGAGGTCAATCTTATCAATGAGATTGGAAAGTTGCTCGATCAGCTCTTCTTCCCGAATTGACGGCTCCTTGCACTGGAGATTCTTCGAGTGTGTGCAGCGGTAGTACACGTATCGTCGAAGTGAGCCATTCTTAAGTTTCTTATGCTTCTCCTCGGCAGTAATGCCAGACCCACACCCGCCGCACGTCATCATCCGCGTGAAGGCGAAATCCTTGGAGCCCCACTTTGGTTTTGGCCCAAGCTCGAGGAGCTTTTGCACCTCTTCGAAGATTTCCTGCGTAACCAACGGCTCATAGTCTCCCTTGTACCATCGTCCGCTTTCTCTTGGGAACTCATAGCGTCCCGTGTAGTAGGGATTGCGGAGCATCCGATAGATCATGCTCAAGGTAATGAACTTTCCCGTGCGCGTTCGGAACTTCTCTTCCTTCAACCACGTGGAGAGCGTGCGCCCGCTTGCACCGCGGTAGGCGGCATGTTCAAACATCTGGGCGACGAATGGTCCTCGCACAGGATCGACGATAACACGGCTCTTGCTCTCTCCCGCGCGTCTCTCGTGAAGGTAGCCGAGAGGAGCCATGCAAGGGCGGTAGCCCATCTCTGCCCGTGTCTTCTGCCCCCGTTTCACGTTGATGCCCCTGTTATCATTTTCAAGCTTCGCCTGCGAGCAGAGAATCATGAGGAGGAACTTCTCATTTGGATTGTTGGTGAACCGCTGTCCGTTGGTGCGGATTTCGTGCAGGAGTCCCTGATCCATGAGGTCCACGAGCGATCCAAGGTCACCCGCATTCCTGCTCAAGCGGTCGGGAGCCCATGTGAGTATTCCTGTGAACATTCCCTGCCGGACGTCTGCGAGGAGTTGCTTGAAAACAGGACGAGCGCCGGATGCCTTTGCGCTGTGGCTCTCCCGACGCATCTCCACAACATTGAGACCGTCCCTCTGCGCGATGACGATCATTTCTTTGATCTGCGAATCGATGCTGAGGGCCTGTCTTTCGTCTTCTTCTGAACTTTTCCGGGCGTATAGACAGTATTTGGTTGGTGTTACGGTTTGTATCTTCTGCATCTCTGCCGGTGGTGTGAGCATTGCGCTCGACATTGGAATTGGGGAAGAGGCTATTGCCTCAACAAGGCCTGTGGCCTTCCCCCAAGTCCAGTGCGAAACCCGTCTCAAGTGCCCTCCATTGGCGCATCTGGCTACAATTTTTTCAGCATGTCGATATTCCTATCTCCGTAGCCGTATTTCTCATAGAAGATATGAGCATCGGCGTTTGGCGCAAAGCATGCGACACGCGAAAATTTACACCCACATTTGAGGAAGTATTCCTCCATGGCCTTCATAAGGTCAGAGCCGAGACCGGATCCTCGCGACTTCTCCGCAACAATTAACTCCAGAATGGATCCTTCTTTCACGGGATAGGATTCGAGCATATCCGCGTCAGACGGTTCGGGGATACAGCCGATGATGCAGCCAGAAATTTCCCCATCTGTCTCTGCCACAAAGATTGCACCGTGCTCTTCCTGCACTTTCTTCAACGTCTTCTCCACGTACGCCTCTGCATCAAAATCACGGCCACTCTTCTGACGATGATAAGGATCCAGCGCAGCAATGTGCTCCTGAAGCTGTGCAATAAGGCGTACCAAGTTTTTCCGGTCCTCGGGCCTGTAAGGTCGAATATCATTCATCGGCTTCATAATAAGCCTGTATTTGCTTCCTGTAAGTACTTTCCATAACCATAAGATTGTGGTATTTTGTTACGCCTATGGCACAACATCTCAACCGCTGGGAACGGCATCAAACGAAGCAGGCGAAAGAGAAAAAAATACGAGCAAAAGCGCGCCATTTTGGGCAGAGAGAGGATGAAGACATCGCATGGCCCGACGCACCTGATGTTTCCGAAGGACCATCGAGAGTAGGCATCATCACCGCAACTCGCACCCGAATTTTTACGGTCATGGAAAATGATGAATTCTTCCAATGCAGACTTGCGCCCAACATCCACCCCAGTCTTGGCCGAAGCCTTGTCATTGGAGATCGTGTGCGATTTGAAGCAGGAGATGATCCCGATGAAGAAGGACAGATAACAGGCAAGGAGGACAGGAAGAGCTCCATCGCTCGGATGCGAGGAGATAGTTCCCGATATTCCGAGGCGGCATTGGAACAACATGTTATTGCGGCAAACGTCGACACAGCTGTTATTGTTGCGGCTGCAAAAAATCCGGAATTTCATCCGAGATTCATCGATCGCTATTTAGTTGTACTGCAGAACGGAAATGTTAATCCGGTTATTTGTATCAACAAGAGCGACCTGACCCAGGAAAGACATCCGGTATTGTCTTTCTACCGCGAGTTGGGAATTCCGATAGTCGAAACATCCGCAGAAACAGGTGAAGGCGTCGATCTGCTGAAAGATACGATCCGCGGAAAAATCTCCGTGCTTGTCGGCAACAGCGGTGTCGGAAAATCCTCCCTCGTGAACGTGATCATCCCCGGATCTGATATTCGTGTGACGGAAGTCAGCCAAAAGAGTGGGAAGGGTCGGCATACTACGTCAGATAGTGCTTTGTATAAGTGGGACGATAGCTCGTACATCATTGATACTCCGGGAATTCGTTCATTGGGTATCGACGATATCGACAGAAACAGTTTGCGGTTTTTCTTTCCGGAATTTGAACCTTATGCCGATCATTGCAAGTTTCGCAATTGTCTGCATGACCATGAACCGCAGTGTGCCGTAAAGGAGGCTGTGGAAAGCGAAAAACTCAATCACTATCGCTATGAGAGCTACATCAGGATGCTCCATGAATAATTCAATGAAGTTACTCTACGGGCTTGGAAATCCGGACGAAGAGAATACACATTCCAGACACAATGCTGGATGGATGGCTCTTGATGGCTTCAGGAATCAAACAGGAGCAACCAGAGACTGGACCATTGATCCCAGTGGTGAATTCATTTTTTCCCTTTTAGATTCTGACGGCGTACAAGCTGCCCTCTGCAAGCCGACTCGCTATATGAACGATCAGGGAGTGTGCCTCACAAACGCGCTGGCAAGATTCAATATTAATCCCTCTACTGATTTGCTTGTTCTTCACGATGATCTCGATCTTCCACTCGGGAAAATGCGTCTGCGCCAGAGAGGGTCTCCGCCTTCTCACAACGGACTTTCCTCAATACGCGAGCAGCTACGCACGGACATCTTCTGGAGATTGAGACTCGGCATTGATTCAAGAAAATCGAGAACAGAAATGCCCGGAGAAGAGTTTGTGCTCAACGATTTTTCGCCTCAGGAAATGAGCGTCATGGAAGAAGTCTGTGCGCGGGCTGTCTCGGTTATCCGCCAATTCATCTCAGGGCACGTTCAAGAGGCTGTGGCATATGCGAAGAAATAACACGCACATTATTTTTTCTTAAAGTATCGGCGGAACATACGTTGGAACATGGGAATCAGAAAAGGCTTCTTCGCCGAACTATCGACATAAAACGATCCGAGAGCACCGCAGTTTGCTTCGAGGAAGACAAAACCATTTTGTGTCTGGAGGAAATCCAGCGTGAAATTATCCCGAGTCTTCTCCCCCGCAAGATGACGCGACGCTTCGATGGCAGCCGTTCTCAAATCATTGGGGATTTGGTCAAGTTCAACGTCTCCTGTGCAGAACCCATGCCTCCAATTGTTTTTGTCGGTTGTTCGCAGGCATCGACATAGCGTTCGACCGACAAAGTGAAGACGCCATTCCACGGGAGGCCAAAGTGCATTGGCAACGTATTCCTGGAGGATGCAGTCGTGGAAATTGAATATCTCCCCCTCCTGATGATTCTCGAGTCTTGCCCGGTTCAACATGAGAACGTTACGAGAGGAATGACCCCCATTTCGTGGTTTGATCACCACTCTCTCCGATTTGATTCTGGACAAAGCTCCTTCGACATCGCGATGGTTGTGAACGATTTCTGTCTGCGGTTGAAGGATTCCTTTTGCCTGCAGCATTGTTCTGTACACGGTGAATTTGTCTTGGATCAGTTGTACAACTTCCGCTCCGTCGACAGGAATGGGAGGACGCACGAAATCTCCGTACACGACAGGTTCGACATCGGCATCAAGCAAAAGGGAAGCGCCGTCCCTTGGCTGTTCTCGCAAAAATTGATCAATTCCAATAAGGGCGAAAGATACACCTGCGTCATGACAGATTTGTTGAATTACTTGTAGGGATGTTTTCTCAACCTCGAGACCATGAACGGATCGTGTATGTGTCCCCTCTGGGACGAGATGATCGTTCAATCGCTCAACCTGATCGATGTTGGTGATGAAACGGACTTCGTTCATTGTATTCAAGAAGAAATATTACGAATGTCGACCAACCCTGCTTATTCTTCGTCGATGCGCGGCTGCGTAATCGACGATATGTGACACCACGTCGGCGTAGGAGTGTGGAGTGTCGTTCGTGACGCTCAGGATGAACGCGCCATCCGGATGAAAACACACCTGTGCATTCATCTCCAGGAAGGCCAATTCCTGTGTCTGTGTATCGAGTCTGAAGTCTGCCCGTCCATAACCGTTGAGGTCGAGAAATTCGACAATACGTTTGGTCCAGCCAAGCACCCGATCTCGCCATTGCTCCGGCAAATCTTTAGGATTTTCCACTCCGACTTGATGATTGCTTGTCGATTTCAACTGATAATCGTAAATCGATCCGGTCGGATAGGTGTATTGCACGGGACCGAACACCCCCATTCCTTCCACGAATGAGGTGCTCAAGTCGATACCATCAACGTATTTCTCGGCCAATATGTCCGTTTGGAATCTCCCCCATACTTTGCGGACTTGCCGTTCGAGTTCCGCGAAATTTCTGACGATGCATTGTCCGTCCATTCCCAAGCTTGATCCCTCGGAATTGAGCTTCACGATCAGCGGGAAAGGTATTTCCTGCTTCTGAAGTGATTCCAGATCCGCAGGCGACCCCAAAAGCCTGCTCCATGCGAGCGGAATACCAATCTCTCTCAGCAGTCGTTTCGTGAGATCCTTATTGTGACAGATGAGCAATTCCGTCGGTCCAGGTCCCGTGTAGGGAAGATCGAGTTGCTCGCAAATCGTCGGGTAGAGCGCCTCACGCGCGGCCCCTCTGTATCCTTCGGCCACATTGAAGACAATATCAGGGCAGGCAGCAGCGAGTTCACTCGTCCATTTGGCGAAATCACGGGTGCCCTCCACGGGCACCACCTCATGTTTGTCTGACAGTGCGTCTGTAAGCGCGTCTATGGTGATCGGAAGGTCGAATTCCGTCTCATGTTCCGACTTGCCACGGTTCTGATTGTGGAGAAGCGCAACCCTCATGGCTGTTTTCTGGAAGTGAGACCGAAGGCGAGGTAGTTCCAAAGAACTTCACACGCGACAACAGATGTCTGTCCGGTGGGATCTAAGGTGGGATTGACCTCGACGAGGTCAAAAGCCTTCACGGGCAGTGAGGACAGTTTCCGGATCTCCGGGAGAAGTTCCTCAGCACGCAGCCCGCCGACGCAGGGCGTGCCCGTTCCGGGGGCCTGGGAGGGATCAATGACATCGATATCGAAGGTAACGTATACCGACGCGCACCGCGATCGCAGATACGCGATGGCATCATCAATGACTTTTGATAATCCGCGTTCTCGTGTTTCTGCCGCCGTGAAGAGCCTGATCTGCTTCTCGCGGACGTAATCAATCCACTTCTTTGCGACAATGCCTCTCGGCCCCACTGTCACCAAGTTTTCCGGGTGAACCTCTCCTTCCTCGATGAGGGCGCGGAAGGGGTTCCCGTGCCAAATCCGTGGCATTACTCCGAATTCCTTCTCCACATCGGTATGTGCATCGAAGTGCAGGATTCCCATGGGCTGTTCTTCATCTTTTAATCCTCTTTTACATCCTTTGAATCCTGCATAGGTGATGGAGTGATCTCCTCCGAGAATCAGAGGAAATGCATGTCTTCGGACTTCGGCCACCGATGCTTCAATCAGACGATTCGTGCGTTCGGGATCTGTGGGATACACGGTGACATCCCCGATATCGGCAATTGAATGAGGAGTTGCTGCAATTACAGCATCTTTATCGAGATCGATGAATTGCCCTCCATCCAAATCATCCCAATGGGAGTGTTCCCGGATGGCCCTTGGCGCATGTCTCGCTCCCTCTCGATACGAAGCTCCGTAATCGAGCGGGACCCCGACGACTCCTATATCGTAATTCTCCAATTCCTCAGGCGATCGTACGTACGGCGAGCGCATGAACGTTGTTATGCCAGCGAAGATCGGTTGATCGGGAGATGTTTTATCCATGGGCAGTTGTGGTTGGATGGGACGAGGATTTATCCGCCGATTGACGGCGGTGATCCTTCCAGAGAAGTGTGGATAATTCACCGGGTTCGTCGAGTGCTTCGGGGAAATCGGGGTAAGGGATCTGATGGCCTTCCCGCTCGAAAATCGCGATCCCACTTTGCTCGTTGTACGATTTCAAATCTTCCCGCCGCACCTTGCCGTAGTGGGTATCGAGAACGATCCTCGTTGAATTAACCCAAGAGGATGTACTCCAATTCAAGGTATCCATTATGGAAAAGAGACGCTTGAGGCGGATGCGGAACGAAGCCGAATACTTGATCGGATCGGGGATGAAGATAGAGAGGTTCCGTACGCCAAGTCCGTCGAGCTTCTCAAGGTGTCTTTCGAGTACTTTAGGATGGTCATTCACCTTGCGCAGCACAGGAAATTGATTGTAAAGGCGCACTCCCGCAGACCGCAGTTGCCTAATGTAATCCTCGACCTCTTCGCAGAGTTCATAAGGATGAACGGAATGCATCACCAGTCGAACACCCGCTTCCGCGAGAAGACGAATCATTTCCGGTTTAAAAATTGCAGGTGAATACACTAGGGATCGTGTGTGAATTCGGATATTGCGGATTCCTGCATCTGTGCGAAGGCGCTGCAGTGTGTCTTCAAGACGAGAAAAAGGCAGAGTCATCGGATCACCGCCCGATAAGATGACCTCCTTCACTTCCGGATGCTCAGCAAGATACGCGATCAATTTATCAACTTTCCCATTTCCCGCCGGAATTTCTGAATCATGCCCATGCAGCTCGGTCAGAACATCTTGCCGAAAGCAATATTGGCAATGACCAATGCAAGTATCGGTCGGAAAAAATAGAACTCGATTCCGGTACTTTTTTACGGCAGTATCACGGAGACCTTTGGGCATGTTTTCACGGTCATCGACGAAATCTGAAACTTCGCCTGGCGCCCGGACAGTCATGCGTTCTTCCGTCGGGTAAACGCTGCGATGGAGAGGGCCACCTCGGTGACCTAATCCTTGAACTTCCTCTTCGATTTTTTTCTGGTAAAAAGGCGCGACTTTAATCGGAAGCAACCCTTCCTTCAGAGCAAGAGCGTTGTACGCCGCATTCAATTCCGATTGATCACGAGTTTCCATCGTTGGGTGAGTGAACGGAAGGTGCATAGGGGACATACCCGTCGATCTTGAGATGGGAAATCCAGTCGACAACCGAAGGATTACTCGCAAGAGCCTGTTCCCAGCGCCTTCGGATATTCTCGAAGTGAGCGCCGAGATCTCTCGTTGCTAGAGGACAGCGGGGATCGATGAGGAATTCCAATCCCGCCTCTCCTATCGAGGGCGTGAACGGATAGGACAGGCAATCGAGCGGTTTGAAATTGCGAGTGGGATCGCATTGTGATTGATCGAAGTTGCCCCGATCGCAGCAGCCGAGTTTTCCTCCATGAAAATCATCCATGGTGATGAGAATGTGCCGACGCGTCTCCTCCCGTGCTGACTCCCATTCCCCCGGATAGAGCAGCAAGGCATTATCAAGCCCAAAATCTTCTTCGCGTTCTCTCGATTGATCGCAACAACGAAAGTGGCAGACGCTGCTGCATTCTTCACAGTCTAAAATGCGTCCTGCCTCAGTGCCGTTGATTGGCAGGCTATTTCCCATTCCTGAGGGCAGTAAATAGGCGGAGACGGACTTCGACACTCGCATCAAGCAATCTCTGGTTGGACATCCATTCGTCGTTGAAAATGGTACTTGTATATTTCTCGCCTCCGTCAGCCATGATGGCGACCATTTTTCCTGCCCCGGTTCTTCCATGAATTTGCTCGAGTGCCTTATAGAGAACACCGCCAGCAGAGCCACCGATAAGGATCCCCGTGTTACGAGCGGCAAATCGTGCAGTGTTGAACGCCTCCCGATCCGATACTTTGTAGTGCCCATCAATAACTTCGTAGTCCACATTCTTTGGGATGTCGGCCTCCGGAGGGTTTCCTGTTCCTGATTGAAAATACGGTCCTCCGGGGCCGCCGAAAATAATCGAGCCTCTCGGTTCGACTGCATATGCTTGGACATCTGGCTTCTTTTCCTTAAGTGCTCGTGCAGTGCCGCAGAGTGATCCTCCTGTCCCAATGGCTCCGAAGAGAACCCTCACATCATGGACCTGTTGCAATATTTCTTCAGCGAGTGAACCGTAACCGAGGGGGTTCGCTGGATTGTCGGCTTGATTTCCGAAGAACGAATTGGGAATTTCATGGCTTAGTCGCGCTGCCATCGTCTCTCGTTCATTTACCGCAATTTTTCCGTCAGCATGTTCGCTGTCGACGAATACGATTTCCGCCCCATATGCACGCATGATGTCTATTTTCTCTTTTGCGGCATGGTGGTCGACTACAGCAATAAACTTGTATCCCTTACTCGCAGCAATCATCGCAAGGCCTGTACCGGTGTTGCCCGATGAGGATTCGATGATCGTTCCACCTGGATGCAATCTGCCATCCCGTTCTGCGGCTTCGATCATACTCATGGCCATGCGGTCTTTCATGCTTTGACCAGGATTGCATTTCTCCAGCTTGAGGAATAATTGCCAATTCGGATTTGAGACCGGATATTCCACTACTGGCGTGTTGCCGATGATCTCGGTGATGGATGATGCTTTCTTCATGATGGGAGGGAGTCGAGAAGGGAGTACTGGGAATCCAATTTTGTGTGCCAAGCATCGCCCCGCTTGAAAGCTGCAACTTTGTGTGGAAGTGGGAGGCGATGGAATTCCGTTTCATTCGAATCCATCTGATAACCAGCGGTATTCGGATAGACCAAAATATCTCCGTTTCTGGGCATTGAGGCAAAACCGATTTTCCTCCAAGAAAGGACATCTATCTCGAGACACGTATTTCCTACTACAGATGCTTGGATTGGAGTCGACGATGTTTTCTCCTGATGGTGTGGCAAATGAATGGGGTCGACACAATATTCTGTACCGAACCACTGTTCAGAGAGATGATTGATGTTCGCATCCACCTCAACGAGAAGTGTTTGGTCGGTTGCCCTCTTCACGTTCTTCACCTGCATACACGTTATTCCGGCCTGATCGACCAGAGATCGCCCTGGTTCGATTGCCAGTGTGATGCCGGACTTGCTCACAACATGAGCTAACGAACGATGCTCGTCGAAGCGTGAAGCGAGTATTGCTCGCAGGCTCTCCGCACCCGCCTTCTGACCTCCATAGGGATAGAAGCTTTGGAAATCCTTGTTTCCCATGAACATAGATGGCTGACGCTGTGCCACAAATCGTTGCCATTCCTCCTCATCGACATAATTTACGGCGAAACCCCCTCCAATATTGATGAAGTTGCACTGAAATCCATTACCTCTGGCCTTCTCAAGTTCTTCCATGGCTTTCCTGAGAGCATCAGCACGTTCTTCAGTTGAATATCCTGCCAAGTGAAAGGCAAAACCACGGAAGTGAATCGGACAATCGGTTTGAGATAACAATTGGTATGAGGATGTTAGTTCATCGGCATCCATTCCAAAACGGCTACATTGACTAGAGAGCGTACCGAGACGAATCACAATGGGGATCTTTCGTTGCGTCCCAATACGCTTCGCGAGTGCGATAAGTTGCTGCAATTCAGAGAAATTATCGACAGAAAGCGTGCTACCGGTTTGTATTCCTAGTAATTGCAGTCGGGGGTTTTTCGATGGACCAGAAATACTGATTGATTCACCACGAATGCCATGCCCCAAAGCCGCTTGAAGTTCTTGCAAGCTGGATACATCGATTCCAATACCGCTTCCTGCCGCCTGCTCAAGAAAACAATCCGCTTTGTTCACCTTTGCAGCAAACTGGATCGACGCATTTGGCATTTCATTGGTATCAAGGACATTTCGGAATCTACGAGCGTTCTCTTGGAAAATTTGGGGAAAGACGACGTGCGTTGGCGATCCAAATGTTTCCATCAATCTTGGAAGTTCACTCCCACTTTCGATGAGATTTCGTACATCAGGATGCAGCCGTGCTTGGAGTCGGGGAGCTTCCATAGAAAGTAAGCGATTCTGCTCTAAATAGTATATTTCGTCAATAATACGTTTAGCTCGTTGTGTAAGCACTAAATCACATTGCAATATGGAAAATACCCCACAAATCCTTAAATGAACCCCGAATACTGTTCTTTCTCCATCCCGTTCACAAAAAGCCCCTCCGCCTCCGGTGACGGAGGGGCCATTCTGATGTGGATTCACCGATATACTCTTTTCAAATGACGCTCGGCGAGTGGAGTGCGTCCCAGCATGGTCACCTTGCAGGTTGCGCCCTTCTGCTCCATGAGCTTGATGATGAGCATTGAGAACGCATCCGCGAGATCGTCGTACCGTTCGCTACCGAAGCCAAGGAGCTGCGTGATGAGCGCCTCGGCACCGCGCTCAGGGAAGAATACGCATCCTTCCTGCACGGGCTGCGATGCAATCATGAGTCGCGAGCGCTTGTCCTGTCCCCGCACCGGGAAGCCGGATGCAAAGTATCCATTCCTATTCAGCAGATCGACAAGGGATCCTTGATACCCCACGTCTTCCACGTAGATGCGCGTATAGCGCCCCTTGCCGACGACGTCTACAAGCGCTTTCGCGTAGATGAGCGTCTCCCATGGCGTCAGTCTCTTATTAATGATCTGTGGGAGGATATAGATGCGCATCTTGTGTCCTGAACCGTACACACGCGCAGCCACCATGGCGGTGCAATCGGCAGTGTCCTTTTGCGAAATAGCGAGATCAATGGCAATCCCGACAAGGCGGCATTTTTCATCGGGCAGTTCATGATAGGTTCGGATCCATTCGGGATAGATGACCTGCCCGTCATCGGGGACGATTCTGAGCAGATACTCACGCTGCCATGAGACTTCGCTCCCGATCATGCGATGCTCCTCCTCGATGGCTTCATCGGTGGGATATTTGCCTCTCCAAAGGCAGATACCATCTTTGGTCACGAGCGGATACTCCTTGTATGCCGCTGTCAGCAAGAGACCACCGACGATGTCGCGTTCGATCCTCTTCAAGAGGCAATCGGCATGGAGGAGGTTTCCGATGAAGATGAAGCGTGTTTTTCTGGTTCCGGCGGGGATGACTTCGCCCGTGATCCACTGATATGTCTTTTCGCGTCCTTCTTTCGTCTTCACGGAAGCGGAATCCTCCAAGTCGTCGCATACGACGAGATCAGGACGGTGCTGTCCGTGGCGAACGCCGCGAATGGTGGATTCCATCGACGCGGCCGAGATCCGCACGCCATGCCTGGGGAGCACGATGGAATTTGCCTTCCATTCGTCCTCCTGCTCCTCGAACGGCCCGAGATCGAATCGTAGCATCTCATTGCGCATAATCTCGTCCTTGAGGTTCTTCAGATACTGGTTGGCCTGTGCCTGCGTGCGGCCGAGGATGATGACGAACTTCTTCTTCTGTCTCCCAAGCACGCTCCAGAGAACATAGGAAAGCGTAATGAGAGTGGACTTGGCCGAACCACGGAACGCGGTGATCGCGAGGATGCGCTTGGTCTCATCTTCCGTCAGATGAATGATCTCCCGCTGGAAAGGCGCGGTTTCGTACTCGATATAGTGCACGAAGTACAGGTGGAAGAACCAGTCATGACTTTCTCGCGTGACGGCGCGGCGTACCTTTGCATCACGCACCATCAGGTCTATCAATTCTTTCCTTGAGAGGTCGCAGTAGTTTTTCATGGGAAGGGGGGAAAGGGATGGAATCGGAGGCAAGCCCTGCCAGGTGCAGAGCCGCCCGGACAGCAGCCTCCTGTTCCGGGCTGAGTGTTTCATCGATCTTCATCGAGGCGTTGAGTTCGATCTTGTTGGCGTAACTCGGATGATGATGACGCAACCAGTACTGCACGGCGGCGAAATTCCCGTCGCGCACGGCCGTGAGAAGCTGGCTCTCCGCCATGTCATTCATAAGGAGCCACCCCTCCTGCAAGGCCTTGTCGACGGCCTTGACGAAGGCATCGTCTTCCCGCTTCCAGCGATAGAACGTCGTGCGGCCCGTTCCCGTCTTATTGCACGCGATCTCGACGACGGGGGTTTTTCTAAGCTGATCAAGCATCAATGCCTTATCACGCGCAATGCGGTCGTCCACCGTTCCTGCCGATGATGGATCTTCTTTGGTCATATGGTTGCAGGGGGCAGGAGAATGGCCTTCTCGCCCGTAAGTTTCTCGTAACGCGCAACAATCACGCTGCAATACTCGGGAGAGATCTCTACACCGAAGCAGCGTCGCTTGGTGTGCTCTGCAGCGATCAGAGTGGAACCCGACCCGAGGAATCCGTCGTACACGATGTCATTGATGCGGCTGCTGTTGAGTATCAGCCTACGCAGAAGCCCGACAGGCTTCATTGTGCTGTGAAGCACGCTCTTGTTCGGTTTCGGGTAAACGAGGAGAGTTTTGTCCTTTGACTTCATGAACTCGTGCGTCCCGAACCAGCCGTAGCCGATGAGCTCATGAGCAATCGCGTAATCCATACGACCTAGCACCGCCTGCGTCTTTGCCCAGATGAGCAATTGCGCAAACTTCCATCCTGCCGCGACAATTCCCTCGCGCAGGGCGAAGACCATTTTGTCGGAATTGAAACAGTAGAGAGCGTTCTTCTTCGTCAGGTGGGGCTTCACTGCCTCGAGCCACGCCTTCGTAAACGCGGAGTATTCGCTATCAGTCTGAAAGTGATCGTTCGTAATGGGCTTGTGACACGTCTTGCTTCCCGTGAGTCCATCTTTGCCTTCTACGTACTGAACGCCGTACGGGGGATCACAGAGAACGAGGGATGTCTGTTCGTCGCCGAAGAGCCGTCGAAGCAATGTGGCATCCCTACAGTCTCCGCACGCAATGCGATGTGTTCCGATGCCGATGATATTGCCGGTGGTGATTGTGAGCTTCGTCATGGTGTGATGAGGGAAGGCTTGATACCGAAGGTTTTCTCGAATCTCTGGAGGATCACGTCTACGAAAATCGGCTCCCATTCGACGAGGAATGTCCTTCTCTTGAGTTGATGTGCAGCAATCATGGTGCTGCCGCTGCCACCGAATAAGTCAAGGATGGTGTCACCGACTTTCGTCGTTCGCCGGATAGGACGCTCATGCAAAGATGGATTCTTGGCTGTAGGATGTTCATATTCCGTTGTCGGCAATCTCTTGCAGAGCCAGATGTCCAGCATGTCCAAGATGTCATCCTTCGTGCGATTGCCATTCGAGATTTCTTTATTTAAAATCTCCGTGAAGTTCTGTGTGCGAGGAGAGAGGTATGGTTTTCCCCGCACACCGTATGTACACGGTTCATAACACTTGTTGAATGCGATGTGTGGGGTCATGTTAAAGTTGTTCTTGATGTAGAGGGCGACTCGCTTCACCGCGATCCCAAGCTCGGGATAGAGGCTCTGGAGCATTCCAATATACTTTTGATCGGAATACGTGAAGACATGGCAGTCTTTCTTGCAGACATCGAGGCCATTGCGGAGTGCTGTCCGAAGGAAATCTCTGTAATCTTCATCGGTTTTGTTGTCATTCGTCCTTCCTCCGTATTTCATCTTTCCACTGATGCCAGCTGAATAGTCGAGCGAGATGTTATAGGGCGGATCTGAGTACAACATGTCGATCCGTTCTGATCCAACAAGTCGACACACGACTTCAGGATCGGTTGCGTCTCCGCAAGTGAGCCTATGCCCCGCTAGGTCGTAGAGATCTCCGAGCTTTGCCTGCGGATTCTTGATCTCCTCAACGGCACGCTCGAGATCAAAGTCGTCATCGTCGACCTGTAGAACGTCGTCGAAGACATCAGCAAGCTGGGCGTCATCGAACCCCACACTGACAAGGAATTCAACATCGAAGAGTTCGCGCAATTTTTCTAGGTCCCAGTCTCCAGTGTTTTGATTCAGACGCAGCACGATCTCCCGTTCCTTGTCCTTATCATCCACGATGACACAGAGCGCAGGAATCTCCGTGTATCCAAGTTCTCTTCCTGCATCGACCCGCATATGCCCGCTCAGAATCGTGTTGTAACTGGACTTCGAACGATTCACTACGACGGGAACGAGCCATCCGTTTCGTTTGATGCCTTCTTTAAGATGTTCCAGTTGTGTTTTTGTCCACGTTCTTGGGTTCTCAGGATAGGGATGCAGATCGTTTATATGTATGTGTACGATCTTCAGATCATTAAACATAAAAGTGGGGTAAAGAAATAAAGAATTTCTTTGCCGCCCACCTCATGTGTGATTTTGGGGTACGCCAATCAACGGACTTCGATTAAAGTACCCAGACCCACAAGAGGGGCGGCTGGTTGCAATTAATCGAGAGTCCGGTGATGTGAAGGATCAGTCGTTCATCGATTTATAATCTGATCACAGTATATTCATGATTATGACAACATCAAGATATTTCATCATTCCAGAGCCAATAAATACACTTAGAGAGTGTGAAACTCTGTGGGATCTCTGCTTGAGTGGGCGCAGTGTGTACTCTAGGAAAAATCCGCTTGTCATTTCATGATTTGTGAAACGCAATATTCCCATTTTGGGGGTGCGAAGGCGATAAGCACTTCACACGCTTTGATGCAAAGAAATATAATGAAGCAATGATCCGCTCCGTCGAAATTAAGAACTTCCGCTGTTTTAAGAACGCAAAGATAGATCTGACGTCGTGTCATGCGCTCGTAGGAGAAAACGGCACTGGCAAAACGGCTATTCTCGAAGCCATCGATTTTGTCACTTCATCTGGTTATGTCGCTGGTCAGATCTCTGAGCAAGATTTCAATAATGAGGATGTGGGGAACCTTGAGATTATTGTTACCTTTGATAAACCATTCGTCATTAAATATCCCGATGGTTATTCGACGAAGAATATTCCGTGTTCCGGCATGAGACTTGCGGCACATCGTCGCGAAAAGGCTGCACCGGGAAAAGCGTTCAGTGATCCCTTCGTTATTGAGCATCATGCCATTCCCATTGCCTATTATTCTGGAGCAGCCCCTGTAATAAGCGACGTAGAATTGCCCGATGAGATAAAAAAGACCGACAGGGGATATGAAATTTCTCGGCAAACTGGCTCCACCATGCGATTCACGGACAAGCAGCTAACACTGCAGTACGACACATTGAAGCTCCCGAATGTTTTCTATTTCGATAAGGAGCGCGAACGGCAAACCAAGGTTGGGTTTAACTCTCTCATGCAGAAAATCGGCAAGGATCTCAACTGGCGCTTCAGGAAAAACTGGGATCAAGGCGCGGTGAATGCGAAATGGGACGAGTTCTACCGCGCGGTCATTTCGACCGTTGAAGACCCAAAAAATGAACGGATCATTCGACCTCTGCAGGAAAAGATGCGAGATATCGTAGGTATTGACCTCGCCGCGCTCGAGTTAAGCTTTCTGGAAATCGAGCAGCCGTTTAGCAAGATATTCTTCTCGAAGCGGGAAGGCACGAATCAGATCGAGCAAAAGCGATTGGGGTCGGGCATTTCTATCTTGCTCGCATACTTCCTATTGGAAATCGTCAGCAAATTGTCCAAGGAGGAGATCGTCTTTCTCATCGATGAGCCGGAAATGCATCTGCATCCTCAGATGCAGCAGAAGCTCTTTAGTGAGTTCCAGAAGGCCGAATCACAAGTGATGTATACCACGCATTCCGATCACTTCGTTGATATTTCCGAATGGCGGTCGATCACTCGATTCCAGAACGACTATGATTTCTTCCCCAAACAGCCGAATTTGGATCAAGTCCTAGAAGGGCAAACTATTGCAGTTCATCTCGATGAGATTAAGCGTTTTCACCAGCACAAGTCGATTTTCCTACGAGAAGACAATCAGATTTTCTTTGCGCGCAAATGCTTGCTGGTTGAAGGTCCGGCAGAGAAATATGGAATTCCAGTTCTAGCCCATACACTGAATATCGATCTTGGCGATCTGACCATGATCGCGTGTCACGGAAAAACAAAATTGCCCTACTACCAGCTCCTGTGCCGAGCATACGGGATTCCGTACTACACTCTATTCGATCTTGATGGAAAATCTGCCACTGAGGACGACAATGCACGGCCTACTGCTTGGTCGAGCAATGGTGCCCTATCGACATGCAGATCATCTTTCGAAGAGCTTCTAAGTGTCTCATCAAACAACCCGCATAAGTGCAACGTCGTGCTTTCGAAAGTTGACGCATGCGCAGCGGATCAGGTTCCGAATGAAATAAAGACGGCAATTACAGCGATTGCCGCATGGTCTGTGTAACAACCATCTTTATAAAGACAAAGCGATGAAGATTCTCGAATGGAACCATTTTGAATAGATAAAACTGCACCATGTACTAGGCCGTACTCGGTTAGTTGGTCACTCGGATGTTGTCTATCACCCTGACATCGAGAATATTCTTCAGAGCATTCAAATCCTCAGGGAGTGCTCCTTCCAACACCAAAACGGCATCTGCGGTCTCTTCACTATTCTCTGCCGCGATGCAAGCACGCAGGACTGCGCGGTATTTCACGCACTGGAAAATCCCCCTGACAATATCGGGAGACGATGAAATCCGAGATTTTACTTCGACTGCAGTACGAACCGAGGAATGAGAGAAATAAACATCGAGGCTGTCTCCCGACGGGAGAGGGAACTCCTGCTGTCCGTGCCCTGTCCCAGTTGGCAGGCCGACCACTTCCGGATGTGCGGCAACGAACTCTTTCAGTGTCCGATGCAAATCGCTTTCGCCGCCTCCCTGAAACCTTGTTGCTGACATGACGAAGGTCTTGAAGTTGGAGGAGACAGGTTCAAGACCCAAGGCGGTAAGAACCTCGTTCCACCGATGGTACGCAAACACTTTCGCTAGAACTCCATCCACCATTGCCTGCCGTGCGCGACGCGAAAGGTTCGGAAGTTCATCCAGATCGAGAAGAAACCCATCGATTCCTTCACCAGGCAATCCTGTTGCTTTGTTGACGACGAGAGCCTGAATCATCGGAATCTTCTCGCCCCAATCCTGAGAAAGTGACTTGAGGGCTCTGCCGATGCTCCCGAGCACGTAGTTCAGGTTTCGCGGATTGGGCATCCCAAGCTCGGCGGCAAGATCGGTATAGGAAATCTTCGAGCCAGCGTGTGCCTGACGCACAAGCAGAGGAAGCGCAGCCCGTGCACGTTGCTGATAGAGGTCATCGCCATCAAGAATCTTCGCGATTTCTGCGGTTGCCATGCGATCCTAAGTGTAGCCCTCTAAGAGGCAATATTTGAAGTTTATATTTACTCAACAACGATGATTCGTATAATGCTCAGTTATGCCTCCGATGCAAAAGGATGGGCAGAGAGTGAGAAAACGAAGCACAGAATTCAACTGGAATCATGCCATGGACATGATGGAGAACATGGGGAGGATTCAGGAAATCCTCATGCCGTTTCAGCAGGAGGAAGACCGAAGACAGCGAAAACTCAAAGAATTCCCGAAAGGTTTCCACCTCGAGGGAAAAGGATACATGTGCGCCATCTGTCACGGATCGTGCTCCCAAGAGGACACGTGGTACGACCAGTACGGCGTCAAATGCATGGCATGTCAGGGTGCGGTGGATCGTGGGGAAATTCCCGCAAGCTGTGCGGAGGATACGGATAGCTGGTACTCACCGTGGGAAATTGAGAACGCGCTCAATGTCGACCGCCACGTCGTGCGTAGATGGACGAAGGCAGGCGTGCTCAAAGCCCGCACCGTGAAGCGTGAAGGCCACCAAGACACACATCTGTATCTGATTGAAGAAAACAAAGACACTCTTCCGCCGAAAAAGATGGTCAAAGATTACTCGTGGAGCGAACCGCTGGGAGATGGCAGATTCACCATGCACACGGAAAACTGGTTCGACCACGTAGATCCGTTCGAGTACCTGAAGGGTTATAAGATTCTGGATCACCTGCAAATGGTGAACGGAAAACTCGAAGCAAAACCCAAGGACAAGAAGTAATTCCTTTCTTTTTCCATGACGTACCAACACCTCAAAGAACGCTCACACTACGAGGAGATGTATGACAGCTTCACGGTCGAGCGGTGTCGCTGGTACGAGGAGCCCCGCGCCATCTCCGAAAAGGAGCGGGGAGCCGAAAAAACGCTCTCAGTGGGAGAAATCCAGTGGTGCCACGATCTGGCGACCGATTTGGCGATCTTCCAGATTGCCGGGGATCGGTATCTCCAAAGGGAAGAGACGATTGCACGGTGGATGGAGAAAGACAGGCAACGCGATGAGACGCTGGAACGGGCACGGGTGCCACTGGTCCATTGTCCCTCCTGTGGGAATGCGATGGAGTGCATGTACAAAGATATCTGTTCCGATATCGATCGTGACCGTGAGTGGGTCGAATTCTTCCTCTGCTGCAAGCCCTGCAAGCAGGCGAAGGATGTCTACGAAAACGGAACGGAGGTTGTCCGCAAACCTCTGCTCTGCGAGAAGTGCAATCATGAGGTCGAGACCAGCACCAAGAAAAAAGATGGAAAACGCTACTACGTCCGCACATGTACGCATTGCGGACATACCGAGGAACACCTGAGTATTCTTGATGAGAAGAAGAAAGAACCGACACAGGAGGAGATCGAGCGATATGAGTACGATAAAAAGCGGTTCTGTCTGAATGACGAGCAGGGACATAGGTACAAAGCGTGGAAGGATTCAGTGAAGCGACTCGAGGGCGAGAAGAAGGAGCAGGAAGCGAATGTCGAGTTCTACGACAAGCTCGCAGATGTGAAGAAACTCAATATTGCTGGTCTGGAGAAGCTGCTGAAACCCGCCCTGAAGAAGGCTGGCTATGCGGATCTGCACATTGCCATGCCTCCATCCACCGATCGGCAGATCATCCTGAATTTCTCCGTGCGGGACACACAGGAGAAGCGCGAGGAATACGACAGCCGCAAGACTCTCGAGAAGACCATCGAAGGAATCTTGGAGGATAAGAACTGGGCGCTGACGTCCGAGGGAGTGAACTATCGTCTCGGCTTACTCGATGGACGCATCCGAGGATATGAAACAGAACCCGAACTCGAAGAACTCACGAAGTCTCGGATGAAGAAGAGGGGCAAAAAACAGAAGGTTGCCGTTTAGAGGTACTGTCAGTTGCGATTCCACCAAGCTCCGAATCTACCGATTTGCAATAAGATGAAGCCGATGATGAGAAAGTTTATGCCATATTCAGTGTAGGGATTGGCGAGACCACCTTGGGGAGCGTATGTGATCGTTAAATATGCACCAACGAGAATCATTGTCCATGAAAGGACTATGAGCACTTTCCATTTTTTGGTTTGTCTCGCGCCGTGAACAACGACGACTTTTGTGCCATCAAGTCCCAACCAATGTGCGACTGCGGCTCCAAGGACAGCGATGATGACTCCGGTTGTTATCTGACTCATAGATTATGGAAGTAGGTCATAGTACCGCAGAAATCGACACATTTCCAAACATGACTATCCCCTGTTTATTTGGCCTAGAGAGCTAGTTTGGTGCAGTAGTGAGCCAAAAACACCGATAGTTTTCTGTATAGCACTACGCGTGAAACTCTCAGTGTTCTGCCTTTGCCAAAGCCGTCTTCTTGCTTAACGCTCAGGAACGTCTTTCATGAAAGATGGCTTCCATATATTCAAAACATGCAGAGTTTCTTTTCAGTGCTCTCCGACCACAGCTCTGTTCCAATGTCGTGATTACCAGCGTTATCAACTCAGACGATGCCATCAGATCATCACAAGTCTAATGGCATACTGAAGCCAATAAATTCCAATTCTTGTGCGCAAAATGTGAACGCCAAAAGGCCGAAGTTGTGTGCCATTTGTGCCACTTCCAAAAGCCCCAAGACCCACGTGTCCTCCCAACAATGGCTCTCGGATGCCCAAAAACCCCACAAAACCCGCAAGGTCTTGTTGCGCGATCCGAGTGTTCAGCCAGCTAACAGAATGATTCTATGAATTTTATTAGTAATGTTCTCCGGCTTCTCAAGACGATAAATAGTGACTACTCAAATATTTTGCTTGTTGCCATTGCTGGTTTATCTGCTTATGTTGCCTATCATGAATTTATCTTGAAGAGGCGTCCGTATGTTGTTCCTGAAATTGCATATGAAATTAGCGGCAAAGATGATTCCTTACAGTGGTTTTTCAGTATCATTTTTGTGAATAAAGGAACATATCCGGGCATTGCCAGGATCTCCAAAGCTCTCTTGAAAATCGGTGATGAAGAGTACCCTACTGCATTTCATCAGGAACTTGTTTTGGTGCCACAAGAAAGACAACTTCTGGCTCCCATTGGGAGCATTAATGCCAAGGGGCTTGCAAAGATTCGAGGACATGAATATAAGAGTAACCGCGTGGAAATAAGTTTAGAAGTTGAATCAAAATCAATGGGAGACAAAGAATATCGATACAAAACGAATTATGATTTTTTTGTTGATGTCAGCGGCGATAAACCCATCTTTTCCCCTATTTTGCAGAGTATTCAATAAGCTTATTTACGTTTGCTAAGATAAGCATCTGACCGTCTTGTCCTCCCATTCCAAAACCCGACTCTCAAAACCTCTATCAGGGACTCGTCAATATTGTCTTACAATCGCTCCGAACAGCCAAACTTCATTTCGGCAATCCAAGCACCGTCGCCGGATCCACCCACCCGTCCAGTTCGTTCTGTACTGGCACGTGGTGGCCTCTAAAAAGGAGATAAGACGTCTTGCGGGGGCTCAGGGAATAGATATACAATATGTGCGTATCCATACGAATTGGGACCCGAACGGTGTGAGTGCCTAAGGTTCCCTTTTCTTTTGTACGTATCCGATTTTGTGTTGCAGGGCTTCTTTATCCAACGAATCATAGTATTGCCAGCTGATTTTCTTATAGAGCGAGGAGGCGAATTTTCTATTCGGGAAAAGCAATTTCTTAAAAATTCCTTTCTGAATCAGAAAATCAACCACTTTTTTGTAATCGCCGTCACCCGACACAAGCAGTATTTTGCTGAAATCTTTTCTCTCAATAATTGTTTTCATAATTTCAAAAACGATATCGGTATCGACATTGCCCTTCTTTGTGCCTTTCAGGGTAGAGATATGTTCTTTGAATAGGACGATGAAGCCTGCCTTTTGCAGATTGCTATAGAGACTCTGTTGTTCTTCCGAAACGTACCCGAGAAAATAATAGGCTTCAGCCACGTGATATTTGTCTTTCAGGTATGTTCTAAATTTCGCATGATCGACCTTCCAGCCGTTCTGCGTTGTGCCAAGGTGCAAGTTTTGTCCATCAATGAAAGCGAGATTCGACTCTTTCTCCATGGAAAGATTTTATCACACGGTGCCGGAAAACAGTTGAATCTTTACGGTAATCTAAGCGCCGTCGCACGGGGTCATTCTACCGCCAAATGCGCACGGAGGAACGCGGTCGTCCGTTTCATGAAATCCTCCCACTTGGGGATGAATTCGTGCTTTTCGCCTTCGTACGAGACATAGGTGATGTCCTTGTTCAGCGTTTTCAGCTTCGCATCCAGAAAATCGGACCACGCGGGCGGCACGTCCGCGTCTTTGATTCCCTGAAAGAGCAGGACGGGTGATGTGATGTTTTTGAGGAACGTAAGGGATGAAATGGCATTCCACGCTTCCGGGTTTTCCTCCCGCGTTCCCAAAACGGAGAGCGTACGGTCTTTTTCGTCACGCCGCGATCTCCAGCGCGAAAAGTTCTCCCACGCGTCGCTGGAGACGGGAGCGTACAGAACAAAAGCGCTCACGAGATCAGGACGCCCGACGGCGACATTCAGCGTCACCCCGCCGCCCAGCGAATGGCCAAGCATGCCGACTCGCCGCGCATCCACATGGGGAATATTCGCCGCCCGCACGGCGTTGATGGCATTGGCGCTATCCATGGCGTACTCCAGTCCGGCGTCGTAGACCTCGCGCACGTCGGGGCTTTCGTCCGACAGGGCAAAGCCGCGGTAATCGGTGTGGAGCACGGCGAATCCCTGCCTCGCCAGGTAGTCCTGCTCGCGCTTAAGTCCCCGGCCGCGGGTGTAGACCGTGGCAGGGATATAACCGTGGTTGAGGATGACGAGCGGAAACGGCCCTTCACCTTTGGGAATATTCATGATCCCGCTGATGGTGAGTCCGTTGCTCCGGTACGTGATCGCGTAGCGCGTGTAGGCGGCGTTCTCTTCCAGTACATCACCGAGAGCAAAGTCGGTTCCCTCCAGGCGCATTTCGGCGAAGTGCGCGATCGAGAGTTCTTCAGGTACTTGTTCCAACGCGCCAATTTTCGGCTGCGAAGAGGTGGGGGGAGGCTCGATGACGCTGCCGGTCAAATCGGATGATCCTGCCGGACGCGAAGAGCACGCCGCGAGAAGCAGACAGAAGCCGATGACGATGGAGGGGAATCGCACGATTCTCATTTTGCCTTGTTGGAGTGTAAGACTGAGTTAATTGTCTTGTATTGCTGCGTCGCGGAGCGACGAGAAATAATTCATCGCGAAGTTGTGGGTGCCTTCGGCGGGGCCCGCAACTGGAGCGATACCATTGAAGGGAAAAGAGAGTCCGTGAGAGAGAAACCGTAGGTTTCGCTTTCACGACTCTTTCGTCATCCACTGGTACAGATACACCGCGGCTACGGCGCCGATGAACGGTGCGATCAGGTACGAGAGCGAGTAGGAACGCAGGCCCAAGGCGACGGCTGGATTCAGCAAGCCGTTGCTCATGAGCGAGGCCAGCAGGATTCCGAGGAGCAGGGAACAGCCGATCACGAGTCCGCCTGCGGCAGAGTGCACTTTGCCATGCACGACGGCAGAAATGCCGAGGAGCAGGAAAAACGCGCCGAGCGCCTCTGCGAAGGCAACGCCCCAGCCGGGCGTCACGGGCACCTGCGGAAGCCCACCGATCAAGTACTGAAAGAGAAACTGCGCCGCGACGGCGCCGACGAGTTGAGCGGCAATGTAGGCGAGTGCCTCAGGCGTCTTGATTTTCCGGATGCTCCAGAGCCCTACGGTGACAGCAGGATTGACGTGGGCGCCGCTCACAGGTCCCAGCATGTAGACGGCGAGCATGAGTACGAGGGCGGCGACGAACGGCGTTGCCGTCTGTTGCTGGATGGAACCAAGGATTGCGAACGTCAGTGTCGCAGTGCCAAGCAGCTCCGCAACGTACTTGCGCCAGTGAAGAGGAGAGAGAGCCATGGAGAGAAGAGGGGAATGATTGCTGTTCACCGTACGTAATTTCCCATTTGCTGCCAATTGCGCTTATTCCGCGGATATGTCGGAACAGTGGGAGGGCATTTTGCGGATTTTCGCGCGTGATCACCGGTCAGCGCATGGATTTTTGTACAGGAATGTATGACAGGTTTTACTTCCTTCTATGTAGGCAGGCGGGGTAGCATGACCGCACTTCATTTCAGTCCCGATATGAACGAAGAGATCCTCCATAAGGTCGACGGCTTGCTGCAACAGAAGAATGACCATGAATTGCGGAGGGTTCTTTTGCGTGAAGACAATCGTGAGATTGCAGATATCATTGATGCGCTCAGCCACGGCAAGCGAAAAACCTTCGCAGTTCTGCCGCCCGAGGTGCAGGCGGATACCATCATGTTGCTTTCGGAATCGAGCGTTCATTCGGTTCTCCCACGGCTTCCTGATGCCGAGATCGCCCGTTTTTTACATTTTCTGGACGAAGACGAGGCGACAGACATCTTGCAGCGTCTGCCCGCCAAGCGCCATCCGCACATTCTCGAAAAAATGCGCGAAGATCGCAGAAAGCTGGTCGAGAAACTGCTGCTTTACGGACCGGAAACCGCAGGAGGTCTGATGGACCTCAACTTTCTGCAGGTGGATCCGCAGGCCAAAGGTCCGGCTATCTTAAATGCAATGCAGGAGTACGTGCGCACGCATCACAAGAAGATTCCGATTGCGCTCTTTCCCTGCAAGAACGGAATCATGTGGATTCCATCGCGCGCGCTCATGTCGTCGAATGGCGAGAGTGTTCCCGCAAAGATCGCGCGGTCGATTCCGGTGCTGCTCCATTCGATGGACCAGGAAGATGTGCTTGAGACGATGCAGCGCGAAGGTGCGGACGTGGCGTGCGTGGTTGATGATCATCAGAAAATCGTCGGAGTCATTCATCTGAGCGATCTGCTGAGAGTTGCGGAGGCCGAGGCCAGCGAAGACGTGTACCGCTTGGGAGGTATGGATCCGCTCTCGGCCAGCTACCTCGAAAGCAAATTCTCCACGATCTGGCGCAAGCGCGTGGTGTGGCTGTCGGTCCTGTTCATTGCCGAGCTTTTCACTTTTACCGCTCTGGCCCAGTTTGAATCTTCCATTGCCGCGGTCACGGCGCTTGCACTCTTCGTGCCGCTCACCATCTCTACGGGAGGCAATTCCGGCTCGCAGGCTGCTACGCTCATTACCCGTGCGATGGCGCTGGGTGATGTCGCTCCGCGGGACTGGTTCAAAGTGATGCGGCGGGAACTCTTCATGGGTCTGGCGCTCGGCCTGGCGCTCGGTGCCGTGGCATTCGTGCGCGCGTCTCTCACACCGCAGGGGGTATTGGGCACGGCGAACCGGTGGATGCTCGGCCTGGTCATCGCCCAGTCGGTGGCGGCGATCTGCCTCTGGGGGACGCTCGTCGGTTCTATGCTGCCGCTCATCTTTAAGCGTTTTGGCATTGACCCGGGGTATGCCAGTAGTCCCTTCGTCGCAACCTTCGTGGATGTGACGGGGATCGTGATCTACTTCTCGATCGCGAACGCGTTCATCCTTTAGGCATTCATCGTCTTCGTAGCTCTTCGTGATTCACGATGTCGAGGAGTTCGATTGTCCGTGTATCCTCATCGATGCTGTAGAGGAGCAGGTCATCCAGGCTCAGATGGAGTTCGCGGATTCCATATTTGTCGCCTTTAAGTGCGTGATCGTTCCAGCGCGTGCTCAGGACGAAGAGTGAGCGCTCATCGTGCGTAGAGAGGAGATGCACCGCTTCCTCGGTGGCTTCCAAGATGTGCCTCCTGCCGCTCTTCTCAAGTTTCTTTATGGTTTTGAGAAAGCGTTTTGATGCGACAATGGAGTGCGTCACCTTTTCAGGATATCATCGAACAGCGCTTTGGAAGAGACATAACGCCTGGTTTTGCCTTTCCTGTGGAGATGGCGCAAGGAGGCGGCCTCTCTCTCCAGAGTGTCCAAGTATCCTTTGGGATACTGCGTTACGCCGACCTGCACCGTTCCATGGACGAAGGCGCACAGGAGGAGGTGGACAACTCCGCTGAAGTTCAGTCCCGCCTTGCGTGCCTCACGCAGCACTTTCTTGCGGAGATGATCGTCGAGCCGTATGGTGGTGGGGATCTTGGACACGGCGGGTCTATTGTATATCAAACGTAGTACGATTGCAATACGGTTATTTCATTGCCGGGAGGCCTCCGGCCCCGAAGACGGTGGATCATTCGGAGTCGCGTTTCATGCTGTGTTCTCCGGCATGAAGAAGGAGTGCAGTTTCTCCGTCATGGCACGCAGCTGTTCCTCCATTTCCCCGAATGTTCCTTCCGGGATTCCTGCGGGGAGTCCGCTGCGGTGGGCGATCACCGAAACGCTGTGGGCGAGCTGAGAAAGATTATGGGCTTCATAGGCCACTCTTCCGACAACAGTCTCGGGAGCCTCTTGACCTCTGTTCTTTTCCATTTCCATAAATATAATAATTACACAGTATGTCTATCAAGTCAATTTCACACTCCCGTCCTTCAAAAACAGCAGCAGGAATCCCGCGAAAACAGTGAGAGTAAGCGAGAGCAGATAGGGCGCGGTAAGCCCGAAGCGGTCCCACAAGAGTCCTGCTATGAATGAGGCGGGAAAGCTGACGAGGCCGATGACCATCTGGTAACCGCCGAGGGTAGAGGCGACGAGATCCTTCGGGGCCAATTCCGCAGCGAGTGCTTTCTGCACCGGTTCTAAGGAAGCGATGTGCACGCCGTAGAGCGCGAAAGCCGCGATCACCAGGGCAGGGGATTTACAGAAGATAAACAGAAGTGCCACGCCGATCCAGCATCCGTATGAAAAGAGCAGCACGGTTTTGCGCCCGATATGGTCCGCGAGGCGGCCGAAGAACATCGAGAGAACCGCGGCCACGGCGGTGTAGAGCAGGTAGAGCACCGGCATCGTTCCAATGGAGAAGCCGAGCGACTTGGCCGAGAGGAGCAGGAAGGAATAGCTGAAAGAGCCGAGCATGAAGAAGGCGCTCAGAACGGTGTAGAGGCGCAGGTTCGGCGAAAAATCTTTCAGATGGATTCCTTTAAACACCTTCGTTCCATCCGGTTTCTGCTCGTGGTAAATACCGAGCACGAGCAGCACGGCGAGCATGGAGGGGATCGCGGCGATCATCATGAGCGTGCGCAGTGGGATGAACTGCACGAGGAGGATGGAGGCGAGAATGCCGATCATCGCTCCGGCGTTATCCATCATGCGCATGATGCCGAAGTGCCGGCCGCGGTTGCGGACAGTCGAGAGATCCGAGACGATCGCGTCCCGCGGGGCGCCGCGCATCTTGCCCGAGCGATCGAGGAGGCGGAACGGCAGGATCCAGTGCCACGTGGGGGCAAGGGAGTAGCCCACTTTGGCGATGCCGCCGAAGAAGTAGCCCATCCACACGAAGGGTTTGCGCTTGCGCGTCCTGTCCGAGAGATAGCCGGCGGCAGCTTGCGCGATACTGACGAAAGCATCGCCCAGCCCGTCAATGAGCCCTACTATCGCCATGTTCGCCCCGAGCACGGTCGTGAGGAACATCGGCCAGATCGAGAAGATCATGTCCGCGCCCATGTCGTGGAGGAAGGACGCGGAGGCGAAGGTCCAAACGGTGCGCTTGACGTAACGTGGATCGGGTGGCGTGGATTCCATATGCGACTATCTTGAAGGATTTTCATTTCCTTTGCCACTTGAGACGACGTGATTGGTATCCCGTTCTTCCCTATACTGAAGTTCCTCATTCCCCCATACCCGTATGTCCCCCAAGAAAGTTTTCACCGCTGAACAGGCACAGAGCATCGGCGAGAAAATCGGTCTTCATTGGGGCAAAGAGACGTTCGACGTCGAGCAATTCCGCATGGGCATGGACGTGGAACTGGAGCACGGCAAAGTGGATCCGCAGACCAATGTGACGGATGACGATCCGGTGCTGACGGGCAAGATCGCTTTGGCTCACCTGCGAGAGTTTCCCGACTACTACACGCGACTCTCCAAAATGGAGGAGGAGGCCGATGCGTACCACCGCACCAGAGGGCAGTGAGTGGATTTGTTCTTTGCGGTGTGATGTGCGTCTCTTTCAAATGTGAGTGCCCTCGGTGCGGGGCAAGCTGGAAGGCGCGCAAGTGAAGCTTGATGCTGGAGGGACAGTTGCGAGATAACGCTAGTGCTGTCGCAGCAAGAAGGGCTTGGAAGCAGAGCTCTAAAGGAATAGGGTAGTGTGAGAATTCTCCCTTTCTTCATGGAATGGTTCATCGCCGCCTGGACACAAGTGACAACGTCTCTCCCCACACAGGTATTCCTTTTGAGTACATTCGTTCTTCTCACGAGTGTGGCCATACTCGTGTGGTCTCAAGCAGTGCACCTCTCCATTCTTGAACCAATATCCCTCAAGGAAATTGAGCTGACGCACCCGCACATTCCTTCGCTGCGGGTGATTGTGAGCATTTTTCTGTGCTGTGTGACGCTCCTCATTGTGGCACTGAATTCTGTCGCTCACGTGGGGCCATTCAGCGGACCGTATGAGTGGCTCTACATTGCCGCTCTGTTCGTACTCACGGCAGCCGTGGGCATCCTTATGGAGCTACGCTGGAAGGGTGCGCGGGAGTACTGGTTCCCTTTCATCCTGGGTACGGCGGTAGCGTACATCTTTCTCATGCTGAAATTCATCTTCCCTACGGGGAGATCACTCCTCTCCGCCGTTCTCCTGCTCCTGCTCTTTTTGTCCGCAGCTCTGGCGTGGTGGACACTTCCTGCGTCGCCTTCTCGTAGAGCTCAAATAGTGTCCGTTGCAACGCTTCTTCTCTGGATACTCCTGTACCTATGAAACTCCGATTCCCACTCACAGGTTCTCGGCGACATTCCCCGCGGAGGAAAGGTTTTACCATGATAGAAGTGTTGATCGTGACCGGTATCATAGGGGTTCTCTCTTCCATTGTTGTTGTCGCGGTGAATCCCACAAAGCAGTTGAAAGATGCACAGGATGCCATGCGCAAGAATAATGAACGGCAGATGAATAATGCACTGTACCAACGTCTGATCGACGAATGGCAGTCCGTAAGCGAAGATTTGCCCGGGAGTGCGGAAACGGCAAAACCGATCTGCAAGAGTGGCATCACGGATGATCCAAGTTGTATGAACCTCGATATTCTCGTGCCGGAGTACATTGCGCAGATCCCCGTGGATCTGTTGGAGGAAAATCAGAACTACAGCGGATATGCCATTTACGAGGAGGGGAGTAGGCCGACAATCATTGCTCTGTACATGGGGGAAGCGGGTGATCAGTACGCTGCAAGTAGCAGCAGTTCTGAGGGGTCATCTCTGAGTTCTCGTGGAGCTTTTGGCCCCGAAAGTATCGTTGCTGATGCGGGTTACGCGGGTGAAAGCGACGATGCCATGTTGGCAGACGGCACCCAGAGCGGTCGGCAGCACTCTATGGTCACGCGGATTGTGTTAACTTTCAACGATACACTTCAAGAGCCAATCGACTATTCAGCTTTCGGCTTGATGCTGATGGGGACGGTTGTTGATGTATTGCCAACTGCCCAGGTTGTTGGTGGCAAGACGGTGATCACAGTCAAGTTTGGAAGTGGCGCTTCAACGTATCCGCTCTTCGTGGCACAGGATTACGCTCTCAACGATGGGCAATACTATTTCACAGTAGATGGGACCAAGCTGAGGACATCCTCCGGAGAGCTCTCTTCAAGCAGTGACATCAGTTTCCACCGTTACTTCGGGGATGCGGATGGCGATCGTGACACGGACGGAATGGATCTCAATGCCTTGAGAATGGCAATGACGCTTGATCCAAACAACCCGGCAAGAGTGCCTGTGTTTGACTATGAAGATGACGGGGACGTTGATGATGCAGACTATGCACAGTTTCGAACGCGGTATGGCCACAGTTTGCCTGTTGTACCGTTATGAGTGGCTGATGCAGTCGTGTATGTTTCTTGATCGTTCCATTCGTTTTACTGTCATTGTTTGAAGGCGCGCAAGAAGCGAGTGGATCCCCATTGCGTATGGTGAAAATGCCGAAATCACCGTATTTTTCTCACAGGGAAAAAGTTCCCTCTTTACCCCTTTGCAGAAAAGTGCGTCTCTTCTAGGATGGTTTCACTCTTTTTGATTCCCTCTCCATTATGCCAGGTTCCATTTCTCAAGTGATGGGTGCGGTGGTGGACTGCGTGTTCCCCCTAAGCGAGCTCCCGCCGATCTATAACGCACTCACCGTTCCGTGTGGGAAAGAGACGCTGACGCTCGAGGTGCAGCAGCATCTGGATGGCGGCTCGGTGCGTACCGTCGCGATGGGTCCGACCGACGGCCTCGCGCGCGGCACAGCCGTGATGGACTTGGGCATCCCGATTTCCGTTCCCGTGGGTCCCGAGGCGCTCGGACGCATGTTCGATGTTCTTGGCAATCCTCTGGATGGTATGCCGCCGATACAGACGAAAAAACGGTCTCCCATTCACCGTGCCGCTCCCACATTCGATGAGCAATCGACGGAAACCGAGGTGCTGGAGACAGGGATCAAAGTCATCGACCTGATCTGTCCGATCCTCAAAGGAGGCAAAGTCGGCCTCTTCGGCGGAGCCGGCGTGGGCAAGACCGTCATCGTGAAGGAACTCATCCGCAACATCGCCACCGAGCACGGCGGCTACTCCGTGTTCGCCGGGGTGGGGGAGCGCAGCCGCGAGGGAAATGACCTCTACTACGAAATGAAGGATTCGGGCGTTCTGGCCAAAACGGCACTCGTCTTCGGCCAGATGAACGAGCCGCCGGGACCGCGCCTGCGCGTGGGGCTTGCGGGTCTCACGCACGCCGAGTACTTCCGTGACGAGGAACAGCGCGATGTTCTGCTCTTCATCGACAACATCTTCCGTTTCACCCAGGCAGGATCCGAAGTCTCCGTTCTTCTCGGACGCATTCCTTCCGCCGTGGGCTACCAGCCGACACTGGCCAATGAAATGGGAGCGCTGCAGGAGCGCATCACCTCGACCAAGAAAGGTTCCATCACTTCGGTGCAGGCCGTGTACGTGCCGGCCGACGACTTTACCGATCCGGCGCCCGCCACGACCTTCGGGCACCTCGATTCCACGCTCGTGCTCTCACGCGCCCTCTCCGAGCTGGGCATCTACCCTGCAGTCGATCCGCTCGATTCCACGTCCACCATTCTCTCCGCCGCGGTGGTGGGTGAGGAGCACTACGAGACGGCCCGCGCGGTGCAGAAAGTGCTCCAGCGCTACAAGGAGTTGCAGGACATCATCGCGATTCTCGGCATGGAAGAGCTCTCGGATGAGGACAAGCTCACCGTCAAGCGCGCACGCAAGATTCAGAAATTCCTCTCGCAGCCCTTCTTCGTGGCCGAGACCTTCACGGGTATCCCCGGCAAGTTCGTGCGCCGCGAAGATACCGTGAGGAGCTTCAAGGCCATTCTTGACGGCAAGTACGACGAAATGCCGGAGCAGGCCTTCTTCATGAAGGGCGGGATTGAAGATGTGAAGTAGAACGAAGAATTAAGAATTAGGAATTAAGAATTAGGAATTAAGAATTAAGAATTAAGCATCCATGCCCACTGCACCATCCAGCACCGAAACGGAAAAAATCAGATGCTTTACGGATCTGATTGCATGGCAGGAGGCTCACAAGCTGGTGCTGGCGATCTACAAAACCACAAGGAGGTTCCCAAAAGATGAAATATTTGGATTGGTTGCCCAATTGCGTCGGGCGGTCGTTTCTATCTCATCCAATATTGCTGAGGGATTCAGCAGAATTTCTTATGCAGAGAAAATCCATTTTTACTCGATAGCTCTCGGATCTGTGACAGAGGTTCAGAATCAGATGCTTATTGCGCGAGATATCGAATATCTTTCTAAAGACGATTTTATGTTGATAGAGAAGCAAGGTGTTATCGTTCATAAATTAATCAATGGTCTGATTAAAGCCAGTCGGACATTCTTAAATCCTGATTCATAATTCATTATTCTTCATTCATTATTCTTCAAAATGCTCCGTCTAGAAATTACAACACCCGACCGCCCCATGTTCGAGGGGGAAGTGGACTCCGTGTCCCTGCCCACCCCACAGGGGGAGATCACGATTCTGCCGCATCACATTCCGCTGATCTCCATCATTGCGCCGGGAGCCATCACGATCCGTCAGAAGGGGAGCGAGCAGCTGCTCGCGGTGTCGCGCGGGGTCATCGAAGTGGATGGCAGGACGATCCGCGTGATGGTGGATACGGCCGATCGCGCCGATGAATTGCAGGAGCAGGCGATTCTCAAGGCCAAGGCCGAAGCCGAGAAGCTGCAGCAGGAGCGGCGGGACGACCGCGAAGGCTTTGCCGAGGCCACGGCCATCCTCGAGCGTGAGCTTGCACGGTTGCATGTCGTGCGCCGCCGGCGCGGAGGTCGCAGTCCGGTTCCTCCGACGCAAGGTGGCGAATGACGCGCCACGTCCGAATGGCTCCAAGGAGATGGGTCTCATGTTGAGTCTCCGGCTCGCGTGGAATCTGGGGTTTATCATTGCCCTTCCCGTCGCTGTTTTCGGTTTCGGAGGCGCCTATCTCGATAAGCACTTCGGCACCTCCCCGATCTTCGTGATCACGGGGTTTGTGCTCGCTATCGTGCTTTCCGGCGTGGGGGTGTACCGCAAGGTGAAGGAGATTCTGGGAGACACGTAATCGTCAGATAGCCTTTCTCTGATCTGCTTCTCTGAAACACATGGCCTTCCCTCTCCCTTTGGGAGAGGGGCAGGGAGAGGGGGTCAATTGCGGTACAATGACGTTCCTATGCTCCGGAACTTTCTCCACTGCACTCATGCGCCCAAAATTCCGTTCGCGCGCACGTTGCGTAGGAAACAAACTACGGGAGAGCGAATCCTCTGGAAACAGATTCGTGCGAAGAGATTCCACTGCCTCAAATTCCGACGCCAAGTTCCCATTGGTCCTTTCATCGTAGATTTCCTGTGCGTGGAGAAGAAACTTATCATCGAAGTGGATGGAGCGTCCCATCGTGGAGCGGACACACGACGGAAGGATCAGCGGAGGGAACATTTCCTACGGAAACAAGGTTTCCGAATACTTCGGTTTGATGATGGTAGCGTCATGGAGAATGGCGAAACAGTCTTAAAAAAGATTGAAGAAGCAGTCGGAGCCGGTAGTGAGTGACCCCCTCTCCCCAGCCCTCCCCCGTCGGGGGAGGGAGGACTCCCTTGTGTGTTCGTGCTCTTTTTCGGAATTTCATTTGCTCCCGTACCCCTTCTTTCTTATCCTCTCTCCGATGGCCAGCATCGAACCGCCAACACTCGCCTCCGAAACGATCGCGCGCATCGGGTCTTTCGAGATCCGCAATACGTTGATCATGGCGTGGTTGGCGATGCTGGTGATCTTCGTGGTGGTGTTCTTCGCACGCCGGACGAAATTCAAAGAGGTTCCCGGCCGGTTCCAGGCATTGCTGGAGCTCATCGTGGAGGGGCTCTTCGGATTTTTCGATTCCATCATCGGTGGCAAGAAGCAGACCAGAACGTTCTTTCCGCTCATCGCCACGATCTTCCTGTTCCTCATGACCGCCAATTGGATGGGCATTCTGCCGGGCGTGGGGAGCATCACCATTGCCGAGGAACATGCGGGCGAAATCCTCAATCTGCCGCTCTTCCGCTCCATGAATGCGGACGTGAACATGACGCTCGCCATTGCATTGATCTCGGTCATTTCGACGCAGCTCTTCGGGATTGCGGCACTCGGCGTGATGCCCTATGCCAACAAGTTCTTCGTGGCTCCGTGGCGCGATCCGATCGGGGCATTCGTGGGTATTCTGGAGCTCATTGCCGAGATGGCGAAGATCATCTCGTTCAGCTTCCGTCTCTTCGGCAACATTTTTGCGGGTGAAGTTCTGCTCGTGGTCATCAGCTTCCTCATGCCGTACCTCGCACCCATTCCATTCATGGGGCTCGAGATCTTCGTCGGGTTCATCCAGGCATTGGTCTTCTCGATGCTGACGGCGGTCTTCCTCAAGATGGCCGTGACGGCGCACGGAGGACACGAGCATGAACAGGGGAAAGGACAAAGCCAGGAAGGTGAAGTTGCCCATGCATGAGGAATGAAGAAGCGCGACAGAGAAGAGCGTTCGCGGACATTGACAGAATTAGATTTCTATATAAAATATCCAATGTGTTCTTTCAGAGCACAGGCAAGTTTCAATGGAAGCTGAGGCGAGCATGGAGAGCATCGCGGTGCTTTGCGTGCTTGCCTCAAATCCGAGAGCAAGACCGTATCCCACGGTTTGGGAAGAACAGGAGGTGTGCGATGGCTGACCCTGTCGCCAGTGTTGCGGTTGCGAAGAAGTTGCTCGCCTTTGGTGAGCGTGCCCTGAAGCAGGGGCTCAGAATTGTCCCCGAGGAGATGGACGACTTGCAGCCGTTCATCGACCAGCCTGACCTGATGCAGCGGCTCGTATGCCACATGCAGGCCATCGTCGCGTTTCTGCCGTTCACGGAGCCCGAGAGCCATCAGAAGGCTCGTGCCATCATGGGGGAGAAGAACTTCCATGGCTTGTTTGCCGCGCAAAAGTGCTTCGGTCCCTACACAGCGCAGGAGTTGGAGCAGCACATGCCGCTCCGTCTCTGCGATGTGAACGGCAATCCTTTTACCAACTCCGACGAGGAAACTCTCGCGATATGCGAGGAGTGCAAGGGTACGCACATCCTTGTTGCATTGCAGAGTCTTTCTCTCCCCGGTATCCATGCCAAGTGCAAGGAGCGCATGGCGAACGACAAAAACGTCCCGTGGTTCGGAGAGCAGCGCCAGCGTGGCTGGGCATCGCAGGTTATCAAGGGAACGTGGCTCCTCATCCGCAAGGAAGTGGTGCCGAAATCTTGGAGTAAGTCGCAGACGGCGCAGAAAGAGTATGTGAAGCTCACGCTGCCCAAGGAGCGGTTGACCCTCCCTGCCGAGCATTCGTATGTCGCCCTCTTGCACCAGCAGGAGACGGGCGAACAACTCTGCAGGGGCTACTGGGTTCGTTTCCCTGTGCAGGTGGCTAGTGGCGACTGGGTGAGCGCGGGCTGGCATGGCGAGCATCTCGTCGTCAGCGGCCTCGACGACGAGGCGATCGACAGCATCGCCTCCGGCACTGTTCGGACTTCCTGAGAACCTTGACCATCGAGTGCTTGAATTCTTTGAATTCTCGGCACTCGAACCTTGAACGCTCCGCGGCATCCGTTACGGAGCGTTCTTTTTGTGTATACTATGGGGTAGAATCGGCTCGCACATCGCTCATGCAGCGGCGGTCATGGCTTCCGCTCGCGGAGTGCCTTTCTCTCCCACTCACCAGAATCCGTGAACCTAGCCTCCTTCGCCAAGGCTTCGGATGGCCAGGCGGGAACACGGAGCGCGTGACGGCTGAAAGTCCAAAGAGAAGGAAGTCCGTGCCTCTTCTCAGTGGAGGTGTTCCCCATGGGCATGACGGGGAGCATGTGGTGGAGCCACGGTCGCTCGAGAGCGACGTGGTGAAAATGGCGCATGCGTGATTGAAGAGATGTATGCTGCTCTGAAAAGGAACTGGTTGTTTGGATCTTCCTGACAAGAATTGACTATTTAATAATAATATATTATAATATTAATATGCCTACCAACAACTCACAAGAGGGACAGATTTCGTCTCAGCCCACAGGTGGCGGTAACGTTCCCGATTGGAATAAAGAATTACATGAAGTTTTGAGCATCCATCACGATTTTCCTGCCGAACTTCGTGCACGTTTGATGGAGGTTATGGGGCAACACAAATTAACTGCAGAACAGGCAACGGTGCTTATTAAAGCGGATGTGTCTACGAATCAATTTGTTCGTGCAGCTCTTGCGTCGATTGACGGAGGCAACGAGGGAAAAGTAGCGGGGATCGTGAATCGTGCAAATGCTTCGATGACACATCGTTGGTAATTATTCTCTGAATCCCCAGTAAGTGAGATTTGAGACAGTACCAATTTTTGTGTGGGACTTACACATCCGTTTGCAGCATTGCCCGTTTTCTGTCTAGAAATCCAACATGGAGAGAGTGGGGAGTGAGGTCAAATATCAACTAAACAAAACAACAAAACTATCTGTCAAATATCGGCAGAGTCGGCTCTTAGACCCTTGATTGTATCTTGCTGCATCCCTACAATCCGCGACGCTTTTCATTCACCACTTCTTTCCCACTTTTTTTATGCCAGAAGCAGCAGAAGCCGCACAGACCGCAGCATCCGTCCTGGACAAGAACCTGCTCGTCGCCGCCACCATGGTGCTCGGCGCGTTCATGCCCGCCTTCTCCATTGGCTGGATGGGGAGTAAAGCCATGGAGGCCATCGGCCGCAATCCCGAAGCCGCGAACCGCATCCAGACGCCGATGGTGCTTGCCGTCGCGTTCACGGAGGCCATTGCGATCTACTCCCTCGTCGTGGCCCTCATCATCAAGTTCGTCTGAGTTGGCTCATTGGCTATTGGCACTTGGCTATTGGCTGATGAAACCGTTGCCAATAGCTAATAGCGAGTAGCTTGTTGTATTTTCCCCATGTGATTTCTCTCCTATTACCGTCCCCATGGAACTCCTTACAAAACTCGGCATCAACTGGCAACTCCTGATCGCCCAGATCGTGAATTTCCTTATCGTCATGGGGGTGCTTGGCTACTTCCTGTACCGTCCGATCTTAAACCTTCTCGATTCCCGCACGGAGCGCATCCGCAAGGCCATGGAAGAAGCCAAGCGCATCGAGAACCAGGCGCAGGAGATGGCTAAATTGCGCGAAGAGGCGATGAAGCGTCTCGATAGAGAGAGTGGCGAGCACTTCGATCGCATCCGCAAGGAAGCCGCGGAACTCCAGGAGCAGATGCATGCAACCGCCAAAAAAGAGGCCGAAGCCATGATCCAGAATGCCCTCAAGCGCATCGACGAGGAGAGACGAAGCATGATGGAGGATGTGATGAAAACCGTGAATACCGTCATCGTCCGCATGACTGAGAAGCTCCTCGAGCGCGAATTCACCCCTGCCGACCAGAAGCGCATTCAGGAGCAGCTGGTCCAGGAACTTCCCAAGATGGTGCGATGAAGATGACCGCTGCCTCCCTTGCTCGGGCATTCGTGGAGACCGCCAGAACACTGCCGGAAGCCGAGATTCCCGCACTGGCGGAGGCTGCCGCGCATATCCTGATCGCACAGGGACTTTTTAAGGACGCGCACATCTTTCCGCGGATGGTAGAGCGCGAGTGGTTCAAGCGTGACGGAACGGTGCCGGTGAAGATCACGACGGCGGAGAGTGCCGGTACACTCAAGAAGGACATCGCGCACGTGGTCGAACAGGCGCTCAAGCGTTCATGCTCTGTGGAGGAACATGCTGATCCGTCCCTTCTGGGTGGCATCCTGCTCCAGGTCGGTGACGAGCGGTACGACGCAACACTCCGCGGAGCTCTCCGTGATCTCTCGGCGCAGCTCATTGCCCCCATTCCGCTTTCTTGAATCCCTAACCCTTCGTCGCTTCGCTCCTCAGGGCAAGCCCTATTTCCACTCCTACTTCTACCCCCTACCCCCTCGGAACATGTCCCTCAGTCAGACACTCCTCAAATCCCTCGAAGACCGCATTGCGTCCTATCACAAAGATGTGAAGCACGAGCACGTTGGCACGGTGCTCTCGGTCGGTGACGGCATCGCCACCGTTTCGGGTCTCTCGAAGGTCGGTGCCGCAGAAATGGTCGATTTTGGCGGGGGCATCATGGGAGTGGCCTTCAATCTGGAGGAGGATCACGTTGGTGTGATCGTTCTGGGCGATGACAGCAAGATCAAAGAGGGCGACACCGCCAAGGCAACCGGAGAGATCCTCTCCGTTCCCGTGGGCGAGGCGATGATCGGACGTGTCGTGAATCCGCTGGGCGTTCCGAAGGATGGCGGTTCGGCGATTCAAAGCAAGCAGCGTTACCCGATCGAGAAAATTGCTCCCCGCGTCATCGAGCGCAAATCCGTCACGATGCCGCTCCAGACCGGTATCAAGGCGATCGATGCACTCATCCCCATCGGGCGCGGCCAGCGCGAGCTGATCATCGGCGACCGCCAGACGGGCAAGACGGCAGTGGCCATCGACGCCATCCTGAACCAGAAAGAGACGCAGAATACCGATCGCCCCGTCATCTGCATCTACGTCGCCATCGGCCAGAAGGAATCCAAGGTCGCCAAGATCGTTTCGGAACTCAAGAAGCACGGTGCGATGGACTACACCATCGTTGTCTCGGCAGGAGCCTCGGAGCCCGCATCCCTCTCATACATCGCCCCCTTCGCGGGATGCGCCATGGGCGAGTACTTCCTCGATCAGGGCAAGGATGTTCTCTGTATCTACGACGACCTTTCGAAGCACGCGTGGGCCTACCGCCAGGTTTCCCTGCTACTGCGCCGTCCGCCGGGACGCGAGGCCTACCCGGGCGACGTGTTCTACCTCCACTCCCGCTTACTGGAACGTGCCTGTTGCTTGGACGAAAAGCACGGCGGCGGTTCCCTCACTGCCCTGCCGATCATCGAGACGCAGGCCGGCGACATTTCCGCCTACATCCCCACGAACGTCATTTCCATCACCGATGGTCAGATCTACCTCGAGTCCGATCTCTTTTATAAAGGTATCCGCCCTGCCCTGAACATCGGCCTCTCTGTCTCACGCGTGGGATCCGCCGCGCAGCGTAAATCCATGAAGAAAGTGGCGGGAAGGCTTCGCATCGACCTTGCCCAGTACCGCGAGCTCGCGGTCTTCGCGCAGTTCGGGTCCGACCTGGATGCCGATACCAAGAAGCAGCTTGATCGGGGTGCGCGCTTAACCGAGCTCCTCAAGCAGGATCAGTATGTGCCGGTGCCCGTGGCCGACCAGGTCGCCGTGCTCTACGCCGGCGTGAACAGTCTGCTCGATGACGTTCCCGTGGATCAGATCCGCCGCTTCGAGAGTGCATTCGTGACGTTCCTCCGGAACAAGCACCCGCAAGTGCTGAAAGAGCTCACCGCTGAGATCAAGCCTGAGACGGAAGAGACGCTGAAGAGACTGCTTCAAACTTTTAAGACTGAAGCAGGGTTTATTTCTGTTTCCAAGTGAGAATTATGAATTATGAATTATGAATTAAGTATGGCGATGCCGTGCATAATTCTTAATTCTTACTTCTTTATTCTTCCTCCCTTCTCTCACTCCCTCCCACCAACGTTTCCATGGCAAGAAGTCTTAGAGACTTACGGCGCAAGATGAAAGCTATCAAGGCTACCCACCAGGTGACCAAGGCCATGGAGCTTGTTGCAGCCTCCAAGATGCGCCGTGCGGTCTCGAATGCACAGAAGCTTCGCAATTATGCTTTTCTCGCGTGGCAGGTACTGCAGAAGCTTGCCGACGTGCATCCGGAGCTCCATCCGTACCTGCAGAAGCGCGAGCCCAAAAAGATCCTCGCGATCCTCGCAACACCCGACCGCGGCATGTGCGGCAACCTGAATGCCCAGCTGCTGCGCACGACCACGCAGTACATTCAGGGGCTCAAAAAGCTTTCCACGTTCGAGTCTGTCGAATTCATTGCGGTCGGACGAAAAGGACAGCAATTTTTGCCTCGACTGAATCAGAAGGTTGTTGCGGCCTTCCCGGCATTCTCCAGCTACCCCACGTTCAAGGATGTCCTGCCGATTGCACGCATGGCGACGGAAGGATTCCTCGCAGGGATCTACGACTCCGTTTCGCTCATCTTCCCGGACTTCGTTTCGGCGCTTGTGCAGGAATCGACGGTGAAGGTGCTCCTGCCCTTCTCGCAGACGGATCTCAAAGACATGCTCGAGAGCCTGCTCCCGCGCAAGTATCGCAAAGAGACGCAGATGGCGATGCATGCCGAAGGAGTGGGGGAGTATGTGCTGGAGCCGTCGGCCGATGCGATCCTGCAGACCATCCTGCCGCAACTGACCGAGATTCAGGTCTACCAGGCTATTCTCGAAGCCGGCGCCTCAGAACACTCCGCGCGGATGGTGGCGATGCGTGCCGCGTCCGATAACGCCACGGAGCTCCTCGGTGACCTGACCATCGTCTACAACCAGACGAGACAGGCAAAAATAACATCTGAATTGGCGGAGCTCTCGGCGGCGAAGGCGGCGCTGAAATAACAGAACCTTTTCTCATCACTCATCTCTCATGGGCTTTTTCGGCAGTGTGCGGTAGAGAAGGGATTCTTGTTTTCGCACAGCGATTCTCAGAGCATCCAGAGCGCAGTTGGATTCTGTGGGGAGCATATGTGCTGCGGCATGTGCAATATTCCACAGCGATTCGGTTTGGTCAGAGGAGGCATCGAGCTCTCTCGCGATGCGGGCGATTTGGTCACGAATTAAATCTGCGATTGTCACACAGAGGTCCGGTCGAATCCGAAGTCTCTGAACACTCAGCTGCTCCAGCAAGCGGGCATGGTGGACGGGAGCAGGATTCTGCTGGGGAGTCTGGGAGGACATGGTCGGTGAGCGTGTCACTCCTGCTTCTTCCGTGCAATGAATCAGCCAGCTTTTCGGCGGCTGGGGTACCTACTTCACTACCGGTGCTCTCCGCGTCACAAAGCGGATGTCCATGCCCTTTGCGGTGTATTCCTTCGTCTGATTCCGCAGAGCGGTTTCGACTTCTTTTGCCACTTCCGGGCGGGCAGGATCGTCGAAAACAACGAAGGTGAACTGCTTCAGCTTCTCGCCGTAAGCATGGTTGCCAGAGGCGATCTTGAGCGCCAGCATGGCCTCTTCAATCGCGTGTGGCACGTTATTGGGATCGGAGACGACGAAGGCGTTAATGCCCGGGAGCCTCTGCAGACGGCCATCGGTGCAGTCGATTGCTGCGGCAATGCCCGTGTGCGGGCCTTTGACCATCGGGGCATTGCCGGTATGTACGGCGTTGATGCCGCGTGCCCTGAGTTTTGCGACAATTGTGCCTTCCTGATAGTTGCTTGCGGCCTTGTCCGGATTCTCCTCATTCCCAAAAGCGATTCCTGCTGCTCCGCAGGTCAGGTGGGCGCTGATCTTGACCGTGATGGTATTGAGAGGTCTCCCGTTCGCCAGTTTTTTGATATACGACTCGATCGCATTCACAAGCTCATCGGCGTTCTTCCAGAGCACGCCCGAACCCGCCATGCGAAGCACGCGCCTGCCGGACTGTGTGACGGCCTGCATGAGCATGCGCTCGTCGATACAGACCATCTCTACTTCGGTCACGGGTTCATTGCTGCAGTCGAAGCATTGCTGCCATTCCTTCTCGTGGGCATCGAGCCATTTCTCCGGATCCTGGTTGAAGGGGTGGGCGAGTTCTTTTGCGAGCAGCGGTCCCATATCGGGATGGTGCTCATGCGCACGATGATCCTGGGCGGTGGCCATATCGGAGGGGAGGGAAGTAGCGAGTGCGGCAGCAGCGGTACCGGCCATTGCATGTTCCAAGAATTCTCTGCGATTCTCAACATGCTTCGGGGATGCGTGACCGGTTTCTGCGTTGGAATTCTGGTCATGATGCTGGATTTCTGTCATGGAAGAGAAGGAGAATTTCGGCGCATCTTAAGGGTTTGGCACCGACTTTCAAGGCTCTAAGTGAAAAGAAATCCTAACATTGAACAAATTATTTATTCATATTATTCAGATACATATAATCCGTAGCGGAGATTCGCGAATCTCCGCTACGGAGAAACATGAAGTCATGCACTCAGCCGTGCGAAGAAGAGGAAGAGCGCCGTGAAGCCAACAGCCATAATGACTGGGGCCAACCGCGAGAGGAGATTCCATTTTTCCGGTTTCCAGCTTTTTAAGAGAAGCGAATTAGTCACGACGGAGACGGAGCTCAATGCCATGGCGAATCCGGCAAGCTCGGGTTTGAGTACGATGCCGAACGAGGCGAAGGCGCGCGCGGCGATGGGGATGCCGATGATGTTGTAGAAGAGCGCGAAGAACAGGTTCTGCTTGATCTTGCTCACCGTGGCGCGGCTGAGGGCGATCGAGGTCGCGACATCGCGCAGGTCGTTTCGGACGAGCACGATGCCTCCGGTCTCCATGGCGATGTCGGTGCCGCTGCCCATGGCGATTCCCAGATTGGCCCGGGCGAGAGCCGGGCTGTCGTTGATGCCATCCCCCACCATCGCGACATTCCTGCCTTGTTCCTGCAGACGTTTCACTTCATTCGCTTTCTCTTCGGGCAGGACATCCGCAAGGACATGGTCGATGCCAGCCTGCGTCGCCATGGCGCGGGCCGTGCGGTCGTTGTCTCCCGTGATCATCACGGGGGTGAGCCCCATGCGCTTCAGTGCGGCGATGGCGGCTGGCGTCGATGATTTAAGCGTATCTGCAACGGCGATGATGCCGAGGATCTGTTCGTTCGCCGTGAGGATCATGGCGGTCTTGCCGGCTTCTTCCAGCGCACGAAGGCGTTCTTCGATATCTGTTCCGCTGATCCGGCTCTGCTCCAGCAGTTTGCGGTTGCCGAAGGAGTAGATCACTCCGGCAATCTGTCCCATGACGCCATGGCCGGGAATCGCGTGGAAGTTTTCCACAGACGAAAGGGAGACATGATCTTCCGTCGCTTTGCGCACGATGCTCTCGGCCAGCGGGTGCTCCGAAACCTGCTCGATGCTCGCCGCGATCGCGAGGAGCTTCGTTTCATCCAGAGAACCGGTCGGCAGAATGTCCGTTACCTCTGGTTTGCCTCTGGTGAGGGTTCCGGTCTTGTCGAAGATGATGGTGTCGATGTTCTGTGCAGCCTCCAGCGGTTCGCCGCCGCGGATCAGGATGCCAAGTTCCGCTCCTCTTCCGGTGGCGACCATGAGGGCTGTCGGGGTGGCAAGGCCGAGCGCGCAGGGGCAGGCGATCACGATGACCGAGACGAATGCGAGCAGGGCGAAGGTGAGCGTCTGGCCGAGCAGGAGCCAGATAACAAACGTGGCGAGTGCAGTCAGAATCACCGCAGGCACGAACCAGCGTGAAATCTTATCCGCAAAGTCCTGAATGGGGGCTTTCGATCCCTGCGCTTCTTCCACGAAGCGGATGATGCGGGCGAGCGCCGTTTCCGCTCCGATCCTGTCTGCCGTGAATTCGATGGAGCCGTGCTGGTTCAGGGTCGCGCCGAACACACGGTCGCTCTCCTTCTTCTCCACGGGGATGCTCTCTCCTGTCAGCATGGATTCATCCACGGACGAGAGGCCGCGCGTCACGAGACCGTCCACGGGGATCTTTTCGCCCGGGCGCACGATGATCGTGTCTCCGACCTGCACCTGCTCGATGGGCACATCCGTCGGCTGACCTGCGCGCAGGACACGGGCGGTTTTGGGCGTAAGTCCCATCAGTTTCTCGATCGCCTCGCTCGTCCGGCCTTTGGCCCGCGCCTCGAGCCACTTGCCGAGCAGGACGAATGTGATGAGCAGGGCGGCGACTTCGAAGTAGAGGTTTTGTGTTTCGCCGAGGAGTGACCGGCGTTCCATCGTGGCGATGATGAAGTTCAAGAGACTGTAGAAGTATGCCGTGGAAGTGCCGATGGCGATGAGACTGTCCATCGTGAATGTCTTCATCTTCAGACTGGACCAAAAACCACGGTAGAAGCCCGCTCCGAGCCAGAATTGCACGGGTGTCGCAAAGACGAGCGAAAAGATGCCCATCCACGGATCGAAGGAGGCCTTCCACCCGCCGTCCGGCAGGAAGGGGATGAGCATGGTAAGGAGCAGCGGCAGGCTGAGGACGAACGCCCGGAGGAAGCTTGAGCGCGCGGAAGTGATCTCTTCGATGCGGCGTTTGCGATCGGCATCCCGGTCATGATCCGATGTTTTGGTGGCTCGATAACCCGCTTTTTGCACTGCTTTGATCAGGTCATCTTCGCTGACGACGGAAGGATTGAAGAGGATGGAGGCTTTGGCGGAGGCGAAGTTGACATTCGCTTTCATCACTCCTGTGGTTTCTTTCAGGTAATCGGCGATCAGTGCCGCGCAACTACTGCAGTGCATGCCGGTGATGGCGAGAATGGTGCGTTTCGTTTCCATATCAGAGGACGGTAAAGGAACCGCGGACCATGCCCATGGAGCAGCTGAAGGGGATGCGGCCGGGTGACTCCGGCGTGAATTCGAAGACGTTGTCTCCCGCTGCCAGAACTTTCTGGATGCCGAGGGAGGGGATCACGAAGCCCCGTGTGCAGCCTCCGGCGTTGGTGCCATCCACGTGGAAACGGACAGGAACACCGGAGCGAATCGTGATTTCACTCGGTTCGTAGCCGTAGCCCGTGACAGCCATGGAGACGTCCTGGATGGAGGATGTAGGATCAGGGTAAGAGGGATCGTCCGTGGGTTGCTGCGCCTGTTGAGTCACGCTGGTGAAGGAAAGATCCACAGTATACCCGGCGAGTGCCAAACCGCTTCGCAGATTGAACAAGGCGAGCAGGAGCACCAGTGTGCCTGAGAAAGTCAGAAAGAGCCGCGAGGCTGATCCCCGGGCATTGGAGGAAATGAAGCTCAGGCCGAGGAGCGAGGGCAGCGTGCCCAGGGCGAAAACACCCATTACGAGCGCGCCCGAGACGAAACTGCCCGAGGCGAGCGCAACGAGTTGCAGTGACTGTGTAAAACCGCAGGGCAGGAAGAACGTCAGCGCGCCGAGCGCGAAGGGCGCTGCGGGATGTTTGTTTTCCGCAAGGTCTGCGATCCAGTGTGACATCGTCTTGGGTGGCCGGATGCCCAAAAGCCCTTTCGGAAGGATTTTGAGGATCGTCAGGGCCAGATAGATCATCACGAGGGCAATGACGATGTTCATGTACCCGGTGATTTGGGCAGAGAGGGTGATGGACTCACCGATCACGCCCACGACGCCGCCGAGCACGAAGTACGAAATGAGTCGTCCGCTATTGAATTGCAGGAGCGGTTTCATCTTCTGCATGGACGAGTCGGACGGATGGATCTCGTGGTACTTGGCGGCCATGGCGAGCAGCAGGCCTCCCGTGACGGCGAGGCAGCTGCTCGTACCCGCGACGAGGCCGATCACGAAGACGCCGCCGAACGTGAGTGCGCCCGCAGTAGAGGGGGCGAGAGACACGATGTCGAACGTCTGCAGGAGCTTGTAGACGGCGAAGATGATCACGATCGCTCCGCCAATTTCGAGGAAGCGTTGGTGGGACGGGACATCACTCGTCTGGGCAGAGGAGGCGGGTGCTGCAGTTTCGGTCCCGAATGAGACGAGCCGGTAGTCGCTGCCGGAAAGAGCCTGTTCGATGTCGTCTCTTGCGAGGGATGCGGTGTCATTGAGCCACAGCGTGGCGGTGCCCTTGCGGTTGTTCACGCGCACGGAGAGAACGCCCGGGAGGGACTTGAATTTGCGTTCGAGCAGCAACTCGCAGCTGGCACAGTGCATGCCTGCGATGCGCAGGTGCACCGAGCGCGAAGATTCATGTGTTGTCATAGGGAGAGGGGAAATCATCAAATAGAGCTTTACCGGAATAGTCCGGTACTTGATTTCCCTCTACTACTGTAGCAGAACGACTGTTTCAACGGATAAGACAATGGGAGGCGGCTCCTCCGGCTGCGGGAGCGGGCGATAGCCACCAGGGATTTCATCAATCGTGCACGGTGTCGGCAGCATGGCCGCGACGGTGGCGGGCAATTCCAAATCGGGGGCCAATGCGGACTCAAGGCCAGACTCTGAAAAACAGTGTCCGTGTCCGCAGGGGAGAGGATCGACAGGTGACGATTGCGCGGCATCCGTCCTGTGATGCATGTGCTGCGTGCGGTCCATGTGGGCCATGGACATATCCGTCCCCGCGGAAACCTGGGCTTGCACCATCTGCGTCATGCAGAGGGGGCTCATAGCTATCTGGAGCGCGATGAGGATCGGGAGCACGTAGCACATAAGAGAAGCCACAGAATAGGGCATTTGAGTGGTTTGATCAATACGGTTCCTGCCTCTGTATTGTGTCTTATCCCTATTCCTACGCCCTGCGCCCTACCGCGGCGGTGTACGCATCATTTTCTGCGATACATCCACCTGGATGTCAAAGCACTTGGTCCGTGCGCGGCCATGCTGCACGTACATGCAATCGAGGCGGCTCTCGCGGATGGCATTCACGTACGGGAGACGCTGTGTGTTCACATCGTCTGTCGGAGTGAATTGGCTGTAAACCTTACGTGTCTGTTCCCAGTGCTCCGTAAAGGCATCGGCCCGCTCCTGCTGCAGACGATCGCGAAGGTGCTGCCCGCCCAAGTCCATCCAGTCGTAGACTGCGTACGCATTGGTGGGATTGCTCTTGCCCCACTCGGCCTCCGCCCGCTTGAGTTCGCGCACTTCGCAGCGGATACGACGATCGGGGCTCGCTCGCTTGCAGGGCAGCAGGATGCGTTCCTTCTCTCGCTCCGTGAACTCCTTTTTGGGCAGTGGAGCAATCGCCCATGCAGGCGTGGCAGTGAACAGGCTGCAGCAGAAGAGCACGATGGAAGCGAGGGTGCGAACCATTGAAAGGCGGCTATCCTAGCATGGATTGAATGGATGTGAAGTGTTTTTCCTATGGATGCCGAGCATTCTCAGGTTTCGTTCTTTTCCAAGACGTTCGGATCTGTTCTAGCGCTCTTGTCTCAATCTGGCGGATCCGCTCACGTGTGACGCTGAATATCTTGCCAATTTCATCGAGTGTGTACTCATGACCGTCTCTCAGGCCGAAGCGTAAACGGATGATTTCACGTTCGCGATAGGAGAGTTGCGCGATCAATGTGCCGATTCTGTTTTTCAATATGACATCATCCACCATTGTCTCCGGATCTTTTTCACGATGATCGGGGATAAATTCCCCAAAATACCCATCATGGTTATTACCATATGGTTGATCAAGCGAGAGTGGTTGCTCGCTCGCACGGAGAACTTTTACTGTTTCGGAGACGGAGAGGCCGCTCAGTTGGGCAGCCTCTTCAGTCGTTGGTTCTCGGTCCTCTTGCTGCTGGAATTTCCGGGTGCCTGCTCGCACTCTTGATATCGTTTCAAGCATGTGAACCGGGACGCGGATCGTTCGGCTTTGATCAGCGATTGCTCTGGAAATGGCCTGTCGGATCCACCATGTGGCATACGTGGAGAACTTGTACCCGCGCCTCCATTCGAATTTTTCAACTGCCCGTATGAGTCCGGTATTTCCCTCTTGGACCAGATCAAGGAAGGAAAGACCGCGATTGCAGTACTGCTTGGCGATGGAAACGACAAGACGCAGATTCGCGGAGGTGAATTCCTGTGTGGCTTTCGTATGTTCATCCTCTACGGCTCGGATGCCAGTCACACTGTTCTTGAGGCTTGTCGGCGTCTCTTGGAGTATTCGTAGAATTCTACGTTTCTCTCGCAGAAGATTCGTACGCTGTTGCATGAGTGTTTCCAGGGCAATTTCTTGTTCGGGAGTCGAATGATCTTCCAGCGATTCCATTTGTTGCGAGAGATTTTGGATTTCGGAGCTGAGTTGATCGACTCGTTGGCTCTCTGCCTCCAGTTGTTTAAATGGAGCAGTGAGGCGCTGCGTCCGGATCAGACACTCCTTGAGCAGTCGTGCCGCATGTGCACGTTGTTGTCCCAAATGCTTCCAGGCAGCGTTTCGCGCTGCAGTGGGTGCGTCTCGGTGGAGTGCGAGAGCATAGTCGCACTGCTGTCGTTTGAGGATTTGCTGGAGTGTCTTGAGATGGAGGAGAAGGATCCTGCGGGCACGGTCTTTTCCTGCGTAATCTGTGGGAGAGAGTGTGAGTATTTGGCTGACGGTGCGCTTGCTATCGAGCGCGTGCTTCAGCATGAGGAGTGTTTCCCTCTGGATGAAGCTGCTTAAGAGCATGCGTTGCTGCATCTGCTTTTTCGCATGTTCGATCCTCTTCGCGAGGGTAACCTCCTGCTTGCGTGTGAGCAGGGGGGTTTCCCCCATTTGAGTGAGGTAGATTTTTTCATCGCTGTCTGAAGCGGATTCGCCATCTCGTAACTGATCGAGATCGAGTTCCTCATCGTTGTTTTCTTCAGTGGGCTCTTCCAGAGTGAATACCGGTTCGTCGATCCATCCAGCGGGGAAACCGCTGAGCGCATCATCTGTTCCGATACCTGGAGAGATTTCTTCCATCGATGCCAATCGTAACACAATTACAGTCGAATATTTCAATAATTGGCTCTATTAAGCCAAGAAAAGAGCGCCCTGGTGTGGACGCTCTTTAACAGTCGAATAGGAAGCTTATTACGCTGCCTTCGAAGCCCGGAAGCACGCCGTGCACAGCACGGGACGGCCTCCTTCGGACTCCGGCTTCGGCTTGAATGGCACCTGGCACTGAGCACCGCACTGGGCGCAGACGGCGTCGAACTTTTGGTTCCGCTCGTCCTTGCGCTTGTTACGGCAATCCTTGCACCGCTGGGGAGCATTGAGGTTTCGGGAGGCGTAGAACTCTTGTTCGCCCTCCGTGAACGTGAATGCGGCACCGCAGTCGCGGCAGGTGATCTGTTGATCTGCCATACAGAGAATAGGAAAGAAGGAAGTAAATGCGCTGTTCCTTCTTCCAGGTTTCTCAGTGGTACCGATAGCGTCTGTACGAAGGACTTTGCCACTCTACTGTACAAGGGGTGTTGAGTGTTGTCAAAGAGAAAGGGTTATTAGCTGATTAGGTTGTAACTTCTTAGCTTATTAGGTTTTGTTGAAGTGCTCTTCTGATGACCGGTTTCTCTTCCTCGTTCCTAAGAAGCTAAAAAGCTAACCAGCTAAGAAGCTCTCTTGATTCCCGGCAGGTCGCATACCTTCGTTGTCGGTTTGATGATGTGTTCCGGGATTTGGCCGTCCTGCCACTGTTTGATGGATTCGAAGCAGTCGGTGTACATGCTCGTCACACTCACATCGGCGTAGAACCCGATGTGCGGGGTGGTCACCACATTCGGATGATCGATGAGTTCCCTGTTCTCTACAAAGTTCTTCTCGTGTTCCAGCACATCCAGGAGTGCATAGCGGATCTTGCCGCTCTTGAGTCCCTTCAGAAGCGCCTTCGAGTCGATGATCGATCCGCGCGCGGTATTGACCAGAATCACGCCGTTCTTCATTTGGGCGATCGTTCTGTCATTGATCATGTGCTCCGCTTCGGATATCGCGGGCAGGTGCAAGGTGATGATGTCGCTTAAGCGCAGCAGTTCCTCCAGTGACACGTACTCGACGCCGAGAAGGTCAGTGAGCTCGAGCGTACGGCATCGGTCGAATGCGATGATTTTCATGCCGAAGCCGTGTGCCACCTGCGCGACCCTGCGGCCGATCTTGCCGGTGCCTACGATGCCGATGGTCTTGCCCCTGAGTGTCATGCCCTTGAGTCCGTGGTAGTCGAAGGTGCCGCCTTCTACGCGTTTCTCACCCTCGGTGATGTGGCGCATCGTCGACAGGAGCAGGGCGAAGACGTGTTCCGCGATCACGTGCGAGCCGTAATCCGGCACATGGCAGACGACGATCTTCCTTTCCCTGCAGGCTGTGAGATCGATATGGTCGAATCCGACGGAACGCGTGATGAGCAATTTCAGCTCGGGAAGCTTCCCGAGCTCCGCTTTGGTGATCTTGGAGTAGATGAAACAGCAGAGGATTTCCGTGTCTCCGCACTTTTCCAATACCCCTTTCCCGGCCAAATTGTCTTTGAGGATGAGAGCGTCCGGGTAGATGCTCTTCACGAGCGCGCTGTCTTCCGGGTCCACTTCCAGAAAGGTCATAACTGCCATACGTGGCCATTGTAGGCTCGCGTTGATCCTGTGGCTAGGCGGCTCGATTATCTGTCGTTCGCTTACTTGCGGAGCGCGGCAGAGGAGGAGCTCGATTGGGCGCGCGAGCAGCCGAACCAGTCTTTCTGACCATCCGCGTCACGGAATGCTCCGCCCATCATGCCATAGCCCGGTCGAAGGCTTGAGAAGCGGCGCACCGCCATGCCGCTCAGGGTTCCGGCGAGCAGGGTACCGACGATGCCGATGGCGAGGAACCACGAGACTGCGGATTTGAGTTGCGGCTTCGTGGCGAAGCGCACTGCCCAGATAACCATGAAGGCGAAACCTGTGACGAGCGTGAGACCGAAGATTGGAGCAAGCATGAAAGAGAAAGGGAAGATTTGCCAACTACTTTACTCTCTGTCCGTCGTCAGAGGAAGGTAGCGTTTCTTCCTGTTCGGGTGGCAGATCAAAACGCACACCGCAGAGGCAGTCGATGAAATCCTGGCGCATGCCGTTGACCATTTCCGCTCCCGTGATGCCAAGCTCATGCGCATTGATGAATGGTCTCAGGAAATTATACCCATTATCGTTATGATAATCGATGACTCTCTGCATCTGCACACGGTCAGTACCAACATTTGCCATGATGAGGGCATTGATCAGTCGTTGCGTGGCTTCGACATCCACCCAATCGATGCCGCGACTTTCCGCATACTCGCGCAGAGCTTGCTCATCGCGCTGGATAGGTTCGGGCGGAGCAACTGTGACTCCAATCTGTCGCATCATACTGCGGTCAATCGCGTCGTAGCGTTCGGCTTCCGGATGTTCGATATCAAATATTGTCTGTTCCATAGGTGAAGGGGGAAAAATCGGAAGTACAAAAAACCTCGCCTCGGCACGGCATTCGCGAATGCCGTGCCTCGCTTGGAAGGGAGGCTCGTGCTGATTTCAGGATTTTTTTCACGCACGCAGCCTGCCTTCCGCCGTAAGGAGGAGAAGGCTAAGCCCGAGGAGCCCTTCGACTTTGCTCAGGGCAGGCAGATTCCTCTGGTGCATGACGACGCTATCTTAGTTTGGTTTGGTCTCTTGTCAATGAGCAGGAAGTGGATCTTCGCCGCTATCGGCTGGCGATTCGGAAGCTCTCCCTGCGCTCATGAACATCGAGGGATTGCATCTCATGTTCATCGGCGATGCCGTGCTTCGTCTGCACCAGAAATTTGGATATTCCATTGTCGTACTTCGGTTCCGCAAATGCCGAGATGCCCACCCGCGGAATAATGCGCATAGTCACCTTCGAGCCGTATTTTCGGCCAAAGGATTGCAGGCTCCCTTGCCAGAGTGTTTGGCCATGATCATCGAAAATCAGGTAGCAGTCGTCCGTCAATTTGCAGGCCGCCATCTGATGCCATCCTTCATCGAAGCGAAGCTGTGGATCTTCCGGCCAGGTGGAGAGCAGGTACATGGGAAATCTCAGGCGTTCGAGTTTCTGGCAGGTGACGTTTGCGTAGTCGTTGCAATCGAGTAGTGCGGGATCTGTTGTTTGCACCTTCTCTTCTGACATCCGGTAATCATGGACGTACCGTACAGAAGCCCGCACGTCATCAGAAATTTCTCCGGTAGTATCGGATGGGCTCGAACAGAAGTTCTTGCATATCTTCCACAATTTCGATGCGGCGGTACCGGCCATCCGCACGGGGTCGATGCCGGGATCCGGCGGAATATTTTCGTCTTCCGGCGTGGCAATGCGCTCCACCACGTTGAGGGGACCGAGTGCCGCGCGGCACTGGTAGAGGACGTCCTCCATGGTCTGATTTCGCGTGACTGGTGGGCGTTGCGGATGGGGATCTTTGTCCTGGGCGAGTTCTTCGATTCCCGCAACGAGCACTCCGAGCATCGCAATGCGTCGCAGGATCGAGAGGTTGGCGATGGAGGAGCGATCGGAGCGCCTGGGTCGGCGCCGCTCAAGAGCAGAGAGCTTCTCCATTGCGGAGAGCGTACGCCGCAGAGGTTCCCGAGAACAACGCCCCTCACTTCACCGCGAATGAGAGCGCCTTCCCGTCGAATGCGGTGATTTCGATGGTGGGTTTCTCCATGACCGTCCCCGCGCGTTTGGCCTGTATGCCGTTTCCCGCGAGCAGTTCAATCGCTTTCCCCGCATGTTGCTCCTCCACGATTGAAAGCATGCCGCTGCCCATGTGCCACGTGCGGTACGCTTCTTCCGTTTCGACGGAGCCTAATTTGATGATATCCGTGAGTGCTGTATGAGGCGGCCAGAGACCGGTAAGCACGGCTCCGCAGCCGGATTTCTTCAGGACGCGCTTGAGTTTAGAGGGGATGCCGCCTCCCGTGATGTGCGCGATGCCTTTCACGGGGACATTCGCCGGCTCCCCGAAGCGCCCGATCAATGCAAGGATCGCGGCGGAGTAGATGATGCTGGGCGTGAGCAGAATTTCCCCCCATGTCATGCCGTCCTTCCACTCTTTCTTGAACCATTCCTTGCCGAATTGTTTCAGGAGAATCGCACGCAGCAGCGAGAACCCGTTACTCCGCGCCACATCGTCTTTGAGGGCAATGATGGCATCGCCCGGCCGGATCGTTTCGGGCTTGAGAACACGATCCTTGGCGACGATGCCGACCACCGTCGCACTCCACACGCCCCTGGTGACCGCACCCGGAACTTCGGCGATCTCGCCGGCTGGCACGACGATCTTCTGGGCACTGCATGCCTTGGCGAGACCGCTCATCAGCTGGTCAATGATCGCGGCATCGATCTTGGGCACGTCGATGGTGTTCGAGATGGCGATGGATTCCGCCCCCGTGCACACGGCGTCATCGGCCACCATGGCGGCGAGGTCGAACCCCAGTGTGTCAAACTTTCCCACATCGAAGGCGAGATCGATCTTGGATCCCGTCGAGTCGTCGCTGATGACGAGGTAGTGGTCGCCCATGTCCAAAAATCCCCCGTATCCGTCCTTCTCCTCCACGGGCGCGCCGATCCTGTTCTTTCGCGAGGCGAAGGTAGAGGTGGCGTGCGCGTAGGCGATGGCGGAAGCCTTGTCCCCTTCGCGGATATTGACGCCGGCGTCGCGGTAGGTGGTCATCGGGGAAAAGTATACGCGCAAGGACCGCGCTGCCTAGCGGGACGCATGTGCCGGGTGTCCAGAGCGGTGGTACGGCAAGCTCATTGACATCTGACCATAGGGGCGTATACCAAATTCCCATTTCCCCCTTCACTATGTCAACAGGGCCAGCCACCTTCGTGAGCGAGTATGTCAACAGCGCCGTACCCGGCTTACGCGATCAAGGGTACTCCGCCGAACAAATTGGGACGCTGAAAGCAATGGAGCGCGATGCATTTTTCCGGCTCCTCTGGAGTGATCAGCAGCCCGTGGAGGTGCGCGGGGTACTCATGGCTGCCGTGATTACACGTGACAACGAGATGGGGACAGGAGCGCGTACGATTCTGAATGATCTCTGTAGCGGGGGCGAACGCGCGGTCGCGGCAGTACTCGATAGACTGGGGTATCGACCATTCAGGAGCCGAAACGATGAACTTCTCGGCATCCATCATCGGCGTGATGCATTGGAAAGGGGAACGTTGGTCTCGTGGGATGAAGTCGGTTTGGGTGCCGGTGAAGAGGTGCCCGTGAAGAAGTGAGAAGCATCTCTGCGTGCTGTGCATTGAGGGAGAGCGGTGTAGTCTATTGTCATGTCACATACCCGCAGCCTCCGCGTCATCCTCGCTCTCGCGCTCATTCTCAACCTCACTTGGGCGAACTTCTTTGCCTTTGCGCCCGGGCTTGTAGAACGTTTGTACGGTTTGCCGCTCCTCGATGGCCTGCACGCGTATCTTGCCCTCAGCCGCGCGGCGGCGTTTCTGCTTCTTGCGGTGATTTCTCTTCTTGCCCTCCTGCGGCCCATTGGGTTCCGTGCCATGACCATCGTGCTCCTTGTGGCCTATTTCTGCTTCTTCCTCGTCGATGTGATCACGCTTGTTCGCGGGCAGATGTCCTTCGGCGCTCTGCTGCCCGAGATGGTCGCGTTCGTACTTCTGATCGCGGGATTGGTGCGATTTGTTCCCATCGTTCAGAACAGTGAACCTGACAAAATGAAAACGAAGCCGGTGCCCGAAGTTTCCGGGCAATAACATTTTTCTATGTCACCTCATGATGCTTTTGAAGAAGAGGGGCTGCAGGGGAAAGTGCAGAGAGCTATCGACAGCCTTGCAGCGTCCCCGGAGTTTGCCCACGCATTGCATGAGGTCGCGCTGGAGGTGCGCAGACAATTAGATGCGCAAGTGAAGCAGAGAGGGCGGCATCGGCTCATCGCTCTGTTCGGAAGAAAGGAACAACCGCAGAACTAAAAAATCCATCTTCTTTCCCATACCTAAGAAGCTAAGAAGCTAACCAGCTAAGAAGCTAAGAATGGATCGCGGTGATTTTTATTTTTCGCTTCTCGGGAGGGTCTTCGCCGGTGGGCGTCAAAGATTCCTGCTCGAGGATCTTGTGACTCGAGGGAGGCGTCGGTGTCGCCTGTCCCGGATAGCCGCCCTTTGCATCCTGCGCGATCTTGCCATCCTTCAGGTACACGACGCGGGTTTGCAGCGCCGAAACGAGGCCGCTGTCGTGCGTGGCGAGGATGACGGTCGTGCCTGCCTGATGGATCTGCCGAAAGAGCTGCAGAATTTCCATGGATTGCTGGGGGTCCAAATTCCCCGTCGGCTCATCGGCGAGCAGGATCATCGGTTCGTGAATGATCGCCCGGGCGATTGCCACCCGCGCCTGTTCGCCGCCCGAAAGATCGCAGGGGAGAGTCGCCTCGAGCGATGAGAGGCCCAGAATCTGCAATACGTCCAAAACTCTCTGGTGGATGGCGTCATCGCTCCAGCCGCACGCCTCGAGCGGGAATGCGCAGTTCTCTCTGACTGTGCGATGGGGGATCAGGCGATAATCCTGAAAAATGAAGCCGACTCTGCGCCTATAGAGCTGGAGCACCGGCGGCGGGATACCTCTGAGGTCGACACTATCCACTTCGATGCCCCCTTCCGTCACACGCTGCGCGCCAATGAGCAAATGCAGCAGGGTGGTTTTGCCGGCGCCGCTCGGACCTACGACACAGACGAACTCTCCCGGATTGATCGTGAGCGATACGTGATCGAGGACGGTTTTCTTCCCGAAGGTTTTGGTCACTTCCCTAAGGACGATCATGAGTGAAAGTATAGCTGCTATTGTTGATGATTCGAATGAAAAGAACTCCGGAGCAATGGTGACATGGTTAAATTGTTACATTGTTACACTCCTGTTGAGCAATCGTTCCGGCAGACATGTAAAACCATTTAACAATGTAACCATTCAACAACGTTCGAAGCTTTCCATTATGCTTTTCTCATTATCAGATACACTTCCTTGCTCCGGTCGCGGCTTGCCCGCGGGGTTGCGATGCGCACATCTTTCCACTGTGCCTTCACCTCGCGCAGGAAGCCGTCGAAGTCCGCGCCGCGAAATACCTTGAGCACGCAGAACCCGCCGGGCTTGAGCCACCGCTCTGCAACCGCGAGTATGGCCTGATTGAGTTCGATGCTCCGCCACTGGTCCACGTCACGGATGCCGCTCGTCGAGGGGGCGATGTCCGAGAGCACGAGGCCGATGGCCGGCAGGTGTTCTGCCTCGAGGAGGGAATCGATCTTCTCCGGCTGCGTGATGTCCTGCTCGAACGTGCGCACGTTGTCCGCAATGGGAGCGATTGGCTTCAGGTCAAACCCGATGGCAAGTCCTTTGGGTCCGATGCGCTTGCTCGCGTACTGCAGCCAACTGCCCGGCGCGGCGGCGAGATCGAGCACGGTCTGCCCGGGCTTGAGCAGGTGAAACCGCTCGTCCAGCTCCATAAGCTTGTAGACGGAACGCGCCCGGTAGCCTTCTTTGGCCGCTTTCCGGCTCCATGCGTCGTTGGGGGTGTAGGGCTTGGGCATGCTTAAATCTTAACAGTTCGTCGTTGACAGGTCGAAGGTGGAAAGTAAAATCGCATCACTCTTCCCCATCTGTCCATGAACGATCTTGAGACGGTCTGTGTCCAAAAGAAACCCGATATTGGAATGAATATTGCTCTGCTTGGAGAGAGGAGTGTCGTTGAACAAACCGGCTGTATTGCAGAGAGGCGGGGAAATAATTGGGCGTTCAGTATGGAACTTGGCGGAGAACCATTGCTTGTCTCACAAGCGATTCGAAGGGCAGTCGAAGACACAGGGTGCTTTGACATTCTGGAAAGACCTGTTCACGAGGGAACGGGCGAAGGATAAGGCGAGTTAGAGAATGGGATTCTTTTTGGGCTCACCGACTTCCCGCGGGTACTTCGCGTTCGTCTTCGCACGCTTTCTAAAGACAAGGATTTGTCGCCTGCCCCAATTTCCGTCCAGGTCGTACTCGTAGGGTTTCTCCATCTGGCACGAAAGCTCCGATCGGGCGAGGAGGGAATCTTTGAGCTCCTGCTCAATTTTCAAACTTTTCCAGCAGAGGATGTGTCCCCCGACTTTCACGAACGGGGCAGCGAGTTCCAGCAGCACATTCAGCTCTGCAAGCGCCCGCACGAGCACGACGTCGTACTGTTCGCGGTGGTCGCTTTGCCGTGCGAGTTCTTCCGACCGTCCGCACACAAGGCTGACGTTCGGGATTTTCACCGCATCGATGATGCGCTGCACGGCTGCAACTTTCTTCTGCACCGAATCCATTCCGACGAAAGAACACTGCGGCAGACAGATCGCGAGCGGTAGCAGCGGGAAGCCGCCTCCGGTGCCGAGATCGAGGATCTTGGGATTCTCCCCCACCCCTCGCCCCTCCCCTTTTTTTGCATAAACCTCTCCCTCTGGCCCCCTCTCTTTTATTGCACAAATCTCTCCCCCTAACCCCCTCTCCCGAGGAGAGGGGGAATGTATGTGTTGCTGTATCGTCGAGAGGATGGAATCGAGTTCATGAAAAACTTGATCATTGGAAAATCGAAGAGTAGCCACAGAAAATTCTGCAAGAACAAACGCATCACGCGCACGATCGCTATCACTTTGGGATTGCAATTGATGAATATCACCATCCACCTCGACGGCGAGGCGGTACTCCGGACAGTAGAAGTCGAAGATGAATCCTGCACACAGGAATTGACGCCGAAAGCGTACTACAAGTGCATCATTGCGGAGATGCTCCCAGAGGATATTCTCAGCTTCCGTTGGGTGTTTTCTCATTTCCCTAGCGAATGAGAGTTGATTGTATGGACGGCATGTGTGCTCTTTTCGGTACTCCCCTTCCTCCTCGGGAGGAAGGGGCCGGGGGATGGAGGTTTGTGAAAGAGAGGGAGGAAGGGGCCGGGGAATGGGGGCTTGAGCAAAAGAGGAAGGGGTAGTGGGATGGAGGTTAGGTACAAGTGTGGAGAGGCTGCGTAATGGTTCTGTTTCCAGCGCCGCCAGCGAATCCAGGATGTTGCCCGTCCAGCAGGCTTCGCTCGTGCGGAAGGCGGAGAGATTGAGTTTCGCGTTCTCCACGAGAAAGGCCTCCTGAAGCTGCTTGAGCCGACTCTGCGTCTCTTCTGCAATCATGGGAATTGAGAGACGGGGGTGAACATGGTAGCGTCAGAATACACTTCCCCTCCACCCCGTGCCCCACGGACAACGCATCGCGGAACTGCTGCTCAACATCGGTGCCGTCAAGCTTTCGGTCGACCCGCCGTTCACGTGGGTCAGCGGCATCAAATCCCCGGTCTACTGCGACAACCGCATGCTCTTTAGCCATCCCGATGCACGCAAGTTCATCGTGGATGCATTCGTCTCGCGCGTTCATTCTCTTTCCGTTCCACCGGATGTGATCGCGGGCACGGCCACGGCGGCCATCGGTTGGGCGGCGCTTGTGGCGGATCGGCTCAATCTTCCGTTCGTCTACGTCCGTGCCAAGGCCAAGGACCACGGCACGAAGAAGCTGATTGAAGGGGATCTGAAGCAAGGGAAGCACGTCGTGCTCATTGAGGATCTGCTCTCAACCGGCGGCAGCGCCGTCGCCTCGGTCGAGGCGCTCCGCGAGGAGGGCAAGGCCACGATCTGCGATGTCATTGCGATTTTCAGCTACGAGCTCATGGCCGGCATCGAAAAGGCCCAGATCGCGCAGGTGCACCTGCATCCGCTCTCCACATTTACCGTGCTGCTCGACGTCGCAAGCGCGCAGGGCAGAATGTCGGAGGAACACATCGAAACGGCCAGGCAGTTCATTCGGGACCCGGAAAACTGGAGACAGTGATCATGGAATGGCCACCTGCGGTGTCCCTCCCATGAACCCACCCTTCCCTTCAGCGGAGTGCCTCCAGCGCGGGAACCCGCGAGACCCGCGCTTCGGCACAATGGTTTGATGCGTCTTCGACGCACGGTTTGTTTCTGCTTTGTTTTTTTGAAATGCAAACATAGTCATGAGGTATAGTTTGCAATGCAATGCGTTCCTACCGCTACTTCGACTTCGTCATGGCCGCCTTCGTCGCGGTCCTGCTCATCAGCAATGTCGCTTCTTCGGCCAAGATCGTGGACGCGGGGTTTTCCGTCCTGGGCCTTCGTCTCTCCTTTGACGGTGGCACGTTGCTCTTTCCGTTGAGTTACATCTTCGGCGACATCCTGACCGAAGTCTACGGTTACGCGCGCTCGCGTCGCGTGATCTGGAGCGGATTTGTTGCGGCGCTCCTGATGAGTGCGAGTCTCTGGCTTATCCAGATTCTGCCCGGTGAAGAAGCGTGGCGCGGATATGCGGGAGACAGTGCGTACAGCGCCATTCTCGGGAGCGTCAGTTCCGGCGGGATCGTTGCGGCGAGTTTGCTCGCGTACCTGTTTGGAGAATTTTCCAATTCGTTCGTCCTCGCCAAAATGAAAGTGTGGATGTCCGGTCGTCACCTCTGGATGCGCACGATCGGTTCCACTCTTGTCGGCGAAGGTCTGGATACGGTTGTCTTCATCACGCTGGCCTGTGCGTTCGGCGTTTTTCCGTGGGCGATCGCCGTAAGTCTGATTGCCGCAAATTACATCTTTAAAGTTGGCATCGAGGTTCTGCTCACTCCCGTGACGTACCGTGTTGTTTCCTTCCTGAAGAAGGCAGAGAAGGAGGATTATTATGATCGAAACACCAATTTCAGCCCGTTTAGCGTTTAAATGGAGTAATAGAGACTATATTGACAATATATCAATAAAAGTAGGCATATATCCCATTGACACATGTACTTTGAGGGTGTAGCCTGTGGACATTCCTACTCCACAAGCCATGAAGTTCACCCTCAAAGACTTCCGCAATAAGTACGGTACGGATGACAAATGCCTAGATGCCCTCTTGGAAATGCGGAACGGCAAGAGAGGCATATGCCCTCAATGCGGAAAGGAAACGAATTGGTCACGGGTGGATGGACGCCCCTGCTACCAGTGCCAGTGGTGCAGGAAACAGATGTACCCGATGGTCGGTACGATCTTCGCCGCCTCTCACATGTGTTTGGCCGACTGGTTCTACGTTCTCTACCTAATGACCGTTACCCGCCACGGAGTTTCTGCTAGGGAAGTGCAGCGCCAGCTTGGATGCAGCTACAAGACGGCATGGAGGAATTGCGATCTCCTCCGTCAGCTTCTCGGCATGTCCAAGGTGCCACGCGGAAGAATGAGCGGCCACATTGAAGCGGACGAGCATTATGAAGGCGGAGTGAGAAAGGGAAAGCGTGGTCGCGGTGCAGGAGGGAAGACTGCGATCTTTGGCCTTGTGCAGAGAGGAGGAGAAATCCGCACGTTCGTCGTGGATGATGTGAAGAAGAAGACGCTTATGCCACTCATTGAGCAAAACGTTGAGAACGGAGCGCGGATGACCACAGATGAGTTCTATTCCTACAACGCAGTGAAGGACAAGTACCAGCACGGCGTTGTCCGCCACAGCGCAGGAGAGTTCGTCAAAGGAGAAGACCACACGCAGAACGTGGAGAATTTCTGGGGTATCTTCAAGAAGTCTGTCAAAAGCACTCACGTTCGCGTTTCAAAGAAGCACATGCGGAAATACCTTGGGGAATTCTCCTTCCGTTATTCTCATAGGAAGACGCCGGAACTTATGTTTTCTTTGGCTCTGGCGAAGCTGCTACCAGCGTGAGGCCACGCAGGAAATCTTCTTTATGATCTGTGTTCGGTTCTTCCTCGCGCAGCTTTTCGACGCGCTTCTCTCGTTGCTCCCATGACATCGGCTCATACTTCGTCATGGACAACATGATACGCTTGCGCCGCAAAAGCACGAGCGTATACTGTCCTTAGTTCTTTTCGTCGGGTGTGAGAGCCCAACGCGTTGAGTCTTCCCCACAAGGGGTCAGACTTCCGAGGTGTCGAGTTTCTCTCACAAGCGACTCAACGCCTCGTACACCTCGGAAGTTTGGCCCTTTTTTGATCTTTCTCCCACCGATATAAATCACAGTGCATCTTCCTTTGGAAGTCCTGCTGCGCCCACGGGCGGCAGTTCCGGCTTCCTGAAAGGGAAGTCGAGTAATTTCTGTTCCCCTGCTTCACAGCATGGCAACTCTTTTCTCTCGGCTTCCTCCACAAGAGGATGCCCCCACCTTGCGTTCGCTAGGTTTCGTACTGGTGGGTCACATTAACCTAGCTGATGTTGCCTCCTACAAAGAAGAGGAGGCGGTCGCGGAGGACGACCACCAACTCCTCTAAGTAATAACTTTGGAAGGCGATGGGTATACCGTGTGGTATCCGTCGCCTTTTTGGGCTGCATGGGCAGCTTTTGATTCTCACTTGAAGGATCGAAAGCTATACACGCGGGGAAGGAATATGATATCGCGAAATCATGCTTGCGTCAACGTAGCAGCAAAACAAACGTCGCGGAAATACGCGGAGGGGGAGGGGAAAGGAGCAAGTTGCCGAAAGCATATCATATTTTTGCTGGAGTAAACCATTTTGACTTGCCCACTGAGTTCACGAAGCTCTGGCATAATTAGTACATGGCTGAAAGGGATAGATACCTAAAAGTATAAAACATACGAAGCAGCAAAAGCCGCTTTTACAAGGATTTTTGCGGTCGCTGCACCGCTCCTTGGCACTATCGGCTTTTGCTTCAAACAATTTCAAGGGAGTGTCTCATGAAACGTCGATGCACTAATGTTTGCCATAGTGTTCGAAACCTGAGGATCGAGGGTCTGGAGAAGCGCGAACTGCTCTCGCTGGCGCCGGTTATCACCGTGCCGCCGCGAGCGCCCGTGCCCGTTTCTGTCCCTGTCCTCACGGCGATGAATCGTGTCGTGCCCTCTCTTACGCTGGGCGCGGATGATTTTGGGATGATCGCTCGGACTGATCTTTGTACCTCGCTGCGCGCCTACGCCCGCATCACGGACATGGCGTTCGTGAATGCCGAGGGATCCGATCGGCTGTTCGGCAACGTCGACGAGCTCCTGCTCAAGGCGGATCTCGACGGCAACGCACGCAACGGATGCGAGCGCACTATCGCCAAGGCCAAGCCCGATCCGGATTCGGACCTGGTGGACTTCCAGATCGTCGCCCCCACGTGGGTGCGGCCCGGCAAGAGCCTCCGAATGGAGGTTTACGCCGGCATGGCAGATCCACTGGCAGGCGGGGAGAAGATCGGGGTGGAGGTCGCACAAATCGAAGCCCGCGATCTCTTCAACCGGCCACTCCCAGAGGGCAATGTCCGTTACACCGGTGCCCCGCCGACGTTGCACACGCTGGAGTATGCACAGGCGGAAATGTTCGTGACGGAGCTGGCCGGTCCCTCGTCCGGTACGGCCGTTTCAAACCAGCAAGGTCTCGTTCTCGGTCGCGTTCGGGTGGCCGCGGAAGGGGCCGATCTGCTCTTCACCGGTTTGCATGTCGAGGCGCAGCAGGGGAGCCTCTACAATGTCACGCGCCATGAGGTGTGGTTCGACAGCGACGACAATGGTTTCGTTGACACGATTGTGAGCAACGGATCCATCTCGTTCAATCCCTTGGTTGTCTTCGATTTCGTTGGCGGCGGCGTGGTGATTCCTGAGGATACGAGCGGACTCTTCGAAGTCCGCGCCACTGCTGCTTCGTCCCTCATGCCCGATCCCTCGTTGCAGATCACTTCGACATTCGCCAGTGCCGAGGTGCTCCAGACGGGGCAGGAGGTTGGTTTCCCGAGGAACATCCACCTCGTCCATGCCGACCAGACGCTCTGGTCATTCGATGACCACGGCAGCCTCACGGTTTCTAACGACACGACGCCGGTGCAGATCCATCAGTTGCTCGGCGGAACGGGCGGCGTTGCCGTCACTCGCGCTGCCCTCACAGCCACACTCGAGGATTCTGACGTCTGCTACATCGGCATTCGCGGGGACGGCCAACTCCGCAGCATCGACCAAGTGGCTATCAAGCTGCCCGGGCAAGAAAGGCCCATCGGATACGCGACCCGTTACGGTGCGGAGTCCGACGACTTCGGTGCCCGGTTCACCAATCGGGAGCTGGTCGTCGCCGAAGGGACGCAAACAATCGTGCTGCTCTGCCCCGATATCCTGACAGACGTGAACGGAGGGCAGTCAAACGACTCTTTCGCTCTCGAAGTCTCGACTGTCATGGCGAGGGGTGTCCTCTCGGGTGATACCCTCCAGCCCGTGATGGATGGCCCCATTGTGGGGCCATGGCAGACGGTGGTGATGTCCAAAATCTCTGACATTACCAATGGCGGGACAGCGACCGAGGCGATGCCCGTGGGAGCCGATCGCGAGATCAGCATGTTCTCCTACTTCGCGGCGGCGAACTTCAACTACACGAATGCTCCCAATCGGGCAATTCTGGACACGTTGACGTTCGTGGTGGATACCGTGAACGTGGGGATCAATCCGTCCGGGTTCAACCTGATCAACACCCTGAACCCGACCGTCTCCGTTGCGGCTTCTACTGTAGAAGTGACGGGGAGCGGCTACTGCGTGACCTTCACGGGTCTCGCGGCGAGCGCGGTGGATACGGCGATCGGGAGCGGTGGGAGCGCGACGTTTGCCCTCCGGGCGAACATCACAAACCCCAACACCGCAGCCGCGACCGGCGGTTCCTCGTCTCTCCAGACCACGCTCCGGCTCCGTGACGGGTTCTTCGCGTGGTACGACCAGGATTACGGCTCCAGCCACAGATTCGACTGGCTGGATTACCCCGACTCCGAGATTCAGTCGACCAGCTATCAGGGCTGATTCAGCCCGACAAAAGCCGAAAAGCCAAGTGGCACGCTGCCTTCCTTGCGAAGACAGCACCTTCACTGCCCGGTTCCTCATTGCGAGCGCCGGGTAGTTTTAAATATTCAGAACTGCCTCAAGAACCTCAAATCCCCGGTAAAAAATGCTCTTAGGTCCGGGATCTGGTGCTTGATCATGATCATGCGCTCCACGCCGAATCCGAAGGCGAAGCCCTGATACTTCTTGGGATCGATGCCGCAATTGCGGAGCACGTTCGGGTGCACCATGCCGCAGCCAACGATCTCGAGCCACTTGCCCTCGCGGCTGTCTTCCTCATCACCCTGCCAGCGCATGTCCACCTCCAGACCCGGTTCCACGAACGGAAAGAATCCCGTGCGGAAGCGGAATTCCGCCGTCGGTGAGACGAGCGTGCGAATCGCTTCGATCATCACGGCCTTCATGTTCGCCAGCGTCACATCCTCGCCGATCATCAATCCCTCGAACTGATGGAACATGGGAGAGTGCGTGGCATCGGAATCTTTGCGGTACACCTTGCCCGGCGCGATCACGCGGAGCGGGGGCTTATGGCTCTGCATGTAGCGGATCTGCATCGGGGAGGTCTGGGTACGCAGGAGGAGGCGATCCTCCGGGTTTTTGCGGTCTCGATCGTGCAATCCTTTTCTTCCGCCCACGTTCCCCTCACTCAGTCTCTCCCCCTGCAGGGGGAGAGAAGTAGCGGTCATGTCTTTTTTGCTGGTCTTGAGCCAGAACGTGTCCTGCGCGTCGCGAGCGGGATGGTCGCGGGGGATATTGAGCTGATTAAAGTTGAATTCCTCCGTCTCGATCTCGGGGCCCGTCGCCACGTCGAATCCCAGCCGGCCGAAGACCTCCTCCACCTCGCGGATGAATTCCGGAATCAGGTGCAAGTGCCCACGCTTACGCTGTGGCAGTTCCAATGTCACATCGATGCGATCCGCAGTGCGAAGCGTCTCGTCAGAAGGGCTCGAGAACTCTTTCCTGCGAAGCGTGATGAGGTCATCGAACGTTCGTTTCCATGCATTGAGTGTGGCGGCCACCGCTTTGCGCTCTGTTTCGGGAACATCATGGAGAGCCTTGAGCGCGAGGGTCATGGCGCCCGCCTTTCGCCCGAAGAGCTCCTGCTCGATCGCCGCAAGTTCCGTTGCTGTTCCGGCGCTCTGCAAACGTCGCTCGAAGTCCTGCCAGGATAAAGAAACTGGTTCGGTCATGGGCAATACGAGTGTACTTTACTGCGACTTGAATTGCCTTGCCAATCAAACAATCGCGGCGAAGCGCGGGTCTCGGTCTTCGACAGGCTCAGGGTCACCCCAAATCATCAAAGAAACATTATCCACTTGTCACCCCGAGCGCCCGCCCGGACGTTGTCCGGTACGGACGGGTAGTCGAGGGGTGAGAGACAAACCTACGGTTTTTCTCTCACGAATTACTGATCCAGTGCCAATTCAATCAATCCAAACACGAGAAAAATCAAGATGGCGATCCACCAGGTCAAAAGCTCCCACAGGTGGAAGAGCACGAGAATGACCACGGCCAGAGCCAGAAAGATTCCCTGACGAATGGCGATGCTCATGATTCTGCCGGAATCCCAGCTGTGCGTGGGCAGCCACTTCCAGAGCGCAAGGAAGAGCAGTGACCCCATAGTAGAGATGGAGAGGAAGAGGCTTAAGAAGAATGCGGGGATCGCCTGCGCGGGAACCGTGAGCGGGCTCACGCGGAGCAGGATGATCACGAGGGAGGTGATCGAGAGGAGTGAAGCCAGCGAGAGGCCGAAGAGGAGGGAAGTCATGACGAAGAATGATGAAGTGAGAATTATGAATGATGAATGACTTCCTTTTCATTATTCATTATTCTTAATTCCTTATTCTCCTTCACCGTCTCAAGAAAGAGGTCCAATGCGTGAAAGTCGTCTAAAAGCGACTGGCGCAGGTTGCCGTTGTGGAGAGCGGCGGCCGGATGGTAGATCGGGAACACCGTGACCGTGTCCGTCAGTTTCTGCGGTTTGCCGTGCGCGGCCGTGATGCTGAGTTTGGCGAAAAAGTGTCCCAGAGCATGGCGTCCCAGCGGAACGATCACGGCTGGCTTGACGAGAGCGATTTCCATCTTGAGCCACGGTTCACACTGCGCCTTTTCTTCGTCCGTGGGGTCACGATTCGCGGGCGGGCGATACTTCACCACGTTACTGATGTACACGTCCGATCTCTTGAATCCGATACTCGCGAGGAGCTCATCCAAAAACTTGCCAGCTGGTCCCACGAACGGGCGGCCGAGACGGTCTTCCTGCTCGCCCGGCGCTTCGCCGATGAACATGATCCTGGCATGGGGATTGCCTTCGCCGAGAACGGGGTTGGCCGAGGTATGGAGCGGACAGCCTTTCCATGTTTTTAATTTCTCCTGCAGGGCGGGAAGTGTGATGACCATGATCGAAGGGAGAATACTGGAATACTGGAATAACTGGAATAATAGAATACTGGAATACTAGGGGACGGGAATGAAACTATCGATGTTGGCGACAGGAGGCGATGAGACCGGAGAGTAATTTTCCTTCACGGTCGATCAGGGAAAGAATTGATTTCGTTTCTTCCGCTTTCACCATACTGAGCTCTAAGATGATCAGGATCAGAGCTTCGGCTTCCGTGCATTCCCCACGGGCAATGGTGTATTTGTTTGCTTTGTCGGCAAACGTGAAACGCCCAAAACCTTCGGCAATGTTTGCGAGAACACTCACGGAGCACCGTCGCATTTGACTGACGAGTCCGAAGAGCTCTTCTTTCGGGAGTTTTTTGGTGAGGGCATACATTTCCTTTACGAGCGAGAGCCCAACCTTCCACGCCTGAAGATCCCTGTATGAATCCATAGAAAAGGAATAATGCAATGGAGAGCTTTTCCATACAACAAAACAACCGTACACCTCCCAGTATTCGAGTATTCCAATTCCCAGTACTCCAATCCCTAGTACTCCGCCTTGATTTTCTCAATACGCGCCGCAACTTTTTTCTTTAATGCCGGATCAGTCTCCGCGAGAATCCGTACAGCCGCCAGAGCGGCATTCTTGGGGTGGAGCACGGTCATCACCGGCACTTCCGAAGGCATGCGCAGGCTACTGTGCAGGTCTACCTGATACTCCTCCAGAGACTTCGACGGAGGGCAGGTGAGCACGGGGTGCACGCAATTGGCTGCGGCCACTCCGGCCAATCCGTTGCTCATCCCGACCACGGTGATGACGACCTGCGGCTGCGGATCGGCGTTGAGCTTATTGATGATTTCGACCACCTTCTCGGGCACCTTGTGCGCCGAGGCGATCACGATCTCATTCGGGACCGAGAACTCCTTGAGTACACTTGCGATCTTCAAAGCGAATTCCATATCTGTCTTACTGCCGAGGAGGAGGGTGACCAACATATGTAAGGAATGAAAGGATGTCACCCTGAGCGTAGTCGAAAGGTGACGAGCATGGCAGAATGATAAATGCAAAATGCAAAATGATAAATGGGCACAGTACGATTTTTGTGAGGAAAAGTTAATGGTGGAGGTGAAGCGACTCGAACCTTCAGGGTTGCCGGAATGTTGTTCCTGATAGCTGAAAACCACTCATACAAGAACTTTCAATGCTGTACTGTATTCCACATGCAACATCCTTTCATCACTCGTTCCTCTTTGGATGCCTGGTCCTGTCCATGGTTTTCCATTCAGGAGGACACAATCGTCCTCTCGAACGGAAAGGAGACAAAATATTGGTTCGCTGAAAAACAGGACAGCGTCTTCGTGGTGCCCGTGACCCACGAGAAGGAAATTGTCCTCATCCGTAGCTATCGCTATCCGATGAAGGAGTGGTTCTGGGAGGTGCCTGCGGGACATTTAAAAAATGGGCAATCGCCAGAAGAAGCTGCACGTGAGGAACTGCGTGAGGAAACAGGTGGCCTCGCCGATGCCTGGCAACCCCTCGGACAATTCTGTCCCAACGGCGGTTTCCTGAAGTCCTACATGCATCTCTTCCTCGCTACCGGAGTCGTGCTCGGCACACCCGAGCATGAGCCGGAGGAACAGATCGAAGTGCATCCCACACCTATCAAGCGGGCTTTGGAAATGATCCGGGACGGCACGATTACCTCCTCGCAATCGGCGCTAGCACTCCTCCTCTGTGAGGAACGCTTAGTGTCATTGAAATAACGCTCTGGTGCGGAGAGTATCTCATGTTTCTCTTCAGCGACGTCGCACCATGACGCAGAGCAGGAAGGGCCCCAAGGCAAAGAGGACGATTGTCCCGCCGCTCGCCGTGCCGATGTAGAAGGACACGATAAGACCAAGAATGACGCAGAGAACGGAGAAGGCGATGGAGACAAGCAGTGTCCGCCGGAAGCTCAGTCCAAGCTGCATCGCAGCTAAGACGGGGATGACCATCAGCGCGCCCACGAGCAATGCGCCGATGATGCGCATCGTCACGGCAACTGTCACTGCGGCAAGCATCACGAGCAGGACATTCAGTGCCCGTGACGGGATGCCCCCCGTGACTGACAGTTCCTCATCCAATGTCATGGCAAAGAACTCCTTGTACAGAATGATCAGGGTGGAAAGGACGCAGATTCCAAGGATGATGACCACAGCCAAGTCTTTCTTCGTCACGGTGGCGATGCTGCCGAAGAGCACGGCGGAGAGCGAGACATTCGTCCCATGGGACAGACTCAGGAGTACGGCCGCTATTGCCAATCCTCCGTAGAGCAAGACCGAGAGGAGGGCTTCGCTCGGGGCGGAGCCGCTGCGACGCAGCCATTCCACCGATCCTGCCGACACAAGCGAGGCGCAGATCGCCGTCAGAATCGGGTCCAAACCTGTGAGGTATCCTGCGGCCACTCCTGCAAGCGATACGTGCGCAAGGGTATCGGCCATGAAGGAGTAGCGTCGCGCCACGAGGAAGAGGCCGATGGAAGGTGCAAGGATCCCCACGGCAATACCGGCGGCGAACGCCCGGATCATGAAATCGTAGCTCAGGATGGCAAGCATGATTCAGTGGGAATGCTGAAGGAAGGAGACGTCCGTTCCGTAGAGTCGGGACAAAAGCTCAGGATTGCCAAGTTCGTGGGGTGTGCAGTGCCCGATGAGGCGACGGTTGAGGCAAAGGACGGTCTTCGCTTCTTTCGCCATGACGGACAGGTCATGTGACACCAGAAGGATCGTGATGCCTTTCTCGTGAAGTGTTTTCAGCAATGCGAAGAACTCACGGGACGATGCGGCATCCACGCCAGTCTCCGGTTCGTCGAGGATGAGCAATCGCGGATTTCCCGTCAGAGCCCTAGCGATGAAGACACGCTGGCGCTCTCCTCCGGAGAGGGTGCCGATCTGTCTGTGCCGCAGCTTCAGGATGCTCGCTGCCTGCATGGCCTGAACGGACTGTTGCCTGTCCTCGTGCGTGAAGAACCTGCCCAGACCCCGCAGCGCCGTCCGTCCGCTTAGCACCACTTCCTCCACTGTGGCAGGGAAGTGAAACTCACTTTGGGATATTCGTTGCGGTACGTAACCGATGCGTCCGGCCTTTCTGGCCTGCTGTGGCAGAGTGCCCATGACGGAGACGGAGCCGCTGGACGGAGCGACGAGACCGAGGATGAGCCTGATGAGCGTGGATTTGCCCGCTCCGTTCGGGCCCACGACGCCGATGTACGCCCCCTGCGGGATACTGCAGGAGACATCCTCCAACGCGGGAGATGCATCGTAGCGATAGGTGACGTTACGAAGCACAATGGCAGGATCGTCTATCGGCATTGCATGGCGGAACGGAGATGCGCGAGATTGCGCTCCATGAGCGAGAGATACGTCTCATCGCTGTTCTCCTCTTCCGTCGTAAGGCCGTGGAGCGTATGAAGTACTTGTGTCTGTGCTCCGGCTTCCTCGGCAATGGTTTCCGAGAGCTTTGGGCTGGCCGTCGTCTCGAAGAATACCGTGCGGATGCCTTTCTCCTTGGCTGTGGAAATAAGTTCCGCGATGGCTCGTGCGGACGGTTCCTCCTGATCCACACCGTTGATGGGGAGAGTGGAGAATCCATACCGGTTCGCGAGGTATCGGAAGGCATCGTGGGACACGATGATTTCTTTGAGCGCGCAGGAGGCAAGTCCTTCGCGGTATGCACGATCAAGCGCATCCAGTTTCTCAAAATAGGCGTCCGCGTTCCGGCGATAATCTTCTACATGCGCAGCATCGGCTGCAATCAGTGCGTCGCGGATGGCTGCAACTTCCTTCTTGGCAGAGAGCGGATCCATCCAAAAGTGCGGATCGAACGGTCCGTGATCATGCTCCTCTCCTTCGTGTTCATGTTCTTCTTCGTCTTCATGCTCATGCGCAACATTCGCCAGTACATCCACATGTTCGGCCATTTCCACGACGATCACTCCGTTCTTCTCGAGATCCATGCGCAGACGATCTCCCCACGGATCGATGCCGCCGTTGAATAGAAAGACCTTCGCATCGCTGATGGAACGCAAGTCCCCAGGTGAAGGCTCGTAGTCGTGGGGCTCCACTCCTCCGGGAAGCACTTGAGCCACTTGCACATGCTCATCGCCAATCTGCTCCGCGAAATGTGCGAGGGGATAGAAGCTGGCTGCCACCTGCAGCTTGCCGTTTTCTGATGTCTGAGGCTGTCCGCAGCCTGCCAGAACGACAAACATGAGGAGAGACGGAACAAGAAGGCTATGTTTCATGGGAAAGGAGGAAGGTAATATTACGCAGCACACGCTGCACAGGTTCCGAGAATTTCGTTGACGTGGGTGTTGGAGTGAAACTTCAGAGTACGGGCAACCCGTTCTTCGGCTTTGCATAGTTGCTTGTCGTGGAATTCCTGAGTCTTCCCGCATGAGGTGCAGTGCAGGAAGCTGTGATGTCCTTTTTCATTCGGCATGGAACAGAGGGCGAAGTGCCCATCGCAGGGATGACGATGAATGAGTCCGATGTGTTCGAACGCCTCGATGATCCGGTATACCGTGACGGCGTTGATTGAGCCGCCCTTCGCCAAGATCCACTTCTGAATGTCATACGGGGATGCAGGTGTCTTCAGCCGCTGCAGCGCCTGCAGGACGAAACGACGGGATTGTGTATCTTTTAGGCCATGTTCTTTCAATGTTGCGCGAAACGATGCGTTCATAGAATAATTGGTAGTGCTCGCAGAGCGTAAAGAAACTCATTTATAAAAGCAATAGTATTGCATTTACATATTCGAGATGAGCATCCACATTTCAGCTCTCCTCTCTGTGAGGCACCGTAAATCTTCTTAAGTAGAATTTATGCTCCCTATATTCCGTCTCAATGAGTTGACCGTGTATCACCATTCGACGAATGATTGCCCAATCTGCCCCGAACCGCCTCAAAAACGTCCTCAATGCATCATCCCGCATAGGGTGGACGGCGGTGATACTCAGGATGTTCTCCTCCACATTTCCGGTAGAAGCAAAATCATTTCCTTCGTAGTCTGTCAGGTATTCCACGTTCTTCACCTTCTCTCCCAAGATTTGATAGGCCCTATTGATAACATCACCGTCGGGCGGCTGTGCCCACTTCTCTGCCGGTGGGCGGGTGGGAATGGACAGATAGGCCACGGCTGGCTGGATTTGAGCCAAGAAGTCGGCCACTCGGCTGAAGTTTTGGTCCGTATCATTGATATCTCTCAGCATCATTGTTTCTGTGAGTAACTTCCCTTGGAAAGAACGCGCGAACTCCAGCGCTCCTTCTAGAATCGAGGCGAACCGCAGTCCTCCATGAGGACGATTGACCCGCCGCCAAACTTCTTCTTCGACTGTATCAAACTTCAGAGAAACACAATCCGCCCCCATCAAAGCCTTTCTCACTTCTTGCTGCCAGATAAGGGAGCTGTTGGTGATGACCGCGATGGGAATGTTGAACGACTTCATCAGGTCAATCTCTTGCTCCAGATTGATATCCAAGGTCGGTTCCCCGTCGGGCACGAAGGTTAAGTAGTTGATTCTTTCTCCGGCATTTCTCGCCTTTTCCACTTTGTCCTGCACGGCATGCAGGATGTCTGCTGGCTCATAGAACGCCCGGCGTTCTATCTGCATTTTGTTCGTGCATCCCAATTGGCAATAAGCACAGGAATACGTACAAATCTTAGGAGGGATATTGTTTATTCCCAAACTACGCCCCAATCTCCGGGATGGTACTGGCCCGAATATCATCGGCAATGTTGCTTCTGATTTCTTTGGCACTTGCATAGGTCCATGCGTAATACCAAGTGAAGGCAGTGGGGTCACGGCACCTTCGACGAGTGGTGATGAACGATCTTCCACTGTCCATTGGCGTCTTTCCGCCAGACAAACGTGAATCTCGCTTTCACGGTTTCCCGCTGTTCCTTTGGACCGACTTCAAAATCGTACATTCCGCTATGCAGGTAGCAATCGGGGGAAAGGGGCTGCACTGCTTCTTCAACAACTTTCCCAGTCGGATCCTTTTCGAGGAAATGATGGAAATACTCTTCGGCACCGTCTTGTCCCTTTTTGAATTCAGGAGAAACCGTAGGAAGGAATGTTGCATCTTCCGTATAGAGATCTGCGACCTGCCGTGCATCTTTGGTCAGCAGAGCCGCATTCCAGCGTTCAAAATTCTGCTTCGCGACGGATGCCGATGTATCTGCGGCTGCTTGTTGTGGATTCATGGCTGCATCGTAACTGTCCATAGACGCAGAGGCAAACCGCGTCACGCCACGCCGAATACCCGCTTCACGGTGAAACCAATGAAGAAGTTGATCGCGGCAATGCCAAGGCTGATAGCCGCCATCTCCAGAAACCGCCGACCGAAGGGCAGGCGCCGGGCGACGGACGTGTAGAACGTGAAGAGAAAAATGATGATGAGCGCGATGACGAGGGTGATGAAGAGCGCGAGCAGGGCGTTGGAGACGAAGAAGTAGGGCAGGATGAGCAGGAGAACGGTGACCAGGTAGGCGATGCCGGTCATCGCGCCGGCCTGCAGCGCGTTCTTCCCTTCTTCCTCTTTGGTGGACAGATACTCTGCAGCGGACATGGAGAGAGCGGCGGCGATGCCAGTGATAAGTCCGACGGCGGCAATGAGACGCGTTTCCCTCAGCGCGAGCGTCAGGCCCGCCAGCGCCCCCGTCAGCTCCACGAGCGCATCATTGAGACCGAGGACGAAGGAACTCACGTACTGAAGCACTCGTTCGTTGATGAGACCGAGGAGTTCCTGTTCGTGCCGTTGTTCATCCTCCATTACCGTGAGCGCTTCCGGGATTTCTTTGCCGATCTCCCCGTACACCTGCTCCGCAAGGGATTCCCCTTTCTCCATGAGACGCAGCGAGAAGCTCAATCCCAGGAACCGCGTGAGAAGGGAGTACAGGCGCACTTTCCACCACGACGGAGCCACGTCTTCGCCCAGCACCGCCCGCCATCGTTCGTAATGGTTTTTCTCTTGTGAGGCGATGTGTTCGAGGACTTCCCGGTTCGCCCCGCGGCGCATGCGACCGGCGACGCGCCGGTAGATCATATGCTCCGTGATCTCATTGCGGGCCGCGCACCGGAGTCTCTGCCGCAATTGCGGGGAAAAGCGGTTTCCCATTCCCATCCCCCGCCTCATGCCATGGCCCCTTCCGCGATGTTGCCAGAGGCGAAATAAGAGGAGGCGGGATTCCGGAATATGCGCGTTAAGAACGTCGTCCATGGGAAGGAAAGGGAGAAGAGCGCGACATAAAAACGCCGGTCGGGTATTTCAGAAACAATACGGCAAAGGCCGTTGAAATGGGCACAGCGAAAAGAAGGGACGTGCTTCCCACGAGCGTGCGGATAATCTCCTCCGCAAGGAATTCCCCGTTGAGCGTGAACCAGAGCGGGTAATCGCTCGGCGTCGTGAAGAGCAGAAGGAGCGGCATGGACGCCCCCGCGTACGCCAATGCAAGAGTATTGATCATGGAAGCGATATGCTCTTTCCCGATGGACATGCTGGCACGTATAAGGTTGCGGGCACCCATGGAGGGGTTGGCTTTTCTCAGCTCGTCCACGACGGCTGTTTGGGCAACCGTGACGTCGTCCAAGACTCCCAAGCATCCGATGATGATGCCGCCCAGAAGAAGCCCGCGCAGATTCAAGTGCTCCAGCGCCCCGCTCTGGAGGAACAACGCCTCCTCGGAGCCCGCCCCAAAAAGCTTGGCGGCGTGAACGAAGAGAGCGGCGAGTCCTGCTGCGATGGCGAGCGTCGCGAGCGTAGAGAGGAATGCCACGAATGTGCGCTTGTGGAAGCCGTGCGCGAGGAACAGGGACGTGCACGCAATGGCGAGCGCCCCTGTCAGGCTGATCAGCACGGGATCGTTCCCCTCGGCGATTTTCGGCACGATGAAGAAGATGAGAATGCCGATACTCAGGAAAAGCCCGGTGATGGAACCAACGCCCTTCCTGCCTCCGAGGAGGATGGCGAGACCGACGAAGATCAGTCCGATCCAGATGAGCGCGGGCAATCGGTACGTTTCGGCAATCATGTATTCGACGGACGCATCTGTCTTGGTAAGCTTGCGAACGGCCACTTTCTCGCCCTTCTCGATTTGCCAACGCTGCTGACGGTTCTGTTCCACAGTGATCTCTGTGCCCGCATCCATTCCCGTGACGATGCGCAGACGGATGGTCTGTCTTTCGCCATCACGCACATCGAGGACTTCTGCGCGGATCAGTTCTTCGTGGGGAGATTCCTGTGCCGAGAGCGGGAGACAGGGAAATCCGAGGACAATGAGCAGAAGCGGCAGCCAATACAGCTTGGAAGTATTCATGAGAAGAGTATAGGACGGACAGGTGCCTCCTCGTAACAGGAGGGAACCGGATGAATAATACCGCATAATGAATAGATATTCACAACCAGTGCTATCCTCCCAGCCCCAAGAGAAGAATGCTCACAGCCATGCAGAGCATGCCAGCCACGAATCCCATCATCGCCCAGTGCGGATTGGTGTGAGCACGGGCGGTGGGGAGCATCTGGTCGAGGGAGAGATAGACCATGATTCCGGCCACAGCGGAAAATGCGAAGCCGCACAGTACCCCCACGAAGCAGGAACGCAGCAGCAGATAGCCCAAGAACGCACCGATGGGTTCGGCGATCCCTGCAACGAATGTGTACCATAGCGCGGTTTTCCTGCTGTTGGTTGCTGCGTAAACGGGTGCGGCAACGGCAATGCCCTCCGGAATATTGTGAATGGCTATCGCGATGGCGAGTACGAATCCGATGTGGATGTCATCCGCCACGCCGATGAGCGTGATGAGTCCTTCGGGAAGGTTGTGAAGGGCGATGGCAGCGACTGCAAGAATGCCAATGCGGTACAAAGGAGAACGTGGGCAGGATCGCAGTGCCTCCGGACGGCCTTTCCTGTTTGGCACATGAGGGATGAGAGCGTCAAGGAGCGCAACGAGGAGGATCCCTGCGAAAAAACCGAGGATCGCTCTCCACTCTCCTCCGCGCTCACCGAAGAAGTCCGTAAGGTGCTCTATCCCCTCCGGAAGAAGTTCCATGAAGGAGATGTACACCATGACTCCGGCTGAAAACCCCAATGCCACGGCGAACGAACGCGGGCTCCTGTTTCCGGGAGCGAAAGCGAATATGGCTCCGAGCATGGTGCTCATGCCTGCAAGAAACGTCAGGAGAAAGGCTACGAGAAGTGTCGAATGGCTTGGCATGCGTCGCACATTGTAGCACCTCGTTGTCCTCTCCATGGCTCTCTTTCATGATCCTATCTATTTTCTTGACTCGGCCTATTTATGAATATATATTCATTATGTTTTATATCTTTCCAACCATTACTATGCCAGCACACGATGGAACAGGACCCGCCGGGTGCGGTCCGATGACCGGTTGGGGCAGAGGCCCTTGCTGCGGAACCGGTCGCGGGATGCAGCGCGGCTTCGGTCGCAGAGGCTTCTGCGGTTTCTTCGGTCGGCAGCGTCCTTCTTCTGCGGACGAGAAGACGATGCTTGCCGAGGAGGTACAGTCCGTCTCGGAGTACCTCAAAGACCTTCAGGCGCGTCAGAAGGAACTCAACGGTAAGTGATGCACTTGCCCCGCACTTCCCCTCTTCCCTATGAAAATCTTGAAATTCGGCGCCGTCTGGTGCCCCGGTTGCCTCGTCATGAAACCGCGCTGGAAAGAGATCGAAGCGGAGAACCCGTGGCTGAAGAATGAGTTCTACGATTTCGACCAAGACAAGGAAATGGTCTTGAAGTACAAGATTGATCGCAATCTCCCCACATTCGTTTTCCTCGATGCTGAGGGCAATGAATTCCTGCGCCTCCACGGAGAAATAGATAAGGAGAAGCTCATAACCCTCGTCAACGAGAACCGGAACAAGTGACTATATGCGAAGAATAATTCCATTCATCCTCGGCGTTTGTTTCTTCCTGTGGCCGCTTCTGTCACAGGCGCAGCGGCCGGTGAATCTGTACCTCTTTTGGGCGGATGGCTGCCCGCACTGCGCCGCAGAGAGGGAGGCATTGCAAGGAGAGATTTCCCGCACGTACCCGCAGCTTAAGATCCATGAGTTCGAGGTGTACCGGCATCCGGCCAATGCCCGTCTGCTCCAGCGAGTGGGCGAAAAACTCCACATTGATGTGAGCGGGGTGCCGTTCACGATCATTGGAGATCAAGTGTTTACGGGATTCGTCCCGTCCATCACCTTAAACCAGCTGACCGCACGCATCGAGGAATGTTTGGGGGACGGCTGCCCTGATTCTCTCGTGGCTCTCTTGGCAGAGAATGCTTCCGGAAGCGGGCAAAGTTCTTCAGCGTTGCAGAGATCCTCCTCTATGAGCGTCGCGAGTTCATCTGCGGGCTTCATCGAAAGTACCACTGCCCCGGAGCCTCCGGCCCCTACGGAATTTTCCATTCCTTTCCTTGGAGAGGTGGATGCGCGCTCGTTCTCTCTCCCTGTACTCGCCGCGATCATGGGGATCCTCGACGGCTTCAACCCCTGTGCCCTTTGGACGCTCCTCTTTCTCCTCTCACTCCTCCTCGGCATGACGAGCCGGGTGCGGATGTGGATTCTCGGGTCGACATTCATCGTCGCTTCCGCCCTCGTCTACTTCCTCTTCATGACGGCGTGGCTACACCTCGTTCTCTTCCTCGGATTCATCCTCTGGGTACGGATCGCCATCGCGGCACTGGCGCTCACAGGAGGCAGTTACAGTTTCTACAAGGGATGGAAACAGGAGAGCGGTTGCATCGTGGAAGGATCGGAGCGACGTGAACGCATTTTTGAACGTCTGAAGACCGCCGTGCGGCAGCAGAGCCTTATCCTTGCCCTTCTTGGCATCGTCTTCCTTGCATTTGCCGTCAACCTCGTAGAACTCATCTGTTCGGCTGGATTGCCCGCGGTCTTCACGCAGGTACTCGCGCTCAATGAGCTTCTCCCCTGGCAATCCTACGCGCTTATCGCGCTCTACATCTTCTTCTTCATGATCGATGATCTCTTCATCTTCTTCGCCACGATGGTGACATTAGAAATGACGGGGATTACGACGAAGTACACGCGCATTTCCCACCTTGTTGGCGGCGCGCTCATGGTTGCCATCGGCATTCTTCTCATTTTCAAGCCCGAATGGCTCATGTTCGGGTAAGCTGTACGTATGGTTCGTCCCCTCAAGCCACGGTGCATCGGCGCGGAACCCGGAGCGTACTACTACAAACCACGCGGAATTCCTCTGCACGATTTGGAGCAGGTCATCCTCACGCTGGATGAAGTGGAAGCGCTGCGCCTGAAGAATCTTGAGGAGATGGATCAGACGAAGGCGGCGAAGAAGATGGGCGTGTCCCAGAGCACGTTCCAAAGGATTCTCGTTTCAGCGAACAGAAAAATCGCTGACGCGCTCCTCAATGGAAAAGCGATCAAGATTGAGGGAGGTGTTATAAAGGCGAAATGAACGGCTAAATGGGGGTATTTTCTATTATGCATATATATGCTATAATATAAGCACTATGACAAACATCCACAATTCCATTCTTAAGGTCACAGTGACTACCGTCCTCGTGGCGGTTGTTGGCGTGATTTCCACTTTGGGTGGCGGAACCATTCTCGCCATGCTGAATGCATGCAGCTACGACGACGTGATGAGTATGGAACCCTTCCGTTTGATGAGCATGCAACAACAGCCGCTCCTCCATGCAGCCGCAGCTGAGCCTAGTTGCTCTTCTCCTTTAGGAGGGCTTTTGCTCATGGGGGTCATTCTCTTCGCTGCCGGGTTCTTGCTTCATGACTTCATGAGGATGGGTCGCCCAAAGCATCAATAGGTATGATATTTGTGGCCTCTGATAATTTTCGATCGGCCAGTTTGCCTTAGTCCATCGCTTTCTGATAAGCAAACAGAAATACCGCCGATGCGCTTCTCAATGGAAAGGCGATCAAGATCGAGGGGGGTGTGGTACAGCAACGCACATGAACATCTGAGGCACAGAAATGGACTTTGCTTTGTGCAATCATGTGCTGTTGAAGCTGGAGTGACTGGAACCTTCGGGGTCTCCAGAACTTAGTACCTATTGGTCGAAGTGTCGGATCGCCCAACACGGGCATGTAATGGTGGCGTAGGCTTTATGACGTTCGAACCGAGATTAGCGAGACATTCGATCTGCTGCAACGAGCCTTCAATGCGCTGCAGCAAGGGCTTTGCGCGTGATCTCGGAGGGGGTGACGGATCCTGAATGGCACAAAGGTGTCATGGTGGTTTTATGCCCCCATCAGAAATGACAGCATCACTAACCCAATTGTTTCTCGGCGATACTGAGAGATTTCCCCCGTTCAGGCAGGAATCTCCTCCCATACGGAAATCATGCTGAACAGATACACGACTGCCACGCACCCTCCGATGAGCGCCGTGAAGAAGATGGCGGTATTCAGACTGTACGCACCTGCGACATAGCCGATGAACGGCGATGCGATGGAGAAGAAGAGTTTCTCAGCAAAGCCGTTCAATGAGAGAACCGTCGCTCTCGTCTCCGTGCTCGTCATCTTGCTCACGATGTCAGCGGCGAGGGGGCGGATGGCCCCGTAACAGGCGCGCCCGAGGAGAAGGATAGCAATGCCGATGACGCCGTGAATAGCGCTCAGCCAGAAGAAGCACCCGACGACGACAGCGACGATTCCAGCAAACAGGAACCGATCATCGATCCGATGCGTGAGCCGTGACGTGATTTGAGAGACGAGAATGCCGAGAAGAAGCGCGACGGCATTCGGTATACCGAAGAACTGCAGAGGGAAGTGCACCATCTGCTGGAATGTCTGCGTAAACCACACCATGGCGAAGGTCATCGCGGAGAGCGTACTGCTCAGAATGATCACCGTTCGCAGGGGGGCGCGGGACAGTGCTTTCAGGGCGACGTGGAACATGGTTTTGAGGTGTTGCCGTTCCTGTAACCGGTGACGGGTGGGTTCTCGGAGCGTCAGAGTGATGAGGAGCGCCACGATCATGAAGGGAAGTGTCAGCCATGCGACGGCACGGAGCCCGAGAAGGGTCGCAAGGACACCGGAAACTAGGCTCGTAGCCACCTGGCTTCCCCAGGTGAATGCCATCAGGTTCCCGATCATCACACGGTAATGCGTCACTTCCGTTCTGTCGGAAAGGCTTTCATAGATCAGCGCCTCGATTGTTCCCGAGAGGAACGCACCCCAGACCGCGAGCAGGACTTCCCCTATGAGAAAATGCCAGAAAGAAGTGCCGATCGCGTAGAGAAAAATGCCTACGACCGGGGCAAGCGAAGCAACGATGAGCGTATTCTTCCTTCCCCATCGATCCGAAAGGTAACCGGAGGGAATTTGCAGGAGGAGAAACGTGAAGGAATACGCTCCCTGCAGGAGAAAAAACTGCTGCGCGGTGACGCCGTTTTCTTGGAAGAACGGGAAGAGCACGCCCACAATGAACAAGGATTCCTGTAAACCGTTCAGGAGATAGAGTTTCCAGACATTTGACCGGAGAGAAGACATGAAATGCGGAGAAGATAACAGCATCACCAAACCAATTGATGCTCGGGAATACCAAGAGACTTGCCGTATATTCTCGCATTCGGCACTGCCTGTACATCACCTTTTTTGTAACGAAATACTCGATGCGGAAATATGACGAATTCTTCGGTGGGAGTGGAGAGGTTCGCATACCAGCTGCGTTCCCTGAGGGATGTACTGAGGATTGCCGCGATACGACTCGCGTCTTTCACATCCCCTCGAAAGAAAACTGCCGTCCATTTCTTCGGTTGATCATCGGTCGCTCGCGGGACATTCCACTGTTCTTCGTTTTCGATTTGAAGCGTGTCGAGCACGGAGACATCCCGCAAACTTTCCTTGAGTAGGAGACCATGGAAAGATGAACAAAATCTCTCAAGTTCCTCAAAAGAATCCGGCAGGTCATTGATGCCGCCGAATTCTTTCACGACGATAACGCGGATATGTCGTTTCGCTTCGCCTTGGAGATGCGGGGAAGTCATCTCCTTCCTTCCACCGATGCTTTCACAATCGTCCTCAATGAACAGGTCGGGCATCACCCGTGCCACGATTTCCGCATACTCCTTCCCAGCTTCGCGGAAGTAGATCCTGCCTTCAGGAAAACCGAATCGCCGAAGAACGCCGTGGTCTATCTCGATCTTCTCCTTATCCCCGCGCGAACTGAGGTACGTGATCTCCACTCCTTGCCTTTTCCATTCCTGGAGTTTCTCTGCTGCATTCCCGACGGGAATATAGGACTCATAACAGGAAACGGACGGTTCTCCTTCCTCGACCTGCTGCACGCGCTCTTTTCGCGTTCTTCCCGCACCTGCCGCTTGCATGAGAATTGTGCCGTGGAGGAAGACAAGGATTTTCATTTAGCAGGCGGCTTTACGGCAACGAGGACTTCACGATTTGGATTACAGTCCTCGCCCTGAGATTAACGAGACATTCGATCTGCTGCAACGAGCCTTCAACGCGCTGCAGCAAGGGCTTTGCACGTGATCTCGTAGGGAGCGACGGGTCCTGAATGGCACGAAAGTGCCATGGTGAATTTATGCATAATGACTAGATATACAAAGAATGAATACTCGATCCATGCATTGCATAATGTCTGATATGCTTCATGCATGGGCAAGTACGACGACCTTCTTTACTACGCACAGGCATACCTTCAGCTGGCGAAACTTGGGTGTCAGGAACTCCTCGACCCGCACCATAACAGGACGGAGGAAGTCCCGAACTGGAAGATGAGCTACATCGTGCAGTTGGCGGGACCGATCATCTACAACACGAAGCATGGGATTGAATGCTTCCTCAAGATGCTGCAACTGATCGCTGGACAGGATTACGACACGATACATCATCTGCACAAACTCTTTGCCGAAGTGCGGAAAATCTTTGAAGGCCGGAAGTGGCAACCTCTGGACGACAAGGGCGATACAATCGACCAGGAGGAAATCGACAGAATGCCCACGGTGCTACAGGAAATTGAAGATGCTGTGGACTACTTCTACAAGAATAAGATTGTCGATGAAAAGTTAGGGACGGGCGAGATCCCCGATCCCAAAAATGAGCTATTCCGTTACCCGAAAATGCAGAGCGGAACGACATTCGACTACACCGCGTTCCTCGGCAAACTGACCAATGACGATATCAAGGAGTTGAGAGCGAAGATCGGGAAGCTCTACGGCAATCTCAACGATATGGGGTACTTCCTCGCCGTATCGCTCCGACAACCCTAAGCATGTCCTTATTGGATTTCATCATGCCTAGTACCAAAGAGTGCGATTCGATAGAAGCAGAGGCGCAGCAGACGATTTTAGGCGAGGTGTTCGGCAAGAGTTACTTTGAGAGGGTGCGGCAGCAAATCAATGACTTGGTGCAGGGAAAGTCCTCACGTCTCTCTTCGATATATTCCATCTTGCAACGTCCCGAATGGAGGAAGAAACTCGTGAAATTCCTGCAGGAAGTAAAGAGAAAATCGAAGCCCACTAACTGGCGACATCTCTGCAAACGCTTGGCGATGCTTGATCAGAACACCGATCTGGAAGCCTTGTTTGAGGTCGTTGTGCTGGGAAACCTGATCCTGCAGCTACCGGATGATCGAATCGTCCTGAACGCGCCAACGGAGAATAAGAGGAATGTTGATGCGAAGATCCGATTGATGGACAGATTCGTCTACCTTGAGATAACTCTACTCGGTTCATCTGTTAAGACGAAGGAGAGAAGGGAGAGGATGGAACGATATGGCGTCAAGCATGCGGTTTGGACGGGAATAGGTGACGGACATAGCCGCAGAATCGAAGAAAAACTACAATATAAATCTTCACAGTTCTTGCCTGGAATGCCGAATGTGCTGGCTCTTTGTTCCCTCGAAGTATGGGATAGGATGCCAGGATGGGAGCAGGCCGTTGAAGGTTTCTCGAAGGAGAACATTGGACATCTCTACGTGTTTGACCGCATGAGGTTAGGAAAGACGTTCATCGGAGATCCCGCTTGTACTCTTGCAGAAGACGAGGAGCGCAAGTTGCAGGAACTACTCAATGGCGAAAACTACTACGCGATGGGGTTTATCTGAAGTGAAATGTAGTGAGATTGTGCGTGCGTATGTCGGCGAAATCGGACATAATGAATCCTCCATGCCTCTGCTCGGAGCGTTCATCGGGATAGACAAACATCTCGACCATCGGGCGCGGGATCTGCCGGGCGCACGCAGGGATGCAACAGCGCTTTGGGCGTTATTCTCCGATTCCGTACCGAAGATTCAGGCGAAGCTTCTCATCGATGCCGACGCGACGATCGAGGGAATGCGGCAGGCATTTGATGAGACGCTAGGCGCGGCCGGACCCGATGATACGGTCATCATCTCCTTTTCCGGCCATGGAACGAACGATCATCGCATCGTGACGCACAACACGACGCTTGAGACGTTGAATCAAACCGCAATCCCGATGTCTGAATTGGCAACGAGATTCCGCGAATCGAAAGCAAAAGCTGTTCTCTGCATTTTGGATTGTTGCTTCAGCGGCAAAGCCCCGGCTCGCGTCTTCGAGGAAAGTCCGGTTCCCCGCGACCCGATTGCAAGTCTCAGCATGATCGCAGGAAAGGGTCGCATTCTTATCGCCGCATGCAGCGACAACGAATCGGCCTACGAGCATCCGGGTGGAATCCATGGGCTGCTCACACGGGCGTTGCTGCAGACACTCCGCTCTGCTGCGAAGCCGGTAAGCCTTGCAGGGACGATGGACGAAGTTTTCAAGCAAGTCAGAGCGGATGCGGCGCGGATGGGCGTTGATCAAACGCCAGTATGGTTCGGGAGCATCGAAGGAGGGTTTACGCTCCCTGCGCTGAAACCGGGAAAGCATTTTTACAAAGCGTTCCCCGAAACGCTGGGAGCGAAAGTAGATCACTCATTCGAGAGTTTCGAGCCGCTCGGCATTCCGAGCGAGGTACGGGAGGCGTGGAAGGAACGATATCCTGCGGGTCCCAACGATCTGCAGATCGAAGCAGTAAACGAGCAGCGGGTACTTGAGGGGACGCATCTGCTCGTCGTCGCTCCCACAAGCTCCGGCAAGACATTCATCGGCGAGATGGCAGCGGCGCGGGCTGCTGCTGAGGGGAAGAAAACAGTCTTCCTGCTGCCCTATCGGGCGCTGGTGAACGAAAAATACGACCAGTTCTCCATGCTCTACCAGGAACGAGTCGGGATGCGCGTCATCCGCTGCACCGGGGACTACCTCGATCAGACTGATCCGTTCATACGCGGGAAGTACGACATCGCGCTTCTGACCTATGAGATGTTCCTGGGGCTTGCGGTCAGGAATCCCTCTGTGCTGCATCATCTCGGTCTTGTGGTGCTTGATGAAGCACAATTCATCGCAGATCCGAATAGGGGCATCAGCGTCGAGCTGCTGCTGACATTCCTACTGGCAATGCGCGACAAAGGGATCGTGCCGCAGATTGTCGCGCTGTCTGCGGTCGTCGGGGAGGTGAATAGCTTCGATGCGTGGCTCGGAGCCAAAAAGCTTATCACGGGCAAACGGCCTGTCCCGTTGGTGGAGGGCGTACTGGATCGGAGCGGTACGTTTCAGTATCTCGATGCACAGGGAAAGCCACAGATGCAGCAACTTCTTCCTGCTGGCAGCATCTTCGTCCGGAAAGAGAAGCCCGGTGCTCAGGACATGATCGTTCCCCTCGTCCAAAGCCTGTTGCGGCAAAATCCTGATGAGAAGGTCATCGTCTTCCGGAACAAGAAAGGAAGCGCACAGGGATGCGCCGGATATCTCTCGAAGGAATTGGGATTGCCTCCCGCAACGGAAGCGATGGCCGCACTTCCCAACCACGACCTGTCCTCGACGTCGGTTGCATTGCGGAGTTGTATGCAGGGAGGGACGGCATTCCATAGCGCGAATCTGACCCGTGAGGAGAGACTGGTCGTAGAGCACCAATTCAGAGATCCGGAGAGCAAAGTACGCGCCATGGGCGCGACCACGACGGTTGCGGCAGGCATCAATACTCCTGCCTCCACAGTGATTCTTGCGGAGATGGAATTCGTGGGGGATACCATTCAGCCGTTCACCGTCGCGGAGTACAAGAACATGGCAGGGAGAGCGGGGCGGTTGGGTTTCAACGAAGAAGGTCGAGCGATCATCCTCGCGGATACTTCCCATGAGAGAATGCAACTCTTTCAGAAGTATGTCATGGGCGCTCTTGAGCCGATACAATCGTCGTTTCATATCAACGAGCTTGAGACATGGATCATTCGTCTGCTCGCTCAGGTCGAGCATGTGCCGAAAGCAGATGTTGTCCGTCTGCTCGTCAGCACATACGGCGGCTACCTTGCAAACAGGATGAAACCACAATGGCAGCAGGAGATTGGAGAACAACTGAGCAAGCTGCTTGAGAAGATGATCCAGCTGGAACTCGTCGAACAGGAAGGAGACACCGTCCATCTGTCTCTCCTTGGTCGCGCCTGCGGACGTTCCTCCATGCGATTCCCATCCGCTATGCGGCTTGTTGAGCTATTGCGCGGTATCCGGCCGGACTTGATGACAGCAGAGAATTTGATGGCACTCCTTCAGGTCGTTCCCGAAGCGGATAACGGATACACGCCGGTACTGAAAAGAGGAACTGCTGAATCGGTTCGTCAGAGGGAAGCTACTGAACGCTACCCGACCGAGATCGTTCGTCTGCTCCAAAGAAATGCGAAGGATAATTTCGATTACTTCGGACGGTGCAAGAGAGCAGCGATCCTGTGGGATTGGGTACAGGGTTTGCCAATCGAGGAGATTGAAAAACGCTATTCCACGAATCCGTACTCGGGAACGATCGTGTCGGGTGACATTCGCAGGTTCGCCGACAACACGCGCCACAATCTCCGCTCCGCACATGAGATCGCTACGCTGATCTTCATCGAGAACCCCCCAGATGAAAAGGAGGTCTCAAATCTCCTCCGGCGGTTAGAGATGGGGCTACCAACAGAGGCATTAGAGCTTCTTTCTTTGCCCTTTACGCTCCCTCGTGGAGCCTATCTTGCGCTGCATAATGCAGACATCCGAACGAGCGGATCTTTCTGGGCTGCATCTGCAGAAAGGATAGTGGGCATTATCGGCGATCAGTTTGATTCTCTGATCGATAAGCACCGCCCGACGGTACAAAAGACGAAAACCGTACCAGCCTAAACCCATTCATGCCGACCACTAGAAAAACGAAGGCTGATGCTAATGAGAAAGCGAATGTCGATCTCATGCTCGAAATGGCGATGAAAAAGCATGATGCGATCATGCATGCAGCCGATTCCATCGATACGAAGACTGGCGTTGCGCTCGGTGGCATTCTTGCGGTCGCGCTCCCGCTTCTCATCACAGCTGGCGATGGGAAGATTGGAACATCCTTGTCATTCATGATGGGATTGCTGCTCTTTGCAGCATCCATCTGCTTTCTTCTGTGGAGTCTGCTTGCGATTGATTACACAGATCCGCCTCCCTGCAAGTCACTTGATATTGATATTGATGGATGGCGGAAAAATCTTAGCGTCAGGAAGCGCTTCCTCAAACAATTCCTCGGAGCGTATGAGGAAAACAATGAGTTGCTCGGACGAAAATCTCTATGCTTCAACATCGGCCTAATCCTATTCGCTGTAGGAACATTCGCTGTAGCGAACGCGCATTTTGCATTTCTGCACGCAGGGGCTAGGATGCTTGCAGATTTATGTACTTGGATCTCTTATGGACGCTGAAACAATCTTAAACGGCAACATTTCATCCCGCTTTGACGGAGGGGATGATCAGCAGGGCAACGCTTCCAGCCAGCAGAGCGACCACGACTACGAACATCCGGAGCAGAGCGGCGATCCGTACAAATTCGGTGACCCTCTGACAAAGAGCCAGAATCCGGACGGAAAACAGAAACGTTGATCATCGTCCCCGTTTGATGCGTGGATCCTTCCTCGCACGCTTCTGTCGTTCCAGCTTCAGTGCCAAGACATCGCTTTCCAGAAAGACCTTTCCAGCCGTCGTCTCCTGATACCGCAATTGTTTCTTGCGGATCAATTCGCTGACCCGCGACTGCGAGATGCCCAGCTCGCGCATCACGTCGCCCATGCTCAGTATTTTGGGAAAGGAGTTCATAGAAAAAGTCGAATGTACTTGACTCATTAGTCTAATGACTGCTTGGTGATTAGGTAGCCGTTGATTACGTACTACTTATTCGAGTACTATTCGAAGTATGAAAAATGTTATTTGTTCACGATTTCTCGCTTTCGCTCTCATGTGGGGTATCGGTGTGAACGTGGCATCCGCTGCATTGTTAAGCGACATTACTGACAGCCGTAACCGTGAAGCCATACAGTATCTCTCAGACAAAAACATCATTGGCGGCTATCCGGACGGTACCTTCAGGCCGCAGAACACCGTCAATCGCGCAGAACTCGTAAAGATCCTTGTCGGCGGGAAGGGGGCGACTCCCACACTGGAGCAATATCACACATGCTTTCCCGACGTGAAGAAGGAATGGTTCGCGCCGTTCGTTTGCTACGCCAAAGAGCATGGATGGGTGAGCGGATATCCAGACGGTACGTTCCGTCCGTCCGCCATTGTTAACAAAGCGGAGGCCATCAAGATGATCGTGACCGTCCAGAGGTATGCAATCCCTGCCTCTATCTCTGAAACATCCTTCGGCGACGTAGACACGACCGCGTGGTACGCGCCATTTGTCCAAGCAGCGCACGAAAAGGGTATTCTAGAAGAGGAAGACGGCATCCTCGGCGTGAGCAGCGACATGAGGCGCGAAGCTGTCGCGGAGATTATCTATCGATTAGTCATTATGTATGAACAAGGATTGCCTCGCTTTGGAGTGGCAAGCTCCGCGACATCGAGCAATCGAAACAACAGTTGGTATTCTTCATCCGCGAGCAGTCAATCCAGTATTGCATACACTTTTCCCCTCAACCTTTTGGAGAATCAAGAATGGAAAATCCAGATACAGGTGACGGAAGACACACTCAAAGATCATCCCATCTTCACAATTGAGAGAAAGGGTGAAAAATTCACCGTGAAGGCAGAGCAACAAAATCTGAGAACAGGTGAGCTTGAATCGTACCAATCATCTTATGACTACCAAGCTGGCTTCGAGAAGAGAAAAATTTTAGACGATATTACATTTTTCCAAGTCGAAGAATGCCATTACAGATACGAATATATTCATGAGGATTTCAGATGTAGCACTTTTGTTATTCCCTATGACCTAACTTCAGGCAATGCAAATGGTAGCGAAATTTACATGAGCGATTATTCACAGAGCGTTCTCTCCAGCGGGACGTACACCGTGACGATCCTGAATAAATCTCAGAAAAACGTTCCATGCAACAACGTAAAGGCTGAAACGTATGGCGGTTATAAGATTTACTATTTACCAGATAGTGAGTTCTTTCAAACTGTAGAACGATTTGCCTGTTTCCAGGATGAACAAGATGCGGTGAAAGCCGGATATACGAAGAGCTTCAGGTAAACCGTCGGAGCTTGCCCCGTGTGCGCTGTGTTCGCGTTATGTGCGTTTTTCGGTAGAATATGAAGGGTATGCAGCCTGCGACAGTCGTCAACGCTCGTAGAGGCACCGTTCGAGCCGTGCGACGGAAGCAGCACGGGGACGGTTATGACGAGCAAACGGCATATGTGTACTACGCCCGTGCCGGCGGTTGCGTGAACAAGGCATTCGTGATGGCGGCGGAGGCGGGAGATAGGCGGGTCCCACGTGATCGTGGGACGTGGTACAGCTGTGCCGATCACTTCAACTTCAAGAAGCGATATCAGCGCGAAACGGAGGTGGAACGCCGCGAATTCCGCGAAAAGATGGAGCGCATGCAGATGGAGATGACATGCATGATGGCTGATTGCTTCCGTCGATACGCCAAATTCATGTATGCACTCATAGATCGCCTGTGGAAAGAGGTCGACGAAGGCAAGCACGACGTATTCAAGCTCCTCAGAAACGGTTCGCCCTTCTCCATTCCGAATTTCTACACGTTCTGGCGCATGTACCTCCGTGCGTTGGACAAGCCGGAAAAAATCATCGATCGAGGGCAGTGCTCTCGGCCAACAACAGTGGTCAAGACACTCACACCGGAGCAGAGAGAAGCTATCCTCAGAGACACCCGTTGATGGGACGAAAACCCTACAAAACCACACAAAAATCGAGATGATCAGCGATATAGTGGCCAAGCTTCCCGCCTCTATGGATCATTTTCCGAAATCCACACGTTACGATGTTACCGCTCCAAAAGACCTTTGGAATCTGTACATCGAATTCCATTATCTGCTCATCACATTTTTAGAGGAATTCTATGAAGGTTCCTTCGATTATTCACAAGGGATCGATGTCATCGTTCGCAATCTAAAAATCTGTATCTGCAAATGCGAGGAAGCCCTGCGAATTGATCAGTATTGTGACCGCCACAAAGACTTCTATGCTTTTGAGGATCTCTTTGAGGACAGCAGAAAAAACCCGCATGCACGCGCAAGCAGGGAGCCGGACGGAGCACTTCGTTTTACGGGCATCCCCCTCGACTTCACAAGTCCTTACTACGGCATCAGAGCAGACCGTAGCCTTTGGAATGCCCGATGGAAACCGAAGCTCCTGAAACATCTCAAATACGCTGTAGAATCTCGGCTTCGCTTCCTTCCGAAAATGAAGAAGCTCGAAAAGAAATCTGAAGAACTGTTTGAGGAGACTATCAAACGTTACAGTGGGATTCTCCGTCGTCTTGAAGACGTAGAGCAATACCGTCTGGAGGGGGCAGGGACCCGGCAACATTTCCGCACCCGACACATGCTTGTGGATAGGATTTCCTATGATCCGCATGCAGGAGTGGTGTACTACGGAAAAGATGTCGCATCGAAGCCGCGAAAGCATTCACAGGAATGGCTTGTGTGGAAACTTCTCAACGAATCGGAGAAACCGGTACAAACCGCGACCTTTGAGCAGATGCAAAGCTACGCGACTCAACAGGGAAGGCGACTTTTCCGAGATATCGATGATGGCATCACGACCTTGCTCTCGCGCTGGAACAGAAAATTCCATCGTTTCGGCGTGGTTCCGTTGCACAAAGAGGGAAAGAGCATTGTCCTTTCTTGCAGACAGAAGCCATCCTTCAATGAGCCGTCAGTCGTTCGTCAGTAGAACATCCGTACTGGAAAAAACTCTAAACGGGTCCAATCGAGGGGATGCAAACCGGTGCATCCTCCGATGGCCTTCATCTTCTCGCAACAGGAATCTTCTCCTATCTGCGAGAGATTCATGACTACCGCGACGTCTGCCTTCGACACGAAAAGACGGCCGCAATCCACAACACCGACAGCGGCGCGCTTGAGGTGTACCGCATGTTCGACCGCAAGGATGAGACGGCCGCGCAGTTGCATCGGTCGTTGAAACTGCTTCCGAGCTGGCAGGAATCGCCCTACTGGGTGGAGAACGGCAAACAATGGGAGGAACTGAAATCGGACATCGGATCGCGAGTCGAAAAACACACGAAGCAGTGCCACATCGCGCTTCAGGGCATCGTTTGGGAGAACATTCCCATGCTCATCCACGCCTACAAGTTTGACGGGGACCCGAAGATGAAGCTGGAGATCGTCGTTCCCCCATTCAACAGTCCTTTCCGTGTCCTGCCGTTGCGCCTCGTCGCGGAAGCGTTGCGCTTGCACGAGTTCCTCATTCCGGAGCACGTGGCGAAGCCGTGTCCTCCCTACGCTGGACATGAAGCGCGGTTCCTGACGCCGTGGGAGTACCTGTCGACTTCCATGCCCCCTTCGTTATACGCTTCACGCTGCCTTCCCACTCAATTGCCGGGAGATACGTGATATGCCCAGAATGGGCATCCTGCCATGTCTCCTGTCAGAGAGTGGGAAGCCGGGATGCCCCTTCTGCGCATGGCAGAACTTCATCCCTTCCCCACATGAACATGGTACGCAAAAAACACATCACCGCAGCAAAACAGTACTGGGTACTGTACGCCCGAAAGTCATCGGATGATCCCAAGAAGCAGCAGATGTCCCTCGCTGATCAGGTTGAAAAGGGAAAGGAAATCTATGCATCCTTTCCGGAAGAAGAACGGAAGGCACATCCATTGAAAGTGCTCAGACCGGAGAGTGGAAGCGCATATGAACCAAAACAGAAGAAGCGGCAGTCATTTCAGGAACTGCTGCAAATGGCGGAGAGAGGAGAAATCTACGGAGTGCTGTCCGCACAGTTCAATCGTATCAGCCGCAATCCGGCCGACACAGGTGTGTTCCTCCAGCACATGAAGAACGGAACGATCCACAGTTTCGTTGCGACAGTGGGCGGCAGATGCTCCACCGGCGAGAATTCGAGTGATTTGTTCATGCTGGGTGTCGATGGGGGGATCGGATGCAAAGACAGTCAGGATAAGGCCGACGTGATCCGTGATCGCATGACCGTCCGCGCATCGGAGGGAAAGCGCATGGGATGGGCAGCGACTGGCTACAAAAATATTGCAGTTGTCGATGGCGCGAAAGTCAGGAAATTCATCGAGATAGACGAAGAGAAGGCACCGAAGATTCTTCGCATCTTTCAGGTGGCCGATACCGGCATCTATTCGCTCGTGCAGCTTGCGGAGGAAGCGCAAAAGATAGGGTTGCTCACGAGGGAGGGTCCGAATAAGAAGGCGCAGCCATACTCTCCTCAATCCATTCAGAAGATGCTCATGAATCCCGTCTACAAAGGCATCGTCCGCTTCAACGGCGTCTCCGTGCGAGCGAATCACGATCCGATTGTCCCTGAGTCGTTGTGGGATCATGTTCAGCTGATGCTCAAGGGCAGGAGCAAGCCGATGGCGAAGCCAAAGGATCAGCAGCTGCGAGAGTTATTCGTGTTCGGTAGCCTTCTCGAATGTCCGAAGTGCAAGCGGCATCTCTGCCCCTATCGTGTTATGAAGAAAGAGAAACAGAGGCAATATCTCTACTACGAGTGCAAAAACCCGAACACAAAGTGCCACATCTGCATCCCACAGCCAACGCTCAAAAAACAGCTGGAACCTAAGCTCATGGAGGTCTCGTTGACGGACGACGACCTGACGGATCTTCGTGGATTGTTGCTGGAAGAGCATGAGCAACGCAGCGCGGGAGAAATCGCTGAGCGGAGACAGCTGGAGCAGGAGTACGAGGCGGTGCAGGAAGAAATCACCGGGACGATCAAGGTGCTCTCCAAGGCACAGTCGCTCGGTATTGGAGAGGAAACCGAGAAAGAGATTGAGCGGCTCACGGCGCGGAAAAATGCACTCCAGGCACAGCTGAAAGCGGTCTGCGAGCAGGGCAACGCGTGGATCGAGCAAACCATCAAGTGCTTCACGCTCTTCGAACTGTTACGGGAAGCCGCGATCTGCGGATCCGCAGCCACAAGAGAGATTTCGCTGAACGCGATAGCTTCGAACTACTCCGTGGAGGGCGAAAAGCTGGTCTGCAGGCTGCGTTCCCCGCTCATGCAATCCTCCGAAAGACGGTCGTGTAAGACTTGGTGGAGCTGAGGGGACTCGAACCCCTTACCTCTTCCATGCCATGGAAGCGCTCTACCAGATGAGCTACAGCCCCAACGGTGAATTGCAGACGAGCAAGGAGCGGAGCAACGCAGCGAGTCGCAAGATCCGTTGTCCTCCGTAGTCCGCCGAAGCACGCAGTGCGCAGGTGGACGAAGGAGGGCGGGCCCGTCAATGAGTCAATGAATGAAAGAGCAGGTCCTCCTTCGCTCTTACCAGAGCTTCGGAGGACATATCCCAGAACGTCCTCGGCTTTGCCTGCGGCGTTCTGGAGATATGGTGCGCCCGGCAGGATTTGAACCTACGACTTCCAGGTCCGCAACCTGGCGTTCTATCCGGGCTGAACTACGGGCGCACAGTGATGAAAAGAAAGATCAAGGGAACCCATAGCAGAGGGAAGCTCGGCCTGCCGGCCGAAGCCAATCGGCGAAGGCTGGAGGGCTGTGCCTGCCCGGCGAAGCTCCGAATGGGATGAGGAGCGAAGTCGGGAACTACGGGCGCACGATTTTCAAAAGAGCTGCGTGGACAAGGCCTTTGTAAGGCTCGAGGAAGGGTAGCATCTGGCCAATTGCGAAACAACCGGTTCAGTGCCTGTTTCGAAGCGCGAAATCCCGCACTTTAGGCGTACAGTGGCGACATTATTTTCGTCTATCTGCTCCTCGGCCTTGAATTTCTGCTTCTTCTCACAGTCATTGTGACGATGGCGGGCAATCTGTTCGTACGCGTGCCCTTCGTCCCTTCGTCCACCAAAGTCGCGGAGGAAATGGTGCGATTCGCCGGGCTCAAGAACACGGAGACCGTTTATGACCTTGGGGCGGGGGACGGGCGCATTCTCATTGCGGCGAAGCGACTGCATCCGCATCTACGCGCCATCGGATGGGAGTACGTTCCCACTGTCTGGCTGCTCGGCAAACTGCGGATCTGGTGGAGCGGACAAGATGTTACCTTGCGGCTGGGAAACTCCGAAAAGCAGGACGTGCGTGATGCCGATTGCATTTTTCTCTACCTCTTTCCGACGGTCATGCCATCCCTCGAAGAGAAATTCAATCGGGAGCTCAAGCCCGGGACGAAGGTCATTTCGTACGTTTTTCCATTTCCGCACAAGAAGCCCATCGCGCAGAAATCCGTTCCGTGGCTGGGCAGGACGCACATGTTGTGGTTGTATGAGTGGTGACGTCGGAGTGTCCGCTCGCAGAATAGCCTTCTTGTTTTGCCGGGCATGCGTGTATGCTCCGGTGTAATTAGCACGTCCACGCTCCCCGAAGCAGGCAGCGTTGAAGTCGTACCGGTTGCGACGGTTCGTGAGCCGTCGACTGCGGATGCCCGCATTGGGGCCACACAATTAAGTGTGCAGGAGAAGGCGGATATTCTCCTTCGATCCCGTTTCCGTGAGGGCGATGCGGTTATGCATCGGCACTTTCCGTGGCAGGGGATCGTTCAGAGACTTTGGGTGGAGAACGATGGAACGATCTGGGTATCCATGGAACGGACATGGAGCGAAACTGAGCAGAGAACTGACTCTGATTTCCATTTATTTTCCGTTTGTGAAGATCGTCTTTGCCTGATAGACGAAGAAGAAGTGGGCCCACAATCGTGAAATTTCCGACACGCTCCGCGCAGGACGATGCAGTGATCGTTGATAAAAAAGGGGCACCCGCATCTTACGTTCGCTAGTAAACACAAGAGGCGAGTGCCCCGGTGACCTCAGGCACGAGTGTGGTGTGCTTGAGATCGATTTCCAGAGTGACCAGCTCCGGCTCCCTGTCCTTGAACGCGCTTGAAGTGGGCGCGCACCACTGTTTGTGTTGGTGTGAGCCCCGGCACCAGAGCGTTGAACGCTCGGTGCGGGACATGCCCGAGTGCTCGGGCACCCGTCTTCGTTCCGCGGATGCGGGACTTCGCCGAGGCGGGTCGGCCTCCCGTTATCCCGGGAGCAGGAATTGTTTGTGTGTGCCGGAGCGTAAAGCTCCCCGCCCGATCCGAACGAACGGATTATAGGGCGGACCCGCATTGTGAACGAACGGATCGTTCGGGCGGGCAGCGTGGCACGGTGGTCAGCCGTGTTCTGCATGGAGTGCAGAGGAAGAGCAGGGAGGAGAGAGAAGTGACTGACCCCGCACCTTTCCGTGCAAGCACGGAAAGGTGCGGGGCCTGAAGAAGATCTTCAGGAGGAACGCGAGAGACACGGACGACGGGAGCGGTAAGGCCTCCGCAGCCGTGTAATCGCGGTGTCACTTCTCACTTCTCCCTGCTTTGGGACAGCGGGAGTGTCAAAGAACAAATCAGGTTAGTATAGCATTCTTTGCATGGTCAGACAACCGTACGGTACGGTAGGATGCGTACATACGATGGCTTCTTCCGGCCGCACTGCAGGCACATCCTCTCAGGGCATGCTGGTCCTCATTATAGGGCCGAGCGGGGTCGGTAAGAGTGTGGTGCTGAGGAAGCTTAAGTCACGTCATCCGGAGTTCGTCTTCCCGCGTAGCGCTACCACACGCGAGCGGCGGCCCGGCGAAAGGGATGACCTCTACCGGTTCGTCACGGATGCTGCATTCGATGGGCTCATCAAAGCAGGCAAGGTGCTGGAGTGGGCGACTGTCCACGGAGGAGCGCGGTACGGCACGCTGGAGGAGGAGATCGTCCCGCCCATGCAGCAGGGGAAGACCGTTGTACGCGAGGTGGATATTCAGGGATTTCACTCTATCCGCACGCATGCACTGTTTTCGGGTGCTCATCCGCGTTTTCCGCTCCGCTCCGTTTTCATCCTGCCCGAGAGCCGCGCGCAGTTGATCGAGCGCATCCGCAGGCGTTCTCCGATTGCGGAGGAGGAACTCACCCGTCGCATTGCCAGCATGGACCGCGAGCTTGCCGATGCATCTCTGTGTACTGCTCAGGTTGTGAATCGCGATGGGAAACTGAATGAGACGGTGCGGGAAGTGGAGGAAGTTATTTTCACGGAGGGATTGAAACGCAGGGCAGATGATCGGTTATGAGTGAGGAGGTCAAAGAAGACAAAGAGTACAAAGAAAATAGGACATCTGAGGCAATTACATGAAGAATCATCCTTGTACTCTTTGCACTCCTTGTACTCCTCATACGCCTTACCTTTTTTCTTATACCTTCACTAAACACACTTTAATATTGCACCTAGTGAACATTTGAGTAGACTCCACCTATGGCACGTCCGAAGATCGCACTTCTGTATGTCGGCGGCTCCATCGGAATGAAAATGAATCGCAAGACCGGTCGTATCGAACCGATCGAGTCTTTGAACGAGATCCATCGCTTTCTGCCCGAGCTGCAGCGGGAAGTGGCGCTCAAGTTCTTTTCCTTGAGCAACGTCGGGTCATCCGAGGTCACGCAGAAGGATTGGGTCGAGATCGCCCAGACGATTGAACGGCATTACGATGATTTTGACGGATTCGTGGTCGTGCACGGCACGAACACCATGGGGTATACGGCCGCCGCGCTCAGCTTCGCCTTGCAGGGTCTGAGCAAGCCGGTGGTCCTCACGGGGGCGCTGCTTCCTATCAACGATATTTCCGGGGACGGGCGGATGAATTTGGTCTACGCCATCCGGGCTTCACAGCTGGATATCGCCGAAGTCTGCGTCGTCCTGGGTCCGCGCGTGCTTCGTGGCTGCCGGGCCAAGAAAGTGGACCAGTCGCTCCTACAGACGTTCGATACCACACGCATCCCGCCGCTGGCGGAATTCAACGAGGGTGTGCATCTGGGGGAGCACCGCTGTGTCCGGCGGAAGCGCCAGCTCCTCTGCCGCCCGACGTTCGATTCTCATGTGGCGACGATCACGCTGCACCCCGGTCTTGAGCTGGCGCTTCTCGATGCCATCCTCTCGAGCAAGCCGCATGGCATCGTCATGCGCGCCTATGGTCCGGGCATGCTTCCGGAGTGGCTCTTTCCGTGGCTGAGAAGGGTGACGGCACAGGGAGTTCCCATTGTGATGACTTCCCAAACCATTCGCGGCAAGGTGGATTTGCACCGGTTCCGCAAGCAGACGACGCTGGAACAGTTCGGCGTGATCTCCGGCAAGGATATGACGTTCGAGTGCGCCCTTGTCAAACTGATGTGGGCGCTCACGCAGACGCAAAATGGACACAGGCTCCGCGAATTGATGGAGAGGAGCCTGGTGGGAGAGCTCGAAGAATAGGGGGTAGGATTAGGATGATGGTTAGGAAAATCGATGGCTATTCAAAGAATTTCCCTGTTCTTCACCCTAGCCCTGACCCTATTCCTCATCCTTATCCACTCCGTGCTCGCTGCGGTGTTTATCCAGCACCTTGCTTCCCACAATCGAGCCGATGGCGCCCCCGATGATCAACCCGACGACGAGACGCTTGATCAGGCGGTTGCCCTTTTTCTCTTCGCTCTTGCGACGACGAAACGGCCACATCACGTCCACTCTAGCACGATCGAAAAGTTTGAGCAAATATTGTGATCGTTCTCACTGTTTAGCGGTCGGATTGCGCTTGTCTGCATCCGGTTCTATATGCGAATCATCGGTATCGTCCGTCGTCCCTTCATAGGCTTCATACCGCATGTTTTGACTACCAAGGAATGTCTGGAGTGATGCAATTGCCTCGGCTGGACCCCTCAACCAGAGTGCGCACTGGAACGCATGTGACGTACCCCACTGCAGACCCGCAATATTCTGTGCGGTGATCGCCGTGCGCGTTGCTTCGAGTATCTGCTCATTTTGCCTCATGTCATTCCGCAATGCCTGTTTCAGCGGAATGGGTTCGATGCAGAGCGAAATCATAGGAAACGCATCCTATGCCAGTTGAAATGCAGTGCAAGCTAGAAGTCTCATTCTTTCAGGCTGATCTCCGGGTACGTCTTCAGATGGTTAAGGATGAGCCCTTCAATCTCCGCAAGCTTTTCGGGGGAGCGAGCCTCCATGCAGATGGAGAGTTTCGGGCTCGTGTTGCTCGCGCGAATATTCGACCACGCACCCTCCCCGAAATCGATGCGCGCGCCGTCCATCGTGTTCACCGGGTAGCTTTTCTGGAAAAAGCCGATGATGCTCTCGATGGTCTGGAACTTGCGGTCATCAGAGCACGCGGGGCGAAGCTCCTGTGACACATAGACCCTGGGATAGTGCGCGAGACGCTGCGAGAGAAGTTCCTTTCCCTGTTTGAGAATCCTGAGTACCTGCAGCGCCACGATCAGCGCGTCGTCGTACCCGTGGGCAAGATCCGAAAGAAAGAAGTGCCCAGATTGCTCTCCGCCCAGCGGTGCGCCGTGTTTCTGCATTTCGTGTTCCACGAAGGAGTGGCCGACTTTGCACATCACGGGCTGACCGCCCCACTTTTTGATTTCCGTTTCCAGCGTCGAAGACATGCTGGTCGTGAAGACCACGGGCTTTCCCGGAAAACGCTTCAGATAATCCTCTGCCAGAAAGAGCAGTGTCTGGTCGCAGCTTACGATGTTCCCTTGTTCATCCACGACGCCCAGCCGGTCCCCGTCACCATCGAGGGCGAAGCCGATGTCCGCTTTCTCTTCCACTACTTTTTCCTGCAGTGCCTTGAGCGTTGCGCGCTTGCTGGGGTCTGCGGGGTGGTTGGGGAAGGTGCCGTCCGGCTCCAGATAGAGCCCGGTGGCCTGCGCATCGGTGCGCCTGAGTGCCTCCATCATGACGGGTCCGGAGGCGCCGTTGCCCGTGTCGATCACGACCTTCGCGCCTTCGGCGCACCTGCCGAATTGCTTCTGAAGCCAGTTCAGGTACGGGCCGACACCGTCGATTTCCTTCGTCGATCCTTTTCCGACGAGGAACGTGCCAGACTCAATCCTCCTCCGTAGCATCTGGATGTCTTCTCCCGCAAATGCGACGGCAGCGCGGATCTGCAGTTTGATGCCATTATCCTCCTTCGGATTGTGGCTTGCCGTCACCTGCAGTCCTCCATCCAGCTTGCGGTCGCAAATCACGAAGTAATTGACAGGACTTGGCGTCATGCCGATATCCAGAATTTCACAGCCGGTCGAAACCAGTCCATCGATGAGCGCTTTTTCCAATGAGGCGCTGTGGAGACGCATATCCCGTCCGACGACGAGCTTGGGATGCTTGATCTTGTAGAGTTCACGCACGATCGATCCGAAGCCCCGTCCAATTAGGCGGTAGACTTCTTCGTTCATCTGCGCAGGGACTTTTCCGCGGATGTCGTAGGCGCGGAAGATGTGAGGATCGAGTGGAGTCATATCGCGCAAAGGATACGGACTTCGTGGCTTTCGGTCACTCCTCCCTTGTGAGAGCAGAGCTTCCAATAATATCAATAATATTGTATAATAACAAAGATACACACCATGTCTCAAACACCCCTCACCCTTCGACACGCTCAGGGTCAAGAGCGCCTGACCGTCGCTTACTTCTCGATGGAGATCGGCCTCAAGAGCGCCATTCCGACCTATGCCGGCGGACTCGGCATCCTCACGGCCGATCTGATGCAGTCGTGCGCGGATTTGGGTGTTCCGGCGGTGTGCGTGACCGGCTGCTGGAAGCACGGGTACCTGCGGCAGACTTTAAATCCGGATGGATCCCAGCGCTACGAGGAGATCGAATGGGACATCTCGGCGCACTTAAAGAGGCTCCCGGAGCGCGTGATCGTCACGATTGAAGGTCAGCCTGTGGTTGTGGGTGCGTGGCGGCTCGATCTTAAGGGCGCGAAGGGAACGGTGCCGGTGATCTTTCTCGATACCAGTCTGCCCGAAAATCCACAGGAGGTGCATCGGATCACGCACAGACTCTACGGCGGCGACCTGAGCATGCGCATCCGTCAGGAGCTGGTGCTTGGCATCGGCGGTGTGAAGATGTTGCGCGCTCTCGGCTACAACGATATCGGCACGTACCACATGAACGAGGGCCATGCGGCATTCCTCACGCTCGAGCTCCTTCGGGAGCGCCAGTGGCAGGATGAGGCCGTGCGCCGGTCCTGTGCCTTCACCACGCACACGCCCATCGAAGCGGGCCACGACGTGTTCCCATATGACCTTGCGGAGCGCATCGCCGGCGATAACCTCCCGTGGCACATCCGGAAGATTGCGGGAGAGAATGCGCTCTCGATGACAAAGCTGGCAATGACGATGAGCCGTTTTACGTGCGGGGTCTCGCGCATTCATGCTGAGGTGTCGCGACGCATGTTTCCGGGTTTTTCAATCGATGCCATCACCAACGGCGTCCATCACCTCACCTGGTCCAGCGAAGAGATGCAGGCGCTCTTCGACAAACGGAGCAAAGGGTGGAGGGAGGATCCTTCCATCCTCGCATCCACCTGCCGCGATTTCGAAGACGGCGAATTGTGGCAGGCCCACCAGGCAGCCAAGATGCGCCTGATCGCGGAGGTGAATCGTCGCACGGGACTTGCATTCGATCCGGAGATTCTGACGATTGCCAGCGCGCGTCGCGTGGTCTCGTACAAGCAGCCGGAACTTCTGTATGACAATCTGAAGCGTCTGGCGGATGTGTGTCATGGTCGCGTACAGATCGTGCATTCGGGCAACGCGCACCCGTCCGATGCGTTCGCGCAGGGGGTGATCCAGCGCATGGTGGAGAGATCGCATAAACTCAAGAACAAAGTGAAGATCGCCTACCTCGAAAATTACAATCCGGATCTGGCCAAGCTCCTCGTGCAGGGAGCGGATGTGTGGCTCAACACGCCCATGCGTTTGCACGAAGCCTCGGGCACATCCGGCATGAAGGCGTGTCTCAACGGCGTGCTCAACTTTTCCACGCTTGATGGTTGGTGGATCGAGGGCTATGAGCGCGATCCGGAAGCCGGCTGGAGGATCGGGCCGCTCGCTCTGGCCACGAATGTTGATACGTCGCGTTCGATCGATGCGGAGGACATCTATACGGAGCTTCAGTATCAGCTCATCCCCGAGTATTACTATGAGGGGCGCGCACGCTGGATCCGCCGCATGAAGCGCGCAATCGGGCTTCTCGGGTACTTCAACGCGCACCGGTGCGTCAAAGAGTATCTCGAGAAGGCTTGGAATGCCTGAGGAGGCAGTTTCTTCGGAACGAAGAGCGCCTATCCGCTGTTTTTTCTTGACGTGGAACGGCAGACCGCGAAAATGCCCACACTTCTTTCCCTCATTTCATGCCCACAGAAACACAGTCTTCCTCTGCCGAAGCCCAGTCGACTATTGAGCAACTCGCACTGTCTTCCGATGCCAATATTGCATGCTCGCTGGAGCAGTGCTCTGCAGAAGTTCTTGAGCAGGTCTTCAATGCACTGATTGTCCGGTTGGACGCCTTGGCGCAGAATCCTGACCAACCTGGGCATTCCGAACAGTATGACCGCCTGAGTGCGGTGCTTGATCAGGTCAGAACACGACGCGGATTCCAAGCCATGGACGAAGCGATCTGATCACGAGGCATTTTACTCGATCACGAACCGTACGAGTGCGAAGCTCACGAGGATGACGATGAGTCCGATGCCCACGCGAATGACGAGGTTCTTCGCCCGCGTGTACTGTTCGTCCTTTCCCAGATTGACGATCATCAGCAGGCCGGCCCAGATGAGAACGATGGTGGCGACGAAGGCGCCGAATCCCAGCAGCACCTGCATGAATTTGGAGATGATCGAGAGGAGCCCGCTCGGGGTGCGCTCCACGACGACCGCATTCAAGATGAGGAGCTTCACGGCGATGAGCAAGATGCCAGCACCGATGCCGAAGATCGCGCGTTTCAGATGCGCGAGGCCGTCTTCGCCTCCGTAGCTCACCACGGCGCGGATGCCGCTGACGATGAGAAAGATGACGGCCGTGATGGCTGCAACGGTCTCGAAGAAACTCAAGAGGCCGCGTATTTCCGTATCGATGATGCCTGCGCCTCCGCTCTGATAGGCCAAAAACGCTTCAGCGACACGCGGTGCCAAATTGATGATGATGAGAGCGGCGGAAATGGCGAAGATGGTCTTCTTCGTTTTTTCGAATTGTCCTTCATCCTGACTGACAGTCAGGGTCAAGCCAGCGCGAACGATCATCACGATGCCGACGAGCGAGGCTACGCCTACGAAGGATTCGATGATCGTTTGGAAGATGCCGCCGAACTCTGTGGATCCGATGGCATTCGGCAGCGCGCCGCCCACATGCTGAATGGTGTCCTCGAAGGAACCGTACGCCGCCATCGGAATCGTCCAGAGGGCGAGAGTCAAGAGCCAGCGGAGAGAGGAGCGCGGTGTCATTATGTGATGATGAAGAAGTTGACGAGCGCCCCGGCGGAGATCACCACAATGAGTGCGACAAGGCTTGCGGTGGCCAGTTTCTTTGCCCTGTCCTTGAAGCTTTCATCCACCGAAATCACGAGCAGGATGCCGCTCACGATCAGTGCGACCACGGCGAGGAGGCCGAAGATGGTGATGATGTAATTGGCGATCCCCTTGAGTTCGATTTCCCCCGCGGAGGGGTTTTTGTCATACATCATGTTTACGATGGGGGAGGCCAGCAAGACGATTGCCGCCCCGTAGACGCCGTGCAGGAACTTCGTGCGTGCTTTGGTGACGCCCCCCTCTTCGGTTGCGGTGATCATGGCAAATCCCTGAATGGTGATATTGATGAGCAGGGCAGTCGCCACGAGTGCCTTGATGAACGTGACGACGGTGCCGAGAACGGTATTCAGTCCTGCAGGTTCCACCACGCCTCCTGTCACGAAACTGGATGCAATGAGCTCGGCGCCGAGCATCAAGATGACGCCGAAGAGCGCATACTCGAAGGCTTGCTTCGTTTCTGTGACGGTGTTGTCACTTTCCGGCATGATGAGGAGTTTGATGCCGTAGTAGAGGATGGCTCCGAACAGGAGTCCTGTGAAGGCGACGCGTGCTCCGCGAAGAATGGTGGAATCAAAGTAGGAGGCCAGATCGCCGCCGAGACAGGAAATTCCGGGCACGACGCACGTCTGAATGACGTCCGGACTCGGATTCGAGGCTGCAAGCGCAGCGAGCGGAAGGAGGGCGGCAAGTGAGGCGAAGATGGCAGATGAGAGCTTTCTCATAAATCCATATATTGTACCAGAAATGGGATTCCTTGACTATCCGTAAGGAGAGATGTCCCAAAGAGGCTTCACTGAGCGCAATTGCTTTCTCATGATCCGACCCTATCATGGCATTCTATGACACTTTCCTCCATTCGCAGCCGTCCGGTCGTGCTTGATTCCTCCTCCGAGGCCAAGGTCTATGGTCTCTTCGCCCTTGCCCTTGCCCTCACGGTGGTTGGGGTCTTTCTCGGCATCACGTATGCGCAGGTGCTCATCGGTTCCGGGGTCCAACTTTTCTTTCTCATCGCCGAACTCATCGTGATCTTCACCTCGCGGATGTGGATGCGCTCGTCGCCGCTCAATATGATTCTGTTTGCGGTTTTCCCCCTGCTGTCGGGCATCACGGTGACGCCCTACATTCTGTACGTGCTCGCGGGGTACGTGAATGGCGCCTCTATCCTGCTCAATGCGTGTGCGGCAACGATCTTCATGGCGGTCGGATCCGCGGTGTTCGCGCTTACGACGAGGGCGGATCTGTCGGGTATTTCGAGGATGCTCTTCATGGGGTTGATCGGCCTCATCGTGATCGCGCTCCTGCAGATCTTTGTTCCAGCGCTTCAAACCGGCGGGGCGGAAGTGGTGATCTCCGGCATCGGGGTCGTCCTCTTCGCGGCGTTCACCGCCTACGATGTGCAGCGCGTACAGGCTCTGGGGCGTCTGGGGGCAAATCCTTTCCTGCTGGCCTTAAGCCTTTATCTCGATATCTTCAATCTGTTCCTCTCTATCCTGCGTTTCATGCTCGCGCTTTCGGGCAATCGAAGGTAGGGAACTTGGGAACGAGGATGCTTTTTCGTACGCCTCCTTCCTCAGTACCCGATTTCCCTACTTCCCTACTTCCCGAACCTTCGTTGATTCCATCACTTTTTCTTTGCACCCGCTCCCGTTCTCCTTTACCCTAGGCCGGTATGTCCAAACGTCCTACACCCAAGAAGCGACGCGAGAAAAGCCGTGGCAGACGGCAGCATTCCATCTACGTGCAGAAGCGCATCCGTAAGCTTTTGAACAAGCAACGTTCCCCGTACGGTGCCCCTGCCGCCCCAAAGAAGAAGGCGGCGAAGGTTCTGAAGGGCATCACACGGATCAAGGCGTGAAGGGGGATTGGGGATTAGAGTATTGGGGATTTGAGATGCTCCATGAGCATTGCCTGTGGTGTTCCGCAGACATGGAGTGCAGAATCATTGCATTGAAACGCCAGTATCCTAATATTCTAATCTCTAATCCTAATCCCTAATCTCTTGGCCCGACGTCGTCACCTCTCCCGGATTGCCGTTATGCAAACACTCTTCGAGCGGGAACGTCGTCCGTGTGACGAGGTGGAGTCTCTTGAACGAAATGCAGGGGAATTGGGCGAGATGGACCGACCGTTCGCAGAGAAGCTTCTCCTGGGTATTGCCGAGAAAGAGATCGCGCTCAGAGAAGCGGTTTCCAAGCATGCTCCCGGCTGGTCACTCGAGCGTATGGATCCCATTTCACGCTGCGTCCTGCTCGTCGGTGCCTACGAGCTCCTTTTCCTCAAAGAGGCGCCGCCGGCCGTGGTGATGAACGAAGCCATCGAGATTGCCAAGGAGTACGGCACCGCTGAGAGTGGAAAATTCGTGAACGGCGTCCTCAATGCTATTGCACAGGGAACAGGAAAATAATGTAGAATGGAAAAAGTAAAATGTAGAATTTGCAAGCGTCAGCCGTTGTTTATCTTTTTCATTCTACATTCTGAATTTTACATTCTCCATTCCGTCCGATGCCTCCACAGCCCTTAAGTCTTCTCGAGAAATCACTCCATCTCTCCTTTAAGAACAAAGACCTGCTCGCGCAGGCGCTCACGCACCGCAGCGCCACGGGAAAGGCCCATATTCACAAGCACAATGAGCGTATGGAGTTCCTCGGAGATGCCGTCCTCGAGCTCGTGGCCACCGAGTACCTGTTTACGTTCGAGAGCAAATCGGAGGGGGAGCTCACCAACTGGCGCGCCGCGCTCGTGAATGGCAAGCAGCTGGCCTCGGTCGCGCGGGAGTTGAAGTTAGGGGAGTATCTCTTCATGAGCCGCGGCGAGGAGGCGAGTGGCGGCCGGAACAAGGAATCTACGCTCGCCAACGCGCTGGAAGCACTCATCGGTGGGATCTTTCTCGATCAGGGGTTCGAGCAGGCCCGCACGTTCTGCTTCGACCACATCCTCATGCGTCTGGGAGAGTTGCTCAAGGCCGGCAAGCACAGGGATTTCAAGAGCGTGTTCCAGGAGAAGGCGCAGGAACTCAAAGGGGTGACGCCGCACTACGAAGTCGTTGCAGAGAGCGGTCCGGACCATGACAAGAAGTTCACCTCCGCCGTGTTCCTCGGGTCAGAAGAAGTGGCCAGCGGCTCCGGGGCGAGCAAGCAGGAAGCGGAACAGGCGGCGGCGGAAGCGGGTCTCAAGGTCAAGAAGTGGAAATAGGCATGGAAGGCCAACCTACGGTTTTCCTTCCATGGACCATCCTTTCCCTTCAAAGGTTGCGCTCCAGTCGGGCAAAGCCCGACTTCGCTGCAAGTTATTTCAATTGATCGTAAATAAATCCCTGTTTCTTCAGGTATTGTTTACTAATAGTTTGCTGTTTTCATTCTCAATGAACGTTCTGTTCCAGCCATGCGCTGATTTCCGGATCCTCCAAGAGAGCGTAGGGGTTACCGAGAGGTTGAGTTTCTGTTATTTGAGGGCGAGGTAACGATGAAGGAGCAGCCTGAAAGTCGGGATCATCAAGAAGGCCGAAAGGATTTGGGAGGTCATTCATATCAGCCCATCTTAATCTCAATATCCACGCCGGAGGGGAGACTGAGCGACTGCAGGCTCTCCATGGTTTTGAAGGTGGTCTCTTTGAGGTCAATCAGGCGTCGGTGCGTGCGCATCTCGAACTGGTCCCGGGCATTCTTGTGCACGAAGGTCGAGCGGTTCACGGTGAACTTGCGAATTTTGGTGGGGAGGGGGATCGGTCCGTGAATCACGGCACCGGAGCGTTCTGCGGTATCGATGATTTTGGCAGCAGCTTCATCCAGAACGGTATGGTCGAACGCACTCAAACGGATGCGGATCGACGGAGCCGTCTTGGTCTCGGTTGCTTTCTTTGGAGCAGGGGCGGGAGTGGGTTTCTTCTCTTGTACAGCCACGGACTCCTTCCTGCTTGTCGGCCGAAGCTTCAGCGAAGGCTGGGGAGCATCCGGCTTCTTGTGCGTTACGGGCGCAGCCTTCTTCTCTTTCTTCACAGGAGCGGATTTTTTGAGCGGAGCCTTCTTCGGAGGAGCCATGGGAGAGGAGGGGAGAAAGAACAGAGTGAAAACTGCGGCGGAGGAGGGGATTCCTCCCCCGCCGAGGATAGATTGCTATTCAAGGATCTTGGTCACCACGCCGGAACCGACCGTGCGGCCGCCTTCGCGAATGGCAAAGCGCGTACCTTCGGTCAGGGCGATCGGGGCCCCGAGCGTGACGACGAACTTCACGTTGTCACCCGGCATGACCATTTCCACACTCGTCGGCAACTCCACAGAGCCCGTCACGTCCGTCGTGCGGAGGTAGAACTGCGGCTTGTATCCCTTGAAGAAAGGAGTGTGGCGTCCGCCTTCCTCCTTCGTCAGGACGTAGACTTCAGCATCGAACTTGGTGTGCGGGGTGATGGAACCCGGCTTGGCCAGCACTTGGCCGCGCTCGATATCCTCGCGCTCAATGCCGCGCAGGAGCAGACCCACGTTGTCGCCAGCCATTCCTTCATCCAGCAGTTTGTGGAACATTTCTACTCCAGTGACGACGGTCTTGCGGGTCGGCTTGATGCCGACGATCTCGACTTCCTCGTTGATCTTCACCTTGCCCTGCTCGATACGACCCGTGGCCACGGTACCGCGTCCCTTGATGGAGAAAACGTCTTCCACGGACATCAGGAAGGGCTTGGCTGTCTGGCGCTCAGGGATCGGAATCCACTCATCGAGGGTGTCGAGGAGCTTCTTGAGGCTCTCGATTTCCTTCTTGTCGCCTTCCAGGGCTTTGAGGGCGCTGCCGCGGATGATCGGTGTCTTGTCACCCGGGAATTCATACTTGGTGAGGAGTTCGCGGATTTCCGTTTCCACGAGATCGATGAGCTCAGGATCCGTCACGAGGTCAACTTTGTTGAGATAGACCACGATGTACGGCACGTTCACCTGGCGGGCCAGAAGAATATGCTCGCGGGTCTGGGGCATCGGTCCGTCGGCAGCCGAAACCACGAGGATGGCTCCGTCCATCTGGGCGGCGCCGGTGATCATGTTCTTCACGTAGTCGGCATGACCCGGACAGTCCACGTGCGCGTAGTGGCGTTTGGGGGACTCGTACTCCACGTGCGAAGTATTGATGGTGATGCCGCGCTCTTTCTCTTCGGGGGCGTTGTCGATGTCGGCGTACCCTTTCTTCTCGCCTTCCGGTGAGAAATTGAAGGAGAGGGCTGCGGTAAGCGTTGTCTTACCGTGGTCGACGTGACCGATGGTGCCGACGTTTACGTGCGGCTTGCTGCGGTCAAATTTCTTCTGCTCTGCCATAACAAAGGAGGGAAAAGGAGAATATCAGAAGCACTCTAGCTTCTTTTTGCCCAAAAAGTCTAGGGAGATTGAGAAGACCCGTCAACGGATTTACGGTCAAAATCAGGAAAAGGAAGAGAATCCGGTGGGTACCCTGTCGTGTTTTCTTTGGAATGTCCTATCCATTATCCTGAAACTATGCGGCGAAAAGAGCGGATTTCGGGTTTCGTGGAGGCGATATGGCAATGGTATGCCGTCTCGAAGCGCTCGCTTCCCTGGCGCGATAGTGTGCTTGGCAATGATACGGAGCGTGCCTACCGAATTCTCGTTTCGGAAGTTATGCTGCAGCAAACCCAAGTGGAACGGGTGAAGGTGATTTACATTCGATTCCTGAAGGAATTTCCCACGCTTCGCTCGCTTGTGGAGGCATCCAACAGGGAGGTTATTCTCGCCTGGCGCGGCATGGGCTACAACAACCGCGCGCTTCGGCTTCGGGATGCGGCGCGGAGGATTCAAGAGGAGTTCAACGGTATTTTTCCAAATGACCTCCAGGCGTTGGAGTCCATCAAAGGTCTTGGGCACTACACTGCGGCTGCCATCCGCAACTTCGCGTTCAACCTCTCTACCCCGTGCATCGACACAAATATCCGTCGGATTCTCCATCGCACGTTCGTCGGTCCGGAGCGTGCGGATGGAACATGGGAGAAGGATGACCGATATCTTCTGAAGATCGCAGAGGAGGTGTTAGAGGCTGCGCTTGCTGCCTCACCCCCTCGCCCCCCCTCTCCGCTCCGGCCAACGCCAACCGGAGAGGGGGGAGTTTCTTCTGTACAAAGACAAACCTCCCCTCTCCCGGGGCAAGTGGAGTGGCATGGGAGAGGGGGTCAGGGGGGTGAGGCAAGGTTTCCCCATGATGCGCGCAACTGGCACGCGGCTCTCATGGACTTTGGCTCGCTCGTGCAAACGAAGAGGAATCCTCAGTGGGAGATGTGTCCGTTGACGCGGAGAGGTTTGATGAAAACGACGAAGAAGAGTTATGAGTCGAGAGTCATGAGTCATGGGAAGCAAAGGAACTCAAAACTCAAAACTCATCACCCACGGCTCGTCGAGCCCGGTCGCGAGATCGCCGGCCGCTTCATTCCGAATCGCATCATCCGCGGGCGGATCGTTGAAGTTCTGCGGGATACTCCTTCCGGACTTTCGTTGGATGCCCTCGGCAGACGCATCGCTGCCGATTGGTCAATGGTCCGACATCGCGAGTGGCTTGAGACCATCCTTGCACGGCTTCAGCGCGACGCATTCGTCGCTCAGAAGCACCTGAGGTATCGACTGGCGGACTGATTGCTCATCCTTGGCCGCTACCGAGGCAATTGCACGAATCCACAATGCATCTGCCGTTCGTGCAGCTCATGTTCGTCGTACACTGGCCGCCGCTCGCGGCTCCCTCGCAGCAGACCGGCGGTTGCTCGCAGCCGTTCACATCCACTCCAAGCTGCGGAAAGAGCACGCCGCCCGGACAGGCGGGGGGAGTGGGATCAGGACACAGGTGAGAGCACGTGCACGAATCCACAATGCATCTGCCGTTCGTGCAGATCATGTTCGTCGTACACTGGCCGCCGCTCGCGGCTCCCTCGCAGCAGACCGGCGGCTGCTCGCAGCCGTTCACATCCACTCCAAGCTGCGGAAAGAGCACGCCGCCCGGACAGGCGGGGGGAGTGGGAACGGGGCAGAGGACACAGGAGCAGGTCTTGTAGTCGCAATGTTGCTGGGGGCAGGGGGCGACGAGGCAGTTGATCGGCGGACACGTGATGCCGACTTCACACTGCTCGTTCCCTTCTTTGATACCGTTGCCGCAGTCGACTGGTCCAGCTGAATAGAAGGACGAAGACGAAGAGAAAGGCAAAGAAGAGGAGGAGGACTGGGCGGTTCCGTAGCCGCAAATGCCGTTATCGCACACCTGGTTTCCTGCACAGGAATGCGTGAGTGCGCTGATCGCACCGTAGTAGGTGGCGATCTGTGAACAGGAGTATTCGACAATCATATTCGTCGTGCCGGGAATGCAGGAATCCTGCTGAAAGGATTCTCCGCACGAGAGCGTTCCGTTGGGGCAGTAGAAACTGCGGACTGCTCCGCGGATAGAGAGGTCATCGTTGGGGTCGGTATCGGAACATTCGTAGCGGCAGATAGCGGAACAACCGTCACCGTTCACGGTGTTCCCGTCGTCGCAGTTTTCCGCCGGAGGTTGAACCTGGCCATTTCCGCAGTCGGCGACTGGTGCGGCAGAACTGGAGGAGAGAACGGGGCACGATTGACTGACGGGAACGGAGATGGTGGTTCCATTCGGCCCGGGACAATCTTTATATGCCGGTGCGGAGCTGGAAGAGGAGGTGACCGTGCCGCCGAGGAGGCAGGAGTTCTTGTTGAGGAGGACGAGGATGCCATTGCGATTCTCTGCAAGGGACATGGCGAAATCCAGATGCCCGTCTCTATCGAAATCCTCTGTCACGACTTGTCTTCCCACATTGGGCAGGCCGATGTTCACAGGAGGTGCGAAGGTTCCATTCCCATTTCCTTGGTAAAGGGTGAATCCCCGCACGTAATTACCAACGAAGAGGTCGCGCTTTCCATCCCCGTTGAAGTCGGCGAGGGCTCCGTCCCGGTTGCCATTGCCTGCAGCGAACGTACTTGCCTTCCAGAACGTCCCGTTGCCGTTATTCAGCCAGACGATTATTTCCCCTCCGTTGTCCGTCGCCTGAAGCAGATCCGCCTTTCCATCCCCGTTCACGTCGCCGGAGAAGAGGTTCAGGGTGTAGGGATTGCCGCCAGTGGAGTCATAGGAGGTACCGACGCCGAAGGAGCCGGTTTGGTCGTTGAAGTAGACCGTCATTTTCGGACAGTTTGTCCCTGCCGGCGTCGTGACGGCATCCAGGGATCCATCGGCATTGACATCCACAAAAGTCGGATTCAGCTGGTTGCCTCCCACTGTCCCGAGCTTCGGTCCGGCAGTGAATCCCATGCCCGCCGCGCCAAAGAGGATCTGTGCGCCGTCGTAGAGCGATCCGACGAGCAGATCCGCGTCGCCATCATGGTTGACGTCGCCCACGGCGATCTGTTGTGGAATAACCGAAGACTGAGTCAACGCGATGATTTCTGGAATTGCGGAGAACTGGCCGTTTCCATTGTTGCGGAGGATCGAGACAAATCCTACTCCGCCGGAGAGGGCGAGATCCGGATGACCATCCCGGTCGAAATCCCCGGCGGCGATGCCTCGGTAGCTGCCAGCGGGGGAGTAGTCAGCTTTGGGTTGGAATGTCCCGTTGCCATTGCTGATGTAGATAGAGAGAATCTGATGATTTCCCGCAGACGCAATGGTCGCAGAGAGCACCGCAAGATCAGTGTGCCCATCGGCATTGAAATCTGCGCTTGTCATCCAGGATGGCTTCTGATTCGCGGGGAGAATACTCACGGGGCAGAGAGTAGGGGCAGTACTCGAACTTGATGCGCCAAGGATGCACTGGCATCTCTGGCAACTCTTCCCGCTTGGGCACGAGAGCCCGGGCTCGCCGCAGACTTCGCCTGTCTCCGCAATGCCGTTGCCACAGGCTTGTCCCAAAGAGGAAAAAGAGGAGGAAGAAGAGCTTGAGGAAACGATGACGCAGAGGCAGCCCTGGCAGGTCTTGCCGCTCGGACATGCGGAAAGTCCCGGCTCGCCGCACAACTCGCCGGGGTTGGTCGTGCCGTCGCCACACCGTGCGCAGAGGGTGGTCAGTTGGCCGGCGACGACCTTGGTCTGGCCGCTCGTCTGATCGGAGTCGGGGAAACGGAAGAAAAGGAGGCGGGAGGCAGAGCCGGCCAGCAGGGAAGCCTTGGTGCCAAAGGGCGGACCGTTGAGCAGCATCCATGCGATATCTGCGCTTCCAATCGAGCCTTTCACCATTTGCGTTTCCTCGGGGGTACGGTTCTTGTTGCTCGTCACGAGGAACTTTCCGTCCGGCAGAGTGATGATGGAGTAGTAATTCGACCATAGGCTGTTCCATCCTGCAAGAGCCGAGGCTCCCCATTTAGGCCCATCCGGGTTCTGCGACAGGGTGCTTCCCTTCCCCTCGACCAGAACGCCCATTGTTTGAGACAGGACAGTCGGAGTGATGAGCAGGGAGGAACCGCGCAGAGCGCCGCTCACTTCAGAGCCCGCTGCCGAGAGCCAATTGTTGAGGATGCTGTTGGGACAAGTAACCGTCGTGCCCACCGTACAGTTCACGGCCCAGAGGCGTGATGAACCATACCCGCCGTTGCTCGGGCTGATCCATGCCAGCAACCGTGCAAACCACGACGGGCGGAGGGCGATGACTCCCGGGCTCCTGCCGATAAGAGAAAGACTCGTGGGACTGCGCACCACCACTTCCATCTGCTTGGCCGCATCGCCATAGAGAGACTGCTGCCAATCACCGACGCTGTAGTAGAACTCCGCACTGACCGGACCGAAGCTGATGGTGCCGGCTTGAAGATCCACCGTCGCCACCGCTGCCGCCACATTCGTCGGACGGCCGGTATTCACCGACGTTCCCCAGAACAGAACCACTTTGTTTGGTGAGAGCTTGCGAGCGATGAGAGGCCCGGAACACCAGGAATTGTATGGGGTCGTGGGGACGGAGACGGAAGAACTGACGACCGGGTTCCCCGACCAGCGGACGAGAACCGCCTTGCACCGGTGGTTTGAGGCGTCCTCATATGCTACAAAGGCGTCGGAATCCGTCAGCGCCACCACGTCAAAATCCGCGGCATTGGTGGAAACTTGCATGTCACTTGCCTTGTTTACGGTGAGTCCCGCGAGCGTGATGCGCGAGAGGGAGAGAATCTTGTTCTTGCGATAGGCGAAGAAGGAGGAATCGCCCGTGCCCGGCCAGGAGGCCTTGAGATCTTCCGCCGCGCTCAGCGCCAGCACCTGCCCGTACTGCATCCCTTCGGTGCACTGCCCGGATTCGGCGACGCATTGGCACGTGTTGTTGCACGTGCCGCCGCCGCAGACGAGTCCCGGAGGATCGCACTCCTCGGTGCCGTCCCATTTCGCATTGCCGCAATTCGGGAACATGGGATTCCGTTCACAACTGCAGGAGGAAGTGCACCGATAACCCGGTTGTGTGCACTCCCCGTTGGGAGCGGATCTATCGCATTGCTCATACTGATCCAAGACGCCGTTGCCGCAACTGGCTTGTGGCGGAAAGGAAGGATGGGAGCTGGAGGAACTGGAGGAAGAGGAAGAAGACATGACCAGACACCGGCAGTTCTGGCAGATAGCGTCGGACGGACACTGTAGCCCACGTTCCAAGCAGTCTTCCCCGGCTTCCAGGATGCCGTTGCCGCAGACGGGTGGTACGGAACTGGAGGAAGAGGAAGAAGATATGACCAGACACCGGCAGTTCTGGCAGATAGAGTCGGACGGACACTGACGCCCGGGTTCTCCACACTCCTCTTCGTCTTCCGTGACGCCGTCGCCGCAGACAGGGACAGGGCAATCAACTCTGCAGTTGCATGGACCTTCCCACGATTCACATATCCCATTTCCGCACTTGGTGCAGACCATATCGGTTTGTCCTCCGAATTGGTAGCACGAGCCGTCAGGGTTGAACCCAATGGAGAAATCCTTGTAAACAGTCTCAGCGGTTAATCCGCTACAGCACGTTCTCTGCCCAACATCATACCGAGAAATAACTTGCCCCTCTTGTACACAGGCTTGTTGCGAAGAGGAACTGGAAGAAGAGGGCAGGGCCATACCACGATAGACACTGCTCTGCTGTCGATATGCCGATACAGCAGTGATAGTTACGAGGATTCCCGCTATTACCAACCACCGAAGTCTGATGAAGCCTGCTTGAGGCGACCGCAAAGGAAGAGGTTTTTTCATGCGTTAGAGAGAGGGAAAGACACACGCGTACGTCGCGGGAGAAGCAGAGAGAACATCGGAAGGCTGGAAAGAAAATGTGGAATTACATACACGTACACGCAGAGATGATGCAGGAGCCATTGCTGCACTTCAGATCCATAGTGCATTTAGCATTGGGATTGGTGGCTCCATTGCAACAGACAGGGGGCAACTTGCACCCATTCGCATCGGGTCCAAGCTGTGGCACGAGAATGCCATTCATGCAGAGCGGAGGAGTGAAGACGGGGCAAGCGACCGCACAATCTTGCGGACAGTTGCACTTGTCCTCTCCTGTCGCGCACGTCCCGTTGCCGCAGGTTTGCCACCAATTGTCGACGCACGTCCCTTTGGAGCCGTCATTTGTTGCCATGCACAGGTCACCGGCCAGCACGCTGTTCGATTTGATGCCGGCATTCTGGCTGCAGCAGACGGTGGGGCCGAATTGAGCGGAACCGTAGACCTTCTGGCCGTTTTGGGCGCAGGCGAGAGACGAAGAACTTGATGAGGAGGATTCGTCACAGACAAACTTGAAGCAGATTCCGATACACATCGGGATATCTCCGCACGTTTCACCATTCGTTTCATCGTGACAATTGGGACCAGGGCCTACCCCGGTTCCATAACATGCCCCGCTTGTCAGGCTCAAAGGGAACTTGGAGCATTGATAGCCAGGACTGCAGGCCTTCCAAGTACTTGAGGAGGAATGGGAGGAGGAACTGCGGCTCGAGGAGGAGTTGTTGGCAGGGTTGCTCATAAAACTCGATCGGGATGAACTGCTGGAGCCAAAGTGGCAGACACTCGTCTGTCCGGTTGACCCGTTACAAGTCCATCCCGGTTCCACAGCACAGTACTGATTACATCCGTCGCCGTTTGCCGTATTCTTGTCATCACAGTTTTCTCCTTCGATGATTCCGTCGCCGCAAGTTGGCCCGTCCACTGCACAGTCTATCGGGCAGGTTATAGACTTTTCACCCGTTTCACACTTGCCGTTGCCGCAGGTGGCGCTGGAACAGTCCTCCGGACAGTTGCACTTATCCTCGCCTGTCGCGCACGTCCCGTTGCCGCAGGTCTGCCACCAATTGTCGACGCATGTACCTATAGAGACGTCGTTCGTGATGGCACATTCACCACCGGTCAGAACAGCTTTTGGCTTGATGCCGGCATTCTTGCTGCAGCAGACGACGGGACCGAATAGAGCGGAACCGTAGACCTTCTGGCCATCTTGCGCACAAGAGTGCAGACAGCGGCAGTCCTTGTCGCATATTCCTCCCTGTCCGCAGGGATTCACGAGCGATTCCGCGGTGGAATCGCATTCCTCGCCATTGTCCCATTTATTGTTGCCGCAGAGCGACAGGGCGAGTACACCCGACTTGAGCACCTTGCCGTTGTAGCCGCTGCCGTAATAATCACTCACAGTGCCCAGTACCCACAACTCATCCTTAAAGGAGATGGCGGTGTTCGGAGTGAAATCGTCGAGATCGGAGGGGAACGCTCCCGTGACAGACGTCCACTGCAGGCCATCAGTCGTGACGATAGCTGACCCTGCGAAGGAGCCGGTCTTGCCAATAAGCCAGACGGAGCCCTTATGGAGGGTGGGCTTGAGCAGAATCGTGTTGGAAGTGGCATCTGGAAGCGTAGACACCTGTTTCCATACAGCGCCGTTCTCAGACACGAAGACCTTGCGGGGGGAGGAGCCATCCAGAATGAAGAGTTTGCCGCCGAGCGTGAATGCATCATTCTTCGTCACGTGGAACGGCAGGTCCGGCTGAATGCGGGACCAGTTGGTGCCGTTATGCACGTAGATTTCCTTGGAAGGATACGGCACGACCGATTCCCCGATGAGCGCGCCCAAGAGCGAGCCCAAGAGGGAACCGCCGAGCGGAGTGGCTTTGTAGTAGCCGCCCAGCAGGTAGGTGCTGTTCCCCACGCGCAAAGCCGCGGCGTCGTAGCGTGGAACGGGCAGGGCGTAGGTGGAATTGGACTTAAATGAGATGGAGGACAAGTCAGGAGTCGAAAATGCCCACTGCACCACGCTGTCGGTGTTGGTCAGTCCGCCAAGTAGCAGGGCATTTCCCTCCAACTGTAGAGAGGCGGCATTCGCAAGAGGCTGAGGCAGAGAAACGAGACTGATCCACTTGAGTCCGTCTGAAGAGCGCAACACGCTCTTCGTTGTTGCACCCCAGAAATCCATCCCTCCCGCGAGATAGAGGTAAGAATCGTACCCGAAGAGAGTGTAGTCGGTGAGCGTGCTTATGATGTAGGAGCTTCCCACCGTTTGCCACACGAAGGAGCCAGTGGGCAGTGATGGAGCCATACAGCGGCCAGCCTTGCAAATGAATCCGGCCTGCACGTCGTCGCAATTCTTCACTTCCGAGGCCATCTGGGGGCCGACGCACGTCCACTCCTTTAGAAGAGCGCACTCCGCATAGCCTGCGGAATCGATGGAGCACTGCTCACATGAATCCTCGTTGACCGTACCGGCGACCCATACCTTTCCGGCAGTGAAGTAATCGTTGCCGTCGGAATCCGTGCAGGTGACTGCCGCGATGGAAGAACTGGAGGACGAGGAACTTCCTGTTACGCACTTGCAACACTGACCGGAGCACGCGGAATTTCCACAGGCGGAGTCGCACTGCAGCGTGCCGGAGAAGCAGTCGATGGAGAGGGAAGCGCACTGATTGTTCGTCCATTTTTTTGTGCACATGTAGCCAGTCGCACACTCTGTCCATGCTTGCGAGCTCATGGATGAGCTGGAACTCGGGCGCGGACAATCAGCGAGACAGTTGCAGAAGTTTTCGCCCACTCCACATTGCCCGTTCCCGCACCGCGTACAGACGCCGTTGAGCGAGAGATCGGGACACTGATTGTTGGCTGGAGAGAGATTGGGCCTGAGGAACAAGCCAGAGCAACAGGGACGCATGTTCGCCTCTGAGACGACTGTTCCCTCTGCAGCACAGGTCACGGTAGAAGAGGAAGAGCTGGCGACAGAAGATGGGGCTGAGGAAGAGCTGGCGACAGAAGACGGGGCTGAGGAAGAGGAAGACGAGGAAACAGAGTCGCTTTTTCGCTCAATGCGCACGGCATCGGCGCTCAAACCGTAGGGGTTCAAGAGCACGACGGTAAGGCGGTTCCCCGTGATGGAGTAAGCCCCCAGGCTCTCCCACGTGGCGTTACGGTAGAGCGGACCCTTGGGCGTTTTGGATTGGTTCACGGTTATTTTCCCTACCTCTTTATTGGAGTCGAACAAGGAGCCGTTGCGGATGGAATACACTGCATTGATATTTGCGAAATCGGAGGAAGGATTCACTTTGTACGTCGCGAAGATCTGGTAATTGCCCGGGGCAACCGTAAAACTCCAGGAGGCAAAAATAGATGACTGTCCGGGAAACGGAACACTGAAATCATCATCGAAGAGGGGCAGGGTTCCTTCCAGAGAGGTCCATGGCAGAGAAGGAGCGGAAGAGCGGGAGAGCCACGGCTCTCCCGATACGTTGAAACCCTGATCCCCGTCATCGATGAGCGTGACGCCGAGCGGAGCGGGGGTAGAGGTCGCCACTTTGACGAGGCGGACAGCGTCGGCAAGGGCGAGCGCGCGCGCGGGAGCAGCGGGATCCCCGGTGGTGGGGAGGGGAGAGGGCTCGTGTTCCACTTTGATTGAAGCGGAATTCGCCTGGATCTGGACGAGGCGGATCCATGCGGTATCTTTGCCGGTTTCCGGCCAGGTGGAGCAGAGGGGGTTACCGTACTCCACGATGAGCGGCCGGACCTGTTGGGAACCGTTGTACACTCGCCAGAAGCTCAATGGGCATGCCGGGGACGGACAGGAGGTCGGCGTGCACACGTTCTGCGTGGAGACGTAAATGTCATAGATTTCTCCGGAATGCACGGGGAGAGACCAGCTCGTGCGGGTGATGTCGGACGAGACGGGTGACTTGGTCACCAGATGGCTGTCGTTCTTGACGGTCGTGGTGACAGAGGCGGTGAGGGGGGTGGCGGAGTCGATACATTGGCAATCGGGACTGCAGGATTTTCCGGAGGCGCAGGTGTAGTCCGCTTCGCACTCTTCCGTATCGGAGAGCACGGCGTCGCCGCAGAACAGACAGGTCTTGCAGCCGCTGCACGTGCGTCCCGCCGGGCAGCCTTGGTTATTCTGCGGCTCGCAGAATTCCTGCGGACTGCCTGCAGTGTCGATGTACCCGTCGCCGCAGACCGAGTCCGGAAGGCAGGTGGTACGCTTGGAATCCAGGTGGTAGCCCTGCGGGCAGGTGGGGCCGGCGGGCAGACACGAGCAGGAGGGGTCCAGGCTATTGTCCGGGCAAAGGCAAGCACATTGATGGGTCTCATAGTCATAGACTTTGTTATTCAGTGCACAGTTCATCTCACCGCAGTCCAGCGTAGTCATCGAAGGAGGGCACGAATGACAAATCGTGGCTCCGTATGGGCAATAGCCCGAATCCGGAAGGCACTTGGACTGATCACCGGGATCCAGGTGGTAGCCTTGCGTACAGACAACGGGGCCGGGGTCGGGAAAAATACATTTGCCGCTCCAGTCCTGGTAGGCCCCGCCTGCGACATCGCAGGACAACCGCCCGCACTCCGTTGGATCCATGGAAGGGGGGCACTTAAAAGTTGTTCCGATACTGCTGGTGGCTGAGCCCGTACATTCGATCCGTGCGGCATCCGCGATCATCCCGTTCGCCGTAAGCCCCTGCGGTCGCGTGAGCGTGATGGAAACACTGGAGCCATTCACCGTGTAAGTACCGAGCAGTGTCCAGTTCCTGCCGTCATAGGTATTGCCCAAGGGATCGGCCTTCTGATTCACCGTCTTCGAGCCGATCGTTTTGGTTCCGTCCATGATGGTGTAGGGGGCCTGATTCGTGAGCAGGCTGTATGCCTTGAAGGTGACGAAGAAGCTGCACTTCTTGCCCGTAGTCGCGTTCGGAAATGTCCATGTGGCCGAGAGTGCGGGATCAGAGAGGGAAGTCGGCGAGGAAAAGTCTCCTTTGTAGCCGAGTGCATGGGAAAAACTCTGCCACCCCGTGCCGATCGTCGTAAAACCCGCATCGCCGTCATCCACCACCACCGACCCTCCCGAGACGAGTTCCCCCTGCAGAGTCTCCCCTTGCAGGTTGAGGAGTGTTCCAGCGAAAGCGGCTCCGATGCTGAGGGCAAATATTCCAAGAAGTACAAATCGCTTTGAAACCATATGGAGAGGGCGGGAGAAGTATTTAGCAAATCGTACCATTACTGGTTTTCAGCGCATCCGTGATGGCTTGACGGGATAGGAGAAAGAATTCAAAGAAAACAAAGAATACAAGGAGGACAAGGACGAGTTCGATCATTCTTGTCTTCTTCGTACTCCTCGTACTCCTCGTACTCCTTGTACTCCTTGTACTCCTTGTACTCTTCTACTTCGCCGTTTCTTCCACTCTCCGTTCCCGGATCACGTTGACCTTGATGACGCCCGGATACGTGAGATCTTTCTCGATCTTCTCGGCGATGTCCTTGGCGAGTTTTGCCTGCCCGAGGTCATTCACTTTTTCCGTATCCACGTACACGCGCACCTCGCGGCCTGCGGAAATGGCGAAGGCGCGCTTCACACCTTCGAAACCTTTGGCCACCTCTTCGAGCTCCTTCAGGCGCCGCACGTAGGCCTCGAAAGACTCGCGGCGCGCCCCCGGACGTGCGCCCGAGATCGCATCCGCCGCCGCCACGATGAAGGCTTCGGGGGACTCGATGGGCGTATCGCCGTGGTGCGAGGCGATGCAGTGCAGCACTTCGGGGCGGACCTTGAACTTGCGGGCGATCTCGAGGCCGATCTCCACGTGCGTGCCGGCGATTTCGTGGTCGAGCGCCTTGCCGATGTCGTGGAGCAGGCAGCCTTCTGCCACCACTTTCGCGTCGGCGCCGATCTCCTCGGCCAGCATGCGGCCGATGTTCGCCATCTCGAGCGAGTGTTTGAGCACGTTCTGTCCGTAGCTCGTGCGGAAGCGAAGTCGCCCGATGATCTTGAGCAGATCCTGCGGATAGTTGGTGATGCTCAGCTCCTCCGCGGCGCGCTTGCCGAATTCCAGCATCATCTTGCCGACCTCCTCCTTCATCTTGGCCACGACTTCCTCGATGCGCGCCGGCTGAATGCGCCCGTCTTTGATGAGCTTCTCCATCGCGAGTTTGGCCACGTAGCGGCGCGCCAGATCGTAGCCGGAGATGACGATGGCGCCGGGCGTGTCGTCGATGATGATGTCGACGCCCGTTGCCGCTTCGAACGCGGTGATGTTGCGTCCTTCCTTGCCGATGATCTTGCCCTTCACATCATCGGAGGGCAGCTGCACCACGGTGGCCGTGGATTCCGTAGCCACTTCGGAGGCATAGCGCTGCATGGCTTCGGCAAGCAGGTTCTTCGCCTCCTCCTCGGCCTCTTCCTTAAATTGCTCTCTGACGAGCTTGGCCTGCCCTGCGTAGAAGTCTGAGAACTCGTGCACGAGTTCCTCCTTGAGTTGTTCCTTCGCTTGTTCCTCCGTGAGCTTGGAAACCTTCTCCAGCGCTTCGCGATGAGAGGCGCTCGCGGCGGTCAGTTCGGTTTTGAGCGAAGCGACCTCCTGTTCCTGCTTCTGCACAGTTGCGCGCTGCCGCTCGACTTCGCGGACTTTCTCGTCGAGGGATTTCTCTTTCTCCTCGATGCGTCCCTGTTCCTTCTCCAGCTTCGCCTCCATTTCGGCGGCCTGTGTTTTCGCCTCCGAGAGGATTTCTTTTGCGGCAATACGCGCCTCGGCTTCCGCCGTCTTGATCTGACTCTGCGACTGCGCGATGCGCAGGCTTAATCTTTCGAGCTCCTGCTCTTTCTTACCGATGTCCGCCTGAAGCGAGGCGCTGACATGCTTGCCTTTGTTGAACCAGAACCAGCCGGCGAGTACGCCGAGCAAACAACCTCCGAGGAGGGCGAGGAACACAATGATGTTTTCCATGAGATCATGGGGAACAGGAAAAAATCCCTGCTCCTGCTTTGAGCTTCTTACCTGTCTATCCTTCTCTGTAGGAAGGATAATGCCGCGAATGAAGAGAGATGCGTCACAGGGAGAAAAGTTCGAAAGGAAGGGAGCAGAGGGGAAAGATGCGTGTAATGAAAAGAAAAAGCTTCTTGAGTAAGCTTGTACATATCCTATCGGATTTTGGCTTCCGTGCGAAGAGAGAAAGTCGGCGCTTTGTGAAGCCACCACATAAGCCGGAAGCCAAAAGGTTCTGTTGACAAATAGGAGCTTTAGGATGGAAAGAGCTTTTCTTGACTGATTGTGATGCATGCATACAATGCGGTTACATGCGTCGAAATAACTCCGAACTGCCAATGCCAGAGTGCGCAAAAGTCGTAGGATTCACACGATTCGGTAATCCGATCTACGATAGGTATGGGTTACCGCCAAATCGGTCGCTCGCTGACGAGAAACCTTGGGTTGAATACGACTTCTTGGTGGCGACACAGAAAAGAACTGACGCAGAGCGGGGGCGAACGAGAAGGAATATTCACGGGCTGATGCCTGCGCGTTCTGGGAGGGCATAGAACTTGTTTTTTGTTTTAGTGAAGCCAAAAAAGACATTCCTCCTCATTTTTGTTCCCGTGGAGCCGCTGCCATGGTCAATGAATTGCGCTGCAATGGTGTGCTTTGGAACCGAACAGGTTTCTGTACCGGCTTCTCACCTACCTGCTTCCGGCAGGAATGCTGTTTTGCCTCTTGCCCGGGCGGGCGATGCATCGGGCGTTCGCGGATGACAGCACTTCGATCGATTCGGCGGTCATCAGCGAAGTGATGTGGATGGGATCGGATCTCTCCACGTTCGATGAGTGGGTGGAAGTCGCGTGTCCGGTCTCAAGTGATTGTGATCTTTCTGGTTGGTCCCTTACAAGTCTCAAGAGTTCAGGCGAGGAAGTTCCCGTCATTTCGTTCGCGACGGGTGCGCTGATTCCAGCCGGCGAAGCGCGCGTCATCAGTCACTACTCCGCTTCTTCCTCGCGTCTCGCAGCGGAGCCGTGGATGACGACGTCGAGTATGAGTCTGCCGAATTCCAAATTACTTCTGCGTCTTCGCGATGCGGCCGGAACCGTGCGTGACGAGGTGGATGATGGTGTCGGGAATCCCTTTGTCGGAGCCAATCTCTCGGGTGGTCTAAAAGCCAGCATGGAGCGCATCGATCTGTTTGTCTCGGGTACGATTGCGGAGAACTGGAGAACAGCTGATACATCATGCGGATTCAAAGACGGTGTACCCATTTTCGGCACGCCCGGATTCCTGCCGACGGCGTCCGCATCCTCCTCCGCGCAGTCGTCAGGCGAGTCGTCTTCCTCATCAGAACACTGCTCTTCACTTTCTTCGTTTGCTTCGCTTTCCTCTATTTCTTTTCTTTCTTCTGTTTCCTCTTCTTCCTCTCAGTCCTCCCTCACTTCTTCAGCTTCCTCCGTTTCTTCCCTGTCCGGCTCCTCCGTGAGCAGCGAGTCATCTCTGTCTTCAGATTCTTCTCTTTCATCTGTTTCCTTTAGTTCCTCTATTTCTTTTGTTTCCTCTTCATCCTATCAATCTTCTTCATCCTCGGCATCGTCGGTCTCCTCTTCTGCTTCGTCGCGGGTCGAAGACCCACTCCTCGGGAATGTGGACATTTTCATCACGGAAGTCCTCGCAAATCCCACTGGTGCCGATACCGATGAGTGGATCGAGATCGCCAATCTGGGAGCGGAAATCGTGAACATCGCAGGTTGGGTGCTCGATGACGGTAACTCGTCCGCCGAGTACTCCATTCCACCGCGCTCCGGTTCGGTTTTTTTTCTTGTGCCGGGCGAGTATGTGTCCTTCCGCAAGTCCGTCACCGCTCTGCCGCTCGATAACAGTGGCGAGCGCGTGAGCCTTATGAGCGGATCTGTGCTCATCGATGCGTGGGAGTATCCGCTGACGGCGGAAGAGGTGAGTTTCGGTCGCGACGCCGATGCGTCGTTCGCGCTTCACGCGTTCTGCGTTCCCACGGAGGGCGGGCGCAACGTTGTTGCGCCGTTGCCTTCCCGCATCGTCATTCAAGATGCCGGATCAGCCTCCATCGGCAGCGCATTTGTGGTGGGTACGGAGCACGTGACGCTCAACCTGCAGGCCGCAGTGGGAGCGGGTTCCCTCGCTTCCGCCGCGTGTGCGTGGGACTTTGGTGACGACGCGGTGAGCGGTGTTTGTAATCCGCCCTCGCACACGTTTTCGGATGCCGGTGACTATTCGGTGCGGCTGACCGTGCGCGATTTCTGCGGAGGGATTTCGGTGAGCACGCTCTCGGTCACCGTTCTTCCGGAGCAAGAAACAACAGCGAGTTCTTCGGCCTCCTCGGCATCTTCTGTTTCCTCTGCCTCCTCTTCGTCCTCTGTTTCGTCGGTTTCCTCTCATTCCTCTATTTCTTCTCTTTCCTTTGCACGCGTCGAAACCGGAGTGATCTTGAGCGAGGTGTATTCGGTACCGATCAAAAAATCTTCTCTCGGTGGAATTTCCTCCATCCCCCGACCCCTTCCTCCACGGGAGGAAGGGGAGCTTGTCCAACTCACAACTCATTCCCCCTCTCTTGTGGAGAGGGGGGGAGGGGGAGAGGAAATGAATGGTGAAAAAGCATGGGAGACGGAAGAATGGATCGAGCTTTTCAACCCAACCGATCACGAAATTTCCCTTGCCGGCTGGATCATCGATGACCTTAAAGATGGCGGAAGCAAGCCATGGAAGCTCCCTGTGAATTCCAGTATCGGGGCAGGGGAGTATCTGATTTTTTCCAGGAATGAAACCAAACTCCAGCTCAATGATTCCGGTGACGACGTGTGGCTCATCGCGCCCGATGATGCGTGGTCGGATCACGTCACGATTCCGAAGCTGAAGTCGGGCATATCATTCAGTTTCTGCGATGGGGAATGGAGAAGTTCCGACCCCACTCAAAAGTTACCGAATGCTTGTGAGACAACGGTGTCGTCAACTACCACATTTATCGCAGTCACAAAGAAATCCATCGTCGCGCCCTCGCCAGCATTTTCACGGATACGGTATGTCGTGGCTTCTCAATCCTCTATTTCTTCTATTTCCTTTTCTTCCTTTCAATCCGGTTCCGTCCTCATGTCCTACGCTCTGTCCGAACTTCCACCTTCTCTCACAGGTGCAGGGGATACGGCAGAAAAATCCGCCATACCCGAAGCGGGAGCGCTGGGGGCTCTTTCAGGGCTTTCGGTCGCCCTTATCTGGTTTGGGCGCAAATGGTGGGGGCTCTGAAAGTGCTCTTGAAATTGCGTACACATTTGTGTACACTATGGATCGTTCTTCCCCTTCAAACCATGGCAAAGACCCGCACGATTGGCGTCCGTTCCCTCCGGGCGAATATGCAGAAGATCCTCAACGAGGCACGGAGGGACAATGTCCACTTCGTCATCATGCGCTTCGGCGAGCCGGTGGCTCATTTGGTCCCCGTAAAGCCGCGGAGGAAGCGGACAATGGAGCAGCTGGAAGCGGATATTGCAGAGGCGCACAGGCAAATCGATCGGGGCGAGTGGTACACGACCGAGGAGGTTCGCAGGAAGCTGGGTTTGCCAGATTCCAAATTTCGCCGACAGCGCAACAGGACCTCGCGCGGTTACCGCGCATGATTGCCGCACGCATTCTCAATAAAATCGAGTGGTACGCGGATCAGCGGGAGCCACTGCGCTTCGCAAAACATCTGCGAGGCAGGCCATCGGGAGCCACGCACCGTTTTCGCGTCGGTGAGTATCGGGTTCTCATTGCCGCCATGTCCGCCGAATCACCGATCATCCGAATCCTGACGATTCGGCACCGCAGAGAGTCCTACCGGTTGTAGGCTTCCAGTATGTTCCTGGCTTAAGGTGTTTTCCTTGCGCAGCAAGAGAACGTACGCTATCATGTACGCATGGACAAGTTCATGAATGCCACCGAAGCGCGCAAGAAGTTCTTCGCCATCGTCGATGCGGCCGGGCATCCCGGCGTGGCCGTGACCGTGACGCACGAGGGGGTGCCGAAAGTCGTCATCATGTCCTTCGAGGAGTACGAGGGCTGGCAGGAAACCATGGAGATCATGGCCGATCCGGAGCTTTCGGCGGATATTCTGCAGAGCTTGAAGCAGCTCAAGAAGGGGAAGTTGAAGACCGTCGATTACGATACCTTCAGGAAGAGTTTGAAGTTGTGACGTACCGCATCGTCATCACCGGGAAAGCCGGGAAGGAAATGCGAAATCTGCCGAAGCATATGCAGTTGCGCGTGGACGCCGCGATCAATCTTCTTCGGGAGAACCCGTTTGCTGGAAAGAAATTGCAGGGGGAACACGCGGGCATCTGGTCCCTGCGCGTCTGGCCCTATCGCGTGCTCTACGTCATCTGCCAGAAGGTCGTCACCGTGACCGTGTTCCGCGTGGGACACCGGCAGGGTGTGTACAAGTGAAGCGCCGGTAGGCCGTCGAAGCGATGCCAAACGGTCTTGGGAAGGATGCAGCGGAGTGTTCTTGGCTTGGACAGAGGCTTCGTACTCCATTGAATAAAAAGGCGATTTTTGGTACAATAGTTAGATTTTATGACACAAAAACTCTTTCCGGATTTTGGGTCTGAAGGCTTGCGCGAAGCGCGGGTGGTTTATCTGGCCGGTGAGAATACGGGCGAAGGGAGGCGGATGGACGTGGAGAAGCGCGGTCCGCGATTCGAAGAGGTCAAAGCCATTCTCCATGAAGCTGCGCTCAAGCTGAAGGATCCCAAGGTCAATGCGATGCTTGCGGATGAGGAGACGGCGCAGATGATCGCGTCGCAGGTGGAGATGATTGCGGGAGACAAATCGAAGAAGTGGCTCAATGCCATCGCCCTGTCATTTCTGCAGAAGAGCGGTGATATATTCACCGGTGAGGGGCAGGCTCTCGATGCCGCCAAAGATAAATCCACGAGTCTGGCGAAGGAGTGCGCACGGATTCTGCAAACAACGATTGATGAATTGAAGGCGCAGGAGAAAGCCTACAGAGACGCCGGAGGAACGGGGGACTACCCAGGGTACGATGCGGCGCTCAAAACCGTGCTTGCGAAGAAAACGAACATCGATACGTTCAAGAACCGGTTCGACCAGCTGGTTGGTCTGATGAAGAACGTGCTCTGGGCCGCCGATGACGATCTCAAGGATACGAAGAAGTGGACGGATAGGTTCAAGACAGCCGGCATTCCGGAAACCGGTTTGACAGCGTTCGTCGCTGCCACAGAGCCCTCCGCGCGCCGCGCGGCGTTGCTCAAAATCATCCGCGAGACCGGTGGAATAGAACTGCTCAGCGATGATGAACGCAAGAAGGTTGGGGCGGCCATACAGGCCATTGAGACCGGTTTATATTCCGTCAATTGGAAAGTGGAAGATCATATCCAGACACGCTTTGCCGCGCGTGTTCGATACTTGGATCGTCTTGGCGGGAGTGATGCGGGAGCACTCATCGCTCTTTCTATCAACGATGACGGGATGCTCGCGACGGACTTTTTACAGAAGAGGTGCAGTATTATCCTCAAGAGAGCAGATAACCAGTTGACTGCAGATGAGCAGAACAAGCTGAAGGCAGCCATCAATCTTTCCGGCCCAGAGGTGAAGAAGGCCGATTCCGCAGAGATGAAGAATCTCGAAAAGAAATACCCGGGAGTCGGTGCGAAACTCAAGGATCTTCTTTCCGTTCTCCTGACGAAGGGGTGGGTGGAGTATCTCACAAAAGTTGATGCGTCAGCCTTTTCGTCCGATACCAAAGATGCCTTGAAAGACAGTACCAAGAAAGCAGAGATCGTTGCCGATCTTTTGAGTGGGTGGGACATCGGAAAAGCGAGAAAGTATATCGAAGAAACGCTCCAAATCCGCAATCCAGATGGTTTTTCCCCTGCTGCGCTCCATGCGCGTGCGACCCTTCCCGAGTCCGTATCAACGATGCTGGATGCAACGAAGTTGCCAATCGATGCCAGTACGCTCATCGCACTCTCGCAAGCCGAAACTCTTTTCGAGGGGGCTACAACCAAACTGTCTGCGAAAGTAATCCAAAAGATTGTGGATTGGTCAATTACGACGGATGCATCGGGTAACAAAATTCTTCGCAATCAGGGTATTTTGGAAGAATGCCTTGTATTTCTTCTTTTCAAAGATGCAACTGTTTCCGGTGCTGAGACGGCGCAGCGAGAAGCGAAGGAAAAAGTGGGTGTGTGGCTGAAAGATACGCAAGTTTTTAAACATCAGGGGGATGCTTACTATCTCGTAAATGAAGATGCGCTCAAGACAAAAATTGCCGGGTTGCCAGATCCAAGCGCAGAGACGAAGAAAATTTACGATGTCCTTCATGAACGACCGAACATTGCATGGAAGGATCTTGTTATGATGCATGCGCACGAAGGATGGAAGCTTGCCAAGTTTGGGGCAGGCGTGTGGGCCGAGTACATCGCTGCACTGCCGCGTATTTTCTGGGACCCGGAACACGATGCCGACCTTTTGAAGCTTCTCAATCAACAGGCAGCCCTGAATAAAGGAAAAGATTCCCTGAATGGTTTGCTCAAAACATCTTCGGGTGCGGCGCAGTTTCTCGAGACGACGGAAAAAGGACTCCAAGCGCGCAGGGATGCACAGCTCAAAGCGCTTCGTGGCGAACCTGCGGTTTCTCCGTTGGAGCACCACGAGCAGGCACAGGCGCTCCTTCTTGCCAATGTGCATGTGATCGGACAATTGAATATTTTCAGCTGGAGTACGTGTTCGAAGAGACTTCGCCAACTCACGCTCTGGATGTCCACGTATAATGGAACCAAGAAGGATCCCGAAGCGGGGCTGAAAGAAGCCAAGAGGCTTCTGCAGGTTGCAGGGCGTCTGACGACGCCCGAAGCACAAGATACATTCGTGGATGAACAGATGGCCAAGATGAATGCGACCGACAAGCAGTCGTTCCAAACTTTCATCGATGCCCGGGCGACGATCGAGGTTCAGGGGGGTCGCGATATTTTGGCACCCTACCGTCAGCGCGGACTCAACAAAAAGCCGGACGCGCTCGAGTTGCTGCGACAGGTGAAAGACCCGGCCAATCCCGCTCTCAACCTCGCTGCAAACGTGGGCCGCTGGACCATGGATCCTCCGGAAAAAGTGCGTGCCTCGCTCGAAATCGCGCTGGAGGACGGTCCCGCGAAAGCGGCGTTCATCAACGCATTCGTTTTGGGCAAAGATCCTGCTACCGGCAAAGATCCGACGTATGCCTATCAGGGCCGTATCGAAGTTGTCTCGGTGATCGATGCCCGTCTGGCGGTGAATGCCATCCAACAGCGTCTGCTCTTCGAAATGGGCGGCAATGTCAAAGCCCGTGAGCAGATCGAAGATGAAAACGAGTTCACGAATCCCGTGGACCGGTGGCTGCGCACTGGAATCGAATCCATGAAAGATCTGTGGAAGACGGATATGGTGGGCAAGGCCGAGGTCATCGCCATCGTCTTTGCCGCGTACTGGATGATTAAGGAGGCGTGGAAGAGCAAGAAGGGCAAGTTCGCCCTTCTCGGGCTTCCGATCCTCCTCGGCGCGAACGCCATTTATAAGCAGCGCACGGGTCGTGACCTTCTGGGTGAGAACCTGCGCTGGAAGAATAAGGAGGACCGCTCTTCCCCGATGGAGGCTTTCCGTCGCCGCGGCGCAGCGCTCGACAGTCGCTACAAAATTCTGCTGCAGCCCTCGGGGCAGGCGGCGGTGCGTGCGCTCATGAATGAAAAGAATCCCGTAAAGGTGCAAGATCTTCTCGACTGGCGCAATGCCGTCAAATCCGGCGGAGGCAAGAAGTTCTCGACCGGCAAGCCCGCATCGCTCCAGATCACCGACATCGAAGATAATCTCGGAGCCGCGGGTTCCAATGAGAAGGCCTGTGAAGTCGCGTACCTCGCCTTCGAGGCGCTGTGCGTGGATGTCGCGCGCCTCAACGGACTCACCGGAGGCAGTACCGCTTTGAATGCCGAGCAGGGCGCGGATCTGATTCAACGCCGCTATGTCATGAACCGTTCGACCTCCCTCAAGCCCGCTTCGATGTTCGACGTCATCATGTCGGAGTGCCAGATGCCCACCAAAGAGATGCTCGAAAACAAGAGTTACCTCGAGGCCGCCGCCGATCTGTTCGGCTACACCTATGACGAAGCGAAAGCGCTCGTCGAGAAGTACGGCGTGCAGGCGTGGGTGATGATGAAGCAGGGGGTGCACAAGGCGCCGGAGATTGCAGCTGCTGCGAAGGACTGGGCATGGGATACGGGGGGTGCGATTCACGATTGGGCTCGGCTGACGTATGCAAAGCTGAAGCCGGAAGTTGTAGAAGATTTCGCAGCTTCATGGAAGTTCGTTGTGGAGACGGGCAAGGCTATTGGCATGACAGTTATCACTAAGGGTCCGGGTGTCGTGGAATTTGTCTTTGATGGCACGGTCAATATCGCCGGGCGCACGCTCACTGAGCTCAAAGGCATCTACGACTACATGCTCACGGTTCCGCTTCTGCATGAGTATATGAAACCATTCATCGAATCCGTTGGCCGTGTCTTCGGTCATCGGTTCGAGGAATTGGATGTAGAGAAGTCCAAACAGCAGTATGCAGTAGAGGAGCAGGCGCTGGTCAGTATGTTCGATGGAGGCAACTATCCCATCCGGGATGTGCTCGCGCCCGATGCGACCATCAGTGCATTTGAGCGAGCCCGCATCAAGCGCACGGACCGTCTGACTTTTGTGAAGCCAAATCCCGTGGCCGGAGGACCCGATATCCCCTTAACCGACGCTGAAGTGACTGCCAGCCTGAACACCTGGAAGTTCTCTATCGCTAAAGAGCTCTTTGGAGGTGCTGGCGATGCCGCGGCCTTTGAGGCGTTCAAGCCATCGCAGAAGCGTTATGTTCTCGAAATCCTTCAGGCCAATTTGTTCCGTGAAATCGGGAAAAATCCGGCTCTTCAGGCGGCGATCCAGAAGTTTGAGAATGACCGGTCCATTGCTGAAGGAGCGCTTCAGGGAGCGAAAACGGTTCTGGATCAGAGAAAGACCGATCGGGATACGGACAGCGCGGAGTACCAGCGGCTCGTATCGAAAGAACGGGAGTACGATCGGCTCAAAACGCAATTAACGCAGCTTCTCAATCACCCCGCAGTCCCGGGCACACTTGCATTCGCGAAATGGACACAGGATTGCAATGAAAAAAGAGCTCTCATGCAGCAGATCGATCTGGAATTGGGGACGGCTCCGGGACGTGTGCACCTGAATGCTGCGAAAAACAAGGCAGACAATTCTGCAAACATGTACACACAGGCCAAACTCGATGTCGAAACAAAGCAGCGGGCGCTCAATGAGCTCATTACGCGCGGCGTAGATCCTGTCAACATCAAGTTTGCCGGTCTGCTCGCGGTTCCCGTTGCGGTTGGAGCTGCACCGGCCAATGCAATTGACGTCAAGATTCTTAATGCTGCAGGCATCCATAACAGACGCACAGAACTCTTGCAGAATGTGGCTATTGGGGATTCCAAGATCTTCTTCGTCCCGTTCAACTGGCTGATGGGTGATGCCGAATATCGCGCGTTTCAGGTGTCTGCGGTCGAGTGGAAGACGCAGCGCATGAAGAACGACGCTCTCTATCAACAGTTTATCAAGGAGAATAAGGACCCCAAGGCATGCGCGGCCTACGAGCGCTATCTCGAGAATGTGCTGATGGGCGAAGTGTTCCTTCGCTCGATGCTGACGAGTTATGCGCCTGCAGACGGTGAACAGCAACGGCCGTTGCACTTTTCGGTGCACGAGGCGCGAATGCTCAATCAGTATCTCGAGGAACGTGAGCGTCTGATGACATTCAAGCAGTTTATGGAAGTGTGGAGTTCTGTGCCGGACGCTGAAAGAGATCAAAAATTGCCCTAATTGCTATGCCGACCATGTCTACACCAGAGGCAGAACCAAAAGACAGGAAGAAGCCGGTGGAGCAAGATGCTGCCGCTGGAGAGAAGGAGAAGGACAAGAAGAAAGAAAAGAAAGAAGGTGGTGATGGCGCGTCCACTCCCACTGTGACCCCCGAAATGCGCAAGAAGATTATTGATGAATACCTGAAGGAACAGGAAGCTGAAAATAAAGAGGAGAACGGAGAGAATGGAAATGGCGAAGAGCCCGAAGTGAGCGCTACGCTGTGGCGTACCTCTCGCGAGGCGGTTCGTGAGCCGCTTGGAAAGGTGTTCAAGTACGGAGCCATTGCAGCCGCGCCCATCCCGGCAGCGGCGATTTGGGGATTGGACAAGATCGCCCGCAACACGATCTCGCGGATTCCGGTTGTCGGGAATATTTACGAGATTCCTCGCAGCATTATCACCTCTACGGCAACGCAGGTTCGTGATCTGCTCGCCGGTGCCATCACTCTCCCCGCAGTTCCTCTGGATGTCGCAGGCAACGTGATTCAGGGACTCTCGGGCAAGACCAAGCGTGAAGAAAAAGGTTTCATTGGTCGTACGATGGAGCTTATCCCCGAGAAAATTGGTAAGGCAGGACACTGGGTACTCGACAAAGCGAAGTACCTGGGGGGAAAGGGAGTCGAGGCGACGAAGTGGAGCTTTGACACTCTTGTTCATGCCATTGCGGGTGCCTTCAGCATCCCGTATCACATCACCAAAGGCGCTCTTGGGGGTGTGATGAAAACGGGAAAAACAGCAATGGCAGTTGGACCCTTAAGTGCCATTTCTTCTATCGCTACCGTCGGAATTCTGACGTATGTTGGCGCGTATGCATTTGGGGCTACGGATACTTGGTGGTTTGTGGCCAACAAGATGTGGGCACTGGTGAAATCCATACCGAGTCTGTTCGGCGCTTAATCACAAAGAAAAAGCCCTTCTTGTGGAAGGGCCCATTCTTTCATTCTGTTTGAGTTATCACGGAGTCGGCGTTTGTCCACCTGCGGGATTTGGATTAGAAGGAGGTTGGGGTGTCGGTGGGGGTGGAGCTGGATTGGCAGCAGGTGGAGAAGGATTAGCAGTGGTTCTGCGCGCTTGAGCTGCTCTGGCTTGTGCTTCAATTTCCTCCAGTTTCCGCCTGTGTGCTTCATCAGCATCTTCCTTGGCCTGATCACGTGCTTTTTGTGCCTTCGCGCCTTCACCAGCTTTGACGAGTTCATCGATGGCGTCTTTAGCCGTACCCAAGTACACGTCCAGATCTGCCAGTAGCTTCTTCAACATCGCTTCATTCTTTGGCTCGGAGGTCTTTCCACGTAACTGACTGAGGAGTATGGCAATGCCGATGCCCATTGCATTGTGATATGTTGCAGATGACGAAAGAATGCCTGTTAAGGTGAGACCAGTTTCAGCGACGATTTCTCCCGCAAGCCACGCGGCTTGTGCGCCACGCTGCCAGAGAGACACTGTATTGTCGGTATTATGCATGATGAGGGTCACCTGTCCTTTCGTTGTGGCGATATCATGTCGCAATTTACGCAATTGAGCGAGTGCCTGACTTCCCATATCAATGGTGCCATAGTCTGTTCCTTCAGCGATAGCTGGATGTAACTCACCATCTACGGTTTCTTCCTTAATACCCGTCGTGACTTGCATCAGTTTCTTGTAGTTTTTGCCTCTGAGCAAATTATTGATCATCCAGCCCATGGCTTCGATTGCAGGGATAGGTGCACCATTCCAGAGTGAATTGAGGCTCGACAGAGCAGTCTGAACTTCGTTGGGTTTCTTACCCCCTTTTTCCGGTTTCTTCGTTTCGATGACGCGTCCCTGCTTGTCGACAACGCCATCACTCACCAGCTGCTGGTTGCCTTCGCGCAGACGATCACGCTGCCCCTGATCGAATCCATCCCAGATGGTTTCATTTCCCTTATAGATTTCTGGCATGCCCTGCCTGATTTCTTCTTGCGTAGACTCATGTCCGAGTTCCGACTCTCTGAACGCGAAGCCTCCTGAAGGTTTTTTAGCGGTTGTCTCAGGTGCCTCGCGAGAAGTGGATCCGTTACCTCTCGTTCCCAAATAATAGGCAGCTGCAAGACTACCAGCTGCCGCAGTACTTTTACCCAGGAATTTTCTGCGTGACAGGCGTTTGCCACGTTGCTCTGGACTCATTGCCTGTTTTTCGCTTGGAGTTGCCCATAGTGTCCGGCGGAATTTCCTTCCAAAATTTCTTACCCAACCAAATATCCCTTTCTGCTGCGGCACCTGTGCAGACTCCTCTCCTTGCTCGGCTTGTCCGGACCGAGTCGGTGACGTGTCGACATTGAGTGCGACTTCTTGACCTCCACCTTCGCTCCCTACCGGCGGAAGCGGCGGTGGAACCGCGTGAGGCTGTTCATTCGATTCGAGTGGATTGCTAGTTGTCATATTTTCCATAGTGGAATGGGAATAAGAACTCTTCTATTCTACTATTTATGTGTTTAAGTGTCAATTACGCGATTTGTCAAATATTGACAGAAAACTCAATAGATTGTACAATAGAGGTGATATGAATCTCAAGAGTCTCAATCCCCTCAATATCTTCCTGCCCCTTGATCCAGCAGCCGCCTCGAAGCGCGCGGAGAAGTTGCGGCAAAGCGGGCCGGGGTTTTCGGAGCAGGTGGTACAGATGATCGGCACGTTCGGCACCGCGTTCTCCAGACTGTTTTCATCGGTCGTTTCCGCGCCCATTGCCGTCGGCGAGGGTGTGGCCACCGGTATTCACAGAGGGATCGATACGATCGCGTATCCGTTTGGCCGTGTCGGGCACATCATGAACTCTACGCGCAGAAAGCTGCACGGTGTCCTGGGGCAGGAGTGGGGGCCGGGGTGGCAGGGAAGAGTGCAAGCTGCCGTCGCGGGGACATGATCACGAATCCCGTGAACCGCCTTATGGATCACTGGCATGCCATGATGCATAAGGTGGTGGCGTGGGCGTAGGATCTACACCTCGATCCCATATCTCTTCACCTCCTGCACGATGGTGGAGTACTTGTTCTCCATGTCCGCAGGATGGAAATGCACGATATCCATGGGGATGTCGAAATCTTCGCGGGCGCCCGCGATCACGCCGTACTCCTCCATTCGGTTTGCGCCGAACGGTCGGCAGACGAAGGCCAGATCCAGATCGCTCCAGCGGTGAATGCGCCCGGTGGCGGCCGAACCGAATAAGAACACACGCTCCACGGGGACGCCCCCGGCGATGAGGCGCTCTTTCATGCCCTTGGCGATGCGCAGGGCCGCTGATTTTTCGAGTTTTTTCCTGTTCATGGAAGCAGGGTGAAGAGTAAGCGCTGAGTGCGTTCCAGATAATCTCGTGCGCGGCTTTCTGTCGCTGAATGAGTTGCGAAAACAGGATCCGCGTAGCGTGCTTCTACCGCAAACTGATTGAGCTCCATGCACAGAGCGAGTGTCTCCTTCGTGAGCTTCATATCCATCTCGTGGATGAGTTCCAGAAGATCGTGGACATGGGGCGGCTCGTTCTCCCACTTGGCAATCCACAAGGACTTCAGCGCCTTTTCCGCAGCGAGATGACAGTGAAAAAGGACGGCTTCGTACTCGCCTCCCTCACAGAGCAGTTCCGCGGCATGGAGTTCTTTTCGAGCCCCGACTTTCCAGTGCTGAACGGAATCATCCCGCGTCATAAGGGCAGTATACATTATTTCTGCCCCGCGCAGAGCGAAGCGGCTTCCTTGTCCTGCGTGATGAAGATGGGGAAGGTGTGCGTCATGGACGGAGAGGAGAGATTCTCATTGTAGCAGAAGGCAGAGAAAGAGTGGAGTCCTTTGGTGTCGGTGCTATGATTTTCCCGTATGGCTCCCAGTGATCTTCATGACCGCATTGCCGAGGCCGTTTCGCGCTTTCCCGAGGGCAAGAACGTGCGGCGTGTCCGATTGTTCGGCTCCCGTCTCACAGGCGATTACCGGCCGGAGAGCGATTATGATTTCATCGTTGATCTGCAGCCGACCCTGAGCCTCTTTGGCCTCGTCGCGCTTAAGCGGGTTTTGAAGGAGGCCCTGGGGGCCGAGGTGGATGTGATGACCGCAGGAGGCGTACATCCCGTCATTCGCAAACGCGTTCTACATGATGCCGTGACCGTGTATGAAGGATGATCACGCAGCGATCAATCTATTCAGAGCATCTCGCATAGTTCTTCCACAGTAAGTTCCAGATCATTCAGAATGCTTCTGAGCAGGCCTTTGCCCAGATCTTCATTTCCGTGGAGGGGGATGACGGTGCCATGTACCCCATCAGGAGATTCCACAAAAACGTGGCTCCCTTTTCTCCGTAGCATACGAAAGCCGTTCTTCACGAGTATATTCAGGAGCGTCTTGCCTGTCAGAACGGGGAGGGGCGGAGACAAGGCTAGAGAGAGATCTTGATCTGCTGCACGCCGATGAATTTCTGCGAAGACATCGGCTGATGTTTGGCTTTCTGCACCTCGGCACAGAGTGAAGCGGCTTCCTTGATCCGCTTCAAGAGCGTGGGGAGTGTTTTGGCCTGGGTGTGGCATCCGGGCAATAGCGGAAGGCGGGCAAAGTACATGCCGTTCTGGTCCTGCGTGATAAAGATGGGGAAGGTGTGCGTCATGGATGAAGAGGAGAGATTCTCAGTGTAGCAGAAGGCAGAGAAAGAGTGGAGTCCTCTTTCGATCTTGTGTACTCTTTGCTGCAAAGCATGGCGACGCTGATTCTCCAAGACGGCTCAACATTCGAAGGCGAGTCGTTTGGTGCACCCGTGGATACCGACGGCGAGGTGGTCTTCAACACGGGTATGGCCGGTTACGTCGAGAGCCTCACGGATCCCAGCTACGAAGGGCAGATCCTCGTGTTCACCTATCCTTTAATTGGAAACTACGGCGTGCCGACGGAAGAGAAGAATGAGTACGGTTTCGCCGCACATCTGGAAAGTGAGCGCATTCATGTGCGTGGCGTCATCATGGCGCAGGGCAGTGAGCACTTCAGTCATCAGGCTGCGGCCAGTTCTCTCCCCCGATGGCTGGAGCACCACAAGATCCCCGCCATCACGGGGGTGGATACGAGGGCGCTCACCAAGAAGTTACGCGAGCATGGCGTGATGCTGGGGCGGATTGTCCAGGGTGAAGAATTAGGAATAAAGAATAAAGAATTAAGCACGACGATTGAGGATCCCAATCTGAAGAATCTCGTCGCAGAAGTCAGCTGCAAAGAACCTGTGACCTACGAGCCAAAAGAGAATGCCATCGGCAAATCCGTCATCGTCTTCGACTGCGGCATCAAGAACAACATTCTTCGCAGTTTCCTCAAGAGGGGAATCACCGTGCACCGCGTGCCGTGGGATTATGACCTCGCGTCTTCCCCGCTCAAGTACGACGGTGTCTTCATCAGTAACGGTCCCGGTGATCCCAAGAAGTGCGATGCGACGATCCGGCAGATCCAGTGGAGCATCAAAAAAGATCTCCCCACCTTCGGCATCTGTCTCGGCAATCAGCTGCTTGCGCTCGCCATCGGCGGCGATACCTTCAAGCTCAAGTACGGCCACCGCGGCGTGAACCAGCCATGTGTGGAGCAAGCTCAAAGCAATTGGCAATTGGCAATTGGCTCAGAGGCATCTCAGCTAACGCAGCCACAAGCCACAAGCCACAAGCCACAAGCGAACGCGAAGCGTTGTATCATCACGTCGCAGAATCACGGCTTCGCGGTCAAGCCGGATCAGTTGCCGAAGGGCTGGCACATCTGGTTTACCAACGCGAATGACGGGACGGTGGAGGGCATCCGGCACGAGTCGGGCAGGTTCTTCTCCGTGCAATTCCATCCGGAGGCCACGCCGGGTCCAGAGGATGCGAATTATCTGTTTGATGAGTTTGTTTCGAAGTTATAGAAGTTGTAGAGGTGAGGGAGGCCTGAGAGGTAGACTGTTTACGTGGCGGAACGACCGTATCAACGATTGGTGGCATGGAAGGAAGCTCATATGTTATGTCTTTGGGTGTACCAGCTGACGGAACGATTTCCGACTGATGAGCGTTTCAGGCTTGTCGATCAAATGTGTCGTTCATCCGCGAGTGTGCCGACCAACATTGCTGAAGGCAGTGCAAAAGACTCCAAAAAAGAACAGGCGAGATACTATGAAACAGCTCTCTGTTCCCTTGAGGAATTGCATTACCAATTTGTTTTGTCATTCGATCTTCATTACATCAGCGAAAAGTTGAAGCTGGAGGCGGATGATCGCACTGCTCGGGTCGGGTATCTGATCTCTCGTCTGCGTGCTTCCTGTTTCCGTTAGCTTCTTTCACTTTTCTAACCTCTTCAACATCTCTAACCTTTCCTCTCAGGCTTCCCTAACCACTTTCGTTTTTCCTCTCAGGCTTTCCTAACCTCTTTCACTTCTCCAACCTCTGCATGAACTTCGTCGTCCTCTCCTCCTCCCGCGGCACCACCTTCCAGGCCGTCATCGACGCGCAGAAGCGCGGCGAGCTTACGGCGCAATGTCTCGGACTCGTGACGGATAGCTTCGACCGGCCGTGCATCGACAAGGCGAAGGCTGCGGGCATTCCTTTCTTCATCGTGGAGAAATTGGCTGGCGATGATCGCGAGACGTATGATCGTCGGTTGCATCAAGTGTTGCAGCAGATTGTCCGACAATCCCCAATAACCAATCCCCAATCCCCAATCCCTATCCTCGCGGCGCTGGGCTGGATGTCTATCTTCAGTTCGTGGTTCATCCAGACATGGAAGAACCGGATCATCAACGTGCACCCCGCGCTCCTCCCCAAACACGGCGGCAAGGGGATGTACGGCCACCACGTGCACGAGGCGGTGCTGGCGGCGGGGGATCGTGAGAGTGGTGTCACCATTCACCTGATGGATGAAGGCGTCGACACCGGCAAAATTCTCCTGCAGAAGACCTGTCCCGTTCTTCCCGATGACACGCCGGAATCGCTTCAGGAGCGCGTGCAGGAGTTGGAGAAAGAGTGGTATCCGAGGGTGCTGCAAATGGTGGAGACGGGGGAGATTCTGCTACCTTCTCATCTGTCACCCTGAGCTCTGTCGAAGGGTGATGTTCCTGTCATGGTTCGACAGGGCTCACCATGACATGCTTCTTTGCTTTCCTCACGCGTCATGCCCACTCCCACCTACTCCGCCCGCTGCACCGGTCACCGCAAAATCGCACAGGATGTTTTTGAATTCACGCTCGCGAAACCCGAAGGCTTCTCGTTTCAGGCCGGACAGTTTGTGATGTTTCAGGTGCCGCTTGTCGACAAGCCATCCGACGTGCAAGGCCGTGCTTTTTCCGTCGCATCTGCCCCAAGTGAGCCGGAGCTGCTGTTCGTCGCCAAGATCAAGCAGGGCGGACGCGCGGGGCGATGGATTTCCGAAATGCTCAAGGAGGGCGATGAAGTGAAACTGCAGGGGCCGCTGGGCAAGTTCACGCTTGCCCCGTACCCGAACGCAGTGAGTGGTGCAGGGCTCGCGCCGGAGGGAGAAAAGAAGCTCCTCTTTCTCGCGACCTGCTCCGGCATCGCTCCGCTGCGTTCGCAGCTGGTTGAGGCGCTGCATCAGGGTGACACGAGGGCGATGGATCTGCTGTTCTGCGTGCGGAACGAGGAGGACTTGTTCTGGACGAAAGAGCTTGCGGCGATCGCGCAGGAACATCCAAATGTCCACGTGCACGTTTCGCTCAGTCAGCCTTCCGCAGAGTGGAAAGGGCTCACCGGCCATGTGCAGGACGTCGCTTCTACGGTCATCTCCGATCTGCCGGAGCGCAGTATCTACGTGTGCGGCGGTCCCGAGATGGTCAAGGCCGTCCGGATCAAAGCCGAGCAGGAATGGAAGATTCCCAAAGAGCGGATTCACTCGGAGGATTACGTGTGAGAGTATTGCAGGAATCCACCCCCTCTCCCTGACCCTCCCCCGTCGGGGGAGGAGTGCTCTTCATTCTTTTCGTGCCATTGTCTTCAGAAGCAGACCTTCAACAGTATAGGCCTCCCTCTCCCTTTGGGAGAGGGCTAGGGAGAGGGGCTCTACAGCGTTCCCTGAAACAGATCTTCTTCCGGCTCGATGCCCGGTACCCAGCCTTCGAAGTCGCTCAAAATTAGTCCGTGCTCGCGGATGATCGCCGCGGGGATGGATTGATCGGCATTGCCCATCACCGCATTGGCGGCCGTAGCCAGCTGATCTGCAACCGCTTCCACCGTCATCGTGAGCGGACGACCGAAGATGTCCTTTCTGCCGATCTGGGACGAGAGGGGATCGAGGCCGCACGCGACGAGAGCGAAGGCGGTCACGCCCCACCGCCGCGGCCGGCAGCAGCTGTCGCTCACGACCACTGCCAGGCGCTTGCCGATTTTTTTCTGCAAGTGATCCCGCAGTGTCCGTGCGGATGCGACGGGATCGAGTGGCCAGCCGATTGCGAAGCCATCGGGTACGTTGGACTGGTCTAAGCCTGCGTTCGGAACGAGCAGGGCGCCTTTCATGTTGTCCGGCTTGAGTTCCGTGAGCATGGCGATCGAGCTTCCGCCTGCCACGCGTCCGTGCAGGCGCTCGGTTTCGTCCAGTACGGCTTGGCGGAATGCGGCAGAGCGGCCACTGCGCTTGGCCCATTCTTTCGCTTCGGGTGTTACTGTGATTTTAGTGAGATCGATCCGTGTGCCCTCGACAGTGGTGATGGCCTTAGAGGAGATCACAAGGATGTCATTCTCTTCGAATGGAGTATTCTTCGAGAGAATCTCGATGAGATTATTATTTTCTTTAAGAGTCGGGGTGTGAATGGGAAGAATCTTCATGCGATCATTCTGAAGGATCCACTAGATCTTTGGGATGTTTTCCACCTTTTTTCGGCGAAAAGGGTGGAGCCCAGCCTCCGCTAAAGCTACGGCCGGCAGGCAAAACGCCGGCGCGCCAACTCCCCTCCACCCGGCCATGTGCCTCCTCGTTGGCTCCTCCAAGGCTTCGGAGCCGACTCGTCGGCACACTAAAGCATGACATGGCCTTCCCCTTCACCCCCAGTGGCGCGCCCCTCCCAATCAAATGGGATGTAAACATATATAGCCATTCACCATAGTAACGTCGATCCGTCCTGAATCAGGATGATATCCCGCTCGACGAGGTTCTGTTTGAGATCGACGCGGGTGAGCTTGACTTCCGCAGGGATGCCGGAGGGGTTATGGAGCAGGATCGTTTCGGGCGGAGTCACATCGAACGAAACGACGGCGCCAGTTGGCACGCTCCATCGGGTGAAGCCGAGGGCCGGCGGGTCCGCCGTGACGGCCGCGAGCGGCACGCCGCCCACTTCACGCTTGGCCCACGAAGAGGGGAGGCTGACGTATACCGTTTCGAGCGCATCGTGGCGGATGTCGGCAACTCCCTTCGATCCGTTCGTGGTGAACGAGAGGGAGAGTGTGACGGGCTTCGTATGTTCCAGACCGATTTCGACGCGGTCACCCGAAAGAAGATCCGCCTTCAGTGATGATGCGCCGTCCCTCAGCGCTCCTTGCGAGAGCATGACGACGGCGACGATGGCGGCCACCGCCGCAGCGGCGTGCAGCGTGAATCCCTGCCGTCCCGTTTCCTGAAGAGGGACTGCTGTGGGGGTGGGTACCGGGGCAATCGGCCGGGCAACAACTCGCTTTTTCTTCTGCGGAGCACGGTGCACGCGCACGGAAGATTCCTGCTTCATATCAGGTTCCATCTTGCGCGAAATCCGTGGGCTTGTCCTGAGCGGAGACGAAGGAGGGCGGGGCACGGAACGGAAGTGTAGCAGTGTTGTGGAAGGTTGTAGAGGTTGGAGAAGTGAGGAATGCCCAAGAGGTACGACAAATCATTTCAATAGTAGCATCGCCATTAGACCTCTTTCACTTTTCAGGCTTCTCTAACCTCTCGTGCCTCTCGTACTTGCGGCTATGTAAAGCCTCCTTCTCAGCACTGGTTTTTTTTGAATCAGGATCCCTTCCGTGCTATACTTGCAGTGATGGAATTGGATCCCCACACGCTCCAGCAAATTCTTCTCCGGATCCGTAATCAGATGCGCTGCCCGCAGTGCGGCAAGCAGGTGCTGGTGGATTTCGCTGCGGTGCGCGTGGTGAGCGAGAATGCCATGCTGCTGCAACTCAAGTGCGATACGTGCAATGCCTACATCGTCCTGCATGCGTCGCTGCAGGGTATCGAGAAACTGGGGGCGAAGAGCATCGAAACGGATGCGCGCCAGAACGTTTCTTCCTCGCTCAAGTTGAGCGATCACGAGGTCAAGATGCTCCACGAGGCGCTGGATCAGTCCGACGGTTCGTTCGAGCAGCTCTTCAAAAAGTTCGGCGTGGGGCAGCAGAGCGGCAGCACCGGTACCGATATCGCGTGATCTCTTTCCTTTCTTCGTGTGAGTAACCTCCATCCCCCAGCCCCTTCCTCCACGAGCGGAAGGGGAGTACCTCTGAAGCAATTTGACGAATGCAAACATAGACATGCCCCCTCTCTTGTGGAGAGGGGGTTAGGGGGAGAGGTTGAGAAGCTGCGAGGCAAGTGTTCGATGTATTGGGCATTTTGCTTTGTGAGTGTATTTCTCCTCCTTTCGGGCTGCGCGCCGGTTGAACGTCAGCAATCAAGGGTGCGGGCCTGGTGGGCAACGATTTCCGGCACCGCGAGTGGAACGATCACAAAGACGCGCGAAACCGTTTCGGGCACTGTCGAGGCCGGTAAGCAGGCGGTAGAGGGCGTGCAGGAGACGGTCGAAGATCTGCAGGAAAGGGCTGCGAAGATTGAGGAGGGCGCCAAAAAAATTCAGGAGGGGAAGAAGCTGATTGAAGAGGGAGTAGGGAACTAGGGGAATAGGGAACTCGGGAACTAGGGATAGGATTAGGGTTAGGGGAGCCAGAAATGGCTTATTTTTGGGCTAAAACAACGCATTGAGGGAGGAATGCCTTTCTGTTATAATAGTAGGAAAGAACACCCATATCCCTTGGATATTCAAGCATTCCTCAAAGGCTTCTCGGCCTTCACGGCGATCCCTCTGGGGCAGTCCGAGCGTGCGCTTCTGATTGCCGAGGGGCTCTCGGACGAAGACCGTGGGACGTTTTTTACAAAGCTTCAGGATCTCAATGACAAGTTGGAGGTGACCGAGAAGGGTCGACATGATGCGCTGGCCGGGGCCGATCAGGTGATCGTCTCTGCGGAGAAACAAGAGAAAAACATTGAACGCAAAGCCAAAGAGACCACGGAACAGGAGCAGTCGATGAGGAGCGCTGAACAGAAACTTTCCGATCAATCCTGACAATTTCATGTTCAATTCTTTTTCCAGCAATTGGCATTCCGAAGAGTCCCGCCTGACCAGGTTCGCCGTTGGTGGGACTGGTGCGGGTGGTGCGCGAGGACCGGAATCCTTCGGTGGTGACCGCTGGCCAGGTGGTTCACAGGAAGAACGTGATGTTTCCGCGAGTGATGCCCGGTATCAGCGCAAGAATGCATATGGCAGATGGGAGGTCGATCAAGAGGCCAAAAATGCAGATATCCGGGATGCCACAATGCGCCGCAACGGTCAGGAATACATTGCGAAGCTCCAGGGCGCAGGTGCCCGCAAGACAGAGATACTGCAGCGCCTGAAAGAGCGCCATGATGCAACGCAGGGGTGGGTGCGCAAGGAGTACGAGAATCTGGCGAGGGGTTTGAATGCCGCATACGCGGAAAAAATTAAGATGATCAGAGAGAACGAGTGGAACCGCTACACGCTGGTACTTGAGCTCGAAGGTGTGCTCAAGCAGTACGAAACCAAAGTGACGGATCACGAGGAGTACCTGAAGACCGCAGGGAGCATGTACTACCGGAAAACGCAATCGGCGTGGAAGCAGTACGAGATGAGCCGGAAGCCGGTGTTCGGAGAGGATTCGAGAGATTTACGCGATCGTGTGGCGGAGGCGAAGCAACAACTGAGACAGGCAGAGGCAGATGAGGTGAGGTCTGGCGTGAGACAAGTCGAGACACAGGTGGCCACGAAGAAAAGAGAGACGGCACAAAAGCGCGCGGAGGCCACCGCTGCCGAAACGGATGCGAAGGCCGCCGAAAAGTCGGTGAAGGATGCGAAGGATTTGCAGGAAAAAGTAGCCGAAAACGATGCGACGCTCAAAGGACTCAAAGATGAGTTCAAGGAGTTAGACGCAACCAAAATTCCTGCTGCGGAGACGGCATACAACAATGCCGTGCGGGATGCCAAGTTTGGTGGTATTTCCGATCCCGAAAAAGCAAACCTCATCAAAAATCTTGAAGATAAGACGACAGCCGAGATGGAGAATGTCCGGACTAGGGTTGCTCCCTATAACATACCCGGGTACAACAATCCGGCAAAACAGAAGGCGAAGATCGATGAACTCAAGAAAACCTTCGACGATCAGAAGACTCTCATTGAAGCCGTTCAGACCAAGAAGAAGGAATGGGAGGATCTCAAGAAGACGAAAGCCGACTTCGAGGATCCGGCGAATGGGAAGATTCAGATGTTAGAGACACAGGTTGGTTTCGATAAGAACACTATTCTGCGGATTCCCATCTTGGAAAAAATGGCACAGACCGCGCGCGGCAACGTGAAGCCATTGGAGGAAGAAGCGAAAAATCTGGAAGGTGAATTGAAGAAAATGGAGAAGAAGCTCTCTGAGCTCCAGAAACCGAAGAAGACGGCGCAGAAGGCATTGGATGATGCCAAAGCACGCTTGGCAGAAGCTCAAAAAAGTTTCAAGCTCCCCGCCGTCATCGAAAATCAGCGCAGGGAATTCGTCGCGCAGGCCGATGCCACGCTCAGGACGATCAACATGGAGGGATTCCACCTCCAGAACCAGTTCGAGGGGCGCACGGCTAGGATGAACGCACGCATCGTGTTTCTGCGGCGACAGAGGACGGAGATTCTCGAGGATCTGGTCCGTGAGCGCGGACTCAATGCGGACCGCGATACGGTGCGCGCGCTGCTCGACAATATCCACTTCGAGAAGCAGTACCTCTTAAGGTACGGGCACGATGACGCGCGCCTGACCCACCTCAATGACCTCGAGACCGAGTGGGCAGGCAAGATGTGGAAAATTGTGAAAAAGGAGACGGATGACATCCTCAGTCCTGCGAGGCCGGGTGCGCCCGAGGAGCAGGAGCGGATCATCAAGCAGGAACTCAAGTTCCTCGCGGAGTACCCGCAGGATCCGGCAGGAGCGACACGCATTGCCGAGCTTACGATGCAGGAAGTCGGTAAACCCGCAGGCAAGCTTCAGGAAGTCTGGGATCGGATGCACGCTCCACTTGCAGTGGAGACTGATGATGCGCTTGTGTTCGTGCAGAAAGAAAAAACAGTTCCGCTCATTCAGGACGCGATCCAAAAGATACAGACCGAAGGGAGTTTTCTCTGGCAGCGCGGCTATAAACCAGATCGCGTGCAGATACTCAAGAATGCCTTGAGCGCGATGCAGGGGCTCTTGGCGGAGGCGGGCGTTCGGGAAGCTCGGCAGGAGACGGACAAGAGTGTTGGTAAAGGGACGCATCTCGATCGCATGTCATACGTGGAGAAAATGCAGGCGGAGCGCGCGGTGCTCGCCGAAACGAAACTGGATTCGAAGCGGATGGGTCAGTTGGAAAAGGATATCACTACCGAGGAAGTGACCATCCAGAATCAGTTGCTTAAGCAAGGTACAGATGTACTTGCGAGCGGTGACGCGGGGAAGATCAGGACGGTGATCGACGCCACCGTGCAGGCCAAGCGCTTCTTTGCGGCCGATCGCACGCCGGAGTCTAAAAATCGTGCGATGACCATGGTCTCTCAGCTGCAGGCGCTGAGGGAATCCCTCGCCGATGTGACAAACAAGGCCTGCGGGCGTATGCAGACCGATGTATCCAAACTGACAGTGCAGGAGGCCGTCCGCCTCACCAGGGAGGAATTTCAACTGCTCCGGAAGTATTCCGAACTGGAGGAGGGAGACTACGGGAGCAACCGCAGGCGGGAACTCCGTCGCATGTTCAATGAAGTGCTCATCAGTCTCGATAACGCAATCGGGATCAAGGACGCAAAAACACTCGGTGCCATGGATACTCCAGAGGCTGAGCGCCTGCTGGCCCTCATTGAGACGGATCTCGAGGTGAGGAGCGCGATGGTGCCCGCATGGAGGAATAATAGTTGGTGGGAGGGGGAACTCATGAGGATGCAGACCGCACTCGAGAAGAAGAAGAGCTAACTGCCCATAAAGCATTTCTTTTGCTTGCTTTGGCAGTTTGAGAAGGTAAAACCTCTTCCAGGCGGGACACCATCTCCATACCTTGTATCATTCTGCGAAATGCGATATACTTACTTACGTACTTTCCTACTTTCCGTATGACCACCAAAATCGTGAAGAGCACCACGCGCGGCCAGATAACGCTCCCCGGGCAGTGGAGAGCTCATTTTCCAACAGACCATTATCTCGTGGAGATGCACGGAGACAGATTGGTTATTATTCCCTTCCATCTCGATTCCGCCACGGATGAAGAAATTCTTTTCGACGCGGATCGCGACAACGGCGGGAAGAGCGTGAGTCCGGAGCAGATCATTAAGTCCCTCAAGAAGATTCGGCATGGATAAGATCGAAAAACTCCTTTGGGTTCTTTCTTCAATTGAGCGGGAAGCCATGCTCCTTCTCATGGAACAACTTCAAAAGAATTACCGGAAAGTTCCCGGTCTCAGGGCTCTGCATGGCATGAAAGGGTGGTTTCGTGTGCGCATGGGATCCTATCGCATCATTTTCACCGTGGATCCGGAATCGAATGAGGTGGAAATCAGGCGTGTGACGAGGAGGAATGAGGAAACATATAAATAAAGATTGGGATAACATTCTCTCTGAAAGAAGTCTGCACTTCGCTTGCCTTCCAATTTTGGACGGGTAGTATTTGCCCGAAATCGCCGGAGTCCTCCCTCTCTTTCAGACGAAGAGCCAGGAAGGGCTGCGGTCTTTTGTAACTTGGTTTCTTGGAACTGTTGATGTTTCTTCCCACCCATCTTTCGGCCACCTTGAATTGTTGCATTGTTAAATTGTTACATTGTTTATCCGTTTGTGATGCAACAGGTTCGTCCATCGCTTGCGAACAATTTATCAATTTAACCATTTAACCATTCGTCCTTTGTCCTCTGTCCCAAGTCCTCATCCCTATTCCCTCCAATCGTATGCCCGCGCCGAAAATATCAGCCGCAACCGATTCCTTCGATGCCGTCGCGCTCAGTGTCGCCAGCCCCGAAGACATTCTCGCGTGGAGTAGGGGCGAAGTCACCAAGCCTGAGACGGTCAACTACCGCACGCAGCGCGCCGAACCGGATGGCCTCTTCTGCGAGCGCATCTTCGGACCCACCAAGAACTTTCAGTGTTTCTGCGGCAAGTACAAAGGCGTGCGCTACTCCGGCGTGGTCTGCGAGAAGTGCGGCGTCGAAGTCACGCGCTCGATCGTCCGTCGCGAGCGGATGGGGCACATCAACCTGGCCGTGCCCGTCACGCACATCTGGTTCCTCCGCTCATCCCCGTCGCGTATCGGCTTGCTGTTGGATCTTCCCATCAAGACTCTGGAGCAGATCGTGTACTTTGCGGCATACATCGTGATTTCGGTGGAAGAGGAACAGAAGAAGGAAACCGAGAAGGAGCTCGATGCTTCCATGGAACAGCGGAAGAAGCAGGTGAAGAACGAGTACGATCAGGCGAAGAAAGGACTGAATGAATCCAAGGCAACGCGTGCCCAGCTGGATGCGCTCGACAAGGAGTACGCCGACAAGCTTGAGACGCTGAAGGCCAATCACCGCGAGGCGCTGGATGATCTCAAGAACCTGCATGTGGGTGCCGTGCTCTCGGAGCTCAAGTTCCGCGAGGTCAACATGAAGTTCGGTCACGTGTTCCGCGCCGGCACCGGAGCGGAGTCGCTGAAGGAAATCGTGGGAAACATCAATCTGGATACGCTCCACGAAGAACTTGCGAAGGAGCGCACGCAAGCGAGCGGACAGAGGCTCAAGAAACTCATGAAGCGCATGAAGCTCGTCGTGAGTTTGAAGAAGGCCAACATCAAGCCGGAGTGGATGATTCTCATGCGGCTGCAGGTGATTCCGCCCGATCTGCGCCCGATGGTGCAGCTCGACGGGGGACGCTTTGCCGCGTCGGACTTGAACGACCTCTACCGCCGCGTCATCAACCGCAACAATCGCCTGAAGAAGCTCATGAGCATCGGCGCGCCGGAAGTGATCTGCAGAAACGAGAAACGCATGTTGCAAGAGGCCGTGGATACGCTGCTCAATAACTCCGCCCGCGCGGGCAAGACGCTCTTCACTGCCGGTGATCGCCGCAAATTGCGTTCGCTCTCCGACATGCTCAAGGGCAAACAGGGACGTTTCCGTCAGAACCTGCTCGGCAAGCGCGTGGACTACTCGGGTCGCTCCGTGATCGTCGTGGGTCCCGAACTCAAACTCCACCAGTGCGGACTGCCCAAAGAGATGGCGATGAAGCTCTTCAAACCGTTCGTGATCGGGCACCTGATCCGCGACGAGCTGGCCCACAACGTGAAGGGTGCGGAGCGACTGGTGCAGGATGGCGGCAAGGAGGTGTGGGATATCCTCGAAGAAGTCATTCAGGGCAAGTACGTGCTCCTGAACCGTGCGCCTACGCTCCACCGCCTCGGCATTCAGGCATTCCGGCCCAAGCTCGTGGAGGGGCTCGCGATCCGTCTGCATCCGCTCGTGTGCGCCGCGTTCAACGCGGACTTCGACGGTGACCAGATGGCCGTGCACGTGCCGCTCTCCGACAAGGCGCAGCACGAAGCTGCCACGCTCATGGCGGCCCACCAGAATCTGCTCAAGCCCTCCGCCGGCGAACCCATCATCAATCCAGCGCAAGACATGGTGCTTGGCTGCTACTACTTAACACAGGTGCACGCCGGCAAGAAAGGGGAGGGAATGATCTTTTCCTCTCCCGAAGAATCCTTCCTCGCGTACACGCAGGGAGTGGTGGATCTGCAGGCAAAGATTAAGGTGCGCACTGCACTTCTCGGCGAAGAACCGAAGATTGTCGAAACGTCGGTGGGCAGGTTGCGTTTCCAGGAGATCGTGCCGCCCGCACTTGGATTCATTAACAAGACGATGCGCAAGAAGGATCTCTCATCACTTCTGGCGCAGGCACTCGACAAAATCGGGCGCGAAGAGACGGTGCAATTGGCCGATCGCATCAAGGATATCGGCTTCGAGTACGCCACGCTCTCGGGCATCTCCATCGGCGCGCAGGATATGCGTATCCCTCCGGAACGCGATGAACTTCTGGTCGAGGCCAATAAGCGCGTACGCATGATCAACGAATACTACTGGAAGGGGCTCATGACCGATGATGAGCGGTACACCCATGCCATTACGGTCTGGTCGAAGACAAAGAACGAAATTTCAGCCAGGATGACCGAGGGATTCCTGGCGATTGAAGAGAACGACATCACCTACGTCATCGACTCCGGCGCACGTGGAAACTGGGGGCAGGTGGCGCAGCTTGCCGGCATGAAAGGTCTCGTGGCGAATCCTTCCGGCCGCACGATCGAGCTGCCGATCCAAAGCAACCTCAAAGACGGCTTCTCGGTGCTTGAGTACTTCATCGCCACGCACGGAGGCCGCAAGGGAAAATCCGACACCGCGCTCAAGACGGCCGAGGCCGGCTACCTCACGCGCCGCCTCGTGGATGCCGTGCAGGATATTCTCATCATCGACGAAGACTGCGGCACCATCGCATCCCACGTAATCTCACGCAAGGAATCCGATGAGGTGGGCGAAAAGTTCGAGAGCCGGCTCTTCGGCCGCACGGTCGCGGCGGACCTGATCGCGAACGGCGAGACGCTGGCGCGGCGCAACGACGAGGTCGATGCGGTGCTCCTGCAGAAGATCCAGCAGCACAAGGTGCAGGAGGTGGCGGTGCGTTCCATCATGACGTGCGCCACGTTGCGGGGCATCTGCCAGAAGTGTTACGGACGTGACTTGGGCGACAACGCCACGGTCAAGATCGGCACGCCGGTCGGCATCATTGCCGCGCAGTCCATCGGAGAGCCGGGCACGCAGCTGACCATGCGCACCTTCCACATGGGAGGAGTCGCGGAAGGCTCGGACATCACGCAAGGTCTCACTCGCGTGGAGGAGCTCTTTGAGGCGCGCAGTCCACGCACGCCGGCCGTGCTCGCGGATATCGCCGGACAGGTGAAGGTGAAACACCAGGGTGGCAAGACGCAGGTGCATGTGTTCGCTCAGGAGCTGGGCGAGGATAACTACCGCATTCCCGCCGGGCACGAGATCGTCGTGAAGAAAGGACAGGACGTGAAAGAGCGCACCGTACTCGCGCGGTCGGTGATGGATCGTTCCACGGTCAAAGCCACGGTGACGGGCAAGGTGACCGGTGTGGAGAATGGCATCGTCAAGGTGCGGCATGGCGAGATTCAGGAGCGTACCTACGAATTCGGCGGGCGCGAATCGCTGTGCGTACGGACGGGCGACATGATCAAGGTGGGTGACCCGCTGAATATCGGGCACTTCAACCTGCATGAGCTCCTCGAGAAGAAAGGTCCCTACGCCGTGCAGAAGTACATCGTCCAGGAGGTGCAGAAGATCTATGCCTCACAGGGGCAGACCATCAATGACAAGCACCTTGAGATCATCGTGAAGAAAATGTTCTCTAAGGTCCGCATCATCGATGCGGGCGAGTCCGATCTGTTGCCGGGCGACACGGTGGATATCAGCGTCGTTGAAGCCGAGAATCGTCGCATCGACAAAGAGCACAAGAGTAAGGGCAAGCACGTGACCTTCGAGTGTCTGCTCCTCGGCATCACGCGCGCGGCTCTGGCCACCGATTCCTGGCTGGCCGGCGCTTCCTTCCAGGAGACGATCCGCGTGCTCGTGGAGGCTGCCACCACCCGTCGCGTTGATAACCTGCAGGATCTGAAGGCAAACGTGATCATCGGACGCCTCATTCCCACGGGCGAGGTCTACCGCCAGCGCTACCTTTCGGAGAAAGCCGAGAAGGCCGAAAAAGCGGAAAAAGCGGAAAAGGCGGAGAAAGCTGCTGAGCACGCGGCGCATGAACATGCTCCCGAAACGCCGCAAGCGGCTTGATTTTCCTTGCCATCCCTTTTGCTTCGAAGTACCCTCGATCGGCTTTCTTCCCTCGTTTAACCCCGCATGCCTACGATCAATCAACTCATCCGGCACCCACGCAGACAGCGGCGACGCAAGTCCAAATCTCCTGCGCTCCAGTACACCTGGAACACGCTCAACATGCGTGCCGTTCCGCTGCCTAAGGGCGCTCCGTTCAAGCGCGGTGTGTGCATCAAAGTCACGACGATGACCCCCAAGAAGCCGAATTCCGCTCTGCGCAAGATTGCCCGCGTGCGCCTGACCAACGGTCATGAAGTGAAGGCGTACATCATGGGGGAGGGCCACAACCTGCAGGAACACTCCATGGTGCTGGTGCGCGGCGGACGTGTGAAAGACCTTCCGGGCGTGCGCTACCACATTGTGCGCGGCATCCTCGACACCGAGGGCGTGCAGAACCGCAGACAGGGCCGCAGTCGCTACGGCGCCAAACGACCGAAAAAGTCATGAATTATGAATAAAGAATTATGAATTATGCATTCCATAGTATCGGCCCCTCTCCGTTCCAGTCCTCCTTTATTCTTGATTCTTAATTCCTCATTCTTAATTCTTGATTCTATCGCCATGCCCAAGCCCATCAAATCCTACATCCCCGAAGGTTCCGATCCTCTGATCGAGAAGTTCATCTGCTGCCTCATGAAGCGCGGCAAGAAGTCCACGGCACGCCGTGTTTTCTGGGATGCCATCGAGGTGGTGAAGACCCGCACGAAGGATGCCCCGCTTGAGGTCTTCAATAAGGCATTGCTCAACGTTACGCCGCTCGTGGAGGTGCGTCCCAAGCGCGTGGCCGGCGCCGTGTACCAGGTGCCGGTGGAGGTGAGCCCGCACCGGCAGCAGACGCTCTCGATCCGCTGGCTGCTCATCGCGGCACGCAGCCGCAAGGGCATGCCCATGGCGCAGCGCCTCGGCCTGGAACTCTTAGATGCCTCCTCGGGGCAGGGCGCAGCGGTCAAGAAGAAGGAAGACGTATTAAAAATGGCCCAAGCGAATAAAGCTTTCGCTCATCTTGCTAAGTAGTGATGGCGCCCGCCCGAACGTACCGACGTTCGGTACGGGCAGGCAGGCGAACAAGGCCTTCGCGCATTTGGCAAAGTAACGGGGACTCGCTTGAGCGTCCTATTCTTCGGCGGGCTCTTCTGCCGTGCCGGTTTCAGGAAGTTCCGGCGTGAAGATTCCATTCAGGAGATTTTTAGTTTTGAGAGAGCCACGGAGCTGATCCGACGCGTTGCGGATCACGATCTTGCCACGGGGACTGTCGAGGCGCTTCCAGAATCCGATGAGGGCGCTGACGCTCTCTTCGCCATCCATGTCATTTATTCCCAATGCCGAACAGTCCACCACGTAACGGTTCTGCGTTGATCCACTGGCGAGCTCCGCCAGTTGTTTCTGGAGATGATTGACGGATCCCGTTCTGTCTGCGCCGCCCTCGACAGGATCTGTTTCTGGCGCAGCGGAATCGCAAGTGATCTCATTGGATGAGCTGCCCCTATTCCTTCCAGAGGCACGGTGTTCCGCAATGATTTTCTGAATTCTTGCCATTGTTTCACCATCTGCAGACGTTCCTCTCCAGGGAAGTGCTTTCCCTGTCGTGAGTTCTGGTTCGTTGAGCATAAGGTTAAATTACTATTTATATATAAATTGTCAATAATCAGCTCTGCGCCACTTTCCTTCCTGAATATTTGCGCCACCCTGCCAATTTCCCTATAGTTTTCGCACTTTGACGCGGATGCACTGCATCTGCGCTCATGATGCACGTTTCACCTGTACCCGTTTCCTCTCCATTCCATGGACATCAAGCATCTCCGCAATACCCTGCACCAGAACTCGCTCCGCTCATTCGGTGCGGGGCAGGTCGGAATCTCTATTTTCTTTTCTCATTCCTAAACGATGGATCTCCACAATTTAAGAAACATTGGCATTATCGCCCACATCGACGCCGGAAAGACGACAACGAGCGAGCGCATCCTGTTCTACACGGGCAAGAACTATAAGATCGGCGAAGTGCACGAGGGCGAGGCGACCATGGACTGGATGGAGCAGGAGCGCGAGCGCGGCATCACCATCACTTCCGCGGCCACGCAGTGCAGCTGGAAGGCGAAGGATGTTGGGGGAAAGGAGACGGTCTTCACGATCAACATCATCGACACTCCCGGGCACGTAGACTTCACGGCCGAGGTGGAACGCAGTCTTCGCGTTCTGGACGGAGGCGTCGTCGTCTTCGACGGCAGCCAGGGCGTCGAACCCCAGAGCGAGACCGTATGGCGCCAGGCAGACAAATACGGCGTTCCGCGGCTTGCGTTCATCAACAAGATGGACAAAACCGGCGGAGACTTTTTCATGTCCCTCGGGAGCATCCATGATCGTCTGAGCAAGAATGCCGTCGCCATCCAGATCCCCATCGGTGCCGAATCAGATTTCACAGGCGTCGTCGATATCATCGCGAAAAAGGCGTACAAGTTCGAGGGCGAGCATGGCGAAAAGATCGTCGAGATTCCCATTCCCGAAGATATGAACGATGAGGTGTCGGAATACCGCGCAGTCCTGATGGAAAAGGTTGCGGAGGCGGATGATGACCTCCTGGACGAGTACCTCAAGAATAATGCCCTCAGCGATGCCCAGATTATCAAGGGTCTTCGGGTGGGAACCGTGAAGAACAAGATTTACCCCGTGGTGTGCGGTTCCTCGCTCAAGAACATGGGTGTGCAGCTGATGCTCGATGCCGTGGTCGCGTACCTGCCCTCTCCGCTCGACGTCCCGTCTGCGAAGGGCTTCAATCCCGATACCGAGAAGGAAGAGGAGCGCAAGGCTTCCAATGATGATCCTGTCACGGTGCTCGCGTTCAAAATCGCCACGGATCCGTTCGTGGGGCGCCTCACGTTCGTACGCGTGTATTCGGGGGTGATGAAGGCGGGCACATACATGATCAACTCGCGCTCCGGCACCAAGGAACGCATCGGGCGCATCGTCCGCATGCACTCCAACCACCGTTCCGAGATTACGGAGGTCGAGGCGGGTGACATCGCGGCGGTGATCGGCCTCAAGGATACGCGCACCGGCGATACGCTCTGCGAAGAGGATCACCCCATCCGGCTCGAATCCATCAAGTTCGCGGAACCAGTCATTCACATGGCCGTGGAACCCAAGACCAAGGCCGATCAAGAGAGAATGGGCATGGCCCTGCAGAAGCTGGCTGAGGAGGATCCGACGTTCTCTGTGCGCACCGACGACGAGACCAGTCAGACCATCATCGGGGGCATGGGTGAGTTGCACCTCGATATCATCGTCGACCGCATGCGTCGCGAATTCAAAGTGGAGGCGAATGTCGGCACACCGCAGGTGGCCTACCGCGAGACGATCCAGAAGGAGGTGGAACACGAGGAGAAGTACATCAAGCAGACCGGCGGTCGCGGGCAGTACGGTCACGTGATCTTCACGATCACGCCGCAGGAGCCGGGCAAGGGCTATGAGTTTGTGAACGAGGTCGTGGGAGGCCGCATTCCCCGTGAGTTCATCTCGCCCTGCGACAAGGGTTTCCAGGAGGGCATGACGCGCGGTATCCAGGCCGGGTACCCGGTGGTGGACGTAAAGGTGGCGCTCACGGATGGTAGCTACCACGACGTGGACTCCTCCGAAATGGCGTTCAAGATCGCAGCTTCCATCGGCTTCCAGAATGCCGCCAGAAAGGCTGATCCGATCATCCTGGAGCCGATTATGAAGGTCGAGATTGTCACACCCGAAGAATTCCTGGGCGATGTGATGGGCGACATCAACTCCCGCCGCGGCGTGATTCAGGGCACGGGCGATCGCGGGACGGCCAAGACGATCCAGGTCAATGTGCCGCTCGCCGAAATGTTCGGCTACGCCACCGATTTGCGCTCTCTGACGCAGGGTCGCGCCAACTATTCCATGGAACCCAGCCACTACGCCAAGGTTCCGGGGAACGTCGCTGCCGAGGTCATCGCCAAGCGGGTGGGGGTGGTCAAACGATGAGGATTTTGTGCCAAAAGGCCAAATCGCAGGATATTGACAATATTTAGTATAGGTTTATAGTGTCCATTACACGACAGGGATGTGTTCGTTGTGTGCTCTTTCCAAGGATGGTTCTCTAATTTCCTGTTTTTGGAGATGCCAAATGTCGGGTCGTTGGATCTTTGTGACCGTCGCTTCCATTGCCGGTTTTACCGGCGGGAATGCGTGGGTGAGCTACAACAACTGCCTCTCCACTGCGCAATGGTGGACAGGCTTGGCGGTTGTCGGGCTCATCGTTGGGTGGGCTGCGGTCGACTTCCTCGTAAGTCGAAAGCGACTGTTCCGTTCACTGATGAACGGGATGTGCTGCGTCCTCGCGGGAATCGTGGGGTACGCACTCGCCACCCTCTAGCAGAGATCCTGATCGCCGGCAGGAAAGAATTTCCTCCTGCTGCTTCCCTAGACCGGGGAGCAGCAGGGATTTTTTTGTGAAAGTGGACAACGGTTGTGTCCTTCTCGCAAAATGTTGAGGGCATCTGAAGAGAAAATCATTGTATTAATACATTGACACACCTTCGCTCGGCGTGTAATCTCTTGATTGTTCGGTGAATGTCGTTGTTCATTGCCGTGGTGGCAGCCGAGCTACGGCTTGCAGGCACACCGTATCCCTCCATTTTTCTCTCAATGAGTAAACGCCGCTTCACCGAAGGCACCTGGCGATCTGATCCGCTTTTCCTGCGGCTCTGCAAGGCGTTCCTTGCTTGTCGGAACGAAAAGGAAGTCGGAGATTTCCTTCGCGACGTCGCCACGCTTGCCGAATTGAAGGCACTGAGTGAGCGCCTTGAAGTGGCCCGACTCCTCCTTGCAGGCGTCAGTTACCGCGAGGCGGCGAAGTGCGCTCCTTCGAGTACGGCTACTGTCACGCGCGTTGCGGGTTTCCTGAACGGCGGCGAAGGCGGCTATCAATCCGTTTTGAAGACCCATGGGCATCATCGCTCTTCCCCATGCGGGGAGAGGATGGTGTCGAAGCAGTAAGCGGTTTGTCCGATCGACTTCATCTCCTCCTCGCGCGAGCGGTGGAGGATTTTGGTGTGATCGATCTTTGGAACCATAGGAGTGAACGTATGAATGCTCAGCAGAGGGAAGAATGTCGTCAGGTGAAGCTGCACGCGGATGCCGGGGAGTTCCTAAAAGTGCTCCGGTACCTCACGCGGAATATCGAGAGTTGGTTGCTGCACCACGATACGACGGAGGCCGAGTGGGCGGTGAAAACTGCCATCCAGCACCATCCCCTTGGGGATCTTCGCTGGATCGAGGAACACGAGGATGAACTCCAGCCATGCGAACAGCTTATTTATCATGGAGCGTGCGCGCGGATTCTTGAGATCGCGGAAACCGAGTACACCGTCGTGGTGACGTTCGGCGAGCGGACCGTGTACATTGGGTACGAGACCGCATGCCGGCTCTACAACCGCGTTCTCGAAACGTGCGCTGACCGACGTCGTCTCGCGTGGTGGCATTACTACAACCATTGAAGAAGGAGCATGTCATGTGGAGAATTCGCGTGGTGATTCCGAGCTTCCTGCGACAGAGGATGGGGGGGGTCTGGATGGCCTTTGACGAGGAAGTGGAACTCAGAGAGGTGGAGAAGGGATGGTCCGTTCTCGAGCGCGTCTCGTGGGGCTGGACGGATATCGGGATCTTTCCCCTCGAGAAGCTGTCGGCATACGAGTTGAATCGTGCCATTCACGGGATAGCGACCATGATCGTTCTCAGCGTCTGTACGATCGAGGGGATTCCCTGCCTCGTTCTTCGCCGTTTGGATGATGGTTTGTGTCCGAAGAGTAAGGATTTCCTGGAGGCGCGAGGACGGCTCGTTGCGAGGCTGACGAAGGTGCTCCGAGAGCGAGGAAAGGACGACACCCCCGATTGGCTGAAGCTGCCGCGCTGGAGGCGCGTTCTGACGAGATGGGCGCATCGGCTTGGCTGGCGCTGGTTCCCCTTCGAGAATGTCTTTCCGGATTCGTTCTTCTCGTAGTTGACCATCACACCCGCCACGGCAGTCGAGACTGCCGTGGCCCGCCCCGCCTCATCCGTGAGGCGAGGCCCGCCCCGATTCCACCATTTGCTTCCCGAAAGAGGAGCGAATACAGGGATCGGGGCATTTTTTATTCGTGGAAGGACAACCTGCGGTTTTCCTCCCACGAACCCACTTTTCCCCCAAGGGTATCGCTCCAGACGGGCAGAGCCCGTCTTCGCGATAGTTCTTTCACTAAAAAAACGTGATGGGTCATATTTGTGAAATAATGAGCATGATGAATGAGGTCTTCATGCATCGGTGTCTGGAGCTCGCCGAACATGGCCGTGCCAAAGTCGGCACAAACCCGCTCGTGGGGGCAGTGCTCGTCCGTGAGGAAAAGATCATTGCAGAGGCTTTTCATGAGGGATTCGGCAAGGCGCACGCCGAACGACGGCTCCTCGAAAACTTTGATCAAAAAATTAGATCAGAAGATGTGCTTTATGTGAATCTGGAGCCCTGTTGCCATCAGGGAAAAACTCCTGCCTGCACGGATATCATCCGTGATAAGGGCATCAAACACGTGGTCTTCGGCATGGTGGATCCCGATCCTCATGTGTCAGGGAAGGGGATTGCCTGTCTGCTCAAGGCGGGGATCCGCGTCACCGGTCCCGTGGAACGTGCGCGGTGCGAGTGGCTCAATCGCGGCTTCGTTTCGCTCCGCACGCAGGGACGGCCCTGGGTGACGGTCCGCAGCGCCCGTACGAGTATTGGCGCCATTGCCAAGCCGGACGGCAGCCCCCTCAAGATCACATCCGGTGAGCAGGATCGCTGGACGCACCAGTGGCTGCGCGGCCGCCACGACGCCATCCTCGTCGGCGTGCAGACGGTCATTGCCGATGATCCCATGCTCACCACGCGCTTCGGTCTCGGCCTGCCTTCACCGTTCCGGGTGATCCTTGATCCGAGTTTCAGGATCCCGGTTCTATCCCATGTGATCAACGGCGCGCTTGCCTCTGGTACCATGATCATCACGGCGTCCGGCAGTGATCCGGCCAAGTGCGAGATGCTCCGGAAGAGGGGAGTCAGGATCGCGGAAATTTCGCTTACGGCCGGGCGGTTCGATCTTGCAGAGCTCTGGAAGACGCTCATGACACCTTTCGACGATTTCCACGGCACTGTCTCTGTCCTCATCGAAGGGGGGGCGAAGACATGGCAAAGCTTTCAGGAAGCTGGTTGCATCGATGAAGAAGTGGTTTTGGTGGGCGCAAAGAACGAGTAACCCTCTAGAGGAATTTTCCCAGGATTCTCTGGAGGAGACTGCGGAGCATATTGGTCGTAGCGAGCTTCGGGGGGAGCGAGCCATCCTGTCCAAACTTCCGTGCAATGCGTGCAAAGGCTCTTCCTGCCTCCCGCACACGTCTGAGGCTCTCCGGCCGTTCGTGGACAACGAGACCGAAGCGACCACGGCCGGGCGTGCATTTGGATTCGAAGTGCGTGCCGGCATGGGTGGCGCCGAAGTACTGCAGCGCGAGCGGGATGCCCGAGACGGCGGATTTGAGCGTGGTTTTCCATGCGGGTGCGGGTGCTCCTCCCGTGAGAAGAAGGAAGAAGGGGAGTCCTTTCAGATTTCCGTGATCTTGAGGACGATCGAGGGCGAAGCTCCCGCAGCGGTCAATCAGGTTTTTCAGGTGCGCCGGAACACCGAAGTTCCAGATGGGGCTGGCAATGACGAGTCCTGCTGCCCCCTGCAAGGCTTCATGCATCTTCCGAACATCAACCTCTTCCGCTGTGTGCGGTTCATAGTGCTTGAGCGAAAAGTGCTCGATGGCGAGATCCGCGATGCGCAGCTTCTGCGCCGTTACGTCTTCTTCATTCATGCCTGCAATGAATGCGTCAGCGAGTGTTTCGCTGTTGCTCGGTTGATTCGTTCCGGCGCTGAGAACAAGGACATACATAAAGTCATCATACGGCAGAGCGCATCGTGAAGGGGGCGCGAACTATTTCTCCTTTACTCCCTTTGCGAAATGATTTGCGCTCACCATGACAAGATCTTCCACCACCTGCAATTTTGTGGGATAGTAACGCCCTTTTCTTGCGATCAGTCTGGTCGAGAATCGTACGGGGCAGAAATTTGACCACGACCACGACTATCAATATCTTGTGTGATTGCACGGGGTGACACACAAGATGCTGTGTCATTCTTTCTTTTCGCCCTTCTCTCCATGCAACCAATTTCCCCGTCCTCCAAAGTATCTTCCATTTCCCGTCACAAGGCGGAATTGGGATCGTTTCACCGTGGCAGAGGGCTCTCGGTTCGGCGTCTTTTCACGACGCCAGGCTCTGATCCCCTGGAAGAGGTGACCTACGAGCGGCGCACCAGTCGCATCAAGAATCCCGACGGGTCGGTGGTCTTTGAAATGGATGGTGCAGAAGTGCCGGTGGCATGGAGTCAGATGGCGACAGACATCATGGTGAGCAAGTACTTCCGGCGTGCGGGGACGCCCCAGGTCGACGCGCAGGGGAACCTGCTCCATGACGGAGATGGCAAGGTGGTCACGGGTCCGGAGCGAAGCGTGAAGCAAGTGATCCGCCGCCTCGCGGGGTGCTGGCGGCACTGGGGTCAGCAGGAGGGGTACTTCGAGACGGCACAGGATGCGCAAGCCTTCGAGGACGAGCTTTCCTACATGCTCGTGCACCAAATGGCCGCGCCCAACAGCCCTCAATGGTTCAACACGGGGCTCCATTACGCCTACGGCATCACAGGGCCCGCACAGGGCCACTACTACGCTGATGCCAAAACAGGTGAAGTGAAGCAGAGTACCGACTCCTACACGCATCCTCAGCCCCATGCCTGTTTCATTCTTTCGGTCAACGACGACATGGTGAATCCGGGCGGCATCATGGATCTGTGGGTGCGCGAGGCGCGCCTCTTCAAGTACGGGTCCGGCACAGGCACGAACTTCTCAAAGCTGCGTGCATCGGGCGAACCGCTCTCGGGCGGCGGGATGAGCTCGGGGCTCATGAGTTTTCTCAAGATCGGCGACCGCGCTGCCGGTGCCATTAAATCGGGCGGTACCACGCGCAGGGCCGCCAAGATGGTCTGCCTCGACCTCGACCATCCCGATATCGTGGAATTCATCGAATGGAAGTCGAAGGAGGAGAAAAAAGTCGCGGCGCTCGCGGATGCCGGTTATTCCACCGACTTCAACGACGAGGCCTACCAGACTGTTTCGGGGCAAAACTCCAACAATTCCGTCCGCGTTCCGCATGCGTTCTTCGAGGCCGTCGAAAAGGATCAGGATTGGGAGCTCGTCTGGCGTACCGAGAAACACCGTGCCGAAAAGGATGGCCGCAAGCCCGTTGCCTGCAGAATCCTCCGGGCGCGGGAATTGTGGGAGAAGATCGGGTTTTCCGCATGGGTATGCGCCGATCCCGGCGTGCAGTACGACACAACGATCAATGACTGGCACACGTGCCCTGCCGCAGGACGCATCAATGCCAGTAATCCTTGCAGCGAGTACATGTTCGTGGATAACACGGCTTGCAACTTGGCTTCCCTCAACGTGCTCAAGTTCTACGACGAAGAACATGCTGATTTCAAAATTGAGGAGTTCAAACACGCGGTGCGGCTCTGGACGATCGTGCTCGAGATCTCGGTCCTGATGGCGCAGTTCCCCAGCCGCGACATCGCGGAGTTGAGTTACCTCTATCGCACACTGGGGCTCGGCCACGCCAATCTTGGAGCGCTCCTGATGCGGATGGGTCTTGCCTATGATTCTTCCGAGGCGCGCGCCTGGGCGGGGGTGCTGACGGCGATCATGACGGGCGAGTCGTACGCGACTTCCGCCGAGATGGCCGAGAAGCTCGGTGCATTCGCGAAGTTCCAAGAGAACCGTGACTCGATGCTGCGCGTCATCCGTAATCACCGGCGCGCCGCCTACGACGCTCCCGCACGGGAGTATGAGGGTCTGGCGGTTCTACCAGTGGGCATCGATCAGCGCCTGGCCCCGCCTGCCCTCCTCACGCAGGCCAAGGAGTGCTGGGATCGCGCACTGGCCCTGGGCGAGCAGCACGGCTACCGCAATGCCCAGGTTACGGTGATCGCGCCCACGGGCACCATCGGACTTCTCATGGATTGCGACACCACGGGCATCGAGCCGGATTTCGCCCTCGTCAAATTCAAGAAGCTCGCGGGTGGCGGCTCCATGAAGATCGTGAACCAGTCGATGGAACCGGCGCTGCATATGCTCGGCTATGGCGAGGATCAGGTGCATGACATTCTGCGGTACGTCTTGGGGACATTGAGTCTCAAAGATGCTCCCTTCATCAATCGCGATTCGCTCAAGCGCAAAGGTTTGGCCGACGAAGATATCGCCAAGATCGAGAAGAGCCTGCCGCAGGTCTTCGACTTCCGGGCGGTCTTCACCAAGTGGACGCTCGGTCAGGACGTGCTCACGCGTCTCGGATTCCCATCCGAGCGCATCGCCGATCCGTCGTTCGATCTCCTCACCGCCCTTGGGTTCACCGAGGAGCAGATCGAGGCGGCGAACCTCGTTATCTGCGGGCAGATGACCGTGGAGGGGGCCCCGCACCTCAAACCCGAGCACCTGTCGGTGTTTGACTGTGCCAGTCGCTGCGGCAAGCACGGCAGGCGCCTGATCTCGGTGGAGGGACATATCCGCATGATGGCGGCGGTCCAGCCGTTCATTACGGGGGCGATTTCGAAGACCATCAATCTGCCCAATGAGGCGACCGTCGAAGATATCAAGAGTGCCTATCTCCTTTCCTGGAAGCTTGGGCTCAAGGCCAATGCCCTCTATCGTGACGGCTGCAAATTGAGCCAGCCGCTCGCTGCCCGTGCGCGGAAGCAGGCCAAGAAAGAAGAGAAGCAGGAAGAGCCGGTTGTTCGCCGCGAAGTGGTCGAGAAGATCGTGGTCAAAGAGGTGCCGCGTCGCCGCAAGCTTCCGGATGAGCGTCCCTCCCTCACACACAAGTTTTCGGTAGCGGGGCACGAAGGGTACTTGCATGTCGGCTTGTACGAAGACGGCAAACCCGGCGAGATCTTCATCAAAATGGCCAAGGAGGGTTCCACGCTGTCGGGCGTGATGGATACGCTGGCATTGTCGCTCTCCATGAACCTGCAGTACGGCGTGCCCTTAGAAGTCCTCTGTGAGAAATTAGTCCGCACGCGCTTCGAGCCCATGGGCATGACGACCAATAAAGAGATTCCGATGGTCAAGAGTCTCATGGATTACCTCGGGCGCTGGCTCGCGCTCAAGTTCCTCTCCAAAGATAACGCAATGCGCTACCACAATCATGAGCTGGTGGAGCAGGCGTACCGCGAAGGGAGCAAGAGCAAGGATGCCTTCGCCATGTCTTTGCCGATCGTGGACGAGGGCGCACCCGCCCGTACCGATCCACAGTACGGACCAGCCCGACAGCAGTCTGGCGGGTCGGGCGGGCAGGCGGGCGGATTCGCGAGCGTGTCGCACACTGCTCTGGAAGAAGAGGATCTCTCGCGCTTCACTCCTCCCGTGTCCTCTCACATCGAGACAGCGCGCCGACAGGGATTCACCGGTTCCGTTTGCTCTGGCTGCGGCGGAGTACGAGTGAAGAGGAATGGAAGTTGTGAGGTCTGCTTGGACTGTGGCGGTACATCTGGGTGTAGTTAATGTAGAATTTAGAATGTAGAATGTAGAATGAAAACGAACACATGGGCCAGAATCCATTCTAAATTCTACATTCTAAATTCTACATTCCGTATGTCTGATTCCTGGCTCGATCGTATCCCTTCACAGGAACGCCAGCGCATTCGCGAGCGGCTGCGCAGTCCGGCCGAGTATGAGCGACTGCGCGAGAAGGTGAAGGGTCCCGAGGATCTGGAGCGCGAAATGGAACGAAATGAGCTCCTCGCAGAGCTCAAATTAGGCATGGAGATCGAGCCGAAGCTGGCGGAAGCCCTGCGTGCGCAGGTGCAGGAAGATATCAAGAAGAACGGTATTCCCGCGGTGCTCAATGTCCCTTCTCTGTTGCCGGAACAGGAACAGGCTCTTCTGAAAGGGGATTTCACGCTCTCCGTTCTGCCCGACAAGTCGAGCAATATCGATCAGATCGTGCTCGTGCCGGAAGGAAAAGTCGCCGAAGCCATTCCGGTATCGCAGAAGTACAGTGAGCAGTATTTGGGTCAGTTCAAGAAGGCAGCGTGATGAGGGATCGGGACGAATTGTTAGATTGTTAAATTGTTATTTGTTCGCAAGCGTTCGTCGGATGTTGATCGATTGCGCTCAAGCACGGAAGCAATGTAACAATTTAACCATGTAGCCATTTAACCATGTATCCATTTCGCCGTGTCGCAAAGAACCGTTCGATTGGTTCCCGAGATTACATCGCGACGAACAAAAGGCCGAAAGCACAGATGACAAGAAACCAGCGCATGAGGCTGCGCAGCCTACGACTCCCGGTATAAGTATTTCAAGTGGAAATCAAAAAGAGCCCTTGCATGAGCCTAAAGACTTGAACAAAATATTACTTCAAAAATCAGGGTTGGAGTTCCGCGAGTTTGGCTTGGTCATCATCCGGAGCGCACTTATTCGTGATGGATTTTCCACAGGTGATGCACTGGTGGACGATCATCCAGCCCTTGGGGCCGCGAAAGTCCACGCCGACGGGTTCCATCAGTCCGCCGCAGGTTGCCGCCCGGTCTCCCGGACCGCGATCATCCACATGCTTGCTCCAGAGGCATCGTGGACAGTGGTTGCGGCAGCTTCCGTGTTCGATCGGTTGCACCTTGGCACCGCAGTGTTCACAGAGAAACGGTTCCTGGCGGGGGAGGAAGACCATAACGAAGGAAGCAGAGGAAGCAAAAGATGTAGAGGAGTTCTACGACAGGGTAGAACGGATTGCCGGTCTTTGGATAGCGCAAAACGCATGATCAAGAGATCGGAAGATCAGGATCATCACATTCTGCTTCATGAACATGAGTACGATGGGTGTATGCAACTACGACCCTATCAAAAACTCATTGTCTGGAAGGAAGCTCATGCCTTGATTTTGGTCATCTATCGAATCGGCTAAGTTTCCTGATTCTGAACGGTTTGGGCTTATCAGCCAGATGAGACGTTCCGGTGCGAGTGCTCCGATTAATATCGCAGAAGGGAATGCGAAGCGTTCTCACAGGGATCGCTGGTGCTACTTCGAGAGGGCTTCCGCTTCCCTGGAGGAGTTGCATTATGAATGTTTGCTTTCCTGGGATCTTGGATACCTCTCCCCTCAGGAATTTGAGGATTGCAATGGTCGTATCCAGCGAACGAGCTATCTTCTCACGAAATTGCTTGCGAGTTTGAAGTAACTCTTTTCTGCCTCTTTTGCTTCCTCTGTTTCTTCTGCATCCTCTGCTTCCTCATGTATTGAATCGGAAGTGCATCACGTCCCCGTCCTGCACGATGTACTCCTTCCCCTCGGATCGCATCTTGCCGGCTTCTTTGGCCTTCAGTTCCCCGCCGAGGGTTACGTAGTCCTCGTAGGCGATCGTCTCGGCGCGGATGAAGCCTTTTTCGAAGTCCGAGTGGATCACGCCGGCCGCCTGGGGGGCAAAGGAACCTTTGTGAATTGTCCAGGCACGCACCTCATCCGGTCCTGCGGTGAAGAAGGTCTCGTAGCCGAGCGCGCTATAGGCGGCGGTGATCAGCTGGTCCAATCCGGAAGAAGTGACCGAGAGGTCTTTCAAAAATTCCTGTGCTTCCGCGGGCGAAAGATCCTGTAGATCCTCCTCGATCTTGGCCGAAACGATGATGACCTCTGCGGTTTCCGGAAGAGTCAGGAGTGCACGGGCATTTCGGGCGCTCATCTGGTGCAGCTCCTGTTCCGAAACATTGGCGGCATAGATCACAGGCTTGAGTGTTAAGAGCTGGAAAGAGTGCGCGAAGAACCGTTCCTCGGGCGAGAGTTCCGCCCTACTGGCAAAGTTGCCTGCCTTCAGAACGGCCAGGAGTTTTTCGGTGAGGACTAATTCACGCTGCTTCTCTTTGTCACCCGTGCGCGCCGCGCCGCGCACTTTCTCGACCCGTCGCTCGAGCACGTCCAAGTCCGCCAGACAGAGCTCCGTTTCCACCGTCTCGCGATCACGCTTGCCGTCCACAGATCCTTCTACATGGATGATGTCGCCTCCCTCAAAGAGGCGCACCACTTCGCAGATGGCATCCGCCTCGCGGATGGCGGCGAGGAATTGGTTGCCGAGTCCTTCGCCCTTGCTTGCCCCCCGCACGAGTCCGGCGATATCCACGAATTCGATGGCGGCGGGGATGATCTTTTTGGGATGCACCAGTTCCGCAAGTTTTGTGAGTCTCACATCCGGCACTTCCACCACCCCCACATTGGGCTCAATGGTGCAGAAGGGATAGTTTTGAGCCTGTGCGCCGCGCGTGTGCGTCAGCGCGTTAAAGAGAGTGGATTTGCCCACATTGGGCAGGCCGACAATACCGATGTGGAGAGCCATGGAACGCTGGATTATTGAGGTTCTACGAGCAAATGTCCAAAAGATACGGGTATCGGGATTAGATTGACAAATTTTATAAAATACTTATCATATCTCTCCTGACTTTCATGACGTTTAAGCGACTCCTCACCGGCGTTCTCCTGTCGGTATTTTTCGTGGCTGCGCCCGAGAACATCCTTGCAGCTTCGTTCCCGGATACGGCGGGGACGGTGTACGAAACATCCTTTGGCGAGTTCAAGGCAAAGGGGGCGATTCAGGGGTATGCGGACGGACTGGCGCGGCCCGACGCTCCACTCAATCGCGCCGAGGCGCTCAAAGTCATCCTCAGTCTCGATCGCGCAACGAAGGATCGTATCGCTTGGTATCAGGGGCATCTTCCCGCGATGCCGCTCTTCTGGGATATCGATCAGGCACAGTGGTACGCGCCGTACGTGGAGGCTTCCTTCGAGAAATCCATCATCACCGGATACCCGGACGGATCACTGCGGCCCGGTCAGATCCTGCGGGTGGAAGAAGCGGTTACCCTTCTCATGCGGACGGTCGGAGAGGGGACCGGCCTCGGCGGCAATGCCACGCTCTCGCCGTTCATCGAGAATCAGAGCCAGCAGTGGTACACCTCCGCGATCAACGGCGCCATCCGTCGCAATCTCATCATGCATCAGGGAAGACTGCGCCTGGGAACGGCCATCACGCGCGGGCAGTTCTTTGACATGGCGTACCGTCTCTCCGTTGTTCGCGAGACGAACGTCGCTTCGTTCTCGGGCGCTGAACCGGTCATTGCAGCAGCTATTCCTCCTGTCGCCGTCACCTATGCGACGGTTCCGGTATCTCCACGAAGTACGTCAACTTCCGCACTTCCCTACGCATCGGAAAAGTATTTTGCCATTTCCATTCCTTCAATCGGCATCCAAGACCTCACCATCACGCATCCCCAGGATCCCTTCTCGAAAAATGGCATCTTGGAGCCGCTCAAGTACGGGGTGGGGCACCTCTTCGGCTATCCCGGCGCCGGGGGAAAGATCATGGTCTACGGCCACTCGAGCGGCTACCCGTGGGACCTGTCGCAGTACACCAAAATCTTCCGCCAGATCAACCGTTTGAATGTGGGGGATCGCGTGTACATCACCTATTCCGGATCGCTCTACACCTATGAGGTGACGCAGAAGCAGGCCATCGACGCGGCGGATACCACGCCTTTCAATGACAACGGGAACGGCGAAGAGTTGATCCTCTACACCTGCTGGCCGCCCGATTCCGTTTCTCAACGATACCTTGTACATACTCTTCCAGTCGGGGCGGCGGTGGCTGTGAGATAATTTCGTGGAAGGCAAACCTACGGTTTTCCTCCCACGAGCCATCCTTTCCCTTAGCGGTGTCGCTCTAGTGATGGGGCCCGCCACGGCAATCGCGATTGCCGTGGCCCGTCTGAAGCCACCCATCACTTCGCGACGATTGTTTGTGCGCGCCTTTGGCGCGCTGTGATTAATGAAGGGAGGGGAGATGAGAAAGAATATTTTGTACAGAATCGTCCAGCGCCTGAGTGACATCGATGATGATTCCCTCATCGAATCGTGAAACGAGCTGATGAACAGCTCGCGCAGCATCTTCGCCATAGGATTTACTTCTATTTCTGTCCCTCGCAATGCATATATCCAGTGGAGCTTTAAGCGTGAATATATATCCGGGAAATGCCAGATGTTGCTGAATGTGTTCGATGGCCTCTTTATGATAGAAACATGCATCAAAGATGATGTGCCTCCCGTTGCGGAGTTGTGCTTGAACTTCGGGCAGGACTCTGTTGTTCGCCTGAATAAAATAAGGGAATGTTCCCCTCACGACTAGTATTGATAAGTTGGAAAACTTCGAATATAGTTTGTTCGTTCTTTCGAAAAGCCAAAAGCACCCTTGAGTCACGGACTCTAGTCGGGTTATAACTCCGACCCCTAGCTAGGTAATGGGGGTGCATGGCTTCTCCGCCGTTATGCAGAGACCACGATTCTCGCAGTGTGAGAGCCGTGGCTTTTGCACAAGCATTATTACCGCTTCTTTTTCCATAAGGTATTACTGGTTATACTTCCTTTTACCTTTTCAATTTGTCCAGCCGCAGCCATTCTCTTAAAGATATTTCTGATCTGAAAATCAGCTCCAACATGAGTAAGTTCTCGTGCTTCCTTATTTCGGATTGTTTGGTTATCTTCAAGATAACTCAGAATCATCTGTTCGGGCGAAGCAAGTGGCTCATGTTTTATCAGTACCAATACCGAATTCCCTTGCTGTGTAATAACTGGCTGCTTAAGCCCTAGAGCGACCATTTTTGCAAAGGCAGTGTTTAATCCCTCTCCTACATCTTTATTGGGTGGATCAGGAAATTTATTGAGTATTCTGACGATTGAACCATTCCGAGCAAAACGCTCATCCAGAATGTTCTCAATAGTGATATGGGCAGGGAGCATTCCAGGGCTTTGAATCTCAACTCTATCGTCAAAAATTCGAACGTGAATATCGTCTTTGATGCTGTAATCCCTGTGCAATACAGCGTTCGTGAGGATTTCATGTAAGGTTTCTGGAGGGTATTTCACTTTCTCAAAGCCAGATTTTCCTAACTTCGGGATGCTCTCTGTGATTTCTTGGGTAATTCGAACCGCATTTCGAATTTGTTCATACAAACAACCCTCTATCGTCTGAGGCGTATCCGCAAGAACGTCGCGGAATCCTTCTATTTCGCGTGTCTTGTAGCGATAAATCTTGATGCCGCATTGTTTCTGCAAGATGGCCTGAGGCTCATCTGAGAAAAGAAGGACTCCTGCAACTGTTGCCTGTTCATCGCAAATGAGCATTTGCTTTCGAAGCCAAGCTTCGGGCGTTGTTGTAGGAACAACCACTTGAACAAAACTCGCCGCAACTGTGGAATCGGTGATCAATTCCTTTGGTGCATTTGTTTTCTCCGTCTCAAAAGACGAAATGCCTTTTGTTCGTTCTAGTCGTTTCATCTTTTCCGGCGTATTAACCGGAAGGTTCTGTGCGCCACGGCGAATGTAGGGAATTCCATTCGAAGCATTTACAATTCCTTGTGTCTTGTTGATCTGCACATAGAGAACTAGACCTGGATATTCAGCATCATCACATCGTAGGAATTCGTACTTAAAATTCGTCCCCAGAGGAAATAGGTTTTCAAATACTTGAAGATGAGCATTGGCCGCCTCGATATTGTCAAAACCTATCCATTTCCTTTCCTTGTCTGTGATGCCAATGTATATGTCGCCTCCGTCTGTGTTTGCGAATGCGGAAATATTCTCACTTACCGCACTAGGCGTTTTTTCTCGTGCCTTCACATCAGCAAATGGACTCTCGTCGAGTAGTCGGATTTTTTCTGCCTGTTCTTTAGAGATAATCGAAGTAGAGATTGGCATCGAATAAATACTACTCTCAATCTTCGAATAAATACAAGTAGAAATCTTCGAAGATTGAGGATGCCATTACTTTGAATATTTTGTGCTATACTCCACGATATGCGGAAGAAGCTCGGAAATAAGCCGACTATAAAGACCTCGCAGCGGCGTAGATTCGATGCCCTACTCGCGCTGGCATGTACGCGACGCGAGAAAGAAGCAGATCGAACATCGGAACAGGAACCAAACGGTGGTTATACCGAAAAGCGAATTCGGAAACATAAAGGTGAAGCCACTTCGGGGAAATAACGTGGTGCGTTCCATCAAGTGACCTCTTGAGTTGTCCCCAGAAGTTCTCAATGGTGTTCGTATGCGTCAATCCTTTGACGTATTGGCCAGAGCCGTGGTTCACCGTGTCATGTTCCATGCCTTCAATTCTTGCGATCTTCCTGTAGCTCTTGAGTTCGTCCGTGATGAGCTTCGTACCCTTCGCCACGCTATCAGAGAAGTGCGGAAGCAGGGTAGCTGCCTTCACGTTCGGGACAATGGCCGTGCTGACTCTCTTTGTTCCACGTTCCAACTTCCCAAACACAACAGTCTTTCCTGCTGCTCCACGCCCTCTCCTACCCTTCCGCTTGCCTCCTACCATCGTTTCGTCCGCCTCTACCTCTCCACTCATGTACGGAGGAAGCTCCTGCATCATGGAGCGGATTTGCTTCTGCATCCTGTAGGCAGTCTTGAGGGTTACTCCGATATGACGCTGCAATTCACGGCAAGCGACTCCGTTCCTCGATACGGACATAAGGAAGATGGCGTAGAACCAGTCATGCAGAGAAGTGGACGACTTCTCAAAGATCGTGCCAGCCTTCGGGTAAATGTGAGACTGGCCGCAAGAGCAGGAGAAACATGCGCGGTTCGTGTTTTGGGAGAACTGCCCTACCTTTCCGCACTTGTCACACTTTGGATGCGGGAACTCTTGAGCAAACAGGTGAGCGAGGCACGTTGCATCGTCAGGGAACTTCTCCTGAAACTCTTTGATGGTGATGAGGTGCTGCTTCATAGCTTAGATCGGAAGAACAACCCAAGCCTACTCCTCTAGTTACTAGGCGTCAAGGGAACATTCCCTAAAATTAAGTACGGGGATACACTCTGCATCTGGATCTACTTTATCTAATCCATTCTCTGCCAAGACTTCATCGAGAGAGACATATGCCGCATTGAGGATTTTGGAAAGTACGAGGGCGATAGTTGATTTGCCACATCCGAGGGGTCCGCGGAGAATGATGTAGTAACTCACCGACGTATACTGCGCATTACTCGTAATGAAGGCAAGATTCGTTCAATAATTTGTGGCGAAGCGTGGGTCTCGCGGGTCCCACGCTGCCCGCCCGAACGTACCGTTCGGTACGGGCGGGGAGCCACACCTATAGCTGATTCATAATAATTTGGCATAATATCAGACATACGAAAACAGCTCTGTAGTGCCACATCGCAATTTCTTCCTGATGGATTTTGCTTGTGCCCACTTCTTCTCAATGGGATTCAGATCA